>JAESFZ010000036.1_pt1 | contig 564836 bp, 537 predicted proteins | sample 9269561 | NCBI WGS metagenome assembly JAESFZ01 (sample SAMN14515552, study PRJNA621657) | algae metagenome | isolation source: Tildeniella nuda ZEHNDER 1965/U140 and co-occurring heterotrophs from wet... | place: Switzerland: Stansstaad, Zurih | collected 1965-01-01 | reverse complement strand
GTTCAAGCGCGAACTGGCCTCGCTCATCGACGCCTGTTTCCGCAACGGGACCGCCGGGGCGCTGCTGCTCATCGACCTCGACCGCTTCAAGGAGGTCAACGACTCGCTTGGCCACGCCGCCGGTGACGAACTGCTCGCCCGTGTCGCCCTGCTGCTGCGGCAGGAACTGGGGTCGCGCGCCTTCGTCGCGCGGCTCGGCGGCGACGAATTCGCCGTCCTTCCCGAGCGCCATTCGACGGGCGAGAGCGTAACGGAGCTTGCGGAGCGGATCATCGCCCGCCTGTCGGGGCCGATCGATCTCAGCGAGGGCGAGGCGTTCATCGGCGCGACGGTCGGCATCGCCAACCTGCCGGAGGATGGCGGCAGCGTCGACATCGCCATGCGCAATGCCGACCTCGCACTTTACATGGCGAAGGAGGCCGGGCGCGGCCGGGCCATGGTCTTCGAGCCCGCCTATGCGGTCGCTGTCGAACAGCGGCTGGACCTTGGCCGGCACCTGCGCCACGCCGTCGAGGAAGGCGCGCTCAACGCCCATTACCAGGCGCAGGTCGATCTCACGACCCGGCGGGTCATCGGCTTCGAGGCGCTGCTGCGCTGGACCCATCCCGAGCGCGGCCCCATCTCGCCGTCCGAGTTCATTCCGATCGCGGAGAGTTCCGGCCTGATCGTCGATCTCGGCCTCTGGGTGCTGCGCGAGGCCTGCCGCCAGGCGCGCGTCTGGCTCGATGCGGGACTGCCGGCCCGGACCGTCTCGGTCAACGTTTCGCCGGCTCAGTTCTGGAGCATGGATTTCGAGACCGCCGTCTCGGCCGTGCTCTGGGAGACGGGCCTGCCGCCCGATCTCCTGTGCCTGGAACTGACCGAAAGCCTGTTCGTCGACCATTCCGAGCAGCGCATCAGCCGCACGCTCACCGCCCTGTCGGCGCTCGGCGTGCGTCTCGCCCTCGACGATTTCGGCTCGGGCTATTCCTCGCTCGGTTACCTGACCCGCCTGCCCTTCGACCGGCTGAAGGTCGACCGCTCCTTCGTCGACGGCATCGCCACCAAGCCGGAGAAGCGAAAGCTGCTCGGCGGCATCATCGCCCTCTCGCGCGGCCTCGGCATGACCGTCGTCGCCGAAGGCGCCGAGCGGCCGGCGGAAGTCGACGTGCTCACCGAGCTTGGCTGCGACATCGTGCAGGGCTTCGTCTTCGCCCGGCCGGTGACGCCGGACATGGCGCCGGTCATCGCCGCCTCGATCGAGCGGGACCGCGATCGCAGCCTGAGGGCGTTGCCGCTCGTCCCCGGCAATGACGACGACGCCCTGATCGGCGCCGCCACTATCGGCGTCTGACGCGGCTTGGAGCATTCCGCGCTTCTCCGAGCCGCGGGAGATGCTCCAAGTTTTTGTCTTGTCACGTCTTCTCTACGCGAACCGGTTGCCGCTTCGCTCGAAAACGCTCTATCCGCCGATATTGTAGGCGGCGAGCGCGGCCATGTTGACGATGTCGGAATCCTTCGCGCCCAGCGGCACGATCTGCACCGGCTTGTCGAGGCCGACCAGCAGCGGCCCGATCACCGTCGCGCCGCCCAGTTCCTGCATCATCTTGGTCGAGATGGACGCGGAGTGGAACGCCGGCATAACCAGAACATTGGCCGGGCCGGTGAGGCGGCAGAACGGATAGGCCGCCATCAGGTCCGGATTGAGCGCCACGTCGGCGGCCATCTCGCCGTCATACTCGAAATCGACACGGCGGGAATCGAGGATGCGCACAGCCTCGATGACCTTTTCCGAGCGCTCGCCCTTCGGCTGGCCGAAGGTGGAGAAGGCGAGCAGCGCGACGCGCGGCTCTGTGCCGAGACGGCGGGCGGCATGGGCCGCCTCGATGGCGATCTCCGCGAGATCCTCGGCCGAGGGCATCTCGGTGATGGCGGTATCGGCGACCAGCACGGTGCGCCCGCGCGACAGCACGATGGAGGCGCCGATCAGCCGGTGACCGGGCTTCACGTCGATCACGCGGCGCAAATCCTCCAGAGCCGAGGAATAGTTGCGGGTGACGCCGGTCACCATGCCGTCGGCATCGCCGGCCTCGACCATGGCCGCACCGAAGACGTTGCGGTCCTGATTGACGAGGCGCTGGCAGTCGCGGAACAGGTAGCCTTCGCGCTGCAGGCGCTCGTAGAGCTGGTTGGCATAGTCGGCATTGCGCGTGGAGAGCCGCGCATTGGCGATCTCGATGTCGTCCTTGAGCTCGATGCCGGCGGCCTGCGCGGTCGCGCGCACGCGGTCCTCGCGCCCGACGAGGATGGCGGTGCCGAGGCCCTGGTTGACGAAGCTCTGGGCGGCGCGGATCACCTGCTCCTCCTCGCCCTCGGCGAAGACGACGCGGCGAGGCGAGCGGCGGGCACGCTCGAAGATGCGCGCGAGCACGCCGGCCACCGGATTGAGGCGGGCGGTGAGCTGGGCCTTGTAGCCGGCCATGTCGACGATCGGCCGGCGGGCGACGCCGGTATCCATGGCGGCCTGCGCCACCGCCGTCGGCACCGCGTACATGAGGCGCGGGTCGAAAGGCACGGGGATGATGTATTCCGGGCCGTATTTCGGCCGCCCGCCGCCATAGGCCGCGGCGACATCGTCCGGCACGTCCTCGCGCGCGAGCGCCGCCAGCGCCTCCGCGGCGGCAACCTTCATCTCCATGTTGATCTTGGTGGCGCGCACGTCGAGCGCGCCGCGGAACAGGAAGGGGAAGCCGAGGACGTTGTTGACCTGGTTCGGATAGTCGGAACGGCCGGTCGCGACGATCGCGTCCGTGCGCACGGCATGGACCTCCTCGGGCGTAATCTCCGGGTCGGGATTGGCCATGGCGAAAATGATCGGCTTCGGCGCCATGGACATGACCATCTCGGTGGTCAGCGCGCCCTTCACGGAGAGGCCGAAGAAGGCGTCTGCGCCCTTCACGGCCTCCGCCAGCGTGCGGGCGTCGGTGGTCACCGCATGGCCCGACTTCCACTGGTTCATGCCCTCGGTGCGGCCCCGCCAGATCGTCCCCTTCGTGTCGCAGAGGATGACGTTTTCCGGGTTGAAGCCCATGGCCTTGAGCAGTTCGACGCAGGCGATGCCCGCCGCGCCCGCCCCGTTCACCACCAGCTTGGTCGTCTTGATGCTGCGGCCCGTAATGTCCAAAGCGTTGATCAGGCCGGCCGCCGCGATGATCGCCGTGCCGTGCTGGTCGTCATGGAACACCGGAATGTCCATCAGCTCCTGCAGGCGCTGCTCGATGATGAAGCACTCGGGCGCCTTGATGTCTTCGAGATTGATGCCGCCGAAGGAGGGACCGAGATAGCGCACCGCCTCGATGAACTTGTCGGCATCCTCCGTATCGACCTCAAGGTCGATGGAATCGACATCGGCGAAGCGCTTGAACAGCACCGCCTTGCCTTCCATCACCGGCTTGGAGGCCAGCGCGCCGAGATTGCCAAGGCCAAGAATGGCGGTGCCGTTGGTGATCACCGCCACCATGTTGCCGCGCGTCGTATAGTCGAAGGCGCGGTTCGGCTCCTCGGCAATGGCCAGGACCGGCACGGCGACGCCGGGCGAATAGGCGAGCGACAGGTCGCGCTGCGTCGCCATCGGCTTGGTCGGTACGACCTCGAGCTTGCCGGGCTTGCCGACCTGATGGAAGGCAAGCGCTTCCTGATCGGTGATGGTGGGGCGGTTGCGTCGGCCGGGTGTCTTGTCGGTCGCCATGGATTGTCTTCGGAGCATTCCTGGAAAGGGACGGCGACCATAGGGAATGGTCCGCCGTGCGGCAACGGGCCGTGCGGAGGAGATCCGCCTGTCCGCCTCAAAGCAGCTTGGTCATGTAGAACCGGCGCAGGCCGGCCGGATAGTCGAAGGCCACGAAGACGCTGTAGCCGCACCCCTCGTAGAAGCCACGGGCCTGAAATTCGTAGGTGTCCAGCAGGGCCGAGGATGCGCCTCGCGCCCTCGCCTCCTGCTCCAGCCTTTCGATCAGTTCGCGGCCGCGGCCACTCTTGCGGAGGTCGGGGTCGAGCCAGACACCCCGAACCTCGACCGCTCCCATGCGCAGGAAGCCGCGCGCGCCGCCCCGGATCTGGCCGGCCTCGTCCCGGAGGACGACCGTGAAGGTCTGGTCAGACCAATCGACCTGCTGGCGGTTGAACGCCACCAGTCGCGCATTCAGCTCGGCATAGGCCTCATCGCCGGGTTCGAGGACCGCGAAGTCCATCAGCCGCTATTTCCCGTAACGTTGACTCAACACCTCGAACAACGCGCGCGCCGCATGCAGTTCCCCGCCGACGGGACGGCCGGGCTTCTCGGCGGGCACCCAAGCGTAGATATCCGCGTGCAACCAGGCATCGGCCTTCTCGACGAAGCGGTCGAGATAGAGCGCCGCCGTGATCGAGCCGGCAAAGCCACCGGTCGTGACGTTGTTCATGTCGGCAACCTTGCTGTCGAGGCCGGCCGCATAGGGCTTCCACAGCGGCAGGCGCCAGACTGGATCGCCAACCCTCAGGCCGGCTTCCATCAGCTCCGTCGCCAGCGCATCGTCATGGGTATAGACCGGCGGCAGGTCCGGCCCGAGCGCGACGCGGGCGGCGCCCGTCAGGGTGGCGAAATCGGCGATCAGCGCCGGCGCCTCCTCGTCGGCGAGCGTCAGCGCATCGCAGAGGACGAGCCGCCCCTCGGCGTCGGTATTGCCGATCTCGACGGTGAGCCCCTTGCGCGTCGGGAACACGTCGCCCGGCCGGAACGCCGCGCCGGACACGGAATTCTCCACGGCCGGCACCAGCAGGCGCAGCCGCACCGGCAGCTTCGCCGCCATGATCATATGCGCGAGGCCGATGGCGGCGGCCGCGCCGCCCATGTCCTTCTTCATCAGCAGCATGGCCGCGTCGGGCTTGATGTCGAGGCCGCCGGTGTCGAAGCAGACGCCCTTGCCGACCAGCGTCACCTTCGGGTGCTTCTCGTTGCCCCAGACGAGATCGACGAGGCGCGGCTCGCGCGGCGAACCGGCGCCGACCGCGTGGATCATCGGCAGGTTGGCGCGGATCAGCGCCTCGCCGACGGTCGACGTGACCTTGGCGCGGTGGCGCTTGCCGAGGTCGCGGATGGCAGCTTCCAGTTCCTCCGGGCCAAGATCGTTGGCGGGAGTGTTGACGAGATCGCGCGCGAGGAACACGGCCTCGGCCGTGCGGGTGAGAGCCTCCCCGTCGACCCCCTTCGGCAGGACCAGCACGGCGGGCTCCGCAGGGGATTTCTTGTAACGCGAGAAGCGGTACTGCCCCATCGCCCAGGCCAGCGCCGCGGTCGCGGCATCGCCGGGATCGTTGGCGAAGGCATAGGCGCCCGGTGGAATCTGGCCCGGCAGCTTGCCCACGAGCAGGGGATCACGATGGGCGGCATCCTCTGGCTCCAGCCCGAAGAAGACCGCGGCGATGCCGCCCTTCGCGTCCGGTATGATTGCCGCCTTGCCCGCCTTGGCCTCGTAGCCCGTGGCATCGAGAAAGGCCTGCTGCGCCGCTTTCAGCCTCGCCTTCGCCGCCGGATAGGTCTTGCGCGTCACGAAAGTGACCGGCACGGCGCCGGTCGTGCCGACGGGTCTGAGAAGGGAGTGCATGAGCGGCTTTCGTCTGTGGGGGATGCCAACAGGCTAGTGCCTCCGCGCGGCCCATGTCATCTCGCGCACTGCGCGCAGGTGTCGTCCGCGCACCGCATGGTTTACGCCGCGCTGCTCCTGCCCTTTGATGCGCGCCCGCAACCAGGCGCCGATCCGAGGACACGCCCCATGAGCACTCCGAAAACGCTGCTGGAAATGGCCGGCCGCAAGCCCGAGCCGCCGAAGCTGGCCGAGAGCATCCTCGTGCTCATCGACATTCAGAACGAATATCTCGACGGCCCCGTAGCGCTGCCGGGCGCCGAGGCCGCGGTTGCGAAGGCGGCCGACCTGCTTGCGCGCGCCCGCAAGGCGGGCACCAGGATCGTCCATGTGGCGCACAAGGGCGGCAAGGGCGGCCTGTTCGACCGCGAGGCCCATCGCGGCGCGATCGTCGATGCCGTGGCGCCGGTCGACGGCGAGACGGTCGTCGAGAAGCCGCGGCCGAATTCCTTCTCAGGCACGAGCCTTGCCGAGGCGGTGGGCGCGCCGGGCGCGCCGCTGATCATGGTCGGCTTCATGACCCATATGTGCGTGTCGTCCACGGCCCGCGCCGCGCTCGACCTCGGCTATCAGACGGTGGTCGCGTCGGATGCCTGCGCGACGCGCGACCTGCCGAAGCCGGCCGGCGGCGTCATCGACGCCAAGAGCCTGCACGAGGCGGAACTGGCAGCGCTCGCCGACCGGTTCGCCGGCGTGTTCAGGGTGGAGGAGATCGTCTGAGGCCGGCGGCGAGCCGATCGGCTCGCCACGCCACCCGCCGCCTCACGCCCTGAGCGTGCCGCCGGTCTTCTTCGTCACTTCGGCGACGATCTTCGCGGCAACCGCGTCGATCTCCGCGTCGGTCAGCGTCTTGTCCTTCGGCTGCAGCGTCACGGCGATGGCGACGGATTTCTTCGCCTCGTCGATGCCCTTGCCCTCGTAGAGGTCGAAGACCTGCACGCCCGTGACGAGCTGCTTGTCGACGCCCTGCGCCGCCTTGACGAGGTCGCCGGCCTTCACCGAACGATCCACGAGGAAGGCGAAATCGCGCTCCACCGGCTGGAACGGCGACAGGACGAGCTGCGGCTTGGTGCGGGTCGGGCGCACCTTGGGCGGCGGCAGCTTGTCGAGCAGAAGCTCGAAGGCGACCACCGGACCCTTGACGTCGAGGGCTTCCAGCACGCGCGGATGCAGCTCGCCGAACGAGCCGAACACGGTCTGCGGACCCATCTGGAACGTGCCGGATCGGCCGGGGTGGAACCAGGCCGGGCCGCCCGGCACGACCTGGATGCCGGCCAGCGGCGCGCCGACGGCGGCCAGCACGGCAAGCGCATCGGCCTTGGCGTCGAACACGTCGGCACTCGCCCCGCCCTGCCAGTGACGGCCCGCGCCCGAAGGCTTGGCGAGACCGCGCCTGATGCCGGTCGCGGCCATGAACTGGTCCTCGGGCTTGTCGCCCTTGAACACCTGACCGACCTCGAACAGCGCGACATCGCCATAGCCGCGGTCGGCATTGCGCTGCGCGGCGGTGGCAAGGCCGACGAGCAGCGTCGGCCGCATGTCGGAAAGATCGGCTGCGATGGGGTTGGCGAGCGCCAGCGCCGGCTGGCCGCCGCCGAACAGCTCGGCCTGATCCTTCGCGATGAAGCTCCAGGTCACCGCTTCGACGAGGCCGCGCGCGGCGAGCGTACGCTTGGCGGTGCGGGTGCGCTTCTGGATCAGTGTCAGCACCGGCTTCGGCACGGTGCCGCCACGGTCGAGCGGCGTAGAGGGCACGCGGTCGACGCCGGCAATGCGCATGACCTCTTCGGTCAGGTCCGCCTTGCCGTGAACGTCCGGCCGCCAGGAGGGCGGCGAGACCTTGACCATCGGCCCGTTGCCGGACACGTCGAAGCCGAGCGCCTCCAGGATGCGCTTCTGCTCGCGATCGGAAACCTCAAGGCCGGTCAGCCGCTTCGTCTCGGCGAGCGGGAAGTTGATGATTGCGCCCGTCTCGGGGATGGCGCCCGCCAGTGACACCTCGGACGGCTCGCCGCCGCAGAGGTCCATGACCAGCTTCGTCGCAAGTTCCACGCCCGACAGGGTGAAATTCGGATCGACGCCACGCTCGAACCGGTAGCGCGCATCGGTGACGATGCCGAGATTGCGACCAGTACGGGCAATGTCCATCGGGTCCCAGAGCGCGGACTCGATAAGCACGTCGGTCGTCGCCTCGTCGCAGCCGGAATGCTCGCCGCCCATGACGCCGGCGATGGATTCGACGCCGTTGTCGTCGGCGATCACCGTCTCATGACCGGTGAAGCCGTAGACGCGGCCGTCGAGGCCAAGCACCGTCTCGCCCGCCTTCGAGCGGCGCACGACCAGTGCGCCCTTCACCTTCTTCGCATCGAAGACGTGGAGCGGCCGGCCCCGGTCGAAGGTCACGTAATTGGTGATGTCGACCAGCGCGTTGATCGGCCGGAGGCCGATGGCCTTCAGGCGGCGCTGCATCCAGTCCGGCGAGGGCCCGTTCTTCACGCCGCGCACGAGGCGCAGCGCGAAAGCCGGGCAATACTTCTCCTCGCCCTTGGCGAAAGCGAGATCCACCTTCTGCGGATTGGCGAAGGTGCCCTTCACCTGCGCAATGACGTCGGTCTTCAGCTTGCCGAGACCGGCAGCCGCGAGATCGCGCGCGATGCCGTGGATGGAAGTGCAGTCCGGCCGGTTCGGCGTCAGGTTGATCTCGACCACGGGGTCGCCGAGATGGGCCCAGTCGGCATAGCGGGTGCCGACCGGCGCATCGCCCGGCAGGTCGATGATGCCGTCATGGTCCTCGGAGATTTCGAGCTCCGCGGCCGAACACAGCATGCCCCGGCTCTCGACGCCGCGGATCGTGCCGACGCCGAGTGTGATGCCCTTGCCCGGAATGAACGTGCCCGGCGGCGAGAAGACTGATTTCATGCCGGTGCGCGCGTTCGGCGCGCCGCAAACGACCTGCACGGGATCGCCCGTGCCGGTATCGACCATGCACACCCTGAGACGGTCGGCGTTCGGGTGCTGCTCGGCCGAGATGACATAGGCGATGGTGAAGGCTGCGAGCTTCGCGCCGGCATCCTCGACATGCTCGACCTCGAGGCCGATGCGCGTCAGCGTCTCGGTGATCTCAGGCAGCGAGGCTTCGGTCTCAAGATGCTCCTTGAGCCAGGACAGGGTGAATTTCATCGGACGGCTTCCGGTTGTTCGAAGGTCTGAAGCAGCCTGAAGCGCTCGCAGACAACCTGCATGTCATTCGAATAGGTGCCCTGGCGCTCGAAATAACCCCTGTGGGCCTGGCGCCAGTAGTCGAGCGAAAGGTCTCCCTCGCCTTCCTCGGCGGCAAAGGCAGCGGAGACCTCGCTAAATCGCATCACCGCGACGTCGGTCGTCTCGATGGCGCAGGCCGGCTCGCCCGAGCCGTCGAGGATGACGCTCACCTCGCCGACCGTCGGCATGATGTCGGCCTGCCGGGCGGCAAGGGAATCGCAGGTCGCCCGCTTGGCGCCGCTCAGCACGAGCGCCAGCAGTTCGTTGGCCAGCCCCGGGCTGTCGCCGAAGGCCCAGCGCGGCGCGTCGCCATAAATGTCGGGGACAGGCGCCATCACACCCTCAGCTCGACAATCCGCCTGCCAGCGACGGCAGGTCGAGCGGCCGGAAGCCGTAATGCGACAGCCAGCGCACGTCGCCCTCGAAGAACTGGCGCAGGTCGTTGATGCCGTATTTCAGCATGGCGATGCGGTCGATCCCCATGCCCCAGGCAAAGCCCTGATAGACGTCGGGATCGAGGCCGCAATTGCGGATCACGTTCGGATGGACCATGCCGCAGCCGAGAATCTCCAGCCAGTCCTCGCCCTCGCCGAAGCGGACTTCGCCGCCCTGGCGGTTGCACTGGATATCGACCTCCATGGAGGGCTCGGTGAAGGGGAAGAACGAGGGGCGGAAGCGCATCTTGACGCTGTCGACCTCGAAGAACGCCTTGCAGAACTCCTCGAGGATCCACTTGAGGTGGCCGATATGGCTGCCCTTGTCGATGACGAGGCCCTCGACCTGATGGAACATCGGCGTGTGGGTCTGGTCCGAGTCGTTCCGGTAGGTGCGGCCAGGGCAGATGACGCGGATGGGCGGCTTCTGGCCGAGCATGGTGCGCACCTGCACGGGCGAGGTATGCGTGCGCAGCAGCAGCCGTTCGCCGTCCGCCTTCGGATTGAAGAAGAACGTGTCGTGCATCTCGCGGGCCGGGTGGCCCTCGGGGAAGTTCAGCTTCGTGAAATTGTAGTCGTCGGTCTCGATATCCGGACCTTCGGCGATGGCGAAGCCCATATCGGCGAAGATGGCGGTCAGTTCGTCCATCACCTGGCTGATCGGGTGGATGCGCCCCGTCTCGGTCGGGCTCTCGCGAACGGGAAGCGTCACATCAACCGTCTCGGCGGCGAGCCGCGCATCGAGCGCTGCGGCCTTCAGCACCTCGCGGCGGGAGCCGATGGCCTCCGTGACGCGGTCCTTGACCTGGTTGATGGCGGCGCCTGCCGTCTTGCGCTCATCCGGCGCCATGGTGCCGAGGGTCGCGAGCAGGGCCGAGATCGAGCCCTTCTTGCCGAGCGCGGCGACGCGCACGGCTTCGAGCGCGGCTTCGTCGGCGGCCGCGGCCACCTGGGCGGTGAGATCGGTTTCGAGGGCTGAAAGATCGGTCATCGGCTCGGACACGCGGGAGGAAGGTGGCTTCGTTTGGCGGCTGGAAGGGCGAGGGTCAAGCGGCGCTAGCTTCGCCACCTGAGAGTCATCGGCTGGATCGGGTTCTCGAACGGCTTGCCGTCGGCCTGTGCCTTCACGAAGGCGTCCTTCACGCGCATCCACCAGCGCGCCTGGGTGTCGGCGTCGTTGATGAGCATGAGCTTCGGCTCGTGGACGAGGCCCTCGCGCTGCTGCACGACGACGCGCCGGTCCTGATCGAGGAAGACCCGCATGAGGTGCTGGAACAGCGGCTTGCCCAGCGACATCCACCCAGCGGAGACCCAGAAGAACTGATGGACCTCGGTCTCGCCCTCGTCTACCGGCGTGATGGCGGTGAGCCCGGTCGCCTGCATCCGGGAGCCGCGGATATTCTCGATCCTGAGCCCCGGCAGCATGTAGCTGATCTCGGTGGTCACCGGCGTGCCGAGGATCTTGTAGGCGATGTTCTGCGGCGGCAATTCGTGGCGCACCATCGACCAGCCGAGTTCGGACGGGGCGAAGTGCTTCTCCTTCGGGCGAAGCTTGCGCGCGCCCTTCTTGAACCACCAGGAGGTGTGGACATAGGCCGCGTGCGTCGGGTCCATCAGGCCGAAGGCGGCATGGTCCATCGAGCAGTGGAACGGCAGCATGCAGTGGAAGCGCGGGTTCGTATCCGCGGCGAAATCCGGCATCAGCGGCGGCTCGGGGAAACCGGCCTCGGCCGGCGTCTCGCCGGCGCGCGGCACGAAGACCCAGATCATTCCCTGCCGTTCGACGCAGGGATAGGACGGCGTGCAGATCTTGGAGAGGTCCATCTGCTGGCCCTCCCGCAGCGACGGGATCTCGACGCAGGTGCCGGTCCGGTCGAAGCGCCAGCCGTGATAGCAGCACTGGATCGACTGGCCGTCGAAGGTGCCGTGGCGCAGCGGGATGCCGCGATGCGGACAGGCATCGCGGATGGCGAAGACCGCGCCGTCGTCGGTGCGGCCGAACAGCATCGGCTCGCCGAGCAGCTTCTTCGCCTGCATTTTGCCCGGCTTCAGGTCGCGGCCATTGAGCGCCACGTACCAGAGCCCCTTGATGATCGGTGCCGTCAGGCCCTGCATGATGTCTCCGCGGTCGGCTTGCGTGCGGTCAGGTCAGACGAGAAACGGAAAAGCCCGCGCCACCCTCGGGGAGGGTCGCGCGGGCTTTAATGTCGTGATCCCGAAGTGGAGGATCAGGCGTTCGCCGGCAGCGATCCCTTGGCCTTTTCGACCAGGGCCGCAAAACCCTCAGGCGCGGTGATGGCGAGGTCCGAGAGAACCTTGCGGTCCACCTCGATGCCCGCCGTGATCAGGCCGGAGATGAAGCGCGAATAGGTCAGGCCGTGCTCGCGGACCGCGGCGTTGATGCGCTGAATCCAGAGCGAACGGAAATTGCGCTTCTTCAGGCGGCGCGCGATCGTCGCATACTGCAGCGACTTGTCGACGGCGGCCTTCGCGGCGCGGATGGTGTTCTTGCGGCGGCCGCGGAAACCCGAGGCTGCCTTGATGACTTTCTTGTGCTTGGCGTGGGCGGTAACGCCCCTTTTGACGCGGGCCATGGCTGATCTCTTTCAACTATCTGATGGGATTTTCCGGTCGAACGCTTCGATCAGCCGTTCGGGAGGAAGTACCGCTTGACGTTGTAGGCATCGGTCTCGAACAGGGCGGTGGTTCCGCGATGCTCGCGGATCTGCTTGTTCGACCGCTTGATCATGCCGTGGCGCTTGCCGGACTGGGCGTACATCACCTTGCCGGTCGCCGTGATCTTGAAGCGCTTTTTAGCGCCCGACTTCGTCTTCATCTTGGGCATTTGGCTCTCTTCATCGTTGCGAGACACCTGGCGTTCCGGGTCCGAAAACCCGGAAGGACGTCTCTGAAGGCTCGGGAACGAGCGTTCGGGATCGCCACGGCAGCCCTTAATCAGCCGGTCGATCCGAAGGGCGGGCCTATACAGGAGAAGGAGACGGCGGGCAAGGGGATGGGTCGGGACACCCATGAAGCCGGCAGCTTGCACCCGCGAAGGGCTCCGACAAAGATGCCGGCCCCATCGGAGGAAACAACCATGCCCAAAGGCTACTGGATCGCGCGCGTCGATGTGAACGACGCGGAGGCCTACAAGAACTATGTCGCCAAGAATGGCATCGCCTTCGCCAAGTTCGGCGGCCGCTTCGTCATCCGCGGCGGCAAGTTCGAGGTGCTGGCCGGCAATGCGCGCCAGCGCAACGTCGTCATCGAATTCCCGAGCTACGATCAGGCGCTCGCCTGCTGGCATTCGCCGGAATATCAGGCCGCCAAGGCCGAGCAGAAGGGCGGCGCGGTGATGGATGCCATCGTCATCGAGGGCTATGAGGGCGCACAGCCCGGCTGACCGGCAGAGCCCTCAATCCTCCGGGCGCAGCACGGCCATGGCGTCGGCGCGATAGCGCCGGCTGCCGCCAAGGCGCTCGCCGGTATCCATCTCCACGTCGAAATCGCCGGAGGCGCGTGTCTCGATGCGCCTCAGCCTGATGGCATTGACCAGCCGCATGCGGTGGATGCGCACGAAGCCGAGTGGTTTCAGCCGCTCTTCCTCCGATTGCAGCGTCGTGCGGATAAGGTGCTTCTCGCCGGAAGCGAGGCAGAACTCGACATAGTTGCCGGCGGAGGCCACCCAGACGATGTCTCCCGGCGCGACCCTGACGCTGACGGTGCCGTCGCGCAGCCAGATTGCCGGAAGCGGAGCGGCCGATGCCGCAGCCGGCCGCAGCTCCGCCTGCTGCCGCACTCCGAACCGCCCCGCCATCCAGAACACCGAGACGATCAGCGCATAGACCAGCACGTCCTTGCGCAACTCGTAGAGGAAGCCGGCCAGCAGCGGCCCGAACGAATAGGTATCCGCGGAAAAGGCGGCATAGCCGGCCTTCCTCAGGACGATCATTCCGCCGACATGAACAAGGGAGAAGGCGAGCGCCCCGCCAAGGTGGACGGCGGCCAGCGCTACCGGGCGGTGTTGCAGCCTCTGCCCCTGCCGGAAGAACCAGCGGACCAGCGGCGCCAGAGCGATGACGACGATGCCGCTGGTCGCCTCCCACAGGAAGGGTTGCCAGAACGGCGCCGGCCGCCCCAGCCGGGCGAGGTCGTGGGCGGTCGAGAAGGCGTTCACGAGGCAGGTGAGCGCCGTGCCCAGCACGATGAGCCCGTAGACCAGGCGCAGCGACAGGCTCGATGGCCGCGCCGCGCTGCCGCTCGTCACGCTGTCGCCACCACTCGTCACAGCCCGGCCCTGTTCATCACCGCGCCCCGGCCTTCCGTCCCCTGCCCTCTCGACCATGGCCAAGGCCGCGGGCGAGATCGCGCCCGGACAAGAAGACAGGACCATGCCCGACCCGACCATGCCCCACGGCGCGCGCCGCACCGACCTCGACTGGATCCGCGTCGGAGCATTCGCACTGCTCATCCTCTACCATGTCGGCATGCTCTACGTGTCATGGGGCTTCCATGTGAAGAGCATCCATGAGAGCCGTGCGCTCGAGCCGCTGATGATCGCGCTCAACCCATGGCGGCTTTCGATCCTCTTCCTTGTCTCGGGTGCTGCGACGCGCTTCATGCTCGACAAGGCATCGCCCGGCACGCTGGCGGGCCGGCGCTCGTGGCGGCTGCTCGTGCCGCTCGTCTTCGGCATGGCGGTCGTGGTGCCCCCCCAATCCTACGCGGAGGTGGTGGAGAAGCTCGGCTTTGCCGGCAGCTACTGGACCTTCTGGTTCGGCCACTACCTCGCCTTCGACCAGAGCTTCTGCCGGGTGGAGAACGGCCGGCAGGCCTGCCTGATCCTGCCGACCTGGAACCATCTGTGGTTCGTGGTCTATCTCTGGGTCTACACGATGGTGCTTCTGGCCGTTGCGGCCCTTGCGCCGGCAGCGCTTGCGGCCATGTCCCGCAAGGCAGAGCGACTCCCGGGGCTCGCACTGCTGGTCGGCCCGGCGCTCCTGCTCGCGGCGCTCCGCGCCTTCGTCTTCCCGCGCTTTCCGATCACCCATACGCTGGTCGACGACCCCTACGCGCATGCGGTCTATGGCTCGGCCTTCCTCTTCGGCTTTCTTATCGCCCGCTCGGCGAGTTTCGCGGACACAACCGAGCGCCTGCGCTGGCTGACGCTCGGTCTCGCCATCGTGGCCTATCTGTCTCTGTTATGGCTGCGCGCGCTGCCGCCCGGCACGCCGCTGCGACAGCTGCTGCCGCTCGCCTACGGCCTCGACCAGTGGTGCTTTATCCTCGCCATTCTCGGCTTCGCCCGCCGCTGGCTGAAGGATCGCGACGGCCCGCTGCTGCGCTACGCGGCCGGCGCGGTGTTCTGCTGGTACATCGTCCACCAGACAATCATCGTCGTCATGGCGCACTGGCTGAAACCGCTGGCGCTGCCGGTCGCCGCCGAAGCCGCACTTGTCATCGGCGCGACCGTCGCCGGCTGCTGGGCGTCCTACGAGGCCGCCCGGCGCGTGCCGCTGCTGCGGCCGCTCCTCGGTATCGCGCCGCCGAAGGCGGAACCGGGGGAGCTCACGCTCCGCCCGTCGCCTCGATGACGTCGTCGAGCGTGCGCAGGCCCGGCCGCGGCGAGTTGACCAGCACGGCCATATTGCCGGGCTGATGCTTGTTGGCGAGCATCAGCGCATGGGCGGCCGGGATCTTGTCCCACGGGAACAGCTCGCTCATGCAAGGGTCGACCCGCCGGTCCAGCACGAACTGGTTGGCGGCGGCGGCCTGCTTGAGGTGGGCGAAATGCGAGCCCTGGATGCGCTTCTGCCGCATCCAGACATAGCGCGCGTCGAAGGTGATGTTGAAACCGGACGTGCCCGCGCAGAACACCACCATGCCGCCGCGCTTCACGACGAGGCAGGAAACCGGGAAGGTCGCCTCGCCCGGATGTTCGAAGACGATGTCGACGTCCTTCTTGCCGGTAATGTCCCAGATCGCCTTGCCGAACTTGCGGGCTTCCTTGGTCCAGGCGGTGTACTCGTCGGAATTCACCTTGGGCATCTGACCCCAGCAGTTGAAATCCTTGCGGTTGATCACGCCCTTGGCGCCGAGCTGCATGACGTAGTCGCGCTTGCTCTCGTCGGAAATGACGCCGATGGCATTGGCGCCGGCCGCCGCGACCAGCTGCACGGCGAAGACGCCGAGGCCACCCGAGGCGCCCCAGACCAGCACATTGTCGCCGGGCTTCAGCGTGTGCGGCGGATGGCCGAACAGCATGCGGTAGGCGGTCGCCAGCGTCAGCGTGTAGCAGGCGGCTTCCTCCCACGGCAGATGCTTGGGCTTCACCATGAGCTGGCGGGACTGCACGCGGCAGAACTGCGCGAAGGACCCGTCGGGCGTCTCGTAGCCCCAGATGCGCTGGGAGGACGAGAACATCGGGTCGCCGCCGTTGCACTCCTCGTCGTCGCCGTCGTCCTGGTTGCAATGGACAATGACCTCGTCGCCGACCTTCCAGCGCTTCACCTTGGAGCCGACCGCCCAGACGATGCCCGAAGCATCGGAGCCGGCGACGTGGAAGGGCTGCTTGTGGCTGTCGAAGGGCGAGATCGGCTGACCGAGCCCGGCCCAGATGCCGTTATAGTTCACGCCCGCGGCCATCACGTAGATCAGCACTTCTTCCTCGCCGAGCGTCCAGGTCGGCACTGCCTCGACCTTGAACGACTGCTCCGGCGGGCCGTGGCGTTCCCGGCGGATGGCCCAGGCATACATGTTGGCCGGGACGTGGCCGAGGGGCGGAACCTCGCCGAACTCATAGAGATCCTTGAGCGGCTTGGACGCGGGAGCGGGGGCGGCGGCTGCCATGGTGTCACCTCGTGTTGTGCGCCTTCTTGGCCGGGCGCGTGGGGAGCGGGATTATGTGCAGTGCAACATGCCAGTGCAAGCGCCTTCGTTGTGCCATCGACATAATCAATCCGTCTGATGCCCTCGTCCTTTCGGCATATTGCGCGCGGTTGTGACAACCGGGCGGACAGATCGCTCGTAGCAGCGGCCGCAGCAGCCTGTTCTTCGCATCGCGGAATGAACTTTTCCGCCCTCCGCACGTTCCCGGACGGGCTATCGGCTGAAGCGATGCCCGCCTAACGTGTCTTGGTGCCGGAAGGGTTTCCCCGTTCCGCACACCGGAGGAGGAAGACAAACATGCCCATCGAAAGCCTGCTCATCCTGATCATCGTCGGCGCCATTGCCGGCTGGCTCGCCGGCGTCATCGTCAAGGGATTCGGCTTCGGCCTCATCGGCAATATCGTCGTCGGCATCATCGGCGCGCTGATCGCCACCTGGCTGTTTCCGCGGCTCGGCGTCTCGATCGGCAGCGGCATCGTCTCCGCAATCGTCTCGGCGACGCTGGGCGCGGTCATCCTGCTCTTCCTGATCAGCATCATCAGGCGCGCCTGACGAACCGACGCGGCCCGCGCACCGGCATCAGCCGGAAGTCGGTAGCGCGGGTCACTTTCGCTGCATTGCAATATAGCGTCACAAAGCACAGAATGGTCGCCAATAACCCGCTCGGGAGGCGACATTGCGCACCAAAGACACGCGCGACAAACCCTGGTTGATCCGCACCTATGCGGGCCATTCCACGGCAGCGAAGTCCAATGCGCTCTATCGCGCCAACCTCGCCAAGGGCCAGACAGGCCTCTCCGTCGCCTTCGACCTGCCGACCCAGACCGGCTACGACGCCGACCATGTCCTGGCCCGCGGCGAGGTCGGCAAGGTCGGCGTTCCCGTCGCCCATCTCGGCGACATGCGGACCCTGTTCGAGGGCATTCCGCTCGGCGACATGAACACGTCGATGACGATCAATGCCTGCGCCGCCTGGCTGCTGGCGCTCTATGCCGCGACGGCGGACGAGACGGGCGTGTCGCGCGGGAAGCTCACCGGCACGACGCAGAACGACATTCTGAAGGAATATCTGTCGCGCGGAACTTATGTCTTTCCGCCGGAGCCGTCCCTGCGTCTGACCAAGGACACCATCCTGTTCACGACGGCCGAAATGCCGAAGTGGAACCCGATGAACGTCTGCTCCTACCACCTGCAGGAAGCAGGCGCGACGCCGGTGCAGGAGCTTGCCTTCGCGCTCGCCAATGCCATCGCCATCCTCGACACGGTGAAGGCCTCCGGCGAGGTGCCCGAGGGCGGCTTCGGCGAGGTGGTCGGTCACATCTCCTTCTTCGTCAATGCCGGCATGCGGTTCGTGACGGAGATGTGCAAGATGCGCGCCTTCGTCGACCTCTGGGAGGAACTGGTCGAGACCCGCTACGGCGTCACCGACCCGAAGCACAAGCTGTTCCGCTATGGCGTGCAGGTGAACTCCCTCGGCCTCACCGAGCAGCAGCCGGAGAACAACGTCTACCGCATCCTCATCGAGGCACTGGCGGTGACCATCTCCAAGAAGGCGCGCTGCCGCGCCCTCCAGCTTCCCGCCTGGAACGAGGCGCTGGGCCTGCCGCGCGCCTGGGACCAGCAATGGTCGCTGCGACTGCAGCAGATTCTCGCCTACGAGACGGACCTGCTGGAATTCGGCGACCTGTTCGACGGCAATCCGGCCGTTTCAGCCAAGGTCGAGGCGCTCAAGGCCGAAGCCACCGCCGAGATGAAGCTGATCGAGGAGATGGGCGGTGCCATCGCGGCCGTCTCCTATATGAAATCGAAGCTGGTGGAGAGCAATTCCAAGCGGCTCGAAGCCATCGAATCCGGCGATCTGACAGTGGTGGGCGTCAATCGCTTCACCGAGACGGAGCCCTCCCCGCTCACCACGGGCGAAGGCTCGATCATGGTGGTCGATCCGGCGGTGGAGGCCGCGCAGGTGGCCAATGTGAAGGCATGGCGCGAGCAGCGCGACGCAAAGGCCGCCGAAAAGGCGCTCGCCGACCTCCGCACCGCCGCGAGCGAGGGCCGCAACATCATGGAGCCCTCGATTGCCGCGGCGAAGGCGGGCGTCACCACCGGCGAATGGGGCCAGGTGCTGCGCGAGGTCTTCGGCGAATATCGCGCGCCCACCGGCGTCGGCCGCGCCGCCCGCGCCGATGCCGGCGACCTCAGCCCCATCCGCGAGGAAGTCGAGAAGGTCTCGCGTGCACTCGGCCGGCGCATCAAGTTCCTGGTCGGCAAGCCCGGTCTCGACGGCCATTCCAACGGCGCCGAGCAGATCGCGGTTCGCGCCCGCGACTGCGGCATGGAGGTCGTCTACGAGGGCATCCGCCTCACCCCCGCCGAGATCGTCAACGCGGCGCTTGAGGAAGGCGTGCACGTCGTCGGCCTGTCGATCCTGTCGGGCAGCCACATCCCCCTCGTCACCGAGGTGATGGAGCGGATGCGCGCCGAGGGGCTGGACGACGTGCCGGTCATCGTCGGCGGCATTATCCCGCCCGAGGACGAGGCGGTGCTGCGCAAGGCCGGTGTCGCCGCGGTCTATACGCCGAAGGACTTCCAGCTCAACGCCATCATGGCCGATATCGTCCGCATCGTCGGCGCGGGCGCGAAACAGGCGGCCTGAGGCGGGCTTTCCGCGGATGATGCGATGATCCGAAGCCTGCTCCGCGGACTGGCCATACGCGCGCTTGCCGCCATCGTGGGGATCGGCCTGATTGTCACGCTGGCCCTCGCCGAAAAGCTGAACGGCCTTACCGCTCTGGCCGCTTTCCTGATCTGGGCGGCGCTCCATTTCGGATTGCCCTGGCTGTGGTCCGGAGACGCTGACAGCGACTTTCCGGAGGACCGGCGCCCCTACGAGGAGCGTTATCAGCAGCGCCCTAAAGGAGACTAGAGCGGTCCGCCGTACGCCATGCCGGCGTACGGCTGCGCTTTCCTCCGGTCCTATCCCGCCGTCGCCGAGACAACGCGACACATTGCCGGGCGAACATGGGCCTCGGCTGCCACCTGACCCTGCTGGATCGAAAATACGGCGTCGACACGGCTGCCCCGGCCTGCCGGGCGGACGACGACGCGCAGCATCTGCTCGCGGCCCGATCCCGATGTTTCCTGAAAGGCCGTGATCGAGCCGAGATCGCGCTCGACGCGCATGCCGACGAAGCCCTCGGCCTGAACCGCGCGGGCGAGACGATCGAGGGCCCGGCCCGGTGCCACGCTGGCAAAACTCTGCGATGTGCGGAATGTGATGGCCGTCACCAGCGGAACGCCCTCCTGACGGAAATTGTCCTCGCAGGGTCCGGCCAGCGCCGCAGCCCCCGACAGGATTGTCACGATTCCCGCAATTCCCAATTTTTTCAGCATGTTATATTCCTGCCTGCCTCACAGCATGTGCTGCATGTCAACCGTCCGGCCGGATCGTTTCAGCTTGTCGTCGCCGCCCGGTGGCTCCACGTTGCGCCGCGCGGCAGGCTACCCTGCGAGGGGCGTCAGGCCGGCGTGCCGCGGGAGCTTGCCAGCGTCGCCGCAGCTTTCCGGCACGCGCTCAAGATCTCATCCGCGAGCGGGCCGTCCGGAACGGCACGCGACAACATCACGCCGCCGGACGCAAGCGCGAGGATCGCAACCGCCACGGCGCGCCGCTCGTCGAGCGTCGGCCGGTCGCAGCCACCAGCCAGAAGGGTGATGGCCTCATCGAGCGCGTCGGCATAGGTCTGCCGCACCTCGGCCGGAGCCCGCGCCACATCCGCGCTGAGCCCCGGCAGGGCACATCCCTCGGCTATGGCGCGGCGATGACCGCGGGACAGATACCCCGCCGCGAAGGCCGCGACCCAGGCGCCCCCAGCGGCGCGCGTTCGCTCGATCCCCGCGACGAGACGCCGAAGCCCGGTCTCCACGACCGCCGCGAAGACCTCTGCCTTGGAGCCGAAATGGGCGTAGATCGCACCCGAGGTCTGGCCCGCCTCGGCCGCCAGCGCATCGATGCCGACACCGGCTCGCCCTTCCATCCGGAAGCGGCGGCCCGCGGCCTCCACGATGGCCGCCCGCGCCGCCTGTTTCTGCTCCGGCTTCATTCTCATTGGCAGCTCCTTATAGAGAACGATCGTAATCCTTATCTTGACGGATAACGACCGTTATCTATTATTCTCGTAACCAGGCGAGGAAGACAGCGATGACCACGACGGCCGAAGCAGCAGCCACCCCCATCGTCGGAACGGAGCAGATCCGCGCCATCAACGCGTCCGCGGCCTTCAACCGCTGGGCCGGCTTCGAAGTGGAGCGGGCGGAGGCCGGCGAAGTCGCGCTGGCGCTCGTCTGGCGCGACGAGTTCGGGCAGTACGCCGGCTTCCTCCACGCCGGCATGGTCGGCGCGCTGATCGATACGGCTTGCGGTTTCGCGGCGGCGACTCTGGTCGGACGGGTGCTCGCGTCCAATTGCCAGGTCTCGTTCTTCGCGCCCGCCGTCGGCGAGCGCTTCGTTGCGCGTGCACGGGTGGTGAAAGCCGGCAAGCGGCAGATTTTCACCGCCGCCGAACTGTTCGGGATCAAGGACGGGAAAGAGCGTCTGGTGGCCGGCGGCTCGACGATCCTGATGACGGTCGCCTGAGCATTGGTCGGGGATGACGCACTGCGTCATCTGTGCCAGCTTCCCGGCCCCTCGATCTTCCCTGCCCGAGAGCGCCCTTGTCGACCCTGCCCGAGTTTCGTGACTTCGACGCGCTGACCCGCGAGTTCCGCTGGCGGATTCCCGCCCGGTACAATATCGGCACCGACGTCTGCACCCGCTGGGCGCTGGCCGAACCGGACCGCATCGCGATCGTCTGGAAGAAGCCGGATGGTGCGGTCGAGCCGGTCACCTATGGCCGGCTGGAGGAAGATTCAAACCGCCTCGCCAACGTCCTTTCTGCGAAGGGCGTGAAACGCGGCGACCGCGTCGCCCTCGTGCTGGCGCAGGGCGCGCCGGCCGCCATCGCCCATATCGCCCTCTACAAGATGGGCGCCGTCGCCGTGCCGCTGGCGGCGCTTTTCGGCACCGACGCCCTCGCCTACCGCCTCGGCAATTCGGGCGCGCGGGCGCTCGTCACCAATGCCGAGGGCCTCGCCAAGGTCGGGCAGATCCGCGACGGGCTGGGGGAACTGTCCGTCATCCTGTCCGTCGATGGCCCTGCCTCCCACGGCGTCGAGGACTTCCACGAGACCCTTGCCAAGGCGTCTGCCTCCTTCGCGGCGGTCGATACCTCGCCAGACGACCCCGCCATGATGATCTACACGTCCGGCACGACGGGCCAGCCGAAGGGCGCGCTGCATGGCCACCGGGTCCTGCTCGGCCACCTGCCGGGCATCCAGATGCCGCACGAGTTCATGCCCCAGCCCGGCGACCGCATGTGGACGCCGGCCGATTGGGCATGGGCCGGCGGGCTGCTCAACGCCCTGCTGCCTTCCCTGCATTTCGGCGTGCCGGTCGTAGCGCGCAAGTTCGAGAAATTCGACGCCGACGAGGCCTTCGCGCTGATGGCCGAGATGGACGTCCGCAATTCCTTCGTACCGCCGACCGCCCTGCGCATGCTGCGCTCGGTCGATGATCCGCGCGCTAAGTACGACCTGAGGCTGCGCACGCTCGCCTCCGCCGGCGAGACGCTGGGCGCGGAGACCTATGCCTGGGGGCAGGACCAGCTCGGGCTGACCATCAACGAGGCCTATGGCCAGACGGAGTGCAACCTCGTCCTCGCCTCCTGCGCCGCCATCGGCGTGACGAAGCCCGGCGCCATCGGCAGGCCCGTGCCGGGCCACGAAGTCGGCATCATCCGGCCGGACGGCTCGCTGTGCGGCGTCGGCGAACAGGGCCAGATCGCGGTGAGGCGGCCAGATCCCGTCATGTTCCTCGAATATTGGGGCAATCCCGAAGCCACCCGCGACAAGTTCGTCGGCGACTGGATGACGACCGGCGACCAGGGCATCCGCGACGACGAAGGCTACGTCCATTTCTTCGGCCGCGACGACGACGTGATCACCTCGGCCGGCTACCGCATCGGCCCCGGCGAGATCGAGGACACGCTCTTGAAGCATCCCGCCGTCTCGCTGGCCGCGGCGGTCGGCAAGCCGGACGAGCTCAGGACCGAGATCGTCAAGGCCTTCGTCGTGCTCAGGGCCGGTCTCAAGCCGTCCGACGCGCTGGCGCAGGATATCCGCGACTTCGTCAGGACCCGGATGTCGGCCCACTCCTATCCGCGCGAGGTGGAATTCATCGACGAGATGCCGATGACCACCACCGGCAAGGTCATCCGCCGCGCCTTGCGCGCCCGGGCGTGATCAGCGCTTCAGCAGTCGCTTGGCCAGCGCCTTGCCGTCGATCAGCGCGCGCATGGCCGCCAGCACCGCGTAAAAACGCCAACCGGGAGCGCCCGGCCGCACGGCGATCAGCCGGCGCGTCATCGCCATGCGTCCGGGCCAGATGCGCTCGATCATCGAATGTCCGGGAATGGCGCAGGAATCGGCGAGGCTGATGCCGCCGGCCATAAGCGATTCGCCGATGGCGTGGCTGAGCAGGAGGCCGGGCGAATAGCGCGCCAGTTCCTCGGAATAGGCTGTCTTCCAGTACCAGGCACGGTCGCCGGCGGCCAGCGAGACGCCGGCCGCGATAGGCCGCCCGTCGAGCCGCATCAGGTCGATACGCGCCATGCCTGCGGATGCGAGGCCGGATATGCCGGCAACGCAGAAACCCCGCGTCGCCGCCGAGCCGGCGAGCGCGGTGCCCTTGCGGCCCTTCCAGCCAGCGGCTTCAAGGGCAAGGAAGGCGTCCATGGCCTCATCGAAGGGGTGACCGGTGGCCGTCGAAACCTGATCCAGTGCGCCGTGGTCGGCAAGCCGGCGGGCAAGCCGCCTGTGGTCCTTGGAGGGCTTCGGGGGCGCTTCGACGAGACAGGCACGGTCGTGACGGTCGAGCACGGCGATGCGCCTGCCAGCACAGAACGCCGCGAGCGCCGCAGCGAAGGGCCCCTCGTCGAGCATCGGCCAGTCGAGCGCCGCGACGCGCCGGTCGCGCAGCACGGAGAACAGGGCGGACAGCACGGCCGCCTCGTCGCCGGGTCGAACCAGCGGCAGGCCGTAGGGGGCATAATCGTGCGTCCACGCGGAGAACATGCTGCCACGCAGGCCGATCCGGCCGGGCACGAAGCCGACCCAGCGGCCGTCCCGCATGACCACGACTGCGCCGAGGCCGGGAGCGGGATCGATGGCCCGCGCGGCCAATGCGAAAGCCGGCGCGAGGAAGACATTCGGCGCCGCCGCCTCGAACAGCGCCTGCCAGTCATCCCGCACCGACGGCCAATCCTCTGCCGAAAGCCACTGGGCCGTGACCGCGCCCATGCCGCTCGGCGCGATTGCGGGCTGAAGCGGCGGAGCGACGATGGCGGGCGTCGGCGAGAGCGTGACGGCGCTCATTCGGCCGATACCGGCTTCGAGGACCGCCACAGCGACAGCGACAGGCCGAGCCGCGTGGCAGTGATCCAGAACAGCAGAACCGATTCCAGCACCAGCGCCGCGGCGGTGGCGACCGCCGCCCCCATCATGCCCATGGGCGGAATCAGCAGGAGGCAGAGCACAACCGCCAGCCCGAAGGCCGCGCCATAGATGACCGCACAGATCGTCTGGTGCCCCGACATGACCAGCAACCGCTCCACCGGCCCGACGGCCGCGCGGGCGAGCAGACCGACAGAGACCACGAACATGGCGGGATAGCCGCGCACGAAATCCGGGCCGAACATCATCAGGAACGGCTTGCCGAGCGCGAGGATCAGGATGGTCGCGGCGAGCGAGGGGAAGAAGGTCCAGCGGATCGAGGCGGCGAGGAAATCCGCGAGCTTCTCCCGGTCGCCGGCGACGTGATACTCGCTGAAACGGTGGGCGGCGGCGGCTGCCACCGAGAAATAGATGAAGGCGACGAGGGCGAGCGTCTTCACCGCTGCCCAGTAGACCGCCACTTCCTGCGGGCCGGCGAGCGCCTTCAGGAGGACGATGTCGGTATAGGTGAGCGCGAGATAGAAGGTCTCGACCACGAAGATCGGCAGGCTCGCCTTCAGCCAGATGCCGGGCTCGATGCGCCGCGCGCCCGCGGTGAGCTTCTCCGCCAGCCGCCGGTCCATGAGCACCATCTGCACCACGGCCGCGATCCAGGTCGCGACGACCGCGCAGGCCATGGCGGTGACCGCCGAGGCGGCAAAGCCCAGCGCATGTCCCGCCGCCATACCCGCGAGCAGCAGGATCGGCCGGATCAGATAGGGAGGCCCGAGCGCAAGATCGGTCCAGTTATAGGAGCGGGCAATGCCGTCCTGAATGTCGGTCAGCACGAACATGGGCAGGCAGAGCGCGGCGAGCGCCAGCGGCATGACCATCGTCTGCGACAGGAATGCGCCGAAGCGCCAGAGGGCGAGCAGGCCGAGGGCCGCAACCACCGTCGCCACCGCGAAGCCGATCAGGCGCGAGCCGAAGATGAAGCCGCGCAGCCCCTGTCCGTCATCCCGCTCGGAATAATCCGGCACGAAGCGCTGGGCCGCCGAGGCGAGGCCGGCGTTGGAGAAATGGCCGATCAGCAGCACCCAGACCCACACGGCGACATAGGTGCCGAACTCGGCGCCGCCCATCCAGCGCGCCATCAGCACCTGGCTGACATAGGCGATGGCCGCGCTCATGACGCGGATGACGAAGGCGGTCCCCGCCATGCGCTGGGCGACGGAATGGTCGGAACGGTCGGCGAGGAAGGCGCGCAGGCGTCCGGCGATGCCCGACGGCGACAGCAGCGTCTTGGCGCCGCGCCCCATCTCCGCTTCTTCCGAGCCCATCACCGACACGAGGCACAGCCTTCACGATGCGCCGGCCCGGACGGGGGCCGCGCGTCGGCAAGGCATAGCGCCGCGGGCTTAAGAAACGGTTGGGATCAGGCGGTTCGAGGCGGCGCGTCGGCACAAAAGCAGGCGATTCGGCCCCGATTCGGGCCTCGCGCCATCACAACGGCGCGAGGATGCTGCCCGGATGGTCCGTCAGGGACGCGGCGTGGCCGGGGCCGGCGTGCCGGGCGCACCGGGAATGGTCGGCATGGTCGGGCGCGGCGGCTGGACGAAGCGCTCCACCTGCGCCTCGGCGCGCAGGCGCTGAACGAGGTCGGCCTGCACGCGGCGGGTCAGGAAGTCCTCGATCTGGCCACGCACCTGCTCGAAGCTCGGGATCGGCCGCTGGCGCCGCTCCTCGACCTTGATGATGTGCCAGCCGAACTGGGTCTTCACCGGAGCCTCGGACAACTGGCCGGCCTGCATGCCGAAGGCGGCCTCGGCGAATTCCGGCACCATCTGCGCCTTGGAGAAGAAGCCGAGGTCGCCGCCATTGGCCGCGCCGCCCGGATCTTTCGACTTTTCCTTGGCGACGGTGGCAAAATCGGCGCCGCCGCGCAGCTGCGCGATGAGCGCCTTCGCCTCGTCCTCGCTCTCGACCAGGATATGGCGGGCGCGAACCTCGTCCTCGGGCGTCACGCGGGCGCGCTGCTCGTCGTAGATCTTGCGCATCTCGGTTTCGTTGACGCGCGCGGCCGTCTCGCTGTTGAGCAGCGTCTCGACCAGCAGCTTGTTGCGGTAATAGGCGAGCTTGCGGGCGAAATCCGGGCCGCCCTGAACGTTGCGCTGCTCGGCCGCCTTGGCGGCGAGCGTCAGGTCGATGACGAAGGAGAGCAGATATTCGCGCTTCTGCTCGGGATTCATCTGCGCGGTCGCCTGGCCGCCGATATCCTCTTCCGCGGCGTCGAGATCGGCCTGGCGAATCTCGATGCCCTGCACCCGGGCGAGGATGCCGTCGGCGGGCGTCGTCAGGGCCGGAGCCGGGGCCGGCGACGCGGGAGCCGCCGGCGCGGGGGCGGGTGCAGGTGTCTGGGCGGCGAGCGGCGCGGCGAGAACCAGCGAAAGAGCGGCCAGGGCCAGGGGCAGGCGGACGGTCATCGGGAAGCGGAGCCTCGTGTCACGGAATATGTGCCTTGGCGGGCACTTGTGGCGCTTTGAAGGTCCAATGCCGCCCGAACGTGGCGTGGCGGCGGGAGGGGAAGGCATGGGCCTGGAAGGACAACGCCGGAACGGGTCCGCCAGTTGCGGCAGCAATGCCCGTTTCCAGTCGAATTGACAACCCTATGCACCGTCCATATCTGTCGCGGGTTGTCGGAAACGCGCGGTTTTCGCGCCGCTCCGCGACCCAATCCCGCCGGGGCTTAAGGCAGGAGCGCACGGGGCGCTCCGCCACCCGCCTTGTGGGGTGCGGGACCGGTTGAACCTGAACGGCTCTCGTCGCGACTGAGCCTTTCGACGTTCTCCCGCCCGGCCCCAAGTGAAGGAACGCACATGTTCGGCGCGCTCGCCCGCAAGATTTTCGGCAACGGCAACGACCGTCGCGTCAAGGGCTATCGCCCGCGCATCGAGGCGATTGCCGCCCTCGAGCCGGAGATGGAGAAGCTCTCCGACGAGGCGCTGCGCGCCCGCACCGACGAGTTCAGGGCCCAGATCGCCGCCGGCAAAAGCCTCGACGACCTGCTCGTTCCCGCCTTCGCCACCGTGCGCGAGGCGGCCAGACGCGTCCTCGGCCAGCGCCACTATGACGTGCAGATGATCGGCGGCATCGTGCTGCACGAGGGCGCCATCGCCGAAATGAAGACCGGCGAAGGCAAGACGCTGGTCGCCACCCTCGCCGTCTATCTCAACGCGCTGCCGGCCAAGGGCGTCCACGTCGTCACCGTCAACGACTATCTCGCCAAGCGCGACGCCGAGTGGATGGGCAGGGTCTACGGCTTCCTCGGCATGACCACCGGCACCATCGTCCACGGCATGGACGACCAGCAGCGCCACGACGCCTATGCCTGCGACATCACCTACGGCACCAACAACGAGTACGGCTTCGACTACCTGCGCGACAACATGAAGTACACCAAGGAGGAGATGGTCCAGCGCGGCCATGCCTACGCCATCGTCGACGAGGTGGACTCCATCCTGATCGACGAGGCGCGCACGCCGCTGATCATTTCCGGCCCGCTCGAGGACCGCTCCGACTTCTACGCCACCATCGACCGCTTCATCCCGGTGCTGGCCAAGGAGGACTACGAGGTCGACGAGAAACAGCGCACCGCGGCCCTCTCCGAGAGCGGCAACGAGAAGATGGAAAAGGCGCTGGTCGAGGCCGGCTACGTCAAGGGCGAACTCTACGACATCGAGAACGTCTCGACTGTCCACCACGTCAATCAGGCGCTGAAGGCCCACAAGCTGTTCCAGCGCGACAAGGACTACATCGTCCGCAACGGCGAAGTCGTCATCATCGACGAGTTCACCGGCCGCATGATGCCGGGCCGCCGCTATTCGGAAGGCCTGCATCAGGCGCTGGAGGCCAAGGAGCGCGTCCAGGTTCAGCCGGAGAACCAGACGCTCGCCTCGATCACCTTCCAGAACTATTTCCGCATGTACAAGAAGCTCGCCGGCATGACCGGCACGGCGCTGACGGAAGCCGACGAGTTCATGGACATCTACAAGCTGCAGGTGGTCGAGATCCCGACCAACCGCGGCATTGCCCGCATCGACGAGGACGACGAGGTCTACAAGTCGGTCGAGGACAAATACAACGCCATCATCGCCGAGGTGGAGGTAGCCCGCGCCAAGGGCCAGCCGGTGCTCGTCGGCACCACCTCCATCGAGAAGTCCGAGACGCTCGCCGAGATGCTGAAGCGCGCCGGCTTCAAGCAGGTCGACCTGGAGGACCCGCAGGCCTTCGCCCCGCTCTATGACGGCGATCAGGGCACGGCGGCCGAGAAGGTCTTCGCCGTTCTCAACGCCCGCTACCACGAGCAGGAGGCGTTCATCGTCTCCCAGGCCGGCGTGCCGGGCGCCATCACCATCGCCACCAACATGGCCGGCCGCGGCACCGACATCCAGCTCGGCGGCAATGCCGACATGCGGGCATCGGCCGAACTCGCCCACATGGAGGACGGCCCGGAGAAGCAGGCCAAGGCCGAGGCCATCCGCGTGCAGGTCGGCGAACTCAAGCAGCGCGCGCTCAACGCCGGCGGCCTCTACATCATGGGCACCGAGCGCCACGAGAGCCGGCGCATCGACAACCAGCTCCGCGGCCGCTCAGGCCGTCAGGGCGATCCCGGCCGCTCGAAATTCTACCTGTCCCTGCAGGACGACCTGATGCGCATCTTCGGGTCCGACCGCATGGAAGGCATGCTGACCAAGCTCGGTCTCAAGGAGGGCGAGGCCATCGTCCATCCCTGGATCAACCGCGCGCTGGAAAAGGCGCAGCAGAAGGTCGAGGCCCGCAACTTCGACCTGCGCAAGAACGTCCTGAAGTATGACGACGTCGCCAACGACCAGCGCAAGGTCATCTTCGAGCAGCGCATCGAGCTGATGAGCCAGGAGGACCTCTCCGACATGATCGTGGACATGCGCCATGGCGTCGTCGAGGGCCTCGTCGAAACCTACATTCCCTCGGAAGCCTATGCCGAGCAGTGGGACACCGCGAAGCTGAAGGAAGAGGTCTGGCGCGTCCTCAACCTCGAACTGCCGATCCCCGACTGGGCCAAGGAAGAGGGCATCGCTGACGAGGAGGTGACCGAACGCATCACCCGGGCGGCTGACGAGATGATGGCCTCAAAGGCCGCGCGTTTCGGCCCGGACACCATGCGGCAGATCGAGAAGGCCGTGGTGATGCAGGTGCTCGACCACCTGTGGCGCGAGCACATCGTCCAGCTCGACCACCTGCGTCAGGTCGTCGGCCTGCGCGGCTATGCCCAGCGCGACCCGCTGAACGAGTTCAAGTCGGAGGCTTTCCAGCTCTTCGAGCAGCTCATGAACCGCCTGCGCGAGATGACCACCCAGCAGCTCGCGCTGGTGGAGCTGCAGGAGCCGCCGCCCATGCCGGAACTGCCGCCGATGAGCGCGCATCACATCGACCCGACCACCGGCATCGACGAGTTCGCGCAGCTCGGCCAGGCGAGCGGCGGCAGCTTCTCGGCCGAGGCCGTGGGCGGTGTCGCCGAGGCCCACCGCAACCCGAACGATCCCGGGACCTGGGGCAAGGTCGGCCGCAACGAGCCCTGCCCGTGCGGTTCAGGCAAGAAGTTCAAGCACTGCCACGGCCAGTATATCTGAGCCCGCCGAAAGCCCGGCAGCGCCGCGTCAGGCGGCGGCGCTGCGGCCGCGCCGCTCCTGAACGAGCGCCAGGATGACGGTCGCCACCATGAAGCAGGCGGCGACCGCGAAGATCATCCGCGTCGCGCCGCTGTCGAGCAGCGCCGCGTAGAGCAGCGGGCCGACGAGCCCGCCGATATTGAAGCCCGTCGTGACCATGCCGAAGACGATGCCCTCCGCGCCGGGCGGAGCGGCGGCGCGCACCATCATGTCGCGCGAGGGCGTGATGATCCCCGACAGGAAGCCGGCAAGGCCAAGCAGCAGCATCGCCACCAGCGCCGAGGGGCTGGTCAGCGCCAGCGCGAGGCTGATGGCCGCCGTCGCGAGGAAAGCGCCTGCCGCCACCATGCCGTGACGCGCTGTGCGGTCGGCGAGCGCCCCGCCGGCAAGAACGCCCGCCGCGCTGGCGAACAGGAAGGCGGTCAGCGCCGCATTGGCCGAGGGCAGATCGATGCCGTAGCCCGCGACCAGCGCCGAGACGGAGAAGGACTGGATGCCGCCGGTCGAGAGGCTCAGAAGCGCGAACATGATGGTCAGCGAAACCACTGCGCCGGTGACGAGCCCCGTGTGGCGCGGCGCCGGGGCACCGCCATCCGCGGCGGGCTTTGCCGCCTTGCGCGCCAGAGTGCCTGCCGCGGGCGCGAGGATGAGCAACAGAGCCACCGCGAAGGCCACGAGGCCGGCAAGCCCGAAAGCATGGGGGAGGCCGGCGAAAGCCGCCGTGCCGAGCAGCAGCACAGGCGCGATCGCCGTGCCGAGATAGCCGGCGAAAGTGTGGATGGAGAAGGCCCGCCCCATCCGCTTGCCGTCGATGCCGTTGGCGAGCAGGGCGTAATCGGCCGGGTGATAGACACCATTGGCAAGGCCCGCCCCGACCATGGCGACGATCAGGAACGCATAGCTCTGCGTGAAGGCGAGCAGCATGAAGCTCGCGCCGCCCACCAGCAGGCCGGCGATCAGAACGCGCCGGGCGCCGAACCGGTCGCTGATGAAACCCATCGGCGTCTGCACGAGCAGCGAGACCAGGTTGAACACGGTAAGCGCGAAGCCGATGCCGACAAAGGTCGTGCCGAAATGCGCGGGCAGCAGCGGCAGCAGCGCCGGCACCGTCATGATGTGAAGGTGGCTGACGAGATGCGCCAGCGAGACCTGCGCGAGAAGCGGCATCTCGGACGGGTTGGCGGCAAGAACCGGAGCGCTGTCGGGGCGGATCGTCATTGGCTGGCCATCGGGGAGCTGCCCATAGCACGAACGGCGGCGGTCACGCGCGGGTATCGCCGCACGGCAGCCGTGCGGAGGCCCGCGTCGTCAGCTCCCGCGATAGGTCGCGGTGCTCCAAGGCGTCATGACTAGCGGCACATGATAGCGGCCCTCCGGCTGGTCGATGCCGAAGCGGATCACCGCATCGCCGATGAAGGGGATGTCCGGCAGCGCCACGCCGCGCCCGCGGAAATAGGCCTCGGTATGAAAGACCAGTTCGTAGCGGCCGCGCCTGAGCGGTTTGCCATGGATCAGCGGCGCATCGGTACGCCCGTCCTTGTTGGTCACTGTCTCCGCGATCCGCGCACGACCGCTCGCGCCCACCTCGAACAGCTCGACCCGGATGCCCGCGCCCGGCTCGCCGTGATAGCTGTCGAGCACATGGGTGGAGAGATGGCCGGCAATGGCCGGCATGCCCGGCCCCTCCACCGCCTCGACCAGCCGGAGCCGCGTGATATGGGCGATCTCGTCGAGGGCGCGGGCAAGTTCGCTCGCCTCGTCATTGGCGAGGCGGGGGTCGTAGGAGGCCAGAACCGCATCGCGCGTCTGCCGGCGCACGCAGACGATGAAGGGGAAGCCGAAACGGTCGAGATAGGCAGCGTTCAGCCGCTGGAACGTCTCGTATTCGGCGTCGGACAGCCGGTCGAGCCCGAGGCCCGCCTGTTCCGAGACGGAGGCAGGCGCCATGTCTCCGGCCCGCGCCGCCTTGCCGGCAAGGTCCGGGTGGCCCTTCAGGAAGGCGATCTTCGTTTCGCGCGGGCTGTCGAGAACGGCCTGCATCATCGCCTCATGGAGCGCCGCAACGGTGGCGAAGGGCCGCTTGCCGAAGGCCGCCTCGGCCACCCAGGGCGAATGCTCGAACAAGCCACCGAGCGCAGCCACGAAGCCCTCTTTTGAGCCGCTGTTCAGCGTGTCGAGCGAGACGGGCATGCAATGGTCCTTCGGAATCGGCAGGATGCGGAAGACGGGCCGCCCGCGGTGCGAGGCTACGGCCTCCCGCCGCTGCTTGCCAGCCATTGCCTGCCCGCGGCCTACGACCTTCGCCGGACCTTGCCGGACGCCACGCGCCGGGCCTATCGTCCGCGCAAATGAACAGAATTCAATAAGCCTCGGGAGGAATGACCATCATGCGGCCATCCACTGACCCTGATGGAGCATCGCCGGCTCCCCTCGTCGCGCTCGATGACGAGACCACGATCGGCGAGGCCTTTGCGCGTGCTGCCGCAGCTTATTCCGGCCGCGCCTTCCTCGCCGTGCCCTCCGGCGCGCACCGGCCCTGGCACAGGGCCGGCTACGAGATCGACTACGCGACGGCTCAGCGCGAGGTGGCGCGCCTCGCCGAAGCTTATCGCGCGGCCAGCTTCGGCCACGGCCACCGCGTCGCCATGCTGCTCGACAACCGGCCCGAGCATTTCCTGCACAAGCTGGCGCTGAACACGCTCGGCATTTCCTGCGTACCGATCAATCCCGACTACCGCGCCGGCGAGATCGCCTATCTGATCGAGCATTCCGAGGCGGACCTCGCCATCGTCGCACCGGAGCGGCAGGACCAGCTTGCCGCCGGCATTGCCGCCAGCAGCCACAAGCCGCCGGTCGCCCTGTTCGAGAACCTCTCCGGTCTCGCCCGCCCCGCGGGCGCCGCCCGCAGCGACGCCGTGTCGGCGGCGAGCGAAGCGAGCATCCTCTACACATCCGGCACGACCGGGCGGCCGAAGGGCTGCATTCTGTCCCACGGCTACGAACTCGCTTCCGGCGCCTGGTATGCCGAGCGCGGTCATCTCGCGACGTTCAGCGCCGAGGGCGAGCGCATCTACAACCCGCTGCCGGTCTATCACGTCAATTCCTCGATCGTGTCGTTCTACGCGGCCATGCTGACGGGCAGCTGCCAGATTCAGCCGGACCGCTTCAACCCGGAGCGCTGGTGGCCGGAAATCGCCGAGACGCGCGCGACCATCGCCCACTATCTCGGCATCATCATCCCGCTGCTGATGAACCGCCCGGCAAGCGCCGCCGACCGCGGCCACGGCGTGCGCTTCGCCATCGGCGCAGGCGTCGAGCCGCAGCTCCACGCCGCCTTCGAGCATCGCTTCGGCCTGCCGCTCATCGAGGTCTGGGGCATGACCGAGATGGTCCGCCTGCTGATGGACAACATGCCGCCGCGCGCCGTCGGCACCCGCGCCTTCGGCCGTCCGGCGCCGGGCATCGAGGTGCGCGTCGTCGACGAGCGGGACATGGGGGTGCCGCGCGGCCAGCCCGGCGAAATGGTGCTCCGCCATTCGGCAGCGACGCCGCGCAAGCACTTCTATTCGGGCTATCTGAAGGACGATAAGGCCACCGCCGATGCGTGGCGCGGCGGCTGGTTCCACACCGGCGACACGGTGCGGCAGGACGGCGACGGCATGCTGCATTTCGTCGATCGCAAGAAGAACATCATCCGCCGCTCCGGCGAGAACATCGCGGCCGCGGAGGTGGAGGCGGTTCTGCAGGCGCACGACTGGGTGAAGTCGGTGGCGGTCCTCGCCATTCCCGACGAGATCCGCGAGGAGGAGGTGCTGGCCTGCATCGTGCTGGCCGATGACGCACCGGCCACGCGCGCGACTGCAGAGGCGCTGTTCGCCCACTGCAACGCCGAGCTTGCCTATTACAAGGCGCCGGGCTGGCTGCACTTCGTCGAGACCCTGCCGACCACCGGCACGCAGAAGATCCAGAAGCACAACATCTATCCCTCGGGCGTCGACCCGCGCGCGCTACCCGAAATCTTGGATCTGCGCGCCGCCAAGAAACGCAATCCGGGAACGACGAGCTAGACCATGGGCCTGACCTTCGACGCCTTCGAGATCGGCGCGGTCCATGTCACGCCCCGCCGCACGATCATCGATGCCGACATCATGCAGTTCGCGGGGCTGACGGCGGACTTCAACCCGCTGCACACCGACGATGTCTTCGCGGCGGCGACGCCCTTCGGTGGGCGGGTCGCCCATGGGCCGATGCTGGTCGGCATGGCCTTCGGCCTCGCCTCGCGCGCCGGCCTGTTCGACGGCACGGTACTGGCCCTGCTCGACATCGCCTGGACATTCACCGGCGCAGTGCGCCCCGGCGACACGGTCCATGTCCGCGTCACGGTGGCGGACAAGCGCGAGACGAAGAAGCCGGATCGCGGCGTCGTCGACTTCGTCCTCGACATCGTCAACCAGCGCGACGAGGTCGTTCAGCGAGGCAAGGCCAAGATCATGATGTCGCGCGCGGCTGTCGCCTGAGGCCTCATTTCAGCATGCCCATCTGCCGGGGCAGCCAGAGCGTCAGTTCGGGAATGAACGTGACCGCCACCAGCGACAGGAGCAGCGGGATCAGCCAGGGCAGGATAGCCATGGTCGTCCGCTCCACGGTCATGCCGGATATTCGGGCAAGCACGAAGAGCACCATGCCGAGCGGCGGGTGCAGGAGCCCGATCATCAGGTTCAGCGTCATCATCACGCCGAAATGGACCGGGTCGATGCCGACCTTCAGCAGGATCGGCATGAGCACCGGCACGAGAATGCTGATCGAGGCTATGGGCTCCAGGAAGCAGCCGACGATCAGCAGCAGGATGTTGACGAGGATGAGGATCACATAGGGGTTGGTGGTGATCGACAGGAGGCCCTCGGCCGCCATCTCGGTCAGCCGCGTCGTGGTCAGCACCCAGCCGAACAGCGAGGCCGCGGCGACGATCAGCAGCACGCCCGCCGTCGTCTCGATCGTGTCGAGCGTCACCTTGTAGAGCCGCTTCCAGGTGAGCGAGCGATAAAGGAGGAAGCCGAGGATCAGGGCCCAGGTGCAGGCGGCGATAGCGGCCTCGGTCGGGGTGAACCAGCCGAAGGTCATGCCGCCGATGATGATCATGGGCGTCAGCAACGCCGGCAGGGCGGCGATGAAGGTCTGGCCGAGCACGGTCCAGCGGAAGACCTGGTCGCGGCCCATATTGTACTTCCGCGCGCACCACCAGACGTAGAACATCATGAAGGCGGTCATGACGATGCCCGGCACGACGCCGCCGAGGAACAGCGCGCCGATGGAGACGTTCGCCATCATCCCGTAGATGACGAAGGGCAGCGACGGCGGGATGATCGGTCCGAGCGTCGAGGACGCGGCGGTGACACCGACCGCGAACTCCGTCGAGTAGCCGTGGTCCTTCATCGCCTTGATCTCGATCGTGCCGAGCCCGGCCGCGTCCGCGATGGCGGTGCCCGACATGCCCGCGAAGATCACGGAACCGACAATGTTCACCTGCGCGAGACCGCCGCGCATCCAGCCGGCAACGGCCACGGCGAAATCGTAGATCTTGTTGGTGATACCCGCCGAGTTCATCAGGTTGCCGGCGAGGATGAAGAAGGGCACCGCTAGCAGCGGGAAGGAATCGAGCCCGCCCGCCATCCGGTGCAGCACCACGAAGTCGGGGATATGCGCGATGAAGTGGGTGTAGATCAGCGCCGAGCTCGACAGCGCGATGAAGACCGGGATGCCCGCGAGCAGGGCGATGAGGAAGATGAAGATGACGATGGTCATGACGATGCGCGCCCGCTCAGCCGTTCGTGTCCTGGGGTGAGGCGGGTTCCCGCCGGAAGCCGGCGCGGGCGTCGCGCCAGAGGTTCTGGGCCTGACGCAACACCATCAGGAAGCAGCCGACGGCGATGCCGCCATAGACGAGCGACATCGGCCAGTCGAATACGGTCATGTAGAGGTTGTGCATGCGCTCGGTGATCAGAACCGCGAACCAGGCGAGGAGCGCCATGAAGCCGAGACTGGCAATGCCGACAAAGGCGACCAGCACCCGCTTGGTCGGTCCGTCCTTCATGACGTTGCTGACGAGTTCCACGGCGATCTGCGTGCGCCGCCGCGTCACCATCGCGCCGCCAACGAACACCAGCACCATGAGCAGGTAGCGGGCGATCTCCTCGGTCCAGGCGAACGAGTTGTTCAGCACGTAACGGGTGAAGAACTGCAGGAAGACGATGATGGCGAGCGCCCAGAAGATGGCAATGGCAAGCCAGTCCTCGGGGAAATACTCGATCTTCACCTCCTCGTCGGTTGCGACGATCAGGTGGACATCCTCCAGGCTCGGATCGGCGCCGGGCACGGGCGGGGATTTCGGTGGTTCCGACATGGGGCGCTTTCGCGGGCGGACGCTGGCCGCGCCCGGCTCGTGACAGGAAAGGGCGGAAGGGCGCCGGGACATCCGGCGCCCCTGAGACGGGAAGCCGGTCAGCTTGCCGGCGCGAGGCCCTGCAGCGCGTCGTATTCGGCTTTCGACCAGCCGGCGCCCGAAGCCGCATCGTTGTGCAGCGGCAGCGCCGCGGCGCGGAACGCCGCGCGGTCCGGCGCGATCACCGTCTTGCCGAGCTTGCGGAACTCGTCGGCGAGCTTCTGCTCCTGCTCGCGGATCTGGTCGCTCGCGCGGGATGCGGCCTGCATCAGCACCTCGCCGAAAATGTCCTTCTCGGCGTTCGAGAGCCTGCCCCAGACATGGTTGCCGACCACGGAGACGAGCGATTCCGTGATGTGGCCGGTGAGCATGATGTGGCTCTGCACCTCGTAGAATTTCTTCGCCATGATGGTCGGCAGCGGGTTCTCCTGGCCGTCCACCGTGCCCTGCTGGAGCGCCAGGTAAACTTCGGCGAAGGCGATGGGCGTCGCGTTCGCGCCGACGGACTTGGTGAACATCAGGAACAGTGGCGCCGGCGGTACCCGCAGCTTCATGCCGCGCATGTCTTCGGGCTTGTTGATCGCCTTGTTGGCGGTCACGTGCCGCTCGCCGTAATAGGTCAGCGCCGCGACCTTGTGGCGGGTGCGGTTCTCGTAGCCGCCGGCGATCTGCCGGAACAGCGGCGCGTCGCGATAGGCCTTCCAGTGGTTGAAATCGCGCAGCACGTAGGGCGCGTTGGTGATCGCGATGGGCCGATGGATCGAGCCGGCAAAAGCGACGCCGGTATAGATCATGTCGACCGTCGCCAGCGCGAGGCCCTCGTTGATCTGGTTCTCGTTGCCGAGCTGGGACGCCGGGAACACGTCGATCTGGTATTTGCCGTTGGTGCGCTTGGCGATCTCGCCCGCAGCCCAGACGGCTTCGGTATGGTAGGGCTCACCCGTCTCGTAGACATGGGCCCATTTGAGCTTGGCCTGCTGCGCGCGAAGCGGCGTGGCGAGCGTGGCAAATCCGGCGCCTGCGATGATCGCGCCGCGGCGTGTGACTGTCATTGGGGTATCCTCCCTACCCTGTTTCGTTCGATGTCGGACGGTTCTTCCGCCCCTCGTTCTTTTGTCCCCGCTCTGACGGCGGGCGAATGTCGGGCCTCACGCGCGCAAAAGGTCAGGGCGCGCCAAATCCTCCAGAAAAAAATCGGGGTTGAACCGGCGGACGTCGTCGAGGCCGACCTGCAGCCCCTCGATGTGACGCCCCATGGCAGCCGCAGCAGCGTCGGCGTCGCGCGCCTCGATCGCCTTCAGGACGACCTCGTGCTCGGCGACGACCCGCGCCATGCGCCCCGCCATCGGCAGGGTCAGCCGGCGGAAGCGGTCGACCTGCAGCTTGACCTGGCTCACCAGCGTCCAGACGCCGGGATGGCGGCCGGCCGAGGCGACCGCCTCATGAAAGGCCTCGTCAGCGCGGTGGAAAGCCTCGGTGTCGCCGGCCTCCGCCGCCTCATGGCTTCGCGCGATGATGGCCCGGAGTTCGATGAGCTGGCTGCGGCTGGCGCGCGCCACCGCCTCGCGCGTCGCGAACTGCTCCAGAACGCCGCGGATGGTGATGGCCTCCGGCAGGTCCGCCATCGGGATGCGGGAGACATAGGTGCCGGACTTCGAGACGATGTCGACGAGGCCTTCCTCGGCGAGACGCAGCAGTGCCTCGCGCACGGGCGTGCGACTGACGCCATGGCCGGCCGCAATGTCCTTTTCGATGATCTGCGACCCCGGCTCGCGCTTCAGCGACAGGATCTCGTCGCGCAGGACGCCATGGATCGCCGCGGCAGCGGTCAGGCCGCGCGGCCAGTGCGGGTCCTTGGATCGCACGATGGTGAGCATTCGTCCCCCGTGCGAGTGAGGTACACCTGATATATCAGATTAGCAAATGCTTTTGCTTTCCGCCCGATCGAGCCTGCATGCGAGGATTTTTCGCGCCGGGCGACCGTTCTGACGCGAGATGGCGCGCGAACGGGCGTGATGTGACGACTGCGCTTTCGGGACCCTGCGACAGCAGGCGTTAGCGATCGTCTTCCCGGTTCAGAAGCGGACCATGGTTCGCATGCCGCCGACCACGGCATTTCGGCTGCGGTCGCCGTTCGGGTGGACCACATAGGTCAGCACCGGCTGCACCGTGAGGCCCGGCCTGATCTGGGCGAGATAGGTGAGCTCGATATTGAGCTCGTAGTCGCGGACCACGACCGGCAGCCCGGTAAAGGCAGCGACATCCCGGTCGAAGGCGCGCACATTGTCCGAGAAGCGGGAATAGACAGCACCGAGGCCGAACTTGTCGTCGGGGCGGCTGGCGATCATGCCAGCGAAGACGACGCCGCCATCGGCGTAGAAGCTGACGAGATTGCGGTCCGACGGGCTCACCGAGACGCGGCCGAACAGTGAAATGCCGCTATCCGCATCGCCGCCTGCGGGACGGTAGATCTGCTGCTCGGCGACGCCGTAAAGACCCCAGTTGCCACGCCGCGCGAGGGGAATGCCCGAACCCACGGGGTTTGCGATCAGCGTGCCGTCATTGGCGAAGCGCTGGTCGTTGAAGCGGCCGAGATGGGCCCAGCCGCCGACCTTGACCGTAGAGGCAAGGCCGGTATCGCCCGGCGCCCGGTTGGTGCGGAACTGCGCCTCGGCCATGAGCAAAGCGGGATCGCGGACGCGGAAGTTCAGCCCGTAGCGGTTGCGCGCCTGCTCATCCCCGGGTCCGGGCCCAGAGGGATCGCCGTTGAACACGGCGAAGAGAAGCGACAGGTTCGCGGTCGGATCGATCTTCAGCCGGATGCCCGGCGTCGACAACGGATAGGCCGGCCCGCCGCTCGGCATGTTCGTGGCTGCGATTGTCGCCCAGTCGCTTTGCAGCAGGAGCGTGCTGAGACCCGAGAAGAAGAACTCGACATCCGCCGCGAGCTGGCCGAACCGCACGCTGGCGAGATCGCCGCCCAGCTTCTGTTCGAGCCAGAGCTCCGAGAGGCGGACGGCCGGCACGGCCTCGATCGCCGCGATGGTATTGATCCCGCCGACATAGTCGCGGCGGATGCGGCCGGTATTGTGGATGACGAAGACGTTAGCGAAGAAGGTCAGCCCCTGCATGCCGGCCAGCTTCTGCAGATCGAGCTGCAGCGCCATTTCCAGCTTGCCCTGATTGACCACGCCGCGCCGCAGCCCGCCGGCCATGTTGGCGAGAAGGTCATTCGTATAGACGAGGTGGTAATTGATGCCGCGCTCGGCGAGCAGCCTGCGATAGCCCATCGGATCGCCATTGGCCGGCAGGCTGGTGGCGATGGACGGTATGGGCAGGCCCGCAGGCGTATATTCGGCCTGATCCGCCGCGGTAGGCCGCAGCGCACTGAACAGGCAAGCCGCGGCAAGCGCAACGGCGACATATCGACCGCGAACGGCTCGGCGGCCGGAGGTCCGTGCAGCAGCCCGCTGCAGGTGCTGTTCTGCTGACTTTGCCATGCTTCTCGTCCCGCCGCGGGTTGCGGGACGACTGCCACACGTTCGGGCAGTTCGCAAGGCTTGTTGCAACTAACTTGCAACAAAATGGCTAAGCAGAAGGCCAGTCGTCAGCGCGAGCCCGGCTGCTCAGTAGAGGTTCGTCGTATAGGCGACCTCGAGCCGCTTGTTGGCGGCGTCGGCGTCGAAGCCCTTGATCTGGTCGGCGAGCACCGTGCCGAGCAACGGGAAGTCCTCCCGCGCGACCTTCTTTTCCGGGTTCCACAGATCGGCGCGCAAAAGCGCACGCCCGCAGTGGAAATAGACCTGCTCGACCGTGATCTCCATGGCCGATGCCGGGACGATCTTGCCCTTGATGGCCATGGACTGGAGCACGGCAGGATCGGTCACGATCTTCGCCCGGCCGTTGATGCGCAGCGTCTCGTTCAGGCCCGGCACGAGGATGAGCAGGCCGACCTGGGGATGCTCCAGCACGTTCTGCATCGTATCGAGCAGGTTGTTGCCGCGCCGGTCCGGCAGCAGCAGCGTCTTCTCGTCCACGACCTTGACGAAGCCCGGCTCGTCGCCGCGCGGCGAGCAGTCCGTTCCCGCGGCGCTGGTGCTGGCAATTGTCAGAAACGGCGACAGGGCGATGAACCGCCGCGCATGCGGGTCCAGATGGTCGAGCACCTTTTTGCGCGCCATCTCGACGGGAGGCTCGTAGGTCTGCCGCAGGGCGGTCGTGTCGGAGATGACGCTGATACCGTCGCTCATGGGCTTTTTCCTCCCGTCGGCCATCGGGCCGCCAGCCTCCAATAGCATTGCCGGCGCCGCGCGACTTCATCGCGCGGGACGAGGACTGTCGTGGTTCGGCCAGAATGGTTCAGTCGTGCTGGTCGCCGTCCTGCGGATCGCCCCAGCGCAGATAGTCGCGCGGCGACAGGCCCATCGTGCGCCGGAACATGGCGGTGAAGGCGCTGGGACTGTCATAGCCGAGGTCCAGCGCGACATTCGTCACCGTATCTCCCGAGGTCAGGCGCGACAGGGCTTCCATCAGCCGCACCTGCTGGCGCCACTGCGTGAAGCTCATGTCGGTCTCGGAACGGAACAGCCGCGTCAGTGTGCGGCGGGCAAGGCCGCCGTGCCGCGCCCAATGGTCGAGATCGTGATTGTTGCCGGGATCGCGCAGGATCGCCTCGCAGATGCGGGCAAGGCGCCGGTCCTTCGGCATCGGCGCACTACTGGCGAGGACCGGCATGCGGCCGATCTCGGTCAGGATCAGGTCGACGATGCGGCCCTCTCGGCCCGCGGGATCGTATTCGACCGGCAGCGCCACGGCTTCTTCGACCAGCGCCGCCAGCAGCGGCGTGACCGTCATGAGCCGGCAGACCGGCGGCAGGCCCGTCACTGCATCGGGTTCGATATAGAGCGTGCGCACGCTGACCGTGCCCCAGCAGCGCGTCTGGTGCATGACACCCGGCGGCACCCACAGGGCGTGCTGCGGCCCCACCGCCCAGCTGCCCTCGTCGGTAATGACGGTCATGATGCCCGACGAGGCATGCAGGAACTGCGCGCGACGGTGGCAATGCCGGGTGCCGACCTCGCCATTGGCGAATTCGGCCGCCATGGCGACCACCGGGCGCTGCACGTCCTGAAGGGAATCGGCGCGCTGGCCGCTCGCCCTGTGGCCCGAAAAGCTGACGAGAGCGCCCGAACGCGCAGCCCGCCGCGCAGGCCGGGCCGCGGCGCTTGGCGCGCTTGCCGAAGACTGGACCATGTCGCGGCTCCCTGGCTCGATGCGGCTGCGAATGTGCAAGCCGCGATCTCGTCACAGACCGGAGACGATCGCAAGATAGCGTTATACCCAAATGGGAAGCACGGATTATGCCAGTTCCGGAGGAAGGCCCGTTCGCGACAGTTCTCGGCCCTCGGACGCCAGCGCGCGCGAGACGCGGACAGGAACATTCCGTGCCATAAGGTCCGCCTTCAAGGTCGGACTTCAACAATGAGGGGATCACCGCGATGAACAGGCGCGAATTCGGAAAGCTCGTGGCCGCAGCAGGTGTCGCCGGCGCGGCTGAAATCCCGTGGGGCGTGACCCGGGCCGTCGGCCAGACCCGCGGCGGCACGCTCAACACCATCATCCAGCCGGAGCCGCCGGTCCTCGTCACCGCCATCAACCAGCAGCAGCCGACGCTCACCCTCGGCGGCAAGATCTACGAGAGCCTGCTGCGCTACGGCAACGACCTGAAGCCGATGCCGGGCCTCGCCCAGTCCTGGACCGTCTCGCCGGATGGCAAGACCTATACGTTCAAGCTGTTCCCGAACATCACCTTCCACGACGGCAAGCCCTGCACGGCCGAGGACGTGATCTTCACCTGCACCAAGATGCTGATCGAGACCCATCCGCGCGCGCGCGGCACCTTCCAGCGCGTCGAGAAGGCCGAGGCGCCGGACCCGCTGACCGTGGTGTTCACGCTGAAGGAGCCCTTCGCGCCCTTCCTGTCCTCGTTCGACTGCACGACTGCGCCGATCCAGCCGAAGCACATCTATGACGGCACGGACTACCGCAACAATCCGGCCAATGCCCGGGCGATCGGCACCGGCCCGTTCAAGCTGAAGGAGTGGGTGCGCGGCTCGCACGTCCATCTCGTCAAGCACGAGGGCTACTACCGCCAGGGCGAGCCCCATCTCGACGAGATCATCTACCGGATCATCCCGGATGCTGCCTCCCGCTCCGTGGCGCTGGAGAAGGGCACCGTGCAGCTCACCCAGTGGACCGATGTCGAGTTCTTCGACGTGCCGCGGCTGCAGAAGCTCGACCACCTCGAGATGAGCACCAAGGGGTACGAGCTGTTCGCCCCGCATCTGTGGGTCGAGCTGAACAACCGCGTCGCGCCGATGAACGACAAGCGGTTCCGCCAGGCCGTGGCGCACGCGCTCGACAAGACGACGATGAAGAACCGGCTGTTCTTCGGCCTCGGCAAGGAGGCGACCGGGCCGATCTCGTCCAAGACCCGCTTCTACGACGGCAACGTCAAGAAATACGACTATTCGCTCGACAAGGCGCGTGCCCTGCTCGACGAGATGGGTCTCCGCGCGGGTGCGGGCGGCAAGCGCGTCACCATCAAGTTCCTCGTCGCGCCCTATGGCGAGATCTGGCAGCGCATCGCCGAGTTCGTGCGCCAGTCGCTCGGCCGCGTCGGCATCGAGGTCGTGCTTGAAGGCACCGACGTCGCCGGCTGGGGCCAGAAAGTGTCGAACTGGGAATACGAGATGACCACCAATCTCCTCTACCAGCTCGGCGACCCGGCCCTCGGCGTCTCGCGCACCTATGTCTCGTCGAACATCCGCAAGGGCGTGCTGTTCTCCAACACGCAGGGCTACACCAATCCGGAAGCCGACAAGCTCTGGGAGGCCGCTGCCGTCTCGCTCGACGACGCCAAGCGCCAGGAGCTTTACTCGCAGGTCCAGAAAATGGTGGTCGAGGACGTTCCGGTGGTCTGGCTGATCGAGCAGGATTTCCCGAACTTCTACGACAAGAAGCTCAAGAACGTCATCACGTCTGGCATCGGTGTCCACGACACGTTCGGCACGGTTCAGTTCGGATGACGACTTCCGCCTCCGGCGCACAGGGCCACCGCGGCATCGCGGTGGCCCTCGCCATTCTGGGCTGGGCGGCGAAATTCGTCGTCGTGGTCCTGGTGATCGCCACTTTCGCCTTCATGCTGGTCAAGGCCGCGCCGGGTGACCCCGCGCAGGTCATGGCCGGCCAGACCGGCGCGGCCGACGAGCGCATGCTGGCGCAGATCCGGCAGGAATACGGGCTCGACAAGCCGTTCATCGTGCAGCTCGGCACCCATCTGAAGCGGGTGATCACGCTCGATCTCGGCTTTTCCTACCGCCAGCGCCAGCCGGTCTCGACGCTGATCCTCGAGCGCCTGCCGGCGACGCTGCTCCTGACCGGCGCCGCCTTCCTGCTCGCCCTCTTCTCCGGCATTCTGCTCGGCACGCTGGCCGGCCTGCGCGCCGGAAGATGGTCCGACACGCTGCTGACCGTCGTCTCGCTCATCCTCTATGCCATGCCCGTCTTCTGGCTCGGCCTGATGATGGTGCTGCTGTTTTCCGTCCAGCTCGGCTGGCTGCCCGCCTTCGGCTACCAGACGATCGGCGTCACCATGGGACCGATCGCGCGGACGCTCGACGTTGCCTCCCATCTGGTGCTGCCGGCTGTGTCGCTCGCCGCCATCTACCTTGCCATCTACACCCGGCTGATGCGCGCCTCGGTCATCGAGGTCGCCCATCAGGACTTCATCAAGACGGCACGCGCCAAGGGCCTGACTCAGGGGCGGATCATCACGCGCCACATCCTGCGCAACGCCATCCTGCCCGTCGTCACCATCGCCGGCATGCAGGCGAGCGCCCTCGTCGGCGGCGCCGTGGTCGTGGAGACGGTCTTCGCCTGGCCCGGGCTCGGGCGGCTGACCTATGAGGCTGTCATGCAGCGAGACTATCCGGTGCTGCTCGGCATCTTCCTCGTCATGTCGGTGCTGGTCATCGTGCTCAACCTCATGACCGATGCCATCTACCGGCTGATCGACCCGCGCGTCACCACGCGCGCGGCAAGCTGAAGAGGCTGCCATGGACACGATCCGCGCCTTCTCCCGGCATCCCAGCGGCATGGTCGGCTTCGTCATCCTGCTCGTGGTGCTGGTGCTCGCCGTCCTCGCGCCGGTCCTCTATCCCGAGGACCCATGGGAAATGGTCGGCCGCCCCTTCGCGCCGCCGATGACCGACGGCTTCCTGCTGGGCTCCGACACGCTCGGCCGCGACGTCGCCGCCGGCATCATCCACGGCACCCGCGTGTCGCTCACCATCGGCATCACGTCGACGCTCGCGGCCGTGCTGATCGGCGTGCTGATCGGCGCCATGGCCGGCTATTGGGGCGGCCGCGTCGACGACTTCCTGATGCGTGTCACGGAGCTGTTCCAGACCATTCCCGGCTTCATCCTCGCCATCCTGCTGGTTGCGACGCTCGGCCCCTCGCTCGTCAACGTCATCATCGCCATCAGCGCGGTGAGCTGGCCGCCATTGGCGAGATTGACGCGCGCGGAGTTCCTGCGCCTGCGCGGGCGCGAATTCGTGCAGGCCGCCGCCTGTCAGGGCGAAACGCCGCTGCAGGTGGTTCTGCGCCACATCCTGCCCAACGCGATTTCGCCGATCATCGTGACGGGCTCACTGACCATCGCCAGCGCCATCCTGATCGAGAGCGCCTTGTCCTTCATGGGGCTCGGCGATCCCAACGCCATGTCCTGGGGCTTCATGGTCGGCGCGGCGCGCACGGTGATCCGCCAGGCCTGGTGGATGAGCGTATTCCCCGGCATCGCGATCCTCCTGACCGTGCTTGCCATCAACCTGCTCGGCGAGGGGCTGAACGACACGCTCAACCCGCGCAACGCCCGGTCGGGGAGGCACTGATGGCCGAGGCGACGTTGCTTTCCGTCGAGAATCTGTCCATCGCCCTGCCCCGCGGCGCGGATCGCGCCCATGCGGTCGAGGACGTTTCCCTGGCCGTCGGCGCCAACGAGATCGTCTGCCTCGTCGGTGAATCCGGGTCGGGCAAGTCGATGACCGCCCATGCGATCCTCCGCCTGCTGCCGGACCGGGTTTCCATCTCCGCCGGCGCGGTGCGCTTCAAGGGCCGCGACATCGCCGCCCTCGACGAAGCCGCCATGCGCGACCTGCGCGGCGGCGAGATCTCCATGATCTTCCAGGAGCCGATGTCGGCGCTGAACCCGCTCGCGCGGATCGGCGACCAGATCGCCGAGGCCATCGTCACGCACGCCAAGCCCGCGCCCGCGCGCGAGGGCCTCGACAAGCGGGTGATCGAACTTGTCACCGCCGTCGGCCTGCCGGAGCCCGCGACTATCGTCCGGAGCTTCCCCTTCCAGCTCTCCGGCGGCCAGCGCCAGCGCGTCATGATCGCCATGGCCATGGCCAACAACCCGGCATTGCTGCTGGCGGACGAGCCGACGACGGCTCTCGACGTGACCACCCAGAAGCAGATCCTCGGCCTGATCCGCGACCTGCAGAAAGCCCGCGGCATGGGCGTGCTGCTGATCACCCACGATTTCGGCGTGGTAGCGGAGATGGCCGACCGGGTCGTGGTCATGCGCAACGGCCAGGTCGTCGAGCAGGGCACGGCAGAGGCGGTTCTCCGCTCGCCCCAGCACGACTACACCAAGGCGCTCATCGCGGCGGTCCCCGGCGGCCGGCCGGTGGAGGCGCGAACCCGCGACATCGGCACCGCGCCGGTACTGGTGGCCAAGAACCTCGAGAAGACCTTCGTCACGCGGCAGGGCTTCTTCCGCCCGCCGCGCCGCGTGCCGGCGGTTCAGCAGGTGGCGCTGTCGCTCAGCGCCCGCGAGACGGTGGCCGTGGTCGGCGAATCCGGCTCCGGCAAGTCGACGCTCGGCCGCATGATCATGCGGTTGATCGAACCGGATGGCGGCGTGGTCGATTTCAACGGCACCGACCTGCTCGCCCTGCGCGGCGAGCCCCTGCGGCAGATGCGGCGCAGGCTCCAGATCGTCTTCCAGGACCCCTATGCCGCCCTCGATCCGCGGCAGAAGGTGGGCGACGCCATCGCGCGCGGCCCCATGGCCTATGGCGCGCCGCGTCAGGAGGCCATGGCCGAGGCGAAACGGCTGCTCGCCCGTGTCGGCCTGAAGGAAAACGCCGCCGACCGCTATCCGCACGAGTTCTCGGGCGGGCAGCGCCAGCGCATCTGCATCGCGCGCGCGCTCGCGCTGAAACCCCAGGTGCTCGTCGCCGACGAGGCGGTCTCGGCGCTCGATGTCTCGGTACAGGCCACCATCCTCGAATTGCTGGCGGAACTGCGCGAGGAGATGAACCTCGCCATGCTGTTCATCACCCACGATCTCAGGGTGGCAGCCGAGATCGCCGACCGGATCGTGGTGATGCGCCGCGGCGAGATCGTCGAGCAGGGACTGACGGCCGAGGTCTTCTCGAACCCGTCCCACGCCTATACGCGCGAATTGCTGGACGCCGTGCCCGGCCGGCAGCTTTTCGCGGGCCCCGGCTCGGTGCTCAGGGCCAGCGCCTGAACGACCTGCCGGGAGCCGGTCAGCTAGCCGACCGGCTTCAGGCCGAAATCATAGTTCAGCGTCGCGAAGGGCCTATCGACCTGCGTGCCGTCCGGCGCGGTTCCGGCGGGATGATGGAGCCAGTCGCGGATCAGCGACTGCTTCACGCCGAAGACCGAGTCGGAATCGAGGTACTGGTCGCCAGCCTCGAAGACATGGGTCACCAGCGTCTCGTATCCCGGCGCGCCGATCATGAAATGCACATGTGCCGGCCGCCAGGGATGGCGCCCCTGCGCCTCCAGCATGCGGCCGACCGGCCCGTCATGCGGGATCGGATAGGCTGCCGGCTTGATCGTCCGGTAGTGGAAGCGGCCGTCGGCATCGGTGCGGAACCGCGCCCGCATGGCAAGATGACCGAGCTCGTCGAGCTTCTGCACGTCGTAATAGCCGTCATCGTCGGAATGCCAGGTGTCGATGACCGCGCCGGCAATCGGCCGTCCATCGGGATCGCTGACACGGCCGGAGATGAACATGGGCTCGCCGGCAATGCCCGGCGAGATATCGGTGCCGAGCGGCAGTTCGGGCGCAGCGGCGACGAAGAACGGGCCGAGCACGGTCGATTCCGTCGCGCCCTCGGGCATGCGGTGGTTGATGGCATCGACCAGCATGGAGACGCCGAGAGTGTCCGACAGCAGGATGAATTCCTGCCGCTTGTCGTCGCACATATGGCCCGTCTGGGTCAGGAAGCCGATGGCGGCCTCCCATTCCGCGAAGGTCGGCTCGATCTCGCGAACGAAGGCGTGGAGGTGGCGCACCAGCGCGTCGCTGATCGCGCGGGCGCGCGGATCAGGCGCCGCCGCCACACGCTCCCGCACGGCGTCGGTGATGTTGCTCTCGTCGAAATTGCGCATGGCCGCGCCCTCCGTCACGTCGGCTCGCCGAGGCCCGCGAGGCGCTCGACATGCCTGACGATGGTGATGAAATCCGCATCGCCCTCGCCGGCCGCGAGGATCGCCGCGTAGCTCTCCTGAAGGACCGATGTCAGCGGCGTCGGCACATTCGCCTCGCCGGCGGCGTCGAGAATGAGGCCGAGGTCCTTGACGAGTTGGCTGGCCGTGAACATCGGCGCGAAATCGCGCTCGGCCAGCGGGCCCACTTTGTATTTCACGAAGGGCGAGGCGACCGCGCTCTCGCCCATCACGGCGAGGAACTGGCGCCAGTCGATGCCGCCCTTGCGCGCGAGCGCAAGCGATTCCGCCATCATCCCCGCCGAGACCGAGATCATCAGATTGATCGCGAGCTTGGCGTAGCGAGCCTGCTCCTCTTCGCCGAGCCAGGTCTGCGCGCGCGTGAAGCCGGCGAGCACTGGGCGGATGGCTTCGAAGACGGCCTTCGGGCCGGAGGCGAAGCAGGTCACCTGCCCGGTTTCCGCCAGCGTCGTGCTGCCCGAGATCGGCAGGCGGAGATAGGCGATGCCGGCCTTGGCGGCGGCCTCCCCCACGCGCGCGGACGCGCGCGGGCTGACCGTGCTCGTCTCGGCGAGAACCGCATCGGGTGCGAGATGCGCGATCAGCCCGTCAGAGCCGAGCATCACGCGCTCCAGCACGGTGTCGTCGGGCAACGAGGTGAAGACGATCCGCGCCTCTCGGACGGCCGCCTGCGGGCTTGCCGCGATGGCGATGCCCTGCTCGCGCGCCAGCGCCAGACGGGCCTCGTCGCGATCGAAGCCCTGAACCGCGTGGCCTGCGCGCGCGAGGCAGGCCGCCATCGGCAGCCCGAGCTTGCCGAGGCCGATCCAGCCGATATTCGTTGCCTTCTGCATGATCGTCTCCGTCAGGCCGCCGGCGGCTCGCCCGCCCACGCGCGCGCGATCAGGCGCCGGACGGCCTCCCTCTCGACGGGGCGCGGATTGCGATAGGGATTGGACACCGCGAGATCGGCGGCGCGATCGATACCGCCTTCCGGCATGCCTATATCTTTCAGCGCGCGCGGCGCGCCGATCCGGCCGGCGAGGTCGTAAAGACCCTCCGCCGCTTCCGCCGCGCCCAGCGCCTTCGCGATACGCGCCATGGCCTTCGGCGCGGCCGGGGCGTTGTAGGCCGTCGCGTGCGGCAGGACGATGCTGTGCGTCTCGGCATGTGGCAGGTCGAACGTGCCGCCGAGCGTGTGGCAGAGCTTGTGGTGCAGCGCCATGGACACCATGCCGAGGCAGGTGCCGCACAGCCACGACCCATAGAGCGCGTCGGCCCGCGCATCACCGTTCTTCGGGTCGGCGACGATGACCGGCAGCGCCTTGGCGAAGGCAGCGATCCCCGCCTCAGCCATGAGCGAAACCATCGGGCTGCCGTCCTCGGCATAGAGCGCCTCGACGGCATGGGCGATGGCGTTGAGGCCGGAGGTCGCCGACATGCCAGCCGGCAGCCCCAAAGTCAGGTCGATATCGTAGATGACGGTCTCGGGCTGGATGGCCGGCGAGCGGCGCGTGGTCTTCACGCCGTCCTTCGTCTCGCCGAGGATGTCGGTCATCTCGGAACCGGCATAGGTCGTCGGCACGACGATCTGCGGCAGGTCGGTATTCACGGCGATGGCCTTGCCGAGGCCCGTGGTCGAACCTCCGCCGACGGAGACGACGCCATCGGCCTTCACCTCCCGCACCACTGCCAGCGCCGCTTCCGTGACACCCACGGGCGTGTGCATGGTCGCGCCGGTGAAGGTGCCGGCAGCGAGCGTGCCGAGGCTTGCCGCCAGCCTGTCCGCTTCTGCCGCCTGCTGCGGCGTCGACAGCACCAGCACGCGCGAAAGGCCGAGCCGGCGGATCTCGTCGGGAAGGCGCGCGATGGTGCCTGACCCGAAGATCACCCGCGTCGGCAGCGCCTGGAACGTGAAGTCGCGCATCGCCGTGACGCCTCAACCCTGCCGGCGCAGGAAGCCGGTGATGTTCACCTGCTGCCAGACATTGGCCTTGGCGAAGGGATCGGCGGCGTTGAACGCCGCGACCGCCTCGCGGCTCTCCGCCTCGATCAGGAACAGCGAACCGATCATCGTCGTGCCGTCGTCGGCGACGAGCGGGCCGGACATGACGATGCTGACGCCGAAGGCCGAGGTGTCGGATAGGAACGCCTTGTGCGCGTCGTAGTTTTCCAGCCGTCGCGGCAGGGCGCCGGCGCGATCGAGCGCGTGGATGGCAAACAGCATGTCCTGTTCCTCGTCATTTCGGGGCGAGCGAGGCTGATGGCCTCAATCGACCCCCATCATTGCCTTGCGGATCGTCTCGATCGCGTCGGCATCGAGCCCGTGTTCGATGGCGTGGACCACGCGCCCGTGCGCGAGCACGTAGGCGCGCGAGGCTACCTCCACCGCCTGGAAGAAGCTCTGCTCCGCCATCAGGATCGTCATGTTCTTTTCCGACTGCAGCGTCTTGATCGCTGCAATCATCTGGTCGACGACGATGGGCGCGAGGCCGACCGAGGGCTCGTCGATCACCATGATCCGCGGCGAGGTCATCAGCGCACGGGCAATCGCGAGTTGCTGCTGCTGCCCGCCGCTCATGGTCGAGGCGAGCTGGCGGCGACGCTCGCCGAGGATCGGGAAGGTCTCGAAGCAGAAGGCGAGATTGTCCTTGAGGTCCGGGCGCGAGCGACCGGCCGCGGCGAGCCGCAGGTTTTCCTCGACGGTGAGGTTCGGCACTAACCGCCGCCCCTCCGGTACATAGCCGATGCCGAGATCGACGACCCGATGCGGCTCGCGGCCGGACAGCTCCGTGCTCTCGCCGTCCCAGTCGAGCCGGATCGAGCCTGCGCTCGGCCGGACGAAGCCGAGAATGGCGTTCAGCAGCGTCGACTTGCCGTTGCCGTTCATGCCGAGCAGCGCGACGAGCTCGCCCTCGCGCACGGTCAGGCTGACATCGTGCAGCACGGTGACTGCGCCATAGCCGGCGCAGACGTTCTCAAGCACCAGCCCGTTCACCGAAATAGACCTTCTGAACCTGTCTGTCCTGCGCCACGTCCTGCGGCGTTCCCATGGCGATGATCTTGCCCGTCTCCAGGCAGATCATCCGCTGCGAGAAGCGCATGACGGCATGCATGATGTGCTCGATCATGATGATCGCCACACCCGTGTCGTTGAGGCGCATGAGCAGCGCCAGAACGTCGTCGATCTCGTTTTCCGACAAGCCCGCCATGGCCTCGTCCGCAACCAGAACTTTCGGATCCGTCACCAGCGCGCGGGCAAGCTCCAGCTTGCGCAGTTCGAGCTGCGAGAGCGACTCGGCCGGCGCGTCGCGCCGCGCGGCGAGGCCCACGGAGGCGAGCACCTCGTCGGCGCGCTCAAGCTCCGAACGCTCGTGCGAACCAAGATAGTCCATCGGCACGAGCAGGTTTTCGAGAACCGTCATTCCCGTGAACGGCCGCGGGATCTGGAACGAGCGCGCGATGCCCATGCGCGCGCGGCGGAAGGCCGGCTCCCGCGTGATGTCGCGTCCGCCATAGACGATCGTGCCCTTGTCCGGCACGAGCAGGCCGGACAGGCAGTTGATAAGGGTCGTCTTGCCGGAGCCGTTGGGGCCGATCAGGCCGAGGCGCTCGCCGGGCTTCAAGTCGACGTCGACAGGCCCGAGCGCACGCAGGCCGCCGAACCATTTCTCGACGCCGCGGATGACGACGATGGGCTCGCTCATGACCGCGCCCTCTTTCGCCGCAGCTTCTCCTTGAGGTCGGCGATCAGGCCGAGAATGCCTTCGGGCGCCAGCACGACGAAGGCGATCAGCACGATGCCGACGGCGAGAATGTTGAACTCGGAGGAGATCGTCACGGTCGCGATCTGCTGAACGCTGGCAAGCAGCAGCGCGCCGATCACCGGGCCGATCCACGAGCGCGTCCCGCCGATTAGCGGCATGGCGAGCGCGTTGAGGCCGATGGTCAGGCTGAACGCGCTGAGCGGGTCGACATGCGAGGCGTAATAGGCGTAGGGCGCGCCGGCAATCGCGATGATCGCGCCGGAAATGGCGCAGGCGACGAGCTTCATCGTCAGCGTCGGCACGCCGCAGGCTTCCGCCGCGGGCTCGCTCGCCTTGATGGCGCGCAGCGACCGGCCGATCCATGAGCGCTCGATGAAGCGCGCCGCGACGACCGAGAGCACCGCCAGCACCAGCATGGCGCAGAACACATACTGCGTCTGGCCGCCGAACCAGGCGGGCGCCGGCGGCGCGATGGTCTGCATGCCCGATGCGCCGCCGAGATAGTCGATATTGTGGATCATGGTCTCCAGCACCACGACCAGCGCGACGGTGGCGATGGAGAAATAGACGCCCTGGATGCGCAGCGTCAGATAGCCGGTGGCGACGCCGAGCAGCATGCCGACGACGCCCGCCGCGAGAATCTGCACCGGCAGCGGCGCGCCGAAGGCCTTGATCAGGAAAGCGGCGACATAGACGCCCGCGCCGAAAAAGGCGCTGGTGCCGAAATTGATGTAGCCGGCATAGCCGCCGAGAATGTTCCAGCCCGTGGCGATGACCACATATTGCAGGATCACGTAGCCGGCGAAGAAATAATAGGGATTGCCGACGACCTGCGGCAGGAACAGCCCGCCGACGAGGATCAGCGCTGCGATGACGAGGAAGGGAAGCGTCCGCATCAGCGCGCCCCGAACAGGCCGCTGGGCCGGATCGCCAGCGTGCCGAGCAGGATGGCGAAAGCGACGCCGGGCGCCCAGGAGGGCGAGAGGAAAGCGGTCACGAGGGCTTCCGCGACGCCGATGAGGATCGCCGCCACCAGCGTGCCGGGAATGGAGCCGAGGCCGGCCAGCACCACGATGGCGAAGACCCGGCCGATCTGGATGCGGCCCGCGAAGGGATCGACCGGACCCATGATAACCAGCGCCGCGCCGGCGAGCACCGCGAGCGCCGTCGCTATGCCGAAGGCATGGCGCTTGATGGAAACGGGATTGACGCCGGAGATCGACAGCGCCCGGTCGTCATGGGCAACCGCACGCAGGGCAAGCCCCGAATAGGTGCGGGTCATGTAGAGCCAGAGCGCCAAGATCACGACAGGCGCGAGCAGGGCGGGCACAAGGAAGCGATAGGGCAGCAGCACGATGCCGAGTTCGAGGCTGCGCCCGACATAGCCGACCTCGACCGAGCGCAGATCGGTGCCGAAGGCCACCACCAGCGCGATCTCGATGACCAGCGAGACGCCGAAGAACAGCGTCAGGCTCTGCAGCGTGTTGCCGCGCCCGCGCTTCTCGAAGGCGCGGGCGTAGAACTCGTAGAAGACGATGCCCAGCGCGTAGAACGGCACGGTGAGCAGCAGGGCCGCGACGATCGGGTCGAGGCCCCGCGCATTGGCGAAGACGACGGCATAGGCGCCCGCGATCATCAGCGCGGGATGCGCCACGTTCGGGATGTGCAGCACGCCGAAGGTGATCGACAGCCCGAGCGCCAGCAGCGCGTAGATGCTGCCGAGCGCCACGCCGCTGACGAGCGCGTTCGTGACGAGATCGAGAAATTCCATGGCCGTCGTCTATGCGGAACGGATCACGCGCGGGCCTGTCGGAACGGCACGAACTCACCGCTCTTCAGCGCCGGCGGATCGAGAATGACCTGCTTGCCCGCCTGCCGGAACTGGTTGACGTCGTTGCCGCGCACGCCCTGGAACTGCGCCATGATCACCCGCCGCTCCGTCCAGTCGCCGATATCGTTGAAGCGGATCTGGCCGACGATCGTGCTGACGGCGTTCTCGTGCAGCCATTTCGACACCACGGCCTGGTCGATCGAGCCGGTGGCCTTGACGCCTTCAGAGATGATCTGGCCGGCGGCATAGCAGAAGGGCGGGATGTAGAAGCCGAGCGGATCGACATTCGCCTCCTTCGCCTTGACCTCGTATTTCTGCAGGAAGCTTTCGATGCCAGGGAACTTCAGCGTCGGCTCGGGCACGTAGAGGTGGAAATTGACGATGCCGTTGAGGTTCTGCCCCAGCGTCTGGAGCAGCGAGGCATATTGCGGGCCGACCATGCCGCCGCCGAACAGGCGCACGGAATTGGCGACGCCGATCTCGGTGAGGCCGCGCACCATGGCGGTGGAATCCGGCGGATAGGAGCAGAGGAAGATCGCTTCCGGCTGCCGGGACCTGAGGTTGCGCAGGATCGAGGAGAAGTCGTTCAGCGTCGGCGGGTAGATGTCGTAGGAGACGACCTCGATGCCCATGGCCTCGGAGACGCGCTTGCCGCCGGCCGCCGCCGTCTTGGAGAACTCGGTATCGGCCGCGACGATGGCGATCTTCTTGATCCCTTGCGCCTTGGCGAGGTCGAAGAAGCCGCGCGCCCAATCGTCGGCGCCGTTCGGCCCCCAGGGCGCTGCCTGGAAGAACTTGTCGTGGCGCAGCCGGTCGTTGGAGGCGAGCGTCAGGATGCCGACCACCAGGCGGTCGCGCTGCTTGGCCAGCGGCATCATGGTGGCCGTCAGGTTCGCGCCGTAGGGCGAGAACAGGAAGTCGACCTTATCCACGTCGATGAGCTTGGAATAGATGCTCGGCACCTGCGGCGGGGCCGACTGGTCGTCATAGACGACGAGTTCCACCTTGCGGCCGAGCAGGCCGCCCGCGGCGTTGACGTCGTCGCGCCAGAGTTCGTAGCCGATCAGCGAGTTCTTGGTGCTGGCCAGCGCGCCCGTCTGCGAGACGGTGCAGCCGACGCGGATCGGCTGGTTCTGCGCCCGCGCGCTGGTCCATGCGGCAGGCGTTGCAAGGCCGGCCGATACGCCGCCTGCGAGCTTTCCGAAATCGCGCCTCGAGATGGTCATGGCGTTCTCCCTGGGGGTTTTATGATTACGCGTTGCGCTTGTTTTTATGCGTTTTTTTGGGTCGGCTGGCGGTGCGCGGACCTGTCGATCAGGTCAGCACCCAGCCGCCGTCGATGTTGAGGTTCACGCCGTTGACGGCCTGATTGTCGAGCAGGAACAGCGTGGCGCCGGCCACGTCCTCCATGGTCGCGAGACGCTTCAGCGGCGTACGCGCGATGGTGCGCTCCAGCGCCTCGGCCTTGCCGGCCCATTCGGGCGTGTCGCCGATAATGCCGGGATGGATCGCGTTGAACCGGACGGGGGCGAGTTCGACCGCCAGCGTGCGGATCATGCTGGAGACCGCGCCGTTGACCGTCGTGATCGTGGTGGAGCCGGGATAGGGCCGCTCTTTGGCGAGCCCACCGAACAGCACGACCGAGGCGTTCGGCGTCAGCCGGTCAGCGAGTGCATGGACGACCTCGGTGTAGCCGACGAGCTTCAGCGTCGCGAGCTTGATCGCCCGGTCGATGCCGTAGTCGCGTGCGGAGTTGGAATCGCGCTCGATGGCGGCGATGACGACGTTCTTCACGGCGGGAACCGCCTTCAGCGCGCCCGCGATGTCGTGGGGACGCGAAAGGTCGATGGCGAGACCCTTCGCGCCATGCCCGATCTCGGCCGCGACCGCATCGGCACGGCCCTGGTCGCGCCCGGACAGGTAGACCTGCTCGCCGCGCGCGGCGAGGCGCCTCGCAATGTCCTTGCCGAGGCCCTGCGTGCCGCCGACGATGACCGAAACATCTGCCATGTGATCTCCTCCAACGACGCCTGCCGCCCCTTGGCGGTCAGCCGCCTGTCCCGAGTTTTTCCTCGAGATATTCCCAGTCGCGATTGAAGCGGTATCCGTGCCGGGCGGGCGGCGCGGGGGAGGATGTCTCCAGCCAGCGCACCGTCGTGTCCGTCCGGTTCCAGAAGGCGTGGATGCAGCCGACGCCGGTCCAGAACACGTCGCCCTCTTTCAGGATGTAGTGCTGGCCGTCGGCCATGGCCTCCACCTCGCCCTGGAGGATGACATAGGCCTCCTCCAGCGGGTGGTCATGCGGATGGGCGACGCCGCCCGGCTGATACTCGACCATGAACATGGTCGCGAGCGCCGCCGACAGCCGCTGGTCGATCAGCATCTTCACGGCGATGCCGCTATAGGCGAGCAGCGCCGTGTTCATGCCGGCGGAAACGGTCGGCGCATCGGCCCGCGAGCCGACCTTCAGCTTGTCGACGGTGATGTCCTCATCGGTCATGCGGAAGAAATGGCGCGAGCGCGGATCGCGGATGTCGAGGGGCTCGATGGCGGCGGCCGCCGGCTTGCCGAGCCAGAACGTGTCGGCCGGGCCTTCGGGGCCGCGCGGAATGGGCGTTGCGAGTTCGATCCAGGTCGCCGTGCCCGAGGCCGGGCCGAGCCAGCCGTGCTCCGAGCCCATCGGGATGAAGGCGCAGGCGCCCGGCACGAGCTTCTGCGCCTTGCCGTCGAGGATCAGCACCGGCTCGCCGGCGGTGACATAGACATATTCCTCGTAGGACTGGACGTGCAGGCTCACCTCGCCGCCTGCATCGAGCCGGCAGGCATAAAGGCCGGTATGCACAGCGCCGGCGGCACGGTCGACGAGTGCCGCACGGCCGAAGCCCCGCCCCTGCAAGGGGTCGGCATCGACGTAATGAATCTCCGCCGCGCGAAGCACGTGATGCACGCTTGCTGTCCTCCCGGGCCTGCCGTATCTGTTCAGGCAGGATCATTGTTGTTCATTGACGATAAACACCAGCTTCTGGCATTGTCAACAGAGGCCGGACGGATCGAACTACGAAGGACTACGGGTTGAGCGGAATACTCGACAAGGCGCGGCGGACGCTCGTCATCCCGGCCAAGGCGGCTCCGGGCCAGGAGGGCCTGCTTTCGCTCGGCAGGCGCATTCGCACGGGCCGGGAGGCCCTCGGCATCAGCCTGCGCGAGTTTTCGCGGCGGCTGCAGGTCTCGCCCAGCCTGATCTCGCAGATCGAGAACGGGCGGGTCATGCCCTCGGTCGGCACGCTCTACGCGATGGCCAACGAGCTCGACCTGAGTTTCGACGACATGTTTAATCCTGCTGCACATTCGGAGCCGGCAGCAGAGCCCGCCGAATCGATCGTGCCGGGCGAGGCGCCGGTCAGCCCCGTGCTGCGGGCGCCGGACCGCAAGACCATCCGCCTGTCCGGCGGCGTGCAGTGGGAGCGGCTGACGCCGCAGCACGACGCGCAGGTCGAGTTCCTCCATGTGATCTACGAGGTCGGCGCGTCCTCGTGCCCGCCGGACTCGCTCGTCCGCCATGCCGGGCGCGAATATGCCTATGTGCTCTCGGGCCGGCTGGGCGTGCAGATCGGATTCGAGAGCTACGAGCTCGGGCCCGGCGATTCCACCTCGTTCAGCTCGCAGACGCCCCATCGCATCTGGGCGATCGGCGACGAGCCCGTGAACGCGATCTGGGTCATCTGCAACCGGCACGCCTGAGCGTCCGCGGCGGCGAGTGCCTCCCCGCAGATTCTTGACATAAGAGACGCAACCGGCGGTGGCGGGAGACTGGCTCCGGCCCTAAATTGCGGCCATGATCGGTCAAGGCATGGCGGGCGCGGGTTTAGATGCAGGTCTCCGATAGCATTGTTCTCATGGTTCCGGCTTCGGCCGGCGAACTCATCGACAAGATCACGATCCTCCGGATCAAATCGGCGCGCATTGCCGATGCCGGCAAGCTCGCCAATGTCCGCAAGGAACTCGCCGCGCTGGAGCATGTGCTGTCCACCCACTTCCCTGCCGCAGGCCCCGACTTGCAAGCGTCGATCTTCGAGCTCCAGTCGATCAACGAGAGGCTGTGGACCATCGAGGACGACATCCGCGACTGCGAGAAGGCCGGCGATTTCGGCGCCTCCTTCGTCGCGCTGGCAAGGGCCGTCTACCTGACCAATGACGAACGGGCGCGGGTGAAACGGGCGATCAACAGCGCCGTCGGTTCGGCATTCGTCGAAGAGAAGAGCTACCGGGACATCGCGTGAGCCCGGCTGCACCCGAAACCGGCCCGGTTCCGACAGGGACGGCAGTCTGGCCGAAGCCCTCGCCGGAGCAGGTTCTGGCAGCATGGCTTGTCCGCCGCTCTGGTCCATCGCGACCCGTCCTCGACCTCTCCGAAGATGCCGTCGACTGGATGGGCACGGTCGCGCTGGCGGCCCGTGACTTCGCACTGCCAATGCTGGCGACCGTTCTTGACGATGCCGGCATCCGTGACCGTGTGCCGGCCGATGTCGCGACCTATCTCGACTATGCCCTCGCCGCCAATGCGGAGGGCAATGACGCGATCCGCGCCGAGGCGCTGGCCATCGGCAGGGCGCTGGGCGAAGCGGGCGTGACGGGCGTGCTGCTGAAGGGTGCTGCTTGGCTGTTCGAGGCCGGCCCCGCATCGCGCGACCGGATGATGCGCGACATCGACCTGCTGGTCGCCTCCGGCGATCTCGACACGGCCATGCGCTCTCTGGCGCACGCCGGCTTCCTGCCGTCCGGGACGATCGGCACCGAGCAGGCCCATATCCACGAATGGCCGCTGGAACATGCCGGGCACCCCGTCAGCGTCGAGGTTCACACTGCCCTGTCCACGCGCACCGGTATGCTGTCGGGGCCGGAAGTGCTCGCGGAAGCCGTGCCGGTGGCGCCCGGCCTCGCCATTCCCTCGCCGCGCCATCGCATCCTGCACAACGTCATCCATGGCGAGATCGTCAACGGCAACCGCGCCGGCGGCATCATCGACCTGCGTGAGGTGATGGACCTTGGACGCCTCGTGCGGGCCTCATCCGCCACGCTGGACTGGAACGCGCTCGCCCGCGAGGCCCGTGAGCGCGGCACGGCGCGCGCCCTGTCCACCGCGCTCCACAAGGCGGCCTTCGCCGCGGCCTGCCCCGTTCCCGAGCCATTCGCGCGGGACCCGCGTGGTCGATGGCATCTGCGCCGCTGCCTGATGCAGCGCCGATGGCCCCGTCTGGACCGGCTTCTGCGCCCGCTCGCGAACCTGTCGCGTGGCCTTGCATGGGAGCGGGATTCGTTCGCCCTCGGGCTCGGCGACCAGCGCGGCCTGCGCGCCCGGCTCAAGGTCAACCGCCGCCGTGTCCAGCGAGCCTGGACGGGCCTTGGAAGGCTGTTGCGAGGATGAGCCGGACATCATACTCCGACCTGACATCGTACTGCCGCAGCCTGCCGGCGCCGGACACCGTTGAAGGCCGACCATGATCATATCCATGCCGACCCTCGGCGCCGCGACCGACGCGAAAGCCGGCACGATCGCCCTGCAGCGCCGGCAGGCCATCGGCCTGAGCCATGCCGGCCAGCACGAGGAGGCGATCACGGCCTGGCGCGCCGTCCTCCATGCCAGCCCCGACGATGCCGATGCGGCACATGCGCTGGGCAGCGCGCTCGTGGCTCTCGGCCGCCACGCCGACGCTCAGGCGAGCTTCGAGCGGGCGCTGCAATACGCACCGGCGTCACGCGACAGCAAGATCGCGCTCGCCCGCTGCCTTCTGTCGATGGGCAAGCATGCCGATGCCCGCCTCAATTTCGAGGACATCCTCGCCATTCAGCCCGAGGATGCGGATGCCCTGACCGGGCAGGCGGCGTGCCTCCGGCTCGCCGGCAAGCCGGACATGGCGCTCGCGGTCGCGGAGCGCGCCGCCGGGCTCGCACCCGATCATCCGCAGGCCCTTCTGGAACGAGCGAGGGCCCTCGCCGATCTGAAGCGCGACGACGAGGCGACTGTCTTGCTGGAGGACCTCTGCCAACGGCACACGGGCGAACTGGAAGCCGCGCAGATTCTCGCCCGTCGGCTGGTCGAGGCCAAGCGTCCCGCGGCGGCGGTCGACCTGTTCCGCAGGGTCGTCGAGGCACGGCCCGACGACGCCCTCGCATGGCAGGAACTGGCATGCGCGCTGCGCGCCAACGGCCAGTTCGGCGAAGCTCTCGACGCATTCCGACGGGCGCTCGTGCTCAAGCCGACCTTCGCCGCCGCCCACGCAAACATGGCGATGGCGCTGGCCGATCTCGGCCGCATCGACGAAGCCGCCCTGTCGGTCGACCGGGCGCTGTCCATCGAGCCCGATTCGCGATCCGTGCTTTTCATCAAGGGCTGCATCCATCTCACGCGCGGCGAGTTCGGCCCCGGCTGGGCTGGCTACGAGCATCGGTTCTCGAAGGACGGGCCGAAGGGCGCGCGCGAGGATCTCTATGCAGCGCCATGGCTCGGCGAGCCGCTTGCCGGCAAGTCGATCCTGGTGCTCGGCGAACAGGCCAACGGGGACTACATCCAGTTCTCCTCGCACCTGCCGCGCCTTGCAGCCCTCGGCGCGAAGGTGTCCTTCTTCACCCCTCCCCGGCTGAAGCGGCTGTTCACCGGGCTGACCGCCGATGTCGAGATCATCCCCGGCCTGACATCCGCCCTGCGCTTCGACTACCAGTGCCACCTGATGAGTCTGCCTGACCGGTTCCACCGCATCGGCGAACCGATACCGACGGCGCCATGGCTGACGGCGGAGCCCGACCTCGTCGATCGCTGGCGCAAGCGAATCGGGCAGGACGGCTTTCGGGTGGGCGTCGCCTGGCGTGGCAGCAACAACGACGCCCGTTCATTCCGCGAGGATCAGTTCGCGTCACTGGCCGCGATTCCGGGCGTCCGCCTGATCAGCCTTCACACAGACGCAGCGATCAGCGAGCTGCCGCCGCTTCCGAACGGGCACAGGATCGAGACGCTCGGAGAGGATTTCGATTCGGGCGAGGACGGCTTCATCGACGCGGCCGCCGCGATCGCGGCACTGGATCTGGTGATATCCTGCGATACGTCGATCGCGCATCTGGCGGGCGCGCTGGGCCGCCCGGTCTGGACGGCCCTGAAGGCCGCCCCCGAATGGCGCTGGCAGCGCGATTCATCGACGTCCGTCTGGTATCCGTCGATGCGGCTGTTCAGGCAGTCGTCGCCAGCCTACTGGCACGACGTGTTCAGCGCGATGGAAACCGAGCTGCGCGGGCTTGCCGCGCCGCGCTGATCCCTGAGAAAAGCGCAGGCTTGGAGCGCTCAGGTGGGCGTGGACGTCGTGACGGTCGTCGTGGTCACGGTTGTCGTGCCGGTGGTCGTCGTGCCCGAGGTGGCCTGAGCGCGCGCGCGTCCGGTCGCCGACAGCATGAGCGCGACGGTCGGCGGCGTCACGGCTGCAAAGCGGCCTGCCTTGTCCAGAAACTGGCGCCGATCACGGTCAGACACCTTGTCGAGCGGATTCTTGGGCGCCATGCGAACCTCTGAGCACTGCTGAACTGTCTTGGACTCACTATCGCCCGAGCTTCCCTAACGCAAGCTTGAAAAGTCGGCACTGTCGATAAGATCGGATGCAGACCTCGCATCGCCGAAAATCAGTGATAAATACCGCACACTATTGTGCCAGTTGACGAGCCGCGTCACGTCCGCTTCGTCGAATCCGGGCGGTACGTAGATGCACTGCGCCAGAAGACGCTGGAGTCCATCGGCAGGTGAAACCGGCGTGAGCTCGGTCGCCGCACCCGGCCGATACTCGGGAAACAGGACCGTCCGCAGGGTGACGCATCCCGTGTCGATCGGAACCGGCAGGAACTTGACCTTCCGGCCGAAGCGCAGGTGCTCCATCGCATCGCCGAGCGCGGGAAAGGCCGACGCGATCAGACCGTAGTTCTCGCTCTTCACGCAGGGCCGGAACGGCAGGCCGCGCCAGCCGAGATCACGGTCGAGCAGCGCCATTTCGTCCGTCATCACGGACCAGCCGGCTTTTGCCAGCGCTATGGCCAGCGTGGTCTTGCCCGAGCCCGACGGGGCCGAGAGCAGGACCGACCGGCCGCCCTGCGCCAGCAGCGCACCGTGAAAGGCCAGAAAGTGCGGGACGCGGGGAACAATGTCCTGGACGATGCGCCGCTCCACATCCGGCACGATCGTCTCCATGCTCTCAAGCGTCGCCGGATCGCCGCCGCTCTCGACGTGAAGGCAGTCGCCGTCCGGCGTGATGCGCACCCAGAGATCGCCGTCTTCTGCCGGCACGGGCGACGACGCCCGGACGGGACCGAGCAGCGTGTCGATGCCCTCCAGCACGGCCGGCGGCGCGGCAATGTGAACGGACTGTCCGAGCAGGCGATAGACAACACCGTCGCCGAAGGGGCGCGGCGCGGTGACATGCGGCTCCGCCGAGGCATCGGCAGCCGCATCGGCGTCCCGCAGGATCGTTTCGGTGAAGGAGGCGCGGGCGAGGTCCAGCCATTCGCGGGCCGTGGCTGCGTCGAGCGAATAGGCCTCGGCCAGCCGTTTTGCGGTCACTGAGGAAGAGGCGCCCTCGTTCAGGTCGCGCCAGACCAGCGCGGCGGGAGCATTCAGCCCGTAAAGCCGGCGGAGGCGGTCGAGATAGACGATGCCGCCATTGGCGATGGCGAAGAAGGTGGCGCCGCGGACCGGCACGCCGGGCTCAGGAAGCGGCAAGACGCTCGCCCCGGCAGAGACGCCCCGCGAGCAGAACGACCGCGGTCGGCGCCGGGCCCTCCGCCGCGATCGCGGTGCCCTCGCCTGCCGGAGGAGCCAGCACGATGTCGCCTTCGGCAAGGTCCAGCCGGCGACCCCTGCCGCCATCGGCGAGCCGGACCGCGATGCCGCTGGGCGCCTTCAGCACGACCAGTAGGTCCAGCAGGGTTTCGGCGCTCTCGTGCCGTGTCAGGACCAACGAAGCGCCCTCGCCGACACGCACCACGCGGATATCCAGATGGGTTCCGCCGGTCGGTTCGACCGCAAGGGCCGCGACGCCTCGCGCGGCAGCGGCGACCAGCGCATCGACCACGGTCGCGGGCAGCGCCTGCAGATCGATCTCGTCCTGCGCCCCCGGCGCCGGATGGGCGAGGCCGCCCAGATCGGCGAGCGACAGGACCGATGCCGCCGCCTCTCCCGGCAAGGCGGCCGGCAGCAGCAGGAACCGCTGGGGCAGAAGCGGAAGCGACCCAGCCTTGTCCGGGTCCGGGGCGGCCGGCACCTGCCGGACGGAGACCGCGACAAGCGACGTGCGCGAGAAGAACAGGCGCTCGCCGCTGCGGTTCTCCACCTGCACCAGCCCATCGGGCGGCAGGTTGGAATCGACCGTCGCGCCGGGCAGCGCCGACACGACGCCCATCACCATGGGGTCGTCCTCGTCGCAAACGAACTCCCACGAATGGCCACCCGAGAGAGACAGCTTGATCGCGACATCCATCAGACGCGTATGCCCTACGCGGCCGGTCGAGTGCAACGGCTACGTGGCGCGCGGCCTGCGGTCATTCCACAGCGGCCGGATGGAGTTAGGTCGGCCTCTCGCTAGCCGGTGGTGACCGGCTCATCCTGCTTGCGGACCACATAGGCCGCGATGCCCTGGATCGTGTCGAGGTTCTCCGGCAGCAGTTCGCTGTCGTCGACCGCGATGCCGAACGTCTGCTCGATGAAGCCGACTACCTCCAGCACGCCGGTGGAATCGATGATGCCCTGGTCGATCAGCGAGGTGTCGTCCCGCAGCGCGGCTACGTCGCCGACGTAGAAATTCGCCGCGAGGAAGGCGCGGACCTGATCCTTGCAGGCGCCAAGCTTTGCCGTTTCTCGCATCATCGGTTCACCCTCCGCAGGACAGGTCGATCTTCGGTTGGAAAGGGTCGCGGCTCATGACAGGGCTCGCTTGTTGATCTTCGCCGTGTCGGTTCTCGGCAGACTGGCGACGATGTCGATGTGCTTGGGCACCATGAAGGTTTCGAGCCGCCGCCGACATTCGTTACGGATCTGCGCCTCGCCGATCGCTGTGCCCTGCTCCATCACCACGAAGGCTTTCACCGCCTCGCCGAGCAGGTCGTCGGGAACCCCGATGACCGCTGCCTCCTTCACTCCGGGAATGCCCATCAGGACGTTCTCGACCTCTTTCGGCGCGACCTTCTCGCCGCGCGACTTGATGATCTCGTCGCCGCGTCCGACGAAATAGAGATAGCCTTCCTCATCCATGCGGCAGTAGTCGCCGGTATGGAGAACCTGCTCGCCGGGCAGCGGCCCGGGCTTGAGCTTCTGCGCGGTGGCCTCCGGCTTGCCCCAGTAGCCTTTCATCACGGTCGCGCCGCGGATGACGAGTTGCCCGACAACATTGGGGCCGACCTGCCTGCCATTCTCGTCCAGGATCCACATTTCCGTGTTCGGAATGGCGATGCCGACGCTTTCCGGCTTCCGGTCGATGTCCTCCGGCGGCAGGTAGGTGCAGCGCTTGCACTCGGTGAGGCCGTACATCGAGTAGATGCGGGCTGCTGGCAGAAGCTCTCGCAACATCTGGATATGCCTCACGGGCAGCGCGGCGCCGGTATTGGTCACATAGCGGATGCCGGAGAGATCGCAGTCCCGGAGCGACTTCAGCCCGAGCAGCGTGGAGAAGACGGTGGGCACGCCGGGAAGCCCGGTGACCCGCTCCTCGGCGAGCAGCCTGACGGTCTGCGCCGGAAACGCGAAGGAGCGCTCCAGCACCAGCCGCGCGCCGACGCTGAACGCCATGATCATCTGATAGAGGCCGTAGTCGAAAGCCAGCGGCAGGACGTTGAGGATCACCTCGTCCTCGCGCAATTCGAGATAGGAGGCGATGGAGGCGCAGGCAGTGAGCATGTTGCGATGCGTCAGCATCACGCCCTTGGGATCGCCGGTCGATCCCGACGTATAGACGATCGCCGCCAGGTCGATGTCGATGCAGCGCCGGGCCGGAGGCGCTCCGTGAGCCGTCGTCGCCGCCTCCCATCGAACCGCACGGGGCAGGCTGACAGGCTCGGCATTGCCGGCCTCGCCACTGATGATCACCCGCTTCAGGAAGGTCGCGCGACGAACCGGCGCACCGAACGCCGAGTGAAGATGGGCATCGGTGATGAAGGCCGCCGGCCGGCAGTCCTGCAGGAGATAGTCGAGCTTGTCGGCCTTGGTCAGCGGATTGACCAGGCAGGCAACCGCATTGGCCTTCAGCGTCGCCCAGAAGCCGACCACCGCCTCGACCGTGTTGTCGGCGAAGATCATGATGCGGTCGCCGCGGGCGACGCCCGCCGCCGCCAGATGCGCCGCGAGCGCGTCCGAGCTTGCGTCGAGCTCGTCATAGGTGACGCGGCGCCTGCCGCAGACGAGCGCGACCTTTTCGGGGCTGCGGCAAGCCGAACGGATGAGATGGTCGTGCAGTAGCGGAACGGAGTTGTCCATCACGCAAAAACCTCCGCACGCTGTAACTGGTCGATGTCGGTCGTGAGATGCGGAAGTGGCGCGGCTTCCGGTCGGCTTGCGACGAACTGATGGTGCAGGAGCTGCGTCGACAGCACGCCGACCAGCGCCATGTTGTCGGAATTGGACAGGTCGCCGCCGCCGTTCTCGGCCCGCGCCCGGCACTTGGCGACGAGGCGCGCGACAGGGGCCGGATCGAAGACATTGGCATCGCGCAAGGCCGTCTCGGACAGCAGGTCCGCGACATAGTCCGGCGCACCCGCGCCGAAGAAGCAGAGGGCGTTGGGCGCCCGGTAGGGCTGCTTCTTCCGCGCGACGATATCCGGCGGGACGAGCGGTTCCGCGACGCGCTTGAGCACGTGCTTCTCGTCGAGCACGCGCAGCTTGTGGGCGGCCGGCAAGGCATTCGCTACCGCCATGACCTCCTCGTCCAGGAAGGGGAAGCGGCCCTCGACCGAATGAGCCATCAGCATCCGGTCGCCCTGCGCCGACAGAAGGTAGCCCGACAGCAGCGTCCGCATCTCCAGATACTGGTCCTGCGCAAGCGGCTCCCAGCGCGCGAATGCCGGCGGCAGCCCGCGGACGAGGCCCGACACGGCATCCTCGCCGCCGGCCAGCTCCTGCATCTCGGCCGAAAACAGCCGCTTGATGGCGCTGGTCGTCCGCCAGCGCGTCGCGTGGCCGAAGCCCGGCTCCGCGCTGCTGGCGAGCTCGTGACCGAAGAACTGCCGGGCCGTTGCCTGCTGGCGGACGGGCGAGCGGGAGAGATAGGGATAGAGCCGCTCGATGAGCCGCCACCGCCACGCGGATTCGGGCTGGCGGGCCCAGAAGCGCCGGACCTTCGCCTCGCGGAACAGGTCGTAGCCGGCGAAGACCTCGTCGGCACCCTCGCCGGTCAGCACGACCTTGATGCCGGCCTCGCGCACCATCCGCGAGAGCAGGAACAAGGGCGCGGGCGCGGTCCGCAGGATCGGCCGCTCGCCGTGGCGGACCACATCGGGAAAGACCTCGGCTATGTCGTGCCGCTCGACGACGAGCTCATGATGCTCGCTGCCCGTCCGGCGCACCATCAGGCGCTGGTATTCGGTCTCGTCATATTCCGCATCGGCGAAGCGCAGCGAGAAGGTCTGGAAGCGGTCGCCCGCAAAGCGCCGGCCCATGGCGGCGACGAGCGAACTGTCGAGGCCGCCGGACAGATAGCTGCCGACCGGCACGTCGGACCGGACCATCCGCAACGAGACGGCCGCGTCGAGCGCCTCGCGCACCATCTCCACGGCATCGTCCAGCGAACCGGTGAAGCCCTCGCCCGCACGCTCCGGGAAGCGCGGCTGCCAGAAGCACCGCTCGCGCACCGTGCCATCCCGATAGATGCGCGTGTGGCCCGGCGAAAGTTCGCTGACGCCTGCGAAGACGCCCTGCGGCGCGACGCTCGTCCACAGCGTGAAGGTCTGGTCGAGCCCGGCGGGATCGAGGCCGCGCGGGATCGCCGGATCGGCAGCGAAGATCGCCTTGACCTCGCTGGCGAACAGGAGGCGGCCGCCGTCTTCGCAGAGGTAGAGGGGGCAGATGCCGGTCCTGTCGCGGGACAGGACCAGGCGGCGCTCCGCCGGCATCCAGAGCGCGAGCGCCCACTGGCCCCTCATCCGCTCGAAGGCGGCCTCGCCCCAGGCGCGCCATGCCTGCACGATGACTTCGGTGTCGCTGCGCGTCCGGAAGCGATAGCCGAGCGCCGTCAGTTCGGCGCGCAGTTCGACATAATTGAAAATCTCGCCGTTGAAGACGATCCACGCGGTTTCATCCGCATCCGCCAGCGGCTGCCCGCCGCCGCCTATGTCGATGATCGACAGGCGCGCATGGGCGAGGCCCGCCCGCTCGTCGCGATAGATGCCCTGCTCGTCCGGCCCGCGGTGGACCAGCGCGCCGGCCATGCGGATCAGCGCCTCGCGCGAAGGCGGCGGTGCTGCGGCGCTGAGAGACACGATGCCCGCCATGCCGCACATCGCATCACTCCGCGGCGACCGGAGCGACGAGCAGGGAACGCTCGTGGAGATAGCGGGAGGCGCGGCGCTTGGCCTCGATGTCCCTGAAGGCCCTGCGGACCTGCTCGGCCGTCAGACCCGTCGCGCCCGCGACGGTTTCGGCGGCAATGCCGTGGTCGGCGGCATAGAGGCAGAGGTCCATCAGATCGTAGGGCAGCGCGAAGTAGAATTCCTCCTGGCTCTGCGGCATCGAGAACGTGTCGGTGGTCGGCGGACGTTCCCGGATTTCCTCTGGCACGCCGAGATGTTCGGCGAGCTGATAGACCTGCGTCTTGTAGAGGTGGGCGATCGGCATGGCGTCGGCCATTCCGTCGCCCTGTTTGACGAAGAAGCCCTGGTCGTGCTCCAGCCGGTTGGGCGTGCCGATGACCGCATATCTCAGCCGGTCGGCATGGTAGTATTCGGTCATCTTGCGCAGGCGCTGCTTGTAGTTCGTGGCGGCGACGAGCTGCAGATAGGAATCCGGCGGCAGGCGGACGGTCCTGATCGCCCCGTCCGGGTCCTGCACGGTCAGGCGCGTGATGTTGATGCCGGTGCTCTCGCGGATCGACGGCAGGACCAGCTTGCATTTCCAGCCGTCGCCATAGTCCGGCACGACGGCGCGGATCGCCTCGTCCTGCCGGCGGTACGCACCGAGGGCGCCGAGCGCGGGCCCGATATCCTCGACGATGGTTTCGATATCGAGCTCCGCGGCAATAGCGCGGCCGAGCCTCAGCGAGTCGCCGGAGGAATGGTGCTCGGGCATCAGCAGGCCGAGAACCTTCCCGCGCCCGAGCGCGCGCGCACAAAGCGCCGCGACCACCGAACTGTCGACGCCGCCGGACAGGCCGACGACGGCGCCCCTTCGGCCGAGCGTCGCGAGAACCTGCCCTGAGAGCGCGCTGACGATGCGGTCGGTCTCCGCCGCCGCATCGAGCCTCAGGATGTCCCTGTCGAAGGCATGGAGGCGCGCGACGGAGGCCGCCCTGTTCATGATGCAGCTCCCCGCAACGCGATCTCCGCCGGCGCGTAGGAACGCACCACCGCCTCCTCGATCAGCGGGTGGTTTCGGGTCAGGTGCGGCTGCATGATCAGGTCGATATGGCCGCCGTCGATGGCGATGACGTCGAGCCTCGCGAACATGCCGTCCCAGCCGAGATGCTGCGGCATGTCCTTCCGCGCACAGCGAAACAGCGTCGCCGTCAGCGGCAGGTCGGCCTTCGGCTGGTCCAGCCAGCGAAAGAATGCGCGCGAGCGCAGGACCTCCTGCAGTTCGAGCGTGATGCGGAAGCGCGTGGCGTTGAACTGGTTGTTGCCCTTGCGGTCGACCATGCGCGCGAGCAGCGCCTCGCAGCCGAACCTGGCCGCGATCTTCGCAAGCCCGCGGCACGCCATGCGCGCGGCGGTCACCTGGCTGGTGCGGATGCGCTGCACCGTGCGCGAGAAGGTCTCGCGATATTCGGAACGCTCGCCCAGTATGCTCGTATCGAGGATGCCGAGGAACCTCACCGTGCGGCCGCTTGCCAGAAGCCGCCCGGCAACCTCGAAGGCGACGGCGCCGCCGAGCGAATGCCCGAGAAGGCGCACCGGGCCGTTCGGCTGCTTGCGGCCGATCTGCTCCATGGCGTCGTCGGCCATGGCGGCCAGCGAACTGCGCCCGGCCAGCATCATTCGAAGATCGGGATAGCGGACGGGCACGATCTGGGCGGCGCCCGCCATGACCCCGGCGAGTGCGGCGAGGCTGCGGCCATAGCCGACCGATCCGGGGAAAAGGAACACGACCGGCAGCCCATTGTCCCGCGCGAAACCGCGTCGTGCCTGCGTGACAGCCTCGGTGGGCTGGGGCGATGCCGCCTCCAGACGTCGCTCTTCCGATGCCGATCGCAGATGCGTCGGAGCCATAGCCAACCCCGCTCAAAATCCGGCTTGTTTTGTCGCCTTCCCCGCCCCGAGCTTCATCATCCGTTTGAACGACGCACCGCTTTGCTGCGGCTTGGGAGCCTTCCCGGGGACGCACAACGCGCCGCTCCGGGCACGCGCCGGTGGGCTGTCCGACAGGCCAGTCTTTCGTCAGGATCGGAGCGCATATCCAAGGACGACGCGCCCCTCGCCGGCTCCATTGGCGACGACCGAAACCGCCTCGTAGGCGGCGTTGCGCTCGAACAGGCTCGCGACCTGGCGGTCCTGACCGAGGCCGACCTCGAAGAGCAGAACGCCGCCCGGGCGCAGGTAGAGCGGCGCTTCCTTCAGCACCCTCATGTGGATGCTGAGCCCATAGGGTCCGGCCGCGAAGGCCTCGCGCGGCTCGCGCGCGAGCAGATGCGCGCGGTCGCCTTCCAGCCGCTTCTCGGAAATGTAGGGCGGGTTGCAGACGACCGCGTCAACGCTCGCCTCCAACCCCTGGCCGGACAGGGCCGCGAACAGGTCCCCCCGGGACACGGTGACGCGGTCCGAAAGGCCGAGGCCCGCCACGTTGCGTTGCGCCACCTCGATGCACTCTTTCGTGAGGTCGCAGGCCCACACGCGCGCCTCCGGCACCCGCGTCGCGATGGCGCAGGCGAGATTGCCGGTTCCGCAGCACATGTCGATGACCCGTGCGGCCGCCACGTTCATGCGGCCCAGCGCATCGATGGCGGTCATGCCGAGAAGTTCGGTCTCCGGCCGCGGCACGAGGGCGCCCGGCGCGACCTGAAGCTCCAGCCCCATGAACGTCGTCCGCCCGCTGGCATAGGCTTCCGCGACCTCGTCGTCCCCGGTCATGCGCACTGCATCCTCCGGGGTTCCGCGCGATCGTCGCCCAGGCTGCCCGGACGAGGCGCCGGTGGGCCAGCCTGCGGCCGCTCGGGCGGCAGCGGCCAGCGCGCAAAAGGATTAGTGCTGCCTCTTAAGGATAGGCCGCTGGCGAAAGAAACGGCCCCGCCAGCTCAGCGCCCGGCCGCGACGAAGCCCAGCGACAGGCCGCCCGGATTGCGCGCCGCGACACGGCCGGCGGCGGCATCGAGGTTACGGGTGGCGATATCGATGGCGACGACGCCTTCGGTACGCGCGCCCGCCAGTGCTTCCGGTGAAAGCGCGTCCTCCAGGGCCGCGAAGGTCGCGAAGTGGATGTTGGCCCGCCCGGTTTCCCCGCCCACGACGAAGGCGTCGCCTTGCCCCGATCGGTTGACCGGGTGGCCGATCGCGCGGGCCAGTGCCGCCGCCTCGCGGGCAGGGTCCGCCGCCGCGACGAACACCGACGCAATGCCGACGGCGCCGTTGCGATGGCCGGCCAGTTCCGGGAGCCAGACCCATTCGGGCGTCGCGTGATGGCATACGAACAGGCCGATGCCGGCCGTGCGGACCGCCTCCGGCCAGCGGACGATACCGAAGCGCGCTTCCCCGCGAGCCCCGTCCGCGCGTTCGACCGCGCGGCCGAAAATGCCGGGACCGGACGGTTCGTGCCCTTGCCCGCGGATGAATGCGGCGGCTGCGTCGGCATCAGCAGCAGCCATGGCGAAATACTCGACGCCATCGCCGCTGGCGAGGAAGCCCTGCGTTCTCTCGTTATAGGCCGTGGGCTGCGCCACACCGAGAAGCTCGATGTAGTCGCGGCCCAGCATGATCGTGTGGTTGGCCGTGCCGAGCTCGGGCCCGTGAAAGCCCTGCGGCGACAGCGTGAAGCCGAGCGCCGCCCAGGCGGCCGCAGCCGTCGTCAGGTCGGCAACCGCAATCACCAGATGGTCGAGCCCGCCGATCGGGGCTACATGCCCGTGCCCGCTCACGGCTCGACCACGACCTTGCCCATGACGGCGCGCTTGTCGAGCACCGACATGGCATCGACTGCCCGGTCCAGCGTGAACCGCTCGGGATGCAGGACCGGCTTCAGCTTACCGGTCTTCACGAGGTCGAGGAGATCGACCACGTCCTGCCGGCTCCAGCCGTTGGACCCGATAATGTTGAGCTCGAAGGTCCAGATGAAGCGGATATCCTCGGGCGGATTGTAGCCGGCCGTCGCGCCGCAGGTGAGCAGGCGGCCGTCGCGCTTCATGACCTTGAGCGACTTGGTCCAGGTATCGCCGCCGGTGAAATTGACCACGACGTCGATGCCCTTGCCCTCGTCCTGGAAGACGCGGGCGCGGCCGAACCTCGCCTGGCACGCCTTCACGAAATCCTCGGTCGCGTAGTTGATGCCGAAATCGGCGCCGATCTCCGCGAGGCGCGCGAGCTTCTCGTCGGACGACGCGCAGACCGCGACCTCCGCGCCGGCCAGTTTGGCAAGCTGCACGCAGCAGGTGCCGACACCGCCGGAGGCACCGAGGATCAGCACGCTCTCGCCGGCCGAGACCTTTCCGCGCGCGATCATCATCCGGTACGCGGTGCCATAGGCCACCGGCAGGGCGGCAGCTTCGGCATAGCCCACGGCGGGGTCGAGCGGCACGAGTTGGTGGGTGGGGATGCGGACATATTCCGCGAGGCCGCCGTCATAGGTCTCGCCGGTGAGGCCGCCCTTGACGCGGTCGATCGGGTCGACCAGCACGCGGTCGCCGACCTTGAAATCCTTCACGTCCGAGCCGACCGCGACGATATCGCCGGCAATGTCGATGCCGATGATGATCGGCAGCGGCACCTTGATGCCGGGCATGCCATTGCGCGTGAACACGTCGTGATAGTTCAGCGTGCAGGCCCGGACGCGCAGGATCGCATCCTCGGGCCCCGGCGTCGGATCGGCCCAGTCCGTCCGGTACTCGAAGGCCTCGTTGCCCCCGTGCTGCTTCAGCACCATTGCGCGCATGGCTGTTCCTTCCCTTATCCGGCCTGTGAGCCGTAGGTGCCGCGCCCGATGGCGACCAGCGATCCCTTGGCGTCGAAAACGTCGATGTCGCAGACGGCAACCGTCCGGCCGAGCCGGCGCACCGTCGCCCTGGCGGCGAGGCGCGGACCGGTCGCGGGCTTGAGGTAGTCGATCCGCAGGTTGATGGTCGGCACGCCGCCACCCACCCCTGCCGCAACCGCGAGGTCGCCGATCGTGTCGATGAACGAGGCCAGCGGCCCGCCATGGAACTGGCCGGTGCCCACGCCCCGCTCGTGCTGAGGCAGCAGCGGCAGGTGGCCCGTCACGACGCCATCGGCCCCGAGGGTGATCTCCTCCATGCCGAGCGCCTGGATGGCCGGCGACTTCTGAAACCCGGCGACGATCTTTGCGAACGTTTCCGTGTCCATCACTGCATTCTCCTCATGCCAATGCCTTGTCGGCGCGCTCGCCGCGGCTGCGGCGCTCGGCCGCGATGATGCCCGCGCGATGCGTCAGCCCGTTGCGGTCGGGTTTGTTGGTGGCGGCCAGCGGGATTTCGGCGACGATCTCGACGAAGCGCGGATGTGCGAAGGCAGGGCCGTTCGCGAGAGCGAACGCCTTGATCTGCTCCTCGGACACGGTGAGGCCGGGCCGGGCAACGATGAAGGCGAAAGGCAGCGTGCCCTTCACGTCGTCCGCGACCGGCACCACCATGGCCTGATGGACGGCCTCGTGCCGCTCCAGCAGTTTCTCGACCTCGCCGGGCCAGACATTCTCGCCGCCGACGACGAACATGTCGTCCGCCCGGCCGACGAAGTAGTAGAAGCCGTCGGCGTCGCGCCGCATGATGTCGCCGGAGCGATACCAGCCCTCGCGCAGGGCGTCGGCCGTCTTCTCCGGCAGGTTGTGATAGCCCTCCATCAGCGAGGGGTTGCGCATGTAGAGCACGCCCTCGTCGGCGGACGGCCCCTCGCGCAGTTCCATCGAACCGCCATCGACCGGATAGCCGAGAGCGATCACCGGGCGGGGCTTGCCCTGCGGATGCGGCCCGAACACGACCGGGCCGGCCTCGGTCGTGCCGTAGCTGTTGGAGAGGATCGCGCCTGGGAACAGCGCCTCGACCTTGTCGATCAGCGCCTGCGTGAGCGGCGCGGAACCCATCATCACCCGCTTCACCGAGGTAAGGTCGAGCGTTGCGAACAGGTCCTTCTCGCGTGCGCAGAGGGCGAGCATGGTCGGGACCGAGGTCAGCCACGTCACGCGGTGCCGGGCGATGGCCTTCAGATAGCCCGCCGCGGTGAACGACGGCATCAGCACGAAGCTCGCGCCGGCGACCAGCGCCATCTTGACGCTGAAGGTCGCGTTCATGTGGTAGAGCGGCGCCGCGACGATGTAGCGGTTGGCGGAGACATCGCCGAACAGCTCGGTCGACTTGGCGAGCCCCCACAGCTGCGAGACATGCGACAGCAGGACGCCCTTGGGCTTGCCGGTCGAACCGGACGTGTAGAGCATCATGCCGACTTCGTGCGGCTCCGGGACCACCGCCGTAAACGGGCCGGGATCGAGGAGGTCGTCGAACGAGCCGCCGGGCTCCATGGCGATGGCCGGCAGATCGGCGGGCACGAGGCGCGCATGGGCGGCGTCGTGGAACACCGCCTTCAGCGAGGCGTCGGCAACGATGTAGTCGATGATCTCGGTCGCCAGCTTGATCGAGATCGGCACCGTGACGAGACCTGCCCGCATCGTGCCGAGGAAGGCGACGACGTAGCGCCACGAATTGAAGGCGAGGATGCCGATCCGGTCGCCGCGCCTGAAGCCGCGCGCGGCAAGCCCGCGCGCCACGGCATTCACCTGCGCATCAAGCTCGGCATAGGTGAGCGAGATCGGTTTGTCGGGGTCTGCGACGTCGATGAGCGCGACCTTGTCGGCGCGTCCGGCGATGTCGAAGCAATCCCCGAGATTGCGGGCCAGAAAGTCGGACCTGTCCATTATCCCAAAGCCTCTAGGAACGCCGCCAGGGCACGAGCGCCCGGTGAGCGGCGCGGGTCAGCGCTCCGGCCAGCGCCCCGAGAACGCCGAGCCCGATGATCGCGGCGAACATGACGGAGACGTTCAGATCGGCCGCGAAGGTGCTGATGATATGGCCGAGCCCCTTGGGGCTCGCGATAAACTCGGAAACGACGCAGCCGACGAAAGCGAGGACGACGGCGATCTGGATGCCGGCCATGACGGCATCGACCGCGCCGGGCAGTTTCACGTCGAGGAATATCTTCGTGCGCGAAGCGCCGAAGGCCCGGTAGAGATCGATCAGCGCCGGATTGGCCGCGCGCACGCCCACGATGGTGTTGACGAAGACGGGGAAGAAGCAGAGCAGCGCGACGGTCGCGATCTTCGACGGCAGGCCGATGCCGAAATAAACGACGATCAGCGGTGCGATGGCCACCGTCGGCATGGATTGCGTGGCGATGACCAGCGGATAGACGGCGAGAGCCAAAGGCCGGATTTCGGCGACGAGGGCGCCGAGCACGATCGCCGCCACCACGCCGATCACGAGGCCGCCCGCAGCGCCCCGAAGCGTGAAGAAGGCGTGCTCGTAGAGCGTGCCGACCACCCAGCCCTGATGCAGGGCCTGCCCGATGGCAGAGAGCGGCGGCAGCACGAAAGGCGGCAGCTCGAAGATGCGGATCGCCCCTTCCCAAGCCAGCGCGCAGACGGCGAGCGTCACGAGCGTCGCCAGCACGGTCTTCAGGTGATCGGCGATCATGATGCACCACCCGCCGCAGCCGTCGCGGTCGCGGTCGCGCGGTTCCAGAACACGACCCGCCGATGGGCGAAGCGGACGATGGCGTTGCCGGCGACGCCGATCAGCCCAAGCGTCAGGATCGCGGCGAAGACCGTCGGCAGGTCGAAGGCGTTGGAGGCATCCTGGATCAGGAAGCCCATGCCGCGTGTTGCACCGAGGAACTCCATGACGACGCAGCCGATCAGTGCGAAGGAAACGGCAACTTCCAGCCCTGCAAAAATGGTCGACGCGGCCATGGGCAGTTTCACCTCCATGAACCGGGTGAAGCGCGACGCACCGGCGACGCGCATGAGGTCGAGCAGGTTGGTATCCGCCGCGCGAAATCCGACCAAGCCGTTCACGAAGACCGGGAAGAAGCAGATCAGCGCGACGAGCAGCGTCTTGCCCCCAAGCCCGAAACCCGCCCAGAGAAACACCAGCGGCGCGATGGCGACTTTCGGGATCGCCTGGATGGCGGTGAGCGGGCCGATCAGGAAGCGCTCGACCGGGCGGAACTCGGCGATCAGCGCCGCGAGCACCAGCGCCACCAGCGAACCGCTGAGATAGCCGAAGATCGTTGCCTGCAGGGTCGAGTTGAGATGCCGCCAGACGAGCGGATCCTGCGCGCCCTCGACCAGCGCCGTAAAGACGCGGCTGGGCTGGGGCAGCAGATAAGAGGGCACCGCACCCGTCACCGTGCCGACATGCCAGGCGCCGACGGCGAGCGCGAGCGCCGCCGCCGGATAGGCGATATCGACAAGTTGCCGGCGGAGCGCCGTCACGACTTGCTCTCCTTCGGGCGGAACTGCGCGCGGAGGTGGCTTGCCAGCGCGACGAAGCGCGGATCGTCGAGCGTCGCGACGGTGCGCGGCCGCGGCAGGTCGACCGTCACCTCCTCGATCACGCGCCCCGGCCGCGGCGACATCACCAGCACCCGGTCGGACAGGTAGACGGCCTCGGGGATCGAGTGCGTGATGAACAGCACCGACTTGCCGGTGGTCGACCAGATGCGCTGGATCTCGTCCATCATGGTCTCGCGCGTCATGGCGTCGAGCGCCGCGAAGGGCTCGTCCATCAGCAGCATCGAGGGGTCGTGAATGAGCCCGCGGGCGATACCGACGCGCTGCTGCATGCCACCCGACAATTCGTGCGGATAATGGTCCTCGAAGCCCTTCAGGCCGACGAGGTCGAGCAGTTCGCGCGCCTTGTCGCGATAGGCCTTCACGTCCCGGCCCATGGCGCGGATCGGAACCAGCACATTGTCGATCACCCGCCGCCATGGCAGCAGCGTCGGCTGCTGGAACACGATCCCGACATCGGGACGCGGACCGGTCACGACTTGTCCGGCGAGGGTCAGGCGTCCCTTCGTCGGCATGATGAGGCCCGAGGCGAGCTTCAGGAGAGTGGACTTGCCGCAGCCCGACGGGCCGAGCACCGAGACGAACTCGCCGTCGCGAACCCGGAAATCGAGCCCCTCGAGCGCGGTCAGTGGTCCTCGGCTCGTCTCGTAGACGAGCGCGACATCATCGACGATCAGGCGATCCATCGAACTATCAGCGCACAGCGCGGGCGGCGGCTTCGATAGCGGCGGGATCGATGCCGCGGTTGATCTCGGCCACATGTTCGCCGGTCACCAGGCGGGAGAGGTCGAGATCGGAGCGCTGAATCTGGCCTTCGGCGCGCATGACGTCGACCAGGCGCTGCCAGGAGCCGTCCGGAAACTGTCCGTACTGCTGCGAGCCACCCGCCGGGAAGTCGTCGATCTGCACGCGGTCGGTCATGACGATCCGCGACTGAGTCGCAAGCTCCGCGGCCTCCTGGCCGGCGGCCGGCCGCGAGGCCGGGACGGCAGCCCACCAGCTCCGCGCGCAGGCTTCCGGATTGGCCTTGCAGGCGATCCAGGACTTGATCATCGCGCGGCCGAAACCGATGGCGAGACGCGGGTTGTCGCGCAGCGTCTGCTCGCTGGCGACCCAGCCGTTGGAGAACAGCGAGCGGAACGCCTCCGGCATGGGCAGGCGGCGGATCTTGATGCCCGCAATTTCCATGCGCAGATGCTCGCCGACGAAGAGGTTGAGGGCATCGACCTCGCCGGTCTGCATGCGACGCCATGCGGCAGCGCCGAGACCGACCGGCAGCACTTCCACCTCGCGCTGCCATGCGACGCTCTGGCTGGCGAGCATGGCGCGGGAGAGCGGCAGGTTGCCCCATGTCAGGGCGCCGACGCCGAGCTTCTTGCCCTTGAGATCGGCGAGGGTGCGGATCGGGCTCGCCTCGGGCACCACGAATTCGAAGGTCTGGCTGCGCAGCCAGTTCATGAAGAAGCGCACGGGCATCGGCTCGCCGCGCGCCAGCGCGATGATGGCGAGATCGGGGTTGGCATAGCCGAAGTGAACCTGGCCGCCCGCGATCTGCGGCAGCAGCACGGCAGAGCCGGTCACGCCGACGCGCTCCAGCACCATGCCCTCTTCGCGGAAATAGCCGAGCTGTTCGCCGAAAGTGAAGAACGCGAACTGGACATTCCAGGGAGCGGGATGGCCGACGACGACGCGCTGCTGCGCGGCGGCCGGGAGCGACGCGACCGCGGCGACCACTGTCATCAGGACGAAAGAAAGGACACGCAAGAAGGGGCGGGACAACATGAGATCACCAGGCTCTCGGCAGCGAATTCGGGGAGGGCCGCAAGGGCCTCTTCGATCGGTCGAGCCTACGGCGCGAAGCTCTCCGGGCAATCTCTAAGTCTTGCGATCCTAGCTGAATCTTGCGGCGATCTGTTGCACCTGCTCAGCGGCCCGCTTCGCGCCATGCGCGGGGCGTCGTGCCGAAGCGCTTGCGGAACAATTCGCCGAAGCGGCTTGCCGACGCAAACCCGGTCGACTGGGCGATGTCGGACACCGGACGCCGCGTGCTCATCAGGAGTTCCCGCGCCTTGGCAAGCCGATGCTGGACCACCCAGTCGTGCGGCGAATAGCCGGTCGCCGATTTGAACATGCGCGAGAAATGAAACTTCGACAGGCCCGCCGCCAGAGCCATGTCGTCCAGCGTCACCGGCTTCGCGCCCTTGGCGTCGACGAAATCGATGGCGCGCCGAATGCGCCAGTGCAGGCCGCTCGCATCGTCGATCTCGCGCCGCCCGCCCGCGCGCATGAGAGCCGACACGATCAGCCCGATGGACTGGTCGCAATAGAGGTCGTCGAGATCGTCCACGGCGCGCCCGCTCGTATGGGCATCGACCAGCCTGCGGATGAGCACAGCGATCACCGGGTCCTCGGCCGCTAGCCGCGAGCCGTCGACCACGTCGGCCTCGTCGCCGACGCCGGCGCTTGCCAGAAAGTCGCGGACCCAGCGGCGCGGAACGGCGACGCTGGGAAAACGGTAGGTGCCGTTCCAGGCGGCGAAACGATCGCAACTCCACGGGATCGCATAGACAGAGCCGGGCTTGATCTTCAGCCGCTCGAAGCCGTCGCCCCGGTCGCGCTCCATGATGAACGGGCGGCTGACATCGAAGATGCCGACGACGAGATCGTCGAACCCGCGCAGCCAGAGCCCCTCGTTCGGTCGGCAGGCCGAGAGCGACACCCAGGTCCGCGAACGACCGACCGTCGCCTGCGCGACGATGCGGTTGCACTCGCCGTAATCGTCGGACGCCTGTTCGAAGCGTTTCATGGGAGCGGCATGGCCTGAAATCCTCAGGGAGGATAGGCCGCAACGCACAATAAGCTCAATGGATGATCAGGGTTGCACCGGCGGCTGGAGCAGGCCGCCGGCAGCCCGGTCGCGAACGCCCTCAGTTCGGGGTGATGTTGTTGGCGCGGATGATGTCGCCCCACTTCTTCGCTTCGGCGCTCATGAACGCGCGCAGCTCCGCCGGAGTGGAGGTTGCCGGCTCCGCGCCGACCCCCACGATGCGGCGGCGCGTCGCGGGATCGGCCATCGCCTTCATGTAGGCGGCGTGCAGGCGCGCGATCATCGGCTGCGGCGTGTTCTTCGGCGCGAGCATGGCGAACCAGCCATAGGCCTCGTATCCGGTCATGCCGACCTCGGCGACCGTCGGCACCTGCGGCAGCACCTCCGAGCGCTTGCTCGCGGTGATCGCGAGGGCGCGCAGCTGGCCGCCCTGAATCTGGCCGAGCACGTTGGGGATGAGCTGGAAGCTGACGTGAAGCTGGCCGCCGACGAGATCGCTGACGAGCTGGCCGGTGACGCGATAGGGCACATGCATCATTTTCGTGCCGGTGACCTGCTCGAAATAGGCGGCGGCCAGATGCTGCGAGCTGCCGTTGCCGATGCTGCCGTAGATGAGCTGGCCCGGCGCCTTCTTCACCGCCTCGATCAGATCCGAGACCGAGCGGATGGGCTGGTTCGCATTGACCACGATGACGTTCGGGAGCGTCGCGATAAGCGAGATCGGCTCGAAATCGGTCAGGGGATCGTAGCCAATGTTGCGGAAGAGCGCCTGATTGACGGCGAGCGGCCCCGAAGCCGAGACGAGGATCGTGTAGCCGTCAGGCTCCGCGCGCGCCACCTGCGCCGTGCCGAGATTGCCGCTGGCGCCGGCCTGGTTCTCCACCACGAAGCGATGGCCGAGATCATCGGCCATCTTCTCCAGTACGATGCGCCCGACAATGTCCGATGCGCTGCCGGCTGCGAAGGGCACGATGACCCGGATGGGCCGCTCAGGGTAGGCGCCTTGCGCCAGCACCGGTGCACCGGCGAGGCAGGCGCCGATCACTGCAAGGCCGGCAAGGGTGGTTCTGCGTCGCATGTCCATCACGTTTCCTCCATTGTCGATTGCTGTCGAGCGGTCTTGCGCGCCGCTTCAGGATGACTGGGCCGCCCTGCGGATTTCGCTGAGGGTCTGCTTCGGCGTCAGCGCCTCCGGATCGACGACGATCTCGATCAGCGAGGCCTTGCCGGATGCGAGCGCCCGCCGGAGCGCGGGGGCGAACTCAGCCGTTTCGGTGACGCGCTCGGCGTCGAGCCCGTAGGCGCGCGCGAGCGCGACGAAATCGGGATTGACCAGATCGGTGCCCCAGACCCGCGCGGGATAATGCCGCTCCTGATGCATGCGGATCGTGCCGTACATGCCGTTGTTGACGACGACGAAGACCGGATCGAGCCCATGCTGGACGGCGGTGGCGATCTCCTGCCCGCACATCAGGAAACAGCCGTCGCCGTTGAAGGAGACGACCGGCCGGTCCGGGTGCACGACCTTTGCGGCGACGGCCGCAGGCACGCCGTAGCCCATGGCGCCCGAGGTCGGCGCAAGCTGCGTGTGCGGGCGGCGATAGCGATGGAAGCGGTGAACCCAGACGCTGTAATTGCCGGCGCCGTTCGCGATGATCGCATCGGGCGGCAGGATGGTGCGCAGGGCGGTCACGATCTCGGCCATGTTGACCGATCCGGCAGCCGGCAGGGGATTCTGATTGGCCTCGTAATCCCCCCGGAGTTCCTGCGCCCAGCCGGACGAGTGGCGCGGCACGACGGCATCGAGGTTCCGCGCCATGGCGAGGAATTCCGGCATGCCCGCATTGATCGGCAGGTCCGCCTGATAGACCCGGCCGAGCTCTTCCGCGCGCGGATGGATATGGACGAGGCGGTTGGCCGGGCGCGGAATGGAAACGGCCGTGTAGCCGCCGGTGACGTTCTCCTCCAGCCGCGTACCGAGCGCGATCAGGAGGTCGGCCTCGCGCAGGCGCGCGGCAAGCTTCGGATTGACGCCAAGGCCGATATCGCCGGCATAGAGCGGGTGATCGTTGTCGAACACGTCCTGGCTGCGGAAGGCCGCAGCGACGGGCACGCCGTGACGCTCGGCGAAAGCCTGAAGGTCGGCCGAGGCAGCGGGCGTCCATGTGCCGCCGCCGACCACGACGAGCGGCCGCTCGGCCTCGTTCAGCATTCGCCCGAAGGTAGCCATTTCATCGGACGAGGGGCTCGATCTGACGGAGCGATAGGGCGAGGCGTCGGCGACATCGACCTCGTCCGACAGCACGTCCTCCGGCAGCGCCACGACGACCGGACCGGGCCGACCGGACGAGGCCGTGGCGAAGGCCCGCGCCACCAGTTCCGGGATGCGTCGGGGATCGTCGATCTCGACCACCCATTTGGCGATGCCGCCGAACATCTGCGCGTAGTCGATCTCCTGAAACGCCTCACGCCCGCGCATGGAGCGCGCGACCTGCCCGACGAACAGAATGAACGGCGAGGAATCCTGCGCGGCGGTGTGAACACCGACGCTCGCATGGGTCGCGCCGGGGCCGCGGGTGACCATGCAGATGCCGGGCCGGCCGGTGAGCTTCGCATAGGCCTCGGCCATGTTGGCCGCTCCCGCCTCCATCCGGCAGGTGACGAGGCGGATGCTGTCCCTCAGCGCATAAAGACCGTCGAGCACGGGGAGATAGCTCTCGCCCGGTACAGCGAAGACCGTGTCCACGCCGTGGATGGCGAGTTGATCGACGAGAAGACGACCGCCTTCCCGCATGTTCGATGGGTTCGACATGCGTCGCTTTCCGTTATGGTTTGACGGTCAGGTGGCGATGATCTGGTCGATATAGCCCTTGTAGGACTGCGATTTCGGCTTCTCGCGATCCTCGGCGTTGACATAGGCGATCGAACTGCGTCCGAGCAGCGTCGCCGGCAGCACCATAACGCGGATGAACCGGCTGGGGCGGTCGGCGGTCGCCTGCGCGAAGACCGGATCAGGACCGCTCTCGAACCATGCGGCGCCCGGCCCGAAGCTCGCGGAATGCCCCGTGGCGTCGATGCGGATGCCGCCGTCGATCAGGCAGCGGATGCCCGGTCCCTGATGGGTGTGCAGGAAGGCGCAGCCGCCCGGCGGAAAGGAGACGCTGTCGGCGCGGATCAGCACGGCATCCGCGACGGGCCAGGCAAGCGGCTGGCGCAGCTTCTCGCGCGTGACGCCGGCCTGCCCGGACAACGACACGAGCGCTGCCGCTTCCGGCGCAAGTTCGTAGCGCCAGACCGTCGCGCCGGATGCCCCGGCCCTCACCTCGGCTGGGCGCGACAGCAGCACCGCCTGATCGTCGCGCAACGGGCCGCCGCCGGCATCGATCTCGCCATGGACGACGTAGCAGACCCGATGGACACCGTCCGCCGGGAACGACAGCCCCGCGCCGGCCGCCAGCACGTCCTCGACAAGCCTCAGCTCCATGGCCGGGGTGCTCATGCTGCGTCCCCGTCGATATGCTTCGGCGAGAAGGCAGCGGGGATCAGGAGCTTGTTCTCCTGGTTGACCACCCAGGGACGAACCTTCGCGACATAGGCCTGCCAGCCGGGGTCGGCGTTCAGCCGGCGGCGGCGGGTCTCGCGGTCCGCGAGGTCGCGATAGGCCCACAGATGGACGATCTGGTTGAGCGTTCCGAACTCCGTCGAGAAATACCCGACCATCGTGCCGAGTATGCCCTTCTGGATGGCGAGGCCTTCGCTCTCATAGGCCTTGAGATAGTCCGGCACCTTGCCGGCCATCAGCGTGTAAATCCGTTCCTCGACGATCATGTCGTGCCGCGCCCCGGTCGCTCATCGCCGCGAGACCCGCTCACCCGAGATGAGCCCTCGCCAGTCGACCGGGATCGTAGGGGACCGCCGCGCCGGGCGCTTACCGCTGCGTCCGGCAACTTACCTTTTCGTCCGATTTAGTGGATGATGCGGGCGAAGCTTGCCAGAGAGAGCAGGCAAAGGAGGAAGCATGACCGGCGTCATCGGCGTCCATCAGGGCCTGTTCGGCCGGGTGACGCTTTTCCGCACCAACCAGCCCGTTCACGTCCACGCGCACCCGCATGTGCATGCGCTGATCAAGGTCGAGGGCAAGGACGGCGCCTATGAAGTCGATGGCGCGCTCTGCCCGATCACCGATGACGAGATGGTGCTGATCAATCCGTGGGTGCCCCACGCCAACTGGCGGGACGTCAGCGATCCGCCGATCACCATTCTGGCCCTCTATCTGGAAGCCGGCTGGCTGGTCCGTGGCGGCAGCTTCGTGGCGCGGCGTCCATTCAACCGCCAGTCGGCGACGGTGGATTCCGCCATGCGCGCGCTCGTCGCGAAGATTGCGGCGACCATAGCCGATGCTGCTTCGCCGACAGCCGAGGCGGAGCTGGAAACCGACATTCTCTCCCTGCTCCAGCGGGTGCTCGCCGCGAACTCCTCGGCCGATCTCGCGCCGATGGAGGCAAGGGCGGTCGACCATCGCATCCGCAAGGCCATCAACCTGATGCGCGCCGCACCGGAAAAGCCGCAGAGCCTCGACAGCCTCGCTCATTCCGTCGGCCTGTCGCGGTCGCGCTTCTTCGAACAGTTCAGCGCCTCAACGGGCATGACGCCGAGCGTCTACAACGACACGCTGCGCGTCGAATATGCCATCGAGCAGCTCATCGGCAGCAGCCGCTCGGCTGGCGACATCGCGCTCGATCTCGGCTTCTCCGCGCCGGGGCATTTCTCGCGCTTCTTCAAGAACAAGATCGGTTTCACGCCGCGCGAATACCGGCGCGTCGCCAACATGGCGCCTGACAGCGAGCGGGTGGGACGCATCGCCGGATTCTAGTCGGGTTGGCCGTTGCGTTCAGCGACAAACGCCGAGCAGTCGGGGAATATCGGCGAGGTCGGATGTGCGGATCGCCACGGGCTCGTCGCCCGCCTCGCTCCCATAGGCAACGGCGACCAGTCCCGCAGCCTTCGCGGAAGCGATCCCCGTCGCGCTGTCCTCGACGGCAGCAACCGCCTCGGGCGGCAGGCCGAGCATGTCGCAGGCCCGGATATAGGGCTCGGGGTCGGGCTTGCCCTGCCCAACATCGTCCAGGCTGATCGAACCCGAAAGAAAACCGCCGATCTGCAGCGCCGCGATATTCGCGTCGACGATCACCCGGTTCGAATTGGATACGCAGACCTGACGGAGGCCGGCATCGGACAGGGCGCGGATAGCCTCCGCCGCACCGGAGATCGGCACGAGCGGCTCCGCGTCCCGCGCATAGGCGACATTGATGGCATCGAGCCAGGCATCGCGCGCGAGACCCGCGGGATAGCGCGGCCGCAACTCCTCCCACACGTCCAGCATGTGGACTCCGCGGAACGCCTGATCGGGAAGGTCGTCGAGCCTGACGCCCATGGCGCGCGACGCCGCCAGCAACGCGCGATGGTGACGCGGCTCGCTATCGACCAGCGTCCCGTCGATGTCCCAGGCCACCGCCCGGATCACGGCGATGCTGTCCCGGAAAGCCGGCGGTAGATGTCGCGATAGCGTGCATAGCCGCGGCGATAGGTTTCGGTTCTCGCCGGATCGGGTTCGTAGCGCCTGCCGGCGGTGACGAAAGCCGAAAGCGCCGACCAGTCGTCGCTTGCGCCCGTGCCGATCGCAGCGGTCCATGCGGCCCCAAGACAGGAGCCGGGATGCCCTGCCAGCGTCTCCACCGGCGCGCCGATCACATCGGCGACGATCTGCATCCAGAGCGCACTCTGCGACCCGCCGTCAGAGGCGAGATAGCGCGTCGGTGCGTGGCCCATTTCGCGCAGCACCTCCAGATGGTGCAGCAGCGCATAGGCATAGGATTCGAGTAGCGCGCGCCAGAGGTGGCCGAGATCGTGACTGAGAGTGAGGCCCTCGAACACGCCGCGGGCGCTCGGGTCGTGGATCGGCGTCTTCTCGCCGAGGAAGTAAGGCACGATGGTCAGTCCGTCCGCACTGGCAGGCTTCTGCGCGGCGAGCCGGTCGAGATGCTGGTGGATCGTCAGGCCCGCAAGCGCCGCCGCCCCCACCTCTCCAGCCGCGAAGGTCCTGGCGAACCAGTTGAGCGCCGAACCGCCCGTCGACATGCAGCCGTTGGGCATGAACAGGCCGGGCACGAGGTGATAGTCGAGATAGAGACGCGGGTCGGGCTGGGCCTGATCCGTCGCTACCAGAATATCGACCGAGCCGCCGAATTTCAGCAGCACGTCGCCGCGCCGCGTGACGCCCGCGGCCAGCGCCGAGGCGATCATGTCGGCAGCACCGCCGACAACCGGCGTTCCCGGCGCAAGGCCGGTCTCCGCCGCGGCCTTCGCCGTGATGGCGCCGATGACATCGTGGGACAGCGCCTTCGGCGGAATCGCCGCGCGCGGAACATGCGCATGGGCGACGAGGTCGTCAGCAAGCTCATGCGTCGAAAGATCGATGAAACCGGCCTCCAGCGCCCAGTTCTGCTCGACCCGCCGCTCGCCGGTCAGACGCCAGTTCACGTAGTCGTAGGAGCCGAAGACCGTCGCGATGCGGCGGAAGACATCAGGCTCATGACGCTCGACCCACCGCAGCTTGGCCGAGACAAGCTGCTGGTTCACACCATTGCCGGCGCGCCGGATGAAGGCGTCCTCGTCGATCTCGCGGCGGAGGTCTTCCACCTCCGCGCCGCAACGGCCGTCGCTCTGCTGGATGCTCCGGCGCAGCACATGGCCGTCGGCATCGAGAAGGACGACGGCGGGCAGCATGCCCGTGGTGCCCACCGCCGCGATATCAGACGCCTCGATCCCGGCGGCCGCGATCAGCTCCCGCGTAATGGAGCAGACATTGCTCCACCACTCCAGAGGGTCTTCCTCGGCCCAGCCGGGTTGCGGCGAATGGAACGTCACCGGCCGCGATGCGAGCGCAAGAACCTGATCAGGCAGCCTGACCAGGATGCCGATCGTGGATGTCGTGCCGATATCGAGACCGAGGACGCAGGTCATGGAAGCACCCTCAGCGAAGCGCGCCGACGACGCCCATGAAACGCTTCACCCGTTCGGCATCGACCTGGTTCCAGGTGACGCCGTCGACCTTGAAATGCGTGCCGATGACGACGCCGCTGGCGAGCGAAAGGATGTCGCGGACATTGTCGACATTGACGCCGGTATTGGCGAAGACCGGCACGTCCTTCACCGTCTCGCAGACCGAGCGCAGGTGCGAGGCTTCTGCCGGCTGTCCGGTCAGCGGGCCGGAGACGAGGATCGCGTCGGCCATGGACGAGAACACGGCGCTGCGCGCGCGCAGCTCGATCGGGCGCTGGTCGAGCGAGTGGGCGAACTCGGCATTGATGTTGAAGAGCATCTTCATGTCCTGCCGGCCGAGATTGCGGCGCAGCCGCGATGCTGCCGCGCAATCCGGCTCCCACAGGCCCATGTCCGAGGCGAAGAGCCCCGTGAAAATCTCGCGCACGAAGCTCGCGCCGGTCACCGCGCCGATGGAAACGCTGGCGGTCGGGTCCCACAGGTAGTTGACGCCGAACGGCACCTTGAGGCTCGGCTTGACTGCCGCGACGACGGCCGTCATGGCCGCGATGCCCTCCGGCGGCGCCTTGAAGACATAGGGGCGGTCGTTCTCGTTGCCGAACATGATCGCATCGACGCCGCCGGCCTGCAGCTTCTCGACATCGGCCAGCACGCCCTCCACGAGCTTCGCCATGCCGCCGTCGGCATCGTAGTTCGGCGTACCCGGCAGGGCGCCGATATGCGCCATGGCGATGACCACTTTCTTCTTCGCGCCGAAGCACTCGAAAACCATCAGATTCACTCCTGGATATGCACGGGATCGCGGCCTGTCAGGCCGCGGCTTGAGCGGATGCGACGCGAACCTCCACGCCGGAGGCCGCGAGAACGGAGCCGAGCGCGGGCTGCGGGGCGGCATCGGTGACGAGGATGTTGATCTGCGAGAGCGCCCCGAGATTGACCAGCGACATGCGTTGGAATTTCGAGGCGTCGCAGAGCACGATCCGCATGCCGGAGCGCCTGAGATAGACGCGCTTCAGATCGGCATCCTCGACCGAATAATCGAACAGACCCTCCGGCGTGATCCCCGACACGCCGAGCACGGCGACGTCGAACCACAGCGCCTCGAACTGGGCGACGGCCGCGGGCCCGTAGGTCGACAATTCGTCGGCGCGCATCGTGCCGCCGGCGAGATAGACGTCGGGCTCCCCGCCATCGAGCGCCGAGGCGATCCTCAGGCTGTTGGTGAAGATCTTGGCGTGCGGCAGGTTGCGCAGGTGCCGCGCCATCAGGAAGGTCGTCGTGCCGACATCCACCGCGATGGTCCGGTAGCGCGCGACGAGCGCAGCGGCCTCGGCGGCGATCGCCTCCTTGCCGACCTGCCGCCTGCGCAGGCGCGCGGCGAAGCTCGGCTCCTCGCTGTCCATCGCCGCCGGCGGCAGGTGCGGGGCCGGCAGGGCGCCGCCATGCACGCGGCGCAGGCGTCCCTCGCCCTCCAGCTCCAGCAGATCGCGCCTGATGGTCATTTCCGACACGGCGAGCGCGGCGGCGAGCGTGCGAACGGTCACCGATCCCTTCGCCGAAAGCTCGTCGAGAATGGTCGCCTTGCGGGCGTGGGCGAGCAGGTGAGCGGCGGCCCTGCCCTCTCCCGCCGTCTCGCCGACGGTCTCATTCGCAGATGCGATCATCAGCCGCTCCTGATCCAGACGAAACCTCTATCCCGAATATGCACATTTTCAAACACCTATTTTGATCTTGATGTCCGATAATGTTTTGTATCTAGTGGCGGGATTGCACGGACCGGGGACCCATGGCCGCAGGCGCATCCTATCCTGAACTCGCCGGAAAGAAGGCGCTCGTCACGGGAGCCGCGACGGGGATTGGCCGTGCCATTGCCACCGCCCTGACCGATCAGGGCATGGTCGTCGGCATCGGCGACATCAATCTCGATGCCGCAACCGCCGCAGCCGCGGAACTTGGCCGCGGCGCGCGTGCCATCCATATCGACGTCACCCGCCGCGAGGCGGTCGAACAGGCGTTCGGGCGCTTCGTCGACGATGCCGGTGGCTGCGATCTCCTCATCGCCAATGCCGGCGTTTCCACGATGCGCCCGGCCGTCGACCTCACCGACGAGGACTGGGACTTCAATTTCTCGGTCAACACCAAGGGCGTCTTTCTCACCAATCAGATCGCCGCGAGGCACTTCCTGGCGCAGGGTTCGGGCTGCATCGTCAACACCGCCTCGCTGGCGGCGAAGGTCGGAGCGCCTCTCCTCGCCCATTACTCCGCCTCGAAATTCGCCGTCCTCGGCTGGACGCAGGCGCTCGCGCGCGAACTCGCGCCCAGGGGCATCCGCGTCAACGCCGTCTGCCCCGGCTTCGTGAAGACCGGCATGCAGTCCCGAGAGGTGATCTGGGAGGCCGAACTCCGCGGCATGACGCCCGATGCGGTCTTCGCGGACTATGTCTCGCAGACTCCGCTCGGGAGGATCGAGACGCCGGAGGACGTGTCCGGCGTGGTCGTCTTCCTCGCCTCCGACCAGGCGCGCTTCATGACCGGCCAGGGCATCAATGTCACCGGCGGGGTCTATATGACATGAGCCGCGCCATGATCGAACATTTTCACCCATATTCGCCTGGATGACGAACCAGATCGCACAGCAGTGATCGGACGCCGTCGCCTGACGTCTATCCCGACCGAAGAACCAGAGGGGTCAAAGCCATGTCGGAATCATCGAAAATCCCTGCCCGCCCGGACACGCCGCCCGTCGACCGGCGTGTCGTCCTCGGCGGCCTCGCCGGAGCCGCCACCGCGCCGTTCCTGAGCGGCGGTGCCCTCGCGCAGGCCCGCTTCCAGCCCCCCGCGGCCCTCGCCGCCAAGGGCACGATCACCTACTGCGCCACCATCGATAATCCGCCCCGCGCCTTCTACGACAACCAGCAGCGCCCGACCGGCTTCGAGGTCGAGCTCGGCACCGAGATCGCCGCCCGCATGGGCCTCAAGGTCAACTGGGTGCAGCTTCGCTTCGTCGGCCTGATCCCGGCGCTCCAGGCCCAGCAGTGCGACGCGCTGATGCAGGAGCTGTTCATCCGGCCGGAGCGGCTGGAGATCATCGACATGATCCCCTTCTCCAAGACCGGCCAGCGCATCGTCACGACCAAGGCCTCGACGCTGCAGGCGAATTCGCTGGAGGACCTGTCCGGCCGCAAGATGGCGGTGCCGAACGGCACCACGATCCATACCCTCGTCAACGAGGCCAATGCCAAGCTGAAGGCCGCCGGCAAGCCCGAGATCAACCTCGTCGTGCTGCCGACCACCACCGAGACCTTCCAGCAGCTCGTCACCGGCCAGATCGAGGTGCTCGGCACCACCACCACGGCCGCCTCCTATTATATCGGCCTGCGTCCGAACGACTTCAAACCGCTCGGCGAGCCCTTCGGCCTGGTCGGCACCGGCATCGGGCTCCGCAAGGGTAACAAGGAGCTCTTCGACCCGATGAAGCAGAGCCTCGACTCGATCGTCGCCGACGGCACCTACAAGCGGCTCGTCGAGAAGTGGAGCATGCAGGGGTCGGAACTCTGATGGGTTTCGACTGGGCATTCTTCTGGAGCCGCCTGACGGATCCGGGAGACCTCTATCTCATCGCGCTCGGCAGGACGGTCCTCATGGCCGTCCTCGCCATGTTGCTCGGGCTGATCATCGGCGTGGTCGCGGGCTTCGGCAGGCTGTCGAAGTTCGCGCCGATCCGCGCCGTATGCGCCTTCTACATCTGGCTCATCCGCGGCATTCCCGTGCTGGTGCTGCTGGTGTTCTTCTTCTCGGGCCTCGCCGCCGCCGGCTTCTTCCGCTTTTCCGACATCGTGGTCTTCGGCTTCGTGCTCTCCGCCTCGTTTCAGGCGGCGGTGCTGGGGCTTGCCATCCACGAGGGCGCCTACATGGCCGAGATCGTCCGCAACGGCATCCAGGCCGTGCAGCGCGGGCAGATCGAGGCGGCCAAGTCGCTCGGCATGACCACCTTCCAGCTCACCCGGCGGATCATCATGCCGCAGGCGACACGGGTCATCGTCCCGCCGCTCGGCAACGACTTCAACCATCTCCTGAAAACGACCTCGCTCGCCAGCGTGATCGGCGTGCAGGAAATCTTCCAGCTCACCGAGAGCATGTCGGCGACCACCTTCAAGACCTTCGAGCTGCTGATCGTCGTGTCGATCACCTACCTGGCCCTGACCACCGTCTGGAACGTCATCCAGGGCATGATCGAGGCGCGGCTGCGCCGCCACGAGCGCGACGACGGGCCGTCCGGCCTGCTGGCGCGGATCGCCTATTACGTGAAGCCGCACGGCGATGCCGCAACGGAGCGCCGGTGATGACGGGTTCGGGAAAGGCGCTCGTCCGCGCCGATAACGTCCGCAAATGGTTCGGCCGCAACGAGGTGCTGAAAGGCGTCAGCCTTCAGGTGGCGCGCGGCGAAGTGCTCTCCATCATCGGCCCCTCGGGGTCGGGCAAGAGCACGTTCCTGCGCTGCATCAACCAGCTCGAGACCTATCAGGACGGCCGCATCTATGTCGGCGACCAGCTCATCGGCTTTCAGGAACAGGGCGGCAAGCTGGTCCCGCTCGGCAATCGCCGCGTCGTCGACCAGCGGCGCAACATCGGCATGGTGTTCCAGCAGTTCAACCTGTTCTGGCACATGACCGTGCTGGAGAACATCATCGAGGCGCCCATGCTCGTCCTCGGCCAGCGCCGCGGCGAGGCCGTGAAGACGGCCATGGGACTGCTGGAGCGCGTCGGCCTCGCCGAGAAGGCCCATGCCTATCCGATGAAGCTCTCGGGCGGCCAGCAGCAGCGGGCGGCGATCGCGCGCGCGCTCGCGATGAAGCCGGAGCTGATGCTGTTCGACGAGCCGACCAGCGCCCTCGACCCGGAGACGACCGGCGAGGTGCTCAGCGTCATCGCCGACCTCGCCAAGACCGGCATGACCATGGTCGTCGTCACCCATGAGATGGCCTTCGCCCGGCAGGTGTCGAACCGCGTCGTGCTCATGGAGAGCGGCAAAGTCGATTGCGAAGCCGATCCGGAAACCTTCTTCCGGGACCAGCCGAGCGCCCGCCTCAAGGCCTTTCTCGCGACGATCCACTGATCAGGCACTATCGCGGATCAGCCAGGCGAATGATGGCTCACCCGATCTCCTGCACGCCTGCGCTGGCAGCGCCTCGCTGCAGTTTCTGCTCGCGCAGGAAAATGAAAAGCCCCGCGGCGATGATGATGGCTGCGCCGATCAGCGTGTGGGCCTCGCTGACCTCTCCGAAAACCAGGTAGCCGAACAGCACGCCCCAGATGATGAGCGAATACTGGTAGGGCACGACCACGGATGCGGGTGCGAGCTGCAATGAGAGATTGACGCACCAGTTCCCCGCGAGCGAACCCACTGCGAGGATGCCGATCAGAATGAGATCGAGCGAGCTGAGCGGCGCGACGCCCTGATAGGCGATCAGTCCAGTCCCGACGATCAGCGCCCCGATGAGCTGCCAGCCCATCAGCACGCGCCCATCGGTGGCGGCGAGCTTGCGGGTCGTGACCAGCACGAAGGCGTACGCGATGCTGCCTGCAAGCGCCGCGAGCGCGCCCCAGGAGAGGCTGCCGGCGCCGGGCTGAATAGCGATGATGACCCCGACAAACCCGACGAAAACGGCCAGCCACCGACGCCAGCCCACATGTTCGCCAAGCAGCCATGGCGACAGCGCCGTCACATAGACCGGCCCGGCGAGGTAGTAGGTCATGACGCTTGCCAGAGGCAGGAAGATCAGCGCGATGAAAAACAGCGATGATTCCGCGGCGGACAGGAGGCCGCGGCCGAACTGAAGCCAAAGCCGCTCCTGCTTGCGAAGCGGCTCAAGGCCGGCTGGCGCGAGCGTCGTGCCGACGACGGCCAATCCGATCAGGCCGCGCGCAAGCATCAGCTGCCCCACCGTCGCCGTCGCGAGCAGCCATTTGCCCAGGGCGTCGTTCGCCGCGAACAGAAAGAAGCCGATCAGCATCATCGCGATGCCAAGGAGATTGTTCGGTCGCTGGAATAGGGATGCCACAGGCACCTGCGCTCACTCGGTGGGCGAGCGTGATCCCACGATCTCCTGCACCTGGGCTAGTGGTTGCGAGCATCGCTCCTGTGCGGCGGAACAGCGCTCGGCGATGCCGGCCCCGATCGAAGCTGTCCGTGAACCGCTTGTCCCGAAGGTCTTGAACCTCGCCGGATCGGCGCCTGCATCCGCCGCGATCGGCTTCATGGAACGCCCGATCTCGGTGTCCGCGAGACCGACAGCAGGCAGGGATGTTTCCCGCCCGCATACAAACGCAGCGCCAGCGGCTGCGACGATCAGCAATTTCAGGGGATTTCAGCCGTTATCGGCTGGGACGAGCGGGCTGGTGGAGCTAGGGGGATTCGAACCCCCGACCTCTGCAGTGCGATTGCAGCGCTCTCCCATCTGAGCTACAGCCCCGCCCGCGAGCGCGCTTTTTAGGGCGTCCCCCGGCGGCGGTCAAGACGCAGAACATGGCGCCCATGTCTCTCACCGGGAGGCAGGATTGCCGCACGCCGCGGCGCTATCCCCGCTGATAGTCCCGCCCCTTGACCAGACGCGCGGGCGAATAGGCCATCACCGTCTCGCCGCGCTGGTTCACGATGCGATTGGCGGTCTTCACGAAGCCGCGTCCCGGCTTGCTGGTGGCCCGGGATTCGACCACCTCGCATTCGACATGGATCGTGTCGCCGGAGAAGGTCGGCGCTTCCACTTTCAGGTCCATGCCGAGGAAGGACAGGCCGACGCCCTGCACCGCCGATTGCATGAGAAGCCCCTCGGCGAAGCAATAGACCAGCGCGCCCGGCACCAGCCGCTTGCCGGCGAACAGCGATTCCTTTTCGAGATAGTCGAGGTTGGTGAACAGCACCTCGACCATGCCGGTCACCCCGACGAAGGCGGTGATGTCGGCGTCGGTCACCGTCCGGCCGATGGTCCTGAAGCGGAAGCCGACGGGCGTATCCTCCCACCGGAATCCGAGGCCGACTGTCGGTATGGTCTCGCTCGCCGTCATGAACCGCTCCATTGGCGCCGGTCACGGCGCCCAGACGGCCATCATGGCGTGGCGGGGCTCATGGGCAAGCGGGCCGACAGGCGCATGCCGGTGATCGCCACCAGCAGCGTGAACCAGATCGGATCGGCGCGCAGGAAGAAGAAGCTCTCCATGCAGCCGAGATAGATGCCGAACATCCAGAGCTGCAGCCAGAGGGTGCGCGTCGCCGGGTCGGCGCCGATGCGCCGCGCTTGGGCGTCGTCCCGGAACGGCTGGATCACCACATAGGCGATGGTGAGGACGAGGCCGATAATGCCGAGGTTGAGCGCCGTATCGAGGAAGCTGTTGTGGCCGTTGGCCGCGCTGCCCGCCCACTGCTCGCTGTCCTCGACGCCGAAGCGCGTGCTTTCCAGCGTCCAGAACGACTGGAAGCCGAAGCCGGTCCACGGGCGCTCGGCGAATTTCTCCAGCGCGAAGGCCCAGACGTCGGCGCGCCCGGTGAAGGACGCATCGACCGGCAGCGCCGCCACGACCGCGCCGACCGCCGGGCTGAGCACGGAACCGACCCCGATGGTGAGCAGTCCGACGAGCGGCGAATAGACGACCACCGCCCGCAGGAAGGTCGACCGTATGCCGGCGGCGAGGCCGCTCAGCAGCAGCACCGCCACGATGATGATGACCGAGCTCTTGGCGCCGGTCATGACTACGAAGATCAGCGACAGGATGGCGAGCAGCGCGCCCGCGATCGGCAGCCCCGCGCGCATCGCGAAAATGCCGATGAACACCATGCTGGAGAACACACCGCCGGCAATATTCTTGTGGCCGAACACGCCGCGCCAGTCGCCCGCGAGCCGCTGCTCGACGAGATCGGTCGCCTGGTGGACCGTCAGTTCCGGCACCAGAAGGACGCCGACATAGGACAGCGCGACCACGAACAGGGCGGCGCCCACGAGCAGCTTCGCGAAATCGTCCCGGTCGCGCGGCAGCAGGCAGACGAGGGCTGCGACCACCAGCACGGCACATGAGAGGATGAAGCGTCGGAGCGAGGCGGAAAAGTCGACGGAGACGAGGACGTTGAGGGCGATATAGCCGAGAAGGACGATGAGGGCAGGATCGAGGAAGACCGTCCAGAACGCCCGGCGGCGGGCATAGGCGCCGGCCGTCACCAGCGCCGCCGCGAGGCCGAACAGGACATAGGTCCAGAAATCGTTGCCGCTGGTGAGTGCAAGCAGGTCATTGCTGGAGAGGTTGCCGAAGGCTTCGAGGCCGACCCACACCAGGCACCAGACCGCCACGAACAGCGCGGAGCGCAACGCGCGCAGCAGGCCGTCCAGTCCGGCCAGGGGCGGAGCGGCAAAGGCGTGCGGCAGCGTTCGATCGGTCGGCACGACGAGGGTCCTGAACTCGCGCAGGCGGCGGCAGGCCGAGACGTAAGGGGAGCGGCCGTCCCCGGCAAGCAAATGCTGCTCCTATGGTGAAGCGCGAGGCCGGCCGCGGCTGGCCGGAGGCGAGGCGGCGCAGGATCCGATGCGCTGGAATTGATACGAATTCTCGCGAATGCATTGGGCGATCGCTGACTCTGCGGCAATCCGGCCCGGCTACGCTGGCGGATCGGATCGAGTTGTCGAAAATATTTACGACCATGGTGTCATAGTGCCGGCAACAACCGCCGATTGCCTGCCGCCCTGCCGGTGGCAATTGCCGCTCGGGAACGTCGCTGATGGTGGAAGACCACGCAGGCAGCCAAGACCATGCAGGCCGTCAGGTCGACAGCGTCCTGATCGCGGCCCTCGAGCAATCGATCGACGCCGTGGTGATCATCGACGGCCGCAACGACGTCTTCTTCTTCAACGCCGCCGCCGAACGGCTCTGGGGCCGCGACCGCGCCGACGTGCTCGGCCGGAATGTCCGCATGCTGGTGCCGGAGGCGGTCCGGCCGCACCATGACGGCTACGTCAACGCCAACCGCACGGGGGCCTCGGACCGGCTGGTCGGCACGATCGTCGAAGTGCCGATCGACCGGCCGGACGGCACCAGGCGCATCGGCTCGCTGTCGCTCTCGCGCATCAGGGCGGGCGGCGAAATCCACTATGCCGCCTTCGTCAAGGACATGACCGACGAAGTCAGGCGCCGCGAGGACCTCTACCTCCTGTCGCTCGTCGCCAACGAGACCGATCGAGCAGTCATCATCACCGACGAGCACCGGCAGATCGTCTATTGCAATGCAGCCTTCACGCAGCTTTTCGGCTATCAGCGCGACGAGGTGATGGGCCGCATGCCGGTCGCGCTGCTCGCGGGACGCCATAGCGATCCGGAGGTCGTCAGGCAGCTGAACAGAGTTGCCCGCAACCAGCACGGCATGACGCTGGAGACCATCAGCTACGGCAAGGACGGCCGCGAGATCTGGATCTCCGTCACCGTCAACCCGGTCTTCGACGCGGACGGCGTGTTCCGCCACGCCGTTTCGGTCATCGCCAACGTCACCGAGACGCGCCAGACGCAGGTCCTGCAGCAGACGGTGCTGGAGGCGGTCGCCAAGGACCAGACCCTTCCCGAGATCGCGACGCTCATCTGCCAGCAGGTCGAGGCCATAGCGCCGGGCGTCATGTGCTCGGTGCTGCGCGTCGACCGCGAAGGCATCATCCACCCCCTCGCCTCCCCCAGCCTGCCCGAGCATTACTCGCAGGCGCTGGAAGGGCTGCCGATAGGCCCGGCGACCGGCTCCTGCGGCACGGCGGCCTGGCGCGGCGAGCCGGTCGTGGTCGAAGATATCGCCACCGATCCGCTATGGGCGCCCTACAAGGACCTCGCGCTGCCGCTTGGCCTCGCGGCCTGCTGGTCGACGCCGATCAAGCTGAAGGACGGCCGCGTCGCGGGCACCTTCGCCTTCTATTTCCACGAGAAGCGGGGGCCGAGCGCCTGGCACGAGCAGCTGGTGGAAGCCTGCGTGCATCTCTGCGCACTGGCCATCGAGCGACATGAGGAAAAGGCCCACATCGCGCAGCTCGCCTATTTCGACACGCTGACCGGCCTGCCGAACCGCACCCGGCTCGGCGGCGAGATCGACGAATGTATCGCGCGCGCGGCGAACGAGAACCGGCCGATGGCCGTGCTGTTCCTCGATGTCGACAATTTCAAGGACGTCAACGACACGCTCGGCCATTCGGCGGGCGATGCGCTGCTGGTCGAGATCGCCCGGCGGCTGCAGAAGCAGTTGCGCGCGGGCGACGTCGTCAGCCGGCTCGGCGGCGACGAGTTCGTCGTCATCCTCAACGATTGCGAGGCGGCCAACGCCTCGGCCGTCGCCGACCGCATCCTGGCGGCCCTCGCCCAGCCGATCGAGATCGACGCCATGGCGCTGCCGGTTTCGGCAAGCATCGGCATCAGCCTGTTCCCCGAGGACGGCCGCGACCGTGAATCGCTGCTCAAGCACGCCGACACGGCCATGTACGAGGCCAAGAGCGCGGGTCGCGGAACGCACCGCTTCTTCAGCCCCGAGATGAACCGGATCGCGCAGGAGCGGCTGCTGATGGGCGCAGCCCTCAGCGAGTCCCTGGCGCTCGGGCTGCTCGAACTCCATTACCAGCCGCAGGTCGAGGCCGAGAGCAACGCAATCCATGGCGTCGAGGCTCTGGCCCGCTGGCGGCACCCGGCCTTCGGCGACGTGTCGCCGGCCCGCTTCATCGCCGTCGCCGAGGAGTGCGGGTTGATCGAGGGGATCGGCGAATGGGCTCTGCGCGAGGCCTGCCGCCAGATGGCCGAATGGCGTCACCGCGGTCTCGAAATCCCCACCGTCTCGGTCAACCTCTCGCCGCTGCATTTCCGCAACCGCCGCCTGCCCGACCTCATCGCCGGGGCGACAGCAGCGGCGGGCCTTCCCGCCAGCGCCCTGACGATTGAGATCACCGAGGGCGTGATGATGGACGATTGCCCGTCGACGGCAGCCACCGTCGAGCTGGTCGCGGGCCTCGGCGTGCGCCTCTCCCTCGACGATTTCGGCACCGGCTATTCCAGTCTCGCCTCGATCTCCACCCTGCCGATCGGGGAGATCAAGCTCGACCGCAGCTTCATGCGCGATCTCGGCACCGACAAGAACGCGCGAGCGGTCGCCTCGGCCGTGGTGCGCATCGGGCGCAGCCTCGGGCTGACCGTCGTCGCCGAAGGGGTCGAGACGGAGGCGCAGCGTCGCTTCCTGCAGGGCCTGCGCTGCCACGTGCTCCAGGGCTATCTCTTCGCCCCCGCCATGCGCGCCGCCGAACTGGAGGTCTGGCTCGCCGGGCGAAACAGCAGCGCCGCGAGCCAGGTCGCCTGAACCAGATCGCCTGAACCAGATCAGATCTCGATGCGCGCAGGCTCCTGCACCGTCGCGGCCACATAGCTGCGGCAGATGCAGGCCGATCCGAGATAGCAGGTCGATGCATCGGCCCGCTCCAGCCGAACGCCGCAGATCATGCGCGCCATCGCCGTCTCGCCGTTCGAGCCGAGCACCTCGCCCCTGATCCGACGGGCGCGCGGCACGGGGCCGAAGAAGAGGCGCGTGCGCACGAAGGGGCGCGGCCGGCTCAGCACGGATTCCGCGCGCATGCGCAGCGTCTTCATGCTGAACGGGCGCGCCACATATTCGTGGACGCCCGCCGTCACCGCGCCGAGGACCGAGGACTGGGTCGTGCGCCCGCTGATCAGGATGACCGGCGTGAACTGGACCCCCGTCGAGGATCGCCGCAGCAGCTGGGTCACCTCCGCGCCATCGAGACCGACGAGACGGGCGCCGATCACGAGGAGGGCCGGCCTTTGCCGCTCGACCATCTCGATGGCCTCATAGCCGGTCCGGCACTCGATCACCTTGCCGAGCCCGTTCAGCGCCGACCGGATCAGCCGGCGCGAAAAGGACTGATCGTCGGCGATGACGATGGTGGTGGCAGCGGGGCGCGGCAGACCGGGAACGGGACGCACGGAGGCATGACCTTGGGGAAGGCTCAGCCTGCTCTATGCGCCGCCGACCTTAAGACCGGATTAAGCCGGCTTCATTCGGCCGGCGTCTCCGCCGGCTTTCCTTCTTCCGCGACTGCCTTGCGGCGCGGTGTCACCAGCTTGAAGAAGAGCGGCACGAAGATGATGGCAATGACGGTCGCCGCCAGCATGCCGCCGATCACGCCGGTACCGATCGAGTGCCGGCTCGCGGAGCCCGCACCGGTCGAGCGCGCCAGCGGCAGCACGCCGAGAATGAAGGCGAGCGAGGTCATGATGATCGGCCGGAAGCGCAGCTTCGCCGCCTCCATCGCCGCCTCGTAGGCGTCCAGCCCCTGATGATAACGCTGCGAGGCGAACTCGACGATGAGGATGGCGTTCTTGGCGGAAAGGCCGATCAGCGTGACGAGGCCGATCTGGAAATAGACGTCGTTCTCCAGCCCGCGCAGCCAGACCGCCATGAGCGCACCGAACACCGCGAAGGGCACGGCCGTGATCACCGCCAGCGGCAGCGACCAGCGCTCGTACTGCGCCGCCAGGATCAGGAACACCATGACGATGCCGAACAGGAAGCCCTGGTAGCCGGTGCCGGCCGTCGAGAGCTCCTGATAGGCCGAGCCGGTCCAGCCGATCGTATATTCCGACGGCAGCGTCGCCCGCACGACCTCCTGCATCGCCGCGATGGCCTGCCCCGAGGAGAAGCCCGGGGCCGGCTGTCCGAGAATCTTCGCCGACGGGAAGATGTTGAAGCGGTCGACCTGATCCGGGCCGATGACGCGCGTCACGGTCACCAACTCGTTGAGCGGCACCATGGAGCCGGTCGAGGAGCGGACGAAGACGTGCCTGAGGTCGTCGGGCGTCATGCGGAAATCCGCCTCCGACGACAGGCTGACGCGGTAGGTGCGGCCGAACAGCGAGAAGTCGTTGACATAGAGGCTGCCGAACGAGGACTGCATCGTCTCGAAAATGGTCGAGATCGGGATGCCGATCGACTTCGCCTTGTCGGTATCGACGTCGATCCGGTACTGCGGCACCGAGGTCGAGAACAGGTTCTGCACGCCGGCAAGCTCGGGCCGCCGACTGGCAGCCTGGACGACGCGGTCGGCCGCCTCCGCAAGGGTGGGGAGCGTGCCGCCGGTGCGGTCCTGAAGATAGAGCTCGAAGCCGCCCGTCGTGCTCATGCCCTGGATCGGCGGCGGGTTGAAGCCGATCACCACGCCGTCGCGGAACTTGGCGTTGATCGCGCCGAGCTGCGGCGCGAGATTGCGCGCATCCTGCGAGGCCTCGCGGCGCTCGGACCAGTCCCGCAGCGTCAGGAACGAGATGCCGGCATTGGTCTTCTGGCCGCCCGAGAGCAGATCGAACCCGGCGAAAGTGACGACGCTGGCGACCGCCGGATTGCGCGCGGCCTCGGCGCTGGCGATGCCCGCCACCTCACGCGTGCGCGCGATGGAGGCCGCCGGCGGCAGCACCGTCACGAGGAAGACATAGCCCTGGTCCTCGTTCGGCACGAGCGAGGACGGCACGCGCTGGAACAGCACCCACAGGCTGCCGAGCAGGCAGACGAACACGGCGATGCCGAGGAAGGCGCGCTTCAGGAAGAAGGACACGCTTCCGGTATACCGCTCGGTCAGCCACTCGAATCCGCGGTTGAACCAGCGGAACGGACGCGCAGGCTCGTGGTGGCCGGGCTTGAGGATCAGCGCGCAGAGCGCCGGTGTCAGCGTCAGCGCGACGATGCCGGAAATGACCACGGAAATGGAGATCGTCACCGCGAACTGGCGATAGAGTTCGCCGGCGAGGCCGCCGAGGAACGAGACGGGAATGAACACGGCGCAGAGCGTCAGCACGATGGCGACGACCGGACCGGACACTTCCTCCATGGCCTTCACCGCCGCCTCGCGCGGCGGGAGCTTTTCCTGGGCCATGATGCGTTCGACGTTTTCCAGAACGATGATCGCATCGTCGACCACGATGCCGATGGCCAGCACCATGCCGAATAGGGTCAGGAGGTTGATGGAGAAGCCGAGCAGGTACATGCCGGCGAACGTGCCGATCAGCGACACGGGCACTGCGATGACCGGGATGAGCGTCGCGCGCAGGTTCTGGAGGAAGACGAACACGACCAGCGTCACGAGGAGGATCGCCTCGATGAAGGTCTTGATGACCTCCTGGATCGACACTTCGACGAAGCGCGTCGTGTTGAACGGGATGTCGTAGCGCATGCCTTCGGGGAAGCGCCGCGCGATGTTGTCCATCGTCGTCTTCACCGCCTCGGCGACCTGAAGCGCATTGGCGCCGGGCTGCAGGAAGATGCCGAGCGGCACGGTCGGCGCGCCGTTGAACGTGCCGGTGAAGCCGTAGGACAGCGCGCCGAGCTCGACCCGCGCGACATCCTTCAGCCGCAGCGCGCCGCCATTCTCGTCGGAGCGGATGATGATGTTCTCGAACTGGGCGGGATCGACCAGCCGCCCCGGCGTCGTCACCGAATAGGTGAAGTCCTGGAACTGCCGCATCGGCTCCTCGGAGAAGCGGCCGGCGGCATATTGCGAGTTCTGCTCGCGGATGGCGGAGGCAATGTCGCTCGGCGTCAGATTGTACTGCGCCACCTTGTCCGGCCTCAGCCAGACGCGCATCGAATAATCCGAGGCGCCGAAGAGCTGCGCGTCGCCGACGCCCGGCACGCGGCGCAGGTCGTCGAGGATGTTGATCAGCGCATAGTTCGACATGAAGATCGGGTCGTACCGCCCGCCCGGCGAGGACAGCGCGATGACCTGCAGGATCGAGGTCGAGCGCTTCTGCACGGTCACGCCCTGGCGCGTGACCTCGGCCGGCAGCAGCGGCAGGGCGCGCTGGACGCGGTTGTTGACGTTGATCGCTGCCTGGTCGGCATCCGTGCCGATCTCGAAGGTGACCGTCAGGCTCATCGCGCCCGAACCCGTCGAGGTCGAGCGCATGTAGATCATCTTCTCGACGCCGTTGATCTGCTGCTCCAGCGGCGCGGCGACGGTTGCCGCCACGGTCTCGGCGGTCGCGCCGGGATAGGTCGCGGTGATCACGACGTCCGGCGGCACGATCTCGGGATATTGCGCGATCGGCAGGGCACGCATCGACACGAGACCGGCGAGCACGATGACGATGGAGAGGACCGATGCGAAGACCGGCCTGTCGATGAAGAACTTGGACATTACCGCCGGGCTCCGCTGGTCGAGGCCTGCGGCGCGGGCGGGGCGGGCACCGGCCGGACCGGGCCGCTCGGCCTGACGCGGATGACGCCGTCGACGATCACCTTGTCGCCGTCGTTGAGGCCCTCGCGGATGATCCAGGAATCGTTGAGCTCGCGATCGAGCCGCACGGGTCGCACCTGCGCATTGGACTGGGCGTCGACGACATAGACGAAGGGCCCCTGTGGTCCCTGGCTGATCGCCCGCTTCGGGATGACCATCGCCTTGGGCATGGTCAGGCCCTGCAGGTTGATGCGGACGAACTGGCCGGGCAGCAGTTCACCGTCGGTGTTCTCGAAGATCGCCCGTATCTGGATCGTGCCGGTGCGCGGATCGACCGTGCGCGAGCGCGTGTCCGGCCGTCCCAGGCGCGAATAGAAGGCGCTGTCGCCGAACTGGATCTGCACGCCGATGGCTGTCTCCCAGTCGAGCGGCTTGTCGCGGTGGCGGTCCATCTCCTGGAATTCGCGCAGCTCCCGCTCGGTGACCGAGTAGTTCACATAGGCGGGGTCGAGCTGGGTGATGGTCGTCAGCAGGGTCTGCTGGGCCTGGATCAGCGTGCCCTCCGGCGGCACGCCGATCGCCGTCGGCCCGGCGACCGACGCCTTGACCACCGTATATTCGAGATTGAGCTTGGCCGTGGACACATCGGCCTCGGCCCCTTGCAGTGCTGCGCGCGCCTGGTCGCGCGCCGCAGTCGCGTCGTCCAGTTGCCGCGGCGTCGCGATGCCGCGCTGGTTGAGCTGTTCTGCGCGGCCGAAATTCTCCTCGGCCAGTTTCAGGGCCGCCTGGCTCTGCGCCACCTGCGCATTGGCCCGCGCGAGGGTCGCCTCGTAGGGCCGCGGATCGATGCGGAACAGCACGTCGCCGACCTTGACCGAAGCACCTTCCGAATACTCGCGCTTGAGCAGGATGCCGCCGACCTGGGCGCGCACCTCGACGACGCGGAAGCCCGCCACCCTGCCGGCATATTGCAGCGGCAGCGGCGTGTCGGCCGCCTTGACCTCGACCACCGTAACCTCCGGCGGCGGGGGGGCGCCCGCCGGCTGGGCTGCCGCGGGCGGCTGCTGCCGGCCGAGGAACCACCAGCCGGCCGCGGCACCCGCGGCCAGGATGACGATGACGGCGAGAACCCGACCAGCGGATCGGCTCATGAGAAGCTCTCCATGGTCTCCGGCAAGGAAACCCAGCAAAGGCAAAGATGGTCGGACCACGCGGCCGCACAGGCAACACCCGTCGCACCGTCATTTCGACGGGCGCCGAGGCGTTTCCGCGCAACCTGTCCGCCTGTCATGATCGTCATGTGGCGGGCGCACCGCGATGGGGCGCTAATCCGGTCCGCCCCGGCAATGGCACGGGAACGCTTGTGGACAATGACTTTGCGCATCGCGATCCGCAACCCCCGTCATGGGGCAATCGGGAAGCGGTCGGCGGGGCGGATCGGGCGCCGTGCGCGCCGCGATCCTAGCGCCGCTCGAGCAGGCCGACCTTTGCCAGCCGGCGGCAGAAGGCGAGAGCGGCCTCGCCGCCAAGCGATGACGCTGTTGCGCCTTCGCTCAGCCGCTCCAGCCAGCCAAGCTCGACCGAGGTGAGCTTTTCGGCCGCGCCGGCCCAGCGCAATTCGGCGCCATCGCCGACCGGCACGACGTGGTGATGGATCGGATCGGCCAGAACCAGCATGTCGTCCGGTCCGGGCATGGGCGTCACGAGGCCGCGGGCGGCCATGGGCATGCGGTCCGAGGCAAGCTGCTGCAGGAACTGCATCGCCACGAGGTCCATGGCCTCTTCGCTCGCGATCGCCGCGAGTTTTTCCCGCGCAGCCGCGACGAGCCCGGCGCGCGTCGCTTCATCGCCGATGCGCCACGTACGGAACGACTGCCTCAAACCGGCGTCGCGGGCCTCCATCTGGTCGATGGCCGACCGCAGGGCATCCGCCCAGCTCGGCTCCAGCAGGCCGATCGTGGCATGCAGCGAGGGCTCTCCCCCCTCCTGCACGGAAGCGTCGTGCAGCACGCCCCGCGGCACGTAGAGCACATCGCCGGCATTCAGGACGACGTCCTTTCCCGCCGCCGCGTCGTGCCTGTGCAGCTTGGCGTCCCAGCGCGTCTGGCGCGTCGCCTGGGGCACGATGGCATCGTCCCACACGCGCCAGCGCTTGGCCCCGGAGACCTGGAGCACCAGCACGTCGTGGGTGTCGAAATGGGTGCGAAACCCCTGCGCCCCCGGCGGCGTCAGATAGATATTGGCCTGCACGGCATGCAGGAACAGCTTTTCCAGCCCCCGGCAGAAATCCGCGAGCGGGCGATGGAATTCGTGGAACTGCGACACGACCAGCGTCGCGCCGCCATCGAACAGCGGGAACAGCCGCGACGGGTCGACCTTGCCGTCCGAAAAGGTGAACTCGTCGTCGGGAACGCCGGCGCTGCCGTTGCGGCCGCTATCGGCGAGGCTGATGCGTGGAATCTGCGCCGCGTCCGTGCGCAGGAAGGCATCGAGATCGGCGATCGACAGGAGGCCGGCAAACCGCGCCGGATTCTCGCTGCGGAAGTGGCGCGCCCTGCCATTCTCGCGCAGCGCAAAGACCTGATCGACGGGCAGCGCCCCAAAAGCGAGCGCGAAAGCATCCGCCGCCAGCGTCATGGCATTCCCCGCAAGAATGAGGTTTCGGCTACCAGCCGCGCCCGCGACCGCGCGGATCGCGCGGATCGTTGTCCGTCGAGCGCACGCGCCGGCGATAGACACGCACCCGTCCGCGCCCTTCCGCATCATAGGGATCGTTGTCGGTGCCGCGGCGGCGCACGAAGCGGCCCCGCCCGCGGCCTTCCCGGTCATAAGGGTCACTGTCGGTGACGCGCAGGCGCTGGGCTTCGGCCGGGGTCGAGGTCGTGACGGTGGCGGCGGTCGCTATGGTCGCGGCGCCAAGCAAGGTCTTGAAGAAGAACAGGCGGCGGTCGAGGCCGGGCGCCGTGGTTGCGGCGGAGCTGTCGGCAACCGGACCGTCATTCTCGATATCAGCCACGAAATCCTCCCTTGCCTCCGCTCCTGCAACGCACAGTAAAACGGTTCCAAGGAGGACAGATTGCCACAGGCGGTAGAGCCCGCTCAAGCGGCAATTTACGTATGGGGAGCTGTCGGGATTTGGGGGGCTAGGAGTGGAAGGGAGGAGACCGCGCTCAAGGGGTCGCAGATTGCGGTCCCCTCCCGTCCGAGCCAGTGAGCCGGCAACGCAAAATACCTGACGCCGGTTCGCGATGATCTCTGCACGCCCGATGCCACTCGGATCGGCGTCGCAGTCGGCCTATATGTGGTATTCGCCCCACCCATTACCACAATATGTCGGAAGGACCCTGGCTCGCCGGCCGCGACCTCTCCCGGAATGGCTCTCGCATTCTGCAAGGCTGTCGCAGATTGCGAGACCGATCCCGCAGCAAGGTGTCGCGCGTGCCAGGCGCGCTTTCCGTTGCGCTCGGCGGCCCGCTCCTATAGATGCACCGCAACACGAATTCATGCGGGTCCGCGTTTCGAAGCGGGACCCGCTTTTTGTATTGGCCGACCGGGACGCCCCCCAATGAGCATGCGAAACATCGCCATCATCGCCCACGTCGACCACGGCAAGACCACGCTCGTCGACAAGCTTCTCCAGCAGTCGGGCTCGTTCCGCGAGAACCAGCGCGTCGCCGAACGCGTCATGGACTCCAACGACCTCGAGAAGGAGCGCGGCATCACCATCCTCGCCAAGGCGACCTCGGTCGTCTGGAAGGACACGCGCATCAACATCGTCGACACGCCCGGCCACGCCGATTTCGGCGGCGAGGTGGAGCGCATCCTGTCCATGGTGGACGGCGCCATCGTGCTGGTGGACGCCGCCGAGGGCCCGATGCCCCAGACCAAGTTCGTGGTCGGCAAGGCGCTGAAGATCGGCCTGAAGCCGATTGTCGCGATCAACAAGATCGACCGCCCCGATGCCCGCCACATCGAAGTCATCAACGAGGTCTTCGACCTGTTCGCAGCGCTCGACGCTACCGACGAGCAGCTCGACTTCCCGATCCTCTACGGGTCCGGCCGCGAAGGCTGGATGGCCGAGAAGCCGGAAGGCCCGATCGACCAGGGCCTCGCGCCCCTGTTCGACCTCGTTCTGCGCCATGTGCCGGAGCCGAAGGTGGATCCGCAGCCGTTCCGCATGCTCGGCACGCTGCTTGAGGCCAATCCCTTCCTCGGCCGCATGATCACCGGCCGCATTTCGTCCGGCACGGTGAAGCCGAACCAGTCGATCAAGGTGCTCGCCCGCGACGGCACCGTCGTCGAGACGGGCCGTGTGTCGAAGATCCTTGCCTTCCGCGGCATCGAGCGCCAGCCGATCGAGGAGGGCGTCGCCGGCGACATCGTCGCCATTGCCGGCCTGTCGAAGGGCTCGGTCGCCGACACGTTCTGCGACCCCTCGGTCGAGACCCCGATTCAGGCCCAGCCGATCGATCCGCCGACCGTCATGATGGGCTTCATCGTCAACGATTCGCCGCTCGCCGGCACCGAAGGCGACAAGGTGACGAGCCGCATGATCCGCGACCGCCTGTTCAAGGAGGCCGAGGGCAACGTCACGCTGAAGATCGAGGAAAGCCCGGACAAGGACACGTTCTTCGTCTCCGGCCGCGGCGAATTGCAGCTCGCCATCCTCATCGAGACGATGCGCCGCGAAGGCTTCGAGCTGGCCGTCTCGCGCCCGCGCGTCGTCTTCCAGAAGGGCGACAACGGCGAGACGCTGGAGCCGGTCGAGGAAGTTCTCATCGACGTGGACGAGGAGCATTCCGGTGTCGTCGTCCAGAAGATGAGCGAGCGCCGCGCCGAAATGGTCGAGATGAAGCCCTCCGGCGGCAACCGCCTCAGGCTCGTCTTCCACGCGCCGACCCGCGGCCTCATCGGCTATCAGTCGGAACTGCTGACCGACACGCGCGGCACGGCCATCATGAACCGCCTGTTCAAGGCCTACGAGCCCCACAAGGGCGAGATCCCCAGCCGCATCAACGGCGTGCTGATCTCCAACGATATCGGCGAAAGCGTCGCCTATGCCATGTGGAACCTCGAGGACCGCGGTCCGATGATCATCGATCCGGGCGTCCGCATCTATCGCGGCATGATCATCGGCATCCACAACCGCGACAACGACCTCGAAGTGAACGTGCTGAAGGGCAAGAAGCTCACCAATATCCGCACGACGTCGAAGGACGAGGCCGTCCGCCTCACCCCGCCGATCCGCATGACGCTGGAAAAGGCGCTCGCCTGGATTCAGGACGACGAACTGGTCGAGGTGACGCCGAAGTCGATCCGCGTCCGCAAGACCCATCTCGACCCGAACGACCGCAAGCGCGCCGAGAAGTCCAGGGAAGCGGTGGCCTAACCAAACGGCGGCCTAACCAAACGGCGGCCTAAGCAAGCGGCGGACCGGTATCGGCGGCCCGCCGCACTGCCCGATCCGCGCCGGCTGCGGTGCGTGCCTCGACCCGATGCAGCATCTCATCCGCTGCCGGCTCTATCCGCAGGACCATCCCATCCTTGACGGGCTTGCGAAGGGTGGCCGCGGGTGCGAGCCGTCCGTCCTGGGCGATCCTTGCAATCGCGCTGCGCGACAGGCCGAACTCGCCCGCCAGCAGCCGGTCGAGGCGCACCGAAACCGGACAGGGCGCCAGCACGCCGATCTCCAGCACCTGACTGCTCGATGGCTGGTCGGCAATGACAAGGCGGCTCACGTCGAAATCGACCGCTTCGTCGATCTTCTGCGATTCCGCCCGAAGAGCGGCGACATCGCATGCGATGCGCTCTGCCAGCACAGCGTCATTGGCCTGAAGAGAAGCCATCATGGCCGGGTCGATATGGCTTGCAGGCCGGCGTTCGAAGATCGTCCGGTTCCAGGTGCCGTCGCAGGCCACGCATCGATAGATGAGCCAGGCGTCAAGCCGCTTGCTGTTGGCATTGAGCCTGAATTTTCCGCTGCACCGGAACGGGCGCTGTGTCCGGCACTGGCTGCAGTTCCGCCATGGCTGGGGGGTGGATACAGGTTTGATTGTCCATTGGACGATAAGCCGTCGCGACATGTCGGTGGGTACTTCCCGCTGGGAAGTCCGTCGTCATGGCGGGATGCGAAGGCGCTCAGGGCGCGTGCGGCGTGGCGATGATCGAGATGGTCCGGTCGAAGCGCGCGGCGTTCGACATTGGCATTGTCACCAAGCCGGCCTCGAACCGCCACGCAGACGAACGCAAATCATTCAGGCAATGCCGTCAGCACTGCCTTGCGAAATCTGGTGAAACGGAGAGACCGGCGATTACGATGGCAAAGTGCGGCGCCCGGAGATGTGAAGAACCGTTTCTCGCTTAGCGAACCGGCTTGTATGACGCAAGCGCCGCGGCTGCTACCGAGACGACCGCGTCGGCCCTTCGGTGCGCCGGTCAGACCCCGAACCGCTCCGCCGCGAAGGGCGCCGTCGGGATCGACGTTGCTTCCCCTGCAATAATCTCTGCGACCACCTTGCCCGTGATCGGTCCGGTCGACAGGCCGATATGGCCGTGGCCGAAGGCGAACACGACATGGGGGTGGCGCGGCGCGCGGCCGATCACCGGCAGGCCGTCCGGGGTCGAGGGCCGCGACCCGTGCCACGGGCCGGGCTCGACCGCATCGCCGACCGCCAGCGTCTCGCGCGCTTCGGCCTCCACCGCATCGATCTGCGCCAGATTCGGTGGCGCATCGCGCCGGGCCAGTTCGACGCCCGACAGCACGCGCAGGCCCGCATTCATCGGCGAGACGATGTAACTCCCGCCGGTATCGTAGATCGGCCGCGACAGCTTGTGCTCGCCGGCATCCGTGAAATGGCGGTGATAGCCGCGCTCGGCCGCGAGCGGCAGGCGATAGCCCATGGCGCGCGTCAGGTCGTGCGAGGCCGCTCCCGTCGCGACCACGACAGTGGCGGCCCGAACCTCGCCGCCGCCCTCCAGCACGACCCTTGCGCCCTCGCCGTCCTCGACGACATTCGTTGCCCTGGCTGACACGAAGGCAATGCCCCTGCCGCGGGCGGCCGTCTCGTAGGCCTGCACCAGCCCGCCGGGATCGAGCACCGAACCCGTCTCGCTGTGCCAGATGGCCTTGGCGAAGCGGCGCCTCAATGCCGGCTCGAACTGCGGCAGTTCCGCCCCGTCGATCACCTCGAACCCGACGCGGTACTGCGTCAGGAGCTCCCGCTCCAGCGCGGTGCCGGCAAAGGCCTCCTCCGTGCGATAGAGCTTCATCCAGCCGCGCCGGATGATCAGGTCGCGGACACCGATCTCGTCGGCCAGACGCCAGTGCTCGTCATAGGCCGCGGCGCAGAGCGGATCGAGCGCGGCGGCGGCCTCACGCCATGAGGCCTCGTTGCAGCGCCTCATAAAGGCGATGAGCCAGGGCGCGAAGGCGACCAGCGAGCCGTAATCGACGCGGATCGCATTCTCGCGGTTCAGCGCATAGCGCGGCAGCTTCTTCAGAAGTCCCGGCGCGGCCACCGGAAACAGCGAGCCGCGCGAGATGACGCCGGCATTGCCGTAGCTCGTCGCATTGCGAATGCCGCCGGGATCGATGACCGCGACATTGAGCCCGCGCGCCCTGCAGGCAAGCGCGGTGGCAAGCCCCACAATGCCGCCGCCGACGATGGCGACGTCGCTGCGCGGGCCAGCACTCATCGCGCGACCTTCGGATGCGTGCCCTCACCGAGGTCCCAGTAGAGCCCGGCCATCAGGCCGATCGCCTCGCGCACCAGCGCGCTCGGCACATGCTCGTTGGGGGCGTGCTGCGAACAGCCGGGATAGGAGTGCGGCACCCAGATCGTCGGCATGCCCAAGATTTCGGCGAAGACGTCGTTCGGCAGCGACCCGCCGGCATTGGGGATCACTGCCGGCTTCTTGTTGGTGGTGAGCGCGATGGACGCCGCCGCCCACTGCACCCAGGGATGGTCGGGGTCCGTGCGCGTCGCCTTGAACGCGGTGTCCCGGCCGCTCGTCACCTCGACATCGGAGAAGCCGTGGCGCACGAGATGCCGGCGGAGCGCCGGGATGAAGCCGTCGGGATCGGAGCCGACCACGGTCCTGATCTGGCAGGTGGCGTGGGCCGAAGGCGGCACGGCGTTCTGCGGATTGGTGATGTCCCCGGCGCCGAAGGCGAGAATCTCGAACGTGTTCCAGCCATAGACCTTCTCGGCCGGCGTGAAGCCGATCTCGCCCCACCAGGGCTCGATCTGCGGGCCGCCGGGAATGCTGGCCGGCTCGACATCGGCAAGCGCCCGGCGCACGGAATCCGGCAGCTCCTTCGGCAGCAGTTCGTGGACCAGCACCTGGCCCGTCTGGCTGACGATGGTCGAGAGCGCATGGGCGAGCCGGATTGCGGGGTTCGACAGGAGCCCGCCCCAGTTGCCGGAATGGTGGCCGCCCTCGCGGGCATCGATCGCGAAATCGATGCGCACCGCGCCGCGCGAGCCGAGGCAGAGCGTCGGCCTGTCGGCGGTCAGGCGCGGGCCGTCCGAACCAATGAGAATGTCCGCCTTGAACAGGTGGCCATGTTCGCGCGCGAGATCGTGCAGGCCAGCCGAGCCGACCTCCTCGCCCATCTCGATGAGGTAGCGGATATTGAAGCCGAGCTTGCCGCGCGTTGCGATGACCGCGCGCAGGGCCTCGATGTTGATGGCGTGCTGGCCCTTGTTGTCGACGACGCCGCGGCCGTACCAGCGCTCGCCGGTATCGTCGAGCGTCCAGGGATCGCGGCCCTCCTGCCACTGGCCTTCCATGCCGGCGACGACATCGCCATGGCCGTAGCCGAGCACGGTGACGAGCGCCGGGTCCTCGATCCGCTCGGCCAGCAGGAACGGTCCCTTGGCCTTCGGATGGGTCAGCGTGCGGCAGGTGAAGCCGAGCGCCTCCAGCGTGGGCTGCATCTCCTCGGCGAGGTAGCGCGCAAGGTCCAGCGCGCGCGCGGGGTTCTGACTCTCGGTCGGGATGGCGATGCGCCGGGCGAAGATCGCCTTCAGGCGCCCGTCGTCGAACATCTCATGGGCAGCGGCAATGGCGGTGGAGCGGGTCATGAAAGCCTCTTGCGGACTATGTTGTTTCTTAGCGCAGATCGCCGCATGGCGGACAGCGGCGCGGCTGCATGACTGCGCGCCAAGCCCTGCTCCTGTCAGTCGTGGCTTTTGGGGGCCGTCACGTCGCGCAGGCCGTCGCCGATCATATTGATCGCAAGGACGAGGAGAGCGAGGGCCGCGCCGGGAATGGCAATCAGCCAGAACGAGAAGAACATGAAGTTCTTCGCCTCCGAGATCATCAGGCCCCAGGACGGCAGCGGCGGCTGGACGCCGAGCCCGAGGAAGGAAAGCGCGGCTTCCAGCAGGATGGCGCTCGCCGCCTCGACCGTGCCGACCACGATGAGGTGCGGCATGACGTTGGGCAGCACCTCGCGCAGGATGATGCGCAACTGGCTGGAGCCGCCGGCCCGCGCCGCCTCGACATAATCGAGCGAGCGCACCTGCTGGGTCGCCGAGCGCATCACCACCGCGAAGCGGTCCCATTTGAGCAGGCCAAGGACGGCAATGACGATGCCGAGCGTGCCGCCGACCATCGCGACTACGGCGAGCGCGACCAGCACCACCGGCAGCGCCAATCGCGTCGTGATGATGAAGGTGATCGCCATGTCGACGCGGCCGCCGAAATAGCCGGCTGCAAGGCCGAGGGCCGTCCCAATGGTCCCGGAGATCAGCATCACCGCAAGCCCGATCAGCAGCGATATCTGCGCGCCGTGGAGCGTGCGGGAGAGGTAGTCGCGGCCGAGATTGTCGGTGCCAAGCAGATGGGTCCAGGTGCCGCGCTCGTACCAGATCGGCGGCACGAGCCGGTTGTTGAGGTCCTGCGCGTAGGGGTCGTGCGGCGCGATGAGCGGCGCCGCGAGGGCGATCAGCACGATCACCCCGAAAATGCCGCCGCCGATGAGGAGGCCCTTGTGGCGCAGCACCCGCCGCATCAGGCGCGAGGGCTCGGCGGCGGCGACAACGGGCGTGTCGATCTGGGCGATGTCGCTCATGTCAGCCCACCCTGATTCTGGGATCGAGCCACGCATTCACCAGATCGGCGCCGAGCGTCAGCAGCACATAGGCGACCGACAGCAACAGCAGAACCGCCTGGATGACCGGGAAGTCCTTCTGCGCGATGGCCTGGTAGGCGAGATAGCCGAGGCCGTCGAGGGCGAAGACCGTCTCGATGACGATGGAGCCGCCGAGCAGGAAGCCGAGCTGCACCGCGGTCAGCGCGACGACCGGCACCAGCGCGTTGCGGAGCGCGTGGCGCAGCACGACGGTCACCGGCGGCAGGCCCTTGGCGCGGGCGGTGCGGATATAATCGGCATTCAGTACCTCGATCATGCCGGCGCGGACGAGGCGCATGAACGGCGGCGTCACGTAATAGCCGAGCGCGACGGTCGGCATGATGAAGTGCCACCAGCTGTCGGCCCCCGAGACCGGCAGCCAGCCGAGACCGATGGAAAAGACCATGATCAGGCAGAGCGCGAAGAAGAAGTTGGGCAGCGCCTGGCCCGCGACCGCCAGCGCGAGGCAGAGCCGGTCGATCCACGAGTTCTGCCAGACCGCCGCCATGATGCCGAGCGGGATCGACAGGATCAGCGCGAAGGCGATGGACAGCAGCGCGAGGATCGCCGTGGTCTGGATCTTGTCGCCGATCAGGTCGGTCACCGGCGTCTTGAAATAGAGAGACTGGCCGAAATCGCCGCTCAGCGTGCGCCCGAGCCATTCGACATATTGCACCACCAGCGGCCGGTCGAGGCCGTATTGCTGGCGGACCGCCGCGATGTCCTCCGCGCGCGCGCCCTCGCCCGCGATGGCGATCGCGACGTCCCCCGTCAGCCGCACCAGCACGAAGGCCAGCACCGACACGGCGAAGGCGACGAGGGCAGCGAGCGCCAGCCGCTTGAGCGTGTAAACAAACATTCAGCCATGCGTCCTGGATCAGCCGCCGCCGGTCTCCCGGCGGCGGCAGGCCATCATTTCCAGCGCATTTCCCAGAACCGCGGAAGCTCGTCCGGATAGGCGTTGAACTCAAGATCCTTCGACGCCGCATAGAAGGTCACGAGATTGTAGAGCGGCACCGAATAGACCTGATCGGCGATGATCCTGTGGGCCTCGCGATAGGCGGCGAGGCGCTGCTGCGGATCGGTCACCGTATCGCCGCGCTCCAGCAGCTCGATCACCTTGGGGTCGCGCGAAATGTCGTCATCGAGGCCCTTGTAATAGACGGGAGTCGCGGCCGACACGTCGTTGATCGAGAACGAGCCCCAGGTCTGGTGCGCCATGCCGGCGCGGCCGGCGCGGATCTGGTCGCGCATGGCGGCATACTGGCCGAAGCGCAGCGTCGCCCGTATGCCGACGGCACGCAGATAGTTGATCATCGCCTCGGCCTGGTTCCGCTCGCGATAGGAGTGGAACTCGACGTCGAAGCCGTTCGGGAATCCGGCCTCGGCGAGAAGCTGGCGTGCCTTGCCGGGGTCGTAGTTATACACCGTCGCCTGCGACGCATCGCAGCCGAACTGCGCGGGGAAACAGATCGCGTTGATGAGCTGCGCGCCCGGCCCGACGAGTTGCGTCGCCATGGTCTGCCGGTCGATGGCATGGGCGATGGCGCGGCGCACGCGCACGTCGCGCAGCTGCGGCGCCGGCGAGCGCTCGGTCGTCGCCATGTTGAGGAAGACGATGCGCATGGTGCCGCCGGAGACGATCTGCAGGGTCGGCACGACGCGCATCTGCTGCGCCTGATCGGGCGCGACGTTCATGACGAAGTCGAGCCCGCCCGACAGCATCTCCGCGACCTGCGTCTGCCGGTCCGGGATGAAGCGGATGACGATGCGCTGGATGGTCGGCTGCGGCTTCGGGCTGTCGCGGAAATAGTCGGGATTGCGCTCCAGCGTGATCGAGCGGCCGATCAGGTGCTCGACGACACGGTAGGGGCCCGAGCCGACCGGCTTCTCGTTCATGCCCTTGGGGCCGACCTGCTCGTAATAGGCGGCCGGGTGGATGACGATGGGGCCGGCGAGATATTCGATCGCCGCCGGGAAGGGCCGCTTGGTGATGATGCGGACCTTGTGGCTGTCGACCTTCTCCGCGCGCTCGATCCAGTTGACGTTCGACTGGGTGGTGGAGCGGTTCGCCGGATTGGCAACGTAGTTCAGCGTGTAGACCACGTCGTCGGCGGTGAACTCGGCGCCGTTGTGGAACTTCACGCCGCGGCGCAGGTCCAGTTCCAGCGTCGTCTCATTGACCCAGCGCCAGGCGGTGGCGAGTTGGCCCTTGTACTCGTTGGTCTTGGGATCGCGGTAGATCAGATTGTCCCAGACCTGATGGGCGATGATCACGCCGATGCGGACATTGTTGAAGAACGGATCGACGTTCTCCGGCACCTGGTCATAGGCGAAGCGGATCGTGTTCCGCGCCTTCTGCGCATCCGCGGACCCCGCAAAACCGGCCGCGAGCACGACGCCCATTGCCATCGCCGCAAGACCGCGCGCGGCGGCCCTCATCAAAGACCAGCTCATGGCTTATTCCCCTGTCGCCACTTTCGAGATTGCGCGGATCGTCGCGCGCGCCGTTCGAGCGTGTCAAGGCGACAGGACTTGAGGCCGATCGGCCGCTCAGGCCGTCCGGAACGCGACGAAGCGGGCGGCGGCAGCCAGCGTGGAGCCTCGCTCGCCGAAATCCGACAGGCGCGCCTCCGCATCGCTGACGAGGCGCGTCAGTTCGTCGCGCGCCCAGGTCGCACCGTGGAGCGATACGAGCGTGCCTTTCCCGCGCGCGGCATCCTTGCCCGTCGCCTTGCCGGCGAGGCTCGCATCGCCCTGGAGGTCGATCAGGTCGTCGGCGATCTGGAAGGCGAGGCCGACGGTCTCGCCGTAGCCGACGAGCGCGGCGCGCTGGGCGGCGGAAGCACGGCCGAGCACCGCCCCGGCCTCGCAGGCGAAACGGATCAGCGCGCCCGTCTTCATCGCTTGCAGGCGGCGGATATCCGGCTCCGCGAGCGACACCGGGCGGCCGTCGCCGAACCGGCCCTCCGCGGCCAGATCCAGCACCTGGCCGCCGGCCATGCCGCCGACGCCCGCGGCGCGCGCCAGCATGACGACAAGCTCTGCGCGGACAGCCGGATCGGCATGGGTCTCTGCCGAAGCCATCACGTCGAAGGCGAGCGTCAGGAGACCATCGCCCGCGAGAATGGCGGTGGCCTCGTCGAAGGCCTTGTGAACGGTGGGATTGCCGCGCCTGACATCGTCGTCGTCCATGGCCGGCAGGTCGTCGTGGACCAGCGAATAGCAATGGACGAGTTCGAGCCCAGCCGCGGCGCGCACCGCGCTTTCCGGCGCAAGACCGAACAGCGCTGCGCTCTCCATGACGAGGAACGGCCGCAGCCGCTTGCCGCCCGCCAGCACGCCGTGGCGCATGGCGGCGATCAGGCGCTCCGGCCGTGCGGTCTCGCCCGCCGCCGCATCGCCGGACAGCACCATCGCCAGCGCCGTTTCGACATGGCGCGCAGCGGTGGCAAGGCGTGTCTCGAAGGCGGTGTCGGCAGGGGCGGCGGCGGTCATGCCCGAGGCGTGGCGGACCGCACCGCCCCCGTCAAGCCCGACAGGCGGTCAGTGCGTCCGATAAAGCACGCGGAACTGCGCCGGGGTCGCGGTGACGAGCGTCTGCGCCGCAACGGGAAGGATCGAGATGATCCGCTCGGCATCGATGCCGCGGTCCGCCAAGGCCGCATTGAGGGCCAGGACATTGGCCTCGGTGACGATCTCGCCGACGGCATCGGTACGGTTGGAATAGAAGGGCTGGGCAACGGCCATCTGAACATCTCCTTTGGTGAAAGCGGGAAAGACAGGAAGCCGGCGATCGAGGGCGCCGGGCTTCCCGCCATGCGGCAGCGCCTTACTCGGCGGCCACTGCCTGCGGCAGGTCGGTCACGGAAAGACCCATGCGGGTCGCGACCCCGATGCCGTAGTCCGGATCGCAGCGGTAGAAATGGGCCACCTGCCGGCGGACGATCTCGACCGGCACGCCCTGCATGGCGGCGGCGATATTGTCCATGAGCTGGCCCTGCTGGTCCGGCGTCATCAGGCGGAACAGGTCGCCCGGCTGGCGATAGTCGTCGTTACCGTCCCTGTGGTTGTAACGCGCGGCAGCCCCTTCGAGTTGCAGCGGCGGCTCCAGGAAGCGCGGATCGTCCACCGGGCCGCCCATCGTGTTCGGCTGGTAATAGGCGTTCGGGTTCGCATGGCCGGCAAGCCGCATCGCGCCGTCGGCGTGGTAGTGATGAACCGGGCAGCGCGGCTGGTTCACCGGCAGCTGGTGGTGGTTGATGCCGACGCGATAGCGATGGGCATCCGCATAGGAGAAGATGCGCGCCTGCAGCATCTTGTCCGGCGAGTGGCCGATGCCCGGCACGATGTTCGAGGGGCCCAGCGCCGCCTGTTCGACTTCGGCGAAATAGTTCTCGGGGTTGCGGTTCAGCTCAAGCTCGCCGACCTCGATCAGCGGATAGTCGCCGTGCGGCCAGACCTTGGTCAGGTCGAAGGGGTTGTACCAGTGCTTGGCCGCCTCGGCCTCCGGCATGATCTGCACGGAGAAGGTCCATTTCGGGAAGTCGCCCTTCTCGATCGCCTCGTAGAGGTCGCGCTGGGCGGATTCGCGATCATCGGCGATGACCTTGGCGCCCTCGGCATTGGTCCAGTTGCGGATGCCCTGCTTCGTCTTGAAGTGGAACTTCACCCAGAAGCGCTCGTTCGCCGCGTTGATGAACGAATAGGTGTGCGAGCCGAAGCCGTCGACGTGGCGATAGGACTGCGGCAGGCCGCGATCCGACATCAGGATCGTCACCTGATGCAGGCTCTCCGGCGACAGCGACCAAAAGTCCCACATCGCCGTCGGCGAACGCATGTTGGAGCGCGGATGGCGCTTCTGCGTGTGGATGAAGTCGGGGAATTTCAGGGGGTCGCGGATGAAGAAGACCGGCGTGTTGTTGCCGACGAGGTCCCAGTTGCCCTCAGCTGTGTAGAAGCGCAGCGCGAAGCCCCTGACATCGCGCTCGGCATCGGCTGCGCCGCGCTCGCCCGCCACCGTCGAGAAGCGCAGGAAGGCCTCCGTCACCGCGCCCGGCTGCAGAACCGCTGCCTTGGTGTATTTCGAGATGTCCTTGGTGACGGTCAGCTTGCCATAGGCGCCCGAGCCCTTGGCGTGAACCGTGCGCTCCGGGATGCGTTCGCGGTTCTGGTGGGCGAGCTTTTCCAGGAGGTGGAAATCCTGCATCAGCAGCGGCCCGCGCGGCCCCGCGCTCAGCGAATTCTGGTTGTCGCCGACAGGCGCGCCGCCCGCCGTCGTCATGATCGTCTTGTCGGCCATCGGGGTGCTCCGGGCTGGCTGCCGCAATTCAGGATGGAACCGTTCTAGGGGCAGCTTCACGATCAAGGCCAATCGTATTATATTGGCCACTTAATCAGATTTTCTGATCGTGAAGGCCATGCTCTCGTTCAAGCAGCTCCGCTATTTCGATGCCGTCGCGCGCCTCGGCCATTTCGGCAGGGCCGCCGATCACTGCTCCGTCACGCAGCCGGCGCTCTCCATGCAGATCCAGGATCTGGAAGCCGAACTGGGCTTGCAGCTGCTCGAACGCCGCCGCTCCGGCGTCCGGCTCACCGAGGACGGTCGCGAGATCGCCCGCCGTGCCGCGCGCATCCTCGCCGACATCCGCGACCTCAAGGACTATGCGATCCATCGCGGCGAGCACCTGACGGGCACGCTGCAACTCGGCGTCATCCCCTCCGTCGCGCCCTACATCCTGCCGCGCTTCCTGCCCCTGATGCGCGAGCGCTTTCCCGGGCTCGACATCCACATCCGCGAGACGCAGACGCACCAGCTCACCCGGGAGCTCATCGACGGCGCGCTGGACCTGCTGCTCGTCGCCCTGCCGGTGGAGCATCCCGACATCGAGACCATCCGCCTGTTCGAGGACCGCTTCCTGCTGGCCCTGCCGCCGGACCGGCGCATCGACAGCCGCGTGCGCGCGACGCCCGACATCCTCAAGGGCGACCGCTTGCTGCTGCTCGAAGAGGGCCATTGCCTGCGCGACCAGGCGCTGACCTTCTGCAGCCTGCGCCGGGTCGAGAGCATCGACACGTTCGGCGCCTCGTCGCTGACGACGCTCGTCCAGATGGTGTCGAACGGCCTCGGGCTGACCCTCTTGCCGGAGATCTGCCTGGACGTGGAGGCGCGCGCCGGCGCGCTCAACGTGATGCGCTTCACCGACCCGGAGCCGAGCCGCGTGCTCGGCCTCGCCTGGCGGTCGACCTCGCCGCGCAAGCGCGATTTCGTCGAACTGGGCCGGCTCATCGAGGCGTCGCGACCAAAGGCCCCGGATAGGCAGGCCGCGTGACGGCGGCGGCACCATTGCCAAAGTCCCGCCCGCGACTAATCTGCGCGCATCCTGCCGCTGCCGCGACTCGCCGATGCGCATTCTTCGACCGTTCCTGACAGCCGCCGCGATCACCCTCGCCGCTGTGCCTGCCGCCGCCCAGCCCGTCGCGCCCGCGGCGCAGCAGATGTCGCACGGCAACTACCATCTCGGCCTGCTCAACGATTCCCAGCGCGGCGACCTGATGCGCCGCCTCGACAGCTATGCCGTGGTCGAGGTCTTTCTGAGCGCCTGCGGCCGCCCTCCCGCGCTGGAGCGCCGCATCCGGCACATCGTCTCCGGCTGCATCCGGCAGGACTCCATCGAGACCCTCGCCAGGCATTACCGCCGCGCCATCGCCTCGCGCGCCAACCTGAACTGGGACTGCGTCAGCACCGGCGGCCGGCAGATGATCGAGAAGTCCGAGAACGCCATCCGTCTGACGGTCGCCGACCTCACGCGGCTCTGCCGGCGCGAGTGATCAGTCGTCCAGCTTGCGCGACAGGATCGAGAAGTCGACGCTCGACAGCTTGAGCTCGTATTTGCGCCCGTCGGCGCCGACCGCGTCATCGACCTCGAAGCGGCCATCGTCGAATTCGACATCGCCCCAGCGGGTGAAGCCCTCGCGCCGCAAAGTGTCCTCGATCTGGCGCCTTTCCTCGGGCGTCACCGGCCGGTCGTCCGCATGCGCGGAAGCCAGCGGCACGGCGATCGACAGACCGAGGGCGGCCGAAAGGACGGCTCGTCGTGAGCGGAAGTGCACCGTTCGTCTCCTTTTGCAGTGCGGGATGCGCGCAGGAGATAATGCGCCTGCGGCCGAATTGTGCCCCCGAGCGACAGTTGGTCGCAAAAGCCGGCTCACCACGCGCATGGGGTCCACCCGTCGTTTCGGACGGTCGCGTCAGGCTCGCGTTAGCCACACGCCAAGGTTTTGATCGGGTCTGCCTGCCCGCTTAACGCTGCGGCAATCGCGCCGGCCGATCCTGCGCCGCGAGCAACAGGAGCGGTTCCATGCCGTGGTTCGGACGCGCCATTTCGCGGCATCGCTATGTCATCGGGCTGGCGATACGCATCGCCGCCCTCGCCGCGCTGACCGCCGGCTTTCCCTATCTGGTCTATCTCGTCGCCTCGACGGCCGGACGCGGCGTAAGCGGTGCCGGCGGCGCCATTGCGCTGGTCATGGGCATCTATCTGAAGCCGCTCATCTACATCCTGTTCGCGCTGTCGCTGCTGAGGCCGACGGCGCGCAGGGCCGGAACGCTCGGGATGAGCCTTGTCGTCGGTCCGGTTCTGGCGCTCGCCATCGTCGGCGATCTCGCTTTCGGCACGCTGTTCTTCAACCACTGGAGCGTCGGCTTCGTGGCGGGCGCCATGCGCCTGCCCTTCCCATGGCTCCTGACCGCGGCGCTGGTCGCCATCCTCACCCTCGCCATCCTCAGCGAACGCGACGACGGCAGGACCGCGCGCGAGCGCTTCGGCCTCGCCTACCCGGTCTGGTTCGCGCTTATCGCCCTGCTGGCGCTCCACGGCCTCGTTCTGGTCATGACGCTGGTCAGCCTGGGGTTCGGCGTCGCGCCGCGCCGCCTCATGGCCTTGGCCTGGGTGACGAACTGGATCCCGAGGGCGCCTGTCGCCATCGCCCTCATGGTCGCCTCGCTCTGGCTCATCGTCAGCGACATGTTCTCCGGCGGCGCTTCGCCGCGACCCACAGCGGAACCGTCCCCGCGTCCCCGGCCGCCCGCCGGGCCGGTCGCTCGCGGCGCGCCGCGCGCAGCATTCGGGCTGCGGCGGGCCTGAGAAAGGCCCTGCCTAGGCCGGCGGAGACGGCGGCAGGTGATCCTTCCACGTTGCCAGCGCCGCGCGGCCGGCATCCGACAGGGCATAGACGCCCCGCCCGGTCCGCTCGAACCAGCCGTAGACATTGCGGGCGAGGATCCCCAGCGCGTCCGGCGCAAGGGTCCTGAGATCGCGCGGACGCAGCGGGCCCGCCGCCAGCGCCTGCGCCATCGCGAGCGTGCGCTGCCGGTAGGCGGTCATGATGGGACGGCGGGTCGAGCCGCCGGCGGCGGGGTCGCCAAGGCGGCGGCGATGTTCCGCGACGATCCGCGAGCGGCGCTTGCCGTCATGCCGCGGCTTCCATGGCACCGGCTCGACCACGACCTCGACGCCGCCCATCGGCAGCACCGACAGGAGCCCGAAGCCGCAGAGCCGGCAGAGCTTCCTGACGCGGGAATCGTGCTCGCGGCCGCGGCCCCGCGCGGAAGCCTTCACCGCCAGCCAGACCTCGTCGGCGGCCGCCGACCTGTCGACCGCCTGCAGCACCAGTTCCAGCGTGAAGGAAAGTTTCAGCTCGCCGATAACCACCGCTTCCGGCACGCCATCCTTCAGCGCCACGAGGTCGCAGCCCATGACCTCGCCCTTAACCTCGAAACCGAGGCCTTCGAGGAAGGTCTTCACGGGGAGATAGAGAGAGGTTTCCAAAGGTGGGTTCCGGTCAGATGCCTGCGTCGATAGTGGCAGATTCGCCGATACGTCGAAGCTCGGATCCGGCAAGTGCCCGCCGCTTTCCTTGACTTTCCGCGTCTTTCGCTCTATCCGCGCCGCACTCTCGATTTTCCGAGACCTGCTTCCGCCGACCGGGGCCTGACCCCGGAGGCTCCCGCCCGACAGCGCATGGTGCGCCCTCGGGCGCGAATTGCGTTGCGGTTCCGGCGAACAGAGACCATTTTCGGGGCTTCCCGAAAATGACTGCCAGCATGACGCCGAAAAGTGGGAACCGGTTTTCGGATCACGTCATGCTGCAACTGTAACGAAGAGCAAGCATGTTCGAAGGTCTGTCGACACGACTGTCCGGCATCCTCGACCGCCTCAAGGGCCGCGGCGCGCTGAGCGAAGCCGACGTGCAGGAGGCGATGCGCGAGGTGCGCCGCGCCCTGCTCGAGGCCGACGTGGCGCTCGAGGTCGTGCGCTCCTTCACCGACAAGGTCCGCGACCGCGCGGTCGGCGCCGAGGTCCTCAAGTCGGTGACCCCCGGCCAGATGGTCGTGAAGATCGTCCACGACACGCTGGTCGACACGCTCGGCAGCGAGGGCGTCGCCATCGACCTCCAGGCCGTGCCGCCGGTGCCGATCATGATGGTCGGCCTGCAGGGTTCGGGTAAGACCACCACCACCGCCAAGCTCGCCAAGCGCCTCTTCGAACGCCAGAAGAAGAAAGTGCTGATGGCCTCGCTCGATACGCGCCGTCCGGCCGCGATGGAGCAGTTGGCCGTTCTCGGCAAGCAGATCGGCGTCGACACCCTGCCCATCGTTACCGGCCAGTCGCCGGTGCAGATCGCCCGCCGCGCCATCGAGGCCGGCAAGCTCGGCGGCTACGACGTGGTGATGCTGGACACTGCCGGCCGCACCCATGTCGACGAAGCGCTGATGATCGAGGTGGCGGAGGTCGAAGCCGCCGCCCGCCCGCACGAAACCCTTCTTGTCGTCGACAGCCTCACCGGCCAGGACGCCGTCAACGTCGCGCGCTCCTTCACGGCCCGCGTCAACGTCACCGGCGTCGCCCTCACCCGCGTCGACGGCGACGGCCGCGGCGGCGCCGCGCTCTCCATGCGCGCCGTCACCGGCAAGCCGATCAAGCTGCTCGGCACCTCGGAGAAGATGGACGGGCTGGAGGAATTCCACCCCTCCCGCGTCGCCAACCGCATCCTCGGCATGGGCGACATCGTCTCCCTCGTCGAGAAGGCCGCCGAGACGATCGATGCCGAAAAGGGCATGGCGATCGCCAAGCGCATGCAGGCCGGCCAGTTCAACCTGGACGACATGGGCGACCAGCTCGACCAGATGGCGAAGCTCGGCGGCATGCAGAGCCTGATGGGCATGATCCCCGGCATGAAGGCGATGCAGGGCAAGATCGCCGGCATGGGCGACGACAAGATGTTCAAGCGCCAGCGCGCGATCATCTTCGCCATGACGCCGTGGGAGCGCCGCAATCCCAAGGAGATCGACGGCAAGCGCCGCCGCCGCATCGCCCGTGGTTCCGGCACGCAGCCGGAAGACGTCAACAAGCTCCTCAAGATGCATCGCGGCATGGCCGACATGATGAAGTCCATGGGCGGCGCACAGGGCAAGCGCGGCCCCATGGCCGGCCTCGCCAACATGTTCGGGCTCGGCGGCGGTGGCGGCATGCCCCAGCCGACGCCGGAAATGATCGCCGAGATGCAGAAGAAGCTTCCCGGTGGCGGATTGTCAGGAGGACTTCCCGACAAGATGCCGGCCCTCCCGCCGGGCGGCCTGCCTCCCGGTTTTCCGGGCCTCGGCGGCCTTGGTGGGGGCAAGCTCCCCGGCCTTCCCGGCTTTCCCTTCGGCAAGAAGAAGTAGCCGGCTCACCTTATCCGCATCGCATTCAACTCAATCCAGAACGACACATCACGGAGTATCCAATGTCGCTCAAGATCCGCCTCGCCCGCCGCGGCACCAAGAAGCGCCCGTTCTACCAGATCGTCGTCGCCGACTCGCGCTCGCCGCGCGACGGCCGCTTCATCGAGAAGATCGGCATCTACAACCCGATGCTCGCCAAGGACCAGAAGCGCTACGAGGTCGATGTCGAGAAGGCCAAGGCCTGGCTCGCCAAGGGCGCGACCCCGTCGGACCGCGTCGCCCGCTTCCTCGACGCCGAGGGCCTGGTGAAGCGCACCGCCTCGAGCAACCCGGAAAAGGCCGTGCCCGGCAAGAAGGCCGAGGAGCGCGCCGCTTCGAAGGCGGCCAAGGCCGCGAAGGGCGCCGAGGCTCCGGCCGAGGGCTAAGCTTCGCGCGACTGTGCGAACCCTCTCCCTTGATGGGAGAGGGTGGCCGGCTACCCCCTCAAACCCTCTCCCCTTGCGGGAGAGGGTGGGTCCGAAGGACCCGGGTGAGGGGCGTGCCCTGATCGAAGACGGTGCAGTGCTTTTGCGCGGCGTCGAAGGCGACATTCCGCTTGAACGCCTGCACCCCTCACCCGCCCGCTGACGCGGGCACCCTCTCCCGCAAGGGGAGAGGGTTCAAAGCGCGTTGCGGACCCGGTTCATGTCCTCCGATCTCGTCCTCGTCGCGAAATTCGGGGCGCCGCACGGCGTCAGGGGCGAGGTGCGCGTGAAATCCTTCACGCAGGACCCCGCCGCCATCGCGAACTATTCCCCCCTCGCCTCGCGAGACGGCCGCATCTTCACGGTGCAGAGCGTGCGTCCTGCCGGCGAGGTGCTGGTTGCCCGCATCGCCGAGCTGAAGACCCGCGACGATGCCGAGGCCGTCACCAACCTCCAGCTTTTCGTGCCGCGCGAGCGCATCCCTCTGGCGGATGAGGCCGAGGACGAGTTCCTCCATGCCGACCTGATCGGCCTCAAGGTCGAGACCGTGACCGGCGAACTCATCGGCACGGTCACGGCGGTCTACGATTTCGGCGCCGGCGACATGCTCGACGTCGCGCGCAAGGCCCGGAAGGCGGTGATGATCCCCTTCACCAAGGCCATCGTGCCGACCGTCGACATCAGGGGCGGCCGCGTCGTCGTCGATCCGCCCGAGGGTCTACTCGACGACACCCCGCGCGGCCCGGAAGATCGTGATTGAATCGGAACCGCGACTGATGTTCCGCGCCTCGGTGCTGACCCTCTATCCCGAGATGTTTCCCGGCCCGCTCGGCGTCTCGCTCGCCGGCAGGGCCATGGGCGGCGCCTGGTCGCTCGACACCCACCTCATCCGCGACTTCGCCACCGGCCGCCACCGCGCGGTGGACGACACGCCCGCCGGCGGCGGCCCCGGCATGGTGATGAAGCCGGACGTGCTCGCCCGCGCCATCGACCATGTCGCCCCCGAAGGCGACCCGCGCCCGCGCCTCTACATGTCGCCGCGTGGACGCCCGCTGACGCAGGAGCGCATCCGCGAACTCGCCACCGGCCCCGGCGTCGTCATTCTCTGCGGCCGGTTCGAGGGCGTCGACGAGCGCATCATCGAGGCCCGCGGGCTGGAAGAGGTCTCCATCGGCGACTACGTGCTGTCAGGGGGCGAGCTTGCCGCCATGGTGCTGGTCGACGCGGTCGTTCGGCTCCTGCCCGGCGTCATGGGGCATGACGACTCCGGCACGGAGGAGAGCTTCGAGGCCGGCCTGCTCGAATATCCGCACTACACGCGCCCGCAGATCTTCGAGGAGCGCGAAATTCCGCCGATCCTCGTCTCCGGCGACCACGCGAAGGTCGCAAAGTGGCGGCGCACCGAGGCCGAACGCCTCACCCGCGAGCGGCGGCCGGACCTCTGGGCGAGATATCAGCCCCGAAAGGGGTGACAAACCCGCCGCATTCCAGTAAGGAGCCGCGTCCGCTGGCAACAGGCGTCATTTGACGCAAGCCATCGGCCGCTCGGGTGCTCCGGCGCCCGTCCCCAGAACCAAGACCAACAAGATGCCCTGCCGATCATGGCAAGGGCCACAAGGATCAGAGCCATGAACCTCATCCAGACCATCGAGGCCGAAGAGGCCGCCCGCGTCCTCGGCGACAAGAAGATCCCGGAATTCCAGCCCGGCGACACCGTCATCGTCAACGTCAAGGTCCGCGAAGGCGAGCGCTCGCGCGTTCAGGCCTATGAGGGCGTCTGCATCGCCCGTTCCGGCGGCGGCCTGATGGAGAGCTTCACCGTCCGCAAGATTTCCTACGGCGAGGGCGTCGAGCGCGTCTTCCCGATCTACTCGCCCGTCATCGACTCGGTGAAGGTGGTTCGCCGCGGCAAGGTCCGCCGCGCGAAGCTCTATTACCTGCGCGACCGTCGCGGCAAGTCGGCCCGCATCGCCGAGCGCACCGAGCGCGCCAGCGACAAGGCCTGATCCTTCTGAAGGGTCGCAGTTACGGAACGGGGCCTTCGGGCCCCGTTTTTCGTTTCAGCCTTTGCCGACGACCGTAATACCGGCGGGCGTCGCCATCAGCACCTTGCCGGCCCGCCCAGCCTCGCCCGCCGCGCGCATGGCGCGCTTTGCCTCGTCCATCGGGATGAGCTCGGCGACGGGCGTGGTCAGCGTGCCGTCCGCCATGCCCCTGGCGATGGCGGCATAGGTCTCGGCCAGCCGCTCGCGCCCGGCCTCCTGGAACCAGTGGATCAGCCAGAAGCCCTTCAGCACCACCTTGCGGAAAATCAGGTGCTGCGCATCGATGCGGCACTGCTCGCCGGAGAGCAGGCCGTAATTGACGATGGTGCCGCCATCGGCAATCGCATTGGCCATGACGCCGGTCGCCGCCCCGCCGATGGCGTCGATGGCGAGCTTCACCTCGGCGCCGCCGGTTGCCTCGCGCACGCGCTTGCGGAAGGCGCGCGCATCATCCAGCGCGTCGGCGATGACGGCCGTCCCGCCGGCGGCCTTCACGCCATCCACGGCACTGTCGCGCCTGACGACGTTGAGCGTGTTGATGCCACGCTGGGCCGCGAGCTTCACGAGAAAGGTGCCGACCGCCGAGTTCGCGGCGTTCTGCATCAGCCAGTCGTCGGGCTTCAGCGCCACCTGGTCGTTGAGTAGCGCCACGCCGGTGGCGGGATTGCCCTTCAACATGGCGGCCTGGCTCAGATCGATGCCAGCCGGCAGCTTCATGGCGAGCGAGGCCTTGATGTTCACCCGCTCCACCCAGCAATTCAGGATCATCGGCGAGACGATGTCGCCGACGCCAAGACCCTTCACGCCCTCGCCGACAGCCGCGATACGCCCGACCGCCTCGCCGCCGGGAATGAACGGCAGCGGCGGCTTCGACACGCCGTAGAGCCCCTGGATCTGCAGGAGGTCGGACGGATTGATGTTGAGCACCAGCATCTCGACCGTCACCTCGCCGGGTCCGGGAGGCGGCAGCTCGGGCAGGTCCTTGAGCTGGATCGTGTCGGCGGGGTCGCCGAAGCCCTCGATGACGATAGCCTTCATGGGATGTCCTCCGGTCCCGTCTCGCGCGGGTTCGGAGCGACTATAGCAGGCTGCCGGCGACGGGCGAGACGTCCCGCCTATTCCGAAAAGCCGAGAAAGCGGTGGTCGGGCGAGGACGTATTGTGCCGGCTCGGCTGGTTGCGGCCGAGCCGCATCTCGATCCCCTCGCCGCCGGGGAAGCCCATGACCGGGCTCTCCTGCCAGCGGTTCTCGCCGCGACGGCGCCATTCGACGCGCGCGCCATCGGCATTGGTCTCGGTCACATACATGGAGCGCAGGCCGGCAAAGGGGCCGCCCGCCACGGCGCGCCCCAGCGCCACGTCGAGGCTGACGCGCGTCCGGTCGACCGCATCCACCTTCACTCTCGCCGTACCGCCCGCCTTGAACACGAGATCGAAGGTCATGGTCGCGGGGTCGAAGGCGATGGAGGTGAAGTTCACCACCGGCCGCTGCATCACCTCGATGGGGCCGAGCAGGACCGAGGTGCCGTAGGCGATGTCGCGCAAATGCTGCGGCGGGCGCGGCTTGATCCGCCAGTAGCCGTCGACCGGATAGAGCACGAGGAATTCGTAGGGCGCCGAGCTCCGCTCCTTCCAGAACAGCTGGAGCAGGTGGAAGCCCTCCTCCCGCCGCGTGCCCACCGTCACCGGCACACGCTCGGGCCGCCAGAACTTGTCGAAGGTGATGCCGACGACGCGCAGCCGCGCGTCCTCGTGCATGACCACGCGCCGCGGCGTGAAGCGGAAATCGGCCTTATCGGTGATGGTGCAGTCGGTGAAGTCCGGCGCGGTGGAATCGCGGACGATGGAGCCGATCACCGACGGATGCACCGCCTCGACGCGGAAGCGGCGCACCGTCGGGGCGTGGAGGCGCAGGTCGACATTGTCCTCCTCGGCGCAGAGCGTCGGCACGCTGTCATTGCTGATGCGGACGGTGGCGGGGTTGGCGGCCATGGCGAAAGTCGCGAGGGCCAGATTGGCAACCAATGCCGCCCCCAAGCCCCTGGAAATACCTTGCATCGCCATAGTGCGTCCTTCGAGGCTCGCTTCGCTCGCACCTCAGGATGAGGAGGTGGAGAATTGCATCTGCTTTCCCTGTGAAGGACCGCGCCAAATCTAGCAAGCGTCGTGCAACGCGCCACGGCCCTCATCCTGAGGTGCGAGCGAAGCGAGCCTCGAAGGACGCAATTCCCGCGATGCCAGGCTGGTGCAGATCAATTCCGGTCGTCGGGCAGCACCGGCAGCGGATGGAACTCGATCCCTTCCTCGCTGAGTTCCTGCGCTTCGTCGGGGGTCGCCGAGCCGTGGATCGAGCGGTGCTCGGTCTCGCCGTAATGGATCTTGCGCGCCTCTTCCGCGAACCTGTCGCCGACATGGTCGGAGTTCTTCGTCAGGTGCTCGCGCAATTCCCTGATCTTGGCGCGCAGTTCCTGCTCGGCCGGCGAGACCATGGCGACCGGCGCCTGCGGAGCCGGAGCTTCGGGGGCCGGCGCAGGCGCGGCCACCGGGGCCTCGCCGCGCGCGCGGTCCTTGCGGGCGACCTGCGGGGCCATCAGAGCCTTGTCTATCCTGTGCGACCCGCAAACCGGGCACGTGACCAGCTTACGCTTGCGCTGCTCATCATAGCTGGAAGCCGAGGGAAACCAGCTCTCGAACTCGTGGGCCTTGTCGCAGTGGAGGGCGTATTTGATCATGACGCTGGGACGCTGAACGTATCGGGCAGACGGAAGACGCGGCCATTGGCGAGCGAGGGAATGCGCCCGCGCGTCCCTTCGATCTTGGAGGTGTCGATCTCGGCGAGGATAACGCCGGGCTCGTCATGGTCGGCCTCGGCAAGGATCGCACCCCACGGATCGACGATGAGGCTGTGGCCATACGTCTCGCGGCCGCAGGCGTGCTTGCCGCCCTGCGCCGCGGCGATGACGAAGGCGCCGTTCTCGATCGCGCGGGCGCGCATCAGCACATGCCAATGCGCCTGCCCCGTCGGCACCGTGAAGGAGGACGGGATCGCCAGCACGCCCGCTCCCTGCTCGGCGAGCGAGCGGTAGAGATGTGGGAAGCGCAGGTCGTAGCAGATGGTGACGCCGAGCCGCGCCCAGGGCAGGTCCGCGATGACAGCCTCGTCGCCCGGCGCATAGGCGGCCGACTCGCGATAGGTCTGGCCGCTCGGCAGCGTCACGTCGAACATGTGGATCTTGTCATAGGCGGCGACCACCTCGCCGTCAGGCGAGATGACGTAGCCGCGGTTCGCCGCCTGCTTCTCGCCGATGCGGATGGCGAGCGAGCCGACATGCAGCCAGATGCCGAGCGTCATGGCCTCGGCCTGGAACAGCGGGATGGACGGGTCCTCCGCCTCGGTGCGGATCGCCTCGAAGAATTTCGGCCGGTCCGGCTGGAGGATATTGGTCATTTCCGGCGTCTGGACATAGGTCGCGCCGGAACGCGCCGCCTCGCGGATCAGCGCAATGGCCTGGTCCGTGCTGGCCTTCACGTCCACGTCCGCGCGCATCTGCACGCAGGCGGCGGTGAATGTCCCGCTCATTTCCCGATCCGTCCGTCAGGCCGCCAGCATGGCGTCGAGCTTGCCGGCATCATCAAGCGCATGGATGTCGTCGGAACCGCCGACATGCCGTCCGCCGATGAAAATCTGTGGCACGGAGGTCCGTCCGCCGGCCTTGTCGATCATCTCGGCACGGCGATCCGGATGCTTCATCAGATCGACTTCCGTGAAGGCGGCTCCCTTCGAGGCCAGAAGGCTCTTCGCGGACTGGCAATAGGGGCACCAGTCCTTGGTATAGATGACGATTTCAGGCATCGCGGCATCCGGCGGTTTCAGGTCCAAGCCGTCAGATATGGACCGCGAAGGGGCCGTCCACAACCCTCGCGGCGGTCAGCACGTCCACGCGCGCGGCTCCTGCCCTGCGCAGCACGCGCGCGCAGGCTTCGATGGTCGCCCCGGTCGTATAGACGTCGTCCACCAGCACCAGCCGCTTGCCGCGAACCCAGCCCTTGCGTTCCTCCACGATGCGGAAGGCGCTGGCGACATTCTCCGCGCGCTGCGCCCGGGTCAGTCTTACCTGATGGGCGGTCCGACGCACCCGTTTCAGAGCCAAGGGCTCGTTCGCTATGCCGGTCAACTCGCTGAGGTGGCGCGTCAGTTCCGCCGACTGGTTGAAGCGCCGGCCGACGAGACGCGTCCAGTGCAGCGGCACGGGGATGAAGGCATCCGCGTCGGTGAGAACCTCGCGCCCGGCTCGCGCCATCCAGCCGGCGAGCGGCGCGGCGATCTCCAGCCGGTCGCCGTATTTCAGCGCATGGACCAGCGCCCGGCCGACATCGTCGAAGCGGAAGGCTGCGCGGGCGCGGTCGAACGCCGGCGGATTGGCGATTGCCGCGGGAGACAGGGCGCCCGGCCCCAGATCGAAAGGCAGCGGAGTGCCGAGACGCTCGCAGACCGGGGCCGAGATGAAAGCGACGCGGCTCCAGCAGGCGGGACACAGCGCACCGTGGTCGCCGACGGGATTGCGGCAGGCAAGACATAGCGGCGGCAGCAGCCAGTCGAGGGCGCGAGCGCCGGCAGAGCGCAGGCGCCGCCTCAACGACCTGCGCGGAACGCTCGCCTCGGCCTCGATGTCCATGGCGGCGATGCTATCGCCGCGAAGGAACCGCAAAAGCCGGAACATCCCTCACGCGGATACAAAAAAACCGCTGTTGCCGGCGGTTTTTCCGTGCAGGGATGGCAATGCCGGTCAGGCGTGGCCGGAAATCCACTGCTTGAGGGCAGCCTGGGGCGCTGCGCCGGTCTTGCGATCGACGAGCTGGCCGCCCTTGAAGATCATCAGGGTCGGAATGGACATGATGCCGTAATTCGACGCGATCTTGGGGTTCTCGTCGACATTCACCTTCACGATCTTCACCTTGTCGCCCATCTCGGCCGAAATGGCGTCGAGGGCCGGCGCGATCATGCGGCAGGGACCGCACCAGGGCGCCCAGAAGTCCACGACGACCGGGGCGTCCGACTTGATCACGTCGGTATCGAAGGTGGCATCGGTGGTGGCGGCAACGGCGCCCATGGCCTGTCTCCAGCTTGGTTGGAGGAATCGGATGGTTCCGCCCAAGGTAGGCAAGGCCCCCCGAAGGTCAAGGCGAGGAGCGGCGATGTTCACCGCCTCGTGACGGTCACCCGCCTCTGCGCCATGCCTGCCATGCCTTTTCGACGGCGAGCGCGAGGAGGCCGATGGCAAGCCCCCAGAAGGCGGCGCCGACACCGGCCATGGAGACGCCGGAGGCCGCCACGGCAAAGGTGAGGAGGGCCGGGAACCGCGTCCGCTCGTCGCCCATGGCGACGCTGAGCGAGCCCATCAGCGCGCCGGTCAGCGCGAGGCCCGCCACGGTCGCCACGAGCGCCTTGGGCATGGCGGCGAAGAGCGCGACGAAGAAGCCGGCAAAGGCGGCGATGACGATGAAGGCGAGGCCATAGACGATGCCGGCCGGCCAGCGCTTGGCCGGATCGGGATGGGAATCGGGCCCGGCGGCAATGGCGGCGGTGATCGCGGCGAGGTTGGATGGATGCGCGCCGAAGAATGCCGAGACGAGCGAGCCGAGGCCGGTCGTGGCGATGATCGGTCCGACCTGCGGATCGTAGCCCGATGCCCGGAGCACCGCGATGCCGGGCAGGTTCTGTCCTGCCATGGTGACGAGGTAGAGCGGCAGACCGAGGCCGATCAGCACCGCCGGTGCGAAGGCCGGCGTCACCCATTCGAGATGCGCAAGACCAGCATCGCTCGGCAGCGGTCCCGCGAGGCCGAGCGCATAGGTCAGCGCGACGCCCACGACCACCACGACCAGCATGGCGCTTGCCGGATGGGCGAGGCGCATGACGAGGAAGATCGCCACCAGCGGCAGCACCAGCCAGGGCGCAGCCGGAACGGCCAGCGCCACGTCCATCACGAACTTGACGAGGATGCCCGCCAGCATGGCCGAGGCGATGGAGGCCGGCAGCCGCGCGACGAGGTCGCCGAGCGGGCGGATCAGGCCGGTGAGAATGATCAGCGCCGAGGCGAAGACAAAGGCGCCGACAGCCTCGGGGAAGGCGATGCCCGACGACGCGCCGATGAGGGCCGCACCCGGCGTCGACCAGGCGAGGACGATGGGGATGCGGTAGCGCCAGGTCAGCGCCATGCCGCCCAGCGCCTTGGCGAGGGAGACGGCGGCGAGCCACGAGATCGTCTGGCCCGGCGTCGCGCCCACCGCCTGCGCCGCGGCGATGACGAGCGCCACCGTGCTGGCTGTGCCGACCAGCGGCGCGATGATGCCGGCGGTGAATGTGGAGAGCGTCAGGGGCATGAGGGATGTGGCCCACGATATCGGGAGCGTTGCACCGGGAGAAGTGCGTCCTACCGGAAACAGAAAAGGCCCGGCTGATGCCGGGCCTTGTCCTTCTCGCAAAGCGAAACCTTGCGATCAATAGCGGTAATGGTCCGGCTTGAACGGGCCTTTCTCGGGCACGCCGATATAGTCCGCCTGTTCCTTGCTCATCTTGGTCAGCTTCACGCCGAGCTTCTCGAGGTGCAGCGCCGCGACCTTCTCGTCGAGCAGCTTCGGCAGCGTGTAGACCTTCTTCTCGTACTTGCCGGGGTTCGCCCAGAGCTCGATCTGCGCCAGCGTCTGGTTCGAGAACGACGACGACATGACGAAGCTCGGATGGCCCATGGCGTTGCCGAGGTTCACCAGGCGGCCCTCCGACAGAAGGATGATGCGGTTGCCGCCCGGGAACTCGATCTCGTCCACCTGCGGCTTGATGTTGACCCACTTGAAGTTCTTCAGGCCAGCGACCTGAATCTCGTTGTCGAAGTGGCCGATATTGCAGACGATGGCCCGGTCCTTCATCTGCCGCATGTGCTCGACGGTGATGATGTCCTTGTTGCCGGTCGCCGTGACGTAGATGTCGGCGCGGGAGAAGGCGTCCTCGATGGTCGCGACCTCGTAGCCCTCCATCGACGCCTGCAGGGCGCAGATCGGGTCGATCTCGGAGACGATGACGCGGGCGCCGGCCTGGCGCAGCGACGCGGCCGAGCCCTTGCCGACATCGCCGAAGCCGGCGACGAAGGCGACCTTGCCGGCCAGCATCACGTCGGTGCCGCGACGGATGGCGTCGACCAGCGATTCACGGCAGCCGTAGAGGTTGTCGAACTTCGACTTGGTGACGGAGTCGTTGACGTTGATCGCCGGGAACAGCAGCTTGCCTTCCTCGGCCAGCTTGTAGAGGCGGTGCACGCCCGTGGTGGTCTCTTCCGAGACGCCCTTGATCGCCTTGGCGACCTCGGCGAACCAGCCCTTCGGCTTCTCCGCCAGCAGCTTGCGGATCAGCGCGAAGAAGATCACCTCTTCATCCGAGCTCGGCTTGTCGAGGAAAGCGGTGTCGCCGCCCTCGGCCTTCAGGCCGTAATGGACGAGCATGGTGGCGTCGCCGCCGTCGTCGAGGATCATGTTCGGCGTGAGGGTTTCACCGTCTTTTGCACCATGCCAGTCGAACAGCTTGGCGGTGTAGTCCCAGTATTCCTCGAGGCTCTCGCCCTTGTAGGCGAAGACCGGGATGCCGGCCTGCGCGATGGCGGCAGCGGCGTGGTCCTGGGTCGAGAAGATGTTGCAGGACACCCAGCGGATGTCGGCGCCGAGAGCCTTCAGCGTCTCGATCAGCACCGCGGTCTGGATGGTCATGTGCAGCGAGCCGGCGATGCGCGCGCCCTTCAAGGGCTGCGACGGGCCATACTCGGCGCGGATGGACATGAGGCCCGGCATTTCGGTTTCGGCGAGGTCGATCTCCTTGCGGCCGAAGGGAGCGAGCGAAATGTCCTTGACGATGAAGTCCTTGCCTTGGTCGAGCGCCAGCTTTTCGACAGCCATTGGTTTCCTCAAAGGATGGTGCGCGGCCGAAGGGATATCCGGCCTGTCGGCGCGCGATCTAGCATGGCCGAATGGCGGAGGCAATAAAGACATAAAGATTTCTTTATGTGCTGGACGAACGGAGTTCCGACCATGCTGCCGCTCGCTCGCCGCAACCGCCCCCTGCCTGCGTCCATTATTCACTAGGTGAACCAAAGCGTGCCGTGCATAGTCGATGGCATGGAGCGCACCCCGTGCTCCGTTGCTCGTCCCGCCGCATCGCAATGCAGAATTCTGCCGCGACGGGACGCACCCCACGAGACTGACGCCCGGCGACGCCGACACAACCGTTCCCTGCGGGAGCGGCCTGTCGTGACGATATGGCCTGCCTTCGCTCATTGATGTTCCGGGTCGCTCGATCCGCGCCGTCGCGCGGCGGCCGGCCCGGTCCGGTGCCGCCAGGCACGAAAGGAAACGACCATGTTGACCTCCAGCGACAGCCGGCCAGCACCCGCCGCCGGTCAGGGCCATCGCTTCCCGGTCGGCTCGCTGGTCAGCCTGATCGTGAAATACGGGTCGCGGCCCGCCGGCGCCGGGCCGTTCACGGTCGTTGCGCTGCGCCCCACGGAGAACGGCGAGATCCAGTATCGGATCAAGAGCGCGTCGGAAGGTTTCGAGCGTGTCGTCCGCGACAGCGAACTCGCGGCCGTGAAGCCGGACGAGGACCGATAGGCATGCCCGCTTCCCTCAGGCACTTCCAGGCGAAGTGGCGGCCGGTTCGCATGAAGGAAATGCGGCAAGACAGCAAGCCGGAGCAGAATTCCGATCCCGGGAGATCGGAATTCGCGCTGGCACGCAATGTCCTGCTGGCCACCGCGCTCGCCGTGGCCGCGGCTTTCCCGGCGCAGGCCGAGGAGGCGATGTCTCGCGCGCCGACGCCGGAAGAGCGCAGGATGATGACCCTCCAGCTCGAGGCGGCCGGTTTCAGCCCCTGTTCGCAGGTGACGCTGGTCGACGGCCGCTGGTCCTGCCGCGCACAGGACGCGGCGGGGCAGAGGCATCAGCTCTCCCTCAGCAATTTCGACTTCTCGGTGGTCGGGCGCCAGCCGGTCCGCTAGGCCGCCGCTTTCCCGGCCTCCCGGAAATCACCGGCACGCTGCGCAGCCTGATATGGGCGCAGCGGCGCCGGCGCATGCCTGTCAGTGCACCCTCTGCAGCACCTTGGTGAGGCCGCCCTGCGCGCAGGTCAGCGTCAGCCGACGCGGCGACGCCAGCCGCAAGGTGCAGGCCGATCCGCCATCCCGCACGAAACCGTCCGTGCAGGTGGTGCGGCGCGCCTCCAGCGTCGCGACGCCAGGCGCGGTGACGCGGCCGCCCATGCCCTGCACGCAGGACGCATTCGCCCGGCGGAAGCGGATGACCACACCGAGCTGCTCGCGCTCGGTCCTGATCTCGGTGCCGAGATCGTTGGGCAGGCCTGAGCGCCAGAGGCCGGCAAAGGGCGCAGCGGTGCCGGGCGCGGCCGCGGCGGCGGTGGCAAGGCAGAAGGCGGCGAGGAGCGCCGGGAGGAGAAGGAGGCGGAAGAGAGGCATGGGTCGAGGCCGGTGGGGTCAGGGGCCTCTCAGTCGTTGTGCGATTGTGAAAGGTTCAAGATCCTTTGGCTTCCAGCCTATCAAACCCTCACGTGTACCGGCGGCCATGGATAAATGTATGCGTAAGTTTCTTGATATGATCGTCGCCATGAACATTGCCCTTATCGAACATTGACATGGCTAGATTTGCAGCACTGGGAGAATACGGAGGCTGGCATATGATTGCATCAGCCTCTTCTTTCGAGAAAATTCGGGTTACATACTCATACACTCTAATTCCATCCTTACCTAGGTGGTTTTGGAAGAACGCATTTGCCTGAACAACCTTGGAGATAGCATCCATTTTCTTACTAAGGACATAGTAGTTTCTCGTGGAAGGGTCTCCTCCGGTAACATGCGCAGCAGTTGCAACCTCTAGTACGTATCGACAGCGCTTTTCGTACTCACGTGCGATAGCAAAGACATCACGTGAGGAAAGGGCCTTGATCCGCTCCAATCCAATCCTTGTTATAGCTTTATTATCGTCAATATCTGCTGAGTTTACGGAAAATGTCCCGATAGTGTTCTTATCTCCTCCAAATTCAAAGGAAACAGTCCAGTGCAATCTCAGAAATCCCCCGTGCGAGTATAAATTCCTTATTTCATTGATTGTTTTGGTGTCTTCGTAATTCTCAAAATTTTCCTTCACACTCGCGTCTATTGCCGGCGACAGCGCGGGAGCGGCAGATTTATATTTCCTATACAGATCAACAAGCGCCTTGGATAGAGTAATAAAATTAAAGAACTCTCGCGTTGCATTAAGATTCACAATGTTATTATCTTGGTGCAGATGGGAGGAGTGGTCGTGATTCTCGATTAGTTCGTGGCGTATCTCTAGCAAACGCCTAACAGACAACGTAACACAGTCGGTACAATCTTGTATGGAGCTAATAATTGCGCCGGCCTTTTGGCCTGGGTGTTTTTTTAGAAGGGATTTTTCTATGTCATTCGCATACCAAAAATAGGCCTCGCAGAATTCATCACTTTCATCAAATACCCCGGCCTCCCATGCTTTCTGTACATGGGCTGAGAATTTCTTTTTCACTGAGTCGCCGGCAAAATCGGGAAACTCAATCTCTTCACCGAAGATGGTCCGAACTTTTCCCATAGGATCGCCCCACTGCTCCAAGCAACCCACCGTAGCAGATTCGAATCACCACTACCCCCTCCACCCCCGTCCCGGCTTACCCCCGCCCTTCTTCCTGACCGCCGCCCCGGCCGGCACTTCCCGGTCCGTACCCGGCCCCATCGCATCCAAGTCCGGCTTCGCCGCGCGTGACGGCGGCAGGTTCGCGGAACGCCCGTATTTCTTCGCGCCCCTGAACCCGCCGGTCCTGTCCTCCACGCTCTCCTGCCGGGCCATGGGGTCGTCGAGCACGGCGAGCTCGGTCTCGCGCAGGCGCTTGAGTTCGTCGCGCAGGCGCGCCGCCTCCTCGAAGCGCAGGTCCGCGGCGGCCTCGCGCATGCGCTTTTCGAGATCGCCGATGACGGCCGCGAGGTTGTGGCCGACCGCCGCGCCCTGCCGGGCGAGGCCGGCATCCACCGTGACGTGGTCCTTCTCGTAAACGCTGTCGAGGATCTGGGCGATCTGCCGGCGGATCGTCTGCGGCGTGATGCCGTTGGCCTCGTTGTAGGCGGTCTGCTTCTCGCGCCGGCGATTGGTCTCGGCCAGCGCGCGCTCCATCGATCCGGTCATCTGGTCGGCATAGAGCAGCACGCGGCCGTCGACGTTGCGGGCGGCGCGGCCGATGGTCTGGATCAGCGAGGTCTCCGAGCGCAGGAAGCCCTCCTTGTCCGCATCGAGAATGGCGACCAGCGCGCATTCCGGGATGTCGAGGCCCTCGCGCAGCAGGTTGATGCCGACCAGCACGTCGAAGGCGCCGAGCCTGAGGTCGCGCAGGATTTCGATGCGCTCGATCGTGTCGATGTCGGAGTGCATGTAGCGCACGCGCACGCCCTGCTCGTGCAGATATTCGGTGAGGTCTTCGGCCATGCGCTTGGTCAGCACGGTGACAAGGCTGCGATAGCCGGCCGCGGCGGTGGCCTTCACCTCGCCGATGAGGTCGTCCACCTGCGTGCGCGCGGGGCGGATGATGCAGGGCGGGTCGATCAGGCCGGTCGGGCGGATGACCTGTTCGGAGAAGGTGCCGCCGGTCTGGTTCATCTCCCAGCCGCCGGGGGTGGCCGAGACATGCACCGTCTGCGGCCGCATCGCCTCCCATTCCTCGAAGCGCAGGGGGCGGTTGTCCATGCAGGAGGGCAGGCGGAAGCCGTATTCGGCCAGCGTCGCCTTGCGCCGGAAGTCGCCGCGATACATGGCGCCGATCTGCGGGATGGTGACGTGGCTCTCGTCCACGAAGACCAGCGCATTGTCGGGCACGTATTCGAACAGGGTCGGCGGCGGCTCGCCGGGGCGGCGTCCCGTCAGCCAGCGCGAATAGTTCTCGATGCCCGCGCAGGAGCCGGTGGCCTCCATCATTTCGAGATCGAAGCGCGTGCGCTGCTCCAGGCGCTGCGCCTCCAGCAGGCGGCCGGCCTTGTTCAGTTCCTCGAGGCGCCAGTTCAGCTCCTCCTTGATGCCGGAAATCGCCTGCACCAGCGTCGGCCGCGGCGTCACGTAGTGCGAGTTCGCATAGACCTTCACGAAAGAGAGGTCGGCGGTCTTGGCGCCGGTCAGCGGGTCGAATTCGGCGATGCTCTCGACCTCGTCGCCGAACAGGCCGATGCGCCAGGCGCGGTCCTCGAAGTGGGCGGGAAACAGCTCGATCGTATCACCGCGGACGCGGAAGGTTCCGCGCGAGAAATCCATCTGCGTGCGCTTGTACTGGAGCGCGATGAGGTCGGCGATGAGCTGGCGCTGGTCCAGCCGCTCGCCCACCTTCACGCCGAAGGTCATGGCCGTGTACGTCTCGACCGAGCCGATGCCGTAGATGCAGGAGACCGAGGCGACGATGATGACGTCGTCACGTTCGAGCAAAGCGCGCGTCGCCGAGTGGCGCATGCGGTCGATCTGCTCGTTGATCGAGGATTCCTTCTCGATATAGGTGTCCGAGCGCGGAACGTAGGCCTCCGGCTGGTAATAGTCGTAGTAGGAGACGAAATACTCGACCGCGTTGTTCGGGAAGAAGCTCTTGAACTCGCCGTAGAGCTGGGCGGCCAGCGTCTTGTTCGGCGCCAGCACGATGGCCGGACGCTGCGTCTCCTGGATGATCTGCGCGGCGGTGAAAGTCTTGCCGGAGCCGGTGACGCCGAGCAGCACCTGGTCGCGCTCGCCCTGGCCGATGCCGGAGACGAGTTCGGAAATGGCCTGCGGCTGGTCGCCGGCCGGCGTGAACTCGGACACGATCTGGAAGGCCTTGCCGCCTTCCCACTTTTCCGGCCGCGCCGGCTTGTGCGGCACCCAGACCTGACCGTTGACCTCCGGCCGGCCCTCCTGAATCAGCCGCTCCAGCGCCTTGACCGTGGCGGTGACGCCGGACTTGCCGATCTCGCTCTCGATGTCGAGCGCTTGCGCGTCCTCGACGGCAATGCCGAGCCGGTGGGCCAGCGCCTTGTCGGTGACGCTCGCCTCGGCCTTGAATTCGGCCTGCGGGGCCTCCGAAAAGCCGGTGGTCGAGCCAACGCCCGCCGTGCCGCGGTTGATCGCGGGGTTGAGCAGGTCGGCCAGCGCCGACCCGAGCGGCTTCAGCTCCGGCTTGGAGGCCTTGGAGTTCGGGGCCTTGGATTTCGGCGCGCGCACCGCCTTCGACGCGGCGGGCTTGTCGGCGGACGGTTTGGGCGATTTCGGCATGGCGGCAATATGGGCCGCCCCCCGGCAAAGCGGAAGGCGTCTGCTGCCGCACTGCTGACAGGGGCTGGCGGCAATCTCACGCCAGCATGTCGCGAACCATGGGCGCAACCTTCTCGCCGTAGAGCCCGATGCAGTTCATCAGCTTCTCGTGCGGCAGCGGGCCGGCGCTGTATTTGAGCTGGAAGCGCGTCGCCCCGAGCGCCTTCACCGTCGCGGCGATCTTGCGCGCAACCGTCTCCGGGCCGCCGACATAGAGCGAGCCCTGCTCGATTTCGCGGTCGAACTCGGCGCGCTGCATCGGCGGCCAGCCGCGCTCGGAGCCGATCTGGTCGCGCATGCGCTTGTAGTCGGGATAGAACTCCTCGCGGGCCGCCGCGTCGGACTCGCCGACATAGCCCGGCGAATGCACGCCGATGGGCTGGGCGGCGAACTCGAACTGGCCGAGTGCGCGGTGGTACAGGTCCACATAGGGGCGGAAGCGGCCGGGCTCGCCGCCGATGATCGCCAGCATCAGGGGCAACTGGTAGCGCGCCGCGCGCACCACGGATTCCGGGCTGCCGCCGACGCCGATCCAGGTTTTGAGCGAGCCCGCCTCGACGGGCGGAAAAACCCGCTGGTTCGCCAGCGGCGGACGGATCGAGCCTTCCCAGGTCACGGGCTCGCCGGTCAGGAGGTTGGCGAACAGGTCTAGCTTCTCGGAGAACAGCGTCTCGTATTGCGACATGTCGAAGCCGAAGAGCGGGAAGGATTCGGTGAAGGAGCCGCGGCCGAGGATCACCTCGGCCCGGCCGCTGGAGACTGCATCGAGGGTCGAGAAGCGCTGGAACACCCGGATCGGATCGTCGGAGGACAGGACGGTCACCGCCGAGCCCAGGCGAATGCGCTGCGTCCGCGCAGCGATGGCGGCCAGCGCCACTTCCGGCGCGGAAATGGCGAAATCGCCGCGGTGGTGCTCGCCGAGGCCGATGAAATCGATGCCGAGTTCGTCGGCGAGCACGCCCTGCGCCACGACCTGCCGGATGACCTCCGCATGGGGCAGCGGCTTCCCGTCCGGTCCCGTAGTGACATCGCCGAAAGTGTCGAGGCCGAGTTCAAGCTTGGCGGTCATTCTGGCTCCGTTGGATGGATCGTGCGGCTGCGCTGACGAAAGCTGCGGTTTCCGCAACGAGACGCATGTGGGGAAGAACCAGCCGTTGTGGAACCTGCATCCATGCAAACGCGACTTGCATTGGCCCGCTTCCGCAAGGCGAGGCGCCGTGGCATGTCAGGCCTCAAGCAACCAGCCGACAGGAAACGCACCATGACCATGACCCGCCGCGCGGCCCTGCCGCTGATCGGCTCCGCGCTTGCAGTTCCGGGCCTCGCCCGCGCGCAGGCCGACTATCCCGCCCGTCCCGTGACCATCGTCGTGCCGCAGGCAGCCGGCGGCGCCAACGACATTATCGGCCGCCTCGTCGCCGAGAAGCTGTCGGAAGTGATGGGCCAGCGCTTCGTCATCGAGAACAAGGCCGGCGCCGGCGGCAATCTCGGCTCGCAGGCGGCCGCGCGCTCCGCGCCGGACGGCTACACGCTGCTCGTCACCATCTCGGCGAGCCAGGCGATCAATCCCGCACTCTATGCGCGGACGGGCTTCGATCCGGTGAAGGATTTCGCGCCGATCTCCATGCTCGGCACGGTGCCGAACGTGCTGGTCGTCAACCCGAACTTCGAGGCGAAGACCATCGCCGACCTCGTCCGCATGGCCAAGGAAAAGCCGGGCTTCTACCAGTACGCCTCGGCCGGCAACGGCACGCTGAACCATCTGGTCGGCGAGATGCTGAAGTCGCGTGCCGGCATCGACCTCAAGCATATCCCCTATCGCGGCATCGCCCCGGCCCTGGCCGACGTCATCGCCGGTCACGTGCCGATGACCTTTGCCAACCTTCCCGCGGCGATCAGCCAGATCCAGGGCCGCACGGTGCGCGCGCTCGGCGTCTCGACGCTGAAGCGCAACGGCTTCATCCCCGACGTACCGACCATCGCGGAGACGGTGCCCGGCTTCGACGCCGAACTGTGGATCGCGCTCTACGGCGTCGCCGGCACGCCCCAGCCGATCATCGACAGGCTGGTCGCGGCGACGCACCGGGCCATGGCCGCACCGGAGATGAAGGACAAGTTCGCGCAGCAGGGCGCGGAGATCGTCACCTCGACGCCGGCGGAACTGGCCGCCAAGCTGGATGCGGACCTCAAGGTCTGGGCCGAGATCGTCAAGGCGTCCGGCGCGCGGATCGAGTAGGCCGGGCCAGCCTACTGGACCTCGTAGATGTCCAGCAGGACCTGATCGGGCAGGCGCGCGCCCGCGCACACGAAGACCGACCGCATCAGCCAGCCGAGCGCGGGATCGCCGGTCTCGAAACGCGGGACCGTGCGGAAATAGATCCGCGCGGGGTCCACGGGCTCACCGCGCTTCAGCCGGGCGATCAGATCCGGCGGCCCGCGGCGTATGCCCGTGTTCTCGACATAGACGCGGATCCCGGCATCGGTCTCGATGACATAGCGGGCATGGATGTCGGCCAGCCCCTCGTCGCGGATCGACTGGTAGTCGACGCCGCCAGGAAGGATCGTGCCGGACAGGCGCTGCCCGCTGACCCGGCCGCCGAGGATCGGGATCAGGCGGCGCTCGCCGAGGGGCGTCGGCCCGACCTCGACGGCAGGCGCGACATCGGCTGCGATGGAAAAGACCGGGCTCAGCGTCGGAATGCTCATGGCGGCTCGCGAATTGATCGAAGGGGTATTCCGCCAATGAATACCTCGCAGAAGCCTGCGAAGCCTACAGCGGTTGGCAAAACGGCCGCACCCCTCGCCCTCGACCGGCCCGGCGCCTGAAAGCTTTCCAAACTGTCACGTGATCCCTCGGCTGCTCCGTGGTAATTTCGACGGCAATCGAGGGACCTTTCCAATATGCGCCGCTGGCCGCTCTATCTCCTGATCCTTGCCGCGCTCGGCGGCGGCGCCTGGTGGTTCGCCGGGCCGGGCACCTTCGCGGTCGCCGACCAGCCGGCATGGCGCACGGTTAAGGTCGACCGCGGCGACGTCGTCGCGTCCGTCAACGCCACCGGCACGATCAACCCTATCTCGACCGTCGTGGTCGGCTCGCAGGTCTCCGGACAGGTTCTGGAAATCCTCGCCGACTTCAACACGCAGGTTGAGGCCGGACAGATCCTCGCCCGCCTCGATCCGACGCAGGTAAAGGCAAAGCTCGATGGCGCCCGCGCCGACCTCGCCAATGCGCGCGCCGGCCGGCAGGTGCAGGAGGCGCAGATCGAGCAGAGCCGCGCCGACATCGCCCGCTCGGAGGCCGCGAGGCTCGACGCCGTCGCCAAGCTCGCGCAGGTCGAGGCGCAGCTTGCCGATGCCGAGCGCATCCTCGCGCGCCAGAACGACCTCGGCACGCGCGGCTTCGCGGCGCAGGCAGCCATCGACACGGCCCGCGCCACCGCCGAGGCGCAGCGGGCCGCGCGCGATTCCGCCCGGGCGCAGATCACCTCAGCGGAGGCGTCCAAGCTGTCCATCGAGGCGGGGCTGAAAGTGGCGCAGGCGACGCTCGGCACCTTCGATGCGCAGATCATGCAGCGCGAGGCGGTCGTCCGCCAGATCGAGGTCGATCTCGCCAATACCGAGATCAAATCGCCCGTGGTCGGCACCGTGGTCCAGCGTCAGGTCGAGCTCGGCCAGACGGTCGCCGCTTCGCTGCAGGCCCCCACCCTGTTCCTCGTCGCACAGGATCTCTCGTCCATGGAGATCTACGCCAATGTCGACGAGGCCGATGTCGGCCGGGTGCGCACGGGACAGCCGGTGACCTTCTCGGTCAATGCCTATCCGAACCGCGAATTCCGCGGCGAGGTGAAGCTCGTGCGCCTGGGATCGCAGACCATCCAGAACGTCGTCATCTACACCGCCATCATCTCGTTCCAGAACCAGCGCCGGGAGCTGCTGCCCGGCATGACCGCGACCCTGCGGGTCATCTCCGACCGGCGCGACAACGTGGTGCGCGTGCCGAACTCGGCGCTGCGCTGGCGGCCGGCCGGCACCGCCGCCGAAGCGCCGCAGAGCCAGCAGACCGCCAATCCTTTCGGGCCGCCGCAGATCGGCCGCGGCTGGGGCCGTGGCGGTGGCGGCCAGCAGCAGGGAGGCGGACGGCAGATGGGCGAATTCGTCGAGAGCCTGAAGACCGAACTCGGCCTCGACGCCAGCCAGCGCGAGCAGATCGACGCGATCGTCGAAGCGACACGCCCGCAATTCGCCGGCCTGATGGACCCCTCGCTCGACCGCAACCAGCGGCTCGAGCGCGTTCGGCAGATCCGCGCCGAGATGGCGCGGCGCATCGAGGCAGTGCTGACCGAGGCGCAGCGGCCGACCTTCGCGGACATCCGCGCCCGCTACGACGGCGGCCGCGGCGGCGCCGGCGGCCAGCCTGGCCGCGTCTTCGTGGTGGACGAGGAAGGCAAGCCGCAGGCGGTGCCGGTGCGGCTCGGCGCGACCGACGGATCGATGACCGAAATCGTCTCGGGCGACATCGAGCCCGGCCGCGAGGTGATCATCGGCGGCGGCAATCCGGCCGCGGCACAGCCCGCCGCGCAGCGCGGCTTCCGGATGTTCTGACCGCCATGGTCCATAAGCTCACCGAACGCCCGCTCATCGAGACCATCGATCTCGCCCGCCACTACACGCTGGGCGACCAGGTCGTGACCGCGCTGGCCGGCGTCTCGGTCGATGTCATCAGCGGCGAGTTCGTCGCGGTGATGGGCCCGTCGGGCTCCGGCAAGTCGACCTTCATGAACCTCGTCGGCTGCCTCGACAAGCCGACGGCCGGCCGCTACGTGCTCGACGGCGAGGAGGTCTCGGCCATGTCGGCGGACGGTCTCGCCGAGGTGCGCAACCGCAAGATCGGCTTCGTCTTCCAGCAGTTCAACCTGCTCGACCGGCAGGATGCGCTGGCCAATGTCGAACTGCCCATGGTTTATGCCGGGCTCGGCCGGAAGGAGCGCCGCGAGCGCGCCCAGGCCTCGCTTGCCAAGGTCGGGCTCGCCGAGCGCTCCCACCATCTGCCGACCCAGCTTTCGGGGGGCCAGCAGCAGCGCGTCGCCATCGCGCGCGCCCTCGTCAACGCACCGAAGGTGCTGCTCGCGGACGAGCCGACCGGCGCGCTCGACAGCCGCACGTCGCTGGAGATCATGGCGCTGTTCCAGGACCTGAACCGGCAGGGCATGACGGTGCTGATCGTCACCCACGAGCCGGATGTCGCGACCTTCGCCAGCCGCGTCGTGCGCTTCAAGGACGGGCGGGTGCTGTCCGACACGAAGCAGGCGCCGATGGACGCGGCACGCGCGCTGGAAGAAGCCGTCGAGGAGATGGCTTAGCGGAGCGTCGCGGCTGGCCTGCCTAAAGGCTCACGCATAAAGCCGCTTGATCGCGTCCGCGTACTTCGCCTCGATCGCCTTGCGGCGCACCTTCATCGTCGCCGTCACCTCGCCGTCGTCGTGGTCGAGTTCCTTGTCGAGAATCTCGAAGCGGCGGATGTTGGCGACCTGCGCCAGGCCCTCGTTCGCCTTGTCGACCTCGCCGCGCACCATCTCCACCACCTGCGGTGCCTGCGACAGGTTCTTGTAGTTGGTGAAGGCGATGCCCTTCATCTCCGCCCATTTTCCGACCGTCTCCATGTCGATCTGGATCAGGGCCGCGACATATTTCTGGCGGTCGCCGAAGACGATGACCTCCTTGATGAAGGGGCTGGACTTCACCGCATGCTCGATCTCGGTCGGCGACAGGTTCTTGCCGCCGGCGGTGATCATGATGTCCTTCTTGCGATCGACCACCTTGAGGTGGCCGCCCTGCTTCTCGGCCACGTCGCCGGTGCGCAGCCAGCCGTCGACGATGGTCGCCCTGGTCGCCTCGTCGTTCTTGTAATAGCCCTCGAAGATGCTGGCGCCGCGGGCCATGATCTCGCCGTCCTCGGCAAGCTGCACCTGCGTGCCCTTCATCGGCACGCCGACCGTGCCGACCACCACGTCGTCGGGCGCCTGGCCGAGAATGCCGCCGGAGGTCTCGGTCATGCCGTAGATCTCGACCAGCGGCACGCCGATGGTGCGGAAGAACCGGATCACTTCGGGCGAGATCGGCGCCGCGCCCGTGAAGGCGACGCGGCAGCGGGTGAGGCCGATGGCATTGTTCAGCGCCCGGAACACCGCGAGGTAGGCAAGCCCGTGCTTCGCCCTCTCGACCAGCGACCACTGGCTGCGCGGCTTGTCGGCAAAGGGGGCGCAGAGCGCGAAGGCCTTGGCATAGAGCCATTTCTGCAGCGGCTTCGCCTCGTACATCTTCACGCGGATGCCGGAATGCATCTTCTCCCAGATGCGCGGCACGCCAAGGAAGCTCGACGGCGCGACCTCGCGAAGGTCCTCCTGCACGGTGCGCAGGCTCTCGCCGAAATTGACCTGGCTGCCCGAATAGAGCGGCCCGAACACGGTGGTCGCCTGCTCGGCCACATGGCAAAGCGGCAGGTAGGATAGCGTCGTCCAGCCCTCGCCGATACCGTAGCGGTCGAGCAGCCCGTTCGCCCCCGCGCGGATGTTGCGGTAGGACAGCATCGCGCCCTTGGGCTTGCCGGTGGAGCCGGACGTGTAGATCAGCAGCGCGATGTCGGACAGCGAATGGTCCTTCATCAGCTCGTCGACGAGGCCGGGGTTCTTCTCGTACTCGGCGCGGCCGAGCGCCTCCACCTCGTCGAAGGTCATGACGAAGCCGGGTTCGTAGCCGGCAAGGCCGCGGTTCTCCAGCGCGATGATCCTCGTCACCTTCGGCAGGTCGGCGCGCGCCTCCACCACCTTGTCGATCTGCTCCTGATCCTCGCAGACGACGATCGCGCAATCGGCATGATCGAGGACATAGGCGACCTCGTTCGACGGGCTGGTCGGATAGACGCCGACGGTCACCGCCCCGACGACGCCCGCGCCGATCTGCGACAGCACCCATTCGATGCGGTTTTCGGAAATGACGCCGATATGGCCTTTGGGGCCAAGGCCGAGCGCGCGGAAGCCGAGGCCGACATGGCAGGCCCGCAGCCAGTATTCCGCGAAAGTCGTCGGCTGCCAGATGCCGAAGCGCTTCTGGCGCAGCGCGATGCACTCGCCCCGCTCGGCGGCATGTTTCTTCAGCATCTGGACGATGGTCAGCGTCGGCAAGGCCGCCGCCGGATCGGCCGCCGCGGGGGATGCCGCCTCGCGCGGCAGGTCGAGTGCCATTGCGGTCGCGGTCATGACAGCCACCTCTTGCGGCGCTTGTAGTGTTTGATGTCGCGATAGCTCTTGTGGGAGAGCCCGAGATAGAATTCCTGCACGTCGCGGTCGGCGACGAGTTTCTCGGTCGGCCCGTCGATGACGATGCGTCCCGTCTCCATGATGTAACCGTAATGCGCGATGGAGAGCGCGACGGAGGCATTCTGCTCGACAAGGAGCATCGAGACGCCCTCTTCCCGGTTGATCCGCGCGATGATCGAGAAAATCTCCTCGACCAGCAACGGCGCAAGGCCGAGCGACGGCTCGTCCAGCAGGATGACGCGGGGCTTTGCCACCAGAGCGCGACCGATGGCCAGCATCTGCTGCTCGCCACCCGACAGATAGCCGGCAATGGATTTGCGCCGCTCGGCGAGGCGCGGGAAGTAGCGATAGACGAGATCGAAGTCGGGCTTGGCGTCGTCGCGCCCGGTCAGCGCATAGGTCGCAGAGGTCAGGTTCTCCTCGACCGTCAGGTCGCCGAAGATGCGCCGCCCCTCCATGACGTGGAACAGGCCGGAGCGCACCAGCTTGTGCGGCGTCACCTGCTCCACCGGCTGTCCGTCGAAGGTGATGCGCCCCTCGGTGACCTGGCCGTTCTCCATCGGCAGCAGCGCCGACACGGCCTTGAGCACGGTCGACTTGCCCGCCCCGTTCGAACCGAGCAGCGCGACGATGCGGCCCTTCGGCACGACGAGGGAGAGACCGCGCAGGGCCTGGATCGCCTTGTTGTAAACCACCTCGATATTGTTGACCTCGAGGATCGCTTCGGCCGTCTCTGCCATGGTTTCACCGTCAGAGCATGCTGCGGAAAGGTGGGAGCCGATCTTCCGGAAACAGCATGCGCACCAGGAAGTTCTAGGGAAAGCGGCGGCCCCGCCGGAGCGAGGCCGCCGGTCAGTCAGCTCGCCGCCGAGATGGTGATCCACTCGGAGGCGGGCTTCAGCGCCTTGTCTGCGGCGCTGTATTGATAGACCCGGCCCACGGGAAGCGAGTTGCGGGTCATGGTGACCGGCACGCCGATCATGCCGCCGGTGTCGAAATCCTTGATCGCTCGCGCCGAGCGCATGAGATTTGCGGCATCGAGGCTGCGCCCCTCCGACAGGGTTCGGCGCAGCGCCTCCGAAGCGATCAGCGCGTTGGTCCAGCCCTGGAAATAGGAGTTGATCCGCGGGCGCCCCGGATTCATCTCCCGGATGGCTGCAAGCTGTGCGCCCGGCCGGCTGGTGTCGAATTCGTAGCAGGAGACGCCGAGATAGCCGTCCGCGACCGCGCCGGCACGGTTCATCAGGCTCGCATCGGTCGAGAAGATCGTGCCCATGAACTTCGAGGTCATGCCGGCCTGGCGGGCCTGCGCCATGAATTCCGGGATCGGCTGCAGCGCATAGCCGTGGAAGATCACATAGTCGGGATTGCGCCGGCGGATCTTCAGAACGTCGCCCGTCACGTCCACCGAGCCGGGTTGCGTCACGATCTTCTCGACCACGGTCAGGCCGAGGCGCGCAGCCTCGCGCTCGGTCGCGGCAATCGGGTCGCGCCCGAACTCCGTGTCCGAATAGACGAGCACCACCGAAGCCCCGCGCTTCTGCCCGTGGATGTAGCGCAGCAGCACGCGCATCTGGTCGGTGTAGTTCGGTCCCGGCATCCACTGGTTCGGGAACGCGCCCGGATCGTCAATCTCGGTCGCGAAGGAGTTTCCGGCCATCACCATCGTGCCCCGGCGGTTCAGTTCCGGGTTGATCGCCTTCTGGAAGCCTGTGGAGTCGCCGAGGAAGATCGGCATCTGGTGCTGGCTGGCGAGCCGCGTGAAAATGCCGACCGCGGCATCCACCCGATAGCCTGAATCCTCGGTGAGGAACCGGATCTTCCGTCCCCCGATTCCGCCCTGCCGGTTCACCCATTCGAAATGATCGCGGCTACCCTCGTAGCTTTCGATACCCGCGAACGCGAAGACACCGGTCAGGGCGGTCGCCGAGCCGATGACGATCTCCGGAGACTGTGCGAAGCCGCGCCTGTTGGCCGCGACGGCGAACGCCGCGCCGAGTCCGGATCCGGTCACCGCACGCCTGCTGATGCACGACATGGCCCCCTCCCGTGGTGGCGGGTTCCGCCGGCCGCGAAGCCGGCGGAACCGGCAAGGTCAGCTCGCCGCCGAGATGGTGATCCACTCGGAGGCGGGCTTCAGCACCTTGTCGGCGGCGCTGTACTGATAGACCCGGCCCACGGGAAGCGAGTTGCGCGTCAGCGTGACCGGCACGCCGATAATGCCGCCAGTGTCGAAGTTCTGGAGCGCGCGCGCGTGCTTCATCATGTTGACGGCGTTCAGCTCCTCGTTGGCCGCCAGCGTCCGGCGCACCACCTCGACGCCGAGCATGGCGTTGGTCCAGCCCTGGTAATAGGCGTGGGTGCGGGTCTTGCCGGGGTTCATCTCCTTGACGACGGAGATCATGCTGCCCGTGGCGGCGGCGTCCAGATTATAGGCCGAGACGCCCATATAGCCGTCGGCCGCAGCGCCCGCGCGGTTCATCAGCGTCGTGTCGGTGGAATAGAACGTGCCCATGAACTTGGAGGTCATGCCGGCCTGGCGCGCCTGCGCCATGAATTCCGGGATCGGCTGCAGCACGTAGCCGTGGAAGATCACAAAATCCGGGTTGCGCCGGCGGATCTTGAGCACGTCGCCCGAGACGTCCACCGAGCCGGGCTGCGTCACGATCTTCTCGACCAGGTTGAGTTCGAGACGCTTGGCTTCCGCCTCGCCCGCGGCGATGGGATCGCGGCCGAACTCGGTGTCCGAGTGGACGAACACGACCGAGGCGCCCTTCTTCTGGCTGGCGATGTAGCGCAGCAGCACGCGCATCTGGTCGGAATAGTTCGGGCCGGGAATCCACTGGTTCGGGAAGGCCTGCGGATTGTCGATCTCGGAGGCGAAGGAAGCGCCCGCCATGACGGTGGTGCCACGGCGGTTCAGCTCCGGATTGATCGCCTTCTGGAAGCCGGTCGAGTCGCCGAAGAACACCGGCACCTGATGCTGCGAGGTGATGCGCGTGAAGATCGCCACCGCATTGTCGACGCGGTAGCCGGAATCCTCGTTCACGTAGCGGATGCGCCGGCCCTGCACGCCGCCGCTCTTGTTGAGGTGCTCGAAATAGTCGCGGCCGCCCTCGAAGCCTTCGACGCCGGCGAAGGCGAAGACGCCGGACATCGGGTTGGCGGCGCCGATGACGAGTTCGGGAGCCTGGGCGAAGGAGCGTCCGCCCTGCGTCGAGACGAGGGCTGCGCCGAGGCCGAGTGCGTTGAATGCACGGCGGGAAAGTTTGGTCATGGTGGTCTCCTCAAGGGTGATCCCCGCCTTGTCGGCGGTGTCGTGTGTCAGGTGCGGAACGGCCAGAGCGCGAAGAACCGGCGCATGCGGCGCCAGACCTCGGCAAGGCCCATGGGTTCGAAGATCAGGAAGCCGACGATCAAGAGGCCGAAGACGATGTTGCGGACCGGCGCGAGATAGATGGAGGCGTCCGGGAACCAGGGGACCAGCGCGGTCGCCATCAGCTTCAGATATTCCGGCACGAGGGTCATGAAGATCGCGCCGAAAATGCCGCCGATGATCGTGCCCGCGCCGCCGACGATGACGGCGGCGAGGAAGAAGATCGAGGCGAGCGCCGGAAAGCTCTCCGGCGTCACGACGCGGAACAGATAGGCCCAAAGCCCGCCGGCGACGCCCGCATAGAAGGACGAGATGGCGAAGCTCATCAGCTTGTAGCGGAGCAGCGAGATGCCGATGATCTCCGCGGATATGTCGCGGTCGCGGATGGCGATGAAGGCACGTCCGACGCGGGTGCGGAACAGGTTCTTCGCCGCCAGCACCATGACGACGCAGATCGGCATGACCAGCCAGTAGAGCCGGTCGGGCGTCGCCATCTCGATGCCGAGGATACGGGCGGTCGGAACGTTGAGGCCGCGAAGCCCCCCGGTGACCGGTGTCCAGTTGAGGAAGATGAAGCCGAGGATCACCGCGGCCGCGAGCGTCGCGATCGCAAGGTAGAGCCCCTTGATGCGCAGCGAGGGCAGGCCGACCAGATAGCCGATGGCCGCAGCCACCGTGCCCGCGAGCGCGAGGTTCAAGAGGACCGGCGTGCCGTAGCGCCCGTCGAAGAAGGCGACCGTATAGGCGCCGACCGCCATGAAGGCGGCATGGCCGAGGCTGACCTGGCCGGTATAGCCGGTCAGCACATTGAGGCCGGTGGTGGAGATCACGTTGATCATCACCAGCACGGCGAGGAACATCCAGTAGTTCGACGCGCCGAGCGGATAGACGAGCAGGCCGACGATCAGCAGGCCGAACCAGACGCGCTGCGTGTCCGTCTTGAACAGGCCCTCGTCGGCGGCGTAGCTCTCTTTTGCCGTGGCGATGCGCATGTCAGAGCCTCTCGATCTCATGCGTGCCGAACAGGCCGTAGGGCCTGACGACCAGCACGACGAGCAGGATCGAGAAGGTGGCGAGCAGCTTGAACTCGCCGCCGAGGAAGCGGCCGACCATCGCCTCGAGCCAGCCGATGAACAGGCCCGCGACCAGAGCCCCGGCGATGGAATCGAGCCCGCCGACGATCACTACGACGAAGACCGACAGGCCGAACAGGCCCATCGCCGACGAGATGCCGCCGACCGAACCGACGAGGATGCCGGCAAGCGCCGCGACCACGGCGGCCAGCATCCAGGAGAACGAGAAGACGCCGGGCACGTCGATGCCGACGGAGGATGCCGCCGCGCGGTCGGTGGCCGTCGCGCGCAGCGCGATGCCGCCACGCCAGAAAGCGAAGACGGTGATCAGCACCGCGATCACCGCCGAGGCGATCAGGAAGGAATAGAAGGTCTTCGAGGCGATGAAGGCGTCGGCGACGATGATCGGCTGCGAGGGCAGGAATTCCGGCAGGCGCCGCGGTTCGGCCGACCAGATCAGCTCGACCACGCCGATCAGGATCGAGGTAAGGCCGATCGTCACCATGAACACCGAGACCGGATTGTCCTTCATGAGCGGGCGGATCATCGTCCGCTCGATGACGCCGCCGATGATCGCCGCAACCACCAGCGTCAACGGCACCGAGGCCCAGATCGGCAGGGACAAGCCCGCCGAGAAACCGTAGAACACGAAGGCGCCGATCATCAGCATCTCGCCGATCGCGAGATTGATGACCTTGGTGGCCTTGTAGATGATGACGAAGGCGACGCCGGTCAGCGCCATCAGCGCGCCCGTACCGATGCCGGCAAGGCTCGTCTCCACGATATCGACGAATTCGACGGCCATCAGGCGACCTCCTCGACGGCCGCCTTCACCGGATCGCCCGACGATCCGAGGTAGGCCTTGATGACATCCGGGTTGGCGCGCACCTCGGCCGGCGTTCCGGCGGCGATGCGGCGGCCGAAATTCAGCACGCAGACATGGTCGGAAATATCCATGACCATGCCCATGTCGTGCTCGACCAGCAGGACCGTGACGCCCCATTCCTCGCGCACGTCGAGGATGGCGCGCGCCATGTCCTCGGTCTCCTCGCGGTTCATGCCGGCGACGGGTTCGTCGAGCATCAGGATGCGCGGGCGCATGGCGAGCGCGCGTGCAAGCTCCACCTTCTTCTGCAGGCCGTAGGGCAGGATCGCCACCGGCACGTTGCGGATGTGGTCGAGCTCGAGGAAATCGATCACGTCGCGCTCGATCTCGGCGCGCAGCTCCATCTCCTCGCGCTTGGCGCGGCCCCAGTAGAGGAAGGCCTCGAAGACGTTCGTGTTCAGATGCGCGTGGCGGCCGAGCTTGATGTTGTCGAGCACGGTCATGCCGCGGAACAGCGCGATGTTCTGGAATGTGCGCGCAAGGCCCAGCTTGGCCCTGTCGCGGGCAGGGACATGCGTGATGTCCTCGCCGTCCAGCTTCACGGTGCCGGTCTTCGGCTTGTAGAAGCCGGAAATGGCGTTGAAGGCCGAGGTCTTGCCCGCGCCGTTCGGTCCGATCAGCGCGGTGATCGAGCCCGCGGCGACGTTCAGCGACACGCCGTCGAGCGCCTTCACGCCGCCGAACTGCAGCGAGAGACCGTCGACGTCGAGCGCGGCTGCGGACGGCCGCACGGGCGCGGCCGATTGCAATGGCGACACCGCCATATCCTCCCTGGAAGGCGCCGCGCGGCTTGCCGCCGTCTTCGTCGCCGATGCGTTCCATGCCGGCCCCGTCGGGAGCCGGCCCTCGCGCGCAACGTACTCGCGGGTATGGTCAGGTCAATGCGATTTCGCGCCCCAAAGGCCCGATTCAGCCCTTTGGACGATGGCGGATCGTCACATGGGACTTCGTTCGACGCTTCAGCCGTCGAGCGCCGTCAGGCCGGCCCCCGCGAAACCGCCGTCGGCGGCGATCGCCTGTCCCGTGACATAGGCGGACTGTTCCTCGTCCAGCAGGAAGGCGACGAGCGCGGCGATCTCGTCCACCGTTCCGTAGCGGCGCATGGGCACATGGCGGATCCAGTGCTCGCGCGTCGCCGTGTCGTGGATGGCCGCGACCAGCGGCGTATCGACCGGCCCCGGGCAGACCGCATTCACCCGGATGCGCCGCTGGGCGAGGTCGACCGCGAGGCCCTGCGTCAGGTTGATGACCGCCGCCTTGGACGAGCCGTAGGCGACGCGTCCCTTGGAGCCGCGCAGGCCCGAGACCGAGGCGACGGTGACGATCGACCCGCCGCCGGTCTCGGCCATGATGCGCGCCGCCGCGCGGGCGGTGATGAAGGTGCCGAGTACGTTGACGGCATGGATGCGCTGGAACAGTTCGACGCCGGTATCCAGCGCCGGCACATCCGCCCCGATCCCCGCCGAGGTCACCACGCCGACCAGCCGACCGCGATCTGCCGCCTGGCCGATCCAGGCATCCACGGCCGCCTCGTCGGTCACGTCGACCGCCGCATAGGTCCCCTTCGCGCCGAGCGCGGTCTCCGCGGCGGCAAGCGCGCGGCTGTCTCTGTCTGCGACGGCCACATGCCAGCCCTTCGCCACCGCAGCGCGGGCGGCGGCGAGCCCGATGCCAGAAGCGCCCCCGGTAATGGCGATGATGCTGCGCTCCATCCGAACCTCCCGTCGTTTTCCGGCCATCGAACCATCGACGCGCGATCTCGTCACTTCCGGGCCTTTCCGGTCAAAGGGCCTTTCTTTCCGGTCACAAGGACTCTTGCCAGCGCCGCCGTCCTCGTCCCATCATCCCGCCACCAACCGGGCCGCCAGATGCCCGGACTTCGCAAGGGTTTGGAAACGCAATCGGGAAGGGAGGCGCACCATGTCGGAGCGCAGCAACGGGTTTCGCGTGACGCGCCGCTTGGTCGTCGCCGGCATGGGCGCAGCGGTTTTCGCGCCGTGGGTGTCCAAGGCGCAGACGCTGAAGAGCGAGTACAAGCTCTCGGTGGTGGGCAACCGGCCGATCGCGCTGTCGGAAGGCGCGTTCCAGTGGGCCGAGATGGTGACGCAGCGCACCAACGGCCGCATCAACGTCAAGGTCTATCCGGGCTCGCAGCTGGTCGGCGGCGACCAGACGCGCGAACTGGTCGCCATGCGCCAGGGCGTGATCGACTTCACGGTGTCCTCGACCATCAACATCTCGCCGCAGGTGCGCGAGATGAACATCTTTTCGCTGCCCTTCCTGATGCCCGACCACAAGGCCTTCGACGCCATCGTCAACGGCGAGGTCGGACAGGCCCTGTTCAAGGTCATGGAGAGCCGCGACGTGGTGCCGCTCGCCTGGGGCGAGAACGGCTTCCGCGAACTGTCCAATTCCAAGCGGCCGATCCGCGCCCCGGCCGACCTGCGCGGCCTGAAGATCCGCTTCGCGGCCGGCGCCATCTTCTCCGACATCTATAACGGCCTCGGCGCCAACCCCGTGCAGATGTCCTTCGCCGACCTGCAGCCGGCGCTCTCGACCGGCGCGGTGGACGGGCAGGAAAACCCGGTCAACCTGTTCCTCGGCCTGAAGATGGACGCGCTTGCCCAGAAGCACATGACGATCTGGAACTATTGCGTCGATGCCGGCCTGTTCCACGTTGCCAAGCCCGTCTGGGAGACTTTCTCGGCGGCCGACAAGGAGATCGTCCGCCAGAGCGCGCTCGACGCCGCCAAGGTCCAGATCGGCGCGACCCGCAAGGGCCTCGGCGTCCTCGACCCCAACGACAAGTCGTCGCTGGAAGAGCTGGCCAAGCGCGGCGTCGCCACCGTGTCGCTGACGGCGGAAGAGAAGCGCGCCTTCGCCCGCGCGACACGGCCGGTCTTCGACAAGTGGGCGGCGCAGGTCGGCGCAGACCTCGTCAAGAAGGCTGAGGCCGTGGTCGCCGCCAACAGCTAGGGCCCCGCCGTCGCGCAGCCGGGTCCGGCCCGGCTGCTGCCTCTCCCGCCTGAAAGCACATCGCCTTGTCAGCCGAACCCGATCCGACGGCTCCGCAGCCGAACCCCAAGACGCGCGTGCCCCTGAAGATCGAGGAGGTGCTGATCGCCGCCGCCATGGCCGGCATGGCGCTGATCACCTTCGGCAACGTCGTCGTGCGCTACCTGACCAGCGTCTCCTTCGCCTTCACCGAGGAATATTCGGTGGTGCTGATGGTGGTGGTGACCATGCTGGGCACGTCGCTGGCGGTCGCCGCGGGGCGCCACATCCGCATCGGCTATTTCGTCGACCTCCAGCGGCCCGCTGTTCGCGCCCGCTTCGAGATCGGCGCGATGGCGCTGGTCGTCGTCTGCTTCGGCATCCTGTTCGTCTATGGCGCGAGCCTGACCTGGGACGAGTACCGTTTCGAGGTGCTCTCGCCCGGCCTCGGCCATCCGCAATGGCTTTATACCGGCATGCTGCCGCTGCTGTCGCTCGCGGTCATCGGCCGCGCGGTCGGCCGGATCATCCGTTTCGCCCGGGGTGAAGAGGCATGACCGGCTTCATTCTCTTCGGCGCCTTCATCGTCATGCTGCTCGGGGCCGTGCCCATCGGAGTCGCGCTCGGCCTTGCCGGCACGCTCGCCATCTGGCTCGCCGGGCAGAGCATCATGGCGGTGCCGACCAACGTCTATGCCGGGATCGCCAAATACCCGCTCATCGCCATTCCGATGTTCGTCCTCGTCGGCTCGGTCTTCGACCGCACCGGCGTGGCGCTACGGCTCGTGCGCTTCGCGACCGCCCTCGTCGGCGCCGGGCGCGGCGCGCTCGCCACCGTCTCGGTGCTGGTCGCCATGGTCATCGGCGGCATTTCGGGCTCGGGGCCCGCGACCTCGGCGGCGGTCGGCCAGGTCGTCACCCGCTCGATGATCCGCGACGGCTACCCGCGCGCCTTCATCGCCTCGACGGTCGGCGCGGCAGCGGCGACCGACATCCTGATCCCGCCCTCCATCGCCTTCATCATCTACGCAGTGATGGTGCCCGGCGTCTCCGTCCCGGCCATTTTCGCGGCCGGCATGTTCCCCGGCATCCTCGCCGGCATCGCCATCATCGTGCCGATCCTGATCATCTCCTGGATCAAGAATTTCGGCGGCCAGATGCGGCAGACGGAGGACCGGCTCACCGTCTGGGGCACGTTCAAGGAGGCGATCTGGGGCCTCATGGCCCCCGTCGTGATCCTCGGCGGCATGCGCATCGGCGCCTTCACGCCGACGGAGGCCGCGGTCATGGCGGTCTTTTACGGCCTGTTCATCGGCTTTTTCGTCTATCGCACACTGACCCTGCGCGACGTCTACGAGATGCTGGTGGAGGCCGGCGAGCTCTCGGCCGTGATCCTGATCGTCGTGGCGCTCGCCTCGGTCTTCGCCTGGTCGACCTCGACGCTCGGCGTGATCGAGCCGGTGGCCAAATGGATCGTCGGCCTCGGCCTTGGCGAATACGGCACCATCGCGCTCTTGATGATCGCGCTGATCATCATCGGCATGTTCCTCGACGGGGTCTCGACCTTCCTGATCCTGCTGCCCGTCCTCATCCCCATCGCCAATTCCTTCGGCTGGGATCTCGTCTGGTTCGGCGTGATCCTCACCATGAAGATCGCCATCGGCCAGTTCACGCCGCCGCTGGCCGTCAACCTCATGGTGTCCTGCCGTATCGCGCAGGTGCCGATGGAGGCGACCATCCCCTGGGTCGTCTGGATGATCCTCGCCATGTTCGTAGCCCTGGCCATGGTTGTCGCCGTGCCGGACATCGCGCTCTGGCTGCCGCGCGTGCTCGGCTACTGACCGGCTCTGCATTTCGGCGGATGCGGCCCTGCCGACCTGACGGCCGGTTCATCTTGATGCACCGCGCAAAATCCACCATTGTCCGCCGGTCAGTTCACCGGATGCACAGGGCATTCCAACCGAGGCCACGAGCGTGGCCCGTGGGAGGCGATTTAAATGAGTTCAAAGGTCTTTTCCTCCGCCAGGGAGGCCCTGGCGGGCCAGATCAAGGACGGCATGACGCTGATGGCCGGCGGGTTCGGCCTCTGCGGCATTCCCGACGTGCTGATCGAGGCGGTGCGCGATTCCGGCGCGAAGAACCTCACCTTCATCTCCAACAATGCCGGCGTCGACGGCGCAGGCCTCGGCATCCTGTTGGAGACCAAGCAGATCAAGAAGATGATCTCGTCCTATGTCGGCGAGAACAAGCTCTTCGCCCAGCAGTTCCTGTCCGGCGAACTGGAGCTGGAATTCAACCCGCAGGGCACGCTGGCCGAGCGCATCCGCGCGGGCGGCGCCGGCATCCCCGCCTTCTTCACGAAGACCGGCGTCGGCACGATCATCGCGGACGGCAAGGAAGTCCGTGAGTTCGACGGCGAGAAATACGTGATGGAGCGCGGCCTGTTCGCCGATATCTCGCTCGTTCACGCCTGGAAGGCCGACAAGGAGGGCAATCTCGTCTTCCGCAAGACGGCCCGCAACTTCAACCCGATGATGGCGACCGCCTCGCGCATGACCATCGTGCAGGTCGAGCATCTCGCCGAGGTCGGCGAGATCGACGGCGACAACATCCACACGCCCGGCGTCTACGTGAAGCGCATCGTGCACGTGCCGAATGCGGTCAAGCGCATCGAGCAGCGCACCACCCGCCCGAAAGCGGCCTGAGAGGAGACGAGACCATGGCATGGACCCGTGACCAGATGGCCGCCCGCGCCGCCAAGGAACTGCGCGACGGCTTCTACGTGAACCTCGGCATCGGCATTCCGACGCTGGTTTCCAACCACATCCCGGCCGGCATGAGCGTGCAGCTCCAGTCGGAGAACGGCATGCTCGGCATGGGCCCCTTCCCCTTCGAGGGCGAAGAAGACCCGGACCTGATCAATGCCGGCAAGCAGACCATCACCGAACTGCCGACGACGAGCTATTTCTCCTCGTCGGACAGTTTCGCGATGATCCGCGGCGGCCATATCGACCTGTCCATCCTCGGCGCCATGCAGGTGGCCGAGAATGGCGACCTCGCCAACTGGATGATCCCCGGCAAGATGGTGAAGGGCATGGGCGGCGCCATGGACCTCGTCGCCGGCGTCAAGAAGGTCGTCGTGGTGATGGAGCATGTCGCCAAGGACGGCCCGAAGCTGCTCAAGGCCTGCAACCTGCCGCTGACCGGCGCCAATGTCGTCGATCTCGTGATCACCGACCTCGGCGTCTTCACCATCGACAAGAAGGGCGGCTCCGGCATGACCCTGATCGAGACTGCCGACGGCGTCACCGTCGATGAGATCCGCGCCAATACGGACGCGAACTTCACCGTCGCCCGCAACCTGCTGGCGGCGGCCGGAGCCTGACCTCCAGACGCTATTCCATCGACCGGATCAGGGGAGGCCGCCACGGCCTCCCCTTTTTCATGCCGCGGACGGCCCTCCGGCGGCCATGGATTTGCCACGTCCCGCGGACATCTTCCGCTGAACGTCAGCATCGCTATAGTCGCCGCCCGTCACCGTTACGGATACGGGCCATGCAGGATCGCGCCGCGTGAGTCTTGCCTCTTCCCTCAAGCGGGTTCTGACCGTCGCGGGTGTCACGATCGTGGCGCTCGGCGCGGCAACCGCGCTCGTGCCGGCCATGCTGCCGGGCGAAGCCGTGCGCCGCGACGTCGCGGCCGAGCTCAGCCGCCGCATGGGCCTTCCCGTGACGATCACCGGGCCGGTCTCGGTCAGCGTCATCCCACAGCTCTCGATCCGCCTCGACGGCGTGCGCATGGCCGAGCCGGACGCCGCCGAGCCGCAGGCGACCGCCGAAGCCGTCGTCGCCTCGTTCCGCCTCCTGCCGCTGATCACCGGCACGGTGTCGATCTCGGAATATATACTGGTCCGGCCGCGCATCGCGGTCACCGTCGCCGCCGATGGCGCGTCGAACTGGGACCGCGCCTTCCGGCGCCTGCGCGACACCGCGCGCGACCCCGTGCGCAGCGTCGCGGACCTGCGGATCGTCGACGGCGAGGCGCTGGTGATCGACGAGAAGACGGGCAGCCGCGCCGCGCTCGGCGCCATCGAATTCGCCCTGTCATGGCCGGGGCCCAACCGCCAGGCCAATGTTTCCGGCACGCTCACGGCGAACGGCGAGCCGGTCGAGGTCAATGCCGTGGTGGCGCGCCCGCTGGCCCTGCTCACCGCCGAACCGACCGGCGTGAAGATGCGCGTCACCTCCGCGCCGCTGCGCAGCGCCTTCGAGGGTACCATCACCAATGGCGACGCGCTGACCGCCGCCGGCTCGATGACGCTGGAGACCGCCTCGCTGCGCCAGCTCCTGCGCTGGCTCGGCCAGAATCCGGGCGTCGGCCCTTCCTTCGGCACCTTCGCGCTCAAGGGCGACGTGCAGCTCCAGCCCAATTCGCTGGCCTTCACCAAGGTCAATACCGAGCTGGACGGCAATGTCGCCGACGGCGCGCTGACCATCTCCTTCGAGGGCGCCCGCCCGCAGGTGCAGGGCACCCTCGACGCCGGCCGCGTGGTGGCGACGACCTATTTCCGCGACCTGCGGCTCACCGCCGACGGCAACCAGGGCTGGAACCGCCGGCCCATCGACCTCTCGGCCATCGCCTCCATCGATCTCGACCTCAGGCTCTCCGCGAGCGAGGTCATTGTCGGCCAGGCGAGCCTTGGCCGTTCCGCCGCCTCCGTCGTCGCGCGCGGCGGCCGCCTGACGGTAACGCTCGGCGAAGCCCAGGCCTATGGCGGCACGCTGTCCGGCGCGCTGGTCGTAGCCCCGCGCGGCGAGGATATGGACGTGCGCGCCTCGCTCAACGTCCAGCGTGCGCAGCTCGGCCTCGGCCTCGGCGAGTGGTTCGGCTTCCGCCGGCTGGACGGCACCGCCAACACGCAGCTTTCCATCGAGGCGCGCGGCGCCAGCATGGCCGACCTTGCCCGCACGGCCAACGGCCAGTTGACGCTGACCGCCGTCGAGGGCTCGGTCCACGGCTTCAACGCCGAGGCGATCCTGCGCCGGCTCGAGCGCCGGCCACTCTCCACCACCAGTGCAGACACGCGATCGGGACGCACGACCTATGACCGGATCGCGGCCACGGTGCGGGTGGTCGGCGGCGTCGCCACGACCACCGACCTCGTGCTCGACGGGCAGATGGTTCGCGTCAATGTCGAGGGTGTCGCCAGCCTGCCCCAGCGCGAGTTCGACATGCGCGGCATCGCGACGCTCAAGCGCCGGACCGCCTCCGGGAGCGCTGCGGAGCAGAATTTCGAGCTGCCCTTCGTCGTTCAGGGCCCGTGGGACGATCCGTTCATCCTGCCGGACCCTCAGGCCCTGATCCGCCGCTCGGGTGCAGCGGCGCCTCTGCGCGACGTGACGCGCGACCGCGACGCACTGCGCGCCGTGCTCGACGCCATCAACCGCCACGCCTCGCAGGAGGCCGATCTCGCGCTGCCGCCCCCCGCCACGTCCTACAATCCCTTCGCGCCGATCCTGCCGCGCGACTGATCCGCGGCGCCTAGGCCCTCGGAAGACCGGAATTGCCGTGCCATGGTGCGGCCAGCGAATCGACCCTCACCGGAAACGCCATGCGCCACCGCCTTCGACAGGTTACGCTCAACGTCCTCCTCCTCGCTCTTCTGGCCCTCGTTCCCGCATTGCCCGCCGCCGCGCAGGCTCCGGCTTCGCCGCCCGCTGCGGCGGTCCCTGCGCGCGATGCGGCCGACACTGCCAAGGCGAGCCTCGATCAGGTGGAACTGGCACTCGAGCGCCGCCTGTCCGAACCGGAACTGTCGGACCTGCGCGCCCGCCTCGACCCCGTCCGCGAAGCGCTGACCGCAGCGCAGGCGCAGGTCGAGCCGCGTCTCGCCGAGGCGCGCGACCGGCTGACCCAGCTCGGCCCGAAGCCGGCCGACAACGCGCCGCCGGAGGCGCCGGAAGCACGCCAGCAGCGCGACGAGCAGACCAAGGCCGTTGCCGATCTCGATGCGCGCGTGCGCGCCATCCGCGTGCAGCAGGTGCGCGTCGACCAGCTCGCCGAGCGCATCACCGACCGCCGCCGGCAGCTGTTCACCGCCCAGCTCTTCGAGCGCTCGGTGCCGGTGGTCGACCCGACCTTCTGGACCCAGCTCGCCGACGGCGTACCGCGCTTCATGCGGTCGGCCCAGTTCCTCGCCTCGGACTGGTGGAGCCACCTGACCGATGTCGTCGGCTTCAGCCGGCTGACCGCAGCGGGACTTGCCGGCCTTCTCACCGCCCTCGCACTGACGGCGCTCTACCGCTGGCTGCGCCGCCGCGGGCTCTACGCGAACCCCGCGGATGAGCCCGCCTCGAAGCTCGCGGGCGTGCTCGCCACCTTCCGCGTCGCCGCCGAGCGTGCGCTGGTCCTGCCGGTCCTCGTCGGCGCCATGCTGCTGGTCGCCGAAAACTTCGACCTCGTCCTGCCGCGCGCCCAGCCGCTGGTTCCGTCGGCGGTCATCACGGCCGTGTTCATCGTCTCGCTGACGCGCGGCATCATGCAGGGCGTGCTCGCGCCCGGCGCGCCGGCCTATCGCCTCGTCAACCTGACCGATGCCTATACCGAGGCGGTGTTCGCGGCCATGCGCGGGGCAGCCTGGGTGCTGGCTGTCGGTCTCGTGTTCCTCGCCTTCGCCCGCGTCATCGTCGCGCCGGTCGCCGTCACCGCCTTCATCACCACCCTGACGGCGGTCGGCATAGCGGGCGCCATCTACTGGTTCCTGCGCCGGACCACCGACCGCAGCGACCCCACCGCCGAGGATGCCACCGAGCCGCAGGCATGGGGCTGGACCCGCCCTGCCCTCTGGCTCAGCCTCGCCGTCATCATCGTCGCGCTGATGGCCGGCTACATCGCGCTGGCCGGCTTCGTCGCGAGCCGCATCGCCGCCGCCGTGCTGATCGCCGCCGCGACCGTCATGCTGCTCGCGCTGATCGATGCGGTGATCGCCGAGTGGTTCGGCCCGACCACCCTGCGCGGACGATCGCTTTCGGTCGCCATCGGCATCCGGCCCGAGCGGCTCGACCTGATCGGCACGCTGATCGGCGGCCTGCTGCGCGTCATCGTGCTGATCGCCTCGGCCATGGCGGTGTTCGGCCCTTGGGGCTTCGGCGGCGCCGGCGCCTCGCTGGAGGATGCCTTCTTCGGCCTGCGCTTCGGCGACCTGCGCAACCTGATCCTGTCCATTGCGGGCGCGGGCGCGGTGCTGGCGGTCGGCTTCCTCGTGGCGCGCGCGGTGCTGAAATGGATCCGCGAGCAGGTTCTGCCGCGCAGCGGCATCGATGCCGGCCTGCAGAACTCCATCGCCACCATCCTCGGCTATGCGGGCTTCGCCATGGTCGCGGGCCTTGCCCTGCGCCAGCTCGGGCTGGACCTGTCGAACATCACGATCATCGCAGGCGCCCTGTCGGTCGGCGTCGGTTTCGGCCTGCAATCGATCGTGTCGAACTTCGTGTCCGGCTTGATCCTTCTCGCCGAGCGGCCGATCCGCGTCGGCGACCAGATCGTGGTCAAGGGCGAAGAAGGCTATGTCCGCAAGATCTCGGTGCGCTCCACCGAGATCGAAACGTTCGAGCGCGCCACGGTGATCCTGCCGAATGCCGAGCTGATCTCCGGCGTGGTCAAGAACTGGACCCACTCCAACACGCTCGGCCGCCTGACGATCCCGGTCCGCGTCGGCTTCGAATCCGATCCCGACATCGTGCGCGACGAGCTGATCGCGGCCGCGTGCGACAACCGTTTCGTCGTCCAGCAGCCGCCGCCCCGCGTCTTCCTGATGCGCTTTGCCGATCTCGGCATGGATTTCGAGCTGCGCTGCGTCGTCTCCAATGTCGAATACTCGCTGACCGTGCGCAGCGATCTCCAGCTTGCGATCCTCAAGCGGTTCCGCGACCGCGGCCTGGTCATGATGCCGACGGCCTCGTTCCGCGATTCGGAGATCAAGCGGGAAACGACCCCACCGGCCGCCCCATCGGAGGCGGGCACGGAAGTGACGAAGGCCGATCCGGCCGACAAGCCTGCGGCGGAGAGCCGGAAGGGCTGACCCGCTAAACCCGGATCAGTTGAACAGCCGCGCGACCGCGCCTCGCGCCGAGGTGATGGCCCCGGTGACGCGGTCCTCCATCGGCAGCCGCGGCAGCGACAGGCCGAACAGCCTCGGCCGTTCCGCGGCAACCGGCGCAGCATTGGTCGATGCCGGAACGGTCAGCGCGGCGAGTTCCAGCGGCGCCTGCGGCCGTGGTTCGGGCACGGGTGCCGGCACGCGCCGACGCTCGGCCACGCGCGCCGCAACGGGTCGCGGCGCAGCCACCGCCGCCACGGGCACGATCATCGTCGCCTTTTCCACCAGTGCGCTTTCGAGGCGGTCGGGCGGACGCACCGCCTGCCGCCTGAAGAGCTCGTCGAGATCGGCAGCCGGCGGCGCAAGGCGCGGCGCGGATGCGAGCTGGGCGGGCGGGGTCGGAGTCGCAGTTCCGAACAGCGGCAGGACGACGCGCGGCACGATCACCGCGGCGCAGCTCGCGGCGATGACGGACATGGCGATCTGGGCAGCGAGGCGCCTGCCGCCCGTCGCGATCTTCATGAACAATGCCTGCGCCATGACATCTGACTCCCGGATACCAACGGGCGGACAAAAGCCCGCCATTGAGGCCGGATTCCGGATCGGACTGTGGCGGAGAAGGCGCTGTTCGGTGACCGAATGTATCCGTCAGGCCCGCCGGCGGACCGGAGTGTCGCCCGAGAGCCAGGCCTGGAAGGCAAGATGGCCCGGCGGCGTGACCGCCAGCGTGCGCCCTGCCGGCGAACGTCGCGCCCAGCCCTTCGCCATGGCGTGATCGAGCAGCGCCTTGCCGAGCGCGCCGCCGAGATGCGGCCGCCGCTCGCTCCAGTCGAGGCAGGTGCGGCAGAGCGGGCGCCGGCTCTTCTCCAGCGCGGCGACGTCAACCCCCTCCGCGACGAAGAAGGCCCGACCCGCCGGGGTCAGCGACACCGTGCCGTCGGCGAGCGCCAGCCGCCCCGTTTCCACAAACCCTTCGAACAGGCGCACCGCCCATTCGCCGGCCATGTGGTCGTAGCAGACGCGCGAGCGCCGCATGTCGGGGTCGCGCGGCCCCGTGCGCGTGCGGAGATTTCCGGTCCGCGCGGCAATGCCCATCAGGCCCTCGAGGACCTGTGCGATGTCGCTGCCCGACAGCCGGAAATAGCGGTGCCGCCCCTGCGCCTCGACCATGAGCAGGCCCGCTTCCCGCAGCTTCGCCAGATGGCCGCTGGCGGTCTGGGCGGTGATGCCGGCCTCGTTCGCGAGCTCGCCGGCCGTCAGCGCCCGGCCCGACATCAGCGCGCCCAGCATATTGGCGCGCGCGGGATCGCCGATCAGCGAGGCGACCTCGGCGATGGATGGACCTTCCTTCATGGCGCGTCTCCTCATCTCATGGGAGCACCCTATGCCCGGCACCGCAACAACGGTTCGGTCGCGGCCGAAGCATCGGCGCGCCCGCATCGGGAGATTGACGGCCGGCGGGATCGCCCGCCAAGAGAGGCCCGGGGAGCCATCATGTTCATCATTGCAGTCGCAACCGCCGTCTTCGTCCTTGCCGGTCTCGTCAAGGGCGTGATCGGCCTCGGTCTGCCGACCATCGCGGTCGGCATGCTCAGCCTGTTCGTGACGCCGGCGCAGGCGGCCTCGTGGATGCTGGTGCCATCGCTGCTCACGAATATCTGGCAGGTGGCCGCAGGGCCAAACCTCTGGTCTTTGACCAAGCGCCTCGGCACGATGTTCGCCGGCATCGTCGTCGGCACCTTCGCCGGATCGGGCATCATCACGGGCTCCTTCGCCGGACATGCCGCGGTGGCGCTGGGCGTGGTGCTGATCCTCTATGCCGGGCTGGCGCTGTCCTCGTTCCGTCCGAAGGTTCCGGCCGCCGCCGAGCCCTGGCTGTCGCCCGTCGTCGGGCTTGCGACCGGCGTCGTCACGGCCGGCACCGGCATTTTCGTCATGCCCTCCGTGCCCTATCTCCAGGCGCTCGGCTTCGAGAAGGACGACCTCGTCCAGGCTCTCGGCATCACGTTCCTCGTCGCGACCGTGGCGCTCGGGCTCGGCCTCGCCCGCGAAGGCACTTTGCAGATGGACACCGCGATCTTCTCGACCTGGATGCTGCTGCCCGCCCTCGCCGGCATGTGGATCGGACAGGTGGTGCGCTCGCGCATCAGCGCCACAACGTTCCGCACCTGCTTCCTCGTCGGCCTCATCATTCTCGGCGCGCATCTGGCGCTGAAGCCGCTGTTCTGAAGCGGCCCAATCGCACCCTTTGCGTCATGGCCGGGCATAGGCGGCTTTCAGCCGCCCTTCTTTAGCTTGAATGCCGAGGCGTGGCCTCGGCTACGCCGGCCATCCACGACTTGAACTCGACGGATCAAGGAATTCGTGGATACCCGGCCCAAGGCCGGGCATGACGTCGAGGGCCTGCGGCGAGCAATGCGACTCCGCCAGAATTACCCCTCCAGCCATTCCCGCAGCTTCGTCGTTCGTGGCCGCATCCTACCGCCATCCACCGCGATCCTGAGCGCACGGCTCTCGCCGACCAGCACCACGAAGGTGCGTCCGCGCGTCACCGCCGTGTAGATCAGGTTGCGCGCCAGCATGGCGTAATGCTGCGTCGTCACGGGAATGACGACGGCCGGATATTCCGAGCCCTGGCTCTTGTGGATAGTGGTCGCATAGGCCGGCACGAGGTTTTCCAGCTCGGCGAAGGGATAGACCACCTGCCGGCCGTCGAAGAGCGCGATCAGTTCGCCCTCCTCCTGGTCGATCCTGAGCACCGAGCCGAGGTCGCCGTTGAACACGTCGCGGTCATAGTCGTTGGCGGTCTGCATGACCCGGTCGCCGGCCGCATAGGTCCAGCCATAGCGCTCGATGGAACGCCCCTGCGAGGGGTTCAGCACCTTCTGCAATTCGATGTTCATGTTGCGCGCGCCGAGCGTGCCCTTGTTCATCGGCGACAGCACCTGCACGTCGCGCACGGGATCGAAGCCGAAGCGGCGGGGTATCCGCTCCTTGACGATCTCGATGATCTTGGCGAGCCCGTCCTCCGGCGAGTTCATCTCGACGAAATAGAAATCGCTCGCCTCGCCGGGCACCGGCGGCTCCGGCATCTCGCCGTGGTTGATGCGGTGGGCGCTGGCGATGATGCGGCTCGCCTCCGCCTGCCGGAACACCTCCGTCAACCGCGCCACGGGCACGAGGCCGGAATTGATGATGTCGGCCAGCACCTGACCCGGCCCGACGGAAGGGAGCTGATCGACGTCGCCGACCAGCAGCAGCGCGGCATCCGCAGGCAGGACCTCGACCAGCGCCAGCATCAGGGGCACGTCGACCATCGAGGTCTCGTCGACGACGAGCAGGTCGCAATCGAGGAGATTTTCACGTCCGCGCGAGAAGGCGCCGAATTCCGGGTCGATCTCCAGCAGGCGGTGGATGGTCTTGGCCTCCAGCCCCGTCTGCTCCGCCATGCGCTTGGCGGCACGGCCCGTGGGGGCTGCGAGCACGACGCTCACCTCCTGTCGGGCGAGCACTTTCAGCACCGTGTCGAGCAGGGTCGTCTTGCCGACGCCGGGACCGCCGGTGATGACGGAGACCTTGGCGCCAAGAATGGTCGCCAGCGCCTGGTGCTGCGACGGCGCAAGCGCCTTGCCCGTGCGCGCCTCGACCCGCGGCACCTCGCGGGCAAGGTCGATCTCGCCCCATGGCGGCTTGCCCTTGGCGAGATCGCGCAGCCGCTCGCCGATGATCTTCTCGGCCCGGTGCAGCTCTTTCAGGAACAGATGCTGCTCGCCGCCGATCGTATCGGCGACGAGGTTCCGCGATGCCACTTCCGCATCGGCCGCCTCCGCGATCAGCGTCTCGTCGGCATCGAGCAGGCGCGCTGCGAGTTCGACCGCCTGCTGACGCGGCAGTCCGGTGTGGCCGTCGTCGCGCGCTTGCTGGAGCGCGAAGGTTATGCCGGCCCGCATACGCTCCGGCGCATCGCGCGCGAGGCCGAGCGAGGTCGCCACGCCGTCGGCGGTGAGGAAGCCGATGCCTCTGATATCGCGGGCGAGACGATAGGGGTCCTGCCGGATCAGACCGATCGCTTCCGGCCCCATAGCGCGGAATACCCGCGCCGCCTGTCCGAGCCCGAGCCCGTGCTCCTGCAGGAACACGCCGAGGTCGCGGACGATCCGGTCCTCGGCCCAGCTCTCCGTGATGCGCCTGATCCGCGCATCGGTGAGGCCCGGCAATTCCTTCAGCCGCTGCGGCTCGTTGTCGAGGACCTCGAAGGTGCGCTTGCCGAAGGCTTGCACGATCTTGTGAGCGGTCGCGATGCCGATGCCCTTGATCGCGCCCGAGGCAAGATAGCGCTCGATACCGTCCTTCGAGGCCGGCGGCGCCGTGACGAGGCTCGTCGCCTTGAACTGGAGCCCGTGGGTGCGGTCGTTGATCCACGAGCCCTGCGCGGTCATCATCTCGCCGGCGGCGACCGTCGCGGCCGTGCCGACGATGGCGACCGGCTGCGGCCGGCCGCGCACGCGCACCTTCAGCACCGCGAAACCGGTCGCGGGCGAATGGAACGTGACCCTCTCGATGGCGCCGGTCAGGGTCTCGACCGGGCCGGAAGACGGCGAAGCGGCGCTCTCGCGCATGGCGGCGAATCGCGAATGACGATGGACGGGAACAGGCGGCGAACCTAGAACGGCGAGGCCTGCCCGTCCACGCCGAACCGACGCCCTCGATCGACCCGACATGGCCTTCGCGCTTTCCGATGTCAGTCTCGTCCAGGCCGCGATCGTGGCGGGCACGGCTTTCGGGGCCGCCATTGTCGGCGGCATGGCCGGCTACGGCACCGGACTTCTGCTGCCGCTGGTTCTCGTGCCCGTGATCGGTGCGGAGAACGTCGTGCCGGTCATCGCGGTGTCCTCGATGTTCACCAATGTCAGCCGGCTCGTCGCCATGCGCGCGCATGTCGACTGGCCGAAGGTCGCGCTGCTCCTGCCGCTCTCGGTGCCGCTGGTCATTCTCTCGGCCTATGGGTTCACGCGGCTCGACGAGCGCGGCGCCTCGCTTGTGATCGGCGCCATGCTGATCGTGCTGGTGCCGCTGCGCCGCTGGCTCGCCCATGTCGGGTTCCGCCTCGCGGGCTGGCAGTTGATCCCCGCGGGCGGCGTCTACGGTTTCGTCACCGGCGCCTCGACCGGCGCTGGCGTGATCCTCGTGTCGTTCCTGATGGCGGCAGGGCTCACCGGTCCGGCCGTCGTCGCGACCGACGCCGCCGCCTCCATCGCCATCGGCATTGCCAAGGCGGCGACCTTCGGCTGGAACGCGGCCCTACCGCCGCCCGTGCTGATCTTCGCGCTGCTGGTCGGGCTCGCGACGCTCCCCGGCGCCTTTGTCGCGCGCTTCATCCTCGAACGCCTGCCGGTTCGGCTCCACACGCTTATGCTGGAAGCGGTCATCGTCATCGGTGGAGCGGCCGTCATGGCGCGCGGCATTTTCGGCCGGTGATCCGGCCGTGGCGGGGTTCGCGGCCTCGGCCCTTGCAATCCGCGGAACCGTCCCCATCTAGGCTCCAAGGCTGAAGAGGCCCGGCGCCATCAGGTGCGGGCCGGCAACGTTCCTCCCCCTCCGGAACAGATGCCGACCGATCGCGTTGATGAGCGCGAGGCCGGTTCTTCGCGCGATTGACGGCCGCCCCTTCCGGCAGGCCGTCACAGCGCCAAGCGTTCAGCCCGAGACGCGAGATCACCTCATTCAGCCGACCGCGGATGTAACGGCGGCAAGAGGGTGGTCCCGCGTCGACAAATTCTGTATGACGCGAACCCTGGCATTTGGCGGCATTGCCGTCGGAGCCGGGGTTTTCTGCGCCGGATAGCCGGCGCCCCGACGGAGAAGCCAGCCTATGGCGAAGGAAGACGTCCTCAATTTCGAAGGCAAAGTGACCGAGGTCATGCCCGACGCGCGCTTCCGCGTCGAGCTCGACAACGGCCACATGGTTGTCGTCTACACGGCCGGAAAGATGAAGAAGAACCGGATCAAGACGCTGGTCGGCGACCGCGTGACGGTGGAGATGACCCCCTACGACCTCGACAAGGGCCGTCTGGTGTTCCGCCACAAGGGCGATGCTCCGCCCCCCGGCCCGCGTCCCGGCGGTGCCCGCCCCGGCGGCCCCCAGCGCCGTCGCTGATCCGCTTCTCCGGCGCGCTGCCCGCGCAGCGCCTCGCGCCCGCCGCGGCGACCTGACCGGGTCGCCGCCTGCCGCCTCGGGCCCTCCATGCCTTCATCCTCCGAACCTTCGTCCTCCGCGATTTCGCCCCGCACGGCGACCTTTCTCGGCTTCGGCGCCATCGGGCTGTGGGGGCTTCTCGCCCTGTTCACGGCCGCGTCTGGGCAAATTCCGCCGTTCCAGCTTACCGCCATGACCTTCGCCATCGGCGGGAGCGTCGGCCTTGCCGTGGTCGCGACCCGGCCGGGCGGATTGCGCCTGCTGGCCCAGCCGCCCATCGTCTGGCTGCACGGGCTGGCGGGCCTCTTCGGCTATCACGCGCTCTATTTCACCGCGCTGCGCTACGCGCCGGCGGCCGAAGCCAACCTCCTCAACTATCTCTGGCCGCTGCTGATCGTCGTCTTCTCGGCATTGCTGCCGGGCCAGCGGCTGATGCGCCACCATATCCTCGGCGCCTTGCTCGGGCTCGCAGGCACGGTGCTGCTGATCGCAGGGCGAGGCAGCCTCGGCGCGGGTTTCGATGCCGCCCATCTGCCCGGCTATGCGGCGGCGATCGGCTGCGCGCTGTTCTGGTCGGTTTATTCGGTGACGGCCCGCCTTCTGCCCGGCGTGCCGACCGAGGCGGTCGCCGGCTTCTGCCTCGGCACGGCCGTTCTGGCGCTATTCTGCCATCTCGCGCTTGAAACAACCGTCTGGCCGGCCAGCGCCATGGAATGGGCTGCCGTCGTCGCCCTCGGCCTCGGCCCGGTGGGCACTGCCTTCTATCTCTGGGACAACGGCATGAAGCGCGGCGACATCCAGATCCTGGGAGCTGCGAGCTATGCCGCGCCGGTGCTCTCGACGCTCGCGCTGGTCGCCTTCGGCTTCGCCCAGCCGAGCCTCGTTCTCGCGGTCTCGGTGGCGCTGATCGTCGCCGGCTCGGTGATCGCGGCGAAGAGCCTCCTTCGGCGCTGAAGCTCAGACCGCTGGCGGGCGGCGGCACCAGTAGCGATAGACCTCGGAAAAGCCGAGCCGCGCATAGAGCGCCTGCGCCTGCACATTGGCGTCGCGCACCTGAAGATAGGCGGTGCCGGCGCCCTTCGACCGACCCCAGTGCAGGAGCGAGGTGACCATCCGCGCGCCGACGCCGCTGCCGCGCGCGGCCGGCGAAACCGCGAGATCGTAGAGCCCGACATAGCCGCGCTCGGCCACCGCAATGCCGTAGCCGAGCGGTTCGCGCTCGACATAGACCGTGGCGAAGGCCGCCTCCACGCGGATGTTGGAGACGATGGCGGCCAGCATGTCGCGCTGCCAGTCGGCGAGTTCGTAGGCCGCCGCCGCGCCCTCGATCCAGGCCGCCGACGGCTCCTCCGCCATCACCACGGCGGCCGTTCCCGCGCCCTGGAGCTTCACGCGGTCCTTCAGCGAGGCGGTCATCACGACGGTCGGGTCGTAGAAGCTCCAGCCCGCCGCCTCCAAAGCCTCGTCGGTGCCATGAGCAGACAGCGGCGTGATGCGCACCATCGGCTCGATGCCGGCACGCCGGTAGACCGTCTTCACGGTGCGGATCAGTTCGTCCGCCGGCAGCGTCGAGGGATGGAGCTGGCTCGCCGCATTGGAGCGCTTGGTGTGACCCCCGGCCATGCGCAGCAGCCAGCCGTCGACATGGACGGTCTGCAGCGCCGGCCAGGCATTGAACAGCCGCTCCTCGAGATCGCGGACGAGGGCAATATCCGTAGCGCTTTCGGTCATCGTGAGGCTCGCGAAGGTCAGGAGCCCGGCCGCCAGCCGGGTGCGGCAAGCGTGAACCCGGCGAAGTCGAAGCCCGGCGCGACCGTGCAGCCGACCAGCGTCCAGTCGCCGAGGCTTTCCGCCGCCTGCCAGTGATGCGGCGGCACGACGCCCTGCGGACGCTCGCCGGCGGCGAGGTCGGCGCCAAGCACATGATCGGTGACCGGCCCGGCATCGCCCGGCGCGATGGACAAGGTCAGCGGCGCGCCGGCATGCCAGTGCCAGATCTCCGTCGCATCGACCTTGTGCCAGTGCGAGCGCTCGCCGCGCTTCAGCAAGAAGTAGATCGCGGTGGACGCGGCCCGGCCGCCCTCGCCCGCGCCATCCCGGAACGTCTCGCGGAAATGGCCGCCTTCCGGGTGCGGCTTCAGGTCGAGCAGCGCGATGATCTGGTCGGCGGTCATCGCCTATTTCCGGCCGCGGCCGAAATCCGGGTCCGCCGTGTCCTGCCGCTGGTCGATGATCGAGCGGCGGATGGCGCGCGTGCGCGTGAACAGGTCGAAGAGCTGGTCACCCTGCCCCCAGCGGATATTGCGCTGGAGCGCGATCAGATCCTCGGTGAACCGCCCCAGCACTTCCAGCACCGCCTCCTTGTTGTGGAGGAAGACGTCGCGCCACATGGTCGGGTCGGAGGCCGCGATGCGCGTGAAGTCGCGGAAGCCGCCGGCCGAGAACTTGATCACCTCGCTCTCGGTAACCTGTTCGAGGTCCGAGGCCGTGCCGACGATGTTGTAGGCGATGAGATGCGGCACATGGCTGGTGATGGCGAGGACGAGATCGTGATGGTCCGGCGCCATGACCTCGGTCTTGGAGCCCAGCGCCTGCCAGAACGCCTCGACCTTCGCGACCGCAGCAGGATCGGCCCCCTCCGTCGGGGTGATGATGCACCAGCGGCCATGGAACAGCTCCGGAAACCCAGAATCCGGTCCCGAATGCTCCGTGCCCGCCACAGGATGGGCCGGAATGAGCTGGACGCCGGGCGGCATATGCGGCGCCATCTGCGCGACGATCGAGCCCTTGGTGGAGCCGACATCGGAAACGATAGCGCCCGGCTTCAGATGCGGGCCGATGGCCTCGGCCACCACGCCCATCGCGCCGACCGGCACGCAGACGACCACGAGGTCGGCATCTGCTACGGCAGCGCCGAGATCGGTGGTCGCCTCGTCGGCAATGCCGAGTTCCCTCACGCGCGCCACCACCGCCTCCGAGCGGTCGGCGGCAACCACGCGGCCGGCCACGGAAAGCTGCTTCAAGGCGCGCGCGATGGATGAGCCGATCAGCCCGAGGCCGATCAGCGTGACCTTGTCGAAGTGCGTCTCCGTGCTCACCGCTTCATGAACTCGGCGAGCGAGGCGACGAGGTGGCGGTTCGCCTCCTCGCTGCCGATGGTGAGGCGCAGCGCGCCGGGCAGGCCGTAGGCCGCGACCCTGCGCAGAACGAGGCCCTTCGAGACGAGGAAGTCATCGGCGTCGCCGGCGGTCTTACCGGCATCCCCGGGGAAGTGGATCAGCAGGAAATTGCCGACCGAGGGCGTCACCTTCAGGCCGAGCTTCTCGATCTCCGCAGTCACCCAGGGCAGCCAGGTCTCGTTGAACTCGACGGCCTTCTGTACGAAAGCCTGGTCCTCGACGGCGGCTGCGCCAGCCGCGATGGCCGCGGCATTGACGTTGAACGGCCCGCGGATGCGGTTCACCGCATCGATCAGGTGCGCCGGGCCGACCATCCAGCCAATGCGCAGCGCCGCGAGCCCGTAGATCTTCGAGAAGGTGCGCGTCATCACGACGTTCTCGTTCGACGCCACCAGTTCGAGGCCGCTCTCGTAGTCGTTGCGGCGGACATATTCGGCATAGGCCGCGTCGAGGATCAGCAGCACCGACTTCGGCAGCCCCGCATGCAGGCGCTTCACCTCGTCGAAGGGGATGTAGGTGCCGGTCGGATTGTTGGGGTTGGCGAGATAGACGATCTTCGTCTTAGGCGTCACCGCCTTCAGGATCGCATCGACATCGGCCGTCAGGTTCTTCTCGGGCACCACGACGGGCGTGCCGCCGGCCGCGAGAATGGCGATCTTGTAGACGAGGAAGCCGTGCTCGGTGAACACGCCCTCGTCGCCCGGGCCGATATAGGCATTGGTCAGCAGCGACAGCAGTTCGTCCGAGCCGGAGCCGCACAAGATGCGCTCGGGATCGAGGCCGTAGAGCCTGCCGATGGCCTCGCGCAGCACCGCCGAGGAGCCTTCCGGATAGAGTTCCAGCTTGGCCGCGATGTCGGCATAGGCCGCCTTGGCCTTCGGGCTCGGGCCGAGCGGCGTCTCGTTGGACGAGAGCTTGTGGACCTTGGCGACGCCCGGCGCACCCGACTTGCCCGGCACATAGGCGTCGATGGCCATCACGCCGGGGCGGGGAACGGGACGCAGGACTTCGGAGCTCATGACGACACCGGATAAGGGCAGGCGGAAGAAGAAAAATGTCAGGCCGCGACGGGCCTTGCGGTGTAGCCGACCGTGCGGGCCGCTTCAACAGCAAGGCCGGAGGCCGCGTCGCGGGCGATCTCCTCCTCGGAGGCCTCGCGCGGGCCCCAGGCGAGGATATGGTGCCGCGCGCCGGCATCGGCGCTGGCAAGCACGGCATCGACATGGACGGCCGGCGCGGTCGGCAGGGTCAGCGCCACCAGCCGCGTGTCGAGCCCGGTCGTGTCGATGGAGGGGTGGCCGATGACGAGCGCCTGCGGCGGACGCGGGCTCGCGGCACGCGCAATCGCCGGCGCGGTCGCCATGCCGATCGGCTGGTCGGGAAGGCCGAGCTTCTCCCACCAGGCTTCCTTCGCGGCGCCGAGCCCGATCAGGCCGAGATCGCCGCGGTCGCGGCCGATGGCGGCGATCACCGAGCCGGGGCTCGAATGTTTCACCAGCGGCACGCCGAAACCGAAATGGAAGCGGGCGAGTTCGCGGGCGTTTTCCTGCTCCGGTCCCATCACGACATGAACCGAATGGGGCGACTGGACATAGGTGAAGGTCGAGATGATCTGCCGCCAGATCTGGACGATCAGCTCGACGGGCAGGATGCCCTTGTGCCGCTCGACGAGGCTGCGGACCACGTCCGCCTCGCGCGCCGGCCGGAAGGCGGAGCCGGTCTCGGCGGTCTTCTTCACCTCGATCAGCGTCTCGATGATCTGGCCGCGCTCCATCAGGAGAGCGTGCATCGCCTGATCGATCCGGTCGATCTCGGCACGCAGGTCTGCAAGACTTGGCTGGTTCGGGTCGCTCATGACGCGCTAATCCGGCCGGGTCACGAGAACAGCGCGTCGGGCGCGGCCGTCGCCGGCATGGCGGCGGTGACCTCGATCTCGATCTTCATTTCCGGCTTCAGGAGGCCCGCCACCACCAGCAGCGTCGCCGCCGGGCGGATGTCGCCGAACATCTCGCCGAAGATCGGAAACACCTTCTCGGCATCCCCCGCCTCGGTGATGTAATAGGTCGCGCGCACCACCTCGGCCATCGATGTGCCGGCCTCGCGCAGCGTCGCGGCGATGGTCTTCAGGCAGTTGCGCGCCTGTTCCTCCACCGTCGGCGGCAGGGTCATGGTCGTGTAGTCGTAGCCGGTGGTGCCGGCGACGAAGACGAAGCCGCCCTGCACGACGGCCCGCGAATAGCCCGCTGCCTTTTCGAACGGGGACCCCGTGGAGATCAGGCGGCGTTCCATGGCGGCATGTCCTTGCGCGGTTACATCCAGGGGCGGGCTGCGCCGGCGGTCGTCTCGAAATCGTCGATCGCCTTGGCCTTCACCATGGTGAGGCCGATATCGTCGAGGCCGTTGAGCAGGCAGTGCTTGCGGAACGGGTCGAGGTCGAACTTGATCGTCCCGCCGTCGGGTCCGCGGATTTCCTGCGCTTCGAGGTCGACGGTCAGCGTCGCGTTGGAGCCGCGGTCGGCGTCCTCGAACAGCTTTTCCAGCTCTTCCGGCGTCACCGTGATCGGCAGGACGCCGTTCTTGAAGCAGTTATTGTAGAAAATGTCGGCGAAGCTGGTCGAGATCACGCAGCGGATGCCGAAATCGAGCAGCGCCCAGGGCGCATGCTCGCGCGACGATCCGCAGCCGAAATTGTCGCCCGCGACGAGAATCTGCGCGCGGCGATAGGCCGGCTTGTTCAGCACGAAATCCGGATTCTCCGAACCGTCGTCGTTGAAGCGCATCTCGGAGAACAGGCCTGCGCCGAGGCCGGTCCGCTTGATCGTCTTCAGATACTGCTTCGGGATGATCATGTCGGTATCGACATTGATCGTGCGCATCGGCGCGGCAACCCCGGTCAGCACGTTGAACTTCTGCATGGGTTTCCCCCGTCAAGGCTCGTTGACCGCGGATGTATCAGAGCCATGACGTTGCCTGCAAGGCGACAGACGGGCGGCCGGCTTGCGATTGGCGCCCGGCTTGCCGATATGGTCGGCACGGGAGAAAGCTCATGTCCGTCCACGCATCCATCACCGCCAAGCTGACCGAAGCCTTCGCCCCGACCGCGCTCGACGTCGTCGACGAGAGCGACAACCATCGGGGTCATGGCGGCTGGCGGGAGGGCGGCGAAACCCATTTCCGCGTCAAGGTCGTCTCGGAGGCGTTCCAGGGCCGCTCGCGCGTCGACCGCCACCGCATGGTCAACCAGGTGCTGGACGCCGAGCTGAAGGGCCGCGTCCACGCCCTGGCCATCGAGGCGCGCGCGCCGGGCGAATAAACGTCAGAAGCCGGTGATCAGCCGGTCGGCGGTAGCGAGATTGCACGCCATAGGCACGTCATAGACCACGGCGAGCCGCGTCAGCGCCTTGACGTCGACGTCGTGCGGATGCGGCGAGAGCGGGTCGACGAGGAAGACCATGAGCATGATCCGGCCCTCGACGATCAGCGCGCCGATCTGCTGATCCCCGCCGAGCGGACCGCTCTTCATCAGGCTTATGTCCAGCTCCGGCATATCGGCCTTCAGCAGCGAGCCGGTCGTGCCGGTCGCGACCAGCGCATGGCGCGAGAGCACCGCCCTGTGCCGGCGGGCCCAGGCGATGATGTCCGGTTTCTTCTGGTCATGCGCAATGAGGGCGATAAGGGGATCGGCCGTGTCGGTCATGCCGTCATCCTGTCTGTTTCTCCCGTCCGAACGGCCGTGATCATGCCGCCACCGCCTGTTCCAGCGGCGTGATCTTCAGCGCCGTGATCCGGTTGCGCTGGCGGCGCAGCACCTGGAAGCGGAAGCCGTGGAAGGTGAAGGTCTGCCCGGCCTCGGGGATCGAGCGCGCCTCGTGGATGACGAGGCCGGCAATGGTCGTCGCCTCCTCGTCGGGCAGGCGCCAGTCCATGACGCGGTTGAGGTCGCGCACCGGCACTGCGCCGTCGACATTGACCGAGCCGTCGCGCTGCGGGCGCACGCCGGTCACCTGCACGTCGTGCTCGTCGCGGATGTCGCCGACGATCTCCTCGATGATGTCCTCGAGCGTCACGAGGCCCATCATGTCGCCGTACTCGTCCACGACCATGGCGAAATGCGTCTTGCGCCGCAGGAAGGCCTTGAGCTGGTCCTGCAGGCTGGTCGATTCCGGCACGAACCATGCGGGCAGCGCAAGGCTTGCCACATCGATCTTCGCGGCATCGCCGCCCGCCGCCGCCAGCGCGCGCAACAGGTCCTTGCCGTGCAGCACGCCGATAATGTTCTCGGGGCTGTCGCGCCAGAGCGGGATGCGGGTATAGGGCGCCGCCAGCACGTCGCGCACCACCTTGGACGGCGCATCGCCGACATCGATGGTCACCATTTTGGTGCGGTGGACCATCACGTCCAGCACGGTCAGGTCCTTCAGGTCGAGGATGCCGCCGACCATGTCGCGGTCGAGCTTCTCGAAGGCCCCCTCCTTGTGCATCAGGTCCATCGCGCCGCGCAGTTCCTCGGTGCCCGATGACACGGGCGCGGTACCGAGCCTGATGCCGCAAAGCCGCAGCACGCCACGCATGGCGCCGTCGAGCGCCGAGGCGACCGGCTCCAGCACCGCCATGGCGGCTGCCGTCGGGCGGGCGAGGATAAGGGCCGTCTGCTCGGGGCGGAGGATCGCGATGGTGCGCGGCAGCACCTCGGCGAAGACCACGATGAGGCCGAGCATGCCAAGCGCGGCATAGGCGAGCCCCCCCACGCCGAAGGCCGCGACCGACAGGCTCGCCGCAAGCACCGTGACGGCGACCAGCAGGGCGGTGCGGCCGATCACCAGCGCGGCGACCAGCCGCTCGCGCTTGTCCAGGAAGCGGATCACGAGGCCCGCGCGGCGGTCGCCGGCGGCTTCGAGATTGGTCATCCGGGTCCGCGAGGCGGCCGCGATGGCGGTCCTCGCTGCGGAACTCATGCCCGCAAGGACGAGGCCGACGGCGATCAGGCCAAGCGCCGGAAGCAGGGGCATTGCGAAGGCGTCCATCGGGTCCTCGGCCGCGGAATCGCCTCACAATGCCATGACGGGCACAGGAAAACCTAGTACCGGCGCCCCACCGGGAGACCGCCTTCCGGCATCAGAGATCCAGCCTCTTGGCGATCACCTTGTCGTCCGACCAGTAGTCGGCAAATCCGAGCCCGCCGTAATAGGCGAGGCCCCCGACATTCTCCCGCCGGATCGTCGCGTCGATCGTGCTGACGCCGGCCTTGCGCGCCGCCGTTCGCGTTGCCGCGAAGAGACGCGCCCCGACGCCCCGCCCCTGCCCGTCGATCGCCACGAACGTCGCGATCACCGCCCAATCCGCCGGATGCGGATTGGCCCCCTTCCAGTCGGGGTCGCACCATTCGAGTGCCTGGAAACCAAGGATCGTTCCCCCGGCATCGGCCACCATGCAGCTGATGCCGCGCTCCGGCGACACATAGTGGCTGATCATCCGTTCCTCGTTGAACGGCTGGCGGTGCGCAGTAGTGCCGCCCTTCGCGATGATCGCGTTGAGGAGAGATGCCATCGCTGCCGCATCGGCGGGGTCCGCGCTCCGGATGACAATGTCCTCGCTCACGACCACCCTCCACAGGCAGGTTCGACTGCAACTCGTCCGGTATGCTAGCGCCGGAGCAACTCCTCGCCGAGGAATTCGCGCACCGCGGCCGCATCGACATCCTTCGCGATGAAACTCTGCCCGATGCCGCGCGCGAGGATGAAGGTGAGCCGGCCGCGCGCGACCTTCTTGTCCTGCGCGATGGCGGTCATCAGCGCATCGACATCGCCGACCCCGCCGGGCACGGCCGCGACCTCCGTCGGCAGGCCGACGGCTTTCAGGTGCGCGGACATGCGGTCGGCATCGTCGGGCGCGCAGAGGCCGAGCTTCGCGGAGAAGCGGAACGCCTGGCACATGCCGATGGCAACGCCTTCTCCATGGACGAGCCGCGCGCCGTCATAGGCCGTCACCGCCTCCAGCGCATGCCCGAACGTATGGCCGAGATTGAGCAGGGCGCGGTCGCCGGTTTCGGTCTCGTCGCGGGCGACCACCGCCGCCTTGGCGCGGCAGGACGTGGCGATGGCGTGGACGCGGTCGCGGCCGCCCTGGAAGACGCCGCGCCAGTTGGCTTCGAGCCACGAGAAAAAGTCGGGATCGTCGATCAGGCCGTATTTCGCGACCTCGGCATAGCCGGCGCGGAACTCGCGGGTCGACAGCGTGTCGAGGGCGTCGGTATCGGCCAGCACGAGGCCCGGCTGGTAGAACGCGCCGATCAGGTTCTTGCCGTGGCGGGAATTGATGCCGGTCTTGCCGCCGACGGACGAATCGACCTGCGCCAGCAGGCTGGTCGGCATCTGCACGAAGCCCATGCCGCGGCGGACCACGGCCGCGGCGAAGCCTGCGAGGTCGCCGACAACGCCGCCGCCGAGCGCCAGCACGATGTCGCCGCGCTCCAGCCGGTGGCCGAGGATCTGGTCGACCACCTCCTCTAGCATCGCAAAGCGCTTGGTCGCCTCGCCGGCCGGCACGGTGACGCGGTGGTGGCGGATGTCGGCGGCGGAGAGCCCAGCCTCCAGCGCCGGGGCATGCAGCGCGCCGACCGTCGCATCGGTGACGATGGCGACGGCGCGGCCGGGAAAGCGCGCGGCGATCGTCTCGCCGGCTTGGCCGATCAGGCCCGAGCCGATCAGGATGTCGTAGGAGCGTTCGGCCAGCGCGACGGGCACGCGGGTGACGGCGTCCGGTTCGCGGACGGCGGCATCGGAGGTCATGGTGTGGGCGGGTCCTTGGGCGAGGCGACATGGCCGGCAACCGCCGCGATCACGTCGTCGACAATGTCTTCGTGGGAAGCCTCGCGCGAGACGACCGTGAGGTCCGCCTCGGCATAGAACGGATGGCGCTGGTCCATCAGGCGGCGCAGCACCTCGGCGGGATCGTCGGCCTTGAGCAGCGGCCGGTCGGCGCGGCGGCGCACGCGCTTCAGCAGCACGTCGAGATCGGCCTTGAGCCAGACCGAGACACCCTGCGCCCTGATCCGCGCGCGGGTCTCCTCGTTCATATAGGCGCCGCCCCCGGTCGCCAGCACCTGCGGACCGCCGTCGAGCAGGCGCGCGACGACGCGCACCTCGCCGGAGCGGAAATAGGGCTCGCCGTGCTTCTCGAAGATTTCCGGGATGGTCATACCGGCCGCCTTCTCGATCTCGGTATCGGCATCGAGGAAAGGCAGGCCGAGCCGCTGGGCGAGGCGGCGGCCGATGGAGGATTTGCCGGCGCCCATCAGCCCGACCAGCACGACCGAGCGGGCGCCGAGCGCCTCGCGGACCTGCTTGCAATCGATGTCGGCGGCGAGAGTCACGGCGTTTCCCTGTTGAAAACACCCTGTCTCATGAAATTGGCCGCAAGGGCAACCAATCGGAAGGATGAGCCGTGCTCCGGCTCAGGCAGAGGCCTCGCGTGCGGCGATGGCATCCGCGATGGCCACGAGCTTGCGCGCCATCTCCGCGTGCAGGCGCTCGACCATGCGGCCCTCGATCTGGATCGCGCCCTTGGGCGCGTTTTCGGGCAGGTCGAAGGCGGCGATGATCGTCCGCGCCCAGGCGACCTCCTTCTCCCCCGGCGAGAAGGAGGCATTGCACGGCGCGATCTGCGAGGGGTGGATCAGCGTCTTGCCGTCGAAGCCCATGTCGCGCGCCTCGGCGCATTCGCGTGCGAACCCGGTCTCGTCGCCGATCTCGTTGAAAACGCCGTCGAGGATGGCGAGCCCATGCGCGCGCGCGGCCGCGAGAGAGGTCATCAGCCATGAATTCATCGGCGCGCGACCGGGCACGATGCGCGCGCCGGTCTCCTTGGCGAGGTCGTTGGTGCCCATGACGAAACCGGTCAGGCGCGTCGAACGATCCTTCGCCGCCGCCGCGATGGCGCCTGCGTTGAGCATGGCGAGCGGCGTCTCCATCATCGCCCAGACGGCCGTGCGCTCCGGCGCGCCGGCCGCTGCAATGGCCTTGCCGGAGGCGACCAGATCGGGCCCGTCATTGACCTTGGGGATCAGGATCACCTCCGCGCCGGTCGGCGCGATCGCCGCGAGGTCGTCCTTGCCCCATTGCGTATCCAGCCCGTTGATCCTGACCACCACCTCGCGATGGCCGAAACCGCCTTGCCTGACGGCGGCCGCCACCTGCTCGCGCGCCACCTGCTTGGCGTCCGGCGCGACGGCATCCTCGAGGTCGAGGATCACCACGTCAGCGGCCAGCGTGCGGGCCTTGTCGAGCGCGCGGGCATTGGAACCCGGCATGTAGAGGGCGGATCGGCGGGGACGGTTGGACATCGGGAAATCCGGGGATGGGCTATGTGCCGGCGAGGCTAGCTGCAATGCAGCACGCATGCCATCGTCCTTCCGAACGAGTTTTTGAACCAACGAGAACAAGCGTGACACACGCGGACGTGCTGATCGTCGGCGGCGGGATCATGGGGTCCTGCACCGCCTATTTCCTCAAGAAGGAGCTGGGTTTTCAGGGAACGGTGCGCGTCATCGAGCGCGACCCGACCTATGCCGAGGCCTCGACCACGCTGTCGGCGGCCTCGATCCGCCAGCAGTTCTCCACCCCTGAGAACATCCGCATGAGCCGCTTCGGCATCGAGGTGATCCGCGGTCTCAAGGCGCGCTTCGGCGCCGATGCCGATATCGGCTTCCGCGAGGGCGGCTACCTGATCCTCGCCTCGGAAGGTGGCCGCGAGGTTCTGGAGGCCAACTGGCGCACCCAGACTGCCGAAGGCGCGGACATCCTGCTGCTCGGCCCGGACGAGTTGAAGGCTCGCTTTCCGTGGATCTCCACCGAGGACCTCGCGCTCGGCGCCTGGGGCCGCACCGGCGAGGGCTGGTTCGACGCCGCCATGCTGCTCGACCTGTTCCGCAAGGCGGCGCGCGACGCCGGCGCGATCTACGAGAAGGGCGAGGTCGCGTCCCTGACGCGGGACGGCGGACGGATGACGGGCGTCACCCTGAAGGACGGCACGACGCGCTCCTGCGGCACGCTGGTGCTCGCGGCCGGTGCCTGGGCCGGCCGCCTCGCGCAAGCGGTCGACGTGCCGCTGCCGGTCGAGCCGCGCAAGCGCACCGTCTTCGTGGTCAAGTGCCCGGAAACCTTTCCCGACATGCCGCTGATCGTCGACCCCTCCGGCGTCTGGATGCGCCCGGAGCGCGACCTCGTCATCGGCGGCTGGGGGCCGGGCGAGACCGACCCAGATCCCGCGGCTTACGGCGATTTCGACCCCAGCCACGACGAATTCGAGAACCATGTCTGGCAGGCCTGGGCGACACGCATCCCCGCCATGGAGCAACTCCGCCAGATGCGTGCCTGGGCCGGGCACTATGATTTCAACACGCTCGACCACAACGCCATTCTCGGCGCCCATCCCGACATCGCCAACCTGTTCTTCATCAACGGCTTTTCGGGCCATGGGCTGCAGCAGGCCCCCGCTGCCGGCCGCGCGACCGCCGAACTGATCGTCCATGGCGGCTATCGCAGCCTCGACCTCTCCGTCTTCGGGTTCGACCGCATCCTGCGGGGCGAGCCCGTCCTCGAACTCAACGTCATCTGAACGGAAGCAAGCCCATGAAGGTCTGTGTCTACGGAGCCGGCGCTGTGGGCGGCCATGCCGCCGCGCGCCTCATCGCAGGCGGCCACGCCGAGGTCTTCGTCGTGGCGCGCGGCGCGCATCTGGAGGCCATCAAGGCCAACGGCCTGTTCCTCGAAACCGAAGGCCAGACGATCGGCGGCAAGCCCGCCGGGGCGACCGACGATCCCACCACCCTGCCGAAGCAGGACCTCGTCGTGGTGACGCTCAAGGCCCATTCGCTGCCGGCCATCGCAGCGCCGCTCAAGACGCTGCTCGCCCTCGACGCGCGCGCCCTGTTCTTCACCAACGGCATTCCCTGGTGGTGGAATGCCGGGATCAACGACGAAGGCTCGCTGCCGCTCCTCGATCCGGACGGCGCGCTCTGGCGCGATCTCGGGCCGGAAAGCGTGCTGGGCGGCGTCGTCCACTCGGCGAACCAGATCAACAAGCCCGGCGTCGTCACCCACGCAGCCGCCAACAAGTGGATCATCGGCGAGCCCGGCGGCGGCGTCTCGCCCCGCGCGGAAGAGGCTGCCGACCTGTTCCAGAAATCGGGGCTCGTCGCGCCTGTCTCCGAGGATATCCGCAGGGACATGTGGGAGAAGCTGACGCTCAATATCGCCGCCAACCCGCTGGCGGCCCTGTCGCGGCTGAGGCTCGGCCGGTGGCACGAGGCGGCCGGCATCACCGAACTCGGCCAGTCCATGGTGCTGGAGGTCATGGCCGTGGCGAAGGAAATGGGCTGGGACATCAGCGACAAGATCGATCCGGCGACGGCGGTCCCCGCGCGTCCGGGACGCCCGGGCGGCTATCCCTCCATGCTTCAGGACGCCGTTGCCGGCCGCCCCATGGAGGTCGAGGCCATTGTCGGGCAGGTCCAGGCCTTCGCCCGCGAGAATGCGGTGCCGACACCGGCCATCGACGTGATCCTGCCGATCCTCAGGGCGCTCAACGTGGTGGTGTCGAAGCCGGAGGCGTGAGGGGGATCTTCGGAACCTAACTGGCTCGGCAGTCTGCTCCCTGCATCTGGGAAGTGCGTCCTTCGAGGCTCGCCATAGCATCGAGCGAACGCGAGATGCGTTCGCGTTTCGCTATGGCTCGCACCTCAGGATGAGGTGGGTGGAGTATTGCGCCAACGTCGCGAAGCTCGACCCTGCCACCTCTCTAGACCGCTATGCAGATCATGACCTCCCTCATCCTGAGGTGCGAGCGAAGCGAGCCTCGAAGGACGCACTTGCGTTGTGCCAGGCCATTCGTCGGCGCATGATCGCAGCATGCGGGCATTCGTCTACATTCTCCGGTGCAGCGACAACTCCTACTATGTCGGCTCGACACGCGGCGAGGACGTAGATCGCCGTCTCTCCGAACATCAGCAGGGTCTGTGCGGTGGCTACACGGCGGCGCGCCTCCCAGTAGCCCTCGTCTGGTCCGGTGAATTCGACCGCATCCTGGACGCGATCGCTTTCGAGCGTCGGCTCAAGGGCTGGAGCAGGGCCAAGAAGGAGGCCCTGATCGAAGGAGATCGGGAGCGGCTACCCGGCCTTGCGTCGCGGCCGAAACGACCAACTTGAGGTCAGCACGGACGGTGAATGGCCACCCGCGCTCGCCCCTATCTCACTGGTTCGACATCGGCCGCCGGCGCACGTTCGGCCGCAGGTGCTCGAACGGGATGACGCCGGTATCGTCCAGCGCGGCGCCCGGTGAAGCGCCGACCACGACGGAATCGGCATAGGGCTGCCAGTCACCGCGGAAATGGACCGAGCTCTTCAGCACCACCACGTCATAGCCGGTAATGTCGATGCCGAGATGGGTGCAGACGGCCACGCAATGCGGCTGCTGGCGCACCGAGCCGACGGCAAGGTCGATGCCGCCGATCCTGAGCCAGGCCGACGGCCCCATATTGATCGGCTGCCCGCCCACCATAGGCCCGGTACCGGTGAAACGGCCGTCCGACACCGCGACCACTTCGGCCTTCGTCGTCAGCGGCGCCTCGCCCGGTCCCTTGCCGTTCGCGGCGAAGGTGACCTCTATGGTCGCGCCCTTGCCGGCACCCGCCGCGGCGAGCGCGATATCCGGCTCGTGATAGAGCGCCATCAGCGTGTTCCGCGCGCCGCGCCCGATCATCGCCTTCAGGAAGCCGGTGGTGATCGAGGAGCCGCCCGCGCCGGGATTGTCCTGCGTATCCGCGATGATGACCGGCTTTGCGACCAGCGCCGCGCGCGAAAAGGCGAGCGCGACCGCCTCGTCCTGCGGCTTGGCGAGATGTTCGAGGAACGCCGCTTCCGACCGGATCACCGCCTCCGCGAGCCGGCCGACGGCGGCATCCACGGCATCCTGTGACGCGCCGTAGCCGATGACCGTCGCGCCCATGTCGAAAATATCCGCAGAGGGGAAGCCGGGGCAGAGCGAGAGATGCACGCCCGTCTCCGCCTCGATCTCGCCGAGCAGCGCATAAAGCCCCTTCATCGGCTCGATCATCGAGCAGCCCGAGGCGATGGGAATCAGGAACGGGATCTGGCGGAAGGCGCGTGCGGGCTGCGGCCCCCACGCCACCACGCGGTCGAACCATTCGGCGACGCGCTGGCCAGTCTGCAGCCAGTCGATATGCGGATAGGTGCGGTAGGCCGACATGAAGCTGGCATTGTCGACCATCTTCTCGGTGACGTTGGCATGCAGGTCGAGCGAGACGACCACGGGAAGGTCCGTCCCGACGAGACGCCGAACGCGGGCGAGCAATTCGCCCTCGGCATCCTCGATCGTCTCGGTGGTCATGGCACCGTGCAGTTCGAGGAACACCGCGTCGGGCGCGGCATCGGCGATATCGGTCAGGAGATAGGAGACCGCGCGCTCGAACACCGCATCCTCGACCCGGCCCGAAGGCTGCGCGAAGGACCAGGACAGCGGCACCATCGTGTGCCCGGCCTTCTCGGCGACGCCCATGAAGCCGGCGACCGCGATGTTGAAGGGGCGGAACTTGGTCAGCACCTCCGGCCCGCGGGTGAAGCCCGGCCAGGCGCCTTCCTGATTGAACATCGCCCAGGGCGTCGGCTCCGGAACGAAGGTGTTGGTCTCGTGCATGAAGCCGCCGACGGCGATGCGCATGGTCGCAATGTCCCCTTGGATCTCTAGCGGCGCTATTGGTGGCCGATCCTTCTCTCCGCGTCATCCCTCGTGGCGGCGGATCAGGCCTGCGGCAGCTAGGCCCGCCACAAACAAAACGCCGCCGCGGAAACCGCGGCGGCGCTGATCAAAGTCCGTGGTGCAGAAAGGCGTCAGCCCATGGTCGGGATGACGAAGCTCGCACCGTCCTTGATGCCCGAGGGCCAGCGGGACGTGACGGTCTTGGTCTTCGTGTAGAAGCGGAAGGCGTCCGGGCCGTGCTGATTCAGGTCGCCGAAGGACGAGCGCTTCCAGCCGCCGAACGTGTAGTAGGCCAGCGGCACCGGGATCGGCACGTTGACGCCGACCATGCCGACCTCGACCTTCGCGGCGAAGTCGCGGGCCGCGTCGCCGTCGCGGGTGTAGATGGCGACGCCGTTGCCATATTCATGATCGTTGGCGAGGCTGAGGGCCTCGGCATAGTTCTTGGCGCGGACGACGGAGAGGACCGGGCCGAAGATCTCTTCCTTGTAGATTCGCATGTCCTTGGTCACGTTGTCGAACAGGCAGCCGCCCATATAGAAGCCGTTCTCGTAGCCCTGCATCTTGAAGCCGCGGCCATCGACGACGAGCTTGGCGCCCTCGTTCACGCCGATATCGACATAGCCACGTACGCGCTCCAGGGCCTGGGCGGTGACGAGCGGGCCGAAATCGGCATCGGCCGCGGTCGAGGGGCCGATCTTCAGCGACTCGACGCGCGGCACCAGCCGCTCCATCAGCCGGTTGGCCGTGTCCTCGCCGACCGGAACGGCCACCGAGATCGCCATGCAGCGCTCGCCGGCCGAGCCGTAGCCCGCGCCGATCAGCGCGTCGGCCGCCTGGTCGAGGTCGGCGTCGGGCAGGATGATCATGTGGTTCTTGGCGCCGCCGAAGCACTGCACGCGCTTGCCGGCCGCGCAGCCACGCGAATAGACATACTCCGCGATCGAGGTCGAGCCGACGAAGCCGACCGCCTTGATGTCGGGATCGTCGAGGACCGCGTCCACCGCTTCCTTGTCGCCGTTGACGACGTTGAAGATGCCCGGCGGCAGGCCGGCCTCGAGGAACAGCTCGGCCAGCATCAGCGGCACGCCCGGATCGCGCTCGGAGGGCTTCAGCACGAAGGCGTTGCCGGCGGCAATCGCCGGGCCGGCCTTCCACAGCGGGATCATGGCCGGGAAGTTGAACGGCGTGATGCCCGCGCAGACGCCGAGCGGCTGGCGCATCGAATAGATGTCGATGCCGGGGCCGGCGCCCTCGGTATATTCGCCCTTCATCATCTGCGGCGCGCCGATGGCGAACTCGACCACTTCGAGGCCGCGCTGGATGTCGCCCTTCGCGTCGGGGATCGTCTTGCCGTGCTCGCGGGCGAGCAGGTCGGCCATCTTCTCGTTGTCGCGGGCGCAGAGCTCGAGGAACTTCATCAGCACGCGGGCGCGGCGCTGCGGATTGGTCGCGGCCCATGCGGGCTGGGCGGCCTTGGCGTTCTCCACCGCCTCGCGCACTTCCGCCTGGCTGGCGAGCGCCACCTTGGCGAAGACCGAGCCGTCGAGCGGCTGGAACACATCGGCCGTGCGGCCGGACTTGCCGGCGACATGCTTGCCGCCGATGAAATGACCATAGGTGCGCATGGGTTCTCTCCCCTGGAGCATTTTCAAGCGAAATGGGTGCCGGTTCGCGTGAAGAGCAGCGCGCGAACGGCGTGCAGAATTCGACGGAGCAGGACTGGCTCCGGCGAGCACACCTAGAGCGAAGCCATGCGGCAACCAAGCGCCAAGTTGGCGCATACGTTGTGCGATTTTTGGCGTAAGATAGCCGCATGACGCCAAACTGGGATCACGTCCGGGTCTTCCTCGCCGTGGCGCGCACCGGCCAGTTCCTCGCCGCCGCGCGCGCGCTCTCGCTCGACCATGCGACGGTGGCGCGGCGCATCTCGCTGCTCGAGTCCTCGCTCGGCACGCAGCTTTTCGCGCGCTCCACGGCCGGCGTCAGCCTGACCGTGCCGGGCGAGAAGTTCGTCGCCGCCGCCGAGGCCATGGAGACCGCCTGGCTCGACGCGCAGGCCGACGTCTCGCAGGTCGACCGCGTCATTTCCGGAACCATCCGCGTCGGCGCGCCGGAGGGCTTCGGCGCGCTGTTCCTTGCCCCGAGGCTCGGGCGGCTGGCGGAACGCCACCCGGACCTCACCATCCAGCTCGTGCCGCTGCAGCGGACCATGTCGCTGTCGAAGCGCGACGCAGACCTTGCCATCGTCATCGATCCGCCGACAGACGGGCGGCTGACCGTCCGCAAGCTGACCGATTACGGGCTCGGCCTCTATGCCGCCCGCAGCTACTTCAAGCGCCGTCCCATGCCGGCGAAGCCCGACGACCTGCACCGCCACCTGATGGTCACCTCGGTGCAGGAGCTGCACTATTCCGAGGCGCTGACCTATTATCAGCCGGCCTTCGATGCGGGGCAGCGCCGGCTCGAATGCGCCAGCATGCTCGCCCAGATGGAGGCGGTGAAGGCAGGCGCGGGGGTCGGCGTGCTGCACGACTATGCCGCGCGGGACGTACCGGACCTCGTCCGCGTGCTGCCGCAGCTCTCGATCCGGCGCACCTACCACCTCGTCGCCCATGTCGACACGCGCCGCATCGCGCGCATCGACGAGGCTTACCGCTTCGTCGTCGAGGCGGTGGAGGCGGCCGGCGATCTGTTCTTGTAGGCGGGGGCGCCCCGTGGAACGATAGGAGCCCGGTGTTTCGCGGGGGCGGACCCACTTGCACCGGGCTCCACCGTCTCTGCGGCTTTGGGACCGCAGAGACGGATTCTTATTCGGCGGCGACCCTGACCGGACGCTGCGGCGGCTGACCGTGCTGATCCTGACCGTGAGGGGCGTCGGCGGGCAGGAGCAGCGGGGGATGGCCGCCATGGCCTGAGCCATGCGCGGCCTGCTCGTCGCCCGGCTCGTCGGCGGGGCCGACAAAGCGGCCGAAGACCCAGCCGAAGAAGCGGCCGACATCGTCCATGACGGTGTAGAAGGACGGCACGAAGACCAGCGAGAGCACGGTCGAGACGATGAGGCCGCCGATCACCGCGATCGCCATCGGGGCGCGGAACTCGCCGCCATCGCCCGAGCCGAGCGCCGGCGGGATCATGCCGACGCCCATGGCGAGCGTGGTCATGATGATCGGACGGGCGCGTTTACGGCCGGCATCGAGGATCGCCTCGGTGCGGTTCATGCCCTCGCGCTCCTTCTCGACCGCGAAGTCGACCAGCATGATGGCGTTCTTGGTGACGATGCCCATCAGCATGAGGATGCCGATCACCACCGGCATGGAGATGGCGTTGTTGGTCAGCAGAAGCGCGATGATGACGCCGCCGAGCGAGAGCGGCAGCGACATCAGGATGGTCAGCGGCTGGAACACAGAGTGGAACAGCAGCACGAGCACGCCGAGCACCATGAGCAGGCCGGTGCCCATGGCGATGGCGAAGCCCTGGAAGACCTCCTCCATGACCTCGGCGTCGCCGCCGCGCTGGAACGACACGCCGGCCGGCAGGTTGCGCGCGGCCGACAGGGCGAAGACCTGCTCCAGCGCGGGGCCGATCTCCAGGCCCGGCGCAAGATCCGCACCGATATTGACGCGCCGGACGCGGTTGTAGCGCTCGATCGAGGACGGCCCCTGGCCGAACGCGATGTCGGCGACCGCCGTCAGCGGCACCTGCTGGCCGCCGGCGGTGGTCACGGTCAGGGCCGAGATCACGTCGAGTTCCGCGCGCGTCGCGATGTCGAGCTGGACGCGGATCGGCACCAGCCGGTCGCCGGCATTGAACTTGGCGAGATTGGCCGCGACGTCGCCGATGGTGGCGACGCGCACGGCCTCCGAGATCTGGTCGGTGGTGACGCCGTAGCGCGCGGCTTCGTCCGCCTTCGGCATGACCCGGATCTCCGGGCGTTCCAGACCGGCTGTCGCCGCGACGTTCACGAAACCGGGGATCTGGCGCATCTCGGCTTCGAGGCTGGCCACCGCCCTCGACAGGTTCTCCACATCGTTGCCGCGGACGATGATCGACAGCTCGCGCTCGCCGCGCTCGTTGACGTAGGAGGCGCGGATGTCCGGGATCTGGTTGAACAGGCCGGAGGTCGCCTGCATGATCTCGCGCTGCGTCCGGCTGCGCTCGGTCTTGTGGCTGAGCCGGACGATCAGCGTCCCGCGCCGGACCTCCAGCGTTCCGGTCGGGCTGGCGCCGCCGACGGTCAGCACCGAGCGTGCCTCGGGAATGTCCCGCCTGATGAGCTTGGCCAGTTCGTCGGAGCGGGCCTGCGTGTCCTCCAGCGTCGAGCCGGGGGGCAGTTCCATCGAGATGACGAACCGGCCCTCGTCCTCGGCCGGGATGAAGCCGGTCGGCAGAAGGCGGATCGCCCAGATCGACACCGCGAAGATGCCGACGCCGACGAGCAGCGTCACGTAGCGCCAGCGGATGGTGCCCGACAGGAACTTCAGATAGGCGCGCATCAGCACGCCGTCCTTCTGTTCCTTGTGGGCATGGGGCTTGAGGAAATAGGCCGCGAGCATCGGCGTGACGAGGCGCGCGACCAGCAGCGAGAACAGCACCGCGACCGCGACCACCAGGCCGAACTGCTTGAAATACTGGCCGGCAATGCCCCCCATGAACGAGACCGGCGCGAAGACCGCAACGATGGTCAGCGAGATGGCGATGACCGCAAGGCCGATCTCGTCCGCCGCCTCCATCGAGGCGCGGTAGGGCGACTTGCCCATCTTCATGTGTCTGACGATGTTCTCGATCTCGACGATGGCATCGTCCACGAGAATGCCGGTGACGAGGATCACCGCCAGCAGCGAGACGAGGTTCATCGAGAAGCCCATCATCTCCATGACCCAGAAGGTCGGGATGATGGAGAGCGGCAGCGCCACCGCCGAGATGATGGTGGCTCTGAGGTCGCGGAGGAACAGGAAGACGACGATGACGGTGAGGGCGGCGCCCTCCATCAGCATCTCCATCGCCGACTTGTGGTTGCCGGCGGTGTAATTCACCGAATTGTCGATCTCGGTGAAGGTGATGTTGGGGAACTGCTTCTTCAGTTCATCGATCCTGGCGCGCGTCAGCGCCGCGACGCGCACGTCCGACGCGCCCTTCGAGCGGAACACCTGGAAGGCGACGGTCGTGGTCTCGCCGTCGAGCCGGGTGAAGCTCTTCGGCTCCTCGTAGAGGTCCGTCACGGTGCCGAGGTCGGAAAGCCTGACCTCGCGCCCGCCCGGCAGCACGATCTTGGTGTTGGCGAGCTCCTCGACCGTCTGCGCGCCCGCGAGCGTGCGGATCGACTGCTGCTGGCCGCCGACATCGCCGCGCCCGCCCGCAAGGTCGACATTGGTGGCGCGCAGCTGGCGGTTGACGTCGCCCGCGGTGATGCCGAGCGCCATCAGACGATTGGCCTCGAGCGAGACGCGAATCTCGCGCAGCACGCCGCCATTGCGGCTGATGCGGCCGATGCCGCGCAGGCCCTGCAGCTCGCGCTTCACCGTGTCATCGACGAACCAGGACAATTGCTCCAGCGTCATGGCCGGGGCGGCCACCGCCACGGTCATGATCGGCTGGTTCTCGACGTCGAGCCGTTCGATGATCGGCTCGTCGATATTGCGCGGTAGGTCGGCCCGGATCTTGGCGATCGCGTCCTTGACGTCGTTCAGCGCCCGGTCCGTGTTCACCTCGAGCCGGAACTCGATGATGGTCGTCGACTGGCCGTCGGTGAGGTTGGAGACGACGTTCTTGACGCCGGTAATGTTGGCGACCGCGTCCTCGACCTTCTTGGTGATCTGGGTCTCGAGCTCGGCAGGGGCGGCGCCGGCCTGCGTCATCGTCACCTGGATCAGCGGCACGTCGATATTGGGGAAGCGCGTGATCGGCAGGTTCGTGTAGCTCATCCAGCCGAGGAAGCAGAGCACCACGAACAGCACGATGGACGGCACCGGCTGGCGGATCGAATAGGCAGAAACGTTGAACGACATGGCTCGGTCTCCGCCTTACCTGGACGCGACGTCGGTCGGCGTCACGCGGTCGCCGTTGCGCACGAAGCTGCCCGAGACCGCGACCACCTTCTCGCCCTCCGCGAGGCCCTCGCGGATTTCGACGCGGCCCTCGGCGCGCAGGCCCGTGACCACCGTGCGGGTCTCCACGACCCCGTCCTTCACCACCTGAACCGTGCTGGCGCGGCCGAACATCACTGCCGAGAGCGGCACGAGAATCCCTTGCGAGCGCGCCACCTCGACGCTCGCGCGCCCGAAGGCGCCGAGCGGCGGGCGCTCGTCGCCCCTGACGCCGATCCGCACGCGGCCGAGCCGGTTGGCGGTGCGCACCTCGGGAGCGACCAGACGCACGGCGCCGGCGAGCGGCTTGTCGAAGCCCGCCGCCTCGATGGCGGCCGGCTGGTCCGGCTTCAGCCGCGCCAGCGTCGTCTCGGGCACGTCGGCCTCGAGCTCGATCTCGCCGCGCGAGATCAGGCGGAACAGCGGGTCGCCGGACTGCGAGCCCATCGCGCCGATCGCCATCTGGCCGAGGCGGGCGGTCCGCCGCGAGATGATGCCGTCGACCGAGGCCTTGATCTCGGTGCGCTGCAGGCGCAGCTCGATGTCGCGCCGCTGGGCGCGCGCCAGAACCAGGTCGGCCTCCGACAGGGCCAGCGCATTGGTCGCCGATTCCACCCGCGCCGCAGCCGTGCGGGCCGCCGAGACGCGCTGGTCGAACGCATCGGCCGAGGCCGCGCCGGTCTGCTGGAGCTGCCGCGTGCGCTGGAGCTGCTGATCGGCCAGCGCCTTGCCCGCCGTCGCCTCCGAGATCGAGGCCCGTGCCTGCGCGATCGCCGCCTCCGCGCGGGAAATCTGCGCGCCGTTCTGCGCCAGCTGCACGTCGAGCATCTCGCGGTTGAGGCGCGCCAGCACCTGGCCCGCCTGCACCCGGTCACCCTCCTCGGCGAGGATCTCGATCACGGTCAGCCCCTCGACCTCGGGCGACACCAGAACCTCCTCGCGGGCGACGAAGGAGCCGGTGGCGATCACCGTCTCGCGCACGTCGCCGCGTACGGCCGTGGCAACTGTCACCGAGGGGGCGCGGGTCTGGCCAAGCGCAGCGGGCGCCGCAGCAACCAGCACGACAAAGGCGAAAATGGGGGAAAAAGAGCGGGTCATGATGGCTCAGGTCGCATTATCATTGGACGGCGCAGTGGGTGTCAGCAGCATGTTTGTGAGCACGTCGAACATGATCGACATGGCGAAAACGGGGTCGAAATCGGGATCGCGGGCGCGCCGGAGCATCAGCCCGTCCGCAAAGGTGATGAGAAACTGCACGGCCCTTTCGAGGTCGGCATGGGGCGAGGTCTGGCCGCGGGCCTTGGCGAGCGCGAGGGCGCCGAGCAGCTTGTCGTGGATGAAGCCGTCGATCCGTATGCGCAGGGCGGCGATCTGCGGGTTGCGCGCGACCTCCGACATGCTCTCGATCCACATGGCGCAGTGCTCGCGCGGCTCCTCGACCATGTGCACCTCCGCGAGTGCGCGGAAGGCCTGCCAGATGTCGGGCGCGTTCGCGAGCTCGGCGAATTGCTGGCCGACCTCCTCGAAATCCCGCTCGCACAGGCCCTCGATCATCGCCTCCTTGGAGGGGAAGTAGCGGTAGAGGTTGCCGGGGCTCATGCCCGCCTCCGCGCAGATCTCGCTCATCGAGGCGCCATGGAAGCCCGAGCGCACGAAGCAGCGCTCGGCCGCTTCGAGGATGGCGGCCTTCCGGTCGGTGCGCTGGATGTCGTCAATACGCGGCATTAAGGGGGGGAAACTCCGGCGCAGTCACATAAACCGGCGCGGGGAATGGTGCAACGCAAAAAATGAATGAACGTTCGCTTTTATGGTACAACTCTCATAACATGCGTCAATCCGCCGCATCTGCGCCGAGGCTTCGTCGGCGATATGGCGGGCTGGCCGGACGCATCCGGATCCGGCATGAAATTGCCTGAATGCGCGCCGCAGAATGACGCGCCATCAGGGAGTCGCCCCATGCTGAAGACCCTTCTCGCCGCCGCCGCGATCGGCCTCGCCGCCTCGGTGGCCCTCGCCCAGCCGACCCCCGCGCCCTCGACGCCCGCCGCCCGCCCCGCGCCCACAATGCCGACGACGCCAGTCAATCCGACCGCGCCGACCGCAACCCTCATCGACATCAATGCGGCGAGCCGCGCGGAGCTCATGACCCTGCCGGGCATCGGCGAGGCCCGCGCGGACGCGATCATCCGCGGCCGCCCCTATCGCGGCAAGGACGAGCTGCCGCGCAAGAACATCATCCCGCAGGGCGTCTACGACAACATCCAGGCGCGGATCATCGCCCGCCAGCGCTGACGGACGCGCCACAACATCCGTTTGCCGCTGCGCGCGTTTTCGTCATGCCCGGCCTTGTGCCGGGTATCCGCGAATTCCTTCGCCGAGGCGGTCAAGTCGTGGATGGCCGGGACAAGCCCGGCCATGACGGCGAGCAGCAGTTCCGTTCGTTGGTTGGATCAGCCCCTCAGGCCGAGCACTCGCGGATCAGCCCGGCGAGGAAGGCGTCGCATTTGGCCAGTTCGGAAACCTCGACCCACTCGTCGGGCTGATGTGCCTGCGCGATGTCGCCGGGCCCGCAGATGACCGTCGAGAGCCCCGCCCGCTGGAAAATGCCGGCCTCCGCGCCATAGGCGACGACCTGAATGCCATTGTCGCCGGTGAGCCGGCGGGTGAGCCGTTCGGCCTCGCCGTCCTCTTCGCGCCCGAGCGCCGGCCCGCCGACGCGATGGGTGATGAAGACGCCGGCATCGGGATGCACGGCCTTCATCGCCGGTTCGATCTCGGTCCGCACATAGGTCTCGTATTCCCGGAGATAGGAGAGGCCGTCATCGCCGGGCACGAGGCGGATGCCGGTCATGAACCGGCAGTCCAGCGCGGTGATGTTATGGGCGGTGCCGCCGGTGATCTGCCCGACATGGAGCATGGTCCAGCCCGGCTCGAAATAGGGCACGCCGCCGCTGCGCTCGGCCTCCGCCTTGTTCCGGAGGTCCCGCTCCTCCATCCAGGTCACCAGCCGGGCGGCGACGAAGACGGCCGACACGCCGGCATAGCGGTTCGAGGAATGGACCTCGTGGCCGCGGACATGGGTGTTGATGACGAGATAGCCCTTGTGGCCGGTGACGACCTTCATCCGGCTCGGCTCGCCGACGATGCAGATGGCGGGTTTCGGCCAGTCGGTGCCGAGCTTGGCGGCGATGGCGCGCGCGCCGTCCATGCGCACTTCCTCATCGGCGGAGAGGCAGATGTGGATGGGGCGCTTGAGGTCCGCCTTCACCATGGCCGGCACGGCGGCGAGCACGCAGGCGTCGAACCCCTTCATGTCACAGGCGCCGCGCCCGTAGAGCCGGTCGCCCTTCGGCGTCAGCTTGAACGGATCGGCCGTCCAGGGCTGCCCCTCCACCGGCACGACGTCGAGATGGCCGGACAGCATGACGCCGCCATCGCCCTTCGGGCCGATGGTCGCAAAGATATTGGCGTTCTGCCCGTCGGCCTGCGGCAGCACCTCGAAGGGCACGCCGTGGGAGGCGAGGTATTCGCCGATAAAGGCGATGCAGTCGAGATTGTGCGTCTCCGACACGGTCGGAAAGGCGACGAGGCGCTCGAGCAGTTCGATGCTGGTCAGGTTCATGGGGGGCTGGCTCATGGCCCGAGGGAGCCCGAGGCGAGCCATGCGCGTCAAGAGCACGTGACCGCATGGCAGGTCGATTGACCGCGGCACCGGCGTCCGATTTGGTTGCCGCCTGGCTTTCCGGAGGTCTCCATGCCCATCGTCAACCGTATCTCGGCCCTTCACGACGAGGTCACCGCCTGGCGGCGCGACATCCACGAATATCCCGAGCTGCAATTCGACGTGCACCGCACGGCGGGCATCGTCGCCGACAAGCTGAAGGAATTCGGCTGTGACGAGATCGTCACCGGCATCGGCAAGACCGGCGTGGTCGGCATCATCAAGGGCCGGAATACCGGCTCGGGTAAGGTGATCGGCCTGCGCGCCGACATGGACGCCCTGCCGCTGACCGAGATCACCGGCCTGGCTCATGCCTCCAAGGTACCCGGCAAGATGCACGCCTGCGGCCATGACGGCCACACCGCCATGCTGCTGGGCGCTGCCAAATACCTCGCCGAGACCCGCAATTTCGACGGTTCGGTCGCGGTCATCTTCCAGCCGGCTGAGGAAGGCGGCGGCGGCGGCCGCGAAATGGTCAATGACGGCATGATGGACCGCTTCGGCATCCAGGAGGTCTACGGCATGCACAATGCGCCGGGCCTTCCCGTCGGCAAGTTCGCGCTGCGCCCCGGCCCGCTCATGGCCGCGGCCGACCGGATCGAGATCCTCGTCGAGGGCAAGGGCGGCCATGCCGCCAAGCCCCACCTCTCCGTCGATACGATCCTGATCGCCTCGCAGATCATCGTGAATGCGCAGTCCATCGTCTCGCGCAATGTCGACCCGCTGCAGAACGCGGTCGTGTCGATCTGCGCCTTCAATGCCGGCTTCACCGACAACGTCATCCCGCAGACCGCGCGGCTGCAGGGCACGGTCCGCACGCTGACCCCGGAAATGCGCGACTTCGTCGAGGCCCGCCTCCACGCCATCGTCGAGGGCACGGCGGCGGTGTTCGGCGGCACGGCCAAGCTCGTCTATCACCGCGACTATCCCGTCACGAAGAACCATGCCGACAACACCATCTTCGCCGGCGACGCCGCCGCGGCCGTGGTCGGCGAGGACGGGATCAACCGCGACACGGTGCCGGTCATGGGCGGCGAGGACTTCTCCTTCATGCTGGAGGCCCGCCCCGGCGCCTTCATCTTCATCGGCCAGGGCGACGGTCCGAACGTCCACCACCCGGCTTACGACTTCAACGACGAGATCATCCCGATCGGCATGAGCTACTGGGCCAAGCTCGTCGAGAGCCGCCTGCCGGCCTGATCCCGAAGCCCGCGCCCTTCCGGCAAGCCGGAGGGGCGTTTTTTCTTTCGCAGCCGCTCCGGGGCCCCATGCCGATCAGCAACCGCATCGCCGACCTCGCCCATGAGGCGACCGAATGGCGCCGCGACTTCCACCAGCATCCCGAACTTCTGTTCGACCTGCCGCGCACCTCGGCCATTGTCGCCGAGAAGCTGCGCGCCTTCGGCTGCGACGAGGTCGTGACCGGCATCGGCCGCTCCGGCGTCGTGGCGCTGATCCATGGCAGCGGCGCGCGGTCCGGCAAGGTCATCGGCCTGCGCTCCGACATGGACGCGCTGCCGCTGACCGAGATCACCGGTTTGCCGCACGCCTCCAGGGTTCCCGGCATGATGCATGCCTGCGGCCATGACGGCCACATGGCCATGCTGCTCGGCGCTGCCAAATATCTCGCCGAGACCAGAAACTTCGCCGGCACGGCGGCGCTCGTCTTCCAGCCGGCCGAGGAAGGCGGCGGCGGCGCGCGCGAGATGATCGCCGACGGGCTGATGGAGCGCTTCGGCATCCAGGAGGTCTACGGCATGCACAATGGCAGCGATGCGCCAGGCACCTTCTCGGTGCGCGCCGGTCCGACCAGTGCGGCCGCCGACCGCATCCATATCCTCGTCGAGGGCAAGGGCGGCCACGGCGCCATGCCGCATCTGGCGGCGGACACCGTGCTGGCCGCGGCGCAGATCGTCATCGCGGTTCAGTCGATCGTCTCGCGCAATGTCGACCCGCTGGAAGGCGCCGTCGTGTCGATCTGCGCCTTCAATGCCGGCCACGCCAACAACGTCATTCCGCACACGGCCGAGCTGCGCGGCACCGTCCGCACCTTGACCAAGGACGTGCAGGCGCTGGTCGAGGCCCGCCTGCGCGAGGTCGTCGAGCGGACCGCCGAAACCTTCGGAGCGAAGGCGACCTTCACCTACATCTACGGCTGCCCGATGGTGGTGAACCATGCCGCCGAGGCCGAGCACGCCGCGCTTGCCGCCACCTCCGTCGTCGGCGCGGACAACGTGCGCCGCGACAAGCCGCCGACCATGGGGGCGGAAGACTTCTCCTTCATGCTGGAGGCTCGCCCCGGCTGCATGGTCGGCATCGGCCAGGGCGGCGAGTTCGGCGTCCACCACCCCGCCTACGACTTCAACGACGAGATCATCCCCATCGGCATAAGCTACTGGGCAAGGCTCGTCGAAAGCCGCCTCGCCGCCTGATCCTGTTTCCGGAGCCACCCATGCCCATCGTCAACCGCATCTCGGCACTCCATGACGAAGTCACCGCCTGGCGGCGCGACATCCACGAATATCCCGAGCTCCAGTTCGACGTGCACCGCACCGCGGGCATCGTCGCGGACAAGCTGAAGGAATTCGGCTGCGACGAGGTGGTCACCGGCATCGGACGCACCGGCGTCGTCGGCATCATCAAAGGGCGCAACACCGGCTCGGGCAAGGTGGTCGGCCTGCGCGCCGACATGGACGCCCTGCCGCTGCAGGAGATCACCGGCTTGGCCCACGCCTCCAAGGTGCCCGGCAAGATGCACGCCTGCGGCCATGACGGGCACACCGCCATGCTGCTGGGCGCGGCCAAATACCTCGCCGAGACCCGCAATTTCGACGGCACCGTCGCGGTCATCTTCCAGCCGGCGGAAGAAGGCGAGAAGGGCGGCGAGGCCATGGTCAAGGACGGCATGATGGAGCGCTTCGGCATCCAGGAGGTCTACGGCATGCACAATGCGCCGGGCCTGCCCGTCGGCCAGTTCGCGCTGCGTCCGGGCCCGCTGCTGGCGGCGGTCGACAATTTCCGCATCGAGGTCGAGGGCAAGGGCGGCCATGCCGCCAAGCCGCACCTCTCCGTCGATACGATCCTCGTCGCCGCGCACATCGTGTCCGCTGCGCAGTCCATCGTCGCGCGCAATATCGACCCCTTGAAGAGCGCGGTGGTCTCCATCTGCGCCTTCAATGCCGGGTTCACCAACAATGTGATCCCGCAGACGGCGGAGCTGCGCGGCACGGTGCGCACCCACGATGCCGGCGTGCGCGATTTCGTCGAGCAGCGCCTGACGGAACTGGCCGAGCGCACCGCCGCCGTCTTCGGCGCGACCGCCCGTGTCGTCTACGAGCGGGTGGTGCCGGTCACCGTCAACCACGAAGAACAGACGCCCGTCGCTGCCGATGCCGCCGCCGCGGTGGTGGGCGATGCCGCCGTCAACCGCGACACCACGCCGATCATGGGCGGCGAGGATTTCTCCTACATGCTGGAGGCCCGCCCCGGCGCCTTCATCTTCATCGGCCAGGGCGACACGGCCAACGTCCATCACCCCGCCTATGACTTCAACGACGAGATCATCCCCATCGGCATGAGCTACTGGGCGAAGCTGGTCGAGAGCCGCATGCCGGCGTGAAGAGCGGCTAGCTCTGGATCGTTCAGGTCGCAAACCCTGAAGCGTCATGGCCGGGCTCGTCCCGGCCATCCACGACTTGAACACAACGGCAAAGGAAGACGTGGATGCCCGGCACATGGCCGGGCACGACGAGAAGGCATGTCCATCCTTGGACCCACTCTCTCATTCGCGTGAGCGGCGATAGCATCGCCTGAACGGAGCCTGCTGCATGAGAAGCTCCGCGCGGAGGATGCCATGCCCAAGGTAGTCTACGAGAGGGACGGCCGGATCGGTCGCATCACGCTGAACCGGCCCGAGGTGCTGAACGCCATCGACGACGAGGTGCCGGGCGAACTCGCCGACTGCGTGGCGCGCGCCAATGCCGACCCTGCCGTCCATGTCATCGTGCTCTCGGGCAAGGGCGATGCCTTCTGCACTGGCTACGACCTCGCCTATTACGCCGAGGGCAACGGCAACGGCCAGGCGACGCAGGACATGCCCTGGGACCCCATGAAGGACTACGCCTTCATGATGCGGAACTCCGAGGCGTTCATGTCGCTGTGGCGTTCCTACCGGCCGGTCATCTGCAAGGTGCACGGCTTCGCGGTGGCTGGCGGCTCGGACATCGCCATGTGCTCGGACATCATCGTCATGGCCGAGGACGCCCACATCGGCTACATGCCCGTGCGCGTCTGGGGTTGCCCGACCACGGCCATGTGGGTGTATCGGCTCGGCCCCGAGCGGGCGAAGCGCATGCTGTTCACCGGCGACAAGATCGACGGCCGCGAGGCCGAGAAGCTCGGCCTGGTGCTGAAGGCGGTGCCGGCGGCCGATCTCGACGCCGAGGTGGAGGCCCTCGCCGAACGAATGGCCACCGTGCCGGTCAACCAGTTGATGATGCAGAAGCTGGTCGTCAATCAGGCGATAGAGGCCATGGGCCTCAAGCAGACGCAGATGTTCGCCACCATTTTCGACGGCATCACCCGCCACTCGCCGGAAGGCATCAACTTTAAGACGCGGGCCGAACAGGTCGGCTGGAAACAGGCCGTTCGCGAACGCGACGCCGGCACCTTCGACTGGACGCTGAACCGGCCGATCAATCCGGGCGGCTAGCGCGCGGCTTCCCGGCCTTCATCGCCGTGACCTTGTAGACCTGTCCGGCAGCGTCGTAGGTCGTCCATTCGCCGACCTGCTCGCCCTTCTCGAACGTGCCGGAACGCAGCTTCGTGCCGTCCTTGCGGAACCATTCCCAATAGCCTGTCGGCTCGCCGTCGCGCGTCTGGCCACGCGCCCAGAGGCTGCCGTCGCGGTGGCGCTTCTCGAACGGTTCGGTCCTGCCGGCCATGAACGGGTCTCCCGGTGCTCAGGCTACCACCGCATGGCGCCGGGCGGCATGCGGCGCCGTGTCGTCGCTCTCGCAGGCCAAACCTGCCCTACCCGCCCTGCCCCTCCCGCATGGAAAGGTCGCGCCAGAGCCCTCGCCACGTCGGCCGCACCGCGCTAGCCTCCCGCCTTTCGCACCGCCCTTCCGGAGAGTTCCATGCCCATCATCAACCGCGTCGCCGACCTTCACGACGAGATCACCGGCTGGCGGCGTGATTTCCACGAGAACCCGGAACTGCTCTACGACGTGCACCGCACGGCCGGCATCGTGGCGGAAAAGCTGAAGGAATTCGGGATCGAGGTCACGACCGGCATCGGCAAGACCGGCGTGGTCGGGGTCATCAAGGGCCGCAAGAACGGCTCGGGCAAGGTCATCGGCCTGCGCGCCGACATGGATGCGCTGCCCATCGAGGAGGCGACCGACGTTCCCTACAAGTCGAAGATCCCCGGCAAGATGCACGCCTGCGGCCATGACGGCCATACGGCCATGCTGCTGGGCGCGGCCAAATATCTCGCCGAGACCCGCAATTTCGACGGCACGGCGGTGGTGATCTTCCAGCCCGCCGAGGAAGGCGGCGCCGGCGGCGAAGCCATGGTCAAGGACGGCCTGATGGAGCGCTGGGGCATCAACGAGGTCTATGGCATGCACAACATGCCGGGCATTCCCCTCGGCCATTTCGCGGTGCGCAAGGGCCCGTCCATGGCCGCGGCCGACCGTTTCATCATCGATATCGAGGGCAAGGGCGGCCACGGCGCCATGCCGCATCTCTGCGTAGACCCGGTGCAGGCGGGTTTCACCATCGGCCTCGCCATGCAGACCATCGTCGCGCGCAATGTCGATCCGATCGAGAGCGCGGTCATCTCCATCACCTCGGTCCATGCCGGCGAAGCGTTCAACGTCATCCCGCAGACGCTGCGCATGCTCGGCACGGTGCGCACCTTCAAGCCGGAGGTGCAGGACCTCGTCGAGGCGCGCATGAAGGAACTCGTCGAGAACCTCGCCAGGGGCATGGGCTGCACCGCCAAGGTCGACTACCAGCGCGGTTATCCCGTGACGTTCAACCATGCCGACCAGACCGACTTCGCGGTCAAGGTGGCCAGGGCCGTTGTGGGCGACGACAAGGTCGATGCCGACACGCCGCCGCTGATGGGCGCGGAAGACTTCTCCTACATGCTGAACCAGCGGCCCGGCTGCTACATCTTCGTCGGCAACGGCGACACGGCGGCCTGCCACCACCCGGCCTATAATTTCGACGACAACGCCATCCCCGCCGGCACCAGCTACCTCGCCAAGCTCGTCGAAACCGCCCTGCCGGCCTGACGTGATCGCGCTCGGTATCATCGGCGGAGGAATCATGGGCGAGCGCCTCCTTGGCGCCGCCCTCTCGCAGGCTGCCGACACGATCCGCGTCGCCGGCATCTGGGACCCATCCCCGGATGCCATGGCGCGGATCGCGGCCGCCTTTCCCGACGTGCCGCGGCTTGACGACGCCGCGGCAATCGTCGCGGCCTCCGACTGCCTCTATGTCGCCTCGCCCCCTGCCTCGCATCTCGGCTATGCGCGAATGGCGCTGGCGGCGGGCAAGACGGTGTTCTGCGAGAAGCCGCTGGCGGTGGATGTCGCCGACGCGCGCGCCTTCGTGGCGGAAGCCGGCGGGCGCGGCGCCGTGAACTTCCCCTTCGCCTCGTCTCCGGCGGTCGCGACATTGCAGCGCTGGATCGCCGAGGGCGGCATCGGCACGCCGCGGCGCATCGCCATCGAAGTCGCCTTCGCGACATGGCCGCGCTCCTGGCAGGCGGATGCCGCCGGCTGGCTGGATGCGCGGGCGCAGGGCGGTTTCACCCGCGAGGTCGTGTCGCACTTCCTGTTCCTGTCCCGCCGCCTCGGCGGCCCGCTGTCCGGCCTCAAGGCCACCGCCGACTTCCCCGAGGCCGGCCGCTCCGAACGGCGCATCGCCGCGACGCTGACGGCGGGCACACTACCGGTGACGCTTTCCGGCGCTGTCGGCGCGACGGCGAAGGACGACCACAATATCTGGATGATCGAGGGCGATGCCGGCGCTGTCAGGCTCTGCGACTGGTCGGCCGCCGAGAGGCGTGCGCCGGACGGCTCGTGGCAGCGCGATCCCGACGCACTCCCGAACGAGAAGGCGCGCCCGCTCGTCCTGAAGCGCCAGCTAGAGGGCGTCGCCCGCATGGTTCGCGGCGAGCCCTTCCACCTTGCGACGCTGGCGGAGGCGCTGGAGGTACAGGAAGTGGTCGAGGCGACCCTGATCTCAACTGACACATAGCACTACGATCGATGCACGAACGAACAAAGAAAACGCATCGTTGGGAGGAAAATGTGATGACGTTCCGGATTGGCCAAGCCGTTACGGTCGCGGTCATTTACATGCTTGGGGCCACCACGGCCTTTGCACAGTCGAACGGATCGCTCAGAGGAAAGATATCGTCATATGAGTGCGGCGATAACTGCTATTTGACAATAACAGACGAATTTGGCGCGACACATACTGGTCTTTGCGTAGCAGATGCATGCCGATCATGGAATCAAGCAGCACACATGCCAAGGCGTTACATTGGAAGAAGTGTGGTTGCCAGGGTTGGAATGGGCACGCAATTGGACGGCAGCGGCGCCGCGGTAGGACGGATGATGGCATTTCGGGCGTTGCATTTCCGCTAGGCCCAGATGGCTGAGATACCATTGCATTGCCGCCCGGCCACTACCTAAAGTGCTCTGCATTCCCCAGGGGCAGATCGCCGCACCACCGCGATGACCGACACCGAGCAGAAGCCAGCGGCGCAGGACCCGAAGCCCAGCGTTCAGGAGCGGTCCTTCGACTTCGCCCGCGAGATCCTGTCGAGCCCGACCAAGGCCATCACGGCGATCGCGCTCGGCCTGATCGTGACGGTCTTCGGCATCTTCGTCTTTCCCGGCAATTCCAAGCTCTCCGACCTGCTGGTCGCTCAGATGACACGGTCCCCGACTGCCCCTCTGCCCGTCATCACGGCTCCTGCCGCAGCGCCAACGCCCGCCGCTGCCGTCGCGACATCGGCAACCTCTTCCACGGGTCACGTCCGCCACAATATGGCGCGCTGGCCCTATGTGCCGGAGACGCAGTGCCTGTCGCGCGCGGCACGGCTGGTCGCCGAACTCGGCTATGCCGAACAGCCCGAGCGCGAGGGCGGCGAACTGCGCGTTCTGGTCAGGGGACTGGCGGAGGTCCACCTGCGCTGCCGCTATCAGTCGCCGATCGCCCATATCGCCGTGGCGGTGATCGCACCGTCCGACGCCGCTGCCGGCGCCGCAATGGATTCGGTCCTCGGCGAGCTTCGCCGGGCGCAGGGCACCGCGGTGCAGCGGCTCGCCAGCGAGCGCGTCCGCGAGGACTATCCGCGCGACGAGTTCGCCATCGAGGGCCAGCGCGTCCCCTTTGCCGGCCCCATGGCCGATTGCCTCGCTACCGTCGAGACCCGCATGCGGGCGGCGGGCTTCGCCATCGAGCGGGCGCGCAACGTGCCCGTCGTCAATGGCCGGCTGCCCTATACGCTCGCCATCGTGACCTGCCAGGGGTCGGATCAGAACACGGCCACGGGCATCTCAATCAACCTCGTGACCACGCAGAACGCCGACCGGCAGTTCGAGGACCTGCGCGCTCTTCTGGCCCGCATCCGTCCGCACTAGCCGGCCGCGCCCTGCGCCGGCTTACGGTCCCTTGGCGCGCACCCGAAAGATGTTGCCGCTGGCGCCGCCGGTGATGCTGCCTTCGATGGACGGCACGAAGGGATCGTTCGGATCGTCCATGCCGCCGCGGTTGATCTGCAGCGTCCGGCCGCCGAGCTTGACCGATGCCCGGTAGCGGCCCGGCGGCACGCCGGTGACGACGAGGCCCTCGCCCGTGCGCCGCACTTGGCCGACGATGGTGCGCCCGCCGGTCAGCGGCCAGAGCGTCACCTCCGCTTCGCTGAGGTCGGAATAGTTGCCGATGGCGGTTTCGACGACGAAGATGCCACCATTGCCATAGGGATTGTCGGCGCTCTGCTCGACCACTTTCCATGAGAAGTTGCGGACGCTGGCCGAGCGATTGTCGATATTGGCGGCGTCGTTCGCCACCAGCGGCCATTGCTGGGTCGCGCCATCGGCGCGCACCGGCCCGTGGGCGCTGATGCTGTATTCACCCGGCGCCATGTCATCGATCCGGATGCGGTAGGCGCCCGAAGCGTCGGTCGTGGCGGTCCGGCTGTGGCTCGCGCCGTAGCGCATGGCGCGGCCGCCGCCATAGGACTGGTAGGTCGCGGTGATCTGCGCGCCGGCGAGCGGCCTGCCGTCTTCGCCGGTGACCCTCCCGACCACATGGCCGGGCGCTGGCGCGGGACCTGCTTCCGATTTGCACGCGGCGAGAATGGCCGATGCGCTGGCGACCAGGCCGAGGCCGGCCGCCCTCCTGCTCATGCTTGTCATGCGATGCGTGGTCTTCAATGCACTTGGCTCCGTATCGCCCCCTCCCGCGATGTGGCGGCGGCGTGTTTCGGAGCGATGGCGCGAAGCGGCCGCAAAGACTACCGGGCGTCCTCCAGGATCATCCGCGCGCCCTGTTCGGCGATCATCAGCGTCGGCGTATTGGTGTTGCCGGAGGTGATGGTCGGCATGACCGAGGCGTCGGCGATGCGGAGACCCTCGAGCCCGATGAACTTCAGCCGCTCGTCCACCACGGCCGTGGGGTCGGAGGCGAGACCCATCTTGGCCGTGCCCACGGGATGGAAGATCGTCGTGCCGATATCGCCGGCCGCGCGGGCAAGGCTCGCCTCGTCGTCGCCGATGACCGGCCCCGGCAGGTACTCCTCGGGACGGTAGGGAGCCAATGCCGGCTGGCTCATCAGGCGGCGGGTGACCCTGAGCGAATCCGCGGCCACCTGCCGGTCTTCCTCGGTCGACAGATAGTTCGGCGCGATGACCGGCGCGTCAGTCGCCTCGGCCGAGCGGATATGGATCGAACCGCGCGACGTCGGCCTCAGATTGCACGGCGCGACCGTCACGGCCGGGAAGCGGTGCAGCGGATCGCCGAACTTGTCGAGCGACAGCGGCTGCACGTGGAACTGGATATTGGCGCGCTCCTGGCGCGGATCGGAGCGGGTGAAGATGCCGAGCTGGCTCGGCGCCATGGTCAGGGGTCCGGTGCGCCGGAAGGCGTATTCGAGCCCCATCAGGCCGCGCCGGATGAGGTTGTGATAGGTCTCGTTCAGCGTGCGGATGCCGGACACCTTGTAGATGGCGCGGATCTGCAGGTGGTCCTGCAGGTTGGCCCCGACGCCCGGCCGCTCCTTCACCACCTCGATCCCGTGGCGCGACAGCACCGCACCGTCGCCGATGCCGGAGCGCTCCAGGATCGCGACCGACCCGACCGAACCCGAGGTCAGCACCACCTCGCGGCGGGCGCGGACGATGACGCTCTCGCCGCCCTGCCGGTACTGCACGCCGGTGACGCGGCCGTCCTCGACGATCAGTTTCTCGATCAGGACACCGGAATTGAGCTCCAGATTGTGGCGCGCATCGATCACGGGCTTGAGGAAGCCGCGCGCCGACGACCAGCGCAGGCCCTTCTTCTGGTTGACGTGGAAGGCCGAGACGCCCTCGTTGTCGCCGGTATTGAAATCGTCGAGCGCCGGGACGCCCATCTGGATCGCCGCCTCGCGCACCTTGTCGAGCAGGTCCCAGCGCACGCGCGGAGCCTCCACCCGCCACTCGCCCCCGGCGCCGTGATGCTCGCTCTGGCCGAGGAAATGGTCCTCAAGCTTGCGGAACACCGGCTTCACGTCGTCCCAGCCCCAGCCGGAGAGCCCGAGTTGCCGCCAATGGTCATAGTCCGCCGCCTGCCCGCGCATCGCGATCATGGCATTGATGGCGGACGAGCCGCCGATCACCTTGCCGCGCGGATAGATCAGCGCGCGGCCGTTGAGCCCCGGCTCCGGCTCGGTCCTGAACATCCAGTCGGAGCGCGGATTGTTGATGGCGAACAGATAGCCGACAGGGATGTGGAACCAGATCCAGTCGTCCTTGGTGCCGGCCTCCAGCAGCAGCACGCGGTTGCGGCGGTCGGCGGAGAGACGGTTCGCCATCAGGCATCCGGCCGTGCCGGCGCCGCAGACGATATAGTCCCACTCCGCCTCGATGACGCGCGCCATGGTTCCTCCGAAGAATGCCGGGCTCTGGTCGCGGCCCTTCACCCGATCCATCGCGCGGGGCGCGGGCAAGGTCAATCGCGACGGAGGTCGTGGGTGGCCGGAAACAGGGCGGGCGGAATCTGCAACCCGCCCCTTCGCTCGCGCCCCATTCCCCACCGGCCCAGCGCGCGCTAGCCTCCACTCAAATCGTTTGAAAACACGAGAGGACACGCCATGCATATCCTGATCATCGGCGCCGCCGGCATGGTCGGCCGCAAGCTGACCGAGAAGCTGGTGAAGGACGGCAAGCTCGGCGGCAAGGAGGTCACTGAGCTGTCGCTGGTCGACGTCGTCGCCCCCGAAAAGCCCGCCGGCTTCAAGGGCAAAGTGACATCGTGGGCGGTGGACATCTCGCATCCCAACACGGCCGGACCCATGGTCGCGGGACGCCCGGAAGTGATCTTCCACCTCGCCGCCATCGTCTCCGGCGAGGCCGAGGTCGATTTCGACAAAGGCTACCGCATCAATCTCGACGGCACGCGCCAGATCTACGAGGCGATCCGGCAGGAGGGCGTCAAGGCGCCCTATCACCCGCGCGTGGTCTTCACCTCGTCCATCGCGGTCTATGGCGCGCCGTTCCACGAATTTATCGAGGACGAGTTCTTCCACACGCCGCTGACCAGCTACGGCACGCAGAAATCCATCGGCGAGCTGCTGCTGACCGACTATTCCCGCAAGGGCTTCTTCGACGGCGTCGGCATCCGCCTGCCGACCATCTGCGTGCGCCCCGGCAAGCCGAACAAGGCCGCATCCGGCTTCTTCTCCAACATCATCCGCGAGCCGCTGGCGGGGCAGGAGGCGATCCTGCCCGTCGGCGACAACGTCGTGCATACCCATGCGAGCCCGCGCTCGGCGGTCGGTTTCCTCGTCCACGCCGCGACCATGGACACCGCCCAGCTCGGCTGGCGGCGCAACCTCTCCATGCCGGGCGTTGCGGCAACCGTCGGCGAGCAGCTCGAGGCGTTGCGCAAGATCGGCGGCGAAAAGGCCTTGAAACTGGTCCGCCGCGAGCCGGACGAACTGATCATCCGCATCGTCTCGGGCTGGTCGGAGCGGTTCAACGCCAAGCGGGCGACCGAACTCGGCTTCAGGGCGGAGACGAACTTCGAGGATATCGTCCGCGCCCATATCGAGGACGAGCTGGGCGGCAAGGTGGCTTGAGGACCGGAGAGCGGGCTATCAGGCGCCGGATATCAGGCGCACTTGCCGAATATGCCCGAAACCTATCGGATCAGCGTTACGCTGTCAAGGATAATAATCCTAGAATCCCGTGGCGCGTCGACCCGTCTCAGGTCGGCTCGTTCGGCACCGAGACGTTGAAGCAGGAGACCGTCACCGAGCGCAGCGTGCCGTTCACCCGGTATTTCTCGACGCGGCGGCGCTCCTCGGCCTCGCAGGCCTGAACGGTCGGCATCGGATCGACCGTGTGGACATATTGCCCGTCATTGAAGAACAGGAACATGAAGATGAAGACCTTGCCCGGGACCATCGTGCGATTCCATTGAGAAGCCGGCTCACGGCCAATTCGCGCATGCTGCCGGGCGGAAGGTAAATGGAATCTTGAGCCGAAGGCCCATTCCGGGCCGGATGTTGCGGCAACGACACTCTTGAGGGCGCGGGCCGGTATCGCGATGCAGTTCCCGACCGAATTGATCCCCGGCCGGCTGGTGAAGCGCTACAAGCGCTTCCTCGCCGACGTGCTGCTCGATACCGGCGAGGCGGTCACCGTCCACTGCGCCAATCCCGGCTCGATGCTCGGCCTGAACGCTCCCGGCAACCGGGTCTGGCTGTCGCGCTCGACCAATGCCGCGCGCAAACTGCCGCTCTCCTGGGAACTCGCCGAGATCGATTTCGGCCGCGGGCCGGAAATGGTCGGCATCAATACCGGCCATCCCAACGGCCTGGTCGAGGAAGCGATCCGCGCCGGCACGATCACCGAACTCGCCGGCTACGATGGCCTCCGCCGCGAGGTGGCCTACGGCAAGGCGAGCCGCGTCGACATGGTGTTGGCACAAACAGCATTTTCGAGCGAAGTGGGTACCGGTTCGCGTGAAGAAGATGCGTCTGGAAAAGAAGCGGGCCGCCCGCCCTGCTATGTCGAGGTCAAGAACGTCCATCTGATGCGCCAGCCCGGCCTTGCCGAGTTCCCGGATTCGGTGACGGCGCGCGGGGCGAAGCACCTGGAAGAACTCGGCGACATGGTCGAGGCCGGCAACCGGGCCGTGATGGTCTTCCTGATCCAGTATGGCGGGGCCGACCGTTTCGCCCTCGCCCGCGACATCGATCCGGCCTATGGACGGGCCTTCGACCGGGCGCGCTCACGCGGCGTGGAGATGCTGGCCTATCGCTGCCGGCTCGACGCCCGGGAGATCGTCGTGGACCGCGCCGTGGCAATCGCAGAGTGAGGACGAACAGATGACCGTCAAGCCCGGCTGGCAGGGCCGCTTCTTCGAGGATTTCGAGATCGGCGACGTCTACAAGCACCCGCTGGGGCGCACGGTCACGCAGGCCGACAACATCTGGTTCACGCTGCTGACCCAGAACACCGCCCATCCGCATTTCGACGCGAACTACGCGGCGCATACCGGCTTCGGCAAGCCGCTGGTCAATTCCTGCTTCACCATCGCGCTGGTCACGGGACAGTCGGTCACCGACATCAGCCAGAACGTCTTCGCCAATCTCGGCTGGGACGAGGTGCGGCTGCCGAGCCCGGTCTACGAGGGCGACACGATCTATTCGGAAACCGAAGTGCTGGAAAAGCGCGATTCCGGCTCGCGGCCGGAGCTTGGCATCCTCACCGTGAGGACCAAGGGCTATACCCAGAACGGCGACGTGGTGATCACCTTCAGGCGCACGGTCATGGTCTATCGCCGCGGCCAGGGGCCGGGCGGCAAGCACCGGCCCGAGCCGAAGGGTTGAAAAACCCAACGTGATGGGTTATTGAATGATCACGCTCATCAAGGCGTCGGGGTTTCGCATCGTGATCTTTCTCGACGATCACGAACCTGCTCACGTTCATGTCTTCGGCGACGGGCAGGCGAAGATCAATCTGACGGGCAGGGCTGGCCGACCGGAGCTCATCTGGGCCGACGGCATGACGCGTGGCGACATCCGAAAGGCGATGCGGCTTGTCGCCGAGCATCACGCGGAACTCATTGCCGCATGGAGGCGCATTCATGGATGACCTCGACGATCGTGATCTCGACGCTGCGCTTGAGCGTGGACGCAAGGCTCGCCAGACGGAACCTCGTGCCACATCCGTGCGCTTCGACAGGGCCTCCGGTCGGATCGTTGTCGACTTGACCAATGACTGCACCTTCGCGTTTCCCGCGCATCTGGCGCAGGGTCTCGAAAGCGCAACTGCCGACCAACTGGCTTCGGTCGAGATTCTCGGCCACGGTTACGGATTGCATTGGGAGGCACTGGACGTCGACCTGTCCGTGTCCGGTCTGATGGCCGGCATTTTCGGCACGGCGTCCTACATGGCCCGCCAGGCAGGCCGCGCAACATCTCCCGGCAAGGTCGCGGCGGCGCGGATCAACGGCGCAAAAGGCGGTCGCCCCCGCAAGGCGGCAGCGACCTGACCCTCAGCCCTTCTTCAGGAACTCCGTCCGCAGCACCAGCCCCTTGACCTTGTCGACATTGCATTCGACCTCGGCCGGGTCGTCGGTGAGGCGGATGCCCTTGACCCGCGTGCCGCGCTTCAGCGTCACGGACGTGCCCTTCACCTTCAGGTCCTTGATCAGGGTGACGCTGTCGCCGTCCTTGAGGATGGCGCCGTTGGAATCCTTCACGTCCATCAGATCAGTCCTTCGATGATGCCGGCGGATAGGCGTGGCGTCCGCCGCGGAAGTCGGTGACCTCGCCCTCGCCCACATAGTCCGGCCCGACCGGCACCTTGCCCTCGCCGCCGGGTATGTCGAGCACATAGGTCGGCTGTGCGAGGCCCGAGAGCCGGCCACGCAGCTTCCGCATGATCGCGCGACCCTCGGCAATGGTGAGGCGGAAATGGCTTGTGCCCGGCGCCATGTCGGGATGGTGGAGGTAGTAGGGCTTCACCCGGTTGGCGAGGAAGGCGCGCATCAGGTCGGCCAGCGTGTCAGCATCGGCATTGACGCCCTTCAGCAGCACGGACTGGCTGACGAGGGCGATGCCGGCATCGGCGAGCCGCGCCAGCGCGGCTTCCGCCTCGGGCGTGAACTCGCGGGCATGGTTGGCATGCACCGCGACATAGACCGCCTTGCCCGGCGCGCGGATCGCCCGGACGAAATCAGGCGTCACCCGGCCTGGATCGACAACGGGCACACGGGTGTGCCAGCGGATGACCTTCACATGTGGGATCGCCGCCAGCGCCTTCGTCACGGCCCGCGCGCGGCGGGCCGACAGGACGCAGGGATCGCCGCCAGTCAGGATCACCTCGAATATGTCCGGCCGCTCGGCGATATAGGCGATGGCCGCGGCCAGTTCGCCATCGTCGAGCCCGCCCCTGCCCTGCGGGCCGACCATTTCGCGGCGGAAGCAGAAGCGGCAATAGACCGGACAGACATGGACGATCTTGAGCAGCACCCGGTCCGGATAGCGGTGGACGATGCCCGTTACAGGCGAATGGGCGTCGTCGCCGATCGGATCGGCACGCTCTTCCGGGCGGATGTCGAGTTCGCGGATATCGGGCAGGAACTGGGCGGCGAGAGGGTCGTTGCCGGCTTGCGGGACGATCAGCCCTGCAACGGGAGCCGTCACCGCAATCGCATAGCGCCGGCCCACCGCCTCGGCTTCTGCCTCTCTTTCAGGCGCGACGAGCCCCGCCGCGACGAGGTCGGCGGCGCTGCGCAGGGTCGCGGATCGGGGCGTACCGGGCTTCATCGAACGGCGTCTTGGCTCCCGCCGGTGAATAAGGCAAGCTGAAACGGCCCGGCCGTTCACCCTCGCCCGAAAGAATGGGGGCCGAAACAGCCGTGGGCCGGCTGCCGGACTTGCCGGCAAAGCGCCTTTGGATTAGGGGGATCGCCTTTGCCGTGGCCCCCGTCCCGGCGTCAGCGCATCCCACCATGCGGCGCGCAAATTGCATCGCCGCGACGAGGACCCGAAGGGGAGGAATTCCTTGGCCGAGACCGGTATCTGGAACAAGGCGCATGGGGCAGAGGCCTTCGGCTTCTCCGACCTGAAGGCGGTCCACTGGAACTATCTGGAGCCGCAGCTCGTCGAGGAGGCGATTGCCCGCGGCGAGGCGAAGCTTTCAGCCGGCGGCCCGCTGGTCGCCGAGACCGGCCAGCACACCGGCCGTTCGCCGAAGGACAAGTTCGTCCTGCGCGACGCCACCACCCAGGACACGGTCTGGTGGGACAATAACGGCGCGATCGAGCCCGCTGCCTTCGACCTGCTGATGAAGGACATGCTGGCGCACGCGAAAGGTCGCGAGCTCTTCGTGCAGGACCTGCATGGCGGCGCCGACCCCGCGACCCGCATCAAGACGCGCGTCTTCACCGAATATGCCTGGCACAACCTGTTCATCCGCAACCTGCTGATCCGCCCGGCCCGCGAGGAGCTCGCCTCCTTCGTGCCGGACATGACCATCGTCGACCTGCCCTCCTTCAAGGCCGATCCGAAGAAATACGGCGTGCGCACCGAAACGGTCATCGCCTGCGACTTCACCCGCAAGATCGTGCTCATCGGCGGCACCTCCTATGCCGGCGAGATGAAGAAGAGCGTGTTCACCATGCTCAACTTCCTGCTGCCGCCGCAGAAGGTCATGCCGATGCACTGCTCGGCCAATGTCGGCGCAAACGGCGACGTCGCCGTGTTCTTCGGCCTGTCCGGCACCGGCAAGACGACGCTGTCCGCGGACGCCACCCGCACGCTGATCGGCGACGACGAGCATGGCTGGGGCAAGGACGGCGTCTTCAATTTCGAGGGCGGCTGCTACGCCAAGGCGATCAAGCTCTCCCGTGAGGCCGAGCCCGAGATCTACGCCACCACGGAGCGCTTCGGCTCGGTGATGGAGAACGTGGTGATCGACCCGATCTCCCGCATTCCCGACTTCGACGACGGCTCCAGGACCGAGAACACCCGCGTCGCCTATCCCCTCCACTTCATCGCCAATGCTTCGGAGAGCGGCCGCGCCGGCCATCCGAAGAACATCGTGATGCTGACGGCCGATGCCTATGGCGTCATGCCGCCCATCGCCAAGCTGACCCCGGCCGAGGCGATGTACCACTTCCTCTCCGGCTTCACCGCGAAGGTCGCCGGCACCGAGAAGGGCGTCACCGAGCCGCAGCCGACCTTCTCCACCTGCTTCGGCGCACCCTTCATGCCGCGCCACCCGTCGGAATACGGCAACCTGCTGCGCGAACTCATCGCCCGCCATCATGTCGACTGCTGGCTGGTGAACACCGGCTGGACCGGCGGCAAGTACGGCGTTGGCCGGCGCATGCCGATCTCGATCACGCGGCTTCTGCTGCGCTCCGCGCTCGACGGCTCGCTGAACCGGGCGGATTTCCGCCGCGACCCCTATTTCGGCTTCGCGGTGCCGACCTCCGTGCCGGGCGTGCCGCCGCACATGCTCTACCCGATCAAGACCTGGCGCGACAAAGCCGAGTTCGACACGACCGCGCGCAAGCTCGTCGCCATGTTCCAGGACAATTTCGCCAAGTTCGAGCCCTATGTGGACGCCGACGTGAAGGCGGCGGCCCCGACGGTTCAGCTCGCGGCGGAGTAACTTGGTCCAGCGCTGGAATGACGAAGCGCCCGGCCTTGTGCCGGGCGTTTTCGATTCAGACGTCGAAGAGACCTCAACGCATCGTCATGGCCGGGCTTGTCCCGGCCATCCACGACTTGAATACCGCAATGAAGGAATTCGTGGATGCCCGGGACAAGCCCGGGCATGACGCGTTGGGGTGTCGGACTGGCCGTCAGCGCCCCTTTAGCCCCGCGGCGGGGCCAGTTCCGCCGGCGCTCCCGGGGCGCCCGGCCGCTGGGGCGCACCGGGCCGGCGCTCGTTCTGCCGGATCTGCGACCAGGAATTCTGCTGGCTGATCATCGAGCGCAGATAGGCAACGTTCTGCTCGGCCTCGGCCGGCGGCAGGTCGCGGCGCGCGAGTTCCTCCGCCTCCTGAAAGCGTCCCTGAAGGCCGATCACCAGCGCGAGGTTCTGGCGGACGCGCTGATCCGCCTGCGGATGGCCGGCCGCTTGCCGCAGCACCTGCTCGGCCTGCGGCAGCTGTCGCGACAGGGCGTAGGACAGGCCGAGATTGGCCAGCACAGACGGCTGGCCCGGTGAAATCTTCAGCGCCTCGTTGTAGAGGCGCTGCGCCTCCTGAGGCTGGCCCATCTGGTCGTAGATCGAGGCCTGCACGTTGATGACGCGCCAGTCCGGCTGGTCCGACCGGTGCGAGCGGCCGAGGACCTCCAGCGCCTGATCGTGACGGCCGACATCGGCCAGCGCCCGGCCATACTCGCCGAGCAGCACCATTTCGCGCGGGTTCTGGATGGCAACGCGCTCCAGCACGGCCACCGCCTGCGCCGCCTGCCCGGTAGCACGCAGGGCCCGGCCGTAGCGCACGGCATTGCCGACATCGCCGGGGGTCGACCGGTAGCGGGCGCCGAGCCCGTCCAGTTCCGCCCGCGCCTGCTGTTCCGTATAGCGCGGCTGGGAGACGGAGCCGGTAATGTCGCCGCGTCCGCTGCGCGCGTTCATGGTGCAGCCGCCGGCGCTAAGAGCCGCGACGGCGACGAGAGCCAGGGACAGGGAAACAGGACGCGTCATCGGCGAACTCCGGTACGGGCGGTTCGGGCCCCTCCGGTCATAATCCGTTAACGTTAACGAGCCGCTAAGATCGAGGAAGCGGCGCACACGCCGCGCGATTCACCGCCGCCGGCGTGGCGGCGGCGCGACCCAGCGCAAGGCCTGCTCGGCCGCGCGCTCGCCCGAGGCCCAGGCGCCGCCGACCGTGCCCCACAGCCCCTCGTCGGTCGCCTCGCCCGCGAAGAGAAGGCGCTGGCCCACCGGCTCGGCAAGGCGCAGCCGCTGCGGCGTCGCGCCGGGGCCGGCCACCGACCAGGCCCCGCGGATGAAGGGGTCCGTGGTCCACGACGTGACATGAACCTCGCCCATGGCGCGGCGCGCATGCGGGCCGAACTCGTTGCCGATGAACTCGGCGGCAAAAGCCTTCATGGCGGTGGGGCCGGCCGAGGCGAGGTCACGGGCGAAGCGCCCGCCGATATCAAGATACCACCAGTCCGAACCGCCGATGCGCGCCAGCGCCTTGGCCGTGGCGGACGTGTCGGCCTTCACCACGAAGGCCTGATCGGGCTTCGCCTCCATCGGATTGTCCGGCAGATGGACGATCAGATGCTCGTAGGCGCCGCAGGTCAGGGCCTGGATCGCATCGAGCTGGCGCTTCGGCACCGCCGGCGCGAAGCGGATCGTGCCCGATGCCAGCACCGCGGTCGAAACCGTGACGATGACCGCCTTGCCGCGGAACGTGCCGGCCGGCGTCTCGACGTTGACGCCCCTGCCCGACCAGTCGATCCGGCTCACGGCCGTGGAAAGGCGGATAGGCAGGCCTTCGGCAAAGCGCGCGAGGATCGCGCCATAGCCCTGCCGGCAGAACAGATCCTGCGTCTCCAGCGCGTTGTAATAGTCGACGCAGGAGATTTCGCTCATCTCCTTGCCGGAATCCCACGGCCCTTTGAGGAAATCGATGGTCGGCCGCCAGTCCCGCAGGTCGTTCGGCACGGCCTCCGACAGCGCGACCTCGCGGCCCGCCTCGCCGGCTTCCAGAATCGCCCGTTGCGCACGCGTCAGCGCCGAGGCGAAGGCCTCCCACTCGCCCTCGCGGGGATTACGGCCCTTGATCACGAGGCGCTGGCGTTCGCGATCGTCATAGAGGTCGAAGCCCGCCGCGCGCGCGGGCGCGACCAGCGGATTGTCGTCCGGTGCGTGAATCCAGTGGGCGCCGAGGTCCATCGGCACGCCGAACGTGACCGTATCGGTCACGCAACGGCCGCCGGGGCGGTCCTTGGCCTCGAGAATGACCACCGAGCGGCCGGCAGCAGCGATCTTGCGCCCGGCCGCGATGCCGGCCGCACCTGCGCCGACCACCACGACGTCGACCTCCGGCGGCGGAGCGCCGGCCGGCTGCGCCCGCCCCTCGCCTGCGCCGGCGGCGAGCATGGATGCAGCAAGGAGGCTCCGCCGGTTCATCAAGGTTCCGTTCATCGTCCTCGGCGATTCCCGACCATGGGCGAGGCCTATCACACCCATATGGCGTCGTCTCGCGGCTCCGGGCACGCAAACGTGAACCCCTTGTCAACCGGATGCGACAGACACTCGGGCTTCAGAAAAGGGGTCCCTTGGGGAGGGACACATGGGAGATCGCTTGCTCGAGGCGCTCGGACGACGCCTCGCTGGATTCCTGGACAAACGCTCGCCCGGCTACGAGCCGACGACGCCGAGCGACCCGGGCGCGCTGCGTTCGGCCCTTCGGCTCGGCGACATCCTGCTGGTCGAGGGCGACACCCGCATCTCCGCCGTCATCAAATATCTGACCCAGTCGACCTGGTCGCACGCGGCCATGTTCGTCGGCCCCATCGAGGGCGCCTGCGAACCCGACGGCGAGCCGCACGTCCTCGTCGAGGCCTATCTCGGCGAAGGCGTCATCACCGCTCCGCTGTCGAAATATCGCGATTTCCACACGCGCATCTGCCGGCCGGTGGGCCTGACCCCCGAAGACCAGACGACGGTCTGCCGCTTCATGGTCGAGCGCGTCGGGCTCGACTACGACCTGAAGAACATCCTCGACATGATGCGCTTCCTCATCCCCATGCCGGTCCCGGTGCGCTGGCGGCGGCGGATGATCGCCTTCGGCTCGGGCGATCCGACGCGCGCTATCTGCTCGACCCTAATCGCACAGGCCTTCGAGTCGGTGCGCTATCCGATCCTGCCGAAGATCGAGAAGGTGGCGCAGGAGGGCGAGGCGCGCGTGCGCGGGCGTGCCGCGCGCGCGGAGGTCCTGCACATCCGCCACCACTCGCTTTACGCGCCACGCGACTTCGACATCTCGCCCTATTTCGCCATCGTCAAGCCGACCATCCTGCGCGGCTTCAACTACAAGAAGCTGCGCTGGAGCGATGCCCTGCCAGACGGCGACCTCTCGTCGGGTCATACGGAAGCGCCGGAACTGTCCTCGGTCGCCTGATGCTTAAAGCAGCCCGTGCTTCTTGAAGGCGTCGGCGAGGCTCATCCCCGCCTCGAGGTCGGAGCGCATATGCCGTTCGCCGGTGATCTTGCCGAGCGCGGTCGCCAGCACCGGCAGGGCGTGGTCGCGCGGGATCACCACCACCCCATCCACGTCGCCGACGACGATGTCGCCCGGCGCGATGTCGGTCCCGCCGATGCGGATGACGGTGTCCTTCTCGGTCATCATGCCGCGATACTGGGTATCGGCGGGCGACAGCGCCCCGGTAAAGACCGGAAAGCCCATCGCGCGGATGGCCACCACGTCGCGAGCCGCGCCGTCCGTCAGGAAGCCGGCCGCGTTCAGGTGGCGCGCGCGGGTCGATAGCAGTTCGCCCCAAGGCCCGATGGCCGGATTGCCGCCGGTCGCCATGACGCAGACCTCGCCGGACTTCAGGTCGTCCACCAGTGCGATCTCGAGATCGTAGATCGTGTCGACCTTGCCGGAAATCGGCGTGTAGGAGCCGGTGCGCGCCGGACCGAACAGCACGCTGCGGTCATCGACCGGCCGGATCGAGGGCGGCAGGATCTGGTTGTGGAAGCCGTGGGCGTCGAGCGCGTCGGATACGGGCGCGGAGGCGATCAGCGGGCGCGCGCGCTCGATGATCTCGGCAAAAGTCTCGTTCATGGCAGCCCCCGTCCCGTACTGTTCCTCCTCCGCCGGCACTCGGATGGCGCCGGTCGGATGCGGGAGCGATACTAGGGCGCGGAGCGGCTCGGGCCAGCCCCTATCCGGCTTGCCAGCCCTGATGCCCCCGGGGCCTTACCCGGCCTTCTTGGCGAGGAAGTTCTGCACGCCTTCCATGAAGGCGGGGCGGACGATGAGGCCGACCTGCGTCTCGCGCTCGGCATCGAGCTGAGCGGAAAGATCGTTGATCTCGGCCTTGTCGAGCAGGCGCCGGATCTCAAAAAAAGCCTCCGCCGAGCCGCGGCCGAGGCGCACGGCCAGCGCCCGCGCGGTCGGCAGGCAGGCCTCGTCGTCGACGCAGGACCAGACCAGCCCCCATTCGGCGGCGCGTTCCGCAGGCAGTTTGTCGCCGAGCAGCGCCAGCGCGCGCGAGCGCGCGCGGCCGATGGCGCGCGGCAGGAACCAGGTGACACCGAGGTCAGGCACGAGGCCAAGCTGCGGCCCGAAGGTCAGCACGAACGAGGCGGACCGCGCTGCCACCGCGATATCGCAGGAAAGTGCGAGGCCGACGCCCGCGCCGGCCGCGACGCCGTTGATCGCGGCGATGGTCGGCTTCGGGAAGCCGTCAATGGCGAGGATCAGCGGATTGTAGAGATCGCGCATGGCGGCATTGACGCCCTCCGCGGTCGGCGCGAGGCCGCCCGCGAGGTCCGCGCCCGCGCAGAAGCCGCGGCCATTGCCGGTCAGGATCAGCGCCTTGACCTCCGGATCGACGCGCGCGGCCTCGATCGACTTCAGCGCGCCGCGCACGAGGTCGTCGTTGAAGGCGTTGAGCCGATCGGGGCGGTCCAGCGTCAGCGTCGCGATGCCTTCGCTGACGTCATAGGTGGTGGCCATGGGTCAGTTCCTCCCGGCGACGAGACCCGAGGCCAGCGCCGCATCGATATCGTTCTGGGTGAAGCCGGCACTGCGCAGGATGTCGCCGGTTTCCGCACCCGGCCCGGCGGAAGCCGGGGCGAGTTCGGTCGGCGTATCGGAGAAACGCGGCGCGGGCTTCGGCATGGGGCCGTGCTCCGTCGCGGTGAAGGTGCCGCGTGCGACATTGTGGGGATGGACCGCAGCTTCGGCGGGATCGAGCACCGGCGCGAAGCAGACGTCGGACCCGTCGAGCAGCGCGGACCACTCGTCGCGCGTCTTCGACCGGAAGGCGGCGGTGATGGCCGCGCGCAGGTCCGGCCACATGGCCTTGTCCCACTGCTTGGCGAAACGCGGGTCGGTGAGGTTCAGGCCCGTCAGGAGTGCAGCGTAGAATTGCGGCTCCAGCGAGCCGATGGCGACATACTTGCCGTCGGCCGTGTCATAGACTCCGTAGAACGGCGCGCCGCCGTCGAGCATGTTGGCCTCGCGCTTCAGTTTCCACGCGCCGCCATTGATCATGCCGTAGATCATCGTGCCGAGCACCGCCGCGCCGTCGACCATGGCGGCATCGACCACCTGGCCCCTGCCGGTCGACTTCGCGCTGTAGAGCGCGGCGACCATGCCGAGGGCGAGCATCATGCCGCCGCCGCCGAAATCGGCGGCAAGGTTGAGGGGCGGAACCGGCGGCCGGTCGGCCGGACCGAGCGGCCAGAGCATGCCGGACAGGGCGAGATAGTTGATGTCGTGGCCGGGCGCGGAACCGAGCGGGCCTTCCTGCCCCCAACCGGTCATGCGGCCGTAGACGAGCTTCGGATTGGCCTTGAGGCAGAGGTCGGGACCGAGCCCCAGCCGCTCCATGACGCCCGGCCGGAAGCCCTCGATCAGGCCATCGGCCCCGGCAAGGATCTTCAGGATCAGGTCGATGGCGCCCGGCTTCTTGAGGTCGACGGCGATGGACCTGCGACCACGGCCCAGCACGTCGCCGCCGATGGAATTTGCAGGGCCCGCGCGGTCGATTCGGATGATTTCGGCCCCGAGATCGGCCAGCATCATGGCGCAGAAGGGCCCGGGGCCAAGGCCCTGGAACTCGACGATGGTCACGCCCGCGAGCGGTCCGCTTCTGGTCACCTTGTATCCTCCCGGCCGTCGCGCGACGGCCCATTTCCGTTGGGCCGGAACGCTAAAGGCGGGCCTTTCCAAGTCAAGGCGAGGCCGGCCCCGCCTTCCGGGGGATGGCGGCATGCCGCGTCGGCAACGGCATTTCTCCGTTGCATTTTGAGCCCGAGCGGCCATCTATGCCTCGACCAAACGGATCGGCGCGGACCCCATCGGGGGACCCCCGAGCGAGGAGATTGTCATGAGCGGCAACGGCAGCGCGAAATTCGGCGCATCCTTCGGCGGCAGCTATGGCGCGAGCTATGGAAGCCCCGCGCCGCAGGCGGCCCCTGCCCCGGCGCCCGTGGAGGGCGACATCGTCGTGGCCGACGGCGACCTGATCAGGGACACCACGACGCGCGACTTCGTGAAGGACGTGCTGGAGGAATCGAAGAATCAGCCGGTGCTGGTCGATTTCTGGGCGCCCTGGTGCGGCCCCTGCAAGCAGCTCACCCCGGTGCTTGAGAAGGTCGTCCGGTCCTTCAAGGGCAAAGTGAAGCTCGTGAAGATGGACATCGACAAGCATCCCGAGATCGCCGGCCAGCTCGGCATCCAGTCGATCCCGGCCATCGTCGCCTTCGACAAGGGACAGGGCATTGACGGTTTCATGGGCGCGCTGCCCGAGGGCCAGGTTAAGGCCTTCATTGAGAAGCTGGTGGGCGGTAAGGCCGGCCCGGACATGGCCGAGGCTGTCGCGGCCGCCGATACCGCCTTCGCCGAGGGTGACATTGCCGGCGCAGCGCAGATCTACGCGCAGGTGCTGGGCGCCGAGCCCGAGAACCTCGCGGCGCTTACCGGACTGGCGCGCTGTGCCGTCGCCACCGGCGACCTCGAACAGGCCAAGGGCCTGCTCGGCGAGGTGCCCGCCAACAAGCAGGGCGACCCGGCCGTCGCCGCCGCCCGCGCAGCGCTGGAGCTTGCCGAAAAGACCGCCGATCTCGGCCCGATCACCGAGCTGGAGCAGCAGGTCGCCGCCAACCCGGCCGACCATCGCGCCCGCTTCGACCTCGCCGTGGCGCTCAACGCCAAGAACCGGCGCGAGGAAGCGACCGACCACCTCGTCGAAATCTTCAAGCGCGACCGCACCTGGGACGATGACGGCGCGCGCCGGCAGCTCGTGCAGTTTTTCGAGGCCTGGGGCCCGATGGACGAGGCGACGCTGGCGGGAAGGCGCAAGCTCTCGTCGCTGCTGTTCCGCTAAGGACGGGGCGGCTTGGGCCGCCTCACGCCTTCCGCGACAGCCCGAGGCGCTTGGCCGCGATCCGGTCAAGCCAGCGTGCCGGCAGCATCAGCGGCAGGAGCCAGTTCATCAGCGGCGCCGGCGTGATCGCATAGCGCGCCTTGGGCTTCGCCACCGTCAGCGCCGTGTGGACCACGTCCGCCACGGCCTGCGGCGGCAACGCATCCTTGGCGCGCGCCAGCACTTCCTTCTCGAACCGCTCGATCAGGGGGCCATAGAGGGTTGCCTGATAGAGCGAGCGGTCGACGCCCGCCGCCGACTTTTCCCAGATCGGCGTCGCGATGGGGCCGGGGCCGACGATGACGACATCGACCCCGAACGGCATGAGTTCGCGCCTGAGCGAATGGCTGATCGCTTCGAGCGCGTGTTTGGAGGCCGCGTAGCCGCCGACGACCGGCCACGAGAGCCGACCGGAAACCGACGACATCATGACGATCCGGCCCGGCTTGCCGGCAAAGCCTTCGCGGGCGCCGATCAGCGCGCCGAAGGCCTGCACCGTCGCCACCTGCCCGAGAACGTTGACCTTCCACTGGCGGTCGAGTTCCTCCAGCGGCTGATGGAGGATCGGGCCGGGGATGGAGATGCCGGCATTGCAGACGAGGCCGTCGAGATCAGCGCCATCCAGCGCCCCGGCCACGGTCGCGGCGGCCCGCGACAGACTGTCGACATCGGTCACGTCGGCGATGACAGGCGTGAAGTTCGGCCCCAGCTCGTTGGCGAGCCGTTCGGCATCGGCCATGCGGCGCACCGTGCCGAAGACGCGCCAGCCGCGGCGCGAGAGATCGGCGGCGATGGCCCCGCCGATACCGGTGGAGACGCCCGTGACGAGAACGCTGGGCATGGCCTATTCCGCTGCCTGCGACGATGCCCCGGGGGGTGTACCGACGCCGTAGCGCTTCTCGATATAGTCGATGACCATGGCCTTGAAGTCGGCGGCGACCGCCGGCCCCCGCAGGGTCGTCACCTTCTGCCCGTCGACGAAAACCGGCGCTGCCGGGTTCTCGCCGGTGCCGGGCAGCGAGATGCCGATATCCGCGTGCTTGGATTCGCCGGGGCCGTTCACGATGCAGCCCATGACCGCGACGTTCAGCGCCTCGACGCCGGGATAGCGCGTCTTCCATTCCGGCATCGAGGTATGGATGAAGCTCTGGATGTCCTGCGCGAGTTCCTGGAACAGCGTCGAGGTCGTCCGCCCGCAGCCCGGACAAGCCGCGACCAGCGGCACGAAGGTGCGGATGCCCATGGTCTGCAGGATTTCCTGCGCGACCTTCACCTCCAGCGTACGATCCCCGCCCGGCTCGGGGGTGAGCGACACGCGGATCGTGTCGCCGATCCCCTCCTGAAGCAGGATGCCGAGCGCGGCGGACGAAGCGACGATGCCCTTCGAGCCCATGCCGGCCTCGGTCAGGCCGAGATGCAGCGCATAGTCGGAGCGGACGCTGAGCATGCGATAGACCGCAACGAGGTCCTGCACCGCCGAGACCTTGGCGGAGAGGATAATGCGGTCCTTGGGCAGGCCGATCTCCACCGCCCGGTCGGCCGAACCGACGCAGGACTGCACCATGGCCTCGTGCATGACGGCACGGGCGTCGAGCGGGGCCGCGGCCTTGGCGTTCTCGTCCATCAGGTGGGTCAGCAATTCCTGGTCGAGCGAGCCCCAGTTGGCGCCGATGCGCACGGTCTTGCCGTGCTCGATCGCCTTCTCGACGATCATGGTGAACTGCCGGTCCTTCTTGTCCTTGAAGCCGACATTGCCGGGATTGATCCGGTATTTGTCGAGCGCCTCGGCGCAGGCGGGATGATCGGCCAGCAGTTTGTGGCCGATATAGTGGAAGTCGCCGACCAGCGGCACGCCGACGCCCATCCGCATCAGCTTCTCGCGGATATGCGGCACCGCCGCGGCGCTCTCGTCGCGGTCGACCGTGATGCGGACGAGTTCGGAACCCGCGCGGGCGAGCGCTGCCACCTGGCGGACCGTGGCGTCGATATCGGCGGTGTCGGTATTGGTCATCGACTGCACGACGATGGGCGCGCCGCCGCCGACCTGAACGGCCGCGGCTCCCCGGCCGACCATGACGCCGGCTGTCCGGTGGCGGGGCTTCACGCCAAAACCCTGGATCATCGCTTGCCGTCTCCGCTACGCGACCGGACATAGCCCCTCGCCGCCGCCGATGCCAGAGCTACGCTCTTCGACGGATGCCGCCAAACGCCTGCGGGACACCGGCTTAACCGAATATTGACCATGCTCTGGTGTCCTTCGCGCGACAATAACAAGGGGGAACGCCTGTGCTGGGTCTCAATCTGCGCGGCAAGCTGGTCTCGGGCTTCGCGGCTCTCATCGCCATTTCTGCGGCAAGCGCGGCGATCTCGTTCTGGAAGTCGCGCGACATCGCGGCAAGCGTCCAGAACGTCGCCGATGTCCGCGCACCGGCCGCTCTCCTCGGCGCAAGGCTGGTGGCGGCGGTCAATCAGGCCCGCATCATCGTCAACGACCAGCTCATCGACCCGCGCGACCAGAATTTCTTCTTCTGGGAACAGGCCTGGACCCAGATCGCCGAGAGCCGCGATGCCATGGACCGCTTCGCCGCCAGCTTCCCGAACGAACAGGACCGGGCGCGGTGGACGGAGGCGCGGCCGGTCTTCGACGAGATGAAGGCGGCGCAGCGCCGCGTCCTGAACCTCGTCGGCACGCCCGAGCAGTTCCCGGCACTCAGCGCCTACGAGAACGACATCATGCCGCGGCTTGCCCCGCTTGAGCAGGCGCTGACGACGCTGGTCTCGCGCGAGATCGACAAGGGCGCCGACGCTTCCGAACAGGTCATGACCATCCTCGTCGCGCTGCAGGCCCGCACGCTCTCGGCGGTCCGCGACCTCGGCGGCTATGTCCACACAGGCAATCCGCGCGACAAGACCCAATTCGAGCAGGCCTGGGCGCGCGCGCAGGAACGCCTGAGCGACATGACCATTTTCGGCGGCACGCTGAACAGCGAGCAGAACCTGGCGCTGGACAAGGTCCGCGCCGCCGTTTCCGCCATCCGCTTCGGCGCGACCGACGTGGTCGAGCTGCGCGGCGACGGGAACTGGAACGCGCCGCTCGCGCTGATGCGCACGGAGGTCGCGCCGCTGACCGACAAGATCCTGACCGCTCTGGAAGGGGCCGCGGACGCCAACGGCAAGCGCACCGGCGGCCTGATCGACGCGCAGATCGCCCTGCTCAATGCCGACACGCACAATGCCGCCGGCCAGGCCGCACAGCTCTCCATGATGCTCATGGTCGCCGCCGGCCTGTCGCTGCTTTCGGGCCTCGCCATCGCTCTGATGCTGGCGCGCATGATCGTCACCCCCATCGCCGGCATGACCACCGCCATGCAGAAGCTCTCCGAAGGCGAGCTCGACACCGACATTCCCGGCCGCGAGCGCACCGATGAGGTCGGCGCCATGGCCGGCGCCATGGTCGTGTTCCGCGACCGGATGGTCGCCGCCGAGGAGGCCCGCGCCGCGCAGGATGCCGAGCGCGCGGCCGAGGCCGAGCGGCTCGCCCGCCGCAACGACGTCGCGGAGGCCTTCGTCGCCAAGATGAGCGGGCTCGCCACGGAATTCACTGCCTCCTCCGCCCGCGTCGAGGAAGCCGCCCGCGACCTCTCGGCCACCGCCGAGGAAACCTCCCGTCAGGCCGGCGAGGTGGCGGGCGCCGCCGAGAGCGCATCGATGAACGTGCAGACGGTCGCCGCCTCCACCGAGGAACTCGCCGCTTCCGTCCGGGAGATCAACTCGCAGGTGGTCCGTTCGAGCGAAAGCGCCGAGACGGCCGTGGGCGATGCCAAGCGCACCGAGACCCAGATCCGCAACCTCGCGGGCGCAGCCGACCGGATCGGCGACGTGGTCAACCTGATCAAGGCGATCGCCGACCAGACCAACCTCCTGGCGCTGAACGCCACGATCGAGGCCGCCCGCGCGGGCGAGGCCGGCCGCGGCTTCGCCATCGTCGCCTCGGAAGTGAAGAATCTCGCGGCGCAGACCGGCCGGGCAACCGAGGACATCGCCGCCAAGGTCAGCGAAATCCAGACGGCGACGGCCGAGACGGTGGAATCGATCACCGCCATCGCAGCGACCATCGACATGATCAAGGCCATCACCTCTGCGGTCGCCACCGCGGTGGAAGAGCAGGGCTCGGCCACGGCCGAGATCGCCGACAATTGCCAGCGCGCGGCGAGCGCGGCCACCGGCGTCACCGGCACGATCACCGGCGTCGGCCATGCGGCGGAGACCACGGGGCGCTCGGCGAGCGAACTGATGGGCCTTGCGACCGACCTCTCGGCCCATGCCGGCACTTTGCAGGAAGAGGTCCACGATTTCGTGGAAGCGCTGAAGGCGGCGTGAGCGGCCCCGCAGCCGCCTCAACCTAGAGCGGTCAGGACATCGCGCAGGATCGCGTTCAACAGCTCCGGGCGTTCCATCGGCACGTAATGGCCGCAGTCGGGAATGACATGCAGCCGGCCGCCCGGCGCGAGAGCTGCCTGCTCCGTCGTCGTTTGCCGACCGGGAGCCGTGTCATCCGCGCCGGATACGAAAACGACGGGGCGTGGAAATCCCGCGACCGTCTGATCCCTGCTCGGGCGGGTATGGAACACGCTGACGCCCGCTGCGATGTGCTCCGGCGACTGGCGCAGCGCGATGTCCCTTGCGCGGCGGATGACATCGTCGCCGGCGGCATGGGAAAAGAGCGGCTCCCAGAACCTCCGCCACGCCTGCTCCAGCCCCTCGCTGGCCAGCAGGTCGAGGGCGGATGCGTGGAGCGCGGGGTCGGGGCGATGCCGCACCTTCGTGCCGATGAGAACCAGCGCGGCGATCCGGTCCGGCGCAAGGGCCGCGAGTTCGAGCGCGCAGGAGCCGCCGACGGAGCATCCGACGACCACGACGCGATCGCCGCTCACGCAGCCAAGCGCGCCCTCGGCCCATGCACGCATGGTCGTGCCGAACCCATAGAGTGTCGGGGCATGGCTCTGGACGGACAGCGCTTCCTGCTGGTCAGCCCACATGGAGCCGTCGAGGGGAAGCGCGTGGAGGAACAGGACTTCCATGACCGCGGCGGTCCGGGTCGCGGCTCAGGCCTTCGCCGGTTCGCCGCAATGCCCGCAGCGGCCGAACATCTCGACCACCTGGGTCGCCGGCTTGAAGCCCGCGCCCTTGGCAATCGCCGTGAGATCCCGCTGCACCGGCGCGCCCGAGGCTTCCGAGACGCAGCCGCAGGTGTCGCAGATCATGAAGACGACGAGGTCCGAGGCCTCGTGCCGGTGCGCGCAGGCGACATAGGCGTTGCGGCTCTCGATCCGGTGCGCCAGCCCCGCCTCCAGCAGGAAGTCCAGCACGCGATAGACGCTGATCGGCGCGGGGCGGCGGCCGCTCGCGCGGTGCATCTTCTCGATCAGGTCGTAGGCGCCGATGGGCGCGGGCGAAGCGGCGAGATGCTCCAGCACCTCCCGGCGGATCGGCGTCAGCTTCAGCCGCTTCTCCGCGCAGCGCGCCTCAGCGACCTTGAGCGCGTCGGCCGGCGGGTGGCCGTGCGCGCAGGCATGGTCGTGGACATGGCGGGTCTTCAGCATCGTCACGGATATCCCGATCGTTCGTCGGCCGCTTCTATCACGTCGCCGCGAGGTGCCCAAACCGCGCACCTTTGCGCCGTTATTGCGTTGCAATAGGATCGGCGGCAAGGAACAACCGACCATGCCGGCCGAATGCGGCGATGAGGAGATGGGTATCATGAGCCTTCAGGGAAAGAGCGCGATCGTCACGGGATCGACGAGCGGCATCGGCCTCGCCATCGCCACGGCACTGGCCAAGGCCGGCGCCGACGTGATGCTGAACGGCCTCGGCGAGGCAGCCGAGCTGGAAGCGATCCGCGCGAAGCTCGCCGCCGATACCGGCCGGAAGATCCTGTTCTCGCCGGCCAACATGATGAAGCCGGACGAGATCGCCGGCATGGTGAAGGCCGCCGAGCAGGATTTCGGCAAGGTCGACATCGTCGTCTCCAATGCCGGCATCCAGTTCGTCTCGCCGGTGGAGGACTTTCCCGAGGACAAGTGGAACGCGATCATCGCGATCAACCTCACGGCGTCCTTCCACCTCGCGAAGGCCGTCATTCCCGGCATGAAGGCGCGCAAGTTCGGCCGCATCGTCAACATCGCCTCGGCCCATTCGCTGGTCGCCTCGCCGTTCAAGTCGGCCTATGTCTCGGCCAAGCACGGGCTCGTCGGTCTCACCAAGACCCTCGCGCTGGAACTCGCCACCTTCGGCATCACCGCCAATTGCATCTCGCCGGGCTATGTCTGGACGCCGCTGGTGGAAAAGCAGATCCCGGACACGATGAAGGCGCGCAACATGACCAAGGAGCAGGTCATGAACGACGTGCTGCTGGCGGCCCAGCCCACCAAGCAGTTCGTGCAGGTGGACGAGGTCTCGGCGCTCGCGCTCTACCTCTGCTCGGACGCCGCGCGGAACATTACCGGCGCAAACAATGTCATCGACGGCGGCTGGACGGCCGCCTGACATGGCCATCGCGCCGGCGAAGCCCAGGTCCAAGCCGAGCCCGAAGCGCATTAATCTCGCCCTTCAGGGCGGCGGCGCGCATGGCGCCTTCACCTGGGGCGTGCTGGACGAGATCCTGCGCGACGGCCGCCTCGCCATCGACGGCATTACCGGCGCCTCTGCGGGCGCGGTCAATGCCGTGCTGCTCGCCGACGGATTTGCCGAAGGCGGGCCGAAAGCCGCGCGCGAAAAGCTGTCGCGGTTCTGGAAGGCGGCCTCGCGCGACGGCAACATGCCGGCGGTCCAGCGCCGGGCGCTCGACCGGCTGTTCTCGGTCATGCCCTACGAGGGCTCGTTCATGGAGAGCTGGGTCAATTCGGTCCAGCGCTACTTCTCGCCCTACGACCTCAATCCTTTCGACATCAATCCGCTGGAAGACCTGATCCGCCAGTTCGTCGATTTCGAGCGGCTGGCGGCCTACGAGCCGCTGCAGGTCTTCATCACCGCCACCAATGTCCAGACCGGCAAGCTGACCGTCTTCCGGCGCGACCGCATCACCTGCCGCGCCGTAATGGCCTCGGCCTGCCTGCCCATGCTGTTCAAGGCGGTCGAGATCGACGGCACGCCCTATTGGGACGGCGGTTACATGGGCAACCCGACCCTGTTCCCGCTCTATCGCTCGACCGAGACGGAGGACGTGCTGCTGGTGCAGATCAACCCGATCCGGCGCGAGGACACACCGACCTCCTCGCGCGCGATCATGAACCGCGTCAACGAGATCACCTTCAACTCCTCGCTTCAGGGTGAGTTGCGGGCCGCCGCCTTCGTCGGCCGCCTCGTCAACGAGGGCAAGCTGCCGCGCGGTCGGGGGCCCGGGCAGTACAAGCGCATCAACGTCCATCGGATCGCGCTCAGCGATGCCATCGCGGGGCTGTCGGCCGGCTCCAAGGTCGTCACCGACTACGACTTCCTGCTCAAGCTGCACGAAGCCGGCAGAAAGGCCGCGAAAGCCTTCCTGAAGCAGCACTTCGACGATATCGGCCTGCGTTCGACGCTCGATCTGGAAGCCGAGATCGCGGCGGAATGGGCCTAGCGCGCCGGCATATCGACGCCCAGCAGCTCCGCCGCGCGTTCGACCACCGCCTCTTCCAGTTCGTGCGCCCGGCCGTCGGCCAGCACCACCGCCCACATCATGTCGACGACGCGGCGGCGGCCATCCTCGTCCAGATGGCTCGCCAGCGTCTGGGCGAAGGAGGTCCAGTTATCCTCGGCAGCCTCGGCATCGGTCGCGAAGACGACGAGCCGCCTCGTGTCGGCAGCCGACAGGTCGAAGCCCGCCGACAGCACGGCTTCGAGCCGCTGCCGCTCGACGGGCGCGGCAACGCCGTCCGCGCTCATCACATGGACCAGCAGGGCGGCCGCGGCCACCCGGTAGTCGCCCTCCTGGAACGGCTCGCGCGGTTCCTCGGTAATGTCCGCGATCAGGGAGAACAGTCGGTCGAGCATGGAGCCATCCGGTTGAGGCGCGATCATCGCGTTTGAACCCGCCCGGGCGCAAGCCGTTCCGCGAGCACTTCCGTTTTCGTGCGAGCCGCGCAGACGCTCTATCCATTTGCCTTGTCGCGTTTTCTTCCCGCGAACCGGTGCCCACTTCGCTCGAAAACGCTCCAGGTGCATGCCGCCCGCGCGGGCGCTTCGCTTGGCCGCGGGGCGCGGAGAGGCTAGGTAACGGGCCCTGCGATCAGGCAGCCTTCAAGGAGAGAGAACCATGGCCATCGAGCGCAAGCAGGTCGGACCGCGCATGAGCGGCGCCGTCATCCACGGCAACACCGTCTATCTCGCCGGCCAGGTGGCCCACAAGGCGGCCGGCAAATCGGTCAAGGAGCAGACCGCCGAGATCCTCGAGACCATCGACAGCCTGCTCGCCGAATGCGGCACCTCGAAGCTGAACCTCGTCTCGGCCAATATCTGGCTCTCGGACATGTCGACCTTCGCGGAAATGAACGCGGTCTGGGACGGCTGGGTCTCGCCCGGCCACACGCCCGCGCGCGCAACCGTCGAGGCCAAGCTCGCCGCCCCGCAGTTCACCGTCGAGATCATGGTGGTCGCGGCCCGCTGACGGATCGCCCGGACCTGACAGCCGGACCGGAGAATGAAGAAGGGCGGCTCCAGGGCCGCCCTTTTCGTATGAATGGAACCGTTGTCCGGCTCAGGCGGCGCGGACACCTTCGAGGAAGGAGCGGATCTCATGGTCGAGGGCCTGCGCTTCCTCGCCGAGCCTGCCCGACAGCGAGCGGACATCGGCCGCCGTGTCGCGTGCCGACTGCGCGGTGCCGCCGACCCGGTTCATCGCCTCGGCGCCGCCTCGGGTTTCGTCGGAAGCGCGGTTGACCGCCTCCGCGATGGTGGAGACCGCCGCGTTCTGCTCCTCGACCGCCGCCGCAACCGAAGCCGCGATCTGGCGCATCTCGCCGATCACAGTATTGACCTTGTCGATGGCGTCGACCGCATCGCCCGAGGCCTCCTGGATCGCGCCGATCTGCGAGGCGATCTCCTCCGTGGCCTTGGCCGTCTGCGCCGCGAGGTTCTTCACCTCGGAGGCGACGACCGCGAAGCCCTTGCCGGCTTCGCCCGCGCGCGCCGCCTCGATCGTGGCGTTGAGCGCCAGCAGGTTTGTCTGGCCGGCAATGGCCTGGATCAGGTTGACGACCTCGCCGATGCGCGTCGCGGCCTGCGCCAGCGAGCCCATCGTCTGGGCGGTGCGCTCGGCCTCGGCGACGGCCGTGCCGGCAACCTCGGTGGACTTCGACGCCTGGCTGGCGATCTCGGCAATCGAGGCCGAGAGTTCCTCCGCGGCGGCCGCGGCGGAGGCGACCGAAGCCGCCGCCTGTTCCATGGCGCCGGTCGCGCCGGTCGCCTCGCCGGTCACCGCGCCGGAGGCGGTGTCGAGCTGGTCGGATGCGCCGTCGAGTTCGCCGGACGCGCCGCGCAGCGCCTGAAGCGACCGGCCGGAAGCATCCTCGAAGCCGCGGATGAGCTGGTCGACCGCGGCCGAGCGGCGGTTGCGCGCCTCGACCTCCGCGATCTGCTCGGCGGCGAGCCGCTCGCGCTCGATGGCATTGTCGCGGAAGACGAGGACGGCGCGGGCCATCTCACCCAGTTCGTCCTTGGCGTCCGTGGACGGCACCTCGATCGCGGTATCGCCGGCGGCGAGCTCGCGCATCGAGGCGGTGATGCCGCCGATCTGGCGCGTCATCGAGCGACCGAGCACCAGCCCGACGATGGCGCAGAGCGCCACGACGGCGACGATGATGCCGATGACCAGGGTCTGGGTGGCCGCCTGCGCCGACAGGCGCGCCTCGTTCGCGGCCACCTTGCCGGCCTCCGCCGCCTCGACCAGCTTGTTGGTCGTGCCGTCGAGGGCGGTCAGGAGCCCGTCCATGGTCTGCACGGTCTGCTCGACGGTGCGGCTGCCCTCGACATAGGAATCGAGTGCCGGCCAGTAGGTCTCGCCGGCCTTGAGCAGTTCCTGCTTCATGGCGGGTGCGATGACCGAGCGCGAGACCTCATTGACGAACTTGGTGCGCGCCTGCCGGAACAGTTCGAGATCCTGCTCGTGGGCGCGCAGCATGAAGTCCTTCTCGTGCCGGCGCATCTGGAGCACCTGCTCCAGGATGCCGGCGCCGTCGTCGAAGTTCTGGGCGACGCGCCGCGCCAGCACTTCGAGCTGCTGGACGGATTCGTTCATGCGCCCGGTGAGGCCGGACGTGTCGTCCTTGCCCAGCGTCTCGATGGTGACGCGGACGAGATCGAAGGCACCGGCTGCATCGCCGAGCTGCTTCATCGCGCCGTCGATTTCGCTTCTCGCATTGGCGGCCTGCGGCTTCTGCCGGGCCTGGCCGAGGGCGAGCATCGCCTCCATGCGCGCGCGTCCGAAAGTATCCAGCGCCTGGTCCGAGTAGCGCTCGGCGAAATCGACTGCCGCGAAACGCAGGTCGCGCACCGCGGCGCGGACCTTGGCGGCATCGTTGGCGAGGCCCGCATAGGCGTCATAGGCCTCGAAGGCCGTGCTGGCGGCGCGCTGGCCGTACCAGGCGGAGGCGCCGGCGGCGAGCAGGCCGGCGATCGGCACGAGGGCAAGGAGGGCAATGCGCAGGCGGATGGACAGGGCAGGCATTCGAGCAGGCATGTCAGGGCGTTCCTCGGATTCCGTTTCGCCCATCATCCGCCGGAATGGTTAAGGAACGCCTAGCGGCCAAGAATTGCGCTGAAATTATCTGTTGTTTTTCATGGCCTTGCTGTGAAGACACCAGCAATGCCACACGATCTGTTGAGTTCTCGCTAGGCGACATCTAGGGTCCGCGCCCCGCCGATGCCGTACGCGGCGCCCGCCTCCCCCAGGTCCATGCCCGTTCTCGCCCAGATCGCTCCCTTCGTCTTCGTCCTGTCCTGGTCGACCGGCTGGGTCGTGGCGGGCTTTGCCGCGCCCTTCGCCGACCCGCTCTGGTTCCTGTTCCTGCGCTTCACGCTCGCCGCGACCGTCATCGCCCTCATCGCTTTCGCCATGGGCGCGCCCTGGCCGAAAAGCCGGCGCGAGATCGGCCATGCGATGATGTCGGGCGTGCTGCTGCACGCGATTTACCTTGCCGGCGTCTGGTGGGCGGTCAGGAACGGCGTCCCCGCCGGCGTCTCCGGCATCATGGCCGGGCTCCAGCCGGTGATGACGGCGCTTCTGGCCCCCGCTCTCCTCGGCGAGCGGATCACCGCCCGGCAGGGGGCCGGTGTCGTCCTCGGTTTCCTCGGGATCGTCCTCGTCCTGATGCCGAAACTGGTCGGCGTCGATCCCGCCGCCTTCCGCGCCATCGCCGTGCCGCTGGCGGTCAATTTCGGCGGCATGGTCGCGGTGACGCTCGGCACCTTCTACCAGAAGCGCTTCGTCTCCGGCGGTGACATGCGGACCACCACCGCATGGCAATATATCGCCGCGGCGCTGGCGACGATCCCGCTGCTCCTCCTGTTCGGCAAGCCGGAGGCCGTGTGGAACCAGACGCTGGTGCTGACCATGGCCTGGTCGGTGCTCGCCCTGTCGGTCGGCGGCATCTTCCTGTTCCTCTACCTGATCAGGCGCGGCGAGGTGTCGCGCGCCGCCGCCTATATCTATCTCGTGCCGGCGGTCTCGGCGCTCATGGCCTATCTCGCCTTCGGCGAGACGCTGACGCCGGTACAGCTCGTCGGCATGGCGGTGACCGCCTTCGGCGTCTGGCTCGCGACGCGGCAGCGCTAAGGCTCCGGCTCCCTAGTCTTTCGCCGGATTGCGAGGCGGGCTTTCTCCGGTATTTTGCGGTGCAGCATCAAGAAGTCTCGCCGGAGAACATCATGGCCGCCGCCGTCGCCACCAAGAACCAGCCGGAAGGCCTCATCGACCTCGCACAGGGCGCGGTTGTCGCAGCCGACGCGATCCTCGCCGAGGCCGTGACCTCGGTCAGGGCCCTGGTCACCGAGAACGGGCGCATTTCCAATGCTGCCCTGGAGCGCGAGCAGCGTGCGACCCACGGCCTCTCCTGGCTCGCCACCTATGTGGAGAGCATCCGCCAGCTCGCCTCCTATGCCGAGCGCCTGACGGCACAAGGCAAGTTCGGCGAGATCGAGGACCTGATCGTCCGCATCGGCCTCGGCGAATATCTCGCGCAGATCCTCGGCGGCATCCCGATGAGCCAGGGCGAGGTGGTGCGCCCTTCCGATCTCGGGCTTTCCGTCGCGGATATCGCCCGCCGCTTTGCGGGCGCGGCCGATACGCTGATCGCTACCGGCAACACCGCCGCGAACCGGGCGCGCCTCGCCGCCCTCGTCCAGCAGCAGGAAACCTCCGGCCATTTCGGCGAGCCGGCGCTCGATGAGACGCTTGAGGCGATCCGCGATGAGATGCGCAAGTTCTCGCTCGCCGAGGTGATCCCCTTCGCCCACGAATGGCACCTGAAGAACGAGTACATTCCGCTCGACGTCATCGCCAAGCTGTCCGAACTCGGCGTGTTCGGCCTGACACTGCCCGAGCATTTCGGCGGCATGGGTCTCGGCAAGGAATCGATGTGCGTCGTCTCCGAGGAGCTGTCGCGCGGCTATATCGGCGTCGGCTCGCTCGGCACCCGCTCTGAGATCGCCTCCGAACTGATCCTGGCCGGCGGCACGGACGCGCAGAAGGAACACTGGCTGCCGAAGATCGCCTCGGGTGAGATCCTGCCGACCGCCGTCTTCACCGAGCCGAACACGGGCTCCGACCTCGCCTCGCTGAAGACCCGCGCCGTCCGCGAGGGAGAGGTCTACAGGGTCAGCGGCAACAAGACGTGGATCACCCATCCCGTCCGCGCCGACGTGATGACGCTCCTGGTGCGCACCAACCCCGACGAGCCCGGCTACAAGGGCCTGTCCATGCTGCTGGCGGAGAAGCCGCGCGGCAGCGACGAGACCCCCTTCCCTGCCGAAGGCATGTCCGGCGGCGAGATCGAGGTGCTCGGCTATCGCGGCATGAAGGAGTACGAGATTTCCTTCGACGGCTTTGAAGTGAAGGCCGACAACCTGCTCGGCGGCGTCGAGGGTCAGGGCTTCAAGCAGCTCATGCAGACCTTCGAGGCGGCCCGCATCCAGACCGCCGCGCGCGCGGTCGGCGTCGCGCAGGCGGCCATGGACCTCGGGTTGCGCTATGCACAGGAGCGCATCCAGTTCGGCAAGCCGCTGATCGCCTTCCCGCGCGTCGCCGACAAGATCGCGATGATGGCGGTCGAGGTGATGATCGCCCGCCAGATGACCTATTTCTCCGCGCGCCAGAAAGACCTCGACCGGCGCTGCGATCTTGAAGCCGGCATGGCCAAGCTGCTCGGCGCCCGCGTCGCCTGGGCGGCGGCCGACAACGCGCTGCAGATCCATGGCGGCAACGGCTTCGCGCTGGAATATCCGGTCAGCCGCGTGCTCTGCGACGCGCGCATCCTGAACATCTTCGAGGGTGCGGCGGAAATTCAGGCTCAGGTGATCGCGCGGCGGCTGCTCGACGGCGGCAACTGATCGGTCAATCGCCTTCGGGCGGCGTTCTTTCGAACGCTTCTTGATTGGCGCAAAACGTGCTTGGCTTCTGCGTCGGCGGACGAGTCGAAGGCCGCCGCATCCGGGGGCCATCCATGTTCAATCCGACCACGCTCGTGGGCTTTCATACGATCATCAGCTTCGTCGCGATCTTCGCCGGCATCGTCGTCGTCGCGCGGGTGCTGGCCGGCTCGCTGCCGGCACTCTGGACTGAGTTGTTTCTGGCTACGGCCGTCATCACCAGTGCGACGGGCTTTCTCTTTCCCTTCACGCAGGTCCTGCCCTCCCACGTCGTCGGTGCGATCGCGCTCGTGGTGCTCGCTGCGACGCTGCTGGCGCAATACGTCTTCCACTTCGCCGGACCCTGGCGGGCGGTCTATGCGGCCGGGCTGGTCGCGAGCCTTTATTTCCTGCTCTTCGTGTTGATCGCGCAGGCCTTCATGAAGATCGGCGCGCTTAACCGGCTCGCACCGACCCAGAGCGAGGCGCCCTTCGCCATCGCGCAGGTCGTCCTGCTGGCTGCCATGGTCTGGGCGGGCTGGCGCGCGCTCCGCGCCTTCCATCCCGGCGGCTGGGTGGCGCGGCCCTAAGCGTTCGCCGCCCTGAGCGCGCGGTCGATATCCGCGTAGAGGTCGTCGACCGCCTCCAGCCCGACCGAGAGCCTCAACAGGTCGGTCGGGCAGGGCGAGCCTGCGCCCTCGATGGAGGCGCGGTGCTCGATCAGGCTCTCGACGCCGCCGAGCGAGGTGGCGCGCTTCCACAAGCCCACGCGCGCGGCGGTGGAGACCGCCGCCTGCTCGCCGGCCTTGACCCGGATCGACAGCATGCCGCCGAAGCCGCCCTGCATCTGCCGGGCGGCGAGCGCATGCTGCGGATGGCTCGACAGCCCCGGATAGAGCACGTCGCCAACCAGCGGATGTGCTTTGAGCTTTTCGGCCAGCGCGAGGGCGGCCTTGGCCTGCGCCTCGACACGCACATGCAGCGTCCGCATCCCACGCATCAGCAGGAAGGCCTCGAAGGGGCCGAGAATCTGGCCGTGCATGGAGCGCACGCGGCGGACCTTGGCCCAGAACTCGTTCGCCTCGCGCGTCACCAGCGCGCCGGCCACGACGTCGGAATGACCGTTGAGATACTTCGTCGCCGCATGCATCACGATATCGGCCCCGAGCGTCAGCGGGCGGGTGAAGACCGGCGTCGCGACGGTGGAATCGACCGCGCAGATGGCGCCCGCCGCATGGGCGATCTCGGAGATGGCGGCGATGTCGGACACGGTCCAGAGCGGATTGGACGGCGTCTCCAGCCAGACGAGCTTGGTTCGGCCTGGCTCCACGGCCGCCTTCACCGCCGCGAGATCGGCCGTGTCGACGAAGGTGGTCGTATAGCCATAGGTCGTCGCATCGTTCATCAGCCAGTTGCGCAGCGCCCAGTACATGACCGTCGGGGCGACGATATGCGCGCCCGCCGGCAGAGCCATGACCACGGCGGTCGCCGCCGACATGCCCGAGCCGAGCAGCATGGCCTCCGCCCCCTCTTCCAGCGCGGTCAGCACCGCCTCGCACTGGCGCACCGTCTGGTTGTCCGGCCGGCCATAGATGAAGCCGTTGCGATACTGGTTGTCGGGATCGCGGATGAAGGTTGTGGCGACATGGATCGGCGTGACCACCGCATGGGTCTCCGCCTCCTCCCAGCCGAGCGCCTGGGCGGCCAGCGTGCGGGATGCAAGATGCGGAGGCTTCGGAGCGGTCATGTCGGCTTCCTGAGAGGCGGGACGGCAGGTCGCCACGGGAGGGCGGCCGGGGTCAAGCGGGTGTTATCGCAGATCAAGGAATAGATTTCTTATATGATAGAATCAAGCGGCAATCGCTGCCGCACGCGACTTGCCCGGTGACATCAGCGCGGCTGCCACGGTAGTTTCGCACCATGTTTCTCCCCCTCGCCGACCAGAACCCTCACCGGCGCATCGACACGCCCTATGTGACCTTCGCGCTGATCGGGCTGAACGTCGCGGTCTTCCTGTTCACCACCGGCCTCGTATCGACGGCGACGGCGAACATGAACGCGCTCGGGCTCGGGCTCATCCCTGCCGTCATCACCGACAAGGCCTCGCTCGCGCCAAACCTCATCCTGGTCCCGGCGCAGGCGACCTGGCTGACCTACATGTTCATGCATGCCGGCTGGATGCATCTCATCGGCAACATGCTGTTCCTCTGGGTCTTCGCCGACAATGTCGAGGACGCCATGGGCCATGCGCGATTCCTGATCTTCTATCTCCTCTGCGGTTTTCTCGGCGGCGGGCTGCACCTCGTCCTGAACACCGGGTCGCAGGCGCCGCTGGTCGGCGCGTCGGGGGCGATCTCCGGCGTGCTCGCGGCCTATCTCATGCTGTTCCCTCGCGTGCGCGTGTTCGGCCTCGCCTTCAACATCATCCCGATCACCATTCCGGTCTGGCTGGCGCTCGGGGCCTGGGTGGTGCTGCAGATCTTCCACCTCTTTACAGCCCAGGGCGGCGACACGGCCTGGTGGGCCCATGTCGGCGGGCTCATCGCCGGCGCGGCGCTGGTCTGGCTGTTCAAGATGCCGGATGTCGGCCTGTTCGGCACCCGGCGCCAGTTGCCGGTGAGCGTTCCGCGCATGCCGCTGCCGCGCCGCCGGAACTGAACGCGGCGCGCCGCACAACCTTTCGACACGCTTTCGCCGGAAGACCGCCGTTACAGCATCGAGGATGCGCGCCAAGCGATTTCGCTGCCTTTCGGGCGATGCGGGCTGCACGGACGTGGATGCATGGACGTCTTTCAGGCGAATCGGGTAGCGGCGCGCAGGATAAAAATGCGACACAACAGAGAAACTGAACCGATGAACGATCCGCCCGGATCGGCATTTGCTCCAAAGCCCTGAACCTCGGACTGGATTCTCGTGGACGTCGCCCCGCTCGTCTCGGCCTATCGATACCGCTTCCATGTGCTGGACGCCTATGGCGGCCGGATGGGCGGCCTCGCGCGACCGGCGGGAACGATCGAGGAAGCCCTGAAGCGGGCGGCGGGCGAACTCAAGCAGACGGCCAATCCGCCTCTCGAGCTCAAGCGGCTGGCCACCCAGACCAATGCCGAGACACGCACCGCGCTGCGCGACGTGATCGCGCGGATCGAGAACGATCTCGCCATCGCCATCACCAAATACGGCACCGATATCGGCGCGCCGCCGACCGGCCCGCATATCGAGATGCGGACGACGCTCGACGGCATCGACCGCTCCTACCGGGCCAGCGATCCCGCCCCGGACGATTTCGACGGCTGGTACGACCAGCTCGACGCGCAGATCGGCCATCTCGCCTCCCTGATCGCGCTGGAGAAGGAGTTGGACACCGCGCGTGGCGGCGGATCGGTGCGCCTGCCGGACAATTCGCCGAAGCGCCTGCGCTGGTTTCTGGTGGCGCTGGTCGTCGCGGCCCTCACGGCGCTGGGCATTGCCGGGCTGACCACGTTCCGGTTCCCGGGTGGCGGTAGCGCCGGCACGACGGCTTCCGCCCCGCCGCCGCCCGCAGAGGGCGCCGAAACCCCGCGCATGGTCCGGACCGTGCCGATCACCGTCACGACACCGCCCTCGCAGGAGGCAGCGCCGGCAGCGGCCGCCGCAGCGGGCGCCCAGTGCCGCACCTTCGAACTGGAAGTGGCGGCCGGCGGAGCGAACCTGCTCGACGCGCCGCTCGGCGGCCAGCCGGTCGTGCGGCTGGAGGCCGGCGAGAAACTCGTTCTGAAACAGGTGCTGGCGCTCGGCGATATCAGGCTCGTCGAGGTCGATGTGCCGGCGCGGCTGGCGCGCGGCTTCGTCGCGGAGAACGAGGCGCGCCTGCCGGTCATGACCTGGAGTTGCGACCGCTAGAATCGCTTCGCGGAGCGCGGCGGCTCGTCACACGCCGGCGATCTGGTCCATGGCCTTGGCGAGCGTCACGTCCTTCTCAGTCAGCCCGCCGGCATCGTGGGTCGAGAGCGTCACCTCGACCTTGCTGTAGACATTCGTCCATTCGGGATGGTGGTCGAGCTTCTCCGCGACCAGCGCCGCGCGGCTCATGAAACCGAAGGCCTCGGAAAAATCCTTGAAGGCGAAGCGGCGCGTAATGGCGTCGCGCCCCTCGACCTCGATCCAGCCATGGAGAGCGGCCAGTGCCTCTCTCCGCCGCACGGCACTCAGCTTCTGGACCATTGCCGGCTCCCTGTCCCCGCGGCATACCGCGAAAAAAAAGCGGGCCGGCGCAAAGCGCCAGCCCGCACGTTCGTGTCGGAGGGGATGACCGAACGTATCGCCACCGGACAGAGCCGGTGACGCTCGACCTGACCGGACGACACCCCGGGGGGCTGGGGGGCTGAAGAATCCGGAACGCCGTCGATCAGGCAACGAGTCAACGCGGTCAAGCTCGCCCCAGCTCTTGGCCTCACCGGGGCTGAAATAGGGCCATTGCGTGGCACGTCAGGCATCTGGATCAGGGCAGCCCCGCTCGCGGCTGCTGCCATCGCGATCAGGCGCTGACCGGCAGAATCAGCGGTTCGTGGCCCGTCGCCTTCAGGAAAACCACGAGATCGTCGCGTGAAATGCTGGTGGTCGCGGTATTTTCCAGCGGATGATAGTTCAGAACGTCGTGGGCGAGCATGGCGGCATCGAGCACCACGGTGACCCGGCCCTCGCCATCCGCCACCGCGCCGAACGGCGTCACGGAGCCGGGCTTCACGCCCCACACTTCCTCCAGGAGCTCCCCGGACCCGAAGGACAGGCGCCCCGAACCGCCAATCACCTCGTGCAACTTCTTCAGGTCGATGACGGCGTCGCCGAGCGCGACCACCAGGAACAGCCGGCCCTTCTTGTCCTTCAGGAACAGGTTCTTGGTATGGCCGCCCGGAATGCTCTCCTTGACGTGCCGGCTCTCGGCCACCGTGAACACCGCCTCGTGCTCATGGGTGGTCGTCTTGATGCCGAGGCTGTCGAACAGCGCGAAAAGCTCGGCGCGGCGGGCGGCGATGTCGGTCATGGCGGTTTTTCGCTGGGGAATCAGTTGCCGAGCGCCGCCCGGATGAGCTTCACGGCATCGTCGCTCGCCCATTCGGCGGGGCCCGCGATGAAACCTAGCTCGCACCCATTGGCGTCGATCAGGAGGGTGGTCGGCATGCCGAAGGCCCGGCCGGCCGCCTTCAGGTCCTGGAAGATCTTGGCCGAACGGTCGGAATAGTTCGCCATATGGCGGATTCCGGTCTCGCGCAGCCAGTTATCGGCGCGCTCGGGGTGACGGGTGTCGATATTGACGGCGACGACCTCGAATTTCGCCCCGCCCATCTGCTCCTGGAGCTTGTCGAGCGCCGGCATTTCGTGGCGGCACGGCGCGCACCAGGTGGCCCAGAGGTTCAGCAGCACGGCCCGGCCGCGAAAATCCGCCAGCGTTAGGTCGCGGCCATCCGGTCCCTTGAAAGCGAGGTTGGCGGCAAGAGCCGGCGTCTGGTTCACCTTGAAGGCGGCAACCTCGCCCCGTGCCAGCGGCGCCATGGCGGTCGTGGCCGGCCGGGCGGCGATGCAGGCGGCAACCCCCGCATTGCCTGCACCGCCCGAGGTCCAGTAGAAGGCCGCAACGCCTCCCAGCACCCCGACCAGGCCGGCCACCAGCACGATCGCTCTGGAACGGGACAAGACCTTCACTTCACTCCACTCCGCAAGGGACGAGATGATGACCAAGGCCAACACCGCCGGCAACACGATGTGGGGCGGTCGCTATGCCTCCGGCCCTGCGGCCGTGATGGAAGACATCAACGTCTCGATCGACTTCGACAAGCGCCTGTATAGGCAGGACATCGCCGGCTCGAAAGCCCATGTGGCCATGCTGGCCGCTCAAGGCATCGTGAGCCGCGATGACGAAGCCGCGATCACCAAGGGCCTCGACAAGGTTCTGGCCGAGATCGAGGGCGGCACCTTCGTGTTCAGGCGCAACCTCGAAGACATCCATATGAACATCGAGGCGCGGCTCGCCGAGATCGTCGGCGCGCCAGCCGGCCGCCTGCATACGGCGCGTTCGCGCAACGACCAGGTGGCAACCGACTTCAAGCTTTGGGTGCGCGACGCGGCGGACGGGCTCGACGCCCAGCTGAAGGACCTCCAGCGGGCCCTCGCCGAGAAGGCGCTGGCGGAAGCCGCCACCGTTATGCCGGGCTTCACGCACCTGCAGGTGGCCCAGCCGACCACCTTCGGCCACCACCTCATGGCCTATGTCGAGATGGTCGGGCGCGACCGTGGCCGCCTCACTGACGCCCGCAAACGGCTGAACGAGAGCCCGCTCGGCGCAGCCGCGCTCTGCGGCACCTCGTTCCCCATCGACCGGCACATGACGGCAACCGCGCTCGGCTTCGACCGGCCGACCGCCAATTCGCTCGATTCCGTCGCCGACCGCGACTTCGTCATGGAGGTTCTGTCGGCAGCGACGATCACGGCGGTGCATCTGTCACGCCTCGCCGAGGAAATCGTCATCTGGTGCTCCTCGCCCTTCTCCTTCGTGAAACTGTCGGATGCCTTCTCCACCGGCTCGTCGATCATGCCGCAGAAGCGCAACCCGGACGCCGCCGAACTGGTTCGCGCCAAGGTCGGCCGCATTCTCGGTGGCTTCAACGCCATCGTGGTCGTCCTGAAGGGCCTGCCGCTGACCTACCAGAAGGACATGCAGGAGGACAAAGAGCCGACCATGGACGCGCTCGCCTCGCTGTCGCTGGCGATCGCCGCGACCGCCGGCATGGTGCGCGACCTTGAAGCCAATGCCGCGACCATGAAGAAGGCGGCGGGCCAGGGCTATTCCACCGCCACCGACCTTGCCGACTGGTGCGTGCGTGCGCTCGGCATCCCCTTCCGCGAGAGCCACCACATCGCGGCGAAGGCCGTTGGCCTTGCCTCGGACAAGGGCCTGCCGCTGCACAAGCTGGCGCTTGACGACATGCAGTCGGTGGACAAGCGGATCACCGCCGACGTGTTCTCGGTCCTGTCGGTGGCGAAATCGGTCGCGAGCCGCGTCAGCTACGGCGGCACAGCGCCGAAAAACGTCCGCGCGCAGGCAAAACGCTGGCTGAAGAAGCTCGGCTGAGACAGCCCGGCGCGAACGTCCAAAAATAAGCGCGCCGTCCTCGAACCTTTCCCGGCCTCGCCGCTACCCATGGTCACTCCGCAGCAAGTGCTGCCGAGGCGAAACCGGGGAGGCGACCATGTTTGCAATCATCGATATTCGAAAGTCGGCTCTCACGCTCCTGGCTGCCGCAGCTTTGTCGACCTTTGCCGGCATCGCCTCCTCGGTCGTCGCCTCGCCGCTCGCTGCCTCCGCCCACCTCGCCGCCCCGGCAATCGCCCAGCAGGCCGAGCACGGCGCCCATGCCGAGACCGGCCACGGCGCCCACCGCCTGACCCGCCCGGCCAACCGCTTCAACGGTTTCGTCGGCTCGGCCGGCGGGCAGACCGGCCCGGCTGCAGCCCGGTAATCCCAACCGCTACGCATGAAAAAGGCCGGGTCACCCCGGCCTTTGTCGCATTCGGTACAGGAAGCTCAGAGCCCCAGCTTCTTGTTCCGCTGGGCGAGAGTGCGCAGGCGCAGCGCGTTCAGCTTGATGAAGCCCTCGGCATCGCGGTGGTCATAGGCGACCGCGCCCTCCTCGAAGGTCACCAGCTCCTTGTCGTAGAGCGAATAGGCGCTCTCGCGGCCGACCACGATGACATTGCCCTTGTAGAGCTTCAGCCTGACCGTGCCGGTGACGAACTGCTGGCTCCGGTCGATCAGCGCCTGCAGCATCTCGCGCTCGGGCGAGAACCAGAAGCCATTGTAGATGAGCTCCGCATATTTCGGCATGAGCTCGTCCTTGAGATGCGCCGCGCCGCGGTCGAGCGTGATGCTCTCGATGGCGCGGTGGGCGAAATAGAGGATCGTTCCGCCGGGCGTCTCGTACATGCCGCGCGACTTCATGCCGACGAAGCGGTTCTCGACGAGGTCGAGGCGGCCGATGCCGTTGACCTTGCCGAGTTCGTTGAGCTTCGTGAGGATCGTGGCGGGCGACAGTGCCTTGCCGTCGATGCCGACCGCATCGCCCTCCTTGAAGTCGATGGTGATGTAGGTCGGCTTGTCCGGCGCGGCCTCCGGCCCATCGGTGCGCGAATAGACGTAGTCCGGCACTTCCACGGCGGGATCCTCCAGCACCATGCCCTCGGACGAGGCGTGCAGGAGGTTGGCGTCGACCGAGAACGGCGCTTCGTTGCGCTTGTTCTTGGCGATCGGGATCTGATGCTGCTCGGCGAACTCGATCAGCTTGGTGCGGCTCGACAGGTCCCATTCGCGCCAGGGAGCGATGATGGTGACGTCCGGCTTCAGGGCATAATAGGTCAGCTCGAAGCGGACCTGGTCGTTGCCCTTGCCGGTGGCGCCGTGGGAGACGGCATCCGCGCCCACCTGCTCGGCGATCTCGATCTGGCGCTTGGCGATCAGCGGGCGGGCGATGGAGGTGCCGAGGAGATAGAGGCCCTCATACATCGCGTTGGCGCGGAACATCGGGAAGACGTAGTCCTTCACGAAGGTCTCGCGCAGGTCGTCCATGAAGATGTTTTCCGGTTTGATGCCGAGCAGCAGCGCCTTGTCGCGCGCCGGTCCCAGTTCCTCGCCCTGGCCGAGATCGGCGGTGAAGGTCACCACCTCGCAGCCATAGGTGGTCTGCAGCCACTTGAGGATGATGGAGGTGTCGAGGCCGCCGGAATAGGCGAGGACGACTTTCTTGACGGACTTCTGGGCGGCCATGGGTCTGATCCAGCGGAAACGGTAACGCGCCGCCGACTTAAAGAAGCGGCGGGCAAGAGGCAAGCGAACCCCGAGGAATGCCGGCGACTGCCGGTCAGCCCTGCCGGCCGAACAGGGCCCGCAGCGGCTCGCCGATGCGGGCGAGGCGCTCCGCGATCACGGCCTCGCTGGCCGCGCCCGGTCGGCGCACCAGCCAGTAATGTACCCAGGTGACGATCACGAGCGTTGCGAGGATCGCCAGCAGCGTGTCGGAGAGGAAATGCCCGCCGAAGGCGATCCGCAGCCCCGAAATGACCGCCGTATAGACGGCAACCACCACGAGCACGGCCGGCCGGACCGCGGGCGGCGCCAGAAGGGCAGGTGCCGCGAGCCAGGCAGCGCCCGAGGCCTCGCCGGAAATGAACGAGCAATTGGTGCGGCAAGTCGAGCCATCGCCCGGCTGCCACCACGGCGTGAACGTGCCCGAACCGCCGAATTCGGTGACATGGACCGGTCGGCCGCGCTCCCATTGCTCCTTGAGGATGCCGTTCACCAGGATCACCGGCGCGGCCATCACCGTCAGGAACAGGAACAGCGCCGTGCGTGCGCGCATGAACTGCCGGGTCGTGGGCAAGGCGATGTGCTGGATCAGCGAGACCATCGCGGCAATGCCGATGACGATGGTCGGCCACATGCTCACCCGCCTGAGGAAGGCGGCTCCGCCGTACGACGACAGCCAGAAGCCCTCGCCCTCGCGCCAGAACCAGCGCGTCGCGGCAAGGTCGAGGTCGGGCCGGATCGCGAGGACGAGGCTTGCCGCAGCGATCACCGCGATGGCGAGGTAGAACAGCCTGCGGGTCAAGACGTCTTGCCGTCCTGCGCGCTGGCGTCGTGCCGCAGGATCAGCGGCATCTGAGCAAGCGCGAAGGCCATGGTCAGCGGCATGATGCCCCAGACCTTGAAGCTCACCCAGAAGTCGGTCGTCTGCGTGCGCCAGACGACCTCGTTGAGCGCCGCCAGCACGAAGAAGAAGAAAGCCCAGCGCCAGGTGAGCTGCCGCCAGCCCTCGTCTGTCAGGTCGAAGACCGAATCCAGCACCAGCTTCAAAACGTTGCGGCCGGTGCTTGCCGCCCAGACCAGCACGGCGCCGAACAGCGTGTTGACGATGGTCGGCTTGAGCTTGATGAACAGCTCGTCGTGCAGCACCAGCGTCAGGCCGCCGAAAATGGTCACCACCACCGCCGAGACCAGCGGCATCACGGGAAGCTTGCGCACCAGCGTCCAGGTGACGGCGAGCGAGACCAGCACCGCGGCGATGAAGATGCCGGTCGCGAGGAACAGGCGCTGCGTCGCATCGACGCCGAACCAGCGGTCGCCGTAGGAATTGGTCAGGAAGAAAATGACCAGCGGCCCCATCTCCAGCGCCAGTTTGGCGAGCGGTGGCAGGTGCCTCTTTTCGGTATGCGTCATGAGCCTCTAAGCCATGGACAATTCGCCGCAGGAGTTTAGCTTGCGCCCGTCTTCATGACCACCTCGCGGCGGTTCTGGCAACCGCGCGTCCTGTCGCACCGGAGCTTGTCCCTTTGTCCTTCGTCTTCGAGCCTGCCGCCCGCCCCGCCTTGCCTGTCGTCGGGACGGACAAGCTGTTCCCCGTGCGCCGCGTCTATTGCGTCGGGCGCAACTATGCCGCGCACGCGCGCGAGATGGGCGGCGACCCCACGCGCGAGCCGCCGTTCTTCTTCAACAAGACCGCCGACGCCCTTCAGCCGGTGCCGCATGGCACGACCGTCGACCATCCCTACCCGCCCAAGACCTCCAATTACCACTTCGAGCTGGAAATGGTCGTCGCTCTCGCCAAGGGCGGCAAGGACATCCCGGTCGAGAAGGCTCTGGACTGCGTGTTCGGCTATGCGGTCGGCCTCGACATGACCCGCCGCGACCTGCAGGACGAGGCCAAGGCGCTGAAGCGTCCGTGGGAACTCGGCAAGTCGTCGGACCTCTCCGGCCCGGTCGGCCCGCTCTATCCGGTGAGCATGGTCGGCCATAAGGGCAAGGGCCCGATCTCGCTGACCGTCGACGGCGTGGTGAAGCAGAAGGCGGACCTGGCCGACATGATCTGGTCGGTGGCCGAGCAGATTTCCTTCCTCTCGACCTATTTCGAGGTCTGCCCGGGCGATGTGATCTTCTCCGGCACGCCGGACGGCGTCGGCGCGGTCACCCGCGGCCAGACCATGGTGGCCGCCGTGGACGGCCTCGGCGAGATCAGCCTGAAGGTCGTCTGAGCCCTTCGGACGAGATGGATATCAGGGCGCGGGTGCTGCGGCATCCGCGCCTTTTTCTTGTGTCGGCAGGGCCTCCTCCGATTTCCGCCGCACGAGCGCGAGGAATGCGTCCCAGTCGCCGGCGACCAGCCCGCGACGCGGCAGCGTGATGCCCTGAATCTTGTCGAGGAACAGGATGACGCGGTCCTTCAGGACCACCCGATAGCGAATGGCCGGCCATCCCATCTGCCCGGCGGAATGGCCAAGCTTCCAGTCGACACTCGCCTCGCCAATATCGACGGCAATGTCGGCCTTGGATGCCGCCTGGATGTGAAAAGACCAGCGCAGGATGACCTGATTGACCACGAGATCGATCAGGAACGGCAGAATGAGCACGAACAGAATCCACCCGCCGACCTTCCAGTGCAGGTAGATGCGCCAGTTGAGCGTGAGCCCGCCTATCCACCACAGGAAGGCGATGAACAGCCCGTACCAGATGAGGTAGCGCCAGGGCCAAAGGTGCCGCCCGACAGGTCCGAGGCGATTGCGGGCATCGCTCAGCACCAGATAGTCGGCAAGGTGAAGTCGGTAGCGGAAGCGAAACTCGGCGGGAACTTCCTTCATGAGCCCTTCCATCTTTAGCGAGGCGGTCCAACCCCGCCGCCCGCCCGTCAATGCGCGCTGGTCTTTGAAAGAAGGTTCAGCACCAGCACGCCGGCAACGATCAGGCCCATGCCGACCACTCCTGCCGCATCCGGGCGCTGGCCGTAAATGGCCCATGCCGCCAGGGCGACCAGCACGATGCCGCCGCCGGCCCAGATCGCATAGGCGGTCCCGACGGGAATGGCATGCAGAACCAGCGACAGGCAATAGAAGGCGATCACATAGCCGGCGACGACCAGCGCCGACGGGCCCAGTCTGGTGAATCCCTCGGACGCTTTCATCGCGCTGGTCGCGACAACCTCCGCGACGATCGCAAGCGTGAGCAGGGCATAGGCGTGCATTTGGGCCTCCATGGCACTGGAGGCTCCTAACGATCAGATGTCCTGCCTTGCGTCACGTTCACAACGGCGTGACCCGCGCGCCAGGCCGCGCCAAAAGCAAAGGGCGGCTCGAAGGCCGCCCTTTGTCCGAACGATATGAGGCAAGAGCCATCACAGCGAGCGCTTGATCTCCTCGACCCGGTAGCACTCGATGATGTCGCCGGCGCGCATGTCCTGGTAGCTCTCGAAGGCCATGCCGCATTCCTGGCCGACCTGAACTTCCTTGACCTCGTCCTTGAAGCGCTTGAGCGTCGAGAGCTTGCCCTCGTGGACCACGACGCTGTCGCGGATGAGGCGCACATTGGCACCGCGCTCCACGCGGCCGTCGGTGACGCGGCAACCGGCCACCTTGCCGACCTTGGTGATGTTGAACACCTCCAGGATCTCGGCATTGCCCAGCATGGTTTCGCGCAGTTCGGGCGCGAGCAGGCCGGACATGGCGGCTTTGATGTCGTCCACCAGGTCGTAGATGATGTTGTAGTAGCGGATCTCGATGCCGCCCTGGTCGGCGGCCGCACGTGCTTCCTTATGAGCACGCGTGTTGAAGCCGATGATGACGGCGCCCGCCGTCTGCGCCAGGCCGACATCGCTCTCCGTGATGCCACCGACACCGGACAGGATGACCCGGGCAGCGACTTCGTCGTTGCCCACCTTGGCGAGCGCGCCGACGATGGCTTCGACCGAACCCTGCACGTCGCCCTTGATGATGAGCGGGAATTCCTTCTTGCCCGCGCCAGCCTTGAGCTGGCTCATCATGTCGGCGAGCGAGGAACGGCCGGCGCCGAGACGCGCGGCCGCCTTCTCGCGCTTGAGGTTCTGGCGGTAGTCGGTGATCTCGCGGGCGCGCGCCTCGTTCTCGACAACCGCGACGCGGTCGCCGGCCTCGGGCGTTCCGTTGAAACCGAGAACCTCGACAGGCATCGAAGGTCCGGCCCCGTCGATAGTGTCGCCCTTGTCGTTGATCAGGGCACGAACGCGACCCCATTCCGCACCCGCGACGACGATATCGCCGGGGTGCACGGTGCCGCGCTGGATCAGGACGGTCGCCACCGGGCCGCGGCCGCGGTCGAGCTTGGCCTCGATCACGGTACCCTCGGCGAGGCGGAAGGGGTTGGCCTTCAGTTCGAGCAATTCGGCCTGCAGCTGGATCAGTTCCAGCAGCTTGTCGAGATTCTCGCCCGTCTTGGCCGAGAGCTCGACCTCGATCACGTCGCCGCCGAGGCTTTCGACCTGAACCTCGTACTGGAGCAGGTCGGTCTTGACCTTCTCGGGACGCGCGTCGGGCAGATCGATCTTGTTGATCGCCACGATCATCGGAACCTTGGCGGCCTTGGCGTGATTGATGGCCTCGACCGTCTGCGGCATGACCGAGTCGTTCGCCGCCACCACCAGCACGACGATGTCCGTCACCTTCGCGCCGCGGGCGCGCATGGCGGTGAACGCGGCGTGGCCGGGCGTGTCGATGAAGGTGATGAGACCGCCGAGCGGCGACGTCACCTGATAGGCGCCGATATGCTGGGTGATGCCGCCGGCCTCGCCCGAAACGACGCTGGTCTTGCGCAGGGCATCGAGCAGCGAGGTCTTGCCGTGGTCGACGTGGCCCATGATGGTCACGACCGGAGCGCGCTGCTCCAGCATCTCTTCCGGATCGGGCGAGTCGAACAGGCCCTCCTCGACGTCGGATTCGGCGACACGGCGAACCGTGTGGCCGAGTTCCTCGGCGATGAGCTGGGCGGTGTCGGCATCGATCACGTCGGTGATCTTATGCATCGCGCCCTGCTTCATCAGCATGCGGATGATGTCGACGGCGCGCTCCGACATACGGTTGGCGAGATCCGCGATGGTGATCGTCTCGGGGATCGTCACCTCGCGCAAAATCTTTTCCTTCTGCTCGGTCTGACGGCGACCGGTCATGCGCTGGACGCGGCGGCGGAACGAGGCTTCCGAACGCATGCGGTCGGAGGAATCCTCCAGCGCATTGGTCAGCGTCAGGCGGGTGCGGCTCGGCGCATCGGCGGCCGGGCGCTCGGGACGGGTCGCCGGTGTAGCGACCTTGCCGCCCGGGCCGCGGCGAACGCCGCGCGGACCGTCATCATCGTCACCGCCCGAACGGGGACGGCCGGCCGACGGCGGGCCGGACCGCATCGGGCCGGCGCCTTCGGGACGGGTCGGGATGGCGCTGTTGGCAGCGCCGGCACCTGCCCCGAAGGGGCGCGGCGGGCGCGGGCCGTCGAGACGCGGCGGGCGGCCGTCGCGGGCGCCGAAGCCGCCTTCGCGCGGCGGACGGTCGCCGAAGGGGCGGTCGCCCGGCGGACGCGGCGGACGGTCGCCATAGGGGCGGTCGCCCGGCGGACGCGGCGGGCGGTCACCGAAGGGGCGGTCGCCCGGCGGGCGCGGCGGACGGTCGCCGAAGGGGCGGTCCCCCTGCGGGCGCGGCGGACGGTCGCCGAAGGGACGATCCCCCTGCGGGCGCGGCGGACGGTCGCCGTAGGGGCGGTCGCCCTGGGGGCGCGGCGGGCGATCACCGAACCCGCCCTCGCGGGGCGGACGGTCACCGAAGGAGCGCGCATCGCGCGGCTGGGCATGAGCCTCGGCGGGCTGGCGGGCTTCCGCCTCGGCAGGCGCGTCCGGGCGGGGCGCGCGTCCGATGTCGTCGAGGCTGCGCGGGCGGTTGTCGTCGCCGAACCGGCGGCGGGCTTCCCATTCCGAACGGCGGCGGGCGTCCTCGTCGCGGCGATGGCGCTCGTCCTCGTCACGCTGGCGGCGCTCCTGTTCGGAGCGCTCGGCGGCGCGGCGGGCATCGTCCTCGGAGCGGCGGCGGGATTCCACCTCGGCAACCTTGCGCTCCTCGGCTTCGCGCGTACGCGCTTCCGCCAGCACGCGATCGCGTGCTTCGCGCTCGTCGTCGGACAGCGTCCGCAGGACCATGCCGGCGGCGGGTGCCTTCGGAGCAGCCGGAGCGGCGGCAGCCGGGGGCGGCGCGACAGGACGCGGCTTCTCGGCCACCGGCGGCGCGGCGGCAGGCGCCGGGCGCTGCGGAGCGAAGGAGCGCGGCTTAGCCGAGACCTTCTCCACCACCACCGTCTTGGTGCGGCCGTGGCTGAAACTCTGGCGAACCATGCTGTGCTCGGGTCCGGCGGGCTTCTTCAGGCTGAGGGTCTTGCCCGTCAGGCTGATCGTCTTGTCGCCGGGGGTCTTCTCATCGGTCATACGGTCTGGTCCTGCGCCTATCGGCTGGTCCTTGGGAATTCAGTGCGTCGGCTCGTTGACGGGAGCCGGGGGTCGTCGCCCGGCCGCGTCACCGGAGCGAAAAACCTCGAGGGCCGTGCAGCGCGCGAGAAAATTGTTGCTCGGCCCGCCGGCGAGCAGCGCAGCATGTATCACATTCATGCGCCCTAATGCCAAATCCAATTGCAGCGAGGTGAACAGCGTCACCCGCGGCACTTTGGCCGCCTCCTCGCCGAAGCGGCGGCGCAAGCTCTGGCCGAGCTTGCGGACCCCGTCATCGCCGCCGTCGGAGGCATGGATGACGCCTGCAACCTCGTCGCTGGCGATCGCGGCCTCCACCTTGGCGAAACCGGCGATCACCGCACCGGCCTTGTTGGCGAGCGACAGGGAAGCCGTCACTTGGGCGTCCAGCAGCCGTTCCACAAGGTCGGCGAGGTCTGCGGGTGCCTGAACCTCGCTCTTGAAAGCACGGGCGAACAGCTTGCGCCGGACCACTTCCACAACCGCAGCGCGGGTCGCGGTGACCCACGCGCCGCGGCCCGGCAGCCGGGCCTTCAGGTCGGGAACGACCGCTCCGGCCGGTCCGACCACGAAGCGCAGCAGCCCGTCGGGCGAACTGGCGACGCGGTTGAGGATGCACGTGCGTTCTGAGCCGGCGCGCCCCGCGAGGGGCCCGCCGTCCAGTGTCAGCTCAAGCGCTTCGTCGCTCGCCGCCGTCATCCCGCGCCATATCCGGAGCTCAGGCCCCGGCCTCTTCGTGTTGTTCTTCAGGAGCCTCGGCCGGCGCCTCGATCCAGCCCGCCTTGACGCGGGCCTGCATGATCATCGCCTCGGCCTCGTCCTTGCTCAGTTCGAAACCGTCGAGGAAGCCCGCATGCTTGGTGGTCTGGCCGTCCTTGCGCTCCGACCAGCCGACGAGGTCGTCCGGAATGCAGCCGGCAAAGTCTTCCAGCGACTTCACGTCGTTCTCGCCGAGCTTGACCATCATGGCGGTGGTCATGCCCTCGACCTCGCGCAGGTCGTCGGCAACGCCGAGCTCCTTGCGCTTGGCGTCGTGCTCCGCCTCGATCCGGGCGATGTAGTCCAGCGCGCGGCGCTGCAACTCCTGCGCGGTCTCCTCGTCGAAGCCCTCGATGGAGGCGAGGTCCGACATCTCGACATAGGCGACTTCCTCGACCGTACGGAAGCCTTCCGAGGTCAGCAGCTGGCCGACGACCTCGTCGACGTCCAGCGCACCCATGAACAGCTTGGTGCGGGCCTCGAACTCCGCCTGGCGGCGCTCGCTCTCCTCGGCCTCGGTGAGGATGTCGATATCCCAGCCGGTGAGCTGCGAGGCGAGGCGCACGTTCTGGCCGCGGCGGCCGATGGCGAGCGAGAGCTGCGGATCGGGCACGACCACCTCGATGCGCTCGCGATCCTCGTCGAGCACCACCTTGGCGACCTCAGCCGGGGCCAGCGCGTTGACGACGAAGGTCGCGATATCCGGGTTCCACGGAATGATGTCGACCTTCTCGCCCTGCAGTTCGGCGACCACAGCCTGCACGCGCGAGCCGCGCATGCCGACGCAGGCGCCGACCGGATCAATGGACGAATCCCGCGAGACGACGGCGATCTTGGCGCGCGAGCCGGGGTCGCGGGCCACCGCCTTGATCTCGACGATGCCGTCGTAGATCTCCGGCACTTCCTGGCCGAACAGCTTGGCCATGAACTGCGGATGGGTGCGGGACAGGAAGATCTGCGGGCCGCGCTGCTCGCGGCGCACGTCGAAGAGATAGGCGCGCACGCGGTCACCGTTGCGGAACAGTTCGCGCGGGATCAGTTCGTCGCGGCGGACGATCGCCTCGCCGCGGCCGAGATCGACGACGACATTGCCATATTCGACGCGCTTGACGAGGCCCGAGACGATCTCGCCGACGCGGTCCTTGTACTCGTCGAACTGGCGGTCGCGCTCGGCCTCGCGCACCTTCTGCACGATGACCTGCTTGGCCGACTGGGCGGCGATGCGGCCGAAATCGAAAGGCGGCAGGGTCTCGGCGATCCAGTCGCCGGGCTGGGCCGCCGGATTCTTGCGGCGGGCCTCCTCGGTCGCGATCTGGGTCGCGACATTCTCGATCTCGTCGACCACCTGAAGGAGGCGCGACAGCCGGATCTCGCCCGATTTCGGGTTGATCTCGGCGCGGACCTCGGTCTCCTGGCCGTAGCGCGAGCGCGCGGCCTTCTGGATCGCGTCTTCCATCGCCTCGAGCACGATCTGGCGGTCGATCTGCTTCTCGCGCGCGACCGCGTCAGCGATCTGCAGCAGTTCCAGGCGGTTAGCCGAGACGGCCATGACTATCTCCCCTTCAGCGGGTCGGTTTTGGTTTGGCGAAACGGCCGGGGCCTTTCGGCTTCGGGCCTTGCCCCCCGCCGGCACTCCGGCCCGGGTGCGGATGGGTCTTCATTTTCTTCGGCGCGGCATCGGCCCGGACGGGGCGCGGGGTCGCCGGCCGGACGAGCACGACGTCGTCCGTCTCGTCCTCGGCGGCTTCATCGCCGTCCTCGTCGAATTCCTCGTCCTCGTCGTCCATGGCGCGGCCGGCGGCCTTGGCGCGGCGCAGCGCCTCGCGAATGAGGTCGTCGGTCAGGACGAGGTGCGCCCCGCCGATCTCTTCGATGGGCAGCAGCACCTCGGCCGGCTCGTCACCCTTGACGTCGGTGCGCTTCAGTTTCGCCTTCGTGCCTTCTGCACCCAGGATAAAGCCGCGGAAACGCTTGCGGCCATCCTGCGCCACGGCCATCTCGATCTTCGCCTCGTAGCCGGCCCAGCGGTCGAAATCGCTGGGACGGACCAGCGGGCGGTCGATGCCCGGCGAGGAAATTTCCAGATTGTAGGCGGCGGTGATCGGGTCCTCGACGTCGAGCACCGGCGAGAGCGCGCGGCTCGCCGCCTCGCAATCGTCGATGGTGAAGGTGCCGTCGGGCCGCTCCGCCATGATCTGCAGCGTCGAACCGCCGGCCTGCGAGCCAGACAGGCGCACGCGCACCAGCCGGAAGCCGAGGCCTTCGAGCACGGGCTCGACGATGGCGGCGACGTGCACGGCCGCGCCGGTCTCGACGATGAGACGCGTATCCTGGGTCAGGCGCGGGTCTTCCCCGGTCAATCGACGCTCCGAAGATCTGGCCCTCGCGGCGGCGGATGCAAAAAGAGCGGGCCCCCGGAGGAACCCACTCTCACGATAGCCATCGATGAGGGTGTATGTGACTGAAGTCGCGCTTCACATACGCCCTGGCGCGTCTTTCCGCAAGAGGCGGCCGGAACGGAAGGTCGCTCCGGCGTCGACGCTCACTGCTCGTCGTCGCCATCGGCGGCGTCGCCGATCAGGTCCGAGACGTCGCCGCCATCCTCGTCCTCGTCTTCCTCGAGGAAGGTATCGTCGTCGTCATCGCCGGCATCCTCGACATCGACGTCGACGTCGTCTTCAGCCGGGGCGCCCTTGGCCGGAGCCGATTCTTCCTCGTCCGCCTCTTCGAGGCTGACCAGTTCGGCGTCCTGCGGCTCGAGCTCGGTTTCCTCGTCGTCGGGCTTCGGCGCGGCCTTGGCCGCGGCCGAGCCACGGCGGGCCGGCTCGAACATCGCGCGCTGCAACACCTCGCCCGTATAGGGCGAGACGATGGGGTCGCGATTCAGGTCGTAGAATTTCTTGCCGGTCGTGGGGCAGATACGCTTCACGCCGAGTTCGGGTCTCGCCACGTGCGGACTCCTTGAAGAGCAGTCGGACTGTGTCTGGAAGGCGGTCAGTTGGACGCACAGCCCCCGCTTGTCAAGAGGCTTGCGGCGCGGGATAGAGCGCTGCTTGAGAACTTTCTTCGAGAATGGGCGAGGCGCAGTGAGCACATCGGCATCCAGGACCCCGTTGACCGCCCGGCGCGGGGCGGCCCTCACCGGCACCGTGCAGGTGCCCGGCGACAAGTCCATCTCGCATCGCGCGCTGATGTTCGGGCTCTTGACGGTGGGCGAGACTGTGATCACCGGCCTGCTCGAGGGCGAGGACGTGATAAATACGGCGAAGGTCTGCCGTGCGCTCGGCGCGAAGGTCGAGCAGACCGGCCCTGGCGCCTGGACGGTCCACGGCGTCGGCGTCGGCGGGCTGGTCGAGCCGGCCGAGCCGCTCGACTTCGGCAATTCCGGCACCGGCTGCCGCTTGATGATGGGCGTCGTCGGCGCCCATCCGATCCGCGCCACCTTCGACGGCGACGCTTCGCTGCGGAAGCGCCCCATGCGCCGCGCGCTCGATCCCCTGGAACTGTTCGGCCTCACCGTGGTGTCGCAGGCGGAGGGCGGCCGGCTGCCGATCACCACGCAGGGCCCGAAGGATGCGGTGCCCGTCTTCTACGAATCACCCGTCGCTTCCGCGCAGGTGAAATCGGCGGTGCTGCTCGCCGGCCTCAATGCGCCGGGCGTGACCACCGTCATCGAGAAGGAAGCGACGCGCGACCACACGGAGCGGATGCTCGTCCATTTCGGCGCCGAGGTGACGGTCACGCCGCATGGCGAGCATGGCCGCCGCATCGATCTCGTCGGCCAGCCCGAACTAAAGCCGGCGCCTGTGGTCGTGCCGGCCGACCCGTCCTCCGCCGCCTTCCCGATGGTCGCGGCCGCCATCGTGCCGGGCTCGGACGTGACCATCACGGGCGTGATGATGAATCCGTTGCGCACCGGCCTGTTCGCGACGCTGGTCGAGATGGGCGCCGAGATTGAGGTGCTGAACCAGCGAGTCGAATCGGGCGAGGATATTGCCGATCTGCGCGTGCGCGGCTCGAAGCTCACCGGCGTCGACGTGCCGGCGCACCGCGCGCCCTCGATGATCGACGAATATCCGGTCCTCGCAGTTGCGGCTGCCTTCGCCGAGGGGCCGACGCGGATGCGCGGCCTGCATGAACTGCGGGTGAAGGAATCCGACCGCCTGGCCGCCGTCGCCGCCGGCCTCGCCGCAGCGGGCATCGACCACACGATCGAGGGCGACGACCTGATCGTCGCCGGCAACGGCAAGGTGCCGGGCGGCGGCACGGTGGAGACCCATATGGATCACCGCATCGCCATGAGCTTCCTGGTCATGGGCCTTGGCACCACGCGGCCGATGACCGTGGACGATACCGCCTTCATCGCGACGTCCTTCCCGGACTTCACCGGCCTGATGCGCGGCCTCGGGGCGGATTTCTCGTGATCATCGCCATCGATGGTCCGGCCGCCTCCGGCAAGGGCACGCTGGCGAAGCGGATCGCGGCGCATTACGGCCTGCCGCATCTCGACACCGGCCTGCTTTATCGCGGCGTCGGACGGATCATGCTCGACCGCGGCTTTCCGCTCGACAATGTCGAGATCGCCGCGACCATCGCCGAGAATCTCGATCTTGCCGACTTCGACCCGGAAAAGCTGCGCACCCGCGAGACCGGCGAGGCCGCCTCCGTCGTTGCGGCGCATGGTCCAGTGCGACGCGCGCTGCTCGACCTCCAGCGCCGCTTCGCAGGCCAGCCCGGCGGCGCGGTGCTCGACGGGCGGGATATTGGCACGGTGATCGCCCCGGACGCCGCGGCCAAGCTGTTCGTCACGGCGACATCCGCCGAGCGCGCGCGGCGCCGCTTCCGCGAACTGGTGGCGCGCGGAGAGCTTGCCGATAGCGATGCCGATTATCGCGCCGTGCTCGCCGATATCGAGAAGCGCGACGCCCGCGATTCCGCCCGCGCCGACGCGCCGCTGGCGGTCGCCGCCGATGCCGTCACGCTCGACACGACCGATCTCGGCATCGAGGAGGCTTATCGCGCCGCCCTCGCCATCGTCGAGGCGAAACGGCAATGACGCCATTCGGCGCCCGCGTGCGGAGCTTGCGCGAGGAGAAGGGCGCCACCCTTACCGCCATGGCCGAGGCGGTCGGCGTCTCCGCCGCCTATCTCTCCGCGCTGGAACACGGCAAGCGCGGCCGCCCCAGCTGGTATCTGGTCCAACGGATCATCGCCTATTTCGGCATTATCTGGGACGACGCGGAGGAACTGGCGAAGCTCGCGGAGATTTCCCACCCGCGCATCGTTATCGACACGTCCGGCCTGTCGCCGCAGGCAACCGAACTCGCCAATCTCCTTGCCCGCCGCGTCTCGCTGCTCTCCGACGAGGAGATCGCCGAACTGCTCTTCGTGCTGAAATCCAAGCTGCCGGGGCGCTGAGGGTTCAGAGGGCCTTGAGGAAAGCGACAGCGCGCTCCAGCGCCATTCTCCCCTCCGCATTGTCGAGATTGAACTGGTATTCATGCGGCAGCGACGGCCGGTGGTCCGCCGGGAAGAACAGCCGGTCCACCCTGACGCCGAGCCCCTGCAGCCGGTTCGCCAGCGCAACCGACTGCGGCGCCAGCGGATCGCCGTTGCCGACCGAAATGAACGCTGGAGGAAACGCCGCGGTGAGATGCTCCGTGACATCCATCCGCCTGAACACCGGATCGGACATGAAGTCCTTCCGGCCGCTATAGGCCCAGAGCACGGTGTGGACGAACCAGCCGCCGACCCCGTCTCCGCGCGCAGCCTCGGTGTCGTAGCCGCCGCAGAACAGCAGCGTGCCGATGATCTGCCGCCGCTCGATGCCCGGCGTGATGTCGACCGCGCGCGCATAGTCCGGCGCGCTTATGATGGCGGCCGTCTGCGCCGCGATCTGCGCTCCGGCGGAATCGCCCGCCAGAACGATGCGGTCGGGGTCGATGCGATAGGCCGCGGCGCGTGCCGTCAGATAGGCCAGCGCCATCATCGTCTGGCGCACCGGCGTCGGATAGCGCGCTTCCGGCGCGACCGAATATTGCACCGACACCACGGTGAAGCCGCGTGCCGCCAGCACGCGCGCATAGGGGCCGACATGCGCCTTGTCGCCTGACACCCACCCGCCGCCGTGGATCCACACGACGGTCGTCAGCGGCGCGGTCCCCTCCTGCGGATGATAGACGTCGAGCCGGCCGTTGGGATCGTTCGGGTCGTAGACCGCGTCGATATGGGCAGTGATGCCGGCAGGCACGTGCTTTTGCAGCGCCGCGACCGTCCGTGCATCCCCGATGCCGAAGACCGCGCGGACCAGCAGTGCTCCCGGCCAGGGGCTGACCTGAAAGCTCGCATGGACCAGCGCCGCGAGGACCAGCGGCACGGCAACGATGCGTGCGAGCCGCTGGGCGCGCGTACGGCGCGCAGGCGATGCGTCTGTCTCTCCGGTCATCGCGACCCGCCCGAACGCCGCAGAACGACCTGTTCGCGCGCGGCAGGCGTCGGCTGGAGCACGGGCCGGAATATGCGCACGCTGTCCTCCCGCCTGACCGCAGCCGGCCGGTAGACCTGCTTGGTCGCCTCGACCAGATGCACCCCGGCAAAGGGCAGCGACAGGGCCGAGCCCATCCGCTCCCAGGCGATGGCCGAGCTGAGGATCAGCGACTTCTTGAGCGGAGGCACCCACAGCGCCTGGCTCCAGGCCACCGGCGTGAACGAGGACTGGCGCATCAGTTCGGTGAGCTGGCGGGCCGAATAGGGCCGACCCTGCCCGAAGGGCGTGTTGTCGCGCTGCGCCCACAGGCCCCGGCGGTTCGGCACCACGGCCAGCACCCGGCCGCCGGCCGCCAGCACGCGCCAGGCCTCGCTCAGCAGCGCCTGCACGTCGTCCGACACTTCCAGCGCATGGACGATGAGCAGCCGGTCCACCGCCGCATCGGCCAGCGGCAGCATGTGGTCCTCGACCAGCACGGAGCGGCACGGCCGGGCGGTCGGCCAGTGGATGACGCCCTGCTGCGCCGGCATGAAGGCCAGCGAGCGGTCGGGCTCGTCCCTGAACAGGCCGAGATAGGGCGTGCAATAGCCGAGGCCGACCGTCGTCATGCCGCGCGTCGAGGGCCAGTGCGTGCGGATGGCACGGCTCACCATCCGGCGCGCGACCGTGCCGAGCTGGGACGTGTAGAAGGCGCGAAGGTCGATGACGTCGGACAAGGGCAGCCGCTAACGGGATCGGATCGGTTGGCCGGAGAATGGATTGCCGGGGGGCGGCAGGCAATGTGATAAACGCGCACCTGTGAACGCCCGGAGAATGCCATGACCGCCCAGACCCACCAGTTCATGTGCCTCAGCGATAATTTCGGCCTGCTGATCCACGACCCGGCGACCGGCAAGACGGCCACCGTGGACGTGCCGGAGGCCGCGCCCGTGCTGGCCGCGGCGAAGGAAAAGGGCTGGACGATCAGCCACATCCTCGTCACCCACCACCACGCTGACCACGTGCAGGGCATTGCCGAGGTCAAGGAGGCGACCGGCGCTGAAGTCATCGCCAATGGCGCGGACGCGCATCGTATCCCGCTGGTCGATGAGAAGGTCTTGTCCGGCGGCAAGGCCACGTTCGGCTCGCTGGTCGCCGATGTCATCGACACGCCCGGCCACACGGTCGGGCACATCAACTATCATTTCGCCGCGGACCGCATCCTCGCCTCCGGCGACACGCTGTTCTCGCTCGGCTGCGGGCGGCTGTTCGAGGGCACGCCGGCTCAGATGTGGGAGGCGCTGCAGGTGCTCCGCGCCCTGCCCGACGACACGCAGGTCTTCTGCGGCCACGAATACACCGCGTCCAACGCGAAATTCGCCCTGACGGTCGACCCTGGCAATGCCGCGCTCAAGGCGCGCGCCGATGAGGTCGCGAGGCTGCGCGAGGCCGGCAAGCCGACCCTGCCGACCACGATCGGCCGGGAAAAGGCGACCAACCCCTTCCTGCGTGCGGACGATGCGGCCATTGCCGCGACGCTCGGGATGGCTGGCCGGTCGTCGGCCGACATCTTCGCCGAACTGCGCGAGCGCAAGAACAAGGCGTGAGGCAGCAGGGCGCCGGACGTCAGAAGTCGACGGCGATGCCGCCCACTTCCCAGTCATCGTAGCGGACGGGATCGGCGCCGCCGCGCCCGTGCAGTTCGGGGTTGGCAGCAAGCTCCTTAGCCTTGGCGTCGAGTGCTGCGCGCCGCTCCGCGGCCTCGGCCAACGCGCGCTTGGCAGCCTCCGGAAGCACCTTTTTCGGCGCTTCGACGGCCGCCGAAGGCGCATCGACCGCAACCACGGTAGTGAAGACGGGCTTGTCGCTCATGGGCGTGAGAAACGCCCGGTCCGGCCCGAAGTCAACTCCCGAACGCGCGAGGTGCGACACGCCGCTCCGCCCATGTTGACCGCCGGGGGGCCATGGCTATAGTCCGCGCGCGTTGCCCCTATGGCGGAATTGGTAGACGCGCTCGACTCAAAATCGGATTATTAATCAAGTGCGTTTGGCCGGTAGTTGGATGAAGAACCGCTGGCAAGTCACTAGATTTTTTGCCATCCGCCGAGCCCGAAACCCCTGACATCGCAAGACGATCACTCGACACGGCTGTCACTGGTGACAAACATCGCGCGGACTGCTAGTTCGCCATGAGTGCGGGCGTGGTGGAATTGGTAGACACGCGGGACTCAAAACCCCGTGCCGCAAGGCTTGTCGGTTCGATCCCGACCGCCCGCACCAACGGTCAGGGCTTCCTAGATGTCCAATGCGGATCAGCGCCCTGACGATCGTTTTCTCCCGCCATCGCCGGCCCGCCTTGCCGAGGCTTGGAGAGTGGAGAGCATCAAGCCGCATGAGTGGGCTGCAATCGTAACCTTTTTAGTCTTTTCGGAGACGGTTGCGTACAACGCGGGAATTTTCTCGCGCATACCAAGTCAGTTTGTTGAAATTTTTTCGACCACGGAAGTTTTGATTGGAGGATTTAGCGCACTAACGAGCCTGACAATCGTATTGTTTGGCGCATATGTCGCAATAGTGTACGCCCGTGGAGCCTGGAATCGAATATACAGGTTCATTGATAGCCGAGATGACTCAAGTTCTCGCATTAAGAATTATTTTCTGCGTCCAATCATGGTCGGGGCAGTCATCCTGTTCTTTCTCGCGCTATCGTGGGCATCCAGGATTTGGGGAAGCGACTCAGGACCTTGGTTTCAGTTGGTCGCCTTTTGCGCAGCCTGCCTTGTAGCAGCGTCTTCGTATGTTCACGTCGCTCTCGCTTATCGGAGCGTTCACCCAGTGTATGTGGGTCTCATTGTTTACGCTGCGTCGCTCTTGGTGGCCTACTGCTGCGGTGACATCGTTATTGACCACAAGCTGCGGCATGAGCAGCCGGCTCAGAGCTTCATGTTGAAGTCGGTCGGCTGCCTTGACCGCAAGCTGATACGCGGGTCATCCGGCGGCTTCCTTCTCTACAACTGGCGCATGAGAACCTTCGAGTTCCGCGAGCGCAGTGATGTCGTGGCAATCTTCCCACGCGCAGGCTGTGTCTGAGAAGTGTTGGCCCTTTTGTTGGCCGGCGGCAGTGACAGGCCCGATGACAAAGCGGCCGAGAATCGTCACCGGTCAGCCACCACAACCCCAGCATTCATCTACATTCTCCCCGGTTGAGCTTGACTCAAAATCGAGTTCCGCAAGGAGTGCTGGTTCGATCCCGGCTAGGGGCACCATCAGGCTTTCGACAGCGATTGGTCGCGGCCAATTCCGGCTTTGCCGCGCCAGTTTCGCCGCCCCGCCGACAAGGCTTGTTCCGTCAATCCGGGCAGGGTGCGCCCGCCGCGGCCCAGGCGCCGAGAGCCTCGCCAAGCTCCGCGACCGTCAGCGGCGGCGGCTTGCGCTCCTCCCCGCGGCCGTTGCGTCCGGGCTGCCACGCCCACAGCACCAGAGCGTCCTCCGTCATGTGCTTGACGAGGTCAGCGACCGTCCGGTTGCCGTTGGCTGCGGGGTCCTTGAGCCGGCGGCAGAGATCGCCGGAGGCCAAGCCCACCCAGCCCATGGATCGCGGCGCCAGTCCCCAATGCGGCGCGCCCGGAACCCCGCTCGCGGCATTGTTGCGCTCCTGATGGCAGGCCGAGCAGTGCAGCCCCGGCGCACCATGGTCGCTCGGGCCGCGTATGATGCTCATCCGGTGGGGATGCATGGCATCCGTCTGCGTCGGACGGTCGGAAGAGGGGTGGCAGTTGATGCAGCGCGGCGAGGTGAGCACCTGCTCGATCCGACCCCAGGCCTGCCCGGCATCGGGCGAGGCCGGCTGCGCAAGGGCGGCGCCGCTGGCGAGAACCAGCATGGTGGCAAACGACATTGGTCGCGAGAACGCCATGCATCGCCTCCCGGGCTCGAGACTGCACGCTTGCCGCGCCTTCGGATGAGCACCGAAGCCGTAAACGCAATCCGCTCGCCGCAAGACGGCTCAGCCGCCGGCGGCAGGCTGATCCGCATTGTCGTTCGACGAACGGTTCAGCGCCGTCTTCACGAATGAGAGGATGTCGCGCGCGTGGAAAGGCTTGCGCACGAAGGCCGCGCCAAGCAGTTCATGCGGCAGATCGGTCGGCAGCGAGCCCGAGACGAAGGCGAAAGGCGTACCCTTGCGGTGCAGCGCCAGCGCGATCTCAAAGGTCTTGCCGCCGATGACGTCGACGTCGAGCAGGGCGACATGCACCCGGCCATCGGCCAGGCTGCTCGCAGTCCACAGGCTGTCGGCCAGCAGAATCTCCGTCTGGTCGCCCAGATCGTCGATCACCGCCGCCTCGATATCCATTGCGATGAACGGATCGTCCTCGACAATGAGTATGCGCTGCCTCGACATACCGTCTCACCTACCGTCTGGCCGCGGACATTCCCTTGCCACGCCCTCGTCACCCCGTTCGCCGTGGCATGATCCGCGCCCCGACTCTCAATGCTATCGGCAGACACTTAACGGGCCGTGTCCCGAAGGACCCGACCCGTCCGCGCCGCCGCAGGCGGTGGAAATGCTGCCCGATCTGTCCGGAGGGCTGTCGCCCTTCTAGTCCGAACTTTCGAGCATCCCCATCACCATATGCGATCCACTGGCCGCAAGGGTAACCATGGCGATGTCCAGAATGGCCGGGGTGACGACGAGGAACCCGCCGAACACCACCGTCCCGATCAGGACAGTCGCAATGGTCGATACCGCCCATGAGACCATGGAGGACCCTCCGACCGGCCCCGCGCCCCTTGGGGTGCAAGGCCTTACGTTTCGACAAACGCCAATATGGCGGGACTTGTTCCCGCAATATCGCGAAAATCTGAATCGTTTTTGACAGCGTGCACTGAAAACCGGCGCAGGCGCCTTCAGGCGACCTGGCGCTCGGGATGCCGCCCGAAGAACAGCGCCTGGCTGATCGCCGCCTTCACGGCGTCGGGCTGGAATGGCTTGGTGATCAGGAAGGCCGGTTCGGGGCGCGATCCCGTGAGCAGACGCTCCGGATAGGCCGTGATGAAGATCACCGGCAGGTCGATCGACTGCAGAATCTCCGCAACCGCGTCGAGACCAGACGAACCGTCGGCGAGCTGGATGTCGGCGAGCACGAGGCCCGGCCGCCGCTGGGCGACGAGCGCCAGCGCCTCCTTGTGCGTGCGGGCGATGCCAGTGACCGAGTGGCCGAGTTCCTTGACCAGGGTCTCGATGTCGAGCGCGATGATCGGCTCGTCCTCGATGATCAGCACATCCGTCGCAACCTGCTCGGCGATCTCCCGGCCGGCCTGGCCGATCAGGTCTTCCGCCGCGGCGGGCGCGACATCGAGAATGCGCGCCACGTCGTCCAGGCTGAAACCTTCAACCGTGCGCAGCAGGAAGGCCTGCCGCGGACGCGGCGTCAGCGCGTCGAGATTGCGCTCCACCGGCCCGGCGCGGAACGGCACGCGGGAAATCTGCGCCATGTTGACCGGCATGGACGACCAGAGCTTCAGGAAAATCCTGTAAAGGCCGATGCGCGCCGGAACGTCACGCGGAAAGGACGAGGGATCGGCGACCAGAGCCTCCAGTGTCGCGACGACATAGGAGTCGCCGCTCGCCTGGCTGCCACCGAGGGCGCGGGCAAAACGGCGCAGGTAGGGAAGGTGCGGGGCAATATCCGCAGCGATCGTCATCTTAGGCTCTCCTATCTAACCCTCCAATGGCACCCCGGAACCCCTTGTCGTGGCAAGCTTTTTATTTTTCTGAATCGACGGAACCATGGCATTACCGGCACGTTCTGGGTTGGATCGGCTGCGCCTTGCCGACGCGTCATATGGAGAATTCGATGGGTGGTATGCCCGAACAGGACGAGGGTCATGAGCGCGACAATGACGGCACCGACATTGTGCTCGACCCCCGCATCCAGGACGCCATCGGCAAATCGCTCAAGGCGCATTACGACGACCTGATCAGCGCGCCGATCCCGGACCGGCTGCTCGTGCTTCTGGCCGAGCTCGAAGCGAAAGAGCGTCGCAATGATCAGCAATGAGTTCCGCGAAGGGCTGATCGCCGAATTGTCGAACCTGCGTGCTTTCGCCGTCTCGCTCTGCGGTTCGGTACAGCAGGCGGACGACCTCGTGCAGGATACGATGCTGAAGGCCTGGGGCAATGCCGACAAGTTCCAGCCGGGCACCAGCCTGCGCGCCTGGCTCTTCACCATCCTGCGCAACACCTATTACTCGCTCTACCGCAAGCGCGGCCGCGAAGTTCAGGACAGCGACGGCACCTATGCCCAAAGGCTTGCGGTCTCCGGCGAACAGGAGAGCGCGCTCGACCTCGCCGATTTCCGCATCGCGCTCGCCAAGCTCTCCGAGGAGCATCGCGAGGTCCTGATCCTGGTCGGCGCCAGCGGCCTCTCCTACGAGGAGGCTGCGGAGATTTGCGGCGTGGCCGTCGGCACCATCAAGAGCCGCGTCAATCGCGCGCGGGCCCGGCTTGCCGATCTTCTTGGCATTTCAAGCGTCAACGAAATAGGACCTGACCGTAACAGCACCGCCGTGATCCACACCTCGCCAGCGGATCTCGCGCGCACCTGATTGGTGAGAAACATGGGCTTCCGCACCGTCCGGGCACGTCTGCTGGCGCTGATGGTGCTGGTCGTCCTGCCCATCGCCGTGATCGCGGCGGTCACGGCCACGGTGACCTACCGGTCGGTGCTGACCTCGATCGAAGCGACACAAGTCCAGACGGTCGGCAACTTCGCCGTCCGCACCCGCATCTGGTATCGCGAAACCCTGCGCTCGCTGCTCACCGCCGTCTCGGCGGTGCGGGCGAGCGAGGGCGCCGCGGCCTGCGACGCCATCGCCAATCGCATCGTCGGCGACGCGACCGGATTCGAGTTCGTCTCGATCAGGGTCGGCGACCGTCCCGCCTGCCAGGCCGGGCGCAGCGTCGAGGTCACTCCCGGCACGCTCAACACGATCCTCACCTCGTTCCGGCAGCGCCAACGGGTCGCGAGTTGGATCGGGGCCGACCTCGCCGACAGCCGCTACGGCCAGATCCTCATCGGCCAGAAGCGCTATCTCGGCGTTCACGCGCGTCAGGAGCGCGGGGTGGGCACCGAACCGCTGGAGGCGCTGCTGCTGGTCGATTCCGCCATCCTCGACCGTGGCTTCGACCTTGGAACCATCACGCCCGGCGTCACCATCGGCCTCATCCAGATTCCCGATCAGGTCATCATCGCGCGCGGCGCGCTGGAGGACGATCCGTCCTGGCTGCCGCGGGAGGAGATGATCGGCACGGACACGACGCGCTGGGAGGGGCAGAGCCGCAGCGGCACCCGCGCGGCCTTCGCCTCGCAGGCGGTCGCAGCGCCCGACCTCTACATCCTCGCCCGTTTTGACCAGACCGCCGAGCGCGCCGCCTTCCTCCAGTTCATCGCGCTGCTGCTCACGCCCCTCGTGACACTGGCCGTGCTGTTCGCGGCCTATTCGCTCGCCATCGATTCCAACATCATCCGCTGGATTCGCGGCATCGAGGCCGCGGCCGTCGCCAGCACCTCGCAGGCCCCGAAACCGGCGCCCGTCGATCCCGCCATGCCCGAGGACATCCGGCGCGTGTCTGAGGCGATCAACCGCCTGACGGCCGAGCAGGCCGACCGTCTGGAGAAGCTCAACGCCACCGTCGGCGCCAACCGCTATCTCGTGCGCGAACTGCACCATCGGGTGAAGAACAGCCTGCAGGTGGTGCAGAGCTATCTGGGCCTTGCCCGGCGCGAGCACGGCGACCTCCATCGCGGCGTCCTCTCCGAGGTCGAGGCGAAGGTGCAGGTCCTGTCCGTCGCCTACCGACACGCGCTGGCGCAGGGCGAGATGCGGCCGGTCGAACTGCGCCCGATGCTGGACGAGGTCGCGTCCATGCTGGCGGGGCTGATGCGCGCCGGCACGCCGTGGGTATCGGTATCCGTGCCGGGCGGCATTGCGCTGGTCATCGACCGCGCCATCCCGCTCGGGCTGCTCATCGTCGAGGTGGCGGGATCAATCCGGCGCGCCGATGCCGCCGCGCATATCGATGTCACCGTTCGCCCCGAAGGCGCCGACGGGGTGCGGCTCGCCATCGAGACCGACGCCAAGGTTCCGGATGCGGCGGACACGCGCATCGTCCATGGTTTGCTGCGTCAGCTGGAGGTGACCGTCGCCAAACCCGCCGGCGGACGCTCGCTCGGCGAGTGGCACGTCCCTCTTTGAATTCCGCCGTCCCGTGATCGCTGGCGCTGCCGGCCGTCAGGCTCCGCTGACGTCGCTCACGGTGCGCGATATGTCGACGCCCACCGCCAGCCCAAGCTGAGCCCCGAACGGACCAGTGAAGCTGCCGGCGACCGGCGAGGCATCGCCCGGCACGCGCGCCACCGCGATCCGAATGAGATGCGGATCGGCGACCAGCGCATTGGTCGGGTCGAACTCGACCCAGCCATCGCCCGGCACGAAGACCTCGGCCCACGCATGGGTGAGCCCCACCGCCGCGCGGTTCGCGGGATCGTCATTGCCCTGATTGTGCAGATAGCCGGTAACGAAGCGGGCGGCATAGCCGAGCCTCCGCACCGCCTCGATGAACAGCCAGGCGAGATCGCGGCACGAGCCGGACCGGGAGGTGATGGTCTGCCCCGGAGCCTGCGTCCCCTCCTCGAAGCGCACGGAATAGCCGAAGCCGGAATGGATGGCATGGGAAAGGCGGGAAAGCGGATCGGGGTCGCCGGACTGATCGGCCAGGACCTCGCCGATCCAGGTGACGAGCGCGCCGTCCTCGTCCTCGCTGGCCGGCGCCATGAACGGTTGCAGCACGATGCGCTCGCCATCGGAATAATGCGGCGCGAAGGGAGCTTTCATCCCGTCGCGGGCACTGGGAAAGGCGGAGGCATAGCGCCGCAGCACCAGACCGCTCGCAATCTCCAGCCGGTTGCTTGGCTCATGGAAGGTCGCGATCGCGATGGGGTTGCCATAGACATCGTGCATCCACTGCAAGCTCGCGCCCGGCGAGATATCGATCTGCGTGTCGAGAATGCGGATGTCGAAACTGTCGCGCGGACGGATCATCAGCCGATGCGGGCCAAAGGTCACCGGCACCGAATAGGTGTAGGTGGTCACGTGGCGGAGGAAGAGATCCATGACCGGACTCGGGGGCTGTGGGCGCCGTGCTGGCCGCGCCATGCCAGCCTAGCGCAACGGACAGGCGCGCGGCGCAAAAATGAAGCCGCCCGAGGCGGCTTCAAGGTGGAGAGGTCCAATATCGCGGGAAGGGAAGCGATATGCCTGAACAACGCGCGGGGCCGCTCCCGGTTCCTTTCGGCTTGTAACGGATTACCGGGCCTCCAGCGCCGGCTCGCGCTTGCGCATCATGCGCCAGAGCGATTTGCGGATCGGCTCGGACTTCACCTTGGCGCCCGCCGGCTGACGCATGAGCACGATCTTGCGCTCGTGGAACTCCTCCAGCCCCGCGCGATGGCCGACGCTGATGAGGGTCGACTGCGCCAGCTCGTCCCCGAACAGGCCGAGGAGGCTCGCCTGGCTGCCCTCGTCCAGCGCCGCCGTCGCCTCGTCCATGATGATGATCGGGGGTTTCTGGATGACCAGCCGGCAGAACGCGATCCGCTGGCGCTCGCCGCCCGATAGGACGCGGTCCCAGTCATCCTCTTCATCCAGCCGCTTGACCATGTAGTCGAGGCCGCAGCGCTTCATCGCCTGCACGATCGTCTCGTCGGGCACGTCGGCATCCGTGTCGGGGTAGAGCAGCGTGTCGCGCAGCGTGCCCTTCGGCACATAGGGTTTTTGCGGGACGAAGGCGTATTTCACGCCCTTCGGGAAGGTGATGCTGCCCGAGCCCCACGGCCAGAGGCCAGCCAATGCGCGGATGAGCGTGCTCTTGCCCGTGCCGCTCTCGCCGGAGATCAGCACTTTCTCTCCCGGTGCGATGTCGATGGACGCGCCGTCGATCACCACGCGGCCGTTGCGGTGGGCGAGCGAGAGATCCTTGATATGGATGTGATCGTCCTCGCTGACGCCCAGCGCGATCTGCTGGTCGTCCTCCATGATCGTGCCTATGTCGATTTCCTGCAGCGTCTCCGTGAACTCGTCGACGCGCACCAGCGAGGCATACCACTCGGACAGCCGCACGAAATTGTCGACGAACCAGATCAGCGCCGCCTGCACCGCGCTGAATGCCGCCGCGACCTGCATCACCGCGCCGAGCGTCAGTTCGCCGGACAGGTATTTCGGCGCGATGAGCAGCAGCGGCACGATGGGAAACATCGCGCCATTGGTGTTCAGAACCAGTGCGATGAAGCCCTGGCGGCGCACCACGGCGAGCCAGGCCTTCACCACGTCCTTGTAGGTGTCGCGCACCGACTGGCGCTCGTCGGCATCGCCCTTGATGAGGGCGATGCTCTCGGCATTCTCGCGCAGCCGGGTCATCTCGGCGCGGAACAGCGCCTCGGTCTCGTTCTTCGCCGCAACCTTGCCGACCAGCGCCCGGCCGACGAAATAGGCCGCCGCCGAGGCGATGGCGGCATAGAGCACGGCCGCGACCGCCATATATCCGGGAATGAACAGCGTCTGCCCGCCGAGGCTGAAGCTGATCGAGCCGGCCACCGTCCACAGGATCGCCGCAAAGGTCACCGCCGTCGTGAAGGCCGCGATCAGGCCGATGGCGAATTCCACCAGCGGCTCGGTCGAGATGCGGACGTCCTCGGCGATGCGGAATTCCGGCGCGGTCTGCTCGGTCTCCAGAAATCCGAGGCGGTAATAGCGCTGGTCGGCGATCCACCAGCCGGACAGCCTATTGGTGAGCCATTCGCGCCAGCGCACCTGAAGGAGCATGCGCAGCACCACGAGGCCCGACATGCTGATCGCCGCTGCGCCAACGAGAACGGGCAGCAGGCCGATGGCGGCCATGACCGCCGCCACCTCCTTCTTCTCCAGCGCATCGAAGAACAGCCGGTTCCAGCTGTTGATCCCCACCTGCGCGGCGATCTGCGCAAAGGCGAAGATCAGGACGGCAATGGTCAAGAGCCACGCCCGTCTCCGCGATCGTCCGGTCCAGAAGCCGAGGGCAACACGAAAGAACTCCGTCGTCCGGGAACGCTTGTTCACGGCCGGCGCCTCGTTGGGCTGTTCGCTCATGGAATGGTTCTCGCGGGAGCCTTCGCAACACACTCTGCTGGCCCGAGCGGAGGAACGCGGCGATGCGCCGCAGGTTCCTCGCTCAGGCAGGCAATATGCGCTTTTCCGCCTCGTCTTGCGGTTTTTGCCGACAGGAACAATCGGTCCGTCCCGCGGTTGCTTTGACAGCCATGGGTGACGCCATTCGAGCCTTGCCCGCGGTCCGAACCCTCGATGACATCAACGGGAGACCATCATGCTCCGGACCTTCCTCGCCACCGCGTCCGTCGCCGCCGTGCTCGCCACCGGCGCGATCGCGCAGACCCAGACGCCCACCACGCCCGCAACGCCTGCTCCGATGGAGCGCCAGGCGCCGGCCGCACGCACGGCTCCGGCAGAGGCGACCGTCCATCTGTCGGCTAACGAATTCTCGGCCAACAAGCTGATCGGCATCTCGATCTATGCGCCGAAGCCGGACAATGCGGCTGCGGCCACGACCGACCCGGCGACCACCGCTTCGACGGCCGGCACCGGCGCCATCGCGCCGACCCCGACGAGCGACGAGCAGTGGCGCGCCATGCGCGACCGCCACGATTCGATCGGCAAGATCGACGATCTCGTCATCGGCGCCGACGGCCGCATCTCCCACGCCGTGATCGGTGTCGGCGGCTTCCTCGGTATCGGCGAGAAGAAGGTCGCGCTGGAGTTGCGCGAGGTGAAGCTGATGCGCCAGTCCGACGGCACCATATTCGGCGTCGTCATGCGTACCAAGCAGCAGCTTCAGGAAATGCCGCGGTTTGCCGGCGAGCGGACCTGACGCTCCCGCAAGAAAGTAAGGTCTGCCTGATCTAGGCAGCCGCGGGACCCCGCGCTCCCCAGAGCGCGGGGTTTTCCTTTGCCGTTACTGGCAGAAGCGCGACTGTCCGTCCCGTCCGCGCCGCTCGGCGTCGAAATGCAGATGGTTGGCGTGCGCCGCGTCGGAGCCCGGCCCGAGGACGGTGGTGAACCAGCCGCAGGCGGCCTTGCGCACCGCCGACAGGAAGCGCCGCTCCGCATCGGATGCCGGCGTCTCCACGACGACGCGCCGCCGGCCCTCCAGCTCGAACCAGGCGATGTCGACCGCCAGCCCCTGGCCATGGGCGCTGAGCTTAGCACCGGCCTGCCGGTTGCGCGGGCGGCACTCGAAGCCGTTGCCGGTGCCCGTCGCGACCATGTCCGCACCGAGAATGCTCCGCGCCATAGGCCGCAGCGCATCCCGCATGAAGCCCGCAAAGCGCTCGGCTGTCTCGCAGGCGAGCGTCGGGCGGTCGGGCCAGCGAAGGACGGTCCCGCCATCCTGCATCTGCTCGATCTGGACGGCATCCTGGATGACGCAGCGAGCGTCGCTGCCGGCCGGCGCGGGCGGCCGCCGGAACGTCACGCCCATGGCAGCGAGGCGCTCCGCACAGCCGCTCGGCTGCGGCGGCGCGGCGGCGCTCTCCGCAACCGGAGGGGTAGGAGCCGCGGGCGAGGCTTCAGCCGGCGGAGCGACCTCCGCGGGCGGCACAGGAACAGACGGACGCGGCTCCGGCAGGGGCGCGGAGAATGACGGCATGCGCGCGCGTCTCTGGCGCGCCTCGGCGGCATCGGGCGCGAGCCCGGACGCCAATGCTGACGCGACCGTGATCGTCGCGAGCATCGCAAACTGAACCCATCGCCGCTTGCCGCGTTGTTCACCCATGCAATCGATCCCGATTCTGGAGGAGTGCTCCATGTCTCGCCGGACATCCCGCACCACGTCATTCGCCTTCCTGACCCGCCCCGCCCTCCTCGGTGTGGCCGGCGCGCTCGCCGCCGCGGCGACCCTCGCCGTCGGCGAGTTCCGCCCGGCCCGCTCGCTGGGGCCGCTTCCCGGAGCGCAGGTTCTGGCCGTTGCGCCGAGCCACGCCGATCTCGACTATGCGCATGGCGCCTTCGAGCGCTTCCGCGACCAGCCCGATGCGGGCGCCCGCAATGCCGCGGTGGCCACTGCGGCGCAGTCCGTCAGCAACTGATCCCGCCAGACCGGGAGCCGCAGTTCCGGTGCTCCCGACCGTCTTGCCGGTCGCACAAAACCCGCGGAAGGCCGTCAGGCTTTCCGCGGGTTTCGTCATGATCGGCCGACGCCTCAATGGGTGGTCGTGAACCGCGTATAGTATTCGAGCGAGGGAGCCTGCCCCGCGCCGTCGTTCTTCATCAGGTCGTTCAGCGCGTAGGATGGCGCCTTCTCGAGCGTGTCGCGCGACAGCGTCACGATGTAGCCGTTGCGCTCGGGGTCGTAGTCGAGCATCGACCAGGGCATGGCGTGATAGCGCTCGCCGATGCCGAGGAAGCCGCCGAAGCCGAGTACGGCGAACATGACCTTGTCGGACATCTTGTCGAGAACCACGTCCTCGACATGGCCGATCTTGTCGCCCTGCGGATTATAGACGCTGGTGCCGGTGACGCGCGATGCGGGAATGGCGCGCGTGTGGCCGCTGGGAGTGGGCATTGGGTGCCTCCTGTCGGGATTGAGTGGACCTTGTAAGAACGTCCGCCGCTGGCCGGCGTTCCACTCGATCACGCCGCGGCGACGCGAATATCCGAGCGCGACGCGGCGGCATCGGACAGCAGGTCGCGCAGCATGGCGGGGTTGATCGGCTTGGCGAGGAAGACGTGGCCGATGCGCGCGAGCAGCGGATCGACCGCGGTGTCGCCCGACACGACAACGATGCGGATGCCACGTCCGGCAAGCTCCGCCGCCAGCGCGGGACCGGAGCGGCCATCGCCGAGATGAAGGTCGATCACCGCGATATCCGGCCGAGACGCCGCAGCGATGCGCCTTGCCTCTGCCGCCGTGCGAGCGGTGCCCGCAAGCGTCGCGCCGGCCTCGCCGGCAATCGCCTCCATCTCGCTCGCCAGAAGGCCCTCGTCCTCGCAGATCAGAACATGCATGATCGGTCCTCGCGGATGGTTCCTGGTGGCAGGATTGGAAAGGCCGTTCAGCCGTTCTTGCCGAGCTGGCGGCCGACCAGCGCGCCAAGCGCGACGACACCAGCGACGATGCTGGCGCTCACCGTCGCATTCGAGACGAGCGCGCGCGCGGCGGGCACGACCATCGGCGCCGCGACCAGGGCGGCGGTCGCCACATTGCTGCGCCGCCTTGCCCGGTGGCGCATGATCATGCCGATCAGCACCAGCAGGAGGGCGAGCGCCATCAGCGCACCGGCAATGATCAGGCTCGCGGTGATGGAACCGTATGCTTCCGCCAGCAGCGCGTGCGCCACCGCGATCAAAAAGCCGCAGGCGGCGGCGAAGATCGCCAGCGCCACGGCGTAGATCGCGAGGATCACGACATTGCGCCGGACGGCGCCGCCGAGTTCGGAAGCGGCCAGCAGCGAGAGCGCACGCAGCATGACGCTCACCGCGCCGACAGGTAACCGACGATGAGGCCGGCTGCGGCGGCAAGTCCGAGCGCGCGCAGGGGGCGCGTCTTCAGCTCCTCGGCGACCAGCTTCTGCAATTCGCCCGCCTGGTCCTTGGCGGCGCCCATCATGACGTCGGTATCGACGCCGACCGCCTTGAGCCGCTCCTGCACGCTCGCGGCCAGTTCCCCCGCCTCGTCGGCGACGGTCCGGCCCATATCGGCAGCGCCGGCAGCGACCTTCTCGCGCAGTTCGCCAGCACGCTCGGCCACGTCCTCGGCGGTGGACCGGACGGTTTCCGAGACCGTGTCGTCGTTCGTCTTCGCACGGGCCATGGGTCTCTCCTGATTGTCGGATGTCAACGCGGTAACCAGGGCTCAGGGCCCCATGCCGCTCCGCAGCATTGAACGCGCCGCAGCGGCTTCTGTTCCGGCCGCGAGGACACCGTGGGCGAGCTCGTCCTCGCTCATTGCGCGATAGTTCGACAGGACCTCGAACATGACGAGACCGATGAGCAGCAGCGGCGTCGACAGCACGGCGCCGACCGGCCCCCAGAGCCAGAGCCAGAATACGAAGGACAGGAAGACGAGGAACGGCGACATGGTCAGCCGGCGGCCGATCAGGCTCGGCGTGACGATATTGCCCTCGATGGCGTGCATGCCGAGGAAGACCGCCGCCGGCCAAAGCGCGCCGAACAGGCTGGTATCGGCCGTGAGGCCCGCGCCGAGGATCAGGATGGTGGCGATGAACGGACCGACGAAAGCGAGATAGTTCAGCACGAAGGCCATGGCGCCCCAGAAGGGCGGATAGGGGAAGCCGGCCGCCCATGCGAGAGCGGTGGTGAACAGGCCGACGAACAGGTTGATGACCGTCACCACGCCGAAATAGGTGGCGATGCGGCTCTCGGTCTCCTGGAAGAAGGTGTCGGCGACCTGGCGCGCGCCGCGGCCGAGGCACATCCGCAGGAGGCGGGCCTTCAGGGTGCGCCGGCCGGCGAGATAGAAATAGACGGTGGCCACGAAGATCAGCACGCCGCCGGCGGCGCTGGTCGAGGTCAGCGCGATGTTGAGCAGCGGGCTGAACTGGTTGCCTGTCGAAACCTCCAGTGCCGGCGCGCCCGACCCTGTCGCGCCCTGCATGCGCTGGACGATGTCGAACAGCCCGTCGAGCTTCGTGCGCAATGTCGCGAGGATCGCCGGAAGCTGGTCGATGCCCATGGCGACGGGTGCGGCGAGCATGCCGAAGATCGAGATCAGCGCGAGGCCACCCACGACGACGACGAGACCTGCGGCGGCTGGCGCCGGCAGGCCCTTGCGGATCAGCCGATCGGTCAGCGGCCCGAGGACGACGCCGAATATGATGCCGGCCGTCACGGGCAGCGCGACGGGACGGGCGATGGCCAGCGCCGCGGTTCCCAGGACCAGGAAGATACCGAGCACCGAATAGCGCAGCACCGGGTCGTGATCGCCGATATCGAACGGTCCCGGCTTCTCGTCGGGAACCTCGAGCACCGGCTCGGCACGCGGCAGGAACCACAGGATATCGTTGCGCATCGTTCGTCGGCCTCCGCCGCCGTGCGCCGCCATCGGTCCGGTGAACCCGGCCGCTGGCTTCCGCACCGTTGTCGGCGGCACAAGAACCCTCGGCGCGGGCAACGGTTCCCGGCTGTCAGACCCGGTCGCTGGCGCGCAGCACGATCTGGACGCGGGCGACGATGCCGGCCGGCCGGTAGTCGATCGCAAGATCGCCGCCGAGCTGCGAGGCGAGGAGCCGGTTGAGCAGGAGCGAGCCGAAGCCGCGGCGCGTCGGCGCCTTGACCTCCGGGCCACCGCTCTCGGTCCAGATCATGGTGAGCGTGGGCTCCACCGGCGCGCCGTCCGTCTCGATCGACACATGGACACGACCCTCGGGCACTGACAGCGCGCCGTACTTCACCGCGTTCGTGGTCAGCTCATGCACGGCCATGCCGACGGAGATCACGATATCGCGCGGAATCTCCACGAACGGCCCCTCGATCGTGATCCGATTGGCACCCTCGAGGTAGGGTTCCAGTTCGCTCTTCAGTATCTCGTGCAGGTCGGCCCCGGCCCATGCCTCGCGCGTCAGCAGGGAATGGGTGCGGCCGAGCGAGACGAGCCGGTCGGAGAAGTCGTCCCGGAACTCCGCGAAAGTATTGGCCGAGCGGCCGGTGGCCGAGGCGATGGCCTGGACGGTCGCCAGAATGTTCTTCACCCGGTGGTGCAATTCGCGGATCAGCACCTTCTGATGCTCGTCCGCGTCCCTGCGCGCGGTGATGTCGAGGCCGGTACCCAGAACCTGCGTGACCTTGCCTTCGGCGTTCCTTTCGAACGGCGTCTCGCGGATCAGGAACCAGCGGTAATCGCCGTCGGCATGGCGAATGCGGTATTCGGCCTCGCGCACCTCGCCATCCGCCACCCGGCGCACCGACAGGTTGAGATCGGTCAGGATGCCCCGGTCGTCCGGGTGGACGAGTTCGTTCAGCGCCTTGATGCTGCGGCCGGAAAGTTCGGCCGGAGCATAGCCGAGCGTATCGTAGATCTGCGGGTTCATGAAGGCATTGCGCCGGCGCGCCACGTCCGTGATGTAGATAAGGTTGGGCGCCGAGATCATCAGGCGCTCCAGCCGCGACTTCTCGGCCGCGAGAGCCGCCTCCGCCTCGTATTCGGCGGTCACGTCGTCGATGATCGCGCCGACCGCGGTGACCTCGCCGGCCTCCTGCCGGACCGGATAGAAATCCGCCTGCCAGACGCGCCGCCGCGCCTCGCCGTCCGGACTGCCGACGAGTTCCAGGCGGCCGATCGTCTCGCCGGCCAGCACCTTCCTGATCGCCGGTTCCAGAGTCTCGGCGAGTTGCGGCATGATCTGCGCGACGGTCTTGCCGGCATGCGCCGTGACCGGATGGCCGTCCATCGTGGCAAGCGCGGTATTGACCCGCAGGAACGACATCGAGCGGTCGATGACGGCAAGGCCGACCGGGGCGAACTGATAGACCGATTCGAGCTCCAGGACGCGCGCCTCAAGCTGGACCTGGGCGCCGACCAGCGCCCGCTCGGCGAGCTTCCTGTCGTGAATGTCGGTAGCGCTGCCGAACCAGTGTTCGACATTGCCATGGCGACCGGAAATCGGCACGGCGCGCACCACGAACCAGCGGAAACCGCCATCGCCCGCCTGCAGCCGGCACTCGAACTCGAAGGATTCAGCGGCGTTGCGCGCCTGGTTCCACAACACCGAGGCGCGCCGCTGCTCGTCGGGGTGGACGTAGTCGCTCCACGCGCTCGCCCCGACCATGCCAGGCGCCATGCCGGTGAAGGCGTGCCAGCGGTCGTTGAAATAGTCGTGCCGGCCATCCGGGCCCGCCGACCAGATGAGCTGCGGCACTGTATCGGCAATGGTCTGGAAGCGGCGCTCCGAGGCTCTCAGTTCGGCATCCATCTCGCGCAGGGATTCCGCGTCCCGCTCCCGCCGCGTCGCCTCGACCACATAGTCGCGCCGGACCGCCGAGAGAATGCGGCTCGACGCCAGCATGGCGATGCCCATGGCGGCCGCGATGAGGCTGACGCCGATCGCCGCCACCGGCCCGATAGTGGACAGGAGCGCCGCGCCGAACACCTGTTCGGGGATGGCGATGACCGTCCGGTAGCCGCTGACGGGCGCGGCGGCGAAGGCGAGAACGACGGGCACACGGTCGGACGTCGCCGTATGCGCCAGCCGGTGAGGCTCGTTGCGCATGCCGTCGCGGATCGGCCCGATCACCCGCGTCCCGACGAAGCGCTCCGGCTCGTGCGAGCGCGCGACGACGATGTCGCTGGTGTCGACGACGGCGGAAATCCAGTCCGGCGGCATGTTCTGGTCGCGCAGGGAGCTGGCAAGGTCGGCGGCCGGCATGATCAGGGCGATCACCACCCGCTGGCCGGTCCGCGTCGCGGCGGCAATACCGCCCAGCAGCACCGGGGTCGTGCCGGCGGGGCCCGTGACCAGATCGGAAACGACGAAGCCGTTCTGCGCCAGCGCCCGGCGCGTGAAATCGGCGGCGAAGGCCGGCGAGATGGGAGCGAGCATGGCGGGCAACGGAAAGGCCGAGCCGAGAATGCGCCGCCCCTGATCGTCGAGGATCGCCAGATGGGTGCCCGACGGCGCCGATTGCCGGGTCTGCTGGTATATCGATACCCAGTCGCCACCGGCCAGCGACGACGAGCCGGCGACCACCCGAAGATAGATCTCCACGGCACGCATCTCGTTGTCGATGCTCGCCGCGGTGGAGCGCGCGACATCGACGAGCCGCGTCTCCACGCGCGTGCGCTCGCTCAGGTGCGCCTGCCAGACGGCGCCGATGGCAAGCGCCAGCAGCGGCACGGTGATGCCGGCAATGAGGAACAGAAGCCGCGTGCGCAACGAACTCAACCGCTGGCGATAGCTGTCCGTCTGCGTATCGGGAGCGGGCTGGATCAGACCGTCATTCATGAAAGGCGACGAAATCCCAGCTTGGCGAGGCAGGTCAAGGGTTCGGATGCCTGAAAGCCGCGCACAGGCACGCGCCCGAACGCCGGGCCGCGACGTTAACGCGCGTGCCGCCATTCCGTTCCGGTGGCGCGGGCAAGAAATGCCGCGTCGCCGATCCGGACCGCGCCAGCGTGGAACTTCGCCGCCCTATCGCACGTTGCTGAGCCGACATTGCGATGTCGAGGCGGCCCTTCCAGAGCCGTCATCATCGAAGATATCCACGCAAGATCGTCAGGAGAATTGTCATGGGTACCCTGCTCCACTGGGCCATCGTCTTCCTCGTCGTGGCTCTGGTCGCGGCATTCCTCGGCTTCGGCGGCGTCGCCGGCACCGCCATGAGTGGCGCGCAGATGCTGTTCTGGGTCGCCATCGTCCTGTTCGTGGTTTCGGTGGTCGCGGGCCTGATACGGCGGGCCTAGCGCGAGCCCGCCGGGCCGGTCGGCCCGCACGACGACTTAGCGCATAGCGCGTTTCACGAGGCCGGGTCCGTCGAGGGTCCGGCCTCTTTGCGTGCGCGCTCTTCGCATTGGCGGCGCACCTCGTCGAGTTCCTCCTCGGTCATCCGCTCGATGCCGACATAGTGGTTCTCGGAGGGCCCGGCGCGCAGGATTTCGTCCAGCTTGGCGTGAATGGCGATGGTATCCCGATTCTGCGTTGCCTGGATCAGGAAGACCTGCAGGAAGGTCAGCACCGTCGTGGTCGTGTTGATGATGAGCTGCCATGTGTCGGAGAAGCCGAGGAATGGCCCGCTCATGGCCCAGAGCGCGACAAGGGCGACGCAGGCGGCGAAGGTCGCGGGCCGCCCGGTCGCATGGGCAATGCGGTTGGCGAAAGTCTGGAACAGCTTGCTCATGGCGGGCTCCTGCCTGGCGCCTCCCGCGGCGCGCAAAAGAAAACCCCCGACACCGTCCGGGGTTTCTCGTCACGACACTTTTGTCGGACGTCCGACCTTCGGGCTCAGTTGCCCCAGAAGATCGCCAGCAGAATGACAATCGGCAGCGGAACGCCAAGCAGCCAAAGCAGTGCGCCACGTCCAAGACCCATTTTACCCTCCTCGAGCTTTGCTGGAGTTGCAACGCCTTGAGGCACGCGGCGGTTCCTGCCGCGATCCCTTTGGCAGCCCCGCGGGGCCCGGTTCCGGCAGCGCGTGCACAGTTCCCGCGCGAGAAGCCCGGGCGCTCCTGCGGGCCCGTTCGCCAACATTCGAGTTCAGCCGCGATACCGCCCGCTTGATCTTTGCAATCGATTGCAATAGACCTTCGGCAGGGAGTGAAACAATGATCATCGAGCGCCAGGAACAGGTGACCGATGCGGTGCTGTCGGCCATGGCCGGGACGGCTGATCCGCGCCTCAAGGAGATCATGGATGCGCTGGTGCGCCACATGCACGCCTTCGCGCGCGAGGTGCGGCTGACCGAGCCCGAATGGGAAAAGGCGATCGAGTTCGCCGTCGGCCTCGGCCAGTTCACCAACGACACGCATAACGAGGCCGTCCTCGCCTCCGACGCGATCGGATTTTCGACCCTCGTCTGCCTGCTCAACAACGGCAATGGCGGCAATACCGAGACCGCGGCCGCGCTGCTCGGCCCCTTCTGGCGGATGAATTCGCCGCGCACCGAGAACGGCGGCTCGATCCTGCGCTCCGAAACGCCCGGCGCGACGCTCATGGCGTCCTGCCTCGTGCGCGACGGCAAAGGCCAGCCCGTCGTCGGCGCCGAGGTCGACGTCTGGCAGGCGTCGCCCGTCGGCATGTACGAGAACCAGGACGAGAGCCAGGCCGACATGAACCTGCGCGGCAAGTTCGTCACCGGCGCGGACGGCCGCTTCGCCTTCACCTCCGTCAAGCCGGCCGGCTATCCGGTGCCGACCCACGGCGTGGTCGGCCGGATGCTGGAGGCACAGAACCGCCATCCCTTCCGTCCGGCGCACATCCATTTCCTGATCTACAAGCCCGGCTTCAAGACCCTGATCACCCAGGTCTTCGTCGACGACGACAAGCATCTGGAAAGCGACGCGGTGTTCGGCGTGACCCGCTCGCTGGTCGGCGATTTCGCCAGGGACGGCGAGGGCTACACGCTCGACTACACCTTCGTGATGGAGCCCGGCGAGGCCGTGCTCCCCGTTCCCCCGATCAAGTAGCGAAGAACCAAGGCATGAGCGAACAGGGCATGAGCGCATCCACGCTTTCCGGCAAGGTTGCCGTCATTCTCGGCGGATCGGGCGGCATCGGCGCGGCGAGCGCCCGCCTGTTCGCAGCCGAAGGCGCGACCGTCGTCGTCACCTACCGCTCGGACCGGGCCGCGGGCGAAAAGGCCATCGCGGACCTGCCCGGCCCCGGCCATTTCGCCGCCAGCGCGACCGTCGAGGACACCGCGACGCTCGCCGCACTCGCGGCCGAGGTCGAGAAGCGGCTCGGCCGCTGCGACATCCTCGTCAACTCCGCCGGTTACACGAAGCCGGTCGCGGCCAACGATTTCGACGCCCTGACCGACGACTTCATCGACGAGATGTTCAAGGTCAACTGGCGCGGCCAGTTCGCCGCCGTCCGCGTCTTCCGCAAGCTCCTGGAAGCGAGCGGCAACGGGCTGATCGTCAACGTCTCCTCGCTCGCCGCCCTGACCGGGCAGGGTTCCAACATCGCCTATGCCGCTTCCAAGGCCGGCATGGACACGCTGACCAAGGCGCTCGCCCGCACGCTGGCTCCGGCCGTCCGGGTCATGAGTGTGTCTCCGGGGGCGGTCGATACCGATTTCGTGCCCGGTCGCGGCCCCGAACAGCTCGCCAAGCTGGCGCCGACCATCCCGTTGAAGCGCGTCGCGACCGTCGACGACTGCGCCCGCGCCATCGTCGCCTGCGCCACCCATCTCACCTACTCGACCGGCTCGATCATCCTCCTGGATGGCGGCAGGGCGCTCTGACATTCGGGGCGATCACCCCCAATCGATAACGAGACAAGGCAGAGGGAACCCCTGATGAGGCCCATGCGGAACAAGGTCGTCATCACCTGCGCGGTGACCGGCAACCTCACCACCCCCGATCAGACGCCGCACCTGCCGATCACGCCGGAGGAGATCGCCGAGGCCTGTCTCGGCGCGGCGGAGGCGGGAGCCTCGGTCACCCATATCCATGTGCGCGAGCCGGGCACCGGCAAGCCATCGATGGAGCTGGAATATTACCGCGACGTGGTGGCGCGCATCCGCGCGAGAAACCCGAAGCTGATCCTCAACATCACCACCGGCCCCGGCGGGCGCTTCGTCCCCTCCGAGGACGACCCGAAGGTCGCGGCCCCCGGCACCACGCTGGTCGTCCCCGAGAAGCGCGTCGAGCATATCGCCGCACTGAAGCCCGACATCTGCACGCTCGACCTCAACACGATGAACTCGGGCGCTCAGGTGGTGATCAACACGCCCGGCAATGTCCGGCGCATGGCGAAGGTCATCCGCGAGGCCGGCGTCAAACCGGAGATCGAACTGTTCGATTCCGGCGACATCGCCCTGATGCACGACCTCCTGAAGGACGGCTCCATTTCCGGCCCGTCCATCGCCTCCTTCGTGATGGGCGTGAAGTACGGCTTCCAGCCGACGCCGGAGACCGTGCTCTATGCCCGCGACATGCTGCCGGCAGATACCGAATTCACGGTGATCGGCACCGGCCGCTCGTCCTTCCCGATGGTGGCGCAGTCGGTGCTCGCGGGCGGGCACGCGCGCACGGGGCTGGAGGACGCGGTGATGCTTGACCGCGGCGTGCTTGCGCCGTCCAACGCCGCCATGGTCGAGAAGGCCCGCCGCATCGTCGAGGAACTCGGCGCGCAGGTCGCGACCACCGACGAAGCACGCGACATCTTCCACCTGCCCTCGCGGGCTGCGTGAGGGAGGACGCCATGACGGTCGTCACCGAAATCAAGGCCGAGACCGCCGCCGTCGCCATGCGCGCCGTCCGGCTCGCCGCCAAGGCCGAGACCATCGAGCTGGTCGCCCCGGCGGTCGAGCCCGTGAGGCTGGCGCGCCGCAGCGCCGACGACGTGCTGGTCGAGCTGCGCGCCGCGGCGGTCAATCCGTCCGACGCCAAGGCCGCCATCGGCATGATGCCCTATGCCGTCTTCCCCCGCACGCCGGGCCGCGACTTCGCCGGCATCGTCGTCGAGGGACCGGCTGATCTCGTCGGCCGGGAAGTCTTCGGCTCGTCCGGCGACCTCGGCATCCGCCGCGACGGCACCCATGCGTCCCACCTCGTCGTCGAGACATCGGCACTGGTCGAGAAGCCCGCCAACATCTCGCTTGCGGAGGCCGCCGGCATCGGCGTGCCCTTCGTCACTGCACAGGAAGGCTTCCGCCGCGCCGGCATGCCCAAGGCCGGCGAGACCGTGCTGATCCTCGGTCTCAACGGTAAGGTCGGCCAGGCCGCCACGCAGATCGCGACGTGGCAGGGCGCCAGGGTCATCGGCATCGTCCGCAAGGACGAAGGTTATGCCGGCCATGCCAGCGGCCCGGTGACGGTGATCAATGCGGCGACCGAGGATGTCGCCGCCCGCGTGAGGGAGCTGACCGGCGGGCGCGGCGCGGACATCGTCTACAACACAGTCGGCGAGCCCTATCACGAAGCCGGCACGAAATCGCTGGCCGTGACCGGCCGCATGATCATGATCGCTTCGGTGAAGCAGCCGGTCGCCTTCGACATCTTCGCCTTCTATCGCGGCCGCCACACCTATGTCGGCATCGACACTCTGGCCCTGTCGTCGACCGCAACCGCCGATGTTCTGCGCGATCTTGTAGCCGGCTTCGCATCCGGCGCGCTCAGGCCCTTCCCTATCGAGGAACGGGCCATCTATCCGCTGGAAAAGGCGCGGGAGGCCTATATCGCCGTGCTCGGCGCCTCGCGCGACCGCGTCGTCTTCCTGCCCAACGGGTGATCCGATGCACGTCAACCGCTTCGCCGACCTGAAGCCCTACCAGTCGCCCGGCCATCACGACATGCGGATGCTGCGCATGCAGGGCCGCGAGGCCGGCCCCACCGAGACCATGTGGCTCGGCGTCTCGCAACTGCTGCCGGGCGGCCATATCGATCCCTCCGCCTCGCCGGAGGAGAAGATCTATGTCGTGCTCGACGGCGAACTGACCATCGAGACCGACAGCGAGACGGCGATCTTGCGCCAGTGGGACAGCTGCCGCATCGCGCCCAACGAAATCCGCGCCCTGAGGAACGATACCAACAGGACCGTGGTCGTGCTGCTCGCCATGCCTCTGCCGAAGCCGGGGGCTTGAGCGAACAGCATGTCAAAACCAACGACAAGAATGACGATGACCTGGAGGAACCCCCCATGCCCCTCGATCGCAGAGGCCTGCTCATAGGCGCCGGCGCAGCGTCGGCCGGCGCTTTCCTTGGAGCTCAGGGCGCCCGCGCCCAGGCCTTTCCCAATCAGATGGTCCGGCTGATCGTGCCCTTCTCGGCCGGCAGCATGACCGATATCCTCGCCCGCTCGCTGGCTGAGAAGCTGCGCGAGAAATGGGGCCAGCAGGTCATCGTCGAGAACCGGCCCGGCATTGCCGGCACCGGCGGCGTCGCCCGCACCGCGGCCGACGGCCTGACCCTCATGCTGACCTCCAACGGCCATGTCGTGATCCGGGCGGTGAACCGCGACGCCACCTTCGATCCGGTGAAGGACTTTGCCGCCATCGCCAAGGTCGCCTCCATGCCCTCGATCATGATCGCGCCGGCCGAGGGCGACATCCGCACGGTGGAGGATCTGGTCAAGGCGGCCAAGGCCCGTCCCGGCCAGCTCAACTACGCCTCCGCTGGCCTCGGCAGTTCCACCGGTATCGCCGCGGAAGTGTTCCGCCAGGCGACCGGCACGCAGATGCAGCTCGTGCCCTATCGCGGCATGCCGGAGAGCCAGACCAGCGTGCTCAGGGGCGATTCCGCCTTCTGCTTCACCTTCTTCAATGTCGGTGGCGATCTGATCCAGGCGGGCCGCATCCGCGCTCTGGCAGTCACCGGCGACGCGCGCATGCCGCAACTGCCGAACGTTCCGACCTTCAAGGAGGCCGGCCTTGCGAACTTCTCCTACGACGCCTGGTTTGGCGTTCTGGGGCCGGCCGGCCTGCCGAAGCCGCTGGTCGACCAGATTGCCCGCGACATCAAGGACGCACTGACCGCGGCCGACATCCGCCAGCGCTTCGAGCAGCAGGGCGTCAACCTCGTCACCACGACGCCAGAAGCCTTCCAAGCCGAACTGGCGGCCGACGCAGAGAAATACGGCCCGCTCATCCGGCAGGCAGCCGGCGGTTGAGTTCGCAATAAGGAGCCGGCTCAGGATCGGGCCGGCTCCATCACAACAATCGGGGGAGAAAACCATGACAAGCCATGGAATGGATAGGCGCGCCCTGCTGGCCGCCTCGGCGGCCGGCGTGCTGGCGGCTCATGCGCCGGCCGGCGCGCAGCCGGCCTCGCCGCAGGGGAACGTCCGCGAGCGCCGCACCATCCTGATCAAGGGCGCGACCATCGTCTCGATGGATGCCGGCACAGGCGACCTGCCCTCGGGCGACATTCTGATCCAGGATGGCACTATCCGCGCGATCGGCGCGAGCCTGCCGGCGCCCGCCGATGCGCTCGTCGTCGAGGCCGGCGGCAAGATCGCCTGCCCCGGCTTCGTCAACGGTCATATCCACCTGCCGCAGGTGCTCCAGCGCGGCCTGTCGGCGGATCATTCCTTCACCGACTATTTCCGTCAGATCGTCCTGCGCTATTCCAACCGCATGACGGCGGCGGATGTCGGCCTCGGCGTGCGCGCGGGCGGGCTCGAACAGCTCAGTGTCGGCACCACCACCATTGTGGACTGGAACCGCGAGGTGGTCAGCCCCGAACATGCCGATGCGGCGGTCGACGGCCACATGGCCTCGGGCGCCCGCGTCGTCTTCTGCTACACGGTGCCGCTGCGCCCGCAGGACGGCTCGACGCCGAACCATGCCCGCATGATGGACCATGCCAAGGCGCTGAAGGCCGGCAGGCTTGCCTCGGGTCGCGTCAGCCTCGGCGTCTGCCTGCCCGGCCCCGACTTCATGCCGCTGGAGCCGGCGCTCGCCGACCTCACCATGCTGCGCGAACTGGACGTGCTGACCGCCTTCCATTGCGGCGCGCCGATTTATGCCGCCCGCAAGAAGCGCACGGTCGCGACGCTCGCCGAGCGCGGCCTGCTCGGCCCGCGGACGCAGCTCGTCCACGCCAATGACCTGGAAGCCGACGAATACAGGATCGCCGCCGACAAGGGCGCCTCGCTCTCTGCGACACCGGAGGCGGAAATGCATATGGGCCATGGCTTCCCGGCCATCGGCAAGGCGCGCGATGCCGGCCTCGCCCTCACCCTCGGTACGGACATTCCCTCGGCCTTCGGCGGCAGCATGCTGGAGCAGATGCGCATCGCCTATGCCGCCGATCTCGCGGTGCGCAACGCCACATCCTTCCGCGATGCGGGCAAGCCGCCGGAGGTGAAGCCCTGGACCGCCCGCGCCATGCTGGAAATGCTGACCATCGGCGCGGCGAAGGCGCTGGGCCTCGATAGCGTCACCGGCTCGCTGGCCGTCGGAAGGCGCGCCGATATCCTGCTGATCGACGGCCGCTCGGCAGGCGTCGCGCCGGTGCTGAACCCGGTCGGCGCGATCACGCTGCAGGCCTCCGCCGGCGATATCGAGACGGTCATTGCCGACGGCCGCGTCGTGAAGTGGCAGGGCAAGCTCACCGATCCGGCCTTGCCGCAGATCGTCGAGCAGGTCCGCACGCGCGCCGCCGCCATGGTCGAGGCAGCCAAGCAGTAAGCGGAGAAGCGATCAGGCCGCGATGGCTTCCCGGCCGTCGTGGCCTGCCACCGTCAGGTCGAGGATGACGCCCGGCTCAACCGGAGCGTTGAGCCTCACCGGGGTGAAATGCTCGGTGCGGCCCATTCCGGCCGTCTCGGTCAGCACGCGGAAGCCCCGGCCGACCATGCCGTCGAGGTGACCGCGCAGCGCCGTTTCGCCCCGCTCGCGCAGGCGCTTCGCGCGGTTCTTCACCACGTCGCGGGCAACCTGAGGCATGCGCGCGGCGGGCGTGCCGGGACGCGGCGAAAACGGAAAGACGTGGAGATGCGTCAGGTCGCATTCGCCGACGATGTCGAGCGAGCGCGCAAACATCTCCTCCGTCTCGGTCGGGAACCCGGCGATGATGTCGGCGCCGAACACCATGTCGGGACGCAGCCGCTTGACCTGATCCGTGAAGGCAATGGCGTCGGCGCGCAGGTGCCGCCGCTTCATCCGCTTCAGCACCATGTCGTCGCCGGCCTGTAGCGAGAGATGCAGATGAGGCATGAACCGCGCCTCGCCGGCAATGACATCGAGCAGGTCGTGATCGGCCTCGACGGAATCGATGGACGAAATGCGCAGCCGCTCCAGCTCCGGCACGTGCTTCAGTATCGCCTTGGTGAGCGCGCCGAGCTTCGGCTCGCCCGGCAGGCCCTGCCCGTAGCTGGTGATGTCGACGCCGGTCAGCACCACCTCGCGATAGCCGTTCTCGACCAGCCGGCGCACCTGATCGACCACCTCGCCCATGGGAACGGACCGGCTGTTCCCGCGCCCGAACGGGATGATGCAGAAAGTGCAGCGGTGGTCGCAGCCGTTCTGTACCTGAACGAAGGCGCGCGAGCGGCCCGTGAGCCCGTCGACGAGGTGCAGCGCCTGCTCGCGCACGGCCATGATGTCGTTGACGGCAACCTTCTCGGTGGCCGCGACACCGAAATCCGGCCCGCGCGCCAGCGCCAGCCGCGTCTCGCCCCAGGCCTCTGCCTTCATCTTCTCGTCATTGCCGATGACGCGGTCGACCTCGGCCATCTCCGCGAACATTTCGGGCTCGGTCTGTGCCGCGCAACCGGTGACGACGATGCGCGCGTTCGGGTTCTCGCGCTTCATGCGCCGGATGGTCTGGCGTGCCTGCCGCGTCGCCTCGGCGGTCACCGCGCAGGTATTGATGACTATTGTCTCGGAAAGCCCCGACTCGGCCGCGAGCTTCTGCATCACTTCCGACTCGGAAGTGTTCAGCCGGCAGCCGAAGGTGACGACCTCGACAGCCATGGCTCAGGCGGCCGTCGCGAACAAAGCGGGCGCGAACGTGCCGGTATGCTCCAGTTCGGTCGGCCCCGTCATGATGACGTGGTTGTCGTCGCGCCATTCGATGAACAGGTCGCCGCCCGGCAGCGAGACGCGCGCCGCGCGGTCCGTCCGCTTCGTGCGTGCGGCCGAGACCAGCGCGGCGCAGGCGGCCGAGCCGCAGGCCCTGGTAATGCCGACGCCGCGCTCCCAGACCCACAGGACGATGTGGTCGCGCGCCTTCACGGCCGCGAGCGAGATGTTCGCCCGCTCCGGAAAGACCGGGTGGTTCTCCAGCATCGGGCCGATCTTCGGCAGGTCGAAGGCATAGGGGTCGTCGACCCAGAACACCGCATGCGGATTGCCCATCGAGACGACCGAGGGCGAATGCAGGATCGGCGCATCGATCGGCCCGATCTGCAATTCGATGGCGCGGGTGTCGCGGAACTCCTCGGCGAGCGGAATATCCTGCCAGCCGAACTTCGGCTCGCCCATATCGACGGAGAAAGCGTGCGGCCCGGTGCGGCGGCAGTCGAGCAGGCCGGCAACGGTCTCGACCACCAGATGGTCGCGGCCTGTCTCTTCGGTCAGCACCCAGGCGACGCAGCGCGTGCCGTTGCCGCAGGCGCCCGCCTCGGACCCATCGGTGTTGTAGATGCGGATATAGGCGGCCGTGCCGGGCGTGCGCGGCCGGTGCAGCACCATCATCTGGTCGAAGCGAGAGCGCTCGTCGCCCGCGATCGCCCGCGCCTCGGCAGCCGTCACCACATGGCTCGACCCGCGCAGGTCGACCACGACGATCTCGTTGCCGGCGCCGTTCATCTTCCAGAACGGATGGTTTGCGAGCGGGCTCATGACATTGGGCTCTTGTCGGGCCGTGATCCGGTGAGGGAGTTGGTGCGTCAATGTGATGAAAGGGACACGATGCCGCTTTCCTATATAGGCTATCGTGACGCGCATCAAAATCCGTCGGCGCAAGGCTGCCGGCGCATGTGAAGGATGGGCGGGCCATGACGGCTCTCGTCACGACGGTCTTCCGGGGCGTTCTCGCAGCAGCCGCGCTGACGGCCGGGACGGCCTTCGCGCAGGCGCCTGCGGCCCCTCCGTCCGAAACCCAGCGCGCGCCCGCGCCATCGAGCCCTCCCGCAGCCCCTGCCGATCCCGCCCCGCCCGCTCCCGCCGCCCCGGCCGCGCCGCCCGCCTCCACGACCGATGCGCCGCCTTCCGTGCTGCCCTCCGACGAGGTGGTGCAGGGCGCGGGCTTCGGCGACGAGGTGACGCTCAACGCCCGCCCGGCCATCGTCCTGGCCGGCAAGACCACCTGGGACGACCTCTACGGCACGTTCCGCAAGGCCATCGAGCAGCTCACCCAGATCGCCCGCGCCAACGGCCTGACCACCTCCGGCCCACCGATGATCCGCTTCGTCTCGTCCTCCGACGATCAGGTCGACTACGAGGCGATCCTGCCCGTCACCCGGATCGACGGCGATCCCGCCCGCCTTGCGCCCGCGAAGCCGGGCGAAACGCCGGCCGGCCGGGCGATCCGTTTCGTCCATCACGGCGGCTACGACACGATGGAACAGACCTACGACGAGATCACCAACCACCTCGACGAGCGGGGCATCGCCGCCGAGGACGCCTTCGTCGAGGAATATGTGCGCGACCCGGACAAGACGCCGGAGACCGATATGGCCACCTTCATCTACGTCTTCCCGAAGAAGTAACCGGCGCGTTCCAGCAACGGCGCAATCTCCCCGCTTCAGATCCGCACAATCCGATTGCGCGGACGCAAGGATTTCGCGATAGCGCGGCTGGCCGGCGCTCCTATCTTGTCTCCAACACACGAGGCTTCCCGCCTCACCGGGAGATGAGACCATGACCCGCAACGGCATCCATCACGTCACCGCCATTTCCGGCCCGGCGCGCCGCAACGTCGACTTCTATGTCGGCACGCTCGGCATGCGACTGGTCAAGAAGACCGTCAATTTCGACGATCCCGGCACCTATCACCTCTATTACGGCGACGAGACCGGTCAGCCCGGCACGATCCTGACCTTCTTCCCCTGGGAGCACGCCGCTCCCGGCCGGATCGGCATCGGCCAGACGCAGGAGACCATGCTGCGCGTGCCGGCCGGCTCGCTCAGCTGGTGGACGCAGCGGTTCATCGAGCGTGGCGTGCCGCACGAGACCATCACCAGGCGCTTCGGCGAGACGGTTCTGCCCTTCGCCGATCCGGACGGCATGAAGCTCGCCCTCGTCTGCGTCCCCGGCATCGGCGACGAGCCGGGCTGGGCCGGCGGCGACATTCCGGCCGAGCATGCCATCCGCGGCTTCCACGGCGTCAGCCTGCTGGTCGACGAGGGCAGCCGCACCGGCGCGATCCTCAGCGACGTCTTCGGTCTTGCCGAAACCGGCCGCGAGGACACGACGGTACGCTACCGTGCCGCGGACACGGCCATCGGCGGCATCGTCGATGTCCGCTCTGCCGGCGGCTTCCTGCCCGGCCGCGAGGGCGCCGGCTCGGTGCACCACATCGCCTTCCGCGCCGCGGATGATGCGGAGCAGGCGGCCATGGTGAAGAAGCTCGCGGAAACCCACGGCCAGCGGGTCACCGCGCAGCGCGATCGTAACTACTTCCGCTCGGTCTATTTCCGCGAGCCGGGCGGCGTGCTGTTCGAGATCGCCACGGACGAGCCGGGCTTCTCGATCGACGAGCCGGCCGAGAGCCTCGGCGGCGCGCTGAAACTGCCGCCGCAATACGAAGCGCAGCGCAGCCGCATCGAGGCCCTGCTGCCGGCGCTTGCCTGACCAGACAGGACGCTCCCCGCGCATCCCGCGCGGGGGGCCTTTCACCTCATCGTCGCGCCCCTGCGCGCCGCTTTCGGGAGGTCGCCATGACCACCACCACCGCCCCTTCCTTCACTTATCGCCACGTCCCCGGCACCGATGCCGCCCGGCCGCCGCTCCTGCTGCTGCACGGCACCGGCGGCGACGAGAACGACCTCATCCCGCTCGGCCAGATGATCGCCCCCGGCGCGGCCATCGTCTCGCCGCGCGGCAAGGTGCTGGAGAACGGCATGGCGCGCTTCTTCCGGCGGCTCGCCGAAGGCCTGTTCGACGAGGCGGATGTCATCCGCCGCGCGGGCGAGCTCGGCGACTTCGTCGCGGAGGCGCGCGAACGCCATGGCCTCGCGGCGCCCATCGCGGTCGGCTTCTCGAACGGCGCGAATATCGCCGCGGCGCTCCTGCTGCTGCGGCCGGAGGCACTTGCAGGCGCCGTGCTGATCCGCGCCATGATGCCGCTGGCCGATGCGCCGAAGCCCGACCTTGCCGGCAAGCCGATCCTGATGCTGACCGGCGCCATGGACCCGATCATCCCGGAAGCCAACGCCGCGCAGCTTGCCGCGCGGTTCGAGGCGGCCGGCGCGAAGGTCGAGCACGAGGTGCTTCCCGCCGGCCACAACCTGACGCAGACGGACATCCGGCTGGCGAAGGAGTGGCTCGCTGCGCAGGGACGCTGACGAACTGGCGAAAAAGCAGAAGGCCCGACCTCACGGCCGGGCCTTCTACGTGCTCCCCTCCGAGCGATTGGATCAGCGCGTCACGACCACGCGGGTGCCGACGCCGACGCGGTTCATCAGGTCGACGACATCCTCGTTCAGCATGCGGAAGCAGCCGAAGGAGGCTGCGCTGCCGATCGAGCGGCGCATGCCGGCGCTGGTGCCGTGGATGGCATATTCACCGCCGGCCAGTGTCAGGGCGCCCTCGCCCATCGGATTGTTCGGCGCACCACCGGCAATCACGTCGGGCAGCGCCGGATTGGACCGGCGCACCACCGCGGGCGGCGACCAGGCCGGGCGCACGTGGCGACCGTTCACGACCGTCTCGCCGAGCCATTGCTCGGACGGCCGGCCGACCGCGATGCGATAGCGGATCGCGGTGCCGTCAGCCTGCACGAAATAGAGCCGGCGCTCCGAATTGCGGATGATGATGGTGCCCGGCGTCGCGCTGGACGCCGCAAACCTGATGATGTCCCGGGCCTCAGCTTCGCCCGGTGCAGTGATACCAGCCAGCGCGCACACGCCGACCGCGGCGGCCGCCAGCCGCCGGACAATTCCAGTCCCCATGACCCTCTCCCACGCCGCCTTCCAGTTCCCGGCGGTGACACCAGGAATCCGCGGCTGCGGTTTCTTCGCAGTTGCCAAGTCAGGAAAAACGGCGATTAGAGTCAACGAGTCATTGCCCTTGCGTCAGCGGGTTTCCGCGGGATGTTGCGGCGCTGCAACGCTGGCGCCCGCGACAGTCGCCGCGGTCACGAAACCTTCACCACGATTGTCGTTCACCTGACATCAACCATGTCCGGCAACGCGCCCCTGACGGCTGCGGCCCCATCATTCCGCCGAGGGATTGGGGAAGGTTGTCGATGCGCCTTGGGGGACAAGCCACCGTGCCGCTGCGCGAGCGCCTGTCCGTGCGGACTGTCGTGCTCGCCGTCGTCTTCGGCGCCATTGTCGGACTGCCGATCGCGGCCCTGTCGCTCGCCGCGCGCGCGGGCGGGCAGCAGGCGGCGGATCTGCGCGAGACCGCCGAGCCGGCCGAAGCCGCGCCAGTCTGGCGCGCAGTCGCGACCCGTCATGCCGGCTTCGACGTCGATGCCCCCCGGTGGCGCCCGCTCGGCCAGCGCATGACCGTGCTGCGCCGCTCCGATGGCCTGTCGCGCGAGCACTTCCAGTTCGGCGAAGCCTCCGACGGCCGCCGCCATGCCGCTGCCGTGGTCGATCGCGGCGAGATCGGGCCGACCGGCTCCGCCGACGAGCTACAGGCACTTTTCGCCGACCTCGGGCTCCCCGCCCGCATCCGCGCCAACCCGCTGCCGCTGGAGACCAAGTTCGGCCCGGCCGCGACTGCCGACGTGACGCTGGATGGCGAGGACGGTGCGAAGGCTTGCCTCGCCTTCCTGCTGCGCGCGCCGGACGCAGGCCTGCGCATCGCCGGCTGGACCTGCAATGCCGGGCCGGAAATCGTCAGCCGCGTCGAAGCGACCTGCTTCGCCGACCGCATCTTCGCCGTCGGTCTGCGCGATCCCGCGGTCGCCGGCATTTTCGCGCGCGCGGAACTGCGGCGGCAGGACGCCTGCTCGGGCGCTCCCGCAGCGGCGGCGCCCGCCGGCATGACCGAGCGCGGCGGCCGGCCCGCCTTGCGCACGAACCGCCTCTGATCCGCCGCAAGACGGCGCTTTTACCCTTCATTAACCATAAAAGGCCAAGGTGCGCGCTGAACCACGATGGAGGCGCACATGGCCGTCGGTCAGATCGGCCCGAACGCGATCGGCCCAGCCGGAGCCGGCGGCACCGCCGCGGGCCAGGCTCCCGCATCGACCCGCACCGAGGCAGCGCCGCGCACGCGCGTGGCCGGCGTCACCGTGACCCTGTCCCCGGAGGCTCGCCAGCACCTGTCGCGGATGGAGGGTTTCACCGCCACCATCGGCACGCCCAAGCAGCCGAAGCAGATGGCCAAGCCCGGCCTCAACATCGACTTCCGCACCTGAGGCGCGGCTCCTGCGTCAGGCCGCGAGGCGCTGGAGCTCTTTCACGATCGCATCGCCCATCGCCGTCGTGCCGACCACGTGGGTGTTGTCGGACTTGATGTCCGCCGTGCGCAGGCCGCTCGCCAGCACGTTGGTCACCGCCTTGTCGAGCATGTCGGCGGCTTCCACCAGCTTGAACGAATAGCGCAGCGCCATAGAGAACGACGAGATCGTCGCGATCGGATTGGCCGCGCCCTTGCCGGCAATATCCGGCGCCGAGCCGTGGACAGGCTCGTACAGTGCCTTGCGCTTGCCGGTCGCCGGGTCTTCGGCGCCGAGCGAGGCCGAGGGCAGCATGCCGAGCGAGCCGGTCAGCATCGCCGCGACATCCGAGAGGATGTCGCCGAACAGGTTGTCGCAGACGATGACGTCGTACTGCTTCGGCCAGCGCACCAGCTGCATGGCGCAATTGTCGGCCAGCACATGCTCCAGCTCCATGTCGGCGAACTCTTCCCTGTGGACGCGGGTGACGACCTGCTTCCACAGCACGCCGGACTTCATGACATTGTGCTTCTCGGCCGAGGAGACCTTGTTGCGACGGGTCTTGGCCAGTTCGAAGGCGACGCGGGTGATCCGCTCGATCTCCGAGGTCGTGTAGAGCTGCGTGTCAATGGCGCGCTGCTGGCCGTCCTCCAGCGTCACGATCTCCTTCGGCTCGCCGAAATAGACGCCGCCGGTCAGTTCGCGGACGATCAGGATGTCCAGGCCCTCGACCACCTCGGTCTTCAAAGACGAGGCGGCCGCCAGCGCCGGGAAGCAGATGGCCGGACGCAGATTGGCGAACAGGCCGAGATCCTTGCGCAGACGCAGCAGGCCCGCCTCCGGCCGCTTGGAATAGGGCACGTCGGCCCATCTCGGCCCGCCGACCGCGCCGAACAGCACTGCGTCGGCGGCCTGCGCCAGCGCCATGTCGGCATTCGAAATGGCCTCGCCATGGGCGTCGAAGGCCGTGCCGCCGACGAGGCCGCGCTCGGTCTCGAAGCCGGCAATGCCCTGTCTGGAGAACCAGCCGACGACCTTCTCGACCTCCCCCATCACCTCCGGGCCGATGCCGTCGCCGGGCAGGATGAGGAGCTTGTGCGTGGCCATGGCCGTATCCTTGGAATTTTGGTGCTGCGGCGCTTTACCGCCAAGCGCGGCGCGAGGGCAAGCCGCCGGAGCGGGAGATTGCCATGCCCCAGCAGAAAAGCCCGGTCAGCAAAAAGGGCGCGCCCGCCGGACGCGCCCTTCGCAAACTTGATGATGAGCCGGCTTACTCGGCTGCCGGCGTCTTCTCGGCAGCCTCAGCCGGTGCGTCGTCCTCGACCCGCGGCGTCCTGCGCTTGCGCGGACGCGGAGCGGGAGGCGCCTCGTCTTCAGCCTGAACCGGAGCGGACACCGCGCCGCCGGTGATGAAGGACGGCAGGCCGAGGCTCTCCGTCTCTTCCTCGCGGCCGCCCGAGGACCGTTCGACGGGCGGCCTCTCGGCTGCCGGCCGGTCGCTGCTCGCCCGCGGCGCATCGCCCGGCTCGCCGCCCTCGTCCTGATCGAAGCCCTGTCCCTCGCGGCGGGACTGCCGCTCGGCGAAGCGCTCGGCCCGGCGGCGCTCGAAGCGCTCGCGGCGGCTCTCGAAAGGACGCCCGTCCTGGCGCTGCCCCTCGCCGTCGGGCGCGGCACCCTGCACGTCCGGCTGCTCGCCGCCGGCAGCTTCCTGATGGAAACGCGGACGATCCTGACGGTCCTGGCGATCCTGGAAGCGCGGACGATCCTGCCGGTCCGGGAACCGATCGCGGTCCCGGTTCTGGCCCTGGAAGTCGCGCCGCTCGCCACCCTGGAAATCGCGGCGGTCGCCCTGATAGTCGCGGCCACCCTGTCCCTGATAGTCGCGCTGGCCGCCGCCGAAATCGCTGCGCGGCTGCTGTTGCTGCGGCGGCGGTTCCGGACGCACGACGACTGGCGATTCGAAGCGCTTGTCGAAGGGCGAGGCGAAATCGTCGTCGTCGTCCTCGTCCGCCTCGTCTTCGACGGGCTGGCCGTCCGGACGCGGCTGCTGCAGGCGCTGAGCCTCCTGAGCGGCCGCGATGAGGCGGAAATAGTGCTCGGCGTGCTGCAGATAGCTCTCCGCCGCGACGGGATCGCCGGACGAATGGGCATCGCGCGCCAGTTGGAGATATTTTTCGGCGATGTGCTGGGCCGTGCCCCTGATTTTCACATCAGGTCCGTTCGATTCGTAGCTCCGCGACAGCGGATTCGGACCCTTGCCGCCGCCGCGATTGTTGCGGCCGCGCATACGCTTGTTGTTGCCGTTCCTCATGTCGGTCCTTTATCGACCTCCTCAAGCGGCGGCCGCATCTTCGCGGCGCGTCCATCTCATCCGGCCGCCACGAACGAAGCCTGAGGGTTTTCCCTGCGCGGCTCCGCCGTTCCAGCGGCATCCTAACGATCTATCGGGTTCAAGGACGCGGGCATCTGCCCGGCCTTCCGCGCGCCTTGCGCGCCTAGTCCTCTTTCGGGATCGGATCGCCGCGCACCCTGCGCCGCGCCTCCGACGTGATCAGCCCCACCAGACCTGTTCGGTATCGATCTTCGATGCGCGGATATGACCCCGGACCGCATCGAATCCCATAACCTCAAATTAGCGGGTCTGGCGCCGGATTCCAAGCGGATTCTGCGAATCGCCCTTGCCGCCCTCACGGGGCGGGGTTGCCGCGGAGCTGATGGACCTCGTCGATCCGCGTCAAAATCTCGTCCGTGAGGACCGTCTCGCCACCGTCGATCGCCGTCTTGAGCTGGCTCAGCGAGGTCGCCCCGATGATCGTCGAGGTGACGAAAGGCCGGCTCGCGACGAAGGCGATGGCGAGCACTGCGGGGTCGAGACCGAAATCGCGGGCGATGCCGACATAGTCGCGCACCGCCGCTTCCGATCCCGGCTTCTGGTACCGCTGCTGGCGGTCGAACAGGGTCACGCGCGCGCCAGGCGGGCGGGCGCCGTCGAGATATTTCCCGGTCAGGAACCCCTGCGCGAGCGGCGAATAGGCCAGCAGGCCCACCTCTTCGCGCATGGCGATCTCGGCGAGCGCCGTCTCGTAGGTGCGGTTGATGAGGTGGTAGGCGTTCTGCACGGTCTGGACCCGCGGCAGGCCGCGCAGCTCCGATTCCTTCAGGAAGGACATGGTGCCCCAGGCACTCTCGTTGGAGAGGCCGATGAACCGCACCTTGCCCGCCTTTACGAAGCCGTCCAGCGCGTCGAGCTGATCGGCAATCGCGGTCTCATCCGCGCGCGCCTGCCATTGCGCGGCCTCAAACCGGGTGGGATTGGCCCCGAAGGGAGCCGTCCGCTCCGGCCAATGGAGCTGGTAGAGGTCGACGTGATCGGTGCCGAGCCGCTTCAGGCTCTGCTCCAGCGCCGTGGTCAGCTGGGCGCGGGTAACGCGCGTAGGCGCTTTGTCCGGCCGCAGCCAGTCCATCTGCCCGGCACCGGCAGCTTTGGTGGCCAGAAAGATGTCGTCGCGCTTGCCCCGCGCCTTGAGCCAGGAGCCGATGATCCGCTCGGTCGAGCCGTAGGTCTGCGCCTTCGGCGGCACCGAATACATCTCGGCCGTGTCGAAGAAGGTCACGCCGCGCGAGACGGCATAGTCCATCTGGGCATGGCCTTCGGCCTCGGTGTTCTGTTCGCCGAAGGTCATGGTGCCGAGACAAATGGCGGTGACGGTCTCGCCGGTGCGGCCGAGGGGTCGGGTCTGCATGATTCTGTCCTGGATGCTGGAAAACCGTGGGCGGCGCGTCAGCCCCGCGGCCGCGCCCTCGCGACCGCGAGCAGTTCCTCGACCTTCGGCACGATCCGCTCGACGATCGCGTCGACGCCCTTCGCGTTGGGATGCATGCCATCGGCAAGGTTGAGGCCGGGCGTCGCGGCCACGCCGTCGAGGAAGAAGGGATAGAGCAGCGCCCCGTGCTTCCCGGCCAGTTCGGGGAAGATGCGGCCGAAGGCCTCCCCATAGGCATGGCCGAGATTGGGCGGTGCGAGCATACCGGCCAGCAGAACGGGAATGTTGCGGGCTTTCAGCCGGGCCAGGATCTCGTCGAGGCTGCGGCGGGTCACGTCCGGGTCGATGCCGCGCAGGGCGTCGTTGGCGCCGAGTTCGAGGATCACCGCGTCGACATCGTCGCCCACCGCCCAGTCGAGGCGTTCCAGCCCGCCGGTCGAGGTGTCGCCGGAAACACCGGCATTTTCGACCGAAACCGCATGCCCGCGCGCGCGCAGGGCGGCCTGCAATTTCACCGGAAATGCGTCGCCCGGAAGAAGCTGGTAGCCGGCGGTCAGGCTGTCGCCGAGCGCGACGATCCTGATCTCGCGCGGGGCCTGCGCTTCGGCGGGACGGGCGGAGAGAAGCGCCAGAACGGCCACGAGGGCGGTCACGAAGTGTCGCACGTCCGTTCCCTTCCCAAGCCGGCAACCCGTTGCCATCTAGGGTCGGCCGTGCCTTGTTGCAATGCCGAAATGGACCGAAGCGCCGCGATGGATGCCCTCACCCCCAAAATCGACGCGTCTCCCGCCGTTCTGCTCGACAGGGTCGAGCTGTCGCTCGGGTCTGGTGCTTCCCGCGTCCACATCCTGAAGGGCATCTCGCTTGCCGTCGCGCGCGGCGAGAGCGTCGGACTGGTCGGCCCCTCCGGATCGGGCAAATCGACGCTGCTCATGGTCATGGCCGGGCTGGAGCGGCCCGATTCCGGGACGGTCGCGGTCGCCGGCACCGACATCACCAAGCTGGACGAGGACAGCCTCGCCCGCTTCCGCGGCAGGCATGCCGGCATCGTCTTCCAGTCCTTCCACCTGATCCCGACCATGACGGCGCTGGAAAACGTTGCCGTGCCGCTCGAGCTGGCCGGCGACCGCGATGCTTTCGACAAGGCCGCAGCCGAATTGCAGGCGGTTGGCCTCGGCGCGCGTCTCGACCACTACCCCGCTCAGATGTCCGGCGGCGAGCAGCAGAGGACTGCGCTTGCGCGCGCGGTCGCGGGACGGCCCGAAATCCTCTTCGCGGACGAGCCGACCGGCAATCTCGACGAGACCACCGGCCGCTCGATCATCGAGCTGATGTTCGCCAAGCAGACCGAGCGCGGCGCGACGCTGATCCTCGTCACCCACGACCGGGCGCTGGCCGAGCGCTGCGACCGGGTGGTGCGCCTGCGCTCCGGCGCCATTGTCGAGGACATCCGCACGGCGGAGCGCGTGTCTTGAGCGGTTTCGTCGCGCGCCCGGCGCGCCTGCCCGTCGCCATCCGCCTCGGATTTCGCGAATTGCGCGGGGGACTGCGCGGCTTCGGCATCTTCCTCGCCTGTATCGCGCTCGGCGTGACCGCGATTGCGGGGGTCGGCTCGTTCGCGCGCGGGCTCGTGGACGGGCTCGCGCGCGAGGGCCGCGTCATCCTCGGCGCCGACGCGTCCTTCCAGGTCATCCATCAGGAATTGCCGCAGGCGGTCGTGCAGGCCCTGCGCGAGAAGGGCACGACCGCGACGATGGCGACGACCCGCGCCATGTCGCGGGTGGAGCCGCCGGGCGCCGCGCCCCGCTCCGCCCTCGTCGAGATCAAGGCGGTGGAGCCGGCCTTCTATCCGCTGGTTGGTGCGCTGGAGACCGAGCCGCCGCTGGGCGCGACCGAGGCGCTGGCCGAGCGCGACGGGCAATACGGCGTGCTTGTCGAGCCGGCGCTGCTCGCTCGCCTCGACCTCAAGACCGGCGACAGCCTGATTCTCGGCAACCTCACCGTCCGCATTGCCGGCATCGTCCGGCAGGAGCCGGACCGGCTCGCCGCCGGCATCGGCTTCGGCCCGCGGCTGATCCTTTCGCTCGACGCCTTCCGCGCCACCGGCCTGATCCAGCCGGGGTCGCTGATCCGCTGGATGTACCAGCTCCGCCTCGACGACCGCCTCGCCTCGGATGCCGATGTGCGCCGTGCGTCGGAGGACATGACGCGCCGCTTTGCCGAAGCGGGCTTCGAGGTCCGCTCGCGCATGAATGCCTCGCCCCAGCTCGCCAATCAGGTGCAGCGCTTCTCACAGTTCCTCACCCTCGTCGGGCTGACCGCACTGCTGGTCGGCGGCGTCGGGGTCGCCAATGCGGTCGCGAGCCTGGTCGACCGCAAGCGCGACGACATCGCGACGCTGAAAGCGCTCGGCGCCACAGGCGGCACGGTCTTCGCGGCGACCCTGACCCAGATCGGCGCCCTCGCCATCGTCGGCACCGCCATCGGGCTCGTTGCCGGCGCTTTGCTGCCGGGCGCGGTGGTCGGCCTGTTCGGCGCCATCCTGCCGCTGCCGGTCGATGCCTCGGTCCACCCGTCAGAACTTGCCGTCGCGGCGGCCTATGGCCTGCTCGTGGCGCTGGCCTTCGCGCTCTGGCCGCTCGGCCGCGCCCATGACGTGCCGGTCTCCGCCCTGTTCCGCGACACGGTGGACGGCGAACGCCGCCTGCCGCGCCGGCGCTATCTCCTGCTGGCCGGTGGCGCGCTGGCGACGCTGGTGACGCTTTCGGTCGCCTCCTCGTTCAATCCGCGCCTCGCCATGGGCTTCATGGCGGGCGCCGCGGCGGTCTTCGTCGCGCTGCGACTCGTCGCCTGGGGCATCATGGAGGGGGCCGCACGCCTGCCGCGCCCGCGCCGCACGGGCCTTCGCCTCGCCATCGCCAACCTGCACCGGCCGGGCGCGCTCACCCCGGCCGTCGTGCTGTCGCTCGGCCTCGGCCTGACGCTGCTGGCGGTCATCGCGCTGGTCGATGCCAGCTTCCGCCGCCAGATCGAACAGGCCCTGCCGGCCCGCGCGCCGTCCTTCTTCTTCGTCGATATCGCCAATTCGGAAGCCCAGCGCTTCGACGCCTTCATCGGAAGGGAGGCGCCGGGCGCGGAACTGAACCGGGTGCCGATGCTGCGCGGCCGCTTCGTGCGTCTCGGCGGCCGGCCGGTCGAGGAGATCAGCGCCCGCGACGATATCGCCTGGGCGCTGCGCGGCGACCGCGGCATCACCTATGCGCCGTCCCTGCCGCAGGGCTCGCAGATCGTCTCAGGCGAATGGTGGCCCGCCGACTATAGCGGCCCGCCGCTCGTCTCCTTCGACGAGCGCATGGGCAATGGCTTTGGGCTCAAGGTCGGCGACGAGGTGACGGTCAACGTGCTCGGCCGCAACATCACCGCCCGCATCGCCAATTTCCGCCGGATCCAGTGGGACAATCTCGGTATCAACTTCATCGTCGTGTTCTCGCCGAACACGTTCCGCGGCGCCCCGCATGCCCATCTGGCCACCCTCACCTTCACGGCACAGAAGAGCGCTGAGGAGGAGATAGCCCTGCTCCAGCGCGCGGCGGCGGTCTTCCCGGCGGTGACGACGGTCAGGGTGAAGGACGCGCTGGAGGCGGTCGGCCAGCTTGCCGCGCAGATCGCCGCCGGCATACGCGGCGCGAGCCTCGTGACGCTGATCGCATCCGTGCTGGTGCTTGCCGGCGCAATCGCGGCCGGCCATCGGGCGCGCGTGTACGACGCGGTGATCCTCAAGACGCTTGGCGCCTCCCGGCCCATGCTGATCGGCACCTATGCCACCGAATACGCCATTCTCGGCACGGTGACGGCGCTGTTCGGCCTCGCCGCGGGCTCCGTCACGGCCTGGGTCATCACCACCCAGGTCATGAACATCCCCTTCGCCTTCGCGCCGCTCGCCGCCCTCGGCATCGTCGTGCTGGCGGTCGTGCTCACCGTCGGCTTCGGCCTCGTCGGCACCTGGCGCGCGCTCGGCGAAAAGCCGGCCCCGGTGCTGCGCAACATGTGACGCGCTGTGCCAAAGCCGGACAGCCCCCTTTCCGTGCCACGGAAAGCGTTCGGTGCGTTGCGACAAAGGGACGCGCGATCCCGGAATTGCTGGGTTTTCCGGAAGTCCGGCCTTGTTTCCGCCATGGGCTCAGCCATATTCGGCATTGAGGAGAGCAGCGTCCATTCGCGCGCTCGCCGATGAGGGAAACCCAGAGGTTCTTCCATGTCGCACTACGATCCGAACGCCCAGGCCTATGGTGGCTATGGCTACGGCCAGCCGACGGCGGTCCAGCAGGCCCAGATCGACCAGGGTCTGCGGTCGTACATGGTCGGCGTCTACAACTACATGATGATCGGCCTGGCCATTACCGGCTTCGCCGCTCTCGGCATCTACATGCTGTCGGTCACCGGCGACGCCAATCTCGCCGCCCGCACGGCGCGCGGCGCCATGGCCATCCGCGGCGGCCAGTACCTGACGCCCTTCGGCGCCTTCCTGTTCGCGAGCTGGTTCAAGTTCGTGGTCATCCTCGCCCCGCTCGGCGTGGTGATGCTGCTGTCGTTCCGGGCCGACCGGCTCAGCGCGGCCGCCGCCCAGATCACCTTCTGGGTCTATGCGGCGCTGGTCGGCGTCTCGCTGACCACCATCCTGCTCGTCTACGCCCACTCGTCCGTCGCCCGCGTGTTCTTCATCACGGCGGCGTCGTTCGGCGCACTGTCGCTCTACGGCTACACGACCAAGCGTGACCTGTCCGGCATGGGCACCTTCCTGATGATGGGTCTGTTCGGCCTGATCATCGCCTCGCTGGTGAATATCGGCATCGCCGCCTTCACCGGCCAGGCCTCGACCATGCTGCAGTGGATCATCTCGATCGTCGGCGTTCTGATCTTCGCGGGCCTCACCGCCTACGACACCCAGAACATCAAGAACGAGTACATCTACAGCCTCGCCTATGCCTCCGACGGCTCGGTCCTGCAAAAGGCCGCCATTTTCGGCGCCCTCCAGCTCTACATCGACTTCGTCGGCATGTTCCAGTTCCTGATGTCGCTGCTCGGCTCGCGCGACGAGTGACCGAAACGCCATCGGCACCGCATCAACCCCCGGCTTCGGCCGGGGGTTTTTGTTTGTTCAGGCGGCCTTGACGGTCAATCGCGGGCTCTGACCGCCGGACATCGGCGAAATGGCCGGCTTGCCGTCGAGGCATGTCAGCGAAAGAAGGTTTGGGCATAGGGTCGCCCAAAGACCCGTGCTCCGGACTTCCTTCATGATGCGCATCCCGACAGCCGCCTTTGCGGCCCTCGCCATTCTCGCAATCGCGCCCGCCGCCCTGGCGCGCGAACTCGGCTCCGCGCCGGAACTGCACATCCTCGGCTTCTCCCCGGACGGTCGCCTGTTCGGTTTCGAGCAGGAGGGCGGCGACGGCGTCAACGACAAGGGCGCCTTCGCCGTCGACGTGGTCGAGCGCGATACGCATCGCTCGGCGCCCGGCTATCCGCGCGGCGCGACCCAGCTCACCTTCGACAGCGCCGAGGACGATCCCCGCCGGGTCGGCATCCGCGGCTTCCAGTACAGCGAGGACGATCCGCAGACCGCCTCCACCGACGTCATCCGCCGGTGGGTCCGCTCCAACGGCCGGCAGCCGCTGGCGTCCCTGCGCCTGATCGATCCCGGCCGCCGCCTCGGCGGACGCGCCATCACCGACATTTCCGAGAGCAGCGGGCCGGTGCGCATCATGGAGCGGCCCGACATCATCGGCGCCCATCCGGGCGTCTCGCTGAAATACACGGTCACCGCGACCATGCCCGCGCCGAACGGGCCGAACCTCGCCTGCCGCGAGCGGGAGGTCGCCGTCACCTATCCGCTGACCGTCAAACTGACGCCCGAGGTGCCGGACTACGACCGCGCCGCGGCCGATCGCGCGCCCGAGATATTCCGCGAGCGCAGCGCCGTGGTCGACTATGTCCTGCCGCCGAAGACCTGCTTCCTCTCCGCCCGGGTGACCGATGTCTACCGCAACGAGAGCGGCACGAGCATTGCCGTGGTGGTGGCGATGATCCTCGATGTCGGCTTCACTGATTCCGCCGAGTACCGCGCCTTCGTCTTCGGCCAGCCGCGGCCCTGAACTATTGCACCATCGCGCTGTTGCACGAACCGGCGCAGGCTTCGCTCGAAAGCGCCCTAGCGGACGCCCAGGACCAGCGCGCGCGGAATGCCGGCAAGGTCGGAGTGCAGCGCCCTGATCGCAAGACCGGCTCCGCGGGCGATCGCCGCAACGGGATGGGCCTGTCCGATGCCGAGTTCCAGCACCGCCGTTCCGCCGGGCGCCAGCAGGCGGCCGATATCGCCGAGAATGGCGCGATAGGCGTCGAGCCCCTCCGCGCCCCCGTCGAGCGCCAGCCGCGGATCGTGGTCGCGCACCTCCGGGTCGAGCCGTTCGCAGTCGGCGGAGGAGATATAGGGCGGGTTGGACACGATCAGGTCGAAGGGGCCGTCCAGTCCGTCGGTCCAGTTGCCGGCGACGAAAGCGACACGCCCTTCGAGGCCGAGCGCCTCGGCATTGGCGCGGGCAGCGGCGAGAGCCTCCACGGAGAGATCGACCCCGAGGCCCTGTGCCAGCGGCCGCTCGGCCAGGACGGCGAGCAGGATCGTGCCCGGCCCCGTGCCGAGGTCGAGGACGCGGCTCGCCCGGTCCGGCGGGATCGCGTCGAGCGCGGCGGCGACCACCGCCTCTGTATCGTCGCGTGGGATGAGGCAGGCCGCATTGAGCGCTAGCGGCAGGCCGTGAAACTCGCCTGTGCCGAGGATGCGCGCGACCGGCTCGCGGGCGAGACGGCGCGAGGCGAACCCGGCCAGCCGACCGGCCGAGGCGGCATCCAGCAGCGCCTCCGACGCCATTCCGGGATGGGCTGGATCGACGCCGCTCGCATGGCGGACGATAAGCCGCGCGTCGAGGTCGGCTTCCGCGATCCCGGCTTCCGCGAATGCCCTGGCGAGGCGCTTGCGGGCCTCGCGCAGCGGGGTGCCGGCCTCGATCAAGCCGCGCCCTCGAGCGCGAGGAGGCCGGCCTGATGGTCGGCGACGAGGGCGTCGAGGATCTCACCCAGCGCCGTGCCGGCCATGATCTCCGGCAGCTTGTAGAGCGTCAGCTCGATCCGGTGGTCGGTGACGCGCCCTTGCGGGAAATTATAGGTGCGGATGCGCTCCGAACGGTCGCCGGAGCCAACTTGCGTCCGCCGGTCCGCCGCGCGGCCGGCATCGGCCTTGCGCCGCGCCTCGTCGAACAGCCGCGAGCGCAGGATCGCCATGGCGCGCGCCTTGTTCTTGTGCTGCGAGCGCTCGTCCTGCACCAGCACCGCCGTTCCGGTCGGGAGATGGGTGATGCGCACGGCGGATTCGGTCTTGTTGACGTGCTGACCGCCCGCCCCCTGGGCCCGCATCACGTCGATCCTGAGGTCGCTGTCGTCGATGGCGACGTCCACTTCCTCGGCCTCCGGCAGCACCGCGACGGTGGCGGCCGAGGTGTGGATGCGCCCGCCGGACTCGGTCGCCGGCACGCGCTGGACGCGGTGGACGCCGCTCTCGAATTTGAGCCGCGCATAGGCGCCCGCGCCCTTCACCTCCGCGACGATTTCCTTGAAGCCGCCGACCGTGCCCTCGGAGAGCGAGATCACGTCCACCGACCAGCCCTGCACCGCGGCATAGCGCTCGTACATGCGGAAGAGATCGCCCGCGAACAGCGAGGCTTCGTCGCCGCCGGTGCCGGCCCGGATTTCGATGATGACGTTCTTCGCGTCGGCCGCGTCCTTCGGCAGCAGGGCGAGCCGCAGCCGATGCTCCAGATCCGCGACCCGTTCCTCGACCGCCGGCTTCTCCTCTCGCGCGAGCGCGGACATCTCGGCATCGGTCGCACCGTCGGCCAGCATCGCCTCGATATCGACAAGTTCCGCCAGCGCGGCGCGATAGGCCTCGACCGCCTCGACCACCGGCGACAGTTCCGAGAACTCGCGCGACAGGAGGACATAGCGCTCGCCATCGACGCCGGCGGCGAGTTCCGCCTCGACCAGCGCCCGCCTGTCGACCAGCGCGTCCAGCTTCTGGGTCGGCAGCATCAGAGCGTCATGCCTTCGGTCTCGACGAAGTCGCGCAGCCGCTCGCGGATCGACGGACCGCCCTCCTTCGGCTGCTCGATCAGCGGATCGAGTACGGCGGCCAGCCGGCCGAGATCGAGTTCAAGGATCATCGACTTCACCGGCCCGACCGCGGCCGGCGACAGCGACAGCGAGCGGTAGCCGAGGCCGGCGAGGACCATCGCCTCCAGCGGCCGGGAGGCGAGTTCGCCGCAGAGCGTGACCAGCTTGCCGTATTCCTGGCCCTTGCGCGCCAGCAGGCGAAGCGCCCGCAGGATCGGCGGGCTCAACACGTCGAAACGGTTGGAGACGCGGTTATTGCCGCGGTCCACCGCGAACATGAACTGGACGAGGTCGTTGGAGCCGACGGACAGGAAGTCGACGCGCGGCAGCAATTCGTCGAGCTGGAACAGGAGGGCCGGCACCTCCACCATCGCGCCCACCTGCACCCGGTCGGGCATGCGGTGCTCGTGACGGCGCAGATGCGTCAGCTCGCGCTCGACGATGGCCTTGGCCTGATCGAACTCCTCCGCCGCTGCGATCATCGGGAACATGATGCGGACCTCGCGGCCAGCCCCCGCGCGCAGCATGGCGCGCACCTGGCTGCGCAGGAGCCCGGGCCGGTCGAGCCCGAGCCGGATCGCCCGCCAGCCCAGCGCCGGGTTCTCCTCCTGCACCACATCCATGTAGGGCAGCACCTTATCGCCGCCGATATCGAGCGTGCGGAAGGTCACGGGCCGGCCATCGGCTGCGTCCAGAACCTTGCGGTAGAGGTCGAGCTGCTCGGCCGTGCGCGGCAGCGAATTGGCGACCATGAACTGCAGCTCGGTGCGGAACAGGCCGATGCCCGCCGCGCCGGTCTCGCTGATGAACGGCAGGTCGACCATCAGGCCTGCATTGAGGTTCAGCTTGATCTCGACGCCGTCCCTGGTGATGGCCGGCATGTCGCGGATGGCGGCATATTGCGCCTGCCGCCTCGCCCGGAACCGCACCTTTTCGGCATAGGCGCTCTCGACGTCGCCGGTGGGCCGCAGGTGCACCTCGCCGGTCGCGCCGTCGATGATGATGGCATCGCCCGGATCGGCAAGGCTCGTGACGTTGTCGGCATGGCCGACGGTGGGGATACCAAGCGAACGCGCCACGATGGCGACATGGCTGGTCGCGCCGCCCTCCTCCAGGACGAGGCCGCGCAGGCGCGAGCGGTCGTAGTCGAGCAGCGCCGCCGGGCCCATATGCCGGGCGACGACGATGGCGTTCTCCGGCAGGTCCTCCCGCGCGGTCGGCTTCTCGCCGGTGAGCTGGCGCATCAGGCGGTTCGCCAGATCGTCCAGATCGTGCATCCGCTCGCGCAGATAGGGGTCGGTCTGGCGCATCATGCGCGCGCGATTGTCCGACTGGACGCGCTCCACCGCCGCTTCGGCGGTGATGCCGGTGCCGATGGCCTCCTTCAGGCGCCGGACGAAGCCGCGATCATGCGCGAACATGCGGTAGGCTTCGAGGATGTCCTTGTGCTCGCCGCCGCGCGCCACGTCCTCGCTGTCGAGCATGTCGTCGATCTCGGCGCGCAGCGACTCGATGGCCGCTTCCAGCCGCGCCATTTCGCGGTTGGGATCGTCGGCGATCAGCTTGGTGACCTTGATGCGGGGCTCGTGCAGGACGACATGGCCGAGCCCGACGCCGTCCGCGAGGCCTTCGCCCGGCAGATGCAGCGGGCGGCGGGCCGCAGGCTCCTGACCGGGCAGGGCCAGCGCGGAGAGCTCGCCCGAGGCGATCATCTCGGCGAGGACCATCGAGGTGGTCTGCAGCGCCTCGACTTCGTCTTCCTCGTATTTGCGGTGCGCCCGGTTCTGGACGACGAGCACGCCCAGCGTGTTGCCGCCGCGCAGGATCGGCACGCCGAGGAAGGAATGGAAGATTTCCTCGCCTGTCTCCGGCTTGAACGAGAAGGACGGATGCTCCTGCGCGTCCGACAGGTTCAGCGATTCGGCCGTCTGGGAGACGAGGCCGACGAGGCCCTCGCCCGCGCGCATGACGGTGAGGTGGACGGCCTCGCGGTTGAGGCCCTGCGTTGCATACAATTCCAGCGTGCTGTCGACGCGCAGCACATAGACCGAGCAGACCTCGGCCACCATGTTGGCCGCGATCAGAACCACGATCTTGTCGAGGCGTTCCTGCGCCGAGATCTGCTCGGCCATCACCTCGCGAAGGCGACGAAGCAGAAGGCGCGGACCGCCGAATGCCGGACGCATCGGACTGGTCTCGATCTGGGCTCTTCAGCCCTCAGGGACTTGCAACGGAGCGGCGGACGCGTGCCGCGAACCCACCATTAAGGGCCGCGCCGCCGTTTGCAAAGGCTGGACCGCAACGAGGCGGAATGGCTGCCCTCACGCGGAAAAGCGCGGCTAGCGCGGAGCGGCGGCCATGTGCCGGGCGAGAAAGTCCCGCACCATGATTCGCGCGTCCGCCCACGCCGCGGCATTGCCGCCCGTCGTCGCACCGCGCCCGCCCGCAACTTTCGAATTGACGCGCTCGGCGACATGCCGGACCGGTGCGACGCTGTCGAACGAATGGTGCGCCCCGGCATAGACCTTGATCTCGGCGGGGTGGCCCGCGGCCCGCGCGCTTTCGACCATGCGGCGGCAGGGCTCGGCCGGCGTCCAGTCATCGAGTTCGCCGGTAAGGATCAGCGTCGGCGCCAATGGCCTGAACACCCCGCGATATCCGGTGATGGGGCTGCCCGGCTCGCGCGCCCGCCCGACCACGAAATCCCCGAAACCGAAGCTGCAAGACGGGTAGAGCGCAATGGCGGCGGCAAAGCCCTGCGGTCCGCGGGCTTCGTTGCGCGCCGTGGCGACGATGCTGGCAAGCGTCGAAGCGCCGCCGTGCGACCCGCCCATGACGGCGATCCGCCGGCCATCGACGAAGGGCAGGGTCCGCAGATGGGCCAGCGCCGCATAGGCATCGTCGACCCGCACCGCGGGCCTGACAGCCGCCTGCTGGGATTCGGTACAGGTGCCGCGCGGAAAACCGCGGGACGAAAAGCTGTCGGGCCAGATCGTCACATAGCCGAGGCGCATCAGCTCGGACGACCAGCGCCACGGAGCGCCGGACGAGCCGGGGCCGAGGCCGGAGCAATCATGCAGGATGACGACCGCCGGGAACGGACCCTCGCCCGCCGGGCGCGTCAGGGTGAAGGGGACGGTCAGCGATGGCGCCTGAGCGGCAGCGGGGCCTGCCAGACCGGACAGGGCAACCGCCGCTGCCAGCCAGAGGGCCGCTCGGAACCGGTGCCCAGCAGCCATGGCGGCACCCTCCGATCCTGACCTCAGGCGGCCTTGTCGAGCCCGTAGAGCGAATGCAGCGTGCGGGCGGCAAGCTCCGTATAGGCCGCATCGATCAGCACCGAGAACTTGATCTCGGAGGTGGTGATGGCCCGGATGTTGATGCCCTTGTCGGCCAGTGCCTGGAAGGCCTTGGCGGCAACGCCCGCATGAGAGCGCATGCCGACGCCGATGCACGACACCTTGACCACGTCCGACGCGGTTTCCAGCGCCTTGAACCCGACCGTGTGCTTGGCGTCCATCAACACCCGCCGGGCGCGCTCGAGATCGGCGCCGGGGCAGGTGAAGGTAATGTCGGTGGTCGCGCCGTCCGGAGAGACGTTCTGCACGATCATGTCGACATTGATGTTGGCCTCGGCCAGCGGACCGAAAATGGCGGCGGCCACGCCCGGCTTGTCGGCGACGGCGCGGATGCTCACCTGCGCCTCGTCCTTGGAGAAGGCGATGCCGGTGACGACCTGCTTTTCCACGATTTCCTCCTCGTCGCAGATGAGTGTGCCGAGCTGCGGGTTGTCGGGATCGTCGAATGACGACCGGACATAGGTCCGCACACCATGGATCATCGAAAGCTCGACCGAGCGGACCTGCAGCACCTTGGACCCGAGCGACGCCATTTCCAGCATCTCCTCGAAACCGACCTTGTCGAGGCGCTTGGCCTTCGGCACGACGCGCGGATCGGTCGTGTAGACGCCGTCCACGTCAGTATAGATGTCGCAGCGCTCTGCATGGACCGCCGCCGCAATGGCCACCGCCGACGTATCGGAACCGCCCCGCCCCAGCGTCGCGATGCGGTTGGTGTCGCGCGTGACGCCCTGGAAGCCGGAAATGACCGCGACCTCGCCAGCCGCGAAGGCGGCATCGAGATTGGCCGAGGGAATGTCGGCGATGCGCGCGACCGAATGGGCCTCGTCCGTGATGATCGGGATCTGCCAGCCCTGCCAGGACCGGGCCTTGAGCCCCATCGAGTTCAGGACCACGGCCAGAAGACCGGAGGTCACCTGCTCGCCCGAGGCGACGACCGCGTCATATTCGGCGTGGTCGTAGAAAGGCGCGGCTTCCTTGCACCAGGCGACGAGTTCATTGGTCTTGCCGGACATGGCGGAGACGACGACGGCCACCTGATAGCCGGCATCCACCTCGCGTTTGACGTGCCGGGCCACATTCTTGATGCGGTCGACATTGGCGACGGAGGTTCCGCCGAACTTCATCACGAGGCGAGGCATGAGTGGCTATCCGGCGCGATCTGCGCCCCCGGGGTCGAAAAGGCGCGTATGCATAACGGCCGATCGGGGGTATGGCAACGCATCCGGATTTATCCGTTCGGACGTCCAAGACGAGGCCGCCATGACCGGAGCCGCCAGCAAGGCCGACCGCGCCGCCCCCTCGACCCTCGATGCCGCCGAGGTGGAGAAGTTCGCGCGCCTTGCGGAGGAATGGTGGGACCCAGCCGGCAAGATGGCCGTGCTGCACAAGTTCAACCCCGTCCGCCTCGGCTATATCCGCCGCCTCGCCGTGGCTGAGTTCGGACTGGACGAGAAGTCCTCGCGCGCGCTCGCGGGCCTGCGCGTGCTCGATATCGGCTGCGGCGGCGGCCTCCTCTCCGAACCGCTGGCCCGGATGGGCGCTGATGTCGTCGGCATCGACCCGGCCGCCACCAATGTCGAGACGGCCAAGGCCCATGCTGCCGGTTCGGGCGTGCCGGTCGACTATCGCTGCACCACGGCGGAGGCCCTCGCGGCTGCCGGCGAGGCCTTCGACATCGTGCTCGCCATGGAAGTGGTGGAGCATGTCGCCGATGTCGATCTCTTCGTGTCCGCCTGCGCGAAGCTGACGAAGCCCGGCGGCCTGCTCGTCATGGCAACGATCAACCGCACTCTGAAGAGCTATGCCCTCGCCATCGTGGGCGCCGAATATGTCCTGCGCTGGCTGCCGCGCGGCACCCACGACTGGAACAGGTTCGTCACCCCGGATGAGCTCGACGCGGCGATGCATTCCGGCCGCATCGATGCCTTCGACCGGACCGGCGTCTGGTACGACCTTCTGCGCGACCGCTGGGCCGAGACCCGCGACACCGACGTCAACTACATGATCGCCGGCCGCAAGCCGCGCTGATCGGCTTCTCCCCCCGACGCTTCTCCGTTGGACGCAGGCCAGGTCGGTGCTAGGCTTCGCCCATGCGCCGCACGGCTTTCCTTATTGCCGCCGTCGTTCTGGCCGCAGTCCCTGCTGCCGCCGGAGACGCCGCCGCGCCGTCTCCGCAGACCGTCTCCCAGCGCCAGCCCTTCACGCCCGGATCGCCCGTCGAGCTTCCGCCCTGCACCTGCCGGGCAGCGGGCCAGGACTGGCGGGTCGGGCAGACCGTCTGCATCCGGACGACCGGAGGCGAGCGCCTCGCCATCTGCACGACCGACGAAAACGTCACCACCTGGCGTATATCGAACGTACCATGTGCGACGTCTTCTTTAGCCCCGCGAGCAACGGCCTGGTTGACGCAGCGAAACCTTCGTTGATTCAACGAAGGGGGGCTGTGCATCCCTGAATTTCCGGGTTACGCTTCTTGTGGCTCTCAGATCCGGGCGGCAAGGATCTGGCGGCGGTCCGGTCTCGTCCAGGGCCCGGAACATCGCGGATATTCCTGGTCCGGAGCTCTAGCAGGTCCGCAATCGTGCGGAACCGGCAGTGCATTCGGAAAGGCTGACCGGCATGTCGATGACGGGAACCGTCAAGTTCTTCAATACCGAAAAAGGCTACGGCTTCATCAAGCCGGACGATGGGGGCAAGGACATCTTCGTCCATATCTCGGCTGTCCAGCGCTCGGGTCTCGCCAGCCTTGCTGAGGGGCAGAAACTGTCTTTTGAACTCGAGCCGGACAAGCGCGGCAAGGGTCCGAAAGCGGTCAATCTCGCGGTCCGGGCCTGAAGCCGGATCACTGGATGTGCAGCGCTGCGCGTTGTCGCAACGTGCAGCGATAGAGGATTTCGGCCGCGATTCCCTGGGCGCCGGGTATGGGCATGCGGCGTTCCAGGATGAATGGATGCTGTCGCCGCCATGGCCGGCCATGACAATCGCCTTGTCGAACCCTCCGATCCCGGCGCGTTGGCCTCGCCTCTTGGACCTCCCCTCTTCGAGCCACCCGCCCTCGACACGGCCGATGACACCCTCGGCGCGCCCGCAGGCCGCCTCGCAGCTTCGGGCGAAATGCGCTAGACCGTCGCCATGACGGCCGCCCCCGACACCGACACGACCGACATCCTCATCGCCGGCGGCGGCCTCGCCGGGCTCTGCCTCGCCGTGGCGATCAAGGATGCGCTCGGTCGCGACACGGCAGTCACTGTCGGCGACCCCGCCTTGTCTGCTGCGCCCGTCGACGAGGGCCGCGCCTCGGCCTTCGCCGCCGCGGCCTGCCGGATGTTCCGGACACTCGGCGCGTGGGAGGCGATCGAGCCGAAGGCACAGCCGATCCTCGACATGGTCGTGACCGACAGCCGCACCATGGACCCGGTGCGGCCGGTCTTCCTCACCTTCGCGGGCGAGGTCGCGCCGGGCGAGCCCTTCGCGTGGATGGCGCCGAACGCCTCCGTCATCGGCGCGCTGCGCGCCCGCGCCGAGGCGCTCGGCGTCACCTTCGCCGCCACCGGCGTCGATGGCATTGCGCCGGACGCGGCCTTCAACACGGCGCGCCTGTCGGACGGCCGGGCCTTGAAGGCGCGCCTTCTGGTCGCCTGCGACGGCGGCCGTTCCCGCATTCGCGACATGGCCGGCATCCGCACGGTCGGCTGGGACTATGGCCAGTCCGGCATCGTCTGCACCGTCGCGCACGAATACGAGCACCACGGCCGCGCCGAGGAGCACTTCCTGCCCGCCGGGCCCTTCGCAGCCCTGCCGCTGACGGGCAACCGTTCGTCCATCGTCTGGACCGAGCAGACGGAGCGGGCGAAGCGGCTCTGCGCGCTGCCGAAAGCCCTGTTCCTCGATGAACTGGAGACCCGCTTCGGCCATCGCCTCGGCGTCATCGAGGTTGTCGACAAGCCTGCCGCCTACCCGCTCGGCCTCAAGGTCGCGCGCGACTTCGTGGCACCGCGGCTGGCCCTGGTCGGGGATGCCGCCCATGTCATCCATCCCATCGCGGGCCAAGGCATCAATATGGGCTTCCGCGACGTGGCGGCGCTCGCCGAATGCATCGCCGAGGCCATGCGCCTCGGCCTCGATCCCGGCGCGCCGGACGTGCTCGCCCGCTACCAGCGCTGGCGGCGCTTCGACACGGCGCTGATGGGCGCGACCACCGACGGGCTGAACCGGCTTTTCTCCAACGCCTCGGAACCGCTGCGCGCGATCCGCGACCTCGGCCTCGGGCTGGTCGACCGGATGCCCGGCCTCAAGGGCTTCTTCGTCCGCCAGGCGGCGGGGATCACCGGCGATGTTCCGCGGCTGCTGCGCGGCGAGGCGATCTGACGCGCCTTACAGCCGCGCCGCCAGCCAGTGCAGGCCCGCATCGCGGAAGCCCTGATCCTCGATCGACTGCACCGTGTTCTTCACATAGTCGGGATTGGCGCCCGACTGGCCGTGGCCCTGCCGCACGATGTGCAATTGCTGGTCCAGCGACAGCCGCCCCGCATATTGGGTATGGCCACGGTCGACCACATAGGTCACCGCCCGCACCGCCGGGTCGCCCGGCCGTTCCAGCGTGACCCGGCGGAAAACCTCCAGATAGACCGAGGTGACCTGCTCGCGCTCGCGCAGATAGGCGATGGTCGCGCCCCGCTTTTCCGCCGCCACCCGGTAGGCGATGCCGCGGCACGCGCCGCCCCGGTCGAGGCCGAGGACGAGGCCCGGCCGCTCGGGCGTGCCGCGATGCACATGCGAATAGACGCAGAGCGAGCGGTGAAGCCCGATCAGCTTCGCCGGCACGCGCTCGACATAGTCGAAGCCCGGCCGCCACATGAGCGAGCCGTAGCCGAAGACCCAGAGTTCGCTGTTCTCGTGATCCATGGCGCGTGATAGCCGTGAGGACGAAGGGCGCGGGCTCTGCTATAGAGCCGGCCCCCGCAAAGCAAGCTCAGGACCGGACCCCCTCCCATGCCGCGTCTCAGGACGATCCTCATTCCGGTCGCCACCCTCGCCGTCGCCGTCGCAGGCTGGACCGCCGTCTGGCACTGGGGATCGAGCCGGGCGGAAGACCTGATCCAGCGCTGGCTGGCGGCCGAAGCCGCCAATGGCCGCGTCATCGAATGCCAGAACCGCAGCAGCGGCGGCTATCCGTTCCGCCTCGAGATCGACTGCGCCAAGCCGGTGGTGGAGCTGCGCGACGAGACGCGCCCCTACCGCACCTTCCGGTTCGAGCGGCTGAAGGTCGTCTCGCAGATCTGGAGCCCCGGCCATGTCATCACCGAAGCCACCGGACCGCTGACCATGGTATCCGAGGGCGATCCTTCCGTGGTCACCGCCAACTGGCGCCTCGCCCAGGCCTCGGCCCAGCTCGCCATCGGCGGCTATGATAATTCCTCGTCGACGATCGAGCAGCTGGTCGTCCAGCGCGACGGCCAGCCTCTGCTGCGCGCCGAGCGCACCGAATTCCACACCCGGCCGAACCGCACGGACCCGATCAGCGTCGACATCGTCGCGAACCTGAAACAGGCGCTGTTCGGCGCGCAGACGACGGGGCCGGTCGATGGCGAGCTTCAGGTGGTCGCGCGCAAGCTCCTGCGCACGCCGAGCCGGCCGCAGGTGCTGCCGCTGCCGCAATGGCAGGCGGCGGGCGGCTCGCTCGACATCGTCCTGCTGCGGGTGCAGCAGGGCGCAGCGCTCGGCCAGGCCAAGGGCGTCCTGCGGCTGACCCCCGACGGCAAGCCGGACGGCGAGATCGAGCTGCGCGTGGCCAATATCGATGCGGCGCTCGATGCGTCAGGCATGCGCGCCTCGCTCGGGCCCCTTGCCGCCGGCGCGCTGACCATGGCGAGCCGCCCGACCGATATAGACGGCAAGCCGGCGCGCCTGTTCAACCTGCGCGCCGCCGATGGCCGGCTCCAGATCGGGCCGCTGCGCCTCGCGCTGCCCTCGATCCTTCCCTGAGCCGGCCATGACCGCCACGTCCCCGGCCGGGGCCCCGCCGCTGACCCGCGCGACGCGCTCCGAGGAATTGCAGGCGCGGCTTGCCGACGCCATCGTCTCGGGCCGGTTGGCGCCCGGCGCACCGCTGGACGAAGTGCAGATCGCGACCGAATATTCGGTATCGCGCACGCCCGTGCGCGAGGCCCTGAGGCAGTTGTCCTCGTCGGGCCTGGTCGAGATCAGGCCGCATCGCGGCGCGGTCGTCGCGAAGCCCGACCACGCCCAGCTGCGCGACATGTTCGCGGTCATGGGCGAGCTGGAAGCGCTCTGCGCCGCGCAATGCGCGATCCGGATGAACAGCGCGGGCCGGCAGGCGCTGGACGAACTGCACCGCGCCATGGCCTCGCTGGTGCGCGACGGCAGCCTGAACGCCTACAGCCTCGCCAATATCGATTTTCATGTCGCGATCTATCGCGGGTCGGGCAATGCCTATCTCGCCGACCTCACCTCTGCGACGCGGCGGCGGCTGGCGCCCTTCCGGCGCGCGCAGTTCGAGGGGCGCGACCGCCTCGCCAATTCGCATCACGAGCACGGCCTGGTCATCCAGGCGATCCAGCGCGGCGACAGCGAGCGCGCCGCGGCGGCCATGCGCGCCCATATCGCGCGATCCGCGGCAGCGTGGGACGTTCTGGCAAAGACGTCGGACTCAGCAGCGTCTTGAGGCAGTATGCCTTTTTTATAGGCAAATGATATTGCTATGCGCCTTATTGCATACAATTATGAGCGCATGAGACACCTGCCACAGCCGAGCAAATGCTCGCCGCACGATCAGGCCTTTTTGCCCCACCCGGCTTGAATCTCATGCGTTTTCGGGCGCCGCACGAATGGTGTTCCTGACGCAACTCCCTAACGGCCACCCGCCGGACTGGCTTGGCACGTCGGTTGCGAAGGCTCCGCGTCATCTCGCGCCGGAAGCCCATGTCGAATATCGCGCCCACCATTGCCGGACTGCACCGCGGCTACGCTGCCGGGGCAGTGCCGTCCGAGGTTGTGGCCGCGGCCTATGCGCATATCCGCGCGGTGGACGATCCCGGCATATTCCTGCATCTCGCGCCGGAAGCGGAGGTTCAGGCCGCCGCCGCGCGGCTGCCGGCTTTCGATCCCGCGCGCTTCCCGCTCTGGGGCGTGCCCTGCGCGGTGAAGGACAATATCGACGTCGCCGGCATGCCGACGACCGCTGCCTGCCCGGCCTTCGCCTATAGGCCGGACCGCTCCGCCACGGCCGTCGAGAAGCTGATCGCGGCGGGCGCGCTCATCATCGGCAAGACCAATCTCGACCAGTTCGCCACCGGCCTGGTCGGCGTGCGCACGCCCCATCCCGTACCGCGCAACGCCTTCGACCCCGCGCGGGTGCCGGGCGGATCGAGTTCCGGTTCGGCGGTGGCGGTGGCCCAAGGCATCGTCGCCTTCGCGCTCGGCACAGACACGGCGGGCTCCGGCCGCGTGCCGGCGGGGCTGAACGACCTCGTCGGCCTGAAGCCCTCGGTCGGCGCAATCTCGGCGCGCGGCATGGTGCCGGCCTGCCGCACGCTCGATTGCATCTCGGTCTTCGCACGGACGGTGGACGACGCCTTCGCGGCTTATGCGGTCATGCGCGGTTTCGACGCCGAGGATAACTATTCCCGCGTCGTTCCAGCCGATACGCCCACTGAGGCCACCCTGCCCCGCCGCATCGGCGTGCCGGACGCGGCGAGCCTGATGTTCTTCGGCGACCACGCCATGCAGGCGGCCTATCAGGCCTCCCTCGCCCGCCTGAAACCGCTGGCCGACGAGATTGTCGAGATCGACCTCTCGCCCTTCCTCGCCGTGGCGAAGCTGCTCTATGACGGCCCCTGGGTCGCCGAGCGCCACGCCGCCATGCGCGCCTTCCTCGCGACTCATGCCGAAAACGTTCATCCGGTGACGCGCGCCATCGTCACCAGCGCCGGGAAATTCTCGGCGACCGACGCCTTCGAGGGTCTCTATCGCCTCGCGGAACTGCGCCGCACGACCGAGCCGACATGGTCGCGGATCGATGCGCTGGCCGTGCCGACCGCGCCGATCTTCCCGACGCTGGCCGAGCTCAAGACCGATGCGATCGGCCCCAACAGCCGCCTGGGCACCTACACTAATTTCGTCAACCTGCTCGATCTCGCGGCGCTCGCCGTGCCGGGGCCGTTCCGCGCCGACGGGTTGCCGGCGGGCCTTACCTTCATCGGCCCGCGCGGCAGCGACGCGGCCCTCGCCCGCTTTGGCGGAGCCTTCGAGATGCCGGCCACCGAACGGCGCGGCCTGTCCCAGCCGGCCGCGGCATGATGGAGACCTCCGTGACCGACCTGCAAATGAGCGACCTGATCGAGATCGTCGTCGTCGGCGCGCATCTGTCGGGCATGCCGCTGAACCGCGAACTGACCGAACTCGGCGCGAGTTTCCGCCGCACCGCCACGACGACCGCGGACTACAGGTTCTACGCGCTCGCCGGCGGCCCGCCGAAGCGCCCCGGCCTGATCCGCGTCGAGGACGGCGCCGGCGCGCCGATCACCTGCGAGGTCTGGGCGCTGCCGCCGGCGGGCTTCGGCACCTTCGTCAACACCATTCCGAGCCCCCTCGGCATCGGCACGCTGCGCCTCTCCGACGGCACCAGCCCGAAGGGCTTTCTCGCCGAGCCGCAGGGTCTCGTCGGCGCCGAGGAGATCACGGCCCACGGCGGCTGGCGCGCCTATGTCGCGCATCTCGCGGGCAAGGCCGCATGAGCAGGGCCGCAGAACCAACCGCAACCGACAACGAGTGCCGGGGCCAGTCCGGCCGAAAGCAGAGACAGGCGGGCGATCGTCATCCCGCCGCTTCCACAGGAGCCACGCCATGATCCGTCGTCGTCATTTCCTCATCGGTGCGGGCCTTGCCGCCGGCACGCTTTCGGCCCCCAACGTGCTGCGCGCGCAGGAGCGCGTGATCAAGATGGGCGCGCTGCGCCTCATCCACTCCATGCCGCCGCACTTCTACGAGCGCTTCGCGCCGGCCGGCACCAAGATCGAGATCATCACCTTCGATTCACCGACCGACGGCAAGAATGCGGTCGTGACCAAATCGGTCGACTTCGGCACGTTCGGCGTCGCGGCCGCCATCCTCGGTGGCGCAGCGGGCGAGCCGGTCGTCGTGGTCGGCGCCCTCTCCAACAAGGGCATGGGCGTCATCTCCAAGGCCGGCTCGGACGTGCGCGCCGTCAAGGACCTCAAGGGCAAGCGCGTCGGCATCTGGCCGGGCTCCACGCAGGAGGTCTTCATCATGGAGCGCCTGCGCATGGAGGGCCTCTCCATCCGCGACATCACCTCGGTGCGCGTGCCCTTCGGCGAGATGCACGCCATGCTCTCGCGCGGCGACATCGACGCTTATGTCGGCGCCGAGCCGGGCCCTGCCTTGTCGATCACTTCGGGCGTCGGCCAGCTCGTCGAATATCCCTATGGCACCGCCATGGGCGGCCTGAACATGATCTTCGGCACGCATGAGGAGACGGTCGCCAGGAACCCCGACCTGATCCGCACCATCCTGAAGGTCCATCGGCAGGCGGTCGAGTTCATGAACGCCAACAAGCAGGTCGTGGCGGACACGACGGTGCAGCGCCTCGGCGCCAACCGCGCCGCCGTCGAGCAGGCTCTCTCCGCCAACAATATCGAATATGTCTGGCGGCTCGACGAGACCGTGCAGAAGCAGGCCAAGACCTATGCCGAGCAGATGCTGTCGCTCCGCCAGATCCGCGCGCTGCCGGACTTCGCCAAGCTCCTGAATCCGAAGTTCTCCGACGAAATCGCCACGGCCTGATCAGGCCCCCGAAACCTGCGCCGTCCGCGACCCCGCGGGCGGCGCTCGCCCCTTGACGAGAACCACAGGAGAATTGGCCATGGCGTTGGTGGAGACAGGCGCGCCGCCCGCCTCCGTGCCGGTTGCCCGGCCGGCGGGCAAGAGCCTGTGGGAGCGGCTGAGGCCAACAGCGCTGGCGCTGATCGTGCCGGCTTTGCTGCTGGCCTTCTGGCAGGTTGCGACCACCCAGCGCTGGACCCGGCTCATCCCGACCCCCTACGAGGTCGGCGAGTACATGATCGACTTCGCCTGGGGCGGCATCTACGACGACGCCTTTTCCGGCACGCTCCTGATGCACCTTCTGGCCTCCATGGGCCGCGTCTATGGCGGCTTTGCGCTGGCCGCCCTCTTCGCCCTGCCGCTCGGCCTGATGATCGGCCGCATCCCGACCGCGCGCATGGTGCTGGACCCGTTCCTGCAGGTCATGCGGCCGATCCCCGTCACCGCCTGGCTGCCGCTGTCGATGATCCTGTTCGGCCTCGGCCCGCGCTCGGCCTTCGCGCTGGTCTGCCTCGGCGCCTTCTACCCGATCCTGCTCAACACGATCTTCGGCGTGCGCTCGGTGGACCCGAAGCTGTTCGAGGCCGCCTCCATGCTCGGCTGCCAGGGCAATGCCCAGTTCTACAAGGTGGTGCTGCCGGCGGCCCTGCCGTCGATCTTCACCGGCCTGCGCCTCGGCCTCGGCCTCGCCTGGTTCGTCATCGTCGTCGGCGAAATGACCGGCGTCCCGCAGGGTCTCGGCGCCGTCATCATGGACGGCCGCACCCTGTCCCGCACCGAACTCGTCATCTGCGGCATGATCATCATCGGCATAGCCGGCTACATTTCGGACCGGATCGTCGTGATGATCGGCAACCGCCTGCTCGCCTGGAGCCCGACCCATCATGGCTGAATCGAAAACGCCGATCATCGAGATCAGGCAGGTCTCCAAAGTCTTCAAGCTGCAGGACCAGACGATCAACGCCCTGCACGACGCCAATATCTCGATCCGCAAGGGCGAGTTCGTCTGCCTGATCGGGGCGTCGGGCTGCGGCAAGTCCACGCTGCTGCGCATCATTGCCGGTTTCGAGCAGCCGACCACGGGCGAGGCGCTGATGTGGGGCTCGCCCATCGCCGGACCGGACCCGACGCGCGGCATGGTGTTCCAGGACTATGCGCTGTTCCCCTGGCTCTCCGTGCGCGACAATATCGGCTTCGGCCCGGCCTCGCGGGGCCTCGCTCGCTCCGTGGTGAAGGAGACCGTCGACAAGTTTATCGAACTCGTCGGCCTCACCAAATTTGCCAATGCCTATCCGCACCAGCTCTCCGGCGGCATGAAGCAGCGCGTGGCCATCGCCCGCGTGCTCGCCAACGACGCCGAGATCGTGCTGATGGATGAGCCTTTCGGCGCGCTCGACGCCATGACCCGTGAGCGCCTGCAGGACGAGTTGCTCGACATCTGGCAGCGCACGGGCCTGACCGTCGTCTTCGTCACCCATTCTATCGAGGAGGCGATCTTCCTCGCCGATCGCGTGGTGGTGATGACGCCGGGACCGGGGCGGATCGAGAGCGACAACCCGCTCACCCTGCCGCGCCCGCGCGACGTGGCGAGCCCCGAATTCAACGATATCCGCCGCGTGCTCGGCGCCAAGCTCCACAGCCACCATGCCAAGAAGGCGGCGTGACACAGACACGAACTTTTCATGGACGTGCATCGCATGGCTGAAGCCCTCCGCCCCGAACAGCGCCTCGCCTACACCGCCTCCATCGACCGACCGCGCATCGCGCTGCCGGACGGCAAGCTCCTCGCCGTCTGGCCGGTGGTGAATGTCGAGAACTGGCGGATCGATAACCCCATGCCGCGGCAGGTGCTGGTGGCCCCGACCGGCGCGGCGCTCCAGCCGGACATCGCCAACTGGGCCTGGCACGAATACGGCATGCGCGTCGGCTTCTGGCGCTTCGCAGAGGCCTTCGCGCGGCACGGTATCCGCCCGACCCTGTCGATCAACGGCTCGGTGGCGGTCGATTACCCGCGCATCGCGGGCGCGGCGCGCGATGCCGGCTGGGAGTTCATGGGCCATGGCTGGCACCAGGTGCCGACCCACCGGATCGAAGACCAGGCTGCGATGATCCGCCGGACGGTGGAGACGCTGTCCTCGTTCACGGACGAGCCCGTCGCCGGCTGGCTCGGGCCGGGCCTCACCGAGACGCTGGAGACCGCCGACCATCTCGCGGCGGCAGGCATTCGCTACATCGCCGATTGGGTGGTGGACGATCTGCCCGCCCGCCTGAGGACGGCATCGGGCGAGGTGCTGACCATGCCCTATTCGGTCGAGCTCAACGACATTCCGCTGATCATGATCCAGCATCACCGGGCCGACGAGTTCCTGAACCGGACGCTGGCGCAGGCAGACCGGCTGATCGCCGAGGCCCGGAGCGAAGGTCCGCTTGGCGGCGCGAAGGTGCTGTCCTTCGCCATCCACCCCTACATACTCGGCGTGCCCCACCGGATCGCGGTGCTGGAGGCGCTGCTGGCGGATCTCACATCGCGCCCCGAGATCGTCTTCATGCAGGGCCGCGAGATCATGGACTGGTATCTCGCATCGGGCGATCCGACCTGAATGCATGGCAAGGCTTCCTCCGCCTCTCGGCGAATAGCCGCCGGACCTGCCGCCATCCAATCTGCCCCCACGGGATTGCCGGAAACGGGAGCAGGACATGGGCAGCGCCAGCGATCTGACCGGCAAGGTCGCGGTCATCACCGGCGCTGACGGCGCGATCGGACGGGCCACCGCCGCGCTCCTGGCACAGCGGGGTGCGTCCATCGTCGCCGTGGACAGGCCGCAGGTCGATCTGTCGGGCTATGGCCGCCATCTGCCTGCCGGCGCCACGCTTGCCACCGCGAGCGCCGATGTCACGGACGAGGCCGCCGTCGCGGCCTACGCGCGCAAGGCGCTGGACGCCTTCGGACGCATCGACATCTTCTTCAACAATGCCGGGGTGGAAGGGCTCGTAAGCCCGATCGAGGATTATCCGCTGGCTGTTTTCCGGCAGGTTATCGACGTCAACGTGGTCGGCGTCTTCCTTGGGCTGAAGCACATGCTTCCGGTGATGTATGCGCAAGGCTCCGGCTGCGTGGTCAACACGTCGAGCGTTGCCGGGCTGAAGGGCTCGCCCGGCCTGTCGGCCTACAATGCCTCCAAACACGCGGTCGTTGGCCTGACCCGCGCCGCAGCCGCCGAGGCAGGGCCGCGCGGCGTGCGCGTCGTCTCGGTCAATCCCGGCCCGATCGAAAGCCGCATGATGGCATCGATCAATACGGGGCAGGCCACCGATGCTGCGGCGGCGCATGCCGCGACCGTCGCGAGAATCCCGCAGCGGCGCTACGGCACGGCCGGGGAAGTAGCGGAACTGGTGGCGTTCCTCGCCTCGGACGCCGCAAGCTTTTGCAATGGCGGGACCTACAGCGTCGATGGCGGGCTCAGCGCGGTCTAACGAGCGCCCTCAGGCGGTCGCGAGCGGCTGGGCGAGAACCAGCGCCCAGAACACCCGGTAGCGCGAGCCCGGCCGGTAGCCGGTGGCGATGCCGATGCGCGTCACGGCGGGGTTCAGCATGTTGGCGCGATGCGGCGGCGAATCCCGCCAGCCGGAAAAGGCCTCGGCGAGGGTCATGTAGCCCGCCGAATTGTTCTCCACCGCAGCGCCATGCCGGAAGCCGGCGCCGGTCAGCCGCGTGTTCAGCGGCCCCGACCTGACGCCGACCTGGTCGGCGCCGCTCATCGCATTGGCCTGCGTCTCCGCGACCCGCATCAGCACGGGATCGACAGCGACGAGGCCGCGCCCGTTATTGCGCCGGTAGCCCGAAATCATCTCGGCGGCCATGGCCGCGTCCACGCGCGCGCCCGCCTGCGCGAGGTTGCGGTAGAAGCTCGGCTGCGAGGGCTGGGAGACCTGCGGCGCGGAGCAGCCGGCCAGCAGCAGCCACGACCCGCCGCCGACCAGCAGCGCCCTGCGCGGCGGAAACATGGCGAAATCCTTCAGCGCGCGTTCAGCCATCGAACCGTTACCTCGTCCCGTGACACTCACCCACCAGACGCACAGATGCGCGTCAATGGTTAAGCAAACCTGTCAACGTTCTTTCAACTCTATGGTGATTGAACGGACAGAAGGAATGGAACTGGACGGGATCATGCCCTGGTATCGTTGTGAAGCGCGCGGTGAACCGGCTCTTGCCGCCGGCTCGGAGTTTGCCGCCACCCGGTTCGTCGAGGCCGATGCGGCCGAGACGGCCGCGCTCACCGTCCGCAAGAGCCTGGGCCGCGAACTGGTCCGGCAGGGCGTATGCCCGCTGAAGGCCGAAACCTTCGTCTCGGTCGCCGCCGTCCGTCGCATCGAGGAAGAGGACGTGCCGGGAATCGTTGCGCCGGACATCGTCTGGCTGGCGCGCGCCTGAGTTCTACTGCGCCTGCGCCATCGCGGCGCCGATGATCGCGCCGGGCCTGCGCGGCGTGCCGGCCTGGATCAGGACGACCAGCCTCTCGCATTCGGTGCCGACGAGATCGCGCTTCGAGACCGTGAAGGTCCGGGCCGCGCCGTTCCACTCGCCGAGACTGGCATGGGCGCGCACGACATTGCGATAGGTCATCGTCTGGCCGCGGTTCTCGCCGCGGGAGATCTCAACCGGCTGGCGCGAGGAAACGCCGAGCAGGGTGACGGTCGCGGGATTGTCGGGGCCGACGAAGGGATTGGTCTGCTCAGGCAGCCGGACCGTGACGCTGTCGCCGGCAACCGAGACGTTGACCGGCACGGAGAGCACGCCGACATGGCCGGTCGTCTGCGTGACCGACCGCTCGACCGCGGAACGGTCCGAGCCGATGGCATGGCCCATGCCGTTGACGATCATCTGCGGCGTATAGATCTGGCGGTCGCCGCGGACATAGGCATAGGCCTTCTGCCGCTTGGCATGAAACGGGTTGGCGAGCGTGTCGCGCCAGCCGAGATAGTCCCAGTAATCGACCGCGAAGGTCAGCGCGATCACGTCGGGCCGGTCGGCAAGATCGGCGAGATAGCGGTCGGCCGGCGGGCAGGACGAGCAGCCCTGGCTGGTGAACAGCTCCAGAACGGCGCGCGGACGCTCAGTCGCGACCGCGGTCCCGGAGCCGAAAGAGACGAGCGCCAGAAGCAGACCGCCGCATGCCTTGCCGATTAACATCGGATTCCGCCCCGATCTCAATTCCACCCAGACCTATGCTGCGGCCGTTCTAGTCTCGCGGCAGCCGTCAAGGCTACTCACGGTTGGGTGAAAATCACGCAAGTCGGCGTGAAACTCAATCGATTGCAGAATCGTGATCGGCTGCGGGATCGCCATTTTCCGGCGCATCGGGGGCCGATCTCCGCGCGGCGAGCAGAAACGCCGCGCGGAAGTGCCGGATACGGAACGGCTCAGGCCGCCAGATCGCGCAGCACGTATTGCAGGATGCCACCGTTCTTGAAGTACTCGATCTCGTCCAGCGTATCGATGCGGCAGAGGATCGGCACGTTCTTGACGGTGCCGTCGGCGAAGGTCACCTCGGCCTCCATCTTCTGGCGCGGCTTCACCGTCTCCAGGCCCTGGATGGCGACGGTCTCGTCGCCCTTCAGGCCGAGCGAGGCCCAGGTGGTGCCCTCTTCCAGCGTGAAGGGGACGACACCCATGCCGACCAGGTTCGAGCGATGGATGCGCTCGAAGGACTGCGCGATCACCGCGCGCACGCCGAGCAGGTTCGTGCCCTTCGCCGCCCAGTCGCGCGACGAGCCGTTGCCGTATTCGACGCCGGCGAAGATCACCAGCGGCACCTTGTCGGCGCGGTACTTCATGGCGGCGTCGTAGATCGGCATCTCCTCCTTGGAGGGATAGTGGATCGTGAAGCCGCCTTCCTTGCCGTTCGGACCCATCATGTGGTTGCGGATGCGGATGTTGGCGAAGGTGCCGCGCATCATGATCTCATGATTGCCGCGGCGCGTGCCGTACTGGTTGAAGTCGGCGACCTCGACATGGTTGTCGATGAGGTACTTGCCCGCCGGGCTCGCGGCCTTGATCGAGCCGGCCGGCGAGATGTGGTCGGTGGTGATCTTGTCGCCGAGCAGGGCGAGGACGCGCGCGCCCTTGATGTCGGTGATCGCGCCCGGCTTCATGCCCATGCCGACGAAATAGGGCGGGTTCTGCACATAGGTCGAGCCGTCGTCCCACGCGTAGGTCTGCCCCTCGGGCACCTTCACGGCGGCCCAGTTCTCGTCGCCCTTGAACACGTCGGCGTATTTCGACTGGAACAGCTTGTTGGTCACGTGCTTGGCGATGAAGGCGTTGATCTCCTGCGAGGACGGCCAGATGTCGCGCAGATAGACCGGCTTGCCGTCAGAACCCGTGCCGAGCGGCTCCTTGGTGAGGTCGGTGTTGACCGTGCCGGCAAGGGCATGGGCGACCACCAGCGGCGGCGATGCCAGGTAGTTCGCCTGCACGTCGGGGGAGACGCGGCCCTCGAAATTGCGGTTGCCCGAGAGCACGGCGGCGGCGATCAGGCCGGAATCGTTGATGGCCTTGGAGATTTCCGTCGGCAGCGGCCCGGAATTGCCGATGCAGGTGGTGCAGCCGAAGCCGACAAGGTTGAAACCGAGCTGGTCGAGATCGGTCTGCAGGCCGGAATCGGCGAGATATTCAGCGACCACCTGCGAACCGGGAGCGAGCGAGGTCTTCACCCAGGGCTTGGACTTCAGGCCCTTGGCCACCGCATTGCGCGCCAGAAGGCCGGCAGCGAAGAGGACGGCGGGGTTCGAGGTGTTGGTGCAGGAGGTGATGGCGGCGATGACGACGTCGCCATGGCCGATAGTGAAGTCGCGGCCCTCGACCGCGACACGGCGCGAGATTTCGGCGGACTTCTTGTAGTCGGTCTCCATGGCGGAGACGAAGCCGGCGCCCACGGCTTCCAGTGCGACGCGACCCTCGGGACGCTTCGGGCCGGCCATGGATGGCACGACCTGGCCGAGATCGAGTTCCAGCGTATCGGTGAAGACCGGGTCGGCCGCGCCCTCGAGGCGGAACATGCCCTGCGCCCTGGCATAGGCTTCCACCAGCGCGATGCGCTCGGGCTTGCGGCCGGACGTGGTGAGGTAGTTCAGCGTCTCGCCGTCCACGGGGAAGAAGCCGCAGGTGGCGCCGTATTCCGGGCCCATATTGGCGATGGTGGCGCGATCGGCCAGCGTCATGTTGCCGAGGCCCTCGCCGAAGAACTCGACGAACTTGCCGACGACGCCCTTCTTGCGGAGCATCTGGGTGACGGTCAGCACGAGATCGGTGGCGGTGACGCCTTCCTTCAGCTTGCCGGTCAGGCGGAAGCCGATGACCTCGGGCAGCAGCATGGACTGCGGCTGTCCCAGCATGGCGGCCTCCGCCTCGATGCCGCCGACGCCCCAGCCGAGAACGGCGAGGCCGTTGACCATGGTCGTGTGGCTGTCGGTGCCGACCAGCGTGTCCGGATAGGCGATGGTCTCGCCGTTCTCTTCCTTGGTCCAGACCGTCTGGGAGAGATATTCGAGATTCACCTGATGGCAGATGCCAGTGCCGGGCGGCACGACGGAGAAGTTCTTGAACGCCTGCTGGCCCCACTTCAGGAAGCGGTAGCGCTCGCCGTTGCGGGCATATTCGAGATCGACGTTCTGCTTGAAGGCCTTCGGGGTGCCGAATTCGTCGACGATGACCGAATGGTCGATGACGAGGTCGACCGGCACCAGCGGATTGATCTTCTGCGGATCGCCGCCGAGCGCCTTCATCGCATCGCGCATCGCGGCAAGGTCGACGACGGCGGGAACGCCGGTGAAGTCCTGCATCAGCACGCGCGCCGGGCGGAAGGCGATTTCCTTGCCCGCCGTGCCCTTGTCGTTCAGCCAGGCGGCGACGCCCTCGATGTCGGCCTTGGTCACCGAGCGGCCGTCCTCGGCGCGCAGCAGGTTCTCCAGGAGCACCTTCATCGAGAAGGGAAGCGCCGAAATGCCCTTCAGGCCGTTCTTCTCGGCCTCAACCAGGCTGAAATAGACGTAGGACTTGTCCCCGACCTGCAGCGTCGTCCGGGCCTTGAAACTGTCGACCGACATGTGGCGATGATCCCCTCGAAAAACGGAGGCCGACATCGCGCCCAAGGCGGGCGAAGTCAATTCACGCAGAAGGCGCGGCGGCCGATCGCGCGCGTTATAGAGGGATTCCAATCAACCCGCCATATGGCTGGAACCCGTTATGGCCCCCTCGCAGATCACCCTTTCGTCGCGTAAGAAGCTCGCATGCTACGCCTCGTCGCCACCGACCTGACCTGCCGGCGCGGCGGCCGCACCGTGTTCCACGGATTGTCATTTGCCGCCGGTGCGGGAGAGGCGGTCCAGGTGACCGGGCCGAACGGCGCGGGCAAATCGAGCCTCCTGCGTCTTGTCGCAGGGCTGGTGCCCGCCGATGAGGGGTCTCTGGTACTGGAAGGCGGCGACGGCGAGGCGGCAATCGGCGAGCAGGCGCATTATTGCGGTCATCAGGATGCTTTCAAACCGTCGCTGACCGTTGCCGAGAACCTCGCCTTCTGGACCTCCTTCCTTGGCGGCTCCGGCGAGACCCGGCCCGCGCTTGCCCGCCTCGGGCTCGACCATCTCGCCGATCTTCCGGCCGGCTATCTTTCCGCCGGCCAACGGCGGCGGCTGGCGCTGACGCGCCTCCTGACCGTGCCGCGTCCGCTCTGGCTGCTGGACGAGCCGACTGCGGCGCTCGACGCGGCAAGCCAGAAGCTGCTGGCCGCCATCATGGCGGAGCATGTCGCCGGCGGCGGCATCCTCATCGCCGCAACCCACATGCCGCTCGGCATCGCCGCGCGCGAACTGGCGCTCGGGGCCGCTTCATGAGCGGCCCGCTGACGGCCCTGTTCCTGCGCGACCTGCGCCTCGCCGTGCGCGTCGGCGGCGGCGCGATGACCGGCATCGTCTTCTTCCTCGCGGTCGTCACCATCGTGCCCTTCGGCGTCGGGCCGGACATGAACCTGCTAGCCCGCATCGGCCCGGCGATCCTGTGGGTCGGGGCGCTGCTCGCGACGCTGCTCGGCCTCGACCGGCTGTTCCAGGCCGATGCCGACGACGGCTCGCTCGACCTCCTGATGATGGGCCAGACGCCGCTGCCGCTGGTCGTGCTGGCCAAGGCGCTCGCACACTGGATCGCCACCGGCCTGCCGCTGGTGATCGCCGCGCCCGTGCTCGGCCTTCTCGTCAACGTGCCGCCCGAGGCGCTCGGCGTCGTGGCGCTGACGCTCGCCGTCGGCACGCCGGCGCTGAGCCTGATCGGCGCGGTGGGCGCGGCATTGGCCGTCGGTCTCAGGCGCGGCGGACTGCTCATGGCGATCCTGGTCTTGCCTCTGACCATTCCAGTGCTCATCTTCGGTGTTGCGGCGACGACGGCCGGCATCGTCGGGCCCTTGCCCTTCGGCCAGCCCTTCGTCGTGCTCCTCGCCTTGTCGCTGTTCGCCTGCGTTCTCGGGCCGGTTGCCGCCGCCGCGGCGCTGCGCTTCGGCCTCGAATAACGACGCGTCGCTGCCAGCGACCTCATTCCGTCTTGTCCCGTTAACCGCGGGTCCCCATAATTGCCGACTCCACCCGAACCAGCCCGATGAAACTCGACTCGCCCTATTTCAAACGCATCCGGGTCAAGCCCGAGGACGACCGCCGCGCCGCCGCACGCCCGGGCGTGCGCGTGTGCTCGCATGCGGGCTGCAAGTGCGAAGCCACCCATCGCGCGCCCCTCGGCCGCGACCACGAGGGACAGTTCGTCTGGTTCTGCCTCGACCACGTCCGCGAATACAATGCAGGCTACAATTACTTCGCCGGCATGAATGACGCGGCCGTCGCCGCCTACCAGAAGGACGCGATCACCGGCCACCGTCCCACCTGGAACATGGGCGTCAACGCCTGGAACAAGGATGGCCGGCGCGAAGGTGCCGAGACGCATATCGATCCGCGCAAGGCGCGCGATCCGTTCGGCATGTTCGAGGGAGCCGAGTGGCGGCACAGCGGCGAGCGCGCGGCCGAGCCCGAGGGCCGGATGATCCGCAATGCCGAGCGCAAGGCCCTGGACACGCTGAATCTCGACATCCACGCGACCGCGGTCGAGATCAAGGCGCGGTTCAAGGAGCTCGCCAAGCGGCATCATCCGGACGCCAATGGCGGCGACCGCTCGCGCGAGGACAAGCTGCGCGAGATCATTCAGGCCTATAACTACCTGAAATCGGTCGGCTTCTGCTGAGCCGGCCCGGCCGCATCGCTGATCGCGCCCATCAGAAAAGCGAATGGCATTCCCGCGAAGGGCACCCTTCCGGGCGTGCAATGCGATCTGATAAGGTTGCGCCGATCACATGAAGACGTGGCTCGCCGCGCCCGTCGCGGCATCGGAGGTTTCTTTCGTGACAGTGCAGGCTGAAAAAGTGTCCGGCCTCCCGGATACCACCCTTTCCGTGCGCAAGGTGTTCGGAATCGATTCGGACATGTCCGTCCCGGCCTATTCCGAAGGCGGCGACCATGTGCCGGACCTCGACCAGGACTACCTGTTCGACAAGGCGACGACGCTGGCGATCCTCGCCGGCTTCGCCTTCAACCGCCGCGTGATGGTCTCCGGCTATCACGGCACCGGCAAGTCGACCCATATCGAACAGGTCGCCGCCCGCCTCAACTGGCCCTGCATCCGCGTCAACCTCGACAGCCACGTCTCGCGTATCGACCTCGTCGGCAAGGACGCGATCGTGCTGAAGGACGGCAAGCAGATCACCGAGTTCCGCGACGGCATCCTGCCCTGGGCCTATCAGCACAATGTCGCGCTCTGCTTCGACGAATATGATGCCGGCCGCCCGGACGTGATGTTCGTCATCCAGCGCGTGCTGGAAGCCTCGGGCCGCCTGACGCTGCTCGATCAGAGCCGGGTGATCCGCCCGCATCAGGCCTTCCGCCTGTTCGCCACCGCCAATACGGTCGGCCTCGGCGATACGACCGGCCTCTATCACGGCACGCAGCAGATCAACCAGGCGCAGATGGACCGCTGGTCCATCGTCACCACGCTGAACTACCTGCCGCACGACAACGAGGTCGGCATCATCCTCGCCAAGGCGAAGAGCTTCGCCAAAACGGCCGAGGGCCGCGACCAGGTGAACAAGATGGTGCGCGTGGCGGACCTGACCCGCAACGCCTTCATGAACGGTGACCTGTCGACCGTCATGTCGCCCCGCACCGTGCTGACCTGGGCCGAGAACGCCGACATCTTCAAGGATATCGGCTTCGCCTTCCGCCTCACCTTCCTGAACAAGTGCGACGAACTCGAGCGCACCCTCGTCGCCGAGTTCTACCAGCGCTGCTTCGGGCAGGAACTGCCGGAGAGCGCGGTCAACGTGGCGCTGAGCTGAAGCGGATTGGAGACGTAGCGTGGCCGGCCGGAAGAAAGCCTCCAGCGCCGGCCTCGCCATCGCCGAGGAAACCCGCGTCGCCGCCACCGCCCGCGCGGTGGTGAAAGGCCTCGTCGGCCACAACACGGCGAAGGCCGGCAAGACCCAGTGGAAGCGCTTCGCCGTATCGATCCGGGATGGCGAGGGCGCGGTCAAAGGCGGCGTCGTCGGCCACACGATGTGGAACTGGGCCTTCATCGAACTGCTCTGGGTCGATGAATCCCTGCGCGGAACGGGGCTCGGCGCCGAACTCGTCGGCCGCGCCGAGGCGATGGCGGCGAAGCGCGGCGCACGCCATGTCTATCTGGACACGTTCTCGTTCCAGGCTGAGGGCTTCTACCGGAAGCTCGGCTACGAGGTTTTCGGCGAACTGGGCGACTTTCCGCCCGGACATCGCCGCATCTGGCTGAAAAAGGATCTTGCGTGAGTTCCAATTCCAAGGCCAAGCCGAATACCAAGGAAAGCCCGACCGAGCCCTTCAAGCGGTCGGTCGCCTCGTGCATGCGCGCCATCGCCCGGCGCGACCTCGAAGTCACCTATGCCGCCGACAAGCCGGGCCTGGCCGGCGACAAGGCGCGCCTGCCCGAGCCGCCGCGCAAGCTCTCCGCGAAGGATGCCGCCATCGTGCGCGGCCACGGCGACGCCATGGCGCTGCGCCTCGCGGTCCACAACGCCAAGATCCATCGCTCCGTGCTCCCCGACGGCCAGCAGGCCCGCGCCGTGTTCGAGGCGGTCGAGAATGCCCGCATCGAGGCCATCGGCTCGAACCGCATGGCCGGCGTCGCCCAGAACCTCACGGCCCGGCTGGAGGATCACTACCACCGCATGGGCAAATACGAGGACATCACCGACAAGGCCGATGCGCCCATCGAGGATGCGCTGGCGCTGATGGTCCGCGAGCGTCTCACCGGCCAGAAGGCACCGGCCGAGGCCGCCAAGATCGTCGATCTCTGGCGCGACACGATCGAGGCCAAGGCCGGCAAGAATCTCGAAAACCTCGTCGGCCTCGAAAACGACCAGCGCGCCTTCGGCAAGGCCGTTCGCGATCTTCTGTCCTCGCTCGACATGGGCGACGAGCAGGGCCGCTCGGACGATGACGACAACCAGGACGATTCCGACAGCCAGGAGCAGGAGAGCCCGGAATCCGGCGAGAGCCCGGACAGCCAGGACGAGGAATCCTCCGAAGGCATGCAGATGGAGGATGCCGAGGAGATGGCCGACGAGTCGCCCGACGGCGCTCAGGAGGCCTCCGACGCGGAAACCGCGGAACTGCCCGACGAGAACGACCTCGGCGATGCCGAAGATGCCAGCGAGCCCTGGCGGCCGAAGGCCCAGGGCAACGAGCGCAAGGGGCCGGACTACAAGCCGTTCACCCCGAAGTTCGACGAGATCATCGACGCCCCCGACCTCTGCGACGCCGAGGAACTGGACCGGCTGCGCGCCTATCTCGACAAGCAGCTCTCCCATCTCGGCCCGGTGGTGGCGCGCCTCGCCAACCGCCTCCAGCGCCGCCTCATGGCGCAGCAGAACCGCTCGTGGAACTTCGATCTCGAGGAGGGCATCCTCGATCCCGCCCGCCTACCGCGCGTCATCATGGACCCGATGGCGGCGCTGTCGTTCAAACAGGAGAGCGACACCAAGTTCCGCGATACCGTGGTGACGCTGCTGCTCGACAATTCCGGCTCGATGCGCGGCCGGCCGATCACGGTGGCCGCGACCTGCGCCGACATCCTCGCGCGCACGCTGGAGCGCTGCGGCGTGAAGGTCGAGATCCTCGGCTTCACGACGCGCGCCTGGAAGGGCGGACAGGCCCGCGAGTTCTGGCTGCAGAACGGCAAGCCGGCCAATCCCGGCCGCCTCAACGACCTCCGCCACATCATCTACAAGGCGGCGGACGCGCCGTGGCGGCGCGCGCGCAAGAACCTCGGCCTGATGATGCGCGAGGGCCTTCTGAAGGAGAATATCGACGGCGAGGCGCTCGACTGGGCGCACAAGCGCCTGCTCGGCCGCTCCGAACAGCGCAAGATTCTGATGATGATCTCGGACGGCGCGCCGGTCGACGATTCCACCCTGTCGGTGAATCCCGGCAATTATCTGGAGCGGCACCTGCGCTGGATCATCGAGGAGATCGAGACCCGCTCGCCCGTGGAGCTCATCGCCATCGGCATCGGCCACGACGTGACGCGCTACTACCGCCGCGCGGTGACGATCGTGGATGCCGAAGAACTCGGCGGCGCGATGACCGAAAAGCTCGCCGAGCTGTTCGACGAAAATGCGCCGGAGGGCGCCCGCGCCGCACAGCCGCCACGCCGCCGCAAGGTCGCCTGATGGACCGACGCAGGGTGCTGGGCCTTGCCGGCGGCCTGGCCATAGCGGCCGGCGTGCCGCGAGTGGCGGTCGCGCAGCAGCGCGGCGTGCCGGCCGCTGCCGACATCGTCATCCGCTCCTTCCCGATCAATGCCTTCATGCCGTCCGACAACGGCAAGACGCGCTTCGGCCAGCTCGAATTCCGCGGCGGGCTCGAACTGCAGTCGGATCACGGCGCCTTCGGCGGCTTTTCCTCGATCCGCATGGACGGGACGGGACAGCGGCTCACCGCGATCAGCGACAAGGGCCAGTGGCTCACCGCCCGCGTCGACATGGTGGGGCCGAAGCTCTCCGGGCTGTCGCAGGCGCGCATGGCGCCGATCCTCGGGTCCAATGGGCGGCCACTGGCGTCCACCGGCAACTGGGACACGGAATCGCTCTGGATCGAGGGCGGCACGGCCTGGATCGGCGTCGAGCGCACGCACCGCATCTTCCACTTCGACACGTTCGGCCGCGACGGGCTCAATGCGCGCGGCACGCCCCTCCCCGTGCCGATGGGCAGCAATCGCCTGCCGTCGAACCGCGGCATCGAGGCGCTCGGCATCCTGCCGCGGCCCTCGCCGCTGGCCGGCACGCTACTGGCGATATCCGAGCGCGGCCTGAACGCTGCCGGCGACATCCGCGCCTTCCTGATGGGCCGGGGCGACCCCGCTGAAGTCTTCGTCAAGCGCACCAACGATTTCGACGTCACCGACCTTGCATTCCTGCCGAACGGCGACCTTCTGCTGCTGGAACGCTGGTTTTCGGCCTGGCGCGGCGTCGCCTTCCGCATCCGCCGCATCGACCTCGCGGCGATCCGCGCGGGCGCGACGGTCGATGGGCCCATCGTCATGTCGGCGGACATGACCGGCCAGATCGACAATATGGAAGGCATCGCCACCCACCGGAACAGCGAAGGCGAGACGATCCTCACCATCGTCTCGGACAACAACTTCTCCTTCCTCCAGCGCACCCTGCTGCTGCAGTTCGCCTGGAAGGGCTGAGAAGCCGCGCGCCAGATTGCCTCTGGCATGGCCCGGAAAAAGCGTGTATAGGCCCGCGTCTTGAGATTTCGCCGCCGTGCGGGCCTTCGCGTCCCCGGCCACGCCAGAAGAGAGTTCCATGGCCGTTCCGAGAAGAAAAACCTCGCCCTCGCGCCAGGGCATGCGCCGCTCGCACGACGCCCTCAAGGCCCCGACCTATGTCGAGGACAAGGACTCGGGCAACCTGCGCCGTCCGCACCATGTCGATCTGAAGACCGGCATGTATCGCGGCAAGCAGATCCTGAAGCCGAAGTCGACCACCAACGATTGATCCCGCCTGCCCGGCGCTTGAGCCGGGGCAGACGAACGAAAGCCGGTCTCGCGACCGGCTTTTTTGTTGTTTGCCACAAGGCCCCGATCCGGCAGCTGCGTAAGAAGCGACCAAGCACGTCGCGTCATGCCCGACCATGGGCGGCCATTGGCCGCCGTTCTTCCAGTTGAACGCCAAGGCCTTGCTTGGCTATGCCGGGCATCCACGAATTCCTCAATCGCCGAGTTCAAGTCGTGGATGGCCGGGACAAGCCCGGCCATGACGAGGGATGTTGCAGTGCGCTGTGGATTTATCAGGCGCCGGTATCGGCCCGGAGCCCGGCAGCCTCGATGCCGGCCAGCGCGGCCAGTTCGTCATTGTCGGACGTGTCGCCGGAAATGCCGACCGCGCCGAGAAGCGCACCCGCGGTATCGCGGATCAGCACGCCGCCGGGCACCGGCGTCAGGCGGTCGCGCGTCAGGCCGCCGAGCGCCGTGATGAAATGCGGCCGGTCGAGCGCCATCTTCTGCAGGGTTCGCCCGCCGACGCCGACGGCGATGCAGCCATAGGCCTTGCCGTGGGCGATATCAGCGCGCAGCAGCGCATTGCCGTCCTCGACCGCCGTCATCCTCACCGCGCCCCGCGCGTCGACGACGACCACGCCGAGCGGCTTGAAGCCCTTCTCGCGTGCATGAGCGAGAGCCGCATCGACGATCGTGCGGGCCTGGGCAAGGGTCAGGGCAGTCATGAGAACTCCGGGAGGGTCACCTTTGGCGGGGTCGCGATCATGGACCAGCCGCTGGTATCGACCAAGCCCTGCGCCCGGTGCAAAGAACTCTGTCCCCTCACGTCGTGGCGGAGCCTCGTGCCTTTGTGTTAGGGCTGGCACAATCGAAGCGCGAAACTGCCGGCCTGGCTGGCGCGCGCCGAAGCCGGGAGGACAACGAATTGACGTTCCAGATGCGCGACTTCCACGGTCCCGGCCGCTCCCCCGCTTATGCCACCGAAGCCATGGCGGCGACCTCGCACCCGCTGGCGACCGCCGCGGCCATCGAAATCCTCAAGGCCGGCGGCTCCGCGGCCGATGCGGCGATCGCCGCGGTCGGCGTGATGGCGGTGGTCGAGCCGCACATGACCGGCATCGGCGGCGACTGTTTCACGCTGATCTCGAAGCCCGGCAAGCCGATCTGGGGCTATAACGGCTCCGGCCGCGCGGCGAAGGCCGTGACCGCGGCGAAGCTGCGCGACGAGGGCCTGACCTCCATCGGCCCGGACAGCGTCCACGCCGTCACCGTCCCCGGCGCCATCGAGGCGTGGGAGACGATCCTGAAGACCCATGGCCGCTTCGATCTCGGCCGCGTGCTCCAGCCGGCGATCCGCTATGCCAAGGAGGGTTGGCCGGTGACGCCGCGCGTCGCCTTCGACTGGGCCCCCGATGCCGCGGCGCTGGCGAAGGATGCCGGCGCTGCCCGCCACTACCTGCTGAACGGCCGCGCGCCGGTCGCCGGCGAGCGCATGACCAGCGCGGCCCTCGGCGCGACACTGGAGGAAATCGGCAGGCGCGGTGCCAAGGGCTTCTATGAAGGCCGCGTTGCCGAGGACATCGTGAAGACGGTTCAGGCCAAAGGCGGCCTCTTGACCCTCGACGACCTCGCCGCCCATCGCGGCACGGTCGAGACGCCCGTCATCGGCGACTACAAGGGCATCGGCGTCGCCGAACTGCCGCCGAACGGCCAGGGCATCACGGCGCTGATCATTCTCAACATCCTCGAACAGTTCGACATTGCCAGCCTCGATCCCACCTCCCCTGAGCGGCTGCATCTGACCATCGAGGCGTCGCGGCTCGCCTATTCGCTGCGCGACACGCATATCGCCGACCCCGCCCACATGAAGGTCACGGTCGAGCAACTCGTCTCCAAGAGCTTCGCGAAGACGCTCGCGGGCATGATCGATCCGGGCAAGCGCACGCCGCGCCTCATGCCGCCGCCGCCCGGCACCAATACGATCTACTGCACCATCGTCGACCGCGACCGCATGGCGGTGTCGTTCATCAACTCGATCTTCCACCATTTCGGCTCGAAGATCTGCACGCCGGAAACCGGCATCCTGCTGCAGAACCGCGGTTCCAGCTTCAATCTCGACGACAGCCACCCAAACTGCATCGGACCGGGCAAGCGCCCGATGCACACGATCATTCCGGCGATGATGCTGGAAAAGGGCGAGGTCACCTGCTCGTTCGGCGTGATGGGCGGCAGCTACCAGTCGACCGGCCATGCCCACGTCGTCTGCAACACCGTCGATTACGGCATGGATCCGCAGGCAGCCATCGACTCGCCGCGCGCCTTCTTCGAGGGCGAGCGGACGACCATCGAGCCGACATGGGGCACCGCGACCATCGAAAAGGTCCGCGCCATGGGCCACGACGTCGAGGTCACGAGCAAGCCGATCGGCGGCGGCCAGATGATCCGCATCGAGAAGTCTGGCTTCCTCGTCGGCGGCTCGGATGCCCGCAAGGACGGCCTCGCGCTCGGGTATTGAGCGACCTCAGATGTCGCGGCGCACGATGGCGCCGCGGCGCGTGCCCTGCGCGGCGGGGTCGGACGCGTGATAGCTCGCATCGGCCTCGTCCACGCCCGCGCGCCGGTTCGTGCGGGACTGCGGCAGATCGAGGCGGGCGGCGAGAAGCTGGGCCACGAAGGCCGCCTGCGGGCGCCGTCCGCGATCCTGCCTCGCGGGCCTCTCCTCCACGGCGACGGTGTCGATCACCGTCACGCGCGTCTCCGCTGCCGGTTCCTGCCAGCCGGTCGAAGCGCGGCCCCTGCGGCCTCCAAGATAGTCGGCGAAGCGGCGCTTCCAGCGTACTGGCGATGCCCTGCCTGCTCCGTTGACGGTCACCATCGCGGCCTCCGATCCTCCGGGCGGCAACCAGCATCCGCCTCCGAAGATCGAATGGCAAGTTACGGGCCGGTTAACTTCCGTATCGAAATGGGACGGAAACGGACTGTCGGCGGCGGATTTCGGCCTTTTCCGCCCTTTCTCGACGCGGTGGGCCGGATCAGGCTTCCGTTACGATACGTTTCCTTCATCGTTTTCCCGCTTGATGACGCCGACGAGCAGGGCAGGCAATGGCATCGGGCGGCGGCGTGGCATCGGCAGGCGGCACGACAGTAACGGGCGTCGCGTCGGTCACGGACGGCGCGGCCGACGCAATTCTGTCCTCGGTCGGCACCGCGACCTACGAATGGGCGGTGCCCTCGGACCGGTTGAGCTGGAGCCCGAACGCAGCGGCCCTGTTCGGCGTCGAGGATCTCTCGCGCTTCGGCACCGGCCGCGCCTATGCGCAGATGCTGGACGCCGAGTCGCCCGCAGGTCGCTATGAGGCCGTGGTCAACTCGCCGCATGTCGACCGCGGCGAGGGCGTCGCCTACGAGATCGAATACGCGCTCTCCCCGCAGCCCGGCATAACCCACTGGATCGAGGATACCGGCCGCTGGTTCGCCTCCTCCGACGGCCGCCCGCTGCGCGCGCACGGCGCCGTGCGCATCATCACCGATCGTTACGAGACCCGCCGCCGGCTGATCGAGGCCAGCGAGATCGACCCGCTTACCGGCCAGCTCTCGCGCCATCGCTTCTGCGAGGTGCTGGAGGAGGCGCTGGACGACGCCCACAAGGTGCGCGGCTCCATCGGCTTCATCGTCGCGGCCGTCGACAACCTGGCCCATGTCAACGACGCCTACGGCTTCGACATTGCCGACGCGATCATCGCGGCGGTCGGCCGGCGCATCCGCACGCGTATGCGCGGGGGCGACCTGCTGGGCCGGCTCTCCGGCAACAAGTTCGGCCTGCTGATGCGCAATTGCCAGCCGGAGGACATGGCCATCGCGGCGGACCGCATCCTGTCGGTCGTCCGCGACGACGTGTTCATGACCGAGGCCGGCCCCATCGCGGTGAGCGTCACCATGGGCGGCGTCATCGCGCCGCGTCACGCCTCATCTCTCGCCGCCATGATGGGTCGCGCACAGGAAGCGCTGGACGGGGTCAAGGCGCGCCGTCGCGGCGCCTTCCAGGCCTACCTGCCCAATCTGGAGCGCGAACGGCAGCGCCGGGAAAACCTGCGCATCACCGACGAGATCGTCGCCGCGCTCAACGATCGGCGGATCGGCCTCGCCTTCCAGCCCATCGTCTCGGCCGGGGCGGAGCGCCGCGTCGCGTCCTATGAATGCCTCCTGCGGATCCGCCGGGCCGACGGCTCGCTGCTGCCGGCCTCGACCATCGTGCCGCTCGCGGAGAGGCTCGGTCTCATCCGGCTGATCGATGCCCGCGTTCTCGAACTCGCCATCGCCGAACTGATCGATGCGCCTGCCCTGAACCTGTCGCTCAACGTCTCGCCCGCGACCACCATGGACCATGCCTGGATCAGGGCGCTGGAGGCGCAGTTGCGCGCAAATCCCGGCGTGGCCGGGCGTCTCACCGTCGAGATCACAGAGACGTCCGCCATCGCCGACGCCGACGAGACGCGGCGCTTCGTCGCCAAGGTGCAGGGGCTCGGCTGCCGCGTCGCCATCGACGATTTCGGCGCCGGCTACACCTCGTTCCGCAACCTGCGCAAGCTCGGGGTGGATTGCGTGAAGATCGACGGCGCCTTCGTCGAGAACTATCACCGCAGCGAGGACGACCGGCATTTCGTGCGGACGCTGCTGGGGCTCGCCCAGCATATGGGCCTGTCGACCGTGGCCGAATGGGTGCCGAGCGAGGCGGTCGCGCGCGATCTCGCGTCGCTCGGCTGCGACTATCTGCAGGGCGAGCACACGGGTGCCGCCTCGGAGCACCGCCCGTGGATCGCGGCGGGAACGCCCGCCGCGCTCACGGCCTGACGCCTACTTCCGCGAGAGGCCTTCGATCTTCTTCTGCATGGCGGCGAGCTGGTTCTTCAGCTCGTCGAGCTCGCCCCCGTCGGAGGCCGGAGCGGTGGAGGGCGCCGGTGCCTCGGGCGCAGCCTCCGGGCCCGGAGCCGCGGCCGGACTGCCGTCCTCGCGCTTGCCGAACGGCGAGAACATCGAGAAGGCCCGCTCGAACATTTCCATGTTGCGGCGGATATGCTGCTCGAACGGCGCGGTGAGCGGGTTGATGCCGAGCGTCGAGGAGAGCTGCTGGCGCAGCTTGTCCTGCTCCTTGGACAGGGAGTCGATGGACATCTCCAGATAGCGCGGCACCAGAAGCTGCATGCTGTCGCCGTAGAAGCGGATGAGCTGACGCAGGAACGCGACCGGCAGCATCTTCTGCCCGTCCTTGTTCTCTTGCTCGAAGATGATCTGGGTCAGCACGGACCGGGTGATGTCCTCGCCCGTCTTGGCATCGTAGACGAGGAAGTCCTCGCCAGCCTTCACCATCGTCGCAAGGTCCTCGAGCGTCACATAGGTCGAGGTCCCGGTATTATAGAGACGCCGGTTCGCGTATTTCTTGATGGTGACCGGATCATTCTTCGCCATCGTTCCCCCTGGCATTCGTTCTGCGGTGCCATGCCCGCTGACGCCATGATTTCGTCACGATAGGTTTTTTTTGCACGCGCTGCCACGGTTTTGTGCAGCGCCGCTGCGGCCTCTGCGCCGGCTGCCATGCGCCTTGGCAATTCGGCGCGGTTGACAGGTTCGCTGTGGCGCACACATGGTCAGCGGGACCCCTCGCCGCTGCATCTGGCGGCCACTCACTGGAGGACACGCATGTCCGAGGACATCGTCATCGTCGGTGCCGCCCGCACCCCCGTCGGTTCGTTCAACGGCGCGCTGTCGAGCCTGCCAGCTCACGAACTCGGCGCCGTCGCCATCAAGGCCGCCCTGGAGCGCGCCAATGTGAAGCCGGACGAGGTGGACGAGGTCGTGTTCGGCCAGATCCTCACCGCCGGCGAGGGCCAGAACCCGGCCCGTCAGGCCGCCATGAAGGCCGGCATCCCCGCTGAGAAGACCGCCTGGGCGCTGAACCAGCTCTGCGGTTCGGGCCTGCGCACGGTCGCCATCGGCCTGCAGCAGATCGCCAATGGCGACGCGAAGATCATCGTCGCCGGCGGCCAGGAGAGCATGAGCCAGGCCCCGCACGTGGCGCATCTGCGCAACGGCACCAAGATGGGCGCGCTGGAAATGGTCGATTCCATGCTGAAGGACGGCCTGATCGACGCCTTCCACGGCTACCACATGGGCATCACCGCCGAGAACGTCGCCGAGAAGTGGCAGATCACCAAGGAAGAGCAGGACAAGTTCGCCGTCTCCTCCCAGAACAAGGCCGAGGCGGCCAAGAAAGGCGGCCGGTTCAAGGACGAGATCGTCCCGGTGACCATCGCCTCGCGCAAGGGCGACATCGTCGTGGACACCGACGAGTATATCCGCGACGGCGCGACCATGGATGCCATGACCAAGCTCAAGCCCGCCTTCAAGAAGGACGGCACCGTCACGGCCGCCAATGCCTCGGGCATCAATGACGGCGCGGCCGCCGTCGTCCTGATGACCAGGGCGGAAGCCGACAAGCGCGGCCTGAAGCCACTGGCCACCATCAGGTCGTGGGCGACTGCCGGCGTCGACCCCGCCATCATGGGCTCGGGCCCGATCCCGGCCTCGCGCAAGGCGCTTGAGAAGGCCGGCTGGTCGGTGAAGGACCTCGACCTCGTCGAGGCCAACGAGGCCTTTGCGGCCCAGGCCATCGCCGTCAACAAGGACATGGGCTGGGACACCGACAAGGTGAACGTCAATGGCGGCGCCATCGCCATCGGCCATCCCATCGGCGCCTCGGGGGCGCGCGTGCTGGTCACCCTGCTCCACGAGATGCAGAAGCGCGACGCCAAGAAGGGCCTCGCCACGCTCTGCATCGGCGGCGGCATGGGCGTCGCCATGTGCGTCGAGCGCTAACAGGTTTGGAGCGCCGGACCGGCGTGCAACGCCAGGCGCAGGCCAACAAACGGGAGGCGGCCCCCGCCTCCCGGCATCCCCAACGATCGGCTGGAACAACTCGTCACACAAAAGATGACGAGCCCGGCGAATCGTCTATCCAGAGGAAACCAGAGGGAGGATTTTCATGTCTCGGGTCGCATTGGTCACGGGAGGCTCGCGCGGCATCGGCGCGGCCATTTCCAGGGCTTTGAAGGCCGCCGGCTACAAGGTGGCCGCCAACTATGCCGGCAATGACGAGGCCGCCGCCGCCTTCAAGGCCGAGACCGGCATTCCCGTATTCAAGTGGTCGGTCGCCGACTACGAGGCCTGCGCGGCCGGCATCGCCAAGGTCGAGGCCGAGATCGGCCCGGTGGACGTGCTGGTCAACAATGCCGGCATCACCCGCGACGCCATGTTCCACAAGATGACCCCGGCCCAGTGGAAGGAGGTCATCGACACCAACCTCTCCGGTGTCTTCAACATGACCCATCCGCTCTGGACCGGCATGCGCGACCGCAAGTTCGGCCGCGTCATCACGATCTCCTCGATCAACGGCCAGAAGGGCCAGATGGGCCAGGCGAACTATTCCGCCGCCAAGGCCGGCGATCTCGGCTTCACCAAGGCGCTGGCGCAGGAAGGCGCCAAGGCCGGTATCACGGTCAATGCCATCTGCCCCGGCTACATCGCCACCGACATGGTCATGGCGGTGCCGGAGAAGGTGCGCGAGGCCATCATCGGACAGATCCCGGTCGGCCGCCTCGGCGAACCGGAGGAGATCGCCCGCGCGGTCCTGTTCCTGGCCTCGGACGAGGGCGGCTTCATCACCGGCTCGACCCTGACGATCAACGGCGGCCAGTACCTCACCTGAGCGGACGCCTCCTGGAAATGCGAAAGGCCGGGCTTGAGCCCGGCCTTTTTCGTCGCCGTTGATGAAGAGGCGAACCTATTTCCAGTTGCCGACCAGCTTGCCGTAGAAATTCGTCTCGACCGTCGAGCCGAGCGTATAGACGGCGACCATGACCATGCCCGCGACGCCCGCGGCCAGCATCGAATATTCCACCGCGGTGGCCCCGCTCGCATCGGCCGCGAAACGGCGGCCGAGGGCCTTCATCCGGCGAAAGCTGAAAGCCATCCTGGCCTCTCCTGTCAGTCGCGCGCCTCACCGAGCAGTTCGGTGAGGAAGGGAATGAGGGGCTCGTCGGCGGGCGGCATCGGGTAATCCCTCAGCCGCCCCGGCTTCACCCAGGCGAGCCGCTGACCTTCGAGGCTCTGGACGCTTCCCTCCCACCTCCGGCAGACCCACAGCGGCATGAACAGCTGGAAGGTCTCGTAGGCGTGGCTGGCGAATGTCAGCGGGGCGAGGCAGGGTTCCTCGACCGCGATCCCGAGCTCCTCGCGAAGCTCCCGGATCAGGGTCTGTTCCGGCCTCTCCCCCGGCTCGACCTTGCCGCCGGGAAACTCCCAAAGACCCGCGAGCGGCTTGCCGGCGGGGCGCTCGGCGAGGAGGATCCGGTTGTCCGGATCAACCAGCGCACAAGCCGCCACGAAGACGAGCTTCACGGTCATGGCACCATCCTTGTAGCGGCCAGAAGTTAACGATTATGGCAGGCGATAGTCACAACGCAGGCGTGCGCCGTAACGATTGGCCTCATGACCGGTAATCGCCGTTGATGGCAACGTAGTCCTTGGTCAGGTCGCAGGTCATGACCTTCGCCGTGCCCTTGCCGAGGCCGAGATCGGCGGTGACCGTGATCACGTCCTTCTTCATCACCGCGCTCGCCGCCTTCTCGTCATAGGCAGGGTCGCGCTCGCCCTCATGGGCGACGCGGATGTCGCCGAAGAAGATCGACAGCCGGTCGCGCTCGGCGGGTTCGCCCGCCTTGCCGACTGCCATGACCACACGGCCCCAATTGGCGTCCTCGCCGGCGACGGCGGTCTTCACCAGCGGGGAATCGGCGATGGACTTGGCGACCTTGAACGCCGAGGCGTTCGACACGGCGCCCTTCACCACCACGTGGACCAGCTTGCGCGCGCCCTCGCCGTCGCGCGCGACCTGCTCGGCGAGATCGGCGAGCACGGCGTCGAGCGCCTTCTTGAATCCCGAGAGCCGCCGGTCGGAGGCTTCCGTGATGACCGGCGCGCCGAGTTTCTCGGCCGTGCCGGTGGCGAACAGCATCAGCGTGTCGGAGGTCGAAGTGTCGCTGTCGACGGTCACCGTGTTGAACGTCGTCTTCACGCCCTTGGAGAGCAGCGCCTGCAACGCTTCGGCGCCGATGGGCGCGTCGGTGAAGACGAAGGACAGCATGGTCGCCATGTCGGGGGCGATCATGCCGGCGCCTTTGGCCATGCCGTTGATGGTGACGGTGGCCTCGCCCAGCTTCGCAGTGGCGGTCGCGACCTTCGGAAATGTGTCGGTGGTCATGATCGCCTTGGCGGCATCATGCCAGCCGCTCGACTTGCCGGCCGCGAAGGTCGTGTCCAGCACGCCCTCGTACTTGGTCGCGTCAAGAGGTTCGCCGATCACGCCGGTCGAGGCGAGGAACACCTCGGACTGCTTGCAGCCCGCTGCCTTCGCCGCGATCTTCGCGGTGAGCGCGACGGCATCGCGGCCCTTCTTGCCCGTGAAGGCATTGGCATTGCCGGAATTGACCACCAGCGCGCGTGCCTTGCCGCCGGCGAGATTGGCACGGCACCAGTCGACCGGCGCGGAGGGGCATTTGGAGCGCGTGAACACCCCCGCCACCGTCGTGCCCTTGGCGAGGCCGATGGCGAGCACGTCGGTGCGCCCCTTGTAGCGGATGCCCGCCTCGGCGGTGGCCATGGTCACGCCGTCGATGGGCGGCAGGGTCGGCACCTTCTTCGGCGCGAGCGGGGAGACGGGCGGGACGAACTTGGCCATGGGCTCTCTCGGGCGTTCCTCGGGCAGGCTTTCGCTAAGCCCTTAGCCGAACGGCCGTGTGACGGGAAGCGGCGGCGATGCATGGGTCCGCATAAAGCCGACGATTACCAAGCTTTCATGCGCAACCGGCCCCGCGGGTGCTATGATCCCGCCATGAGCATGCTCGAAGCCATCCGCGAGGCCCTCTCGGCTCTGCGCGCGCACAAGCTGCGCTCGGCGCTGACCATGCTCGGCATGGTGATCGGCGTTGCGGCGGTCATCGCCATGGTGGCCATCGGCGGCGGCGCGCGCGAGCGCGTGCTGAGCCAGGTGAAGTCGCTGGGCGCCAACCTGTTCATCGTCCTGCCGGGCAATGTCACCCAGGGCGGCGTCCGCCTCGGCCTCGGCGCCTCCTCCTCGCTGACCGAGGACGACGCGCGCGCCATCGAGGCCGAGATACCCGCCGTGCAGGTCACAGCGCCCAACAGCCGCACGCGCACGCAGCTCGTTGCCGGTGGCAATAACTGGTTCACGGAGGTCGTCGGCGTCGATCTCGGCTGGTTCGAGGCGCGCGAATGGACGAATGCCACCGGCCGCCTGTTCGAGCCGGAGGAAATCCAGCGCGGCGCGCAGGTGGTGGTCCTCGGCCAGACCGTGGCCCGCAACCTGTTCGGCGAGGGCGTCGATCCCATCGGCGAGACGGTGCGCATCCGCGCCGTGCCCTTCCGCGTCATCGGCGTCATGGAGGCCAAGGGCCAGTCGATGATCGGCCAGGATCAGGACGATACGAACTTCGTGCCGCTGGCCGCCGCCCGCCAGCGCCTCGTCGGCGTCAACCGCGCCAATGCCCGCGCGGTCGGCACCATCCACGTCAAGATCCGCGAGGGCGAGAGCATGGCGCAGGCGGAGGACGAGATGCGCCAGCTCCTGCGCCAGCGCCATCGCCTCCAGCCGGGCCAGGAGGACGATTTCCAGATCCGCAACCTGACCGAGATCGCCAATACGGCGGCCGGCGCGGCGACGACCCTGTCGCTGCTGCTCGCGGCCGTGGCGGCCATCTCGCTCGCGGTCGGCGGCATCGGCATCATGAACATCATGCTGGTCAGCGTCACCGAGCGCACCCGCGAGATCGGCCTGAGGCTCGCGGTCGGCGCGCGCCGGCGCGACGTCATGCGCCAGTTCCTGATCGAGGCGACCTCGCTCGCCGCCATCGGCGGCATTGTCGGCATCGCGACCGGGCTCGGCGCGGCGCTCGCCATCTCCACGCGCCTCGGCTGGCCGCTGCTGGTCGAGCCGCAGGCGGTGATCGGCGCAGTGCTGTTCTCCGGCCTGATCGGCGTGTTCTTCGGCTGGTATCCGGCCAAGCGCGCCAGCCTGCTCGACCCGATCACCGCGCTGCGGACGGTCTAGCGGCCGCCCGACAGACCGTCAGGCGGCGACATCGACCGATACCCCCTCCCTCGCGCTCTTCGCGATCGCATCGAGCGTCAGGGCAATGTCGATCGACTGCTCGGGCGTCGCGCCAGTCCAGTGCGACGGGCCGCCCAGGATCATGTTCCGGAACGATTCCGCCTCGGCGAGGAAGCCGTTGCCGGGCGCGACCTCGATGGTCTCGGTCGGGATGCCGAGCGTCGTCCCGCGCCGGATGGTGAGGAGCGGCGGGCCGCCCATCGGGGGATGGTTGAGGTAGGTCGTCTCGATCCAGCCGGCATCGCCGGCGATCAGGGCATGACGGTGATAGGCGGTGGCAAAGCTTGAGGAGACCTGCGCCAGAGCGCCGCTCGGAAAGGCCAGCGTCGCCGCCACGCTGAGATCGACGCCGGTCTCGCCCCAGATGGCCATCGCCTGGGCGCGCACCGGGCGCTCCCCGGCGGCGAGGAGCGCAAGGCTCACGGAATAGCTGCCCGCATCGAGCAGCGAGCCGCCGCCGACCGCCGGGATCAGCCGGATGTTGGCAGGGTCGGAGAAGGCGACGCCGAAGCTCGACCGGATCAGCCTGACCTTGCCGATCGCGCCCTCGGCCAGCAGTTCGGACAGCTTCAGCGTCTGCGGCTGGGCGCGGTAGGGATAGGCCTCGACCAGATACCGGCCTGCCTTGCGCGCGGCGGCGAACATGGCGCGCGCCTCGCCGGCATTCATCGCCAGCGGCTTCTCGCACAGCACATGCTTGCCGGCCTCCACGGCGCGGACCGACCATTCGGCGTGGAGCGAGTTCGGCAGCGGGTTGTAGACGGCGTCGATCTCGGGATCGGCGAGCATGGCCTCGTAGGAACCAAAGGAACGGGGAATGCCGCATTCCCGGGCGAAGCTCTCCGCCTTGGCGGCATCGCGGCTCGCCACCGCAGCGACCGTCACGATTTTCGAGGCCGCCACCCCGCTCGTGAAGGCGCGGGCGATGTTGGCCGCCCCGAGGATGCCGAGCCTCAGCGGCCGGGATGCCAGTTCGTCCATCGCATTGGTCCTTCCCGGCACGGTGCCGCCCTAGATGATCTTGCCCTGCGCGCGCCAGATCGCGGCGTTGAGCTCGCCGCCCCACACGAAGATGGCGGCGGTGTAGTAGAGGAAGACCAGCGCCACCATGACCGAGGCAAGGCCCGCATAGGTGTTGACGTAGTTCTGCGCGAAACTGGCGAGATAGCTGCCGAACAGCGTGCCGCCGATCAGCCAGAGCAGCATGGTGACGACGATCCCCGGCAGCACATCCTGAAACCGTCGCCGACCCGCCGGCAGGAACAGGTGCACGATGGTCAGCGCGATGGCGATCACCACCGACGCGATCACGACGCGTGCGAACAGCACCACCCAGCCGAACGGCGCGAGCCACGGCACGAGCCTGACCGCGGTCGCCCAGATCAGCGGTCCGAACACGACCAGCACGGCGATGAGCAGCAGGGCCGCCGCGCCGACCACCACATAGGCGATGGATTCGATACGGCAGATGTACCACCACTGCGTTTCCTTCACCTCGTAAGCGCGGTTGAGCGCCGTGCGCAGCGCCTCGATGCCGTTGGAGGCGAAATAGACCGACAGCAACACGCCGACCGTCAGGAGATCGGTGCGGAAGGTGGTCAGCACGGTGTGGATCTCGTGCGCGATGGGCCGCGCGACCACCTCCGGCCAGGCTTCGAGCAGGATGCGCGTGACTTCGTCGGCATAGGATTTGGAGCCGAGAAGGCCGCCCAGCGCGGTCACGACGATGAGGAACGGGAATAGCGACATCAGCCCGTTGAGGGCGATATGGCTGGCAATTGCCCAGCCATCGTCGGCGAGGAAGCGTTCCGTGGCGTCCCAGGCGACGCGCGCTGCCTTCAGCATGAAATCCCTTCCGGTCAGTCCGCCGCGACTGTTGCGGGAAACGGCGCCGACCTGCAAGCGTTCCTCAAGGATGCCCGGTTTGACGCATGGGACCGGAGCCGCCATATGCGGGCCATGACCGCGCCGCGCCATTTCGACCGGGAGCTGATGGGGTTGCGACGCCTGCGCGCCGCGCGCGGCGAGCCCGCCGACTTCCTGCTGCGCCATGTGGCGGAGGACCTCGCCGACCGGCTCGACCTCGTCCAGCGCGACTTCGGCACCATCGTCGACCTCGCAACGCCGACCGACACGGTGCGCGCATTGCTCGCCTCACGCGGCCGGCCGATGGCCATCGCGACGGAAGCGGTGCCGGCCCTCGGCCGAAGGCGCGCCGCGCCCGTCGTCGCCGCCCATCCCGACATGCTGCCTTTCGCCGCCGCCAGCCTCGAGCTCGTCGTCTCCGGCCTCGCGCTTCAGTTCGTCGACGACCTGCCCGGCATCTTCGTCCAGGTGCGCCGCGCCCTGAAGCCGGACGGCCTGTTCCTCGCCGCCATGCTCGGCGGCGACACGCTGACCGAGCTCAGGCAATCCTTCGCCGGGGCGGAAAGCGAGATCGATGGCGGGCTGTCGCCGCGCGTCGCCCCTTTCGCCGACGTGCGCGACATTGGCGGGCTGCTCCAGCGCGCCGGATTTGCCCTGCCTGTCACCGATTCCGACCGCCTCACGGTGCGCTACGCGGATGTCTTCGCGCTTATGCGGGACCTCCGCGCCATGGGCGCGACCAACCCGCTCACCGACCGCATCCGCCGCCCGCTGAAGCGCGCGACGCTCCTGCGCATGGCAGCGATCTACCACGAGCGTTTCGCCGATCCGGACGGGCGCATCCGCGCGACCTTCCAGATCGTCACCCTGTCCGGCTGGACGCCGCACGAGAGCCAGCAGCAGCCGCTGAAGCCCGGCTCCGCAAAGGCGCGCCTCGCCGATGCGCTGAAGGCCGTCGAACTCTCCACCGGCGAGAAGCCTCACGAACCCTGACCGGCTCGACAGGGAGCAAGGCCCGGGCCTAGTCTCGCTCCGTTCCAATCTTCGCATTCTCGGGAAACGCTTCCATGGACATGACCGGCACGCAGCGCATCGAGGCCCCGCGCGAAGTGGTCTGGGCGGCGCTCAACGATCCCGACGTGTTGAAGCAGTGCATTCCCGGCTGCCAGAGCATGGAGCGGGTCGGCGACAACGGCTTCGCCGCCAAGGCCGTGCTGAAGATCGGCCCGGTGAAGGCGAGTTTCTCCGGCAATGTCACGCTGTCGGACATCGACCCGCCGAACGGCTACACGATCTCGGGCGAGGGCAATGGCGGCGTCGCCGGCATGGCCAAGGGCGGCGCGACCGTGAAGCTCGCGTCCGAAAGCGACGACGTCACCATCCTCACCTATGACGTGAAGAGCCAGATTTCCGGCAAGATCGCCCAGCTCGGTTCGCGCCTGATCGACGCCACTGCCAAGAAGCTCGCGGGCGAGTTCTTCGACAGCTTCGGCAAGGTCGTCGCCCCGCCGCCTCCCGGCACCGAAATGCCCGAGGAAAAGAAGAAGTGGTGGAAGTTCGGGAAGAAGTGAGCCGGGCCGCACCGCGCCCGCCGGGGAACCCTTGACGCCGGACGGCGGTTGAGCAGCCACATCCAGCGGCATTCGATGAGGGTCCGCCATGTCCGCCAGCATTGCCTCGACCCCCGCGGTCGTCTCGCGGGACGAGTGGCTCGCCGCCCGCAAGGCCCTGTTCCTGAAGGAGAAGGCCCTCACCCATGAGCTCGACGCGCTTCGCGCCGAGCGCCGGCGGATGCCCTGGGTCAGGATCGACAAGCCCTATCGCTTCCATGGTCCCGACGGCGAATGCGGGCTGAGCGACCTTTTCGAGGGCCGCAGCCAGCTGGCCGTCTATCACTTCATGCTGACGCCGGGGTCGGATCACGTCTGCAAGGGATGCGCCTTCGTGGCCGACCATATCGACGCGGCACGGCAGCACTTTCCCGATGCCGACCTGGCCTTCGCCGCCATCTCGCGCGCGCCAATCGATCGCATCGCCGAGGTCAGGCGGGCCCTCGGCTGGACGTTCCCGTGGGTCTCCTCGCACGGCAGCGATTTCAACTTCGATTTCGGCGTGTCGTTTGAAAAGGAGGATATCGCTGCGGGCCGGGCGAGCTTCAACTACGGCACGCCGATCCGGAAAAGCGAGGACATGATGGGCGCCAGCATGTTCATCCGGAACGAAAGCGGCGACATTTTTCACACCTACTCGACCTTCGCCCGGGGGATCGAGAACCTGATGGGCGCCTTCATGTGGCTCGACCTCACGCCGAAGGGCCGCCACGAGTTCGACGACCATCACAGCCGGCTGACTGCGGACGGGCTGCGGGACGTCCGCAAGGCCTGACGCGGCTCCTCAGTCCGCCGTTCGCTCGATCACCTCCATATCATCGTCCGACAGGCCGAAATCCTTACCCAAGGCTTGTGGGACATTCCGAGGCAGGCGCCGGCTGATCCCGCCAGCTCACATCTTCTCGCCGGGCAAGCGGCTTGCCTGCCCCACCCAGTCCGCGATCTGCTTGTCGTCAAACGCATCGCCCTCGTGGATGTGGAAGTAGCGCACATGCGCCTGCTTCGACGCGACGGGCGGCACGGGCTTCAGGTCCGCGCCCCGGAAGAATGCCAGCTTCACGTATTTCGTCATGCAGTGGATGCCGAGGAACCAATGCTGGTCCTCAATCCCGTAAAGCGGCGAGTTCCATTTGACGGCCTTGCGCACACCCGGGACGGCCTCGGCGACGAGCGCATCGAGGCGCTGTCCGACATCCCGCTTCCAACCCGGCATGGCCGCGATATAGGCCTGCACCGGCTCGTCGCCGTAGCCTTTCGCGATCTGGGGGTTGCCGCCGGCAAGGAGAACCGGCTTCGTCTTCGCGGAAGTCTTGTCGGCCATGGCGCTCTTCCCGCTGCTGGTGCCTGGATGACGGAAGGCGATCTAGTCCGCCCTCCGCTCGATCGCCTCCATATCGGCGTCCGACAGGCCGAAATGGTGCCCGATCTCATGGATCAGCACATGAGCGATGACCGCGCCGAGCACTTCGTCGTGTTCGGCCCAATAGTCGAGGATCGGCCGGCGATAGAGCCAGATCATGTTGGGCATGGTCCCCGATGACTGTACCGACTGGAACGGCATGCCGACGCCCTGGAACAGGCCGAGCAGGTCGAAATCGGTCTCCGCCCCCATTTCCTTGAGCACTTCCTCGGTCGGGAAGTCGTCGACCCGGATCACGAGCCCCTTGCAGAGCGCGCGGAAATCCTCCGGCAGGCCCTCATAGGCCTTGTGTGCGATCGCCTCGAAGGCCTCGAGATCGGGCGCCTTGAGGGCGGCGAGGTCGTCGTTGGTGATCGGCATGGAAGCACTCGGCAGGTCGGGCGTCAGCGCATATAGGCGAAATAGAGATAGACCAGACAGCCGATGCCCACCGCGACGGAGAGGATGCGGCCGACCCGCTTGCCCCAGATTTCCGCGGGATCGGTGCTCTCGCCCCGCGCCGAGAAGAAGTCGGCGCCGCGCTTCATCGCGGAATCGAGGATCGGCGCGGAATCCTGATGCACGCGGCGAAGCGCGCTCTCCGCCTCGTCCTGCCGCCGACGGTCGTCCTCGGATCGGTTGTCGCGTCCGCTCATGGGGGGAGCTTAGGCCATTTGCGGCCGCGCCGTCAGGCCCGCCGGCGCGGCAAAATCGCCAGCTGGACCGCCGTCAACCGATTGGTCACCACGATCTGCGAGGATGGCGGCCTGTACCGGAGTATCGCCATGACCCGCACGCTGGCCGCCGCCGCCCTTCTCACGTTCGCGCTGCCTGCCGGCCAGGCCGCCGCGACGCCGTTCTGGTTCGGCTGGTTCGGCCATGACCGCCCCGTGGTCTACCGCCCGGTCGTGACGCCCGAGACTTTCTATTTCCAGCCCGCGCCTCATGCCCGCGCGGTGCCTGCGGAGCGTCACCGCATCCGCCATTGCCGGGTGGTCGAGCGCCGCTGCCGCTGAAGGGCTTCAGCCCTCTTCCAGCCCGACAATGGCCCGCGCGAAATCGCGCGCGGCAAAGGGCTCCAGATCGTCGACGCCTTCGCCGACCCCGATGAAGTGAACCGGCAGCCCGGTCTTGGCCGCGACCGCGACGAGGATGCCGCCGCGCGCCGTGCCGTCGAGCTTGGTCATGACGAGGCCGGTGACGCCCGCCGTCCGGCCGAAGGCCTCGACCTGCGTCAGCGCGTTCTGGCCGGTGGTGGCGTCGAGCACCAGCAGCACCGCGTGCGGCGCCGTCGCGTCGACCTTGCGCATGACGCGCACGACCTTTTCGAGCTCGGCCATCAGCTCGGCCTTGTTCTGGAGCCGGCCGGCGGTGTCGAGGATGACGATGTCCCGCGCCTCCTCCTGCGCCTGCTTCACGGCGTCGAAGGCAAGGCCCGACGAATCCGACCCCTGCGGCCGCGCCACTACGGGAGAGCCGGTGCGCTCGCCCCAGATCTTGAGCTGGTCGATGGCGGCGGCGCGGAACGTATCGCCGGCTGCGAGCAGGACCGAGCGGCCCTCGGCGCGGTATTTCTGCGCCAGTTTGCCGATCGTGGTGGTCTTGCCGGCACCGTTGACGCCGACCACCATGATGACGAAGGGCTTCGCGCCCTCGACCACGAGCGGCTTCGCCGAAGGCGCCAGGATCGCTTCGATCTCGTCGGCGAGGATGGTGCGCACCTCCTCGGGGGAGATGTCCTTGCCAAACCGGCCCTGACCCAGAGCGCCCGCGACCCGCGCCGCGGTGTCGACGCCGAGATCGGCCTGGATCAGCAGGTCTTCCAGCTCTTCCAACGTGGAATGATCCAGCTTGCGCTTGGTGAACAGGTCGGTGACGCCGGTGCCGAGCTTGGACGAGGTGCGCGACAACCCGTCCTTCAGGCGCTGCCACCATTTCTTCTTCGGCGCGGCGGGCGCTGGGGCAGGATCGGCTGCGGCGGGCGCGGCGGACGCCGCCTGCTCGTCCTGACCGAACAGCCGCTTGAAGAAACCGGGCCGTTTCGGCTCGTCGGGCTTCGGCTGGTCGGTCATGGGCTCGGGTTCACGCAGTTCGTTAAGGCGTCTGTAGCGCGACAGTCGCGCTACAAACTTGACACCGGCATGTAGGCCGGATGGACCCGGTTGGCTAGGCAAGGCTTTGCGGACTTGGCCGCAGGCGGGCTCCCCCGCGGAGCCAAGCTGTCGTAGAAGGGCGGCGATGACATCGCCAGACCATCCCGTCCCGCCCGATCCGCTCGGCCTGATCCCACGGCTCATTCACCGCGACGCCAGCGTGCTGATCCTCAACAAGCCCGCCGGCCTGCCGGTCCACAAGGGGCCGGGCGGCGGCGAGAACCTCTCCGACCATCTCTCCGTGCTGCGTTTCGGCCTGCCGCGCGATCCCGAACTCGCCCACCGGCTCGACAAGGACACGGCCGGCTGCCTGGTTCTTGGCCGGCACCGCCGGGCGCTGGAGCGGCTCGGCAAGCTCTTCAAGGCCAATGCGGTCGGTAAGACCTACTGGGCCATCGTCGAGGGCAGCCCGGCGACCGAGCAGGGCGAGATCGACCTTGCCATGAGCCCGCGCGACCCGAAGCGCGGCTGGTGGATGAAGGTCGACCCGAAGGGCCAGCCGGCGCTGACGCGCTTCCGCGTGCTCGGCCGCGCGGAGGGGAGGACATGGCTCGCGCTCGAACCCGTCACCGGCCGCACGCACCAGTTGCGCCTCCATTGCGAGGCCTCGGGCTTCCCGATCCTCGGCGACACGATCTACGGCTCCGCGCCGCGCCACGGCGGCCCCGGCCTGCACCTGATGGCGCGCGCCATCAGCCTGCCCTTCGATCCGAAGCGCGCTCCCATCGGCGCCGAGGCGCCGCCGCCCGACCATATGCGCGCCGCGCTCGCCGCCTGCGGCTGGTCCGGAGGCGACCCATCGTGAAACAGATGGCGGTGCCAGGGTCGGGCACGAGGAAAAAGATACCGCCCGCCTCCGTGTTCCTTCGGACCTAAGACGGGCTTGGACTCTCTCCTCATGGACCGGATAATCGGTTTAGAGGGAGACAACCATGGCTGGGCATCACGACAAGCGCGAAACGCGCGAGCCTCAGGCGCGCGAGCGCGACCTGATGAAGCGACTGCCGCAAGTTCTTGCGGCGGTGATGAAGGTTCCAGCCTGGAAGCGGCACCTCGGCAAGATCGACCCGCGCGCGATCAACACGCGCGAGGCGCTCGCGGCCTTGCCGGTCCAGCGGAAGTCGGACCTGCCGGGATTGCAGAAGGCGAACCTGCCCTTCGGCGGCCTCATGCCCGGCAAGACCGGCTCGTTCGGCCGGCTGTTCATGTCGCCGGGCCCGATCTTCGAGCCGGAGCCGATCGGCCAGGATGTCTGGCGCGTCGCGCGGGCGATGACGGCCGCGGGCTTCCGGCGCGGCGACATCGTGCTGAACACCTTCTCCTATCACCTGACGCCCGGCGCCTGGTGCTTCGATTCCGGCGCGCGGTCGGTCGGCTGCGCCGTCATCCCGGCCGGTCCCGGCAATACCGACGCGCAGCTCGACCTGATCGAGGCCTACCGTCCCAGCGCCTATTCCGGCGTGCCCGACTTCCTGAAGATCCTGCTCGATGCGGCGAAGGAAAAGGGCCGCGATGCCTCCTCGATCCAGAAGGCGCTGGTCGGCGGCGCGGCCTTCCCGGCCTCGCTCCAGAAGGAGATCGCCAGCCGCGGCGTCGATGCCTACCAGACCTATGCCATCGCCGAATGCGGCGTCATCGCCTACGAGACCGAGGCGCGCGAAGGGCTGGTGCTGAACGAGGATGTCATCCTCGAAGTGGTGCGCCCCGGCACCGGCGACCCGGTGCCTGCCGGCGAGGTCGGCGAGGTCGTGATCACCGTGCTCGACACGCATCACCCGCTGATACGCTTCGCGGTCGGCGATCTCACAGCCGTCATGGCCGGCGCCTCGCCTTGCGGGCGCACCAACACCCGCATCAAGGGCTGGATGGGCCGTGCCGACCAGACCGCCAAGGTGAAGGGCATGTTTGTGCGGCCCGAACAGGTGGCCGAGGTGCTGAAGCGCCATCCCGAGATCGGCAAGGCGCGCCTCGTCGTCTCGCGCAACGGCGAGGCCGACACCATGGTGCTGAGGGCCGAGACGCGCTCGCGCGCCGGCGGCTTCACGCAGGAGGTGGGCGAGACGCTTCAGGCGGTGATGAAGCTGAAGGGCGCGGTCGAAGCCGTGAAGCCCGGCTCCCTGCCGAACGACGGCAAGGTGATCGAGGACACCCGGCCGGTAGGGTGAGGCGGCCGCGACGGGCCGCCTCCCGCCGTCAGCGGAACATCGCCGCGTAGCGGTCGCGATAGGCCCAGACCAGCATCAGCCCCAGCACGACGAGGATGCCGGCGACCGGCAGGCCCTGCGGGTTGATGAAGGCGTGGAACAGCACGATCGTCGCCATGACGGGCGCGATCAGCGCCAGGCCGAAGGCCGGCACGATGTTGAACAGGAGGCTCAGCGCGCCGGCGAGGTTGATCGTCTTCAGAAACGGCCAGAAGAATCCAGACGCCTGCAGCGCCAGCTCGAACTGCTTGCCCTTGTCCGAGGTCGGCGGGTGGATGAAGTGGTTGCCGGTGAAGATGAACCAGAAGCCGTCCACGGCGCTGACGAGGAACAGGAGGCCGAGCAGAACGCGCGGCACGTGGACGAGGAAAAAGGATTTCATGACGCTGTGCATTCTCTGAAGGGCCGGCGACCGGCGGGCAGACCATGTGCGACGACAAGATTTCCGTCAGGCCGCACCGAAGCGCAACCGACATTTCGCGGTGCAGCATGACCGGGCTTCACACCCAGCCCCTGAGCTCCCGCTCCACCACGGCCCGGATCACGCCCATACCGAGATCGGTATCGTTGAGGCAGGGGATGTAGGTGAATTTCTCGCCGCCATTGCCCTCGAAGATATGGCGGTTCTCGCCGTCGAGTTCCTCCAGCGTTTCGAGGCAGTCGGCCGAGAACCCCGGCGCGATGATCGCCATGGACTTGACGCCTTTCTTCGCCAGCGCCTCCACCGTCTTGTCGGTATAGGGCTTGATCCACTCGTCCGGCCCGAAGCGCGACTGGAAGGTCATCATGAGCTTGTCCTCGCTCATGCCGAGCTTCTCGCGCAGCAGTCGCCAGGTCTTGTGGCAGTGGCAGTAATAGGGGTCGCCCGCCTGCACGTATTTTTCCGGCACGCCATGGAACGAGGCGAGGATCACTTCCGGCTCGTAGTCGAGCCCGGCGAGATGGTCGCGGATCTGGCTCGCCAGCGCCTCGATATAGGCAGGCTCGTCCTGATAGGGCGGCGCGATGCGGATGGTCGGCTGCCAGCGCATCTCCATCAGCGCGCGGAACAGATGGTCGTTGGCGGTCGCCACCGTCGCCGCCGCATATTGCGGATAGAGCGAGAAGGCGAGGATGCGGTCGCAGCCCTGGTCCAGCAGGCGCTGCACCGCCGGCTTGATCGCCGGGTTGCCGTAGCGCATGGCCCAGTCGACGACGATGTCGCCGCTCACCACCGCCATCGCCTCGGCGAGCTTCTCGGCCTGATTGCGGGTGATGGTCTTGAGGAAGCTCTCGTCCTTCTCGCGGTTCCAGATGGTCGCGTAATCCTTGCCCTTCTTCTGCGGGCGGCGCTGCAGGATGATCAGGTTGAGCAGCGGCCACCATATCGCACGCGGCGTTTCGATGACGCGCCGGTCGGACAGGAATTCCTTGAGATAGCGGCGCATCGACCAGTAGTCGGTGCCATCGGGCGTGCCGAGATTCATCAACAGGATGCCGACCTTGCCGGATTTCACCGGGGCATGGCCGGGGGGAAGCCTCATCTCTCGCATCATTCACTCGCGCGATCGTCGTCGGCGGGGTGATACGCCCGAACTGGAACCTTTGAAAGGTGATAGACCGCCGCGGGCGATGCGGATTTGCGCTGGATCAGGCATTTGGCGCGGCTGGACGGATCGCTGCCGCACCCCGATACTTCGCGAACAACGCGGAGGATGTCATGGCGGACGGGCAGCAGGTCGCGACCTGGCGGATCATTCTGGCAGCGGTGCTCGACTTCCTCACCGCCTTCATCGTGCTGGGCTATCTGGTCGGGCTCGTCTTCGGCGGCGCGACGGCCGGCGGCTTCAGCCTGCAGGGCTGGACGGCGGTGCTGCTCTTCGCCCTGGTCGCCGCCTATTTCATCGTCTTCAACCGCTTCCTCGGCGGCACGCTCTGGAAGCGGGCTCTCGGCGCGGTGCGCTGATCAATCAGGCGCGGGCCTTAAGCGCTGCTGCCGCCACCAAAGCAAGGCCGGCCGTCGCGCCGATCGTGCCGGCGGCATTCAGCGCCAACGGCGAGCCGAACAGGCCGGGACCTGCCACCGCCGCGAGATAGCCGACCAGCACGCAGCCGAGCGCGATGACCGCCGAGAGCGCGAATTGCTGCGACAGCCGCGTCGTGAGCAGCCGCGCCGTCGCCGGCGGACAGACGATCATCGCCACCGCCAGCACGACTCCGACCGATTTGAAAGCCGCCGTACAGGCGAGCGCTGTTGCCGTGAGCAGCGCCGCCTCCAGAAGGCCGACCGGCAGGCCGGTGGCCCGCGCGAAGACCGGATCGAAGGCGAGCAGCGCCAGTTCCTTGCGGAATGCGAACAGGATGGCCGAGACGAGCACGAGGACCAGCGCCAGTTCCGAGACCACCTGCGGCAGGGTGGCGAGCTTCTGGAGCAGGGACAGGTTTTCCCCGCCCGGCCCGGTCACCCAGATCAGGCCCTCGAGATAGCCCGTGACGATGTGGTGGATGTCGAAGCCGGTATGCGACAGCCCCGTCCATTCCAGCATCAGGATGCCGAAGGCGAAGAACGAGGTGAAGACGATGCCGAGCGCCGCGCCCGGCTCGACACGGCCGACGCGGGTGAGGAAGGCGACGAGCCCGCTCGCCGCGAAGGCAGCGGCAAGGCCGCCCGCCAGCACTACGGCGCTGCCGGTCAGTCCGGTGAGCGCCACGGCGACGACGACACCCGGCACGACCGAGTGGCTGAGCGCATCGGCCGCCATGGCACGGCGGGTGAGGATGAGAAGATTGCCGACGAGGGCGCAGGCGAGCGCTGCGAGGCTCGCGGAGAGCAGCGGCACGAAATCGACGGTCCAGAACTCGGCCATCACGCGCGCCCCGCGACGAGGCCGCGCGCGCGGCCGAACAGGAGGCTCAGCGTGAAGATCGCCGCCGCAACCAGCACGATGGCTGGTCCGGTCGGCGTGTCGGAGAGAACGGCCGAGAGCGCCGCGCCGGAAAAGGCGGAGACCGCGCCGATGCCGGCCGCGACGCTGACGACGATGCCCGCGCGGTCGGACCAGAAGCGGGCGGCGGCCGGCGGGATCACCACCAGTGCGACGGCCAGCACGAAGCCGGCAATCGGCAAGGCCGCAACCACCACCACCGCGCAGACCAGCGCCACCAGCGCGTCGAGCCGCGCCACGGGCAGGCCCGCCGTCAGGGCGAAATCGGGATCGAAGGCGACCGCCGAGAGCTCCTTCAGCACCGCGCCGATCACCAGCAGGACCAGAACGGCGAGCGCCGCCATGGCATAGGCCTCGTCCGGCAGCATACCGGCAGCCGAGCCGAACAGCAGGGTCTCCAGCCCCGCCTGCCGACCGATGGAAAGGGTTTGAACCAGCGACATCAGCGCGAGGCCGAGGCCGAAGCCGCAGGCGAGCACGGCCGCCGTCGCAGTGTCCGGCCCGACCTTCGGCCGGCGTCCGAGCCATTCGATGGCGCCAAGCGACAAGAGGGCCGCGATCGCCGCCCCGCCCATCAGCCAGCCGGCCTCCCGCGGCTGCCGGCCGATCAGCGCCGCGACGAGGAAGGCGCTCGCGATGCCGGGGAGGGTCGCATGGGCGACGGCGTCGGAGACGAGCGTGCGCCCGCGCAGCATGGCGAAGGTGCCGGCGGCGCCCGCCGCGCAGCCGAGCGCGGCCGAACCGAGCATCACCACCGAGGTGTTGAAGCCGGCATCGAAGCTGAGCACGCGCAGCAGGTCGGCGAGGAAGCGGTCCATCAACTCAGACCGCCAACGGCACGCCATAGGCGCGGGCGAGCACCTGCGGCGTGAAGGCTTCTCCCGTGGGGCCTGCGGCGATGACCCGCTTGTTCAGCACCAGCACGTCGCGGAAGCGCTCGGCCACCGTGCCGAGATCGTGGTGGACGCAGATGACCAGGCGGCCGTCGCGCTCCAGCGCGTCGAAGACGTCGAGGATGATCCGCTCGGAGGCGGCATCGACGCCGGCCAGCGGCTCGTCGAGGAACAGGATGCGGGCGTCGCGCGCGAGCCCGCGCGCCAGGAATACGCGCTGCTGCTGCCCTCCCGACATCTGGCCGATCTGGCGGCTGGAGAGGTCGGCAAGGCCCACCCGATCGAGCAGGGAGAGCGCCCGGTCGCGGCGGGCCTTGCCGTAGGCGCGAAACCAACCGGTCTCGCGCACCATGCCTTGAAGCACCACGTCGAGCGCGGTGGCCGGAAAGTCCCAGTCCACCGAGGCGCGCTGCGGCACGTAGGCGGTGATGTCGCGCGCCTCCTCGAACGGCCGCCCGCCGACCGTGATGCGGCCGGTGGAGGGAACGAGGCCGAGGATCGCCTTGATGAGCGTCGACTTGCCGGCGCCGTTCGGGCCGACGATCGCCGTCAGGCCCGTCGCGGGCGCGATCCATGTCACGTCGATGAGCGCCGGCACGCCGCGATAGGCAACCGAGAGGTCCTCGACCGCGAGACGGTCGCGCACATGTGTGCGGGGAGCTGCGGGCATGGCGTCGGGTGGCGTGCGCGCAAGCATGGTCATTCCATCAGCCGGCATGGGCCAGGCGGCCCGACATGCCCTTCTCGGGAGCGCTGCCGCCGAGGGCCCGCGCGATGGACGTGACGTTGTGGTCGATCATGCCGACATAGGTGCCCTCATAGGTGCCGGGCCTGCCCATGGAATCGGAGAACAGTTCGGCGCCGATCTTCACCTGATGCCCCCGCCGCGCCGCGCCCTCGATCACCGCGCGGATGTTGCGGTCGGACACCGAGCTCTCGACGAAGACGGCGGGAATCTTGCGCGCCACCACCAGATCGACCGTCGCCTCGATGGCCTTGAGCCCGGCTTCGCTCTCGGTGGAAATGCCCTGGATGCCGTGGACCTCGAGATTGTGGGCGCGCGCCATGTAGTTGAAGGCATCGTGCGCGGTCACCAGCACCCGCCGCTCGGCCGGCACGCTCGACAGCACCTCCCCGGCATAGACGCCGAGCGCCTCGACCCGTGCCAGCGTCGCTGCGAGATCGGGCTCGACCTTGCGGCGGTTCGGGATAGTGGCGCCGGCCAGTGCCTGCGCCACTTCACGCACCACCACGGTCCAGAGCTTGGGGTCCATCCAGACATGCGGGTCCGGCTTGTCCGGCACCTCGTCGTCCTTCAGCAACTGGTCCTTCGCGATCGCCTCGGCGGCGAGCACGGCCGGCCGGCGGCGGGCGAGCTGGGTGAAGGTCTCGCGGAACTGCGCCTCGAGGCTGAGGCCATGGGCGATGACGAGGTCGGCCTGGGTCATCTTCACGATGTCGGCGCGGGTCGGCCGGTAGAGATGCGGATCGACGCCCTCGCCCATCAGCGCCTCGACGCGCACCTGCTCGCCAGCCAGCATGCGCACGGTATCGGCAAGCATGGAGGTCGTCGTGACGATGCCGAGCGGCTGCGCACCCTGAGCGAATGCGGGCGCTGGGAGCGTGGCGATGGCGGCTCCACCGAGAACCATGCGACGGGTCGGACCTGGGCTCATTGGGCGTGGTTCCCGGAATGTGAAGAGACGCTGTTGCAAGTCATTTGCAATAAGGTGATGGCAGACAGCCGCGCTGTCAAGTCGTCTTCCACATCGCAGCGCCACGGTCCGCCGAAACAGCCGCGCCCGCCGCACGTCACGGCCGCGCAATCTCCACCTGTTCACCTTATCCTGCCGCATCGCGCCCGCACCCCGGATTCGCCGGCGGCATTTGCGCGTCATTGAGCCCCGGCCCGCGCCGGACTAGGCTCGCCGTCTCACCGGAGAGACTTCATGTTCCCGTTCATCGGCAGCGACATCGCCCTCATCGGCCTGGTTATCCTTGTCATCCTGTTCCTGTTCGCCGGCATCAAGACCGTGCCGCAGGGCTATCAATGGACCGTGGAGCGGTTCGGCCGTTACGTGCGCACGCTGTCGCCCGGCCTGTCGCTGATCGTCCCGTTCATCGACCGGGTCGGCCACAAGGTGAACGTGATGGAGCAGATGCTGGACGTTCCCAGCCAGGAGGTCATCACCAAGGACAATGCCAAGGTGACGGTCGACGGCGTGGTCTTCTTCCAGGTGCTCGATCCCGCCCGCGCGTCCTACGAGATTACCCGGCTCGACCAGTCCCTCATGAACCTCGCCATGACCAATATCCGCACGGTCATGGGCTCGATGGACCTCGACGCGCTGCTGTCCAACCGCGATCAGATCAACGAGAGCCTGCTGCGCGTCGTCGACCACGCCGCCTCGCCCTGGGGCGTCAAGGTCAACCGCATCGAGATCAAGGACATCGCTCCACCCAACGATCTGGTCGCCGCCATGGCGCGCCAGATGAAGGCCGAGCGCGAGAAGCGCGCGGTGATCCTGGAGGCAGAGGGCCAGCGGCAGTCGGAGATCCTCAAGGCCGAGGGCGAGAAGCAGTCGCAGATTCTCGAAGCCGAGGGCCGCAAGGAAGCTGCCTTCCGCGACGCCGAGGCGCGCGAGCGGCAGGCGCAGGCGGAAGCCAAGGCGACCGAGATGCTGTCGGCGGCCGTGGCCGGCGGCAACGCCCTGTCGATCAACTACTTCGTCGCGGAAAAATATCTGAAGGCGCTGGAGGCTCTGGCCCGCTCGCCGAACCAGAAGACGCTGATCCTGCCCGTCGAGACGACGCAGATCCTCGGCTCGCTCTCCGGCATCGGCGAGATCGCCAAGCAGGCGTTCGGAAACGACGCGCAGGCGCCGGCAAGGCCGGCGGGACGGGGCGGCAGCGTTCCCACGTCGGGAGGCTGACATGATCATCGAAACCGTCGCCTCGTGGGGCGCATGGGCCTGGATCGCGCTCGCAGCCTTGCTGATGGCCGCGGAGATCATCGCGCCGGGCTATTTCCTGATCTGGCTCGGCCTTGCCGCCGCGCTGACCGGCGGCATCTTCCTGATGGTCGATGCGGTTTGGCAGGTTCAGCTCGCGGTCTTCGCAGCCTTCTCGCTGATCAGCCTGTTCGGCTGGTTCAAGGTGATGAAGGCGAGCAATGCCTCGGCTAGCGACAAGCCCGACCTCAACCGCCGGCTTGAGGCGATGATCGGCCGCGAATTCGTGCTGGACGAACCGATCCAGGCCGGCCGCGGCCGTATCCGCGTCGCAGATTCAGTCTGGGCCGTCTCCGGTCCGGACCTGTCGTCCGGCACGCGCGTCAGGGTGCGCGGCCTCGATGGCGCGACGCTGGTGGTCGAAGCGGCCTGAACCGCTTCACGCCTTCGGCGGCCAGGGCGTCTCGCCGACGGGCGTCAGCGGTCCCTTGCCGTCCGCCCACGAGACCAGGTTGTCGACGACGAGCTGAGCCATGCCGTTGCGGGTGTGGACCGAGGCCGAGCCGACATGCGGGAACAGCACGACGTGATCCATCGCGATCAGGTCGGCCGGCACTTTCGGTTCGTCCTCGAACACGTCGAGGCCGGCGGAGAGGATGGTCTTTGCCCTCAGCGCCTCGACCAGCGCCGCCTCATCGACCACCGAACCGCGGCCGACATTGATGACGACGCCGTCGGGGCCGAGCGCTTCCAGCACCTCGCGATTGACGATCTTGTTGGTCGAGGCCCCGCCGGGCGCGACGATCATCAGCACGTTGACGTCCTTCGCCATCTCGAGCAGCGAGGGATAGTAGCGGTAGGACACGTCCTTCTGCTCACTGCGGCCGTGATAGACCACCGGCAGGTTGAAGGCTTCGAGGCGCCTGGCGATGGCCTTGCCGATACGGCCGAGACCGACGATGCCGACCTTCCGGTCGCGCAGCGTCGTGGTCAGCGGATAAGGCTTCTCCAGCCATTTTCCGGCGCGCAGGTAACGATCGACCTGCGGGAGCTGGCGCATGGTGCAGAGCAGCAGACCGAGCGCGGTGTCGGCCACCTCCTCGTTCAGGACGTCGGGCGTGTTGGTGACGACGATGCCGTTCTGGCCGGCCCATGTCGCGTCGATGTGGTCGTAGCCGACGCCGAAGCTCGAGACGATCTTCACCCCGGGAAAGCGGCCCATCAGGGCCGGGTCGCAGGGCACGTGGCTGCCCGAGGCGATGGCGACGATGCTCGGCGCGACCTGCCGCAGGAAGGCTTCCTTGTCGGCCGCCTCCCAGAGCTTGTGGACCGTGAAGCGCTCGGCGAGCTGCTCCTGGATCATCGCCATCATCGGCCCGGTCATCAGCAGATCAGGCTTCACCATCTCTCGCTCCCGTCGTGTTCTTGCCGTTCGCACTGCCCGAAACATGCCGGATCGGGCAAACTTCAAACGATTAAATTTCTAAGCCGCCAAGCCCGATCGAGGCTTGATTTCGATTTTTCGCGTGGTCACACTGCCAGCGTCAAAGCACGCCAGCCGTATCCGGGCACACCGGAACGGATCGCAGAGCCCGGGTCAAGGGCCGCAGGCGGGTGTCGGGTCTGCGGACCCACGGGAGGATCAGCATGGCATCGGTGGACATTCGCGACGTCCGCAAATCGTTCGGCTCGACCGCAATCATCCACGGCGTCTCCGTACCCATCGCGGACGGAGAGTTCGTCGTGCTGGTCGGTCCGTCGGGTTGCGGCAAGTCGACGCTTCTGCGGATGATCGCGGGACTGGAGAACATCACCGGCGGCGAAATCGCCATCGGCTCGCGCGTCGTCAACAACGTGCCGCCGAAGGAACGGGACATCGCCATGGTGTTCCAGAACTACGCGCTCTATCCGCACATGACGGTGGCCGACAATATGGGCTTCTCGCTGAAGCTCCGGAAAGCCGACAAGGGCGACATCGACACCAAGGTGAAGCGTGCCGCGGAGATCCTCAATCTCTCGCATCTGCTCGAGCGCTTCCCGCGCCAGCTCTCAGGCGGCCAGCGCCAGCGCGTCGCCATGGGCCGCGCCATCGTCCGCGACCCGCAGGTCTTCCTGTTCGACGAGCCGCTGTCGAACCTCGACGCCAAGCTGCGCGTCGCCATGCGCACCGAGATCAAGGAGCTGCACCAGCGGCTGAAGACCACCACGGTCTATGTCACCCACGACCAGATCGAGGCCATGACCATGGCCGACAAGATCGTCGTCATGCACGACGGCGTGGTGGAGCAGATGGGCGCGCCGCTCGACCTCTACGACAATCCCGTCAACATGTTCGTCGCCGGCTTCATCGGCTCGCCGGCCATGAACTTCATGCGCGGGCGCATCGACGGCCAGAGCTTCGTGATGGAAGGCGGCGCCCGCCTGCCGCTCGGCTCCGCGCCCGCCGGTTCCACCGACAGGCCGGCCGTCTACGGCATCAGGCCGGAGCATTTCCAGATCGACAACGAGGCCGGCGCCGAGGCCGAGGTGATCGTGGTCGAGCCGACCGGCTCCGAGATCCAGGTTGTGGCCAAGCTCGGCGGCCAGGATGTCACCGCCGTGTTCCGCGAGCGCCACGATTTCAAGCCCGGCGACCGCATCCGCCTCGGCACCGACCGGCGCGTCACGCATCTGTTCGACGAGACGTCGGGCCAAAGCATCGCCCGGCACTGACCGCCGGCAGCGCAATCATAAACCGCGGGAGAAAACCCGCCCTATCCATTCCGGCAAGGCCCGCACGAGACGGGCTCCGGCGTCCATCGGGAGGAAACCGACCATGACTTCGATCACCCGCCGCTCGCTCGTGAAGAGCGCTGCCGCTGCCGGCGCTGTCGCCGGCTCCGGCCTCACCGACTGGGCCCGCGCCTGGGCGCAGGCCTCGCCGTTCCGCCCCGAACAGGGCGCGCAGATCAGCCTCCTGCGCTGGCGCCGTTTCGTCGAGGCCGAGGACGCCCAGTTCAACAAGATGGTCGCCGCCTTCACCCAGGCGACCGGCGTGCGCGTTAACGTGTCGAGCGAGAGCTTCGACGACGTCCAGCCGAAGGCCTCCGTCGCCGCCAATACCGGCACCGGCCCGGACCTCATCTGGTCGCTCTATTCGGTGCCGCACCTCTTTCCCCAGAAGTGCCTCGATGTCAGCGATGTCGCCGACTATCTCGGCAAGAAGTACGGCGGCTGGGTGCCGCTCGCCGAGGCCTATGGCAAGACCGGCGGCAAGTGGATCTCGATCCCCGTCGCCGTCAACGGCGGCTACATCAACTACCGCATCTCCATGCTCAAGGCGGCCGGCTTCAACGAGGTTCCGACCGACACCAGGGGCTTCCTCGAAATGGCCAAGGCCCTGAAGGCCAAGGGCACGCCGATCGGCTTCCCGCTCGGCCGCGCCACCGGCGACGGCAACGCCTTCGCCCACTGGCTGCTCTGGTCGCATGGCGCGGCGCAGGTCGACGAGCAGGAGAAGATCACTATCAACTCGCCCGAGACCCGGGCGGCGCTGACCTATGCCAAGCAGCTCTACGACACCTTCATTCCGGGCACGGCCGCGTGGAACGACTCCAACAACAACCGCGCCTTCCTCTCGGGTGAAATCTCGCTGACCGCCAACGGCATCTCGATCTATGCCGCGGCGAGAATCTCGCAGGACGCCAAGCAGCGCGAGATCGCGGCCGACATGGACCACGCCTTCTGGCCCACGGGTCCGCTCGGCAGGCCGGCGGAAATCCAGCTCGCCTTCCCGATGTTCGGCATGACCTATTCGCGCTACCCGAACGCCTGCAAGGCCTTCATGGCCTTCATCCTGGAAGCCGAGCAGTTCAACCCCTGGCTGGAAGCGGCCGAGGGCTACCTGACCCACATGCTGAACTCCTACGACGCGAATCCGGTCTGGACCCGCGATCCGAAGGCCAGGGTGTTCCGCGAATCGGCGAAGCGCTCGTTCCCGGCCGGCTACAAGGGACCGATCAACGAGAAGGCCGCGACCGCGATCGCCGACTTCATCGTGGTCGACCTCTTCGCCAACCACTGCACCGGCAAGGAAGATGTCGAGGGCGCGATCCGGCTCGCCGACCGCCAGCTCCGCCGCATCTATCGCTGACGGACCGGGCGGCCCTGCCGCCCGCATCGACCGGACGGGGGCGGCTCTCGCCGTCCCCGTACCCGCAGTCTTCCGGAGAATCCCATGGCCGACGCCGCGATCGCACGCTCCGATGCCCGCCCCGTTCCGGGCGAGCCCTCGTCGTGGCAACAGCTCAAGGTGAACCGCAACTGGCTCGGTTTCTGGTTCATGGTCCCGGCCATGGCCTTCCTCGTGCTCTTCCTGGTCTATCCGCTGGGCAAGGGCCTGTGGATGAGCTTCACAGACGCGCGCATCGGCCGCGAGGGGCGGTTCGTCGGCCTCGAGAATTTCGAATGGCTGAGCGACGATCGCGACTTCATCAACGCCCTCGTCTTCACTCTCGTCTTCACCTTCTTCGCCTCGGCGGTGAAGTTCGCCATCGGCCTCTATCTGGCGCTGCTGCTCAACAACAACCTGCCGTTCAAGGCCTTCATCCGCTCGGTGGTGCTGATCCCCTTCATCGTACCGACCGTCCTGTCGGCGGTGGCCTTCTGGTGGATCTTCGACACCCAGTTCTCGGTCATCACCTGGGGTCTGGTGAAGCTCGGCATTCTCGACCGCGGCTCGCCGATCAACTGGCTCGGCGATCCCTTCCTCGCCCAGTGCGTGGTCATCTTCGCCAATATCTGGCGCGGCATCCCCTTCATCGCGATCACGCTTCTCGCGGGATTGCAGACCGTGTCGCCCTCGCTCTACGAGGCCGCGACGCTGGACGGCGCGTCGAAGTGGCAGAATTTCCGCTATGTGACCTATCCGCTGCTGACCCCGATCATCGCGGTGGTCATGACCTTCTCGGTGCTCTTCACCTTCACCGACTTCCAGCTCATCTGGGCGATGACGCGCGGCGGCCCGGTCAACGCCACGCACCTGATGGCGACACTCTCCTACCAGCGCGGCATCCTCGGCGGAAACCTCGGCGAGGGCGCGGCCATCGCCATCTCCATGGTGCCCTTCCTGCTCGCCGCCATCATGTTCTCGTGGTTCGGCCTGCAGCGCCGCAAGTGGCAGCAGGGAGAGAACAATGACTAGCGCCCGTATCTCATCCGCCTGCCGCATCCATTCCGCCGACGGAGCCCTGTCATGACCGCCACCGCCGGAACCGACCCGAAGACCGCAGCGGCCCTCGCAGCGGCCGCCCGCGCCCCCGCCAAGGACGACCATTCCGAGGGCATGAGCTATCTGGAGAGCCTGCCGCGCAAGACGGTGACGGTCTATATCCCGCTCGTCATCCTCATGGTGGTGCTGCTGTTCCCGTTCTACTGGATGGTCATCACGTCAATCAAACCGGACCAGGATCTGCTCGACCTGCACGGCGGCAATCCGCTCTGGGTGAGCGAGCCGACCTTCCGCCACGTCTACAAGCTGCTGTTCGAATCGAACTATCCGACCTGGCTGTGGAACACGATGTTCGTGGCGGTCTGCGCCACCTTCCTGTCGATCATCGCCTCGGTTCTGGCGGCCTATGCCATCACCCGCATCCGCTACAAGGGGGCGCAAACTGTCGGCGGCCTCATCTTCCTCGCCTATCTCGTGCCGCCCTCCATCCTGTTCATCCCGCTGTCGACCATCATCCACTTCTACGGCCTGTTCGACACGCCCTTCGCGCTGATCCTCACCTACCCGACCATCCTCATCCCGTTCTGCACCTGGCTGCTGATGGGCTATTTCAAGACCATCCCCTACGAGCTGGAGGAATGCGCCCTGATCGACGGCGCCAGCCGCTGGCAGATCATGGTCAAGATCATCATCCCGCTGGCGATCCCCGGCCTGATCTCGGCCTTCATCTTCGCCTTCACCCTGTGCTGGAACGAGTTCATCTACGCGCTGACCTTCATCTCCTCGAACCCGAACAAGACGGTGCCCACCGCCATCGTCTCGGAATTCGTCGACGGCGACGTGTTCCGCTGGGGTTCGCTCATGGCCGGCGCGCTGGTGGGTTCCCTGCCGCTGGTCATCCTCTATGCCTTCTTCGTCGAGCACTACGTCTCAGCCATGACCGGCGCGGTGAAGGAATAGCGGTAGCAAACAGGCATTTTCCGATGGCAACCATCTGCTTCGCCGGCCTCGGCGCCATGGGCCAGCCGATGGCGGCGAACCTCGCCAGGGCCGGTCACGCTGTGCGCGGCGCCGACGTCAATCCGGCCGCGCTCGACTGGCTGAAGGCGAATGGCGGCACGCCGTTCGCCACCGCCAGGGAGGCGGCGGCCGGGGCCGACGCCCTCGTCCTCATGGTGGTCAATGCCGATCAGGCCGAGGCCGTCCTGTTCGAGGCCGGCGCGCTCGATGCGCTCAGCCCCAATGCCATCGTCATCCTCTGCGCCACCTGCGCCCCGGCGCGGGCCGCCGCCATCGGGGCGAAGGTGGAGGCGACGCAGCGCCGCTTCGTCGATGCGCCGGTCTCCGGCGGCGTCGTCGGCGCGGAAGCCGGCTCGCTCACCATCATGGCGTCCGCCCCGCAGGCGGTGTTCGCCGCTGCCGAGCCGATCCTCAAGGCCATGGGCTCGCGCCTGTTCCATGTCGGCGAGAAGGCCGGCGACGGCGCCATGGTGAAGACCATCAACCAGTTGCTCTGCGGCGTGCATATCGCGGCCGCGGCCGAGGCGCTGGCGCTCGGCGAACGTGCCGGCCTCGACACCAAGGTGCTGCTCGATATCTACGGGTCGAGCGCGGCCGGAAGCTGGATGCTGAACAATCGCGGCCCGCGCATGCTGATGGACGAGCCGCCGGTGACCTCGGCCGTGGACATCTTCGTCAAGGATCTCGGCATCGTTCTCGATGCCGGCCATTCCACCCGCGCGCCGCTTTTCCTGGCGGCGGCGGCCCATCAACTCTTCCTCGCCGCCTCCGGCATGGGCCTCGGCAAGCAGGACGATTCGCAGGTGATCGAGGCTTATCGGGCTATGGGTCCGAAGGACTGACAGGTCGCCGGTTCGGCACTGGCGCAGTTGCCGAACATGCCGGAAACCTACGCGACCAGCGTCACGCTGTCAAGGACAATAATCCTAGAACGATCCTGCTGCGCGATCCCGGCCGAGGCTCACGCCTCTTCGAGTTCGTCTTCCTCGTCAGCCTGATCGTCCGCCGCGTGCGGCAGCAGCGTCTTCTCGATCCGGCGAAGCAGTTTGCGCAGGCGCTTCACGTCCTTGCCGTCGAGATCGGCGAGCATTTCGTCCTCGGCGGCGAACCAGAGGTCGTCGAGCGCGACCGCCTTCTCCCGGCCCCCCTCGGTCAGGCCGACCCGGACGAGGCGGCCGTCGCCCGAGCCCGGGCTCTTGCGCTCGATCAGGCCCTGCGCGGCCAGCCGCCCGACGGTCTTCGACGCGGTCGGCGGGCGCACCCGCAGCGCGGAAGCGAGATCGCCCATGGTCATGTCTCCGCCATCGGCGAGGATCTTCAGCACCTGTTCCTGACCCGGATAAAGACCGAGGATGGTCAGCTTGCGCGCGACCAGCGCCCGGTGCAGCCGGGCCGCATGCTGAACATGCGCGCCGATTGATTTGCGATAGGGCTCCCGACCAGCGTCGGCGGCGTCCTTCGTGCGGCTCATGCCAATCCCCCCAGGGTCGGGACGGCGCGGCCGCTCCCGCTTCGACCGCGGTTGCGCAGCCGGCGCATATTTCTCCGGGAAAGGTGACAGGAGCGTGACGGTGTCAGCCGGCTCATCAACCCGATCCTAGAACCGCGCGAAATGGCGCGTGACCTTCGCGAGGAAGGCGCCCCGCGTCTCCGGCGTCGAGCGGTTCATGTCGTAATGCGCGAGATAGTCCACCGACGCTCTGAACCGCGTCACGGCGCGCAGCGAGCGCGTGCAGAACTTGCGTGGCGGATTGCCGAGCAGCGTCGCCTTCGCCCAGGTCGCGCCATAGCTCGTGACCACACCGATCTTGCCGATATTCGTCAGCATTCCCTGCGTCGCGCCGTCGACCAGCCCGAACGACACGCCCGGCAGGAAGACGCGGTCGAGATAGCCCTTCAGCAGCGCCGGAAAGCCGAAATTCCATACCGGGAAGACCAGCACCAGCGCGTCGGCCGCGCGCACCCGGTCGACATGGGCCTGGACCGGATGCGTGTTGGTGGCGAGATCGTGGTAGCCGAGACGCTCGGCCCGCGAGAGCACAGCGTCGAAGCCCTCCGCATAGAGGTCGCAGTCGTCCACCTGATGGCCGGCCGCCGCGAGCGTCCCGACAACCGCTTCGTGCAGGGCCGCGCCAAAGCTTGCCGGATTCGGATGGCAATAGAGGACGAGGACGCGCATCAGGGCGCGACGCCCGCATCCGCCAGGCTCTTGAACAGGAAGGTCTTGCCTGACTTGTAGTCGTAGCTCGGATCTTCCCAGGCGATCATCTTGCCGGGATTGAGCAGGCCCTGAGGGTCCGCCTCCCTCTTGAAGGCGAGCTGGACCTCGTCGGTCTGCTTCATGCCGCCTTCCTCCAGCGTATAGCGATGCGGATTGAAGATCGGCGCGCCCATCTCCTCGTGGATCGCCATGATTTCCTCGAGGCGCTCCTCGGTGGTGAAGCGCACCAGCGGCAGGCCGAAACAGGTTACTTTGCCGTCGAAGCGAACGAACTCGAGATGGCCCATCACCTCGTCGCCGAACTTCGCGTGGATCGCGCTGGCCAGCTTCACCTGATCGGGGAAGGGATAGAGCGCCTGCAGATAGGTGATCGCCGGATCGACGCGCAGCGCCCTCAGCGTCGTATGGTTCCAGGTCAGTTCGAAGCCCGGCGGCATCTTCTTCCGCTCGTCCTCATCGAGCTTGTCGGAGCGCAGCAACAGCTCCGCGCCCTGGCGCTTCGCGAAATTCAGGGCTGCGTCCACCGCGAAGTCGGCGATGATCGCGACCACCACGTGCTTGCCCGGCACCATGTAATCCTGATGGCGCAGGAAATAGGTCTGCGGCGCGGGGGCGGCCACCACCGCGATGTTCTTCTTGGCGATACCGTCCTGCTCGCCTAGTTCGTTGGCGAAGGCGGCAGCCCGCTCGAACGTGTCGAAGCCGAGGAACAGGTCCACCCATTTGTAGGCGGGACCGAGCGGCATCTCGACCTCGGTGATGATGCCGTTGGTGCCATAGGCATGGGCGACCTTGGCGAGGTCGTCGCCGGTCAGTTCCAGCACGCGCGGGCTCGCCTCCATGGTGACGACCTTGAGGCGGATGACATTGCCGGCATCGCGCAAACCGCCCCAGGTGATCGACCCGACGCCGCCCGATCCGCCAGCGATGAAGCCGCCCACCGACGCCGTCGCATAGGTCGACGGGTGCATGCGGATTTCCTGCGCCTGCGGACGCGCCGCCTTGTCGATCTCGGCGATCACCGCGCCGGCTTCGGCGACGAACCGGCCGGGCTGCACCGCCAGCACCTTGTTCATGCCCGACAGGTCGAGGACGATGCCGCCCGAAAGCGGCATGGCCTGCCCGTAATTGCCCGTGCCGGTGCCGCGCGGCGTCACGGGTATGCCGAGTTCGAAGGCTGCCGCCAGCACCCGCACCACATCCTGCTCGTTCGCCGGCGAGACGATGATGTCGCCGACCACGTGGTCGAGCTGGCGCTTCAGCGTCGGCGAGTACCAGTAGAAGTCGCGGCTCTTCTGGCGGACGAGAGCCGGATTGTCCTCGGTCTTGATGCCCGAGAGCTTCGCTTTCAGCCCGTCGATGTCGTAGCGCGGTTTCGGGGTCTCCGGCGTGTCGGTCTCGGACGGCATCGGCTCAGCTCCAGAGATGATCGAGTTCGCGGTAGTCGGGAAGGCTCGTGTCGATGGCGCGGCCGGCTCGGACGACCGTGCGGTCGGCCTCCGGGCGGGACAGGAGCTCGGTCCAGCTCCGCCCCCGGAACGCTACCAGATCGGCCGGCGCGCCGGACCGGATAATGCCCCGGCCGTCAAACCCGCAGACCGCAGCCGGCGTTCCCGTGACCGTCATCGGCCAGTCGGACAGGGGATGGTCGAAATGCAGGATGCGCGTCGCTTCCCGATAGACCTCCAGCATGTCGAGATCGCCATAGGCGTAGAACGGGTCGCGGGTATTGTCGGACGCGACCATGACCGGGATGCCGCGTGCCTTCATCTCGTGCAGCAGCGTGACGCCGCGGCGGCGCGGCGTGCGGCCCGCCTGCCGGTCCTGCAGGTACATGTTGCACATGGGCAGCGAGACGACGGCAAGGCCCGCCTCCGCGACCAGATCGAGCGTGCGCGATGCCTCGTCCTCGGGCTGGACCGAAACGGAGCAGCAATGGCCCACGACGATGCGGCCGCTGCCTTGTCGCTGCCAGCCGAAGCGGATCGCGGCTTCCGCGATGAGCCGCAGCGAATGGGCGCCCGGGTCCATCGTCTCGTCGACGTGGAAGTCGAGCGGCAGGCCGTGGTCGAGCGCGGTGCGGAAGATCGCATCCAGCCCGCCGCCGAGGTTCGGCGACATGTAGGTGACGCAGCCGAGCCCGCCGCCATGGCGCTTCAGCACGCCCGCCATGCGGTCGAGATAGCCCGGCTCGACGGCGATATCGATGCCGCAGAGCGAGGAGCCCTGAAGCGCGATCCGTCCGCGCCACTCCTCGCGCATCTCCGCGAAGAGCGGCCAGGAAATGTCGACCTGTTCCGCCACCGAATCGATATGGGTGCGGATCGCCGCCGTGCCGTGGGCATGGGCGGCTTTCAGCGCGAAGGTCATGCGCGCACGCACGTCGGCCTCCGACCAGTGCGCCGCCCGGTCGGCCCCGACCGTCGCGAGCGCGCCCGGAAAGGTTCCGTCGGGATTGGGGGCGCGCGGCCAGATATGGCCCTTGTCCAGATGCGTATGGGCATCGACGAAACAGGGAAGGACCATCCCGCCGTCGAGATCGACCGCCGCGACGGCCGTCGCGCCCGGAGGCGTCACCGCCTCGATCCGGCCTGCCGCAATGACGATGTCGGCGCGCGCCAGCCCGTCGCGGTCGGCCTGGAGCCTCGCGCCGTCGCCGATCAGCGCCACCGGCACGGTCGCGCCGGCCAGCCGGAAACGCTCCATGGGCGGCAGCGCGACGTAACCGAACCCCATGCCATTCCCCTGCGGCGCTTGCGGCCTCTGCGGGGCTGTCCGGCCGCCGCCGGTCCGCAGATAACCAACCTCCCGCCGCGCCGTCAAAGCGGGTAGCCTGACTGCATGCGCCGCCGCCGGCAAAAAAGTCTTGCGCCGCCCATTGCAATCACCGGCATCCTTTGGCATAGAACCGCCCTCCCCGGTCGCTTCGGCAACCGAGGGTACCCGGATGCGGGAGTAGCTCAGGGGTAGAGCACAACCTTGCCAAGGTTGGGGTCGAGGGTTCGAATCCCTTCTCCCGCTCCAAACATTTATCGTTTGGTTCCATACGGGCGGAGACGCGGCATGACCTTCGGATCAGTGAAGTCGTTCATGCGCGCGCTCGATGCCGATTTCGTCCAGGTCGACGGCGCGTCGGAGACGGCGCGCTTCTTCATGCCGACGCAGGACCGCCGCATCGAGGTGGCCAACCGCGGCGTGACCGTCACCCGCCGCATCGCCAAGCCGCGCACCCGCGTCCGCCGCTTCGTGCGCGTTTCCTGAATTTTCCTGACATCATCGGCTGCTGAGCTCGCACCGAATCCCGGCGAGCCTGCTCGCGGCTATCGCTCGATCCGATAGAGCCGGGCGAACCCCTGATCGGTGATGAGCCTCAATCCGGCCACTTGCTCGATCTGCGTGCCGATATTGGCCATGTCGCCGTTGACCAGCAGCACGTACTGGAACCGCCTCCGCCAGTCGGCAAGATAATGAAAATCCTTGACCGCAGCTGGATCGTCCAATTGCTCGACGCGCGGCATGCCGCCTTCGGGCACGGCGATGTCGATCCATGGCGGCAGGACACGCAGCGGCTGTTTCCCTGCCGCCGTGAAAACGGTCGGCACGAAGGACTGCCGCCAGATCGCCACCAGGGTTGGGAGATGCCGGAAGATCGGCTCGCCATGCGCATAGCGGCCAAGCGGCGCGCTGGGATCGGAAACCGAGCCTGGGAAATTCTCGACCAGCAGCACGGCCGAACCGGACGGGATCGATACGGACGCCCGCTCGATCGCATCGACGTCGCGCTGGCGCTCGATCCAGATGCCGCCGATCCAGGCCGCGCGCGTCAGCACCGCCAGCAGCATGACGACGAGTGCGAGGGCCTGTCCCCTCGCTGAGGCGGGAATCTGAGGCCGGACCGATGCCGCCATCATGAGCCCCGCCATGGCCGGCAGCCGCTTGTCGATGAAGCCTGTGCCGGCGGCGAAGGACGGCATGAAATGGCTGAGCACGAACAGGATCACGCTCATGCCGAAAAGGCCCACATGCATATCGATCCGGCGGCGCCAGAGCGCATAGAGCGGCACCGAGGCGACAACCGCAACCACCAGGAGATCGGCCCAGAGATCGTAGGTCTTCAGCGGCGTCAGCATGATGGAGAGATGTTCGAGCACCGTCGGATGCGGAAAGGATATCGCGCTATCGGTGAAGCGGGCGCCCTCGCCGGCCGCGGCATTGACGTGCGCGCCCGGCAGTTTCGGCGCAAAGGCGACCAGCAGCACGGCCGGAACGAGGCAGGGCCACGAGGCGCGGATCATCAGCTTCAGGCTCGCCCGGCGAGAGGCGGGGGTCGCCAGGGGCGCACGGCTCGGCCCGAAGGTCATCGCCGCCAGCAGGAAGACATAGAAGACGAGCGCGAAGACGTGGACGGTCATGATACCGGCAGCCAGCAGGAGGCGGATCGCTGCGACCTGCCAGGACGACCGGGATGCGAGCCTGACTTCGAGAGCCGCAGCCAGAAGAGCCAGGCCCAGGCCGATCTGGAAGCTGAGCAGGCCTCCGACGATCACGAAATTCCACGCGAACATGACCGCTGCGACGTGCCACCAGTGCCAGCCCCGATAGAGCGCGCGGTTGAGCGCGATGACACCGACCGGAGCGCTGACAAGCGCAAGCGCAACCAGCAGCGATCCGACGATCTGGGCGGGGAACAGCTTACCGAGCAGAACCGCCAGCAGGTCGATCCCGATATTGGTCCAGGCCAGTGACCAGTCGGCCTTGTAGATCGTCGCGAGCGGCGTGCCCTCGGCCAGGCCGAGCAGAACCCAGATCCGCACGAAGTGGTTGGGGAAATCCCAGAGGATCGGCATCCGTACAAGCGCGACGGGGAGGACCACGGCTGCGAAGGCTACGGCAAGCGCGAGGATCACCGGCCCCGGGGCGCCGTTGCCGCGATCGGCAGGGCTCGTCATTTTCGTCCTCGCATTTGCACTTGAGCTCTATCGCTTCTCGCGCGCATCCGGCGCAGGTTCGCCGGGTGCGAAAATATACCGCGACATCGCGAAATTGGCGGCCATGCCGACCAATATGGAGATAACCTTCGCGAAATAGGGCGAAGCACCCAGCCCGATAGCCGCGACCAGCACCAGGGAGGTCAGAGCCAGCTGGATCGCCACGGTCACCGCGAACAAGGCGGCGATCCGCCAGTGCATGATATCGCGCAATGGCCGGCCGAAGGTCAGCGTGCCGTTCATCAGGAAGCTGTTAGCCGTGCCGCATGCATAGGCGACGATATGGGCCGGCAGCGGCGCGACGCCGAAGACACGGAACAGCACCGCGAACACCGTGAAATCGACGAGCGTGTTGACGACACCCACACCGGCAAAAAGGCCGAACTGCCGGATAGCCCTGCCTGCTGTCATGCTGTCAGCCGGCGACAGCGCGAATAGGAGCAACGGCGCCGGTTGCGTGATCGCTCGCCACCGAATGCACGGGTGCCACGTAGTTCGCGAGCAAAGCCTGCCGCCATGGCCCATCGGCGTCCACGGCGCGCGACGGCACGCGCGTCTCCTGCCCGCGAGCCTGCACGGCGTCGATGAGATATTGCGGCCGATGCTTGGATTCCGCCACCAGGCGCCCGAGATATTCGCCGATGATGCCGAGCACGACGAGTTGGACCGCCGACAGCCCGGTGACCGCAATGATCAGGCTCGTCCAGCCATCGACCACCTGACCTCGCCCCCACTGCGCGAGGCTGTAGACGAGAAGCGCGAGCGCGAAGCAGGCCGTCAGAGAACCGGCCCAGGTGGCAATGCGCAGCGGCTTGACCGAGAAGGCGGTGATCGCGTCGGCCGCGAACCGCACCATCTTGCGCAGGGAGTATTTGGTGGTGCCGGCGAAGCGCGCGTCCCGCTTGTATTCGAGGGGAACCTGACGGCCGCCGATCCAGGTCACCAGCCCCCGCGTGAAGCGATGCTGCTCGGGCATGGCGACGAGGAGATCGACCACGCGGCGGTCCATGAGGCGAAAGTCACCGGCATCGACGGGGATATCGATGGACGAGATCCTGTCCAGCAGGCGATAGAAGATGGCCGCCGAGGCGCGCTTGAAAACCGTCTCGCGCTCGCGTTCCAGCCGCTTGCCGTAAACAACCTCCGCGCCGTCATCCATCAGGTCCATCATGTCGCGCAGGAGCTCCGGCGGATCCTGCAGGTCGGCATCGATCAGGAGGACGCGTCGACCCGATGACAGCGAAAGGCCTGCCGTCACGGCCGCCTGGTGACCGTAATTGCGGCGCAGCTTGACGCCGACCGTGCGCCCGCCGTCACCGGAGAGCTGCTGGATGAGCGCCCAGCTGCCGTCTTTCGAGCCGTCATCGACGATGATCAGCTCATAGTCGTCGCCCACGGCCGCGCGTGCGCTCTCGCTCGCGCGCCGATGGAACTCAACGATGGTCTCTGCTTCATTGTAACAGGGAGCGACGATCGACAATCGCGGCGTCGGGTCGACTATCAGATTGTGCTGGATCATCGGGAGGGCATTACTTTACGGAGCGTACGTTCCGTCTTGTATCGATCACAAGTCCGAACTGGCAACCCATTTGAGGAAGCCGCCGCGAAAGTCTGATGTTCCGTTTCGTCACACCCGCCGGATCAACTTTGACAAGGCCGTCCACGGCAAGCCCACCAGCGAAATGCCCATGTCTATAATGCCCACGTCTGCAATGCCCACGTCTGCACTGATCCTTCGTGCCGCGCGCGCTCAGGACATTCCCGCCATCACCGCCATCTACGGCCCGAACGTTCGGGACGGGATCGCCTCGTTCGAATACGAGCCGCCGGACGAGGCCGAGATGGCCAAGCGTCAGGCCGCAATCCTCGGTGCCGGCTATCCTTATCTCGTCGCGGAACTGAACGGCGTCGTTGTCGGCTATGCCTATGCCAGCGCCTACCGCACGCGGCCGGGCTATCGCTTCGCCGTCGAGAACTCGGTCTATGTGTCGCCCACCGCTCAGGGCAAAGGCGTCGGCAAGGCCTTGCTCGACCGCCTCATCGACGAATGCGCACGACAAGGCTACCGCCAGATGATCGCGGTCATTGGCAACCTGAGCAATGCCGGCTCCATCGCCCTGCACCGGGCTGCCGGCTTCACCGTCGTCGGCGTTCTGCCCTCCATCGGCTGGAAGCTCGGCCGCTGGGTCGACTGCGTGCTCATGCAACGCGCGCTCGGCGAGGGCGAGACGACCCCGGCGGAATAGCCTCGCCAACGGCATCAGCGAAGCCGGCAATTCGGCTCACTGAGCTAATTTTGTTGGCGCGCGCCCGGTTTTGGTGTTCCCTTAGGGAATGCCGCGTGCGCCGCCGACGTGCGGGCAATCGCCATTGCCTACGGTCACGACTTGACGATCGCCGCAGCACGTTTCCGGCCCAGCGCCGCTTCGCAAATGGACGTGGTCGGGGTGGGCCGGATTCCCGAAGCCATTGCCATGCGGATGATGCGGTTCGCCGCGCTGGCCATCGTCTGGTGCCTCGCTCTGGCGGCAACGGCTCCGGTGGCAGGAGCGACCGAGGGCGCCCGGTTCGTCGGGCCGATCGCCGATCACCTGCTCGACCGCTCCGGCCGGCTTGGCATCGCAGAAATGGCCGCGCCCGACGCGACCTTCACCGCAGCCGACGGCACGCGCGCCGCCAATTACGGCCCCTCCCCGTCGCCGAATGCGGCGCTCTGGCTCCGCATCGCGGTCCCGGCCGTGACGGACGGCTCGGGCGACGACAGGGTATTCGCACTCCGCGAGCCGCGCGTGCGCGCCATGACGCTCTTCGTCCCGGCACCCGAGGGCTGGCGCATGCTGGAATGGCGGACCGGGCAAATTGCGACGGGATCGGCATGGCCGACGCGCTATCCCGCGCTGAGCCTGCCAACCGGGGAGGTCGCAGGGCGCACGGTCTATCTGCGCATCCAGACGCCGTCGTCCATGCGCGCATCGCTCTGGCTGCATTCGGATGCGAATTTCCTCAGTGCCTATGCCACGGAGAACCTGCTCTTCGGCATCGCCTTCGGTGTCCTCGCGGGCCTTGCCATCTATCTGGCGGCCGCCGGGATCGTCGCGGGGGACGCCGTTTCGGGCGCGCTGGCCGCGCTCGTCCTCGCCTATCTCGGCTACGTGCTCGGCGATCAGGGGTTCGTCGAGACCTTCATCTGGCCCGGAGCTGTCATGGCCGGGCGCGTCCTGTCGTTCGGTGGAACCTTCCTGATCTTCGCGGCCATGCTCGTCTTCGCGCCGCTCTTCCTGCAAACGCGGCAACATTATCCGAAGGTCGCGGCCGTTGCGCGCGGTGCGGCCGTCGCCGCGCTGTTGCTGGCGCTCGCGGCCGTCGTCTCGGTCGCCACCGGCAGCACGCTCCTGCGGAAATTCGTTGCCCCCATCGGCATAGCGTCGATCGCCGGCTGCCTCGCCCTCGCCGCGCTCACCTGTCGCGTCGACCGCCGCCGCGCGCTCGTTTTCATCCTCTGCTGGGGACCGATGTTCGCCGGCGGATCGCTGCGCATGCTCCACGACGTCGCACCCGCCATCGGGGCCAATCCCCTCGCGATCAACCTGACCTATCTCTCCGCATGCCTGTCCCTGCTCCTCTCGGGCATTGCCAGCGCCGTCGACCTGCAACGGCGCGAGCGGGCTGCCCGCGAGGCAGCGGAGGAAGCCGCCATCCGGCTCCGCACCTTCGCCGAAAGCGCCTCGGACAGTTTCTGGGAATGCGACGGCCGGGGGATGGTGACCTTCGCCTCGGGGCCGACATGCCTTGCCATCGGGCTACGCCCGGGCGTCATGCTGGGCGAGGTGCTCGCGCGTGACCCCTCGGCCGCCGGGATCGATGCGGGAGCGAATTTCGCGGCTGCCCTTGCCGGTGGCAGCGATTTCGCCGCCTCCATCGCCCTGCGCGATGCCTCCTCGCGCCTCGACCAACGGCTCGTGCGCTTTCGCGCCAAGCCCGTCGGCACCGAGCCGGGACTGCGCGGCATCGCCTCGGACGTCACGGGGCAAGTCGCCGCGGAGGAGCGTCAGGCGCAGCAGCGCAAGATGGCGGCCATCGGCCAGCTCGCCGGCGGCCTGGCGCACGAGATCAACAATCTGCTCCACCCGATCGTCAATCTGTCGCGCCGCGTGGCCAGCGATTTCGCCCCGGCCGACGAGCGGCGGAAATTTCTCGACATCGTCACCGATTCCGGCCGGCGCGCGTCCGCCATCGTCTCCGGCCTGCTGACGAGCGTGCGTCCGCCTGCCGACCCGCAGCACCGGGCGCGGCTCGGCCCCTCGCTCGCGGGCGCCGTGGAAAACCTGCGCAGCATGCTGCCCGACAAGATCGCTCTGACGTTCGAGGCGGATGCCGAGCCGGGACCGATGGTGGACGCGAACGAGGCGTTCCAGATCGTCGCCAATCTCGTCGCCAATGCGATCTACGCGACGCGGGGCGGCGGGCGGATCGCCGTGCGCTTCAGGCGGTCGGACCCGGCGGGCTTCACGCTGTCCGTCGAGGACGACGGCGAGGGCATGGACGAGGACACGCGCCTGCGCGCCATGGAGCCCTTCTTCACGACCAAGCAGCCCGGCGAGGGGACAGGTCTCGGCCTGCCCATCGTCTACGGCATTGCCCGGTCCTGGAACGCCGCCATCGACATCCAGTCCCAGCCGGGCATCGGCACGCGCGTGACGATCGCCATTCCCGATGCCACGCTGCCAGCCAAGGACAGAGAACATGCCTCAGAGGGCTGAAATCCTGATCGTCGACGATGTCGAGGCGGTTCGCATATCCCTCGCGGCGGCGGTCGCAGCCGCAGGCTATCGTGCGACCTGCGTCGCCTCCGGTCAGGAAGCGCTCGATGCCCTTGCCGCGAAACGCTTTGCCGTCGCCGTCACCGACATCTGGATGCCCGGCATCGACGGGCTGAAGCTCATCAAGGCGATCCGCGAGAGCAACCGCGATCTGCCTATCCTCGCCATGACCGGCGGCGGCCCACGGCTGACCATCGAGACGGCCGGATCGCTCGCGGAGGTCTGGGGAGCGGAGCGCGTCTTCGTCAAGCCGTTCGACGAGGACCAGCTTATCCAGGCGATCGAGGCGATCGTCGCCCGCAACCCCGCGCACTAACCCACCGCGTCGTCGCCCGTCTCGGGTTCCCCCGTCGACTGCAAGGCCAGCACGACCTGTTCGAGGGCCACCGCAAAGGCCTCCCTCTCGCGGTCGCTCAGCTGGTCGAGCGCGACGACGATGGTCCGCAGCGGGTCGCTCTCCAGAATGGCCCGGCCGGCATCCGACAATTCCAGCAGTTCGGCGCGGCCGCGTCCGGCCGATCCCGCCTTGCGAAGCAGGCCCTTGGCGATCAGCGTCCGCACCGTCCGCGAGACAGGCCCGAAAGCCATGCCCTGGAACCGCGCGAGATTGATCGCCGTGCACTGGGCACGATCGGCCGCGGAGAAGTAGCGGAGAGCGGTCCACTGCGCCGGAAACAGCCCGTGGCTGTGCCCGGAGGAATGCAGCGCCCGCGTCGACTGCTCGAACAGCCGGGCCAGCGAGTCGGTGCGGATGAACTGTCTCGCCATTTCCAAGAACAATCTGCGGGGCGCCTGACGAATCGGCCCCGCTTCCGGGCCCGACAATGCGCCGCCCGCATATGGGTGTCATCCGCGCGTCAGCCAAGGATCCACGCGCATAGTGAAATGCTCGCTGCACTCCGAGAGGTTCGCCGCGTCATGGCGAGTTCAGGAAGAGCCGTCATGCAGACCCGCACCAGACGACGCAGCCGAGGCGCAAAAGCGCCCTCGATTGGCGCAGGCGTTGTTTCCCCGCGCCACGCGTTGTATCCATCGGGATCGAACGCAACCGCTCCCCTGCACAGGAAACGGACCGATGAAGATCAGCGCGCGCAACCAGCTCAAGGGCAAGGTCGTCGAAATCACCAAGGGCGCGACCACCGCCCACGTGAAGATCGACATCGGCGGCGCCATCGTCACCTCGGCCATCACCAATGCGGCAGTGGACGAACTGAAACTCGCCGTCGGACAGACAGCCTATGCGGTCGTCAAGGCGTCCGACGTGATGATCGCCGTCGACTGACGGCCATGGTGCGCGAGAACGAGATCAGGGCGGGCGAGGTCGCGGTCGAGATGCCGCCCGCCACCGATGCCGGCCTCGTCTTCATCGGCACCATCCGCACGCCCTGGACCTCGCGGCTCGAATGCCCGCGGCAGGGGCGCGAGGACGGCCCCGCCTGTCGCATCGAGCTGTTCGAGCCCTGGGCCGAGGGCCTCGACGGGGTCGCGGCCTACGAGCGCCTCGAAGTGCTCTACTGGCTCGACCGGTCGCGCCGCGACCTCGTTCGCCAGAGCCCGAAGAACGACGGCTCGGCGCGCGGCACCTTCTCTCTTCGCTCCCCCGTCAGGCCGAACCCGATCGGCACGTCGGTGGTGCGGCTGCTGCGGGTCGAAGGTGCGGTTCTTGAGGTCGCTGGCCTCGATTGCCTCGACGGCACGCCGCTCATCGACCTGAAGCCGGACCGCAGCCTGTTCCGCCCGCTCGCGCCGCCCCAGAAGGGCGATTTCGAGACGGCCTGAGGCGATAAGCCCTTTCAGGTCGCCGGGGCGGCGTGCCAGACTCCGCCGCACCATCGCGCAGACGGGACAAAAGGGCGTCGCCATCATGCCCGCCATCGACCGCCGACTGATGATCGCAGGCGCAAGCGCGACGCTCGCCGCGCCCGCCCTTGCCCGCACGCCCTTTGTCATCGATGGCGCGGGACGGCGGGTGGCGATCCCGGCCAGTGTCGAGCGCGTCTTTCCGGCCGGTCCGCCCGCGGCGATCCTGCTCTACACGCTGGCCCCGGATCTTCTCATCGGCTGGCCGCGCGCGAACCGGCCTGAGGAGCGAGAGTTCCTCCTGCCCGAGATCGGCTCCCGCCCCGAAGTCGGCCGCATCACCGGGCGCGGCAACACCGCCAATCTCGAACTGGTTCTGGCGCTGAAGCCGGACCTGATCCTCGACGCCGGCTCCGTGCGCCGCACCTTCGCGGAACTGGCCGACCGCGTTCAGGAGCAGACCCGCATTCCCTATGCGCTGCTCGACGGCAGCTTCCATGCGACCGCCGGCACCTACCGCACGCTCGGCCAGCTCACCGGCCGCGAGCGCCGCGCCGCCCAGCTCGCGGCCTGGTGCGACGACACGATGGGTTCGCTCGTCTCGCGTATCGAAAAGGTGCATGCGGACAGCCGCCCGCGCGTCTACTACGCCCGCGGCCCGCGCGGCCTCGAAACCGGCCTTGCCGGCTCGATCAATGTCGAGACGGTCGAGTTCCTCGGCGCGGTCAATGTCGCGCGCGGCGCGGCGGGCTCGGGCCTTGCCAATGTCTCACTGGAACAGGTGCTCGCCTGGGACCCGGAGGTGATCGTCACCATCGACCAGACTTTCGCGGCAAATGTCCGCTCCGACCCGGCCTGGGCCGGCGTCCGGGCCGTGCGCGACGGCCGTGTGCATCTCTCGCCGAAACTGCCCTTCGGCTGGGTCGATTTCCCGCCTTCGGTGAACCGCATGGCCGGCCTCTGGTGGCTCGCCAAACTGCTCTACCCCTCGCTGTTCCCCGAGGACATCCGCGCCCTGAGCCGCGATTTCTACACGCTGTTCTATCAGGTCACGCCGACCGATGAGCAGCTCGACCGCGTGCTGGAAGGGCGCGGCTGATCATGCAGGCACGCGCCCTCGGCGGCAGCGCCATTGCCTTTGCGGTGCTGGTGATCGGCGTTGCCGTGGCCTTCTCCGTCGGCCGGTTCCCGGTGACCCTGCCCGAGCTTGCGGCGGCGCTCTGGTCGCGGATGACCGGCACGCCCTCCGGCCTGTCTCCGTCCGTGGAAGCCGTGGTCTTCTCGATCCGCGGTCCGCGCGTCGTCGCCGCGCTTGCCTGCGGCGCGGCGCTGGCGATTGCCGGCGCGGCCTTCCAGGGCCTGTTCCGCAATCCGCTGGTCTCGCCCGACATCCTCGGCGCCTCGTCCGGCGCCGCGCTCGGCGCGGTGCTCGGCATCTTCCTGTCCTTCGGCATTTTCGGCATCCAGGCCGCGGCCTTTGCCGGCGGCCTCCTCGCGGTGGCCGCCGTCTATGCGGTCGGCTCGACGATCCGCTCCGGCGACCCGATCCTGACGTTGGTGCTGACCGGCGTCGTCGTCGGCGCACTGCTCGGCGCGGGCGTCGGGCTGATCAAGGTGCTCGCCGATCCCTACAACCAGCTTCCGGCCATGACCTTCTGGCTGCTCGGCAGCCTGTCGGCCGCCAATGCGCGCGACCTCGTGCCGCTGATCGCGCCCGTCATCCTCGGGGCGGTGGTGCTGATGGCGCTGCGCTGGCGGATGAACGCCCTGTCGCTCCCCGAGGAGGAGGCGCGGGCGCTGGGCCTGCCGACCGGCCCGCTGCGTCTCGCCATCGTCGCGGCGGCAACGCTGGTGACGGCGGCGAGCGTCGCCGCCGCCGGCATTATCGGCTGGGTCGGGCTGGTCGTGCCGCATCTCGCCCGCTTCCTCGTCGGGCCGGATTTCGGTCGCCTGATCCCGGCCAGCGCCATGCTCGGCGGCGGCTATCTCCTGCTCATCGATACGCTGGCCCGCACCGCCGGGCCGGTGGAGGTGCCGCTCGGCATCCTCACGGCCGTCATCGGCACGCCCTTCTTCATCTGGCTGCTCGCCACCGCGCGTGGAGGCTGGTCATGAGCCTCGCCGCGGAAAGCCTTGCCTTCGGCTACCCGCGCCATGCGGTCGGCCGCGACGTCACGCTCGCCATCGGCTCCGGCGAGGTTCTTGCCCTGCTCGGCCCCAACGGCGGCGGCAAGACGACCCTGCTGAAGACGCTGCTCGGCCTGATCCCGCCGCAGGGCGGCGCGGTGACGCTCGACGGCCGGCCGCTCGCGGCCTTCTCCATCCCCGAGCGCGCGCGGCTCATCGGCTATGTGCCGCAAGCCCATGGCGGCACCTTCGCCTTCACCGCCTTCGAGGTCGTGCTGATGGGCCGCACGGCCCATGGAGGGCTTTTTGCGCGGCCGACGGCCCGCGACCGCGAGATTGCGCTGGCCATGCTCGACCGGTTGGGCATCGCCCAACTCGCCGAACGCCCGACCACGATGATCTCGGGCGGGGAGCGGCAGCTTGTCCTGATCGCCCGCGCGCTCGCGCAGGAGCCGCGCTTCGTCGTCCTCGACGAGCCGACCGCCAGCCTCGACTTCGGCAATCAGGGCAAGGTGATGCGTCAGGTCCGCCGCCTCGCTGCCGACGGCCTCGGCGTCCTGTTCACCACCCACGACCCGAACCAGGCGCTCGGCCATGCCGACCGCGTGGCGCTGCTGCGCGGCGGCGGCGTGATCGCGGCCGGGCCCGCGCGCGAGGTGCTGACGGCCGAGCGTCTCGCCGCGCTCTACGGCGCCCCGGTCGAGACGGTCGTGGAGAGCGGCGGGCGCACGGCCTTCCTGCCCGGATAGCCCCCCGAGCGGCTTGGCTTTCGTCTCGCGGATCGCGGGGAACGCCTGCCGACGAGCACGGCCGCGGAATCGAACGAACGCCTGCGCGCGGTGTTGCAAAATCCCGGACCTGCGGCTACAAGGCGCGCGCATTGGCCGCGGTAGCTCAGCTGGTAGAGCACATCATTCGTAATGATGGGGTCGGGGGTTCGAATCCCTTCCGCGGCACCAGTTTTCCAAGTAGCTCGATTGGATCGACGGATCGTCCTGCCAGAGGCGGGCGAACGGGGCGTCCTCATGCTTCAGGGCTGGAAGCTCGCCCGAAAAGGGCCGGCCAGGCGCCTGCGCTGCAAGATCAGACCCATACATCGCTCCGCACCAGGATTCTGCGGCGCCTGCGCTGAGTGAGAAGACAGCTGGCGCCGCTGCATGGCATTTGACCCTCCAGAATGGGCGAAAAGCCCGTCTTGTGGGTGGGGCGGTCGGCTATGCGTATGCGGCTGGGGGAAAAGAGGCGCGAAACGGCGCTCGCCGTTCAGATGCCGTCGGGTGCGCCCATGCTGCCGGCAGCGCCGGATGCCATGGCGCGGCACCGGCTGCGCCGGTCCGTCTCGGCCATCGCCATTCTGGCCGGCCTCGTGCAGGCCGGCGGCGCGGCGCGGGCGCAGACGCTACCCACCGGCGGAACCGTTGCCAGCGGCACTGCGACCATCAGCAGCCAGCAGCCCGCGACGCTGACGATCAACCAGACGTCCCAGCGCGCCGTCATCAACTGGAACGCCTTTTCCGTCGGACAGGGCGGCACCGTCACCTTCCAGCAGCCGAATGCCGATTCCGCGACGCTGAATCGCGTCACCGGAACCACGTCCTCGACCATTGCCGGCCATATCCAGGCGAACGGCCAAGTCTATCTGATCAACCCCAACGGCATTCTCATCACGCGCAGCGGCACGGTCGACACGGCCGGCTTTACCGCCTCGACGCTGGACAGTGCCGACAGCGATTTCATGGCCGGCCGCCGGCGCTATACCGGCTCCGGCCAGTCGGCCGGCGTCACCAACCAGGGCCGCATCCGCGTGCGGGGCGGCGGCGATGCGGTGCTGATCGGCGGGCGCGTCGTCAACGAGGGCACCATCTCGGCGCCGGGCGGGCGGGTCGGCCTCGCCGCCGGCGAAAGCGTCTCGGTCGATGTCGAGGGCGACGGCTTCCTCACCGTATCCGTGCCCTCCAGCGATCCCGACCGCACCCGCGCCCTGATCAGCCAGACCGGCCAGATACGCGCGCGAGGCGGGCGCGTGGAGGCGCGCGCGGCAACCTCCGCGGATGTCGCCCGCGCGGCGATTCACCTCGGCGGCTCGATCGAAGCAGGCGGCGCTGCGCCCACGGCGAACGGTGTGCGCTTCGGCGATGCCGGCATCGTTCGCACGCCGGACGCGAACCGCGTCGCGGCACGGCATGGCACGGGACTGGATGGCAACCGGCGCGCTGCTCGTCCGACCCGGCCGGTGGGAAGCAACGGCGTGGCGGCCCGGCGCTCCGGCGGAACGGTCGTCGTGGATGGCGGAGCAGGCGGTTCGGTGGCCGTCACCGGCCGCGTCAATGCCTCGAGCACGACCACGACCGGCGGCGCTATCACCGTCACGGGGCGCGCGATCGATCTGTCAGGCGCCCGGCTCGATGCCTCCGGCGCGACCGGCGGCGGCCAGATCAGGATCGGCGGCGACTATCAGGGCACCGGTTCGCTTCAGCGCGCGGAGACCCTGACCGTCGATGCCGCGACCACCATCCGGGCCGACGCCACCATTCGGGGAGACGGCGGCCGGGTCATCCTCTGGTCCGATCAGGCGACCAGCTTTGCCGGCATGATCTCGGCGCAGGGCGGCGCATTGGGAGGCGACGGCGGCTTTGCCGAGGTGTCCGGCAAGGCGACGCTCGCCTTCACCGGCACTGCGGACCTGCGGGCCACGCACGGCCGGTTCGGCACGCTGCTGCTCGACCCCTACAACGTCACGATCTCGAACGATGCGGACTCGAGCCAGTCGGGCTTCACCGCGACCGGCGACGACAGCGTCATCAACGTCACGACGCTGCAGAACCAGCTCGCACTCTCCAATGTTACGATCTCCACGGGCTCCGGCGGGACGCAGGCCGGCGACATCACCGTGGCAGCGCCCATCGTCTGGTCGTCTCCCACCGTCCTGACGCTGAGCGCCTACCGATCCATCGCGGTCAACGCCAACATCTTCGTGAGGGGCGCCGGCGGGCTCGCCTTCAACACCAACCAGGGCGGAACTGGCGGCGCGCTGTCGTTCTCGATGGGGTCCGGCGTCAACTTTATCGATGCGACGCCGCATACCGGCCAGTCGCTGTCGATCAACGGCAACGCCTACACGCTCATCTACGATGTCAACGAGCTGCAGGCGATCAACACCAACCTGAGCGGCCGCTTCGCGCTGGCTCGCCCGATCGACGCAGGTCCGACGGGAAGCTGGGATGGAGGCTTCGGCTTCGTTCCGCTCGGCATGAATAGCAGCGGCACAGTCCAGAATGGCGGCCAGGGGTTCACCGGCACGTTCGAGGGTCTCGGCAACGTCATCTACAATCTGACGGTCAGACGGCCCATGGACAATTTGGGGCTGTTCGGCCGGGTTGGGCCGGTCGGCAGCATCAGCAATGTCGGCCTCCGCAACGTCACGATCAACGGCCAGACGAGTACCGGGGCGCTCGTCGGCAGCAATTCCGGCATCATCACCCGCAGCTGGGCGGACGGGCGCGTCGGAGGCCTCAGCAACACCGGCGGCCTCGTCGGTCACAACGCCGGGACCATCACCCAGTCCTTCTCCGACGCCGGCGTCATGGCGCGGGACTACAACAGCGCCGGCGGGCTTGTGGGCCACAATGACGGCACGCTCTTGCAGGTCTACGCGACAGGCGCGGTGGTGGGTGGTCAGTATGTCGGCGGTCTGGTCGGCACGCAGGGCTGGTCAGGCTCCATCAGCCAGGCCTTCGCCATCGGTGCTGTCGGCGCCACGCCAAGCTCAAGCTCGGCCGGCAGCCTCATCGGCCGGAATCTGGGCGGCGTCAGCATCACGGACACCTTCTACGTTCCGGAGCTCTCTGGGCGCGGCTCCTCGGTCGGCACCTCTCTGACACTGTCCCAGTTCCTGACCGGCGGCCCGCGGGTCGGCTTCGCCGGCGGCACCGGTGGGATCATGCCCCACCTCGCCAGCTTCTATCCGAACGGCGCCGAGATGATCTCGGGCGTCGCCTACAGGGATCTCGGCCTCAATCCGCTGGTCTCCGGTGTCCCGCAGCCGCACTACGCGAAGAACAATGCCTACGTCGCGACAGTGATCGAAGGCGTCGAGTACGGCCGGGTGACCACCGGTGCGAACGGCGTCTATATGAAGCTGTTGCCGGCCGGCACCCTGGCGGATGGCGCGCGCATCCTGACATTTACCAACGCAGACACCAGCACCGACAGCCCCGGCACCACCAATGCGGGTCGCTACACTGTCGGCACGGGTTCGAGCACGCTCTCCGGCTTCGACATCTACGGCAACATCCTGACCGCCCAGACCTCGGCGACGCTGCTCTCGCAGGCCTCGATCGATGCGAGCGGAGCGGCCGGGTCCAGCCCGACAGGTCTGGCGGCGCTCGCCGGAACCACGGGTCGCGGCCTGATCGCGACGGGATCGAGCTTCACCATCGACGTCGCGCAGAGCCTCGACGCGCAGAGCCTGTTCGTCCGGACCGGGAGCGGCGCGACGCTGACCGTCGCCGCCGCCATCGACATCCGCAACGCCGGCAAGCTGGCGCTCGAATCCGGCGGTGCGTTGGCGATCAACGCGAACATCACATCCTATGGCGCGGCGACCGTCTCGATCTCGAACGGCGCGGGCTACGACTACAGCTTCGGCAGCGGCGCCAGCATGTCGTTCTTCAATGCGAGCGGCGGCATCTTCACCTCTCTTCCCCCCGGCTTCGGCACATCCTACGAGGCGATCACCCAGCAATACCTGACCATCAATGGCACCAAGCACTGGCTGATCCACTCGAAGTTCCAGCTCGACGAGATCGATGGCCGCTATGCTCATCAGGGCGGAGGGGCAATCGGTGCCTATATCGGCACCGGCGGCAATTTCGCGCTCGCCTACAACATCGATGCATTTCATCATCAGGGTGCGCACAAGGAATCGCTGGTCACGACCTTCTCGGGAAGCTTCCACGGTCTCGGTCACACGATCAGCAATCTCAGCATCTCGACCAACGCGACCTATGCCGGTCTGTTCGGCAATGTGAACGGCGGCACGATCCGCGATCTCGGCATTACCGGCGGCAATATCACGGGATCTGGCAGCTATATCGGCTCCCTCGTCGGTTCCATGCAGAACGGCACGCTGCAGAACGTCTATTCCTATGCCTACGTGTCGGCCACTGGATCTGGGGCGTGGAGCGGTGGCCTCGTCGGCGCGATGACCACCAGTACGATCAGCAGCTCGCGGGCTTACGGGGCGGTGGCCGGCACGGATAACGTCGGCGGCCTCGCGGGTTTCATGACAGGCGGCCTGATACAGGATTCCTACGCAACAGGTAACGTCGGCTCGACCAGCAGTCTTTACGCCGGTGGACTGGTTGGCACGTCGTCCGGGCAGGTTCTGCGCTCCTTCGCCACGGGCAGCGTGACCGGCGGGGTCGTCGGCGGGCTCGTCGGTGTTCTGGATGTCTCTGGCACGATCACCCAGAGCTTCGCGCTGGGCGGAACTCTGGGCACCAACTTCGCCGGTGGGCTTGTCGGCCAGAATTTCGGTGCCGTGACCCAGAGCTTTGCTGCCGGCGTGGTCGTTTCCAACAACACGGCGGGCGGCCTCGTTGCGCACAACATTGGAACGATCGTCAACTCGTACTACGACGCGCAGACCACTGGTGCGGCCGGCGCGGGCACCGGCCTGACAACATCGCAGCTCCAGACCGGCGGGCTCGCATCGCTCGGTTTCGACGCCGCCGTATGGGGCGGCGGTACCGGCGGCCTCTATCCCTATCTCAAGGGCTTCTTCCCGGGCGGCGTTCAGGTCGTGTCGGGCACGGCCTACCAGGCCGACGGCACGACGGCCCTGGCGTCGACGTCCAGCGGCTTCGTCACCGTCTCGCTCGCGAGCGGCGGCATGGTGCGCAGCACGGCCGCGACCGGCGCCAACGGCTATTACTACATGCTGATGGCGCCCGGTACGGTCTCGGGATCGGCCGTCGCCTACACCACGGCCAATGCGGCGACCGGCGTCGAGAACAGCGCCATCGTACGGACCGCGACATCCGGCAATATCTCGGGCCTCGACATCCAGAACGGCTGGCGTTCGATCGCCGCAGACGGCTCGCTCACGTCTCTGTCGGCGGTGAATGCAGCCTTTGCCTCGGCCGTCACCGGCACGCCCGGCGCCGCGATGACGTTCAACAATCAGCGGGTCGACGTGACGGCTTCGAGCTTCATCGTCGATCAGGCCGTGTCGCTCGCCGGCACTTTCGCGCTGACATCGGGCGGCCCGGTCACACAGACGGCCGCCATCTCGGCGGGCGGGCTGTTGCTCCGCGGCGGTTCGTTCACGTTGACCAATGCCGGCAACCAGATCGGCACCCTCGCGGCCGACGTCACGGCGCTCAACTTCAGCAGCGCCGGCAACCTGACGATCGGCAACATCGGGAGCGTCGGCCTCACGACTGCCGGCATCGCGTCCAGCGGGGCCCTCTCCGTGGCGGCGGCCGGCAATCTCACCATCGCCGCGGACGCGACGGTGGCCGGCGCCTCGCCCGTCCTTTCGGCCGGCAACGCCTTCATCAACCTGCGCGGGGCCGACGCGGTCACCGCCACGTCCGGCCGCTGGCTGATCTACTCGGCCGATCCCGCGGGAAACACGTTCGGGGGCCTCGACAGCGGCAATACCGCGATCTTCGGCAGCACGCCTGCTACGCTTGCTCCCACCAGCATCAGCCAGACCGGCAACCGCTACATCTTCGGCGCGACCCGGACCCTGACCTTCACGTCCCGCGACGCTTTCAAGACCTATGGCGACGACGGCACCACGGCCCTGCAAAGCCGCTACACGGTGACCGGCTTCGATCCCGGCGTCAGCGGCGCCTATCTCGCCGACACCGCCGCGACGGCCTTCACGGGTGCCCCCGTTCTGACATCGGGCGGCACGGGCACGAACGCCAATGCCGGCTTTGCTTTCGGCGTCTCGATCGCACAGGGCACGCTGGCCTCGGCGTCTGGCTACGGCTTCAACCTCGTCAGCGACGGCTTCCTGATCGTCTCCCAGCGCCCCATCACGGTGACGGCGGATGGACAGAGCCGCGTCTACGGCGACAGCAACCCGTCGCTGACGTGGCAGATCACTTCCGGCAGTCTTGTCGGCAGTGACAGCCTGACGGGTGGGCTGGCGACAGGCGCGACCTCGGCATCCGGCGTCGGCACCTATGCGATCACTCAGGGATCGCTCGCCAATTCCAACTACGCCATCACCTATGTGGGCGCGAACCTCGCGATCACGCAGCGCGCGATCACGGTGACTGCGGACGGGCAGAGCCGCATCTACGGCGACGTCAACCCGGCGCTGACCTGGCAGGTGACCGGCGGCAGCCTCCTCTCCGGCGACAGCCTGACGGGTGGCCTGACAACGGCGGCGGACCACACGACCGGCGTCGGCACCTATGCGATCACTCAGGGATCGCTCGCCAATGCCAATTACGCGATCACCTATGTCGGCGCGAACCTCGCCGTCACCCAGCGCGCGATCACCGTGACCGCCGACGCCCAGACCCGCACCTACGGCGACAGCAACCCGACGCTGAGCTACACGGTCGGCGGGCTGGGCCTCGTCAACAACGATACGCTGGGCAGCCTGGAGACAGCCGCGGTCGGCACATCCAGCGTCGGCACCTATGCGATCACGCAAGGGTCGCTCGCCAATGCCAACTACGCGATCACCTATGTGGGCGCGAACCTCGCCGTCACCCAGCGCGCCATCACCGTGACCGCTGACGGCCACAGCCGCACCTACGGCGACAGCAATCCGACGCTGACCTACACCGTCGGCGGGCTGGGCCTCGCCAACAACGACACGCTGGCTGGCGGCCTCGAGACAGCCGCGACCACCACCTCCGGTGTCGGCAGCTACGCGATCACCCAGGGCACGCTGGGGAACAGCAACTACGCTATCACATATGTGGGTGCGAACCTCGCCGTCACCCAGCGCGCCATCACGGTGACCGTCGACGCGCAGAGCCGCACCTACGGCGACAGCAATCCGACGCTGAGCTACACAATCGGCGGGCTTGGCCTCGCCAACAACGACACGCTGGCTGGCGGCCTTGAGACAGCCGCGACCACCACGTCCGGCGTCGGGTCCTACGCCATCACGCAAGGCACGCTGGCGAACAGCAATTACGCGATCACCTATGTGGGTGCGAACCTCGCCGTCACCCCGCGCGCCATCACCGTGACCGCTGACGGCCACAGCCGCACCTACGGCGACGCTAACCCGACCCTCAGCTACCTGATCACCGCCGGCAGTCTCGTCAACAACGACACTCTGGCGGGCGGACTGGCGACCGACGCGACCGGCACGTCCAACGTCGGCACCTACGCCATCACGCAAGGCACGCTGGCGAACGGCAACTATGCCATCACCTATGCCGGCGCGAACCTCGCCGTCACCCCGCGCGCCATCACGGTGACCGCCGACGCGCAGAGCCGCATCTATGGCGACGCCAACCCGACCCTCAGCTACCTGATCACCGCCGGCAGTCTCGTCAACAACGACACCCTGGCGGGCGGACTGGCGACCGATGCGACCGGCACGTCCAACGTCGGCACCTACGCCATCACGCAAGGCACGCTGGCGAACGGCAACTATGCCATCACCTATGCCGGCGCGAACCTCGCCATAACCCAGCGCGCCATCACGGTGACCGCCGACGCGCAGAGCCGTCTCTATGGCGACGCCAACCCGACCCTCAGCTACCTGATCACCGCCGGCAGTCTCGTCAACAACGACACGCTGGCCGGTGGCTTGCAGACGAGCGCGACCAGCACGTCGGGGGTCGGCAGCTACGCCATCACGCAAGGCACGCTGGCGAACGGCAACTACGCCATCACCTATGCCGGCGCAAACCTCGCCGTCACTGCCCGCCCGATCACGATCACGGCCCACGATCTCGCCCGGATCTATGGCGAGACCAATCCCGAACTGACCTTCACGGTCGGTGGCAGCGGCCTCGTCAACGGCGACAGCCTGACGGGCTCGCTGGCAATGGCCGCCGATGTCACGTCGGGGGTCGGCGCCTACGCGATCAGCCAGGGCACGCTCGCCAACGCCAACTACACGATCACCGGCTTTTCGGGCGCAAGCCTGACGGTGACGGCACGCCCGGTAACGATCACCGCGGTCGACGTGACCAAGAACTTCGGCCAGGCCGATCCCGCCCTCACCTACATCCTCGGCGGCATGGGCCTCGTCAACGGCGACCATGTCACCGGCGGGCTGACGCGCGAGCCCGGCGAGGGCGTCGGCAGCTACGGCATCCTGCAAGGCACGCTGGCGATCTCGCCCAATTATCAGGTGACCTTCCAGCAGGGCCTGTTCACCGTGAACCCGGTGCCGACGCCCATCGCGATCGGACAGCTCGCAACGCTGTTCGCGCCGCCTCCCGCACCCCGCAGCGACGCGGCGGTGCTCGACGGGCTGTTCGCCGGCAGCGCCTATTGCCGGCCGCAGCCGACCGGCGGTCTCACCTGTCCATGACGAAGATGGCACCGGGCATGTTCTGCGTATCGCGTTCTTCCGCCGGCCTCGCCCGGCTGCGGCAGCGGCGCATCGCGCGCGCCGCAGCGGTGGCGATGCTTCTGGCGGGCTTCACCGCTCCTGCCGCCGCGCAGGCACCGTCGCCGGGTCAGATCGCGCCGCGAAGCCTTGCGCCCGACATCCAGCGCGCGCCGACGGGGGTCCTCCTGCCGGATGCATCGGCCGGACAGGTGCCGCCGGGAGCGCAGGGCGTGACGCTCCGCGTCGGCGCGGTGGTCGTCGAGGGCGGCGACCCCGAACTTGCTGCTGCCACGGAGGCCGCGGTCGCCGCGATCCGCGGTCGGACGGTGACTGTGGCCGCCATCTACGCCGCTGCCGCGGCCATCGAACAGGCCTATGCCGCCCGCGGCTATTTCCTCACCCGCGTCATCGTGCCGCCGCAGGATGCGCGGCACGGCGGCACGCTTCGGCTGCGCGTCGTCGAGGGCTTCATCGAGGCTGTCGACACGGGCCGCCTGCCGGACCGCGCAAGGCGGCGCGTCGACGCCATCACGACCGAACTGGTCGGTGTCCGCCGGCTGACACTCGGCCGGTTCGAGCGAAAGTTGCTGCTTGCCGGCGACGTGCCCGGACTTGCCCTGCGCTCGACGCTGGAACCGGGCCGGACGACCGGCGCCGTCCGGCTGGTCCTGCAGGGCGAGCACCGGCCGGTCGGCGCCGATCTCAGCATTGACAACTCGCTGCCCAAGTCGCTCGGCAGCACGTCGGCGACGCTCTCCGCCGCCTTCCAGTCGGTCGCTGGCGGCGGCGAACTCGTCTATCTCACGGCGTCCGGCTCGCCCTCGAACGGCTGGCTCGCATCCGAGAGCCCGCGCCGCCTGATCGCCGCAGGCATCATCCTGCCGATCGGCACGGACGGGCTGACGATCAATGCCGAGGCGACGCTGTCGGACACCCATCCGCGCACCGGGCCGGGAACGCTCGAGACCGAAAGCACGCTGCGCCGCCTCGCGCTGCGGCTGGCCTATCCGCTGATCCGCAGCCGCAGCACCAATCTCAACCTGCGCGCCGCGCTCGAATTTGCCGACGAACAGCAACGCGCACCGCTCTTCGACGTCACGCTTTACGATGATCGGCTGCGGCCGGTGCGGATCGGGGCCGACCTCACCCATGTCGTCGCCCTGACGGGCACGAGCATCAGCGCCGGTGTCGATTTCTCGCAAGGCTTCCACTGGTTCGGCAGCCGCGGCCGCAACCAGGCCACCTTCCTGCAGCCGCTGTCGCGGGCGCTCGGCAACGACATCTTCAGCAAGCTCGAAATCCGCGCCCGCCTGACGCAGGCGCTGCTGTGGAACTTCGCACTGGAGCTGAGCGGGCGCGCGCAATATGCGCTGACCGGCCCGCTCCTCAACAGCGAGCGCTTCACGCTCGGCGGGCCGCGCGGCCTCAGCGCCCTCGATTCCGGGCTGCTCGCCGGTGATAGCGGCTGGCTGGTGCGCGCGGAGCTGCAATATTCAGCCTTCATCCCGCCCGGCCCGGCAGGTCAAGGCATCATGACGCCCTATGTCTTCGGCTCGCGCGGGCAGGCCGTGAACCTGCGCCCGACTTTCCTGGAACGCCGCACGGTCGGGGCGACCAATGTCGGCCTCGGCGTCCGCACGACGATCCTGCCCACCGCGCTCGCCCTGTCCGCACGATCCGTCGAACTCGGGCTGGAAGGCGCCCGCCAGATCGCCGATGGTCCGGGCAATGACGGCTGGCGGGTCAACGCTAATGCCGCCTTCCGCTTCTGACGCCTATCCCGCGGCAAGCCCAAACCGCCAAACTGTGCCAGAGTAGCCCGATGATCACGCCCCGAATTCCAGTCGCCGTTCTTGCCGCCTTCGCCGCTTCGATCGCTGTCATGACGGCGGCGCAGGCCCAGGCTCCGCGCCCGCCGGACCGCCCGCTTCCCGCGCCAGCCGCGGCGCAGCCGGCGGCCGCGCTGCCGGGCGGCGCGACCTCGCTGCAGGAAACGCACGGAGACTGGGTGGTTGGATGCGTCGTTCAGGGCGCCGCCAAGCGTTGCGGCGTGACCCAGGAGCAGACGAACCAGCAGACGCGCCAGCGCGTGGTCGCCATGGAACTGACACCCGCCGGCGATCGGATCGAAGGCGTGCTGCTGCTGCCGTTCGGGCTCGTTCTCGATCAGGGGGTCGCGCTGCAGATCGACGATCAGGCGCAGGGTCAGACGCTGCGCTTCCGCACCTGCCTGCCCGGCGGATGCCTCGTGCCGCTCGGCTTCGATGCCCGCCAGACGGCAGCGTTGCGCGCCGGCACGGCGCTGAAGGCGCGGGTCATGCCGGATGGCGGCCAGCCGACGGTTCTCACCATTTCGCTGAAAGGGCTGGGGTCCGCGCTCGACCGCACCGCCGCCCTCGCTCGCTGACGGGTCCTCCCGCCACGCATCAGCGCGGCGGGATGAAGGGACGTCGCTTGCCGTCGCGCCGGGGCTGGGGCGCAGCCGTCCGCAGCGCGCGCATGATCCAGTGCCGCGATTCCTTCGGATCGATGACACCGTCGATCTCGAGGAAGGCGGCCATATTCACCGCCTTGCCGCGCTCGTAGAGCTCCGCGACATGCCGGTCATAGGTCGCCTTCTGCTCGGCAGGATCGGCGATGGCCGCGAGCTCGTTGCGATAGGCGAGACGTACCGCGCCTTCGAGCCCCATGCCGCCGAACTCGCCGGTCGGCCAGGACACGATGAAGACCGGCGCCTGGAACGAGCCGGCGGCCATGGCCTGTGCGCCGAGGCCGTAGCCCTTGCGCAGCACGATGGTCATCACCGGCACCGTCAGCGCTGCGCCCGTCAGGAACATGCGCGAGACGCGCCGCACCAGCGCCGTCTCCTCGGCGGGCGGGCCCACCATGAAGCCCGGCGTGTCGCAGAGATTGAGGACCGGCAGGCCATGGCCTTCGCAGAGGTCCATGAAGCGCGCAGCCTTCTCCGCGCCCTCGGCGTCGATGGCGCCACCGAGATGCTTCGGATTGTTCGCGATGAGGCCGAGCGGTCGGCCCTCGATGCGGATCAGGGCGGTGACGATGCCGATGCCGTGGGTGGGGCGCAGCTCCAGCACCGAGCCGGAATCGGCGATGAGGTCGATCACGGCGCGGATGTCGTAGGCGCGCAGCCGGTTCTCCGGGATCGCGGCCCGGAGGCGCTCCTGATCGGCGCAGTCCCAGCCCTCGACCGGCCCCTGGAAATAGGACAGGTACTGCTTCGCCGCGGCCACCGCAGCGGCTTCGTCGGCGACGAGAATGTCGACGACACCGTTCGGCACCTGCACCGCCATCGGCCCGACCTCTTCGGGCGCGAAGACGCCGAGGCCGCCGCCTTCGATCATGGCGGGACCGCCCATGCCGAGATTGGCGTTCTCGGTGGCGATGATGACGTCGCAGCAGCCGGCGACCGCTGCATTGCCGGCAAAGCAACGACCCGAAACGATGGCAACGGACGGCGCAACGCCGCTATGGCCGGCGAGCATGCGGAAAGTCGGCACGTCGAGCCCTGCGACGCCCATGTAATCGGTCTCGCCCGGACGGCCGCCGCCGCCTTCCGCGAAGACGACCAGCGGCAGGCGCTGCTCGCCGGCGAGGCGGAACATGCGGTCCATCTTCTTGTGGTTCATGAACCCCTGGGTGCCCGCGAAGACGGTGTAGTCGTAGGACATGACCATGCAGCGGGCCGCCTCATCGGCAAACCGGTCGCTATTGATCGAGGCGACGCCGCAGATCAGCCCGTCCGCCGGGCTCATCTCGCGCAGCGTCTCCAGCGAACGGCGGCGGCGCTGCGCCGCGAGCGCCAGCGCGCCATATTCGACGAAGGTGCCGTCGTCGCAGAGATCCTCGATGTTCTCACGCGCGGTGCGCTGCTTGGTCTTGCGTCGCCGCGCCACCGCCTTCGGGCGGCGGTGATCGGTCAGCGCGTCGTGCAGGTCCTGCACCTCTGCGAGGTCGGCGCGAATGCGGCCGGCGCCGGCGTCGGCAGCGTCGCCATCCTCCTCGGCAGCGATGTCGCCCGGCTCAACGAAGGCGAGCGCTTCGCCGACATCGACCTGATCTCCGGCCTTCAGCGGCAGCAGCCGCACGAGGCCGGCCATATCAGCCGTCACCACGTGCTCCATCTTCATCGCCTCGATGACCGCGACCTGCCGTCCCGCCGGAACGGCATCGCCCTCGGTGACATCGATCGAGACGATGCGCCCGCTCATCGGCGCCTTGACCGGTTCGGTTCCGGCGGGGCCCTCGGCAGCGGCCCGTCTCGCATCGACGGCACTGCCACTAGCCGGTGCAACGGTTCGGGCAATGCGGGGGGCCGCCGCCAGCCGCGCACCGTTGCGCTCGACGAAGGCGGTATCGAATTTGTCGGCAAGCACCTCGGTATCCGACAGCAGTGCCTGAAGCACGGCGATATTGGTCTCGACCCCGTCGATGCGGAATTCCGACAGCGCGCGGAACGCCCGGCCCGCTGCATCCGGCCAGCGGCCGGACGGCGCGAAGGCGATCACCTTGGCGAGCAGTGAATCGAAGGCGGTCGAGGTCCGGTAGCCGGCATAGCCGAACGTGTCGATGCGGATGCCCGCGCCGCCCGGCGGATCGAAGGCGGCGAGCGTGCCGCCGGTGGGCATGGCCTGCCCGTCGGCGGCCATCTTCTCCATGTTCACGCGCACCTGCACGGCCATGCCCGAGGGCGCGGCGGGCGCGCCACCGAGGCCGAGCGCGGCAAGCGTCTCGCCCGCGGCGAGGCGGATCTGGGTGGCGACAAGATCGACGCCAGTGATTTCCTCGGTGACCGTGTGCTCGACCTGAAGGCGGGGGTTGGCCTCCATGAAGACGAAGCGGCCGGCCGCCTCGTCGACGAGAAACTCGATCGTCGTCAGCGTGCGCACGCCCGCGGCGCGGCCGAGCTGGACGGCCGCGGCGATCATGCCGTCGCGCAGCGCAGCCGGCAGGCCCGGCGCGGGCGCGATCTCGACCAGCTTCTGGTGCCGGCGCTGGAGGCTGCATTCGCGCTCGAACAGGTGGGTGACGTTGCCGGCGGCATCGCCGAGAATCTGCACCTCGATGTGGCGGGCCGGCCGGATCAGTTCCTCGACATAGAGCGCATCGGAGGCGAAGGCGGCCTTCGCCTCGGACCCTGCGCTGCGGAAGGCATCGGCGAGTTCCTCCGCGCGATTCACGACGCGCATGCCGCGACCGCCGCCGCCCGCCAGCGCCTTGACCATGATCGGCCGCCCGCCATGGGCCGCCATGAAGGCCTGCGCCTCCTCGAGCGTCGTCGCGCCCGACGTTCCGCCCGCCAGCGGCAGGCCGGTCTCGGCCGCGAGGCGACGCGCCGCGGCCTTGTCGCCGAACAGCGCCAGCGTCTCCGGCGCGGGGCCGATGAACGTGATGCCCGCGCTCGCGCAGGCCCGCGCGAACTCGGCATTCTCCGAGAGGAAGCCGTAGCCCGGATGAACGGCGTCGCAGCCGGTCTTCACCGCAGCGTCCACCATCGCCGCGATGTCGAGATAGCCGGCCGCGCCCCGGCCCGGCAGCTCGACCGCCTCGTCGGCGCGCGCGACATGGAGCGACGCCCGGTCGTCCGGGGAAAAGACGGCAACGCCGGCAATGCCGAGATCGCCGAGCGCCCGCGACACCCGGATCGACACCTCGCCGCGATTGGCGATCAAAACTTTGCGGAACATGCTGCCTTCAATGGCTGGAGGATGGTTGCAGCGGATTCAGCCCGCGAGCTTCTCGCGCCGGACGGATATGCCGGCCGCTTCGCGGTCCCACGTATCGGTCGTGATCCCGTCCTTGCGGATCAGGTATTTTTCGACCTTGTTTGTGGGTGTCTTGGGCAGGTCGCCGACGACGCGAATGTAGCGCGGCACCATGAAATGGGCCATGCGCGGCGTCAGGAAGCCGAGCAGTTCGGCAGGGTCCAGCGAACGCCCTTCGGCCAGCGACACGGCAACGAGAATGTCGTCCTCGCCATGCGGGCTCGGCACCGCGACGGCGGCTGCCTCGCGGACGGCGGGATGGGCGCAGACCTCCAGCTCCACCTCGAAGGACGAGACGTTCTCGCCGCGCCGGCGGATAGCGTCCTTGAACCGGTCGACGAAGAAATAATTGCCGTCGGGATCGATGCGGAACGCATCGCCGGTATGAAACCAGCCGTTGCGCCAGGCGCTCGCGGTGGCTTCGGGATTGGCGTTGTAGCCGTGATTCAGCGCCCAGGGCGCGTCGGTGCGGATGACCAGTTCGCCGATCTCGCCGCGCGGCACCTCGCGGTCATGTGCGTCGACCAGCCGGAGCTGGACGCCGCGGCGGGGCTTGCCGCAGGTGGCGGCAATCGTCGGATTCGGCTCGGCGACCAGCGGGCAGGACACCTCGCTCATGTTGAACAGCGTGCGCGTGGTGACGCCGAAGCGCTCGCGGAAGGCGACGCCCTCGGGGCTCAGCGGAATAATGATGACGTTTTTCAGCGGCGTCGCGCGCTCGCCCTCGCGAACCGGCTCCTTCATCAGGAAGGAGGCCATGACGCCGAGCAGGATCACGGTCGTTGTCCCGGTCGCGGTGACCGTGTTCCAGAACGTGCGCGTGTCGAAGGCTTCCAGCAGCGCGATCGATCCGCCCGCGACCAGCATGGCATAGGTCGGCGCGGTACCGCCGACATGGAACATCGGCAGGTTGACCATGAAGCGCTCGTCCGGCCCGACGAAGGACACGCCCTCGCCATCCGAGGCCAGCGACGTCGCCATCGCGTGGAGATGCGCATAGGACGACAGCACGCCCTTGGACGGGCCGGTCGTTCCGGACGTGTAGATGATGCTCTGCGTGTCCCAGGGCTCGACGGCGCGCGCCAGCGGCAGCACCTCGCCCTCGCCCCTCAGGCGCTCCGCCGGCAGCATGTCGAGGCCGGCGACGAGACCGGCCGGGCCACCGAGCACCACCACCCGCTCGAGCGCCGCCCTGCCGACATGCGGGAGCCTGTCGACGAGGCCGGCATGGCCGACCATCAGCCGCGCGCCGGAATTGCGGATCACGTGTTCGAGGATGCCGCCGCGATAGGCCGTGTTGATCGGCACATAGACCGCACCGATATAATTGATCGCGAACCAGACCTTCAGGCCCTCGACGCCATTGGGCAGCCAGACCAGCACATGCTCGCCCTGGGCGACGCCGAGATCCTGCAGACCGCGCGCGATCGCCCTGATATCGTCGCGCAGCGCGCCGTAGCCGACGCCGCTGCCATCCGGCAGGACGACGAAGGGCTTGTCGGGCGTCGCCGTCGCATGGCGGTCGAGAAGGTCGCGCAGGACGCAGGCCTCCCGGCCGGGCACGCCGCTGGCAGTCATGGTCTCCTCCCTGTGCGCCCTTCAAAGGGTCTTCGGGGCCGGCTCCCTTCGCGAGGGTCCGATCGAGGGGCATGCTAAGCGGCGGACCAAATAAATCAATAGACCAAATAATTATTGTGCTCGTCCGTCCGGCTGATAGCATGAAGCCAACGAACAACAGCGAGCGCAATCGTCACCATGGCGCGAAAAGCAGCCGCAGGCCCGCCGACATCAGGACGGCAGACCCCTGCAACGAGAAAGCCGAAGGCCGCGGGGAAGAGCCCGGAGGCCAAATCCGGCGCGACCCTCGAGCCCGATAGAGCGGCCGAAGCGAAGTCGGCCGATGCCCCGAAGCGTCCGCCGGGCCGCCCGCGCAATTCCGAGCGCGACCGGCCGGACCAGACGCGCGACCAGTTGCTCGACGCCAGCATCACGCTCTTCGCGCGCTACGGTTTCGACACGGTGACTACCGGCCAGATCGCCGAGGCGGCCGGCCTGACGCAGTCCATGGTCCACTATCATTTCGGCACCAAGACGAAGCTCTGGCAGGAAGCGATGCTCCGGCTGATGCGCCGGCGCGGGCGGCTGTTCCGCGCAGCGCCGGCCGACCTTGCCGGGCTCACCCCGCTGGGCAAGCTCAAGGTGCTGACGCAACGCCTCATCGAGGCCAATGCCGCCAACCCGGACCATGTGCGGATCGTCGTCTACGAGGCGACCACGCGCAGCCCGCGGCTGAAATGGCTGGTCGACAATTTCCTCTCGCCCGGTTTCGGGGTCTTCGACCAGGCGGTGCGCGAGGCCATGGATGCCGGCGCCATACGCCGCGCGCCGGTGCATGACATCACCAATGCCGTCACCTCGGCCGCTTCGCTGAGTTTCGCGCTGCATGCCATCGTCAAGGACATGTACGGCGTCGATCTCGGTCAGGAGAAGGCGATCAACTCGTTCTCCGACACACTCATCGACATCCTGTTCGACGGACTGCTGGCCGCCCCCGTCCCGGCCGCGGCCGATGCGACGCCGGTTCGACGGTCGCGGGCGGCTCGTCCCGGCGCAGTCTGACGCCGCATCCCCCATCAGGCGGATGGCTACCGCGCACCAACAATCAATTGCTCTATTGATTTTTGTGCCGCCTGAGGTCAGCCTGCAGCCAACGACAAAGCCGGGAGGAAGGCGTGGAAGAGCGGGACTATCTCGCGATGGTGTCGTCCGTGCAGGACCGGCTCTGGCCGGCGGACCTGCCGCGCGTGCCGCAATACCCCTTCGGCGAGATCCTGCTGACCGATCACCTGCGCCGGTGGGCGGCGATCCAGCCCGAAAAGGCGGCGATCAACTTCTACGGCGCAATCACGACCTATGGCGAGCTCGACCGCCTGAGCGACGCCTTCGCGGCTCTCTTGGTCAGCCACGGCATCGCCAAGGGCGACCGCGTCGCGGTGTTCATGTCGAACTGCCCGCAATTCCTGATCGCCTTCTACGGCATCCTCAAGCTCGGCGCGGTCCATGTGCCGTGCAATCCGATGTTCAAGGCACCGGAACTGCTCTACGAACTGAACGACACCGGCGCGACGACCATCCTCTGCCTCGACCAGGTCTACGACACCGTCGCGGAAGTGCTGGGTGAGACATCGATCCGGCACGTCATCGTCACGTCCCTGTCGGACATGGCGCCGGCAACACCCGCCTTCCCCACACCCGCCACGGTTCTCGCGCCTCGGCGCGAAATCGCCGGCACTATCGACATGATGCCCGCGCTCCGCGCGACGCCGGGCCCCTTCGTGCCACCCGAGCCGGTCTCGCTCGATGATGTCGCGGCGCTCAACTATACCGGCGGCACGACCGGCATGCCCAAGGGCTGCATCCACACCCAGCGGGACATGGTCTACACGGCGGCCACCACCGTGCCCTTCTCGCTCGGCACGACCAGGGACTCGACCTATCTCTGCTACCTGCCGGTGTTCTGGGTGGCAGGCGAGGTTTTCGGCGTCATCTTCCCGGTCTTCTCGGGCTGCACCTGCATCCTGCTCAACCGCTGGGACCCCGTCGCCTCGATGGCCGCCATCGACCGGCTGAAGGTGACCCATGCGAGCTTCCTTGTCGACGGCGCGGTGGACATCGTCGATCACGCCGACCGGTCCAGATACGACCTGTCGAGCCTGGAGCGCACTGGTGGCATCTCCTTCGTCAAGAAGCTCAATCCCGACCTCAGGCGCCGCTGGCGCGAGGTGACCGGCTCGACCATCCGCGAGGTCGCGTGGGGGATGACCGAGACGCACACCTGCGACACGATGAATTACGGTCTCGACGAGGACGATTTCGACCTCAACTCGCAGCCGGTCTTCGTCGGCTTCCCGGTGCCGGGCACCGAGTTCAAGATCTGCGATTTCGAGACCGGCGCGTTCAAGGCGCTCGGCGAGGAAGGCGAGATCTGCATCCGCACGCCGTCGCTGTTCAAGGGCTACTGGAACCGGCCCGACGCCAATGCCGAGGCGTTCCGCAACGGCTGGTTCCACACCGGCGACATCGGCGTCTACGACACCGACGGCATCCTGCACTTCCTCGGCCGCCGCAAGGAAATGCTGAAGGTCAACGGCATGAGCGTCTTCCCCGGCGAACTGGAGGCGATCCTCGGCCAGTATCCCGGCCTGCTCGGCTCCGGCGTGATCGGCCGCCCCGACGAAGCCAAGGGCGAGGTGCCCGTCGCCTTCGTCTGGCTGCCGGAGGACCAGCACAGCGATGCCGGGCAGGATGCCTTCCGCCAATGGTGCGGACGGATGATGTCCTCCTACAAACAGCCGGAAATCCGCTTCGTCGACGCCCTGCCGATGACCGAAACCGGCAAGGTCAAGAAAGAGCAGCTTCGCGCGCTCCTCTAGAGCCGCCAGACGCAGGCCGGCCCCCGCCGGATAATAAACATCGAGAGCCCGGCGCAGCCGGCAGGAGGAAAGACCATGTCACGCTCATTCTGGAAGAGGGCCGCATTCGGGAGCCTCGCCGCATTCGCGACGCTCGCCATGGTTCACGGCGGCGCAAACGCGCAAGGCACGGGCCCGATCCGCATCGGCGTGCTCAACGATCAGGGCGGCCCTTACTCGGCCATCACCGGTCCGGGTTCGGTCGCGGCAGCCCGCATGGCCATCCAGGACCTCGGCGGCACCGTGCTCGGCCGGCCCGTGGAAGTGCTGTCCGCGGACCATCAGCACAAGCCCGACCTCGGCTCCTCGCTCGCGCGCGAATGGTACGACGTGCAGGGCGTGCGCGCGATCTTCGACATCTATTCCTCGGGCGTCGCGCTCGCCGTCCAGAAAGTCGCGCAGGACAAGGACCGGCTGCTCGTCGTCTCCATGGCCTCGAGCGCGCTGATCGGCGGCGCGCAATGCTCGACCCACGGCATGCAGTGGGCCAATGACGGCTATGCGGTATCGAACCTCACCGTGCGCGGCGCGTCCGGCCAGGGCGAGAACAGCTGGTACTTCCTGACCGTCGACTATGCGGCCGGCCACTCGATCGAAGCGGATGCCACCAAGCTGATCCAGGCCGCGGGCGGCCGCGTCGTCGGTGCCGTGCGCTTCCCGCTCGGCACGCCGGACTTTTCCTCGTTCCTCCTGCGCGCGCAGGCCTCCGGCGCCAAGAATATCGGGTTCATCGGCGGCGGTTCCGACATGATCAACTCGGTCAAGCAGGCCGACGAATTCGGCCTGCGCGCCGCCGGCCAGCGCTATGTGCCCTTCTCCATGACCACGGTGGACATCACCGCGGTCGGCAGCCAGGCGACGCAGGGCATGCCGGTCGTGCTCTCCTACTACTGGGGCGAGAACGCCGAGACGCGTGCCTTCGCCGACCGCTTCAAGCAGGCGACCGGCAACCTGCCGACCGACCCGCAGGCCAATGTCTACAGCGCCGTGCGCCACTATCTGCGCGCCGTGCAGGCAGCCGGCACCATCGAGACGGCCGCGGTGCTCGCCAAGATGCGCGAAACGCCGGTGGAGGACTTCTTCACCCGCGGCGCTCGCATCCGTGCCGACGGCCGCCTGATGCGCGACGTCATCTATGCCGAGGCCAAGGCCCCGGGCCAGATGAGCAACCCGGACGACCTGCTCCGGGTCGTCTCGCGCTTCACCGGCGAGCAGGCCTTCGTGCCGGTGGCCGAGAGCCAGTGCCCGCTGATGCGCCGCTGAACGGCCGAGTTGACGACAAGCGGGGACCGGGCCATCCGGTCCCTGCCATTTCAATCAAGCGGCGGGCGCGGCAATGACAGAGGCGATCCATACCGCGCCGGACGAGGCGCTGACCGATCATCCCGCCTATCTCCGGCCGGGGCGCTTCATCGACAGCGCCGATCCTGCCATCAGGGCCCGCGCGCAGTCCGTCGTGGACGGCGCGGCCGACGAGCGCGAGAAGGCCGTCAGGCTGTTCTACCATGTGCGCGACGGCTGGCGTTATGACCCCTTCACCTTCAGCCTCACACCCGAGCATCATACCGCGAGCACCGTGCTCGCCGTCGACTATGGCTACTGCATCACCAAGGCCGTGCTGCTCTCCGCCCTCGCCCGGTCGGTCGGCATCCCCTCGGCGGTCGGGCTTGCGGACGTCACCAATCACCTCACCTCCGAGAAGCTGACGCGGCAGATGGGCGGCTCGACCCTCTTCGTCGATCACGGCTTCTCGCTGCTTCATATCGATGGCCGCTGGGTCAAGGCCGCGCCCGCCTTCAACATCGAGCTCTGCGAACGCTTCGGCGTCGCGCCGACCGAGTTCGACGGCCGCGCCGACGCGATCCTGCAGGAGTTCGATGCGCACGGCCGGCGGCACATGGAATATCTGCGCCACCACGGGGCATGGTCCGACCTGCCCTTCGAAAAGGTCGAGCGCGACTTTCACGCGGCCTATGCCGGCTCGGACCTCATCCGGCAGGCGACGGCGGCGCCCGTGGACCGCAAGGCCGGCGCGGCGGAGAACGATCCCTTTGGCACGCGCTGACGACGGGCAGGCCATGGCGGCGCATCTGCCTGTCGGCCGGATTGGCCACGGCGGACCTGCGGTTCACACTGATCACAAGCGAACGGGCCGCGCGCCCGCGCAGCAGAACAAGCGAGCGAAACGATGAAAATTCAGGGCATGGCCGCGGTGGTGACCGGCGGCGCTTCCGGCCTCGGCGGGGCCACTGTATCGCGGCTCGCGGCCGCCGGTGCGAAGGTCACGATCTTCGACCTCAACGAGAGCCTCGGCATCGAGAAGGCGAAGGAAGTCGGCGGCCATTTCGCCAAGGTCAACGTCACCGATGAGGCCGCCGTCGAGGCGGCGCTCGCCGAGGCCGAGGGCCTGCACGGCAAGGCGCGCATCCTGGTCAATTGCGCCGGCATCGGCCCGCCCGCCAAGGTGGTCGGCCGCGACGGCTCGGCCCTGCCACTGAAAGACTTCAACACCATCATCCAGGTGAACCTGATCGGCACGTTCAACGTGCTGTCCAAGTTCGCCGCCCGCCTCCATCAGGCCGATGCCGTCGGCGAGGAGCGCGGCATCATCGTCAACACCGCCTCCGTCGCGGCCTTCGACGGCCAGATCGGCCAGCCGGCCTATGCGGCCTCCAAGGGCGGCATTGTCGGCATGACGCTGCCCATCGCGCGCGAGCTCGCGCGCTACGGCATCCGCGTCGTCACCATCGCACCGGGCCTGTTCCTCACTCCCCTCATGGGCTCGCTGCCCAAGGAGGCGCAGGATTCGCTTGGCGCGCAGGTGCCCTTCCCTTCGCGCCTCGGCCACCCCGACGAATATGCCCAGATGGTCGAGGCCATCGTCACCAACCCGATGCTGAACGGCGAAACCATCCGCCTCGACGGCGCGATCCGCATGACCCCGAAATGAGCAGCCACGCCCCGACCGAACAGGTCTCCGAACGTGCACGCGCTATCGCCGCGAAGGTGGAAGCCTTCGTGCGCGAGGTCGTCGTGCCCTACGAGCGCGATCCGCGCTGCGGCCCTCACGGCCCGACCGAAGCGCTCGTCCACGAGCTCAAGGACAAGGCTCGCAAGGCTGGCGTCCTGACCCCGCACATCCTCGGCGACGGCGATCACCTGACGCAGGTCGAGACCGCCTATGTGCTGATCCGCTCCGGCCTGTCGCCGCTCGGACCCGTCGCGGTGAACACGGCCGCCCCCGACGAAGGCAACATGTACCTTCTCGGCAAGGTCGGCTCGCCCGACCAGAAGGAGCGCTTCCTCAAGCAGCTCGTCGAGGGCCGCTCGCGCTCCGCCTTCTTCATGACCGAGCCCGCGCTCGAAGGCGGCGCCGGCTCCGACCCCTCGATGATGAAGACCACCTGCCGGCTCGATGGAAACCACTGGGTGATCAACGGCCGCAAGGCCTTCATCACCGGGGCCGAGGGCGCAAAGGTCGGCATCGTCATGGCGAAGTCCGACGACGGCGCCTGCATGTTCCTCGTCGATCTGCCGAACCCGGCCATCCGCACCGAGCGGGTGCTCGACACCATCGACTCGTCCATGCCCGGTGGCCATGCCGTCGTTGTCATCGACAACCTGAGGGTGCCCGCCGACCAGATGCTGGGGGCGAGCGGTGAGGGCTTCAAATACGCCCAAATCCGCCTCTCCCCGGCGAGGCTCTCCCACTGCATGCGCTGGCTCGGCGCCTGCACGCGCGCCAACGAGATCGCCACCGACTATGCCTGCCGGCGCGAAGCCTTCGGCAAGCTGCTGGTCGATCACGAGGGCGTCGGCTTCATGCTGGCCGAGAACCTGATCGACCTGAAACAGGCCGAGCTGATGATCGATTGGTGCGCCGGCGTGCTCGATAGCGGCTCCCTCGGCACGGCCGAGAGCTCCATGGCGAAGGTCGCGGTCTCCGAGGCGCTGATGCGCATCGCGGACCGCTGCGTCCAGGTCATGGGCGGCATGGGCGTCTCCGCCGACACCATCGTCGAGCAGGTGTTCCGCGAGATCCGCGCCTTCCGCATCTATGACGGCCCGACAGAAGTGCACAAATGGTCGCTCGCCAAGAAGATCAAGCGCGACTGGAAACACGCCCGGCAGGCCTGAGGGCGCCGGCAGCTTTTAAAGGAACACGACCATGGCCGAGGCCTATATCATCGATGCGGTGCGCACCGCGGGCGGACGCCGTGGCGGCAAGCTTGCCGGCTGGCACCCGGCCGATCTCGGCGGCGAGGTGCTGAACGCCCTCGTCGACCGCACGGGCGTCGATCCGGCGGCCATCGAGGACGTGGTCGTCGGCTGCGTCACCCAGGGCGGCGAGCAGGCCTTCCAGATCGGCCGCAACATGGTGCTGGCCTCGAAGCTCCCGCAAAGCGTGCCGGCGGTCTCCATCGACCGCCAGTGCGGCTCCTCGCAGCAGGCGATCCAGTTTGCCGCGCAGGCGGTGATGTCCGGCACGCAGGACCTCGTCATCGCGGCCGGCGTCGAGAGCATGACCCGTGCGCCGATGTTCTCCAACGTCGCGCTCTACGGCAAGGCGGGCGTCGGCACCGGGCCGGTCTCCCCGCGCATCAAGGAGCGGTTCGGCGTCAACGAGTTCAGCCAGTTCACCGGCGCCGAGATGATCGCCAAGAAGTACGGTTTCACCAAGGATGAGCTCGACCGGTTCGCGCTGGAGAGCCACCGGAAGGCGATCGCCGCGACCGAGGCGGGCGCGTTCGGACGCGAAATCATCGCGATCGACGTCGACGGCGAGCCGCATGTCCGCGACGAGGGCATTCGCTTCGACGCCACGCTGGAGGGTATCGGTTCGGTCAAGACGCTGGTCGAGGGCGGCTATATCACCGCCGCCAATGCCAGCCAGGTCTGCGACGGCTCGTCGGGCGTGCTCATCGCCAGCGAAGCGGCCGTGAAGGCCCATGGCCTGAAGCCCATCGCGCGCATCCACAACCTGACCGTCACGGCCGGCGATCCCGTCATCATGCTCGAGGAGCCGATCCCGGCGACGGAGCGGGCGCTGAAGCGCGCCGGCATGACCATCGGCGACATCGACCTCTACGAGGTCAACGAGGCTTTCGCCCCGGTGCCGCTGGCCTGGCTGAAGGCGACCGGCGCCGACCCGGCGAGGCTCAACGTCAATGGCGGCGCCATCGCGCTCGGCCATCCGCTCGGCGCTTCCGGCACGAAGCTGATGGCGACGCTCGTCCATGCGCTGCGCGCGCGCGGCAAGCGCTACGGTCTTCAGACCATGTGCGAGGGCGGCGGCATCGCCAATGTCACTATCGTCGAGGCCCTCTGAGGCCTCGGATCTGATTGTTGGGTCGCGTTTTGCACGCTGCTCGCGCGCTTTTCTTCACGCGAACCGGTGTCCACTTCGCTCGAAGGAGCGCCGTCCCGCCTCGGGGCGGCGCTACTGGACGACCTTCAGCGGCTTTTCCAGCACGGCGAGCACGCGCCTGAGTTCCGGCCCGCGCTTCATGATCAGGCCCGTGGCACTGACCACGGAATAGGCGCCCTGCTTCGCCTCCGGATTCTTCTCGATCCGGTAGAGCGGCACTTCCGAGGCACGGCGGAAGATCGCGAAGACCGCCTTGGATTTCAGGAAATCGATGGCGTAGTCGCGCCATTCGCCGGCCGAGACCATGCGCCCGTAAAGTTGCAGGATCTGCTGCAATTCGCGCCGATCGAAGGAGACCCTTGGGGGAGCGGCACCGGCGTTCAGGGGAACGACGGTGCCGGCGGGACTCGTCTCGATGTCGGACATGAGGCTCCTTCCAGCGCTCCGGCTCGCGTCATCTGCCGGTCATGATCGGCCGATGCGGCAGGATTGGCAAGTCGGGCGCGGGCAACCTCCGGGTCCGAATTGCCGCCTCGGTGGGATATTGCCACTTCAGGGCCTTGGCACGCATAGGCTGCCGGCGGCCATCCACCATGGCAGGGAGCAGGTCCGGCATGAGCGATGCAGCGACGATGCGGAAGCTTTTCGACCGCTGGGAGCAGGTTTGGCACGAGGGGAGGTTCGACCTCGTGCCAGGCTGCGTCGCACCGCGTTACATTCGCCATGACGAGGCGAGCGACCGGACGGTCACGCCCGAGGAATACGCCGCCGAGCTCGCCGGCCTGAGGCAGGACCGGCCGGATGTTCGCATCATCGTCTACGACCACGCCTTCGGGCGGGATCGCGCCTGGTATCGGTTCACGATGAAGTGGACCGACCGGGCCAGCGGCCAGGTTCGGACGCGGGCCGGGCTGCAGACCTACCGCATCGAGGGCGGCAAGCTCGCCGAGACATGGGTCGTGCTTCAGCCGCTGGGCTCGGCGTGGAGCGATGTCGTTGCACAGGAAAGCTGGACAAAGCCCATCCGCTGAGGTTCGCAGATCGAACGAAGCACGACCGCAGCAGCCTCAGACGGGTTTGCCCGTGCGCTCGAACAGCGGCAGCGTCTCATACTGCCCCTTGGCTTTAAGGATGCCTTCCTCGACCAGCCGGTCGTGCACCGCCTTCGCCTTGTCGTAGGCGTAGGAGCCCGCATAGAAGGCGATCGTGCCGCCCTCCTTCGTCTGGCCGGCCAGCAGCTTCACCATGTCGTAGTCGGTCAGGCCGCCATAGGCGTCGTTCGCCTCGGTGCGGAACTCGCCGACATGGAACAGCGTCACCACGTCGAACATCGGCAGCAGCCGCTTGTCGAGCTGGTAGATGTCGCCGAAATAGGCCTTGTAGCCCCAGCCGAGCTCCGGATTCTCGACGATCATCGTCTCGTAGGTGCGGATTTCGCCGGGCGAGGCAGTGATGCCGAGAATGGCGTTCTTCAGCCCTTTCTCGACATTGTGCAGGCCGAGGATGTGGTGGCCGCCCGTGCCGAAATGGAAGATCGCCTTGCCGGTGACTTTCTCTTTCTCAAGCCAGTCGCAGAAATGAACGTCGCAGGGGCATTCCTTGACCCTCAGGTCCCAGAAGTGATCCCAGATATGCAGTGCCATGGCCTTGCCTTTCGTAGAGGTCGGTTGCGCCGCGCGGCGCGGATGGGATGGATCAGTGGGTGGCGGCCCGCGTGCGCAGGGGCACCGATTCGAGACGGGCGCCGCGCGCCCCTCGCGTCAGCACCAGCTTGCGGTCGTGCAGGGCGTCGAGCCCCGGCCTCAGGCCGACGCTGACCAGCGTCGAGCCGTCGAGGACGGCCGCGAGCGTTGCCATCAGCCGCGCCTCGCCGGCCTCGTCCAGCGCGCTGGTTGCGCCGTCGAGGATGACGAGGTCGGGCTTCTGGACGATAAGGCGTGCAATGGCGAGGCGCTGGCGCTCGCCATTGGACAGCGTCTGGTCCCAGCGGTCGATCTCGTCAAGCCGATGGCTGAGATAGCCAAGTCCCGCCTCGGTGAGCGCCTCGGACAGCACCGCATCGTCCACCTCGGCGCTCTGGGCGGGGTAGAGCAGCGCGCCGCGCAGCGTGCCGGCCGGCAGATAGGCGCGTTCCGGCACGAAGGCGACTGTGCCGCCCGCCGGCAAGGCGATGACGCCGGTGCCCCATGGCCACAGCCCCGCCATGGCCCGGACGAGGGTCGATTTGCCCGTGCCGCTCTCGCCGGCCACCACGACCTTCTCGCCCGGCTCGATGCGGGCGGTGATCTGGTCGATGAGCACCCGGCCGGTGCGGTCGGCAACGGTCAGCTCGTCGAGCCGCAGGGCGCCCGAGCCGGACGGCGCGAGCACCACGCCGCCGGTATGCAGCCGGTCGAAATCGCCGTCGATGTCGTCAATGGCATTGGTCAGTTCGGTGACGCGCTGCATGGAGGCGTAGCACTGGGCCAGCGCCCTGAAATTGTCCACCAGCCAGGCGATCGCCACCTGCACCTGCATGAAAGCGCCGGCGAGCTGGGTCACCTGGCCGAGGGTGAACTCGCCGGACAGGTATTTCGGCGCGGCCAGCAAGAGCGGCAGGACCGGGATGAACACGCCGTTGGAATTGGTCAGCCAGGTAATGTGGCCGTGGCGGCGTACGACGCCGAGCCAGCGCGTGACGAGATCGGCATAGGTCGTGCCCAGCGCGCGGCGCTCGTCGGTCTCGCCGCGGATCAGCGCGACGCTCTCGGCGTTCTCGCGCAGCCGCGTCAGCTCGAAGCGCAGCTTGGCCTCGCCCTCGTTGCGGCGGGCGACCGCACCCGGCAGCTTGCGGCCGATCCACAGCATGAGGCCGGAGACGGTGACGCCGTAGATGATGGCGGCGAGCACCATATAGCCGGGAATGACCAGATTGGCCGTGCCTATATGCAGGGTCAGGCTCCCCCCGACCATCCAGAGCACGCCGACGAAGGTCAGCGCGGAGACGACCGAGGTCACGAGCCCGATGGCGAAGTCGACGATCGGCTCAGTCGCCATGCGCGTATCGTCGGCGATGCGGTATTCGGGATTGGCCGGCTCGGTGCGGGCAAGACCCATGCGGTAGTAGCGCTGGCCGCCGATCCACCGGTCGAGCAGCGAGCCGATCAGCCATTCGCGCCAGCGCACCTGCAGCGTCTCGCGCGACAGGACGATGCCGACGCCGATGGCGGCCGCGCAGAAGACCAGGCCGAGGAAGACGATGACCGCCCAGAAGACGGTCTGGCTGTCGGAATTTTCCAGCGCGTCGAAGAAGCGGCGGTTCCAGGTATTGACCGCGAAATTGATGCCGACATTGACGATCAGGCAGGCGCCGAGCGCCAGCGTCAGGAACCAGGCGCGGCGCGAACCCGGTCCGCTCCACCAGCCGATGGCGAGCGCGAAGAAGTCCCGGAAAACCTTGCGGTCCAGGCCGTCCGACGCAGGCACGCTTGAAGCGGGAGACGACATGAACGCGGGCGGACCCGCCTGACCTCACGAAACTGTGACCGACACCATTCCAGAAGAGCTGGGCCGGTGCAATTGCCCGCAACCTCCCGCGCAGGCGATGAACCAGGCCTGAACCGGCCATCTCAGCCGATGCCGAGCACGCGCAGCCAGATGATCGAGGAGAAGACGGCCAGCAGCGTCGAAAGCGCCACCGTCGTCGAGGCGATGCCGACGCCCTGCCCGTACCGGGCGGCGAACAGATAGGCGTTGATGCCCGCCGGCATGGCCGCGAACAGCACGACCGTCCCGGTCCAGGCGGGCGGCAGCGCGAAGACGTAATGGGCGATCACATAGGCGATGGCCGGATGCACGATCAGCCGCAGGAAGGTGATCATCAGCGCCACCGGCACGTCGGCCTTGACGCCATAGGTCTTCAGCGACAGGCCGAGAGCGATCAGCGACAGCGGGATGGTCGTGCCCGCCACCATGTCGAGCATGGTGCCGAGGGGCCCCGACGGCTTGATGCCGACGAACTGCGCGGCGATGCCGAAGGCCATGGCGATGATCAGCGGATGCGTCGCAAGACCGCGCACCAGCTTGCCGAACACGGCGCTGCCGGCGGCCCGCGTGCCTTCCAGCATCAGCGTCGCGGTGGTCATGGTGATGGGCAGGTTCACCGCCAGCAGCATGGCGATGGGGAAGGCGGCCTGCTCGCCATAGGCCTTCAGGATGATCGGAATGCCGATCAGCACTGTGTTCGCCTGGCCCGCGGCAAGGCCCGCAATGACCGCGTCGCCATGGCTGCGCTTGAACACGGTGGCGGCCAGGATGGTGGCTGCGACCCAGATCGCCGCCATGCCGGCATAATAGGCGATCCAGTAGCCCCACGGGAAAATCTCGGGGAAGACCGCCGATGTCAGGAGCTTCAGGATCAGCGCCGGGGCGCCGATGACGAACAGGTAGGAGGTCAGCCCGTCGTTCGCCTTCTCGCCGATCAGCCCGAGGAGCCCCGCGCCATAGCCGAGGGCGACGAGGCCGAAGACCGGCACGACGAGAAGGATCAGTTCGAGCATGGAGACGAGAATCCGGGGCGAATTCACCGCCAGTAAACCATTTCTTCGTCATTCGCCGGTAGTCATGCCGCATGTCCGCCATGTCCGCCAAAACACCGGTCCGCCAGCCGCTGCGCGTGCTGGTCGCCGACGACCACGAATTCTCGCGCGAGGTGGTGGCCCGCATCGCCAGCGCCCTCGGCCATGAGGTGACGGCGGTGGATGGCGGCCATGCCGCTCTCGAGGCGGTCGCGGGACAGTCCTTCGATGTGGCGGTCATCGACCGGCGCATGCCCGACATGGACGGCGCGGCGGTCGCGATCGCCATGAAGGCCCATCCCGGTCATCCGCGTCTCGTCGCCCTCTCCGGCGACGATCCCGCCGACATGCTGCCCGGCCTGTTCGACGTCGTGCTGCAGAAGCCGGTCGAGGCGGCCGTGCTCGCCAGGGCGCTCACCGGCTGAAGCGCTCGCGGACCGTGGCAGTTGTGCAACGCACACCTGCCAATTGTTCAGCCATCTTTAACCAAGCCTGTCTCTTGATCACACTCAGGGTAGATTCACATTCTCCCGGGTGACTCGATCCATGACCGCGCGTTCTCTGGTGCGCCCCGATCCAAGGATTTCCGGACCGGCCCGGCCGGCGGTTCGGCGTCGCTCGGCGGAGCGCAACGCCCGGCCGACCGATATCCTCATCATCCTCCACCAGGAGCATTCCACGCCCGGCCGCGTCGGCAGGCTGCTGCAGGAGCGCGGCTTCCGTCTTGATGTCCGCCGCCCGCGCTTCGGCGACCCGCTCCCCGACGATACCCGCCCCTTTGCCGGCGCGGTGATCTTCGGCGGCCCGATGAGCGCCAACGACCCCGACGATTTCGTCAAGGCCGAGACCGACTGGATCGGCCTCGCGCTGAAGGACGAACTGCCCTTCCTCGGCATCTGCCTCGGCGCGCAGATGCTGGCGAGGCATCTCGGCGGGAAGGTCTATTTTCACCCGCAAGGCCATGTCGAGGTCGGCTATTATCCGCTCTATCCGACCGAGGCCGCGCTCGGCGAACTGCCTTGGCCGGATCACGTCTATCAGTGGCACCGCGAGGGCTTCGACGTGCCGGCGGGCGCCGAACTGCTCGCGACCGGCGATTGCTTCCGCAACCAGGCGATCCGCGTCGGGCGCGCCGCCTACGGCATCCAGTTTCACCCCGAGGTGACACACTGGATGATGAACCGCTGGACCACGCGCGCGCACGAGCGCATGGCCTCGCCCAATGCCCGCACGCGGCAGGAACATTTCGACGGCCGGTTCATGCACGACCCGGCTGTCCGCATCTGGCTCGACTCGTTCCTCGATCACTGGACCGGCCTGAAAGTCGTGTAGCGGGACTTTTCGGCCGGCGTCACGGTGATGACATCGGGTTTGGCGAGCGTCACAGTGGAAGGGAGGTCCTCGGCGATTCGCTTCGAACGGCGGTCCTGACGGCGAGCCCTTCACGGCTCCGGCCCGGCCCGCAGGCTCAAGCGACGTCTTCCGGACCCTCCCGCGCAAGGCCGGTTCTGGCATTGCGCTGCATGGCAGGGAGGTCGGCATGCCCCGCATCTTCACGGGTCTGGAAGTTCCGCAGACCATGGCGGATGACCTCAGCAAGCTGCGCGGCGGCCTGATGAGCGCCCGCTGGATCGAGCCGGAGGACTACCACCTGACCCTGCGCTTCATCGGCGACGTCGACGAGCGCACCGCCAACGAGATCGCCGACCTGCTCTACGTGGTGAGGAAGCGCTCCATCGAGGTCACCCTGACCGGCCTTGGGGCCTTCGGCGGCGACCGGCCGCGCTCGCTCTACGTATCGGTGAAACAGACCCAGCCGCTGCTGGAATTGCAGGCGGAGCACGAGCGCATCATGCGGCGCGTAGGCCTGCCGCCCGAGCCGCGGAAATTCGTGCCCCACGTGACGCTGGCCCGCCTCGGGCGCGACGCCACTTCCCGCTCGGTGGCCGACTGGCTGGCGCTGCGCGGGCTGTTCCTCAGCCGCACCTTCATCGTGCCGAGCTTCGTGCTGTTCTCGTCGAAGGAATCGGTCGGCGGCGGTCCCTATCTGGTCGAGGAGACCTACCCGCTGGCGGCATGACGTGCAGGCCACGCATTGCGCGGCCTGTCGGGACGGCTGCGAGAGCCTGATCCTATTGCTGCGCCGGGGGAGCGGTGGCCTGGCTCTGCGTCGGCTCGGCCGTGCCGGTCCGGCCGATCATGCGGGTCAGCCAGTTGCCCTGCGCCTGCTGCGGCTGCGGAGCCACCGGCTCGACCGGAGCGAAGGCCGTGCCCGGAACGCCTGACGGCATGACGCCGCCCACCTGCCGCTGGGCAATGGTCGTGCGCAGCGGCGAGGGCTGCGGCACCGGCGCGAGCGCGAGGCTGGCCGGAACGGTCATGTTGCCCTGCGCGGGTGCGGCGGCAGTCTGAGCCGCTGCGGGCTGGGGTGCTGCCTGCGCCACCGCGGGCTGAGCGGGCGTCGCGGCCGCCGGCGCCTGAGGCGCAACGGCTGAGCGTGCCGAAACCAGCGTCACCGGTGTCGATTCCTGTGAGGCCAGCGAGAAGGTCTGCTCGCTGGAGCCGACGCGGATCTGGCGATGGGCGAAGCGGTCGGCGAAGCGACGATGCGTACCGCCGTCGATGCCGGAACGGGCCGGCGCGGCCTCGACCTCGCGGGACAGGGACGCGACCTGCGCCATGTCGCGGGCATTCTTGGCGGCCACGGCCTGACGGATCGGCGCAGGCACCACAAAGGTCGGGCAGCGGCCGGCGGCCTGGAAGGCCGGGCGCGGCGTCCCGTCCTCGCCGACTGCCGTGAAGCGGGCGCGAACCGAACGGGTCGGCGCGGCGCGCGTCACCGGAGCCATTGTCGTGACCGGCTGGTTCAGCGAGGTCGGCACCGGCGTCGCGGAGGTCGTGACGCTGGCCCGCGCCGTGCCGGCTGCGCGCTGGCCGGCCCACGGATCGGCGGCGATCATCTCGCGGGTCTGGCCACCACCGCCATCAGCTAGCGGCGAATCCGGCGCAACCGCATTGAACACGTAGCGGCGCTCGCAGACGTCGACCTGCGGCTCCTGGCGCGTGACCTCGAAATGGTCGTGGCCTTCCTTCAGGTTGCGCCAGAAGGCCATGTGCGGGCTGTTGCGGTGGCGGGCCATGTTCCGCGCCGTCATGCGGAACGGATAGGCCTGCACCTGGAAGCTCTCCTGCCCGCCCTGCAGCGCCTCGCGCGCGATGGCGTAGACCTCGGCGATGGCCTCGTCGGTCATGGCGTAGCAGCCACGCGACGAGCAGTCGCCGTGAACCATGAGGTGCGAGCCGGACCGGCCGTGGGAACGATCGAACTGGTTCGGGAAACCCATGTTGAAGGCGAGGTAATAGGACGAGTTCGGATTCATCAGACCCATATTGATCTGATAGAAGCCCTCCGGCGACTGGCGGTCGCCCTCGCGGACCTTGGGGCCGAGATCGCCCGAATAGTTGCAGATCGGATAGGTCTTGAAGAGCGCATAGCGGCCGGAGCCGTCGCGCTTCCAGACTTCGAGCTCGGCTTCCTGCTTGAAGATGCGGATCAGCACGGGCGACGCGCGGGTCATGCCGCGGACGTTCAGTTCCTCGGCGACCGCCTGGGAGATCGGCATATGGCCGCGGTTCGGATTCGAGCGGGACATGCCGCCGTCCTGGCAGCCGGCCAGCAGCAGCGCGCAGACGGTCGCCGTCGCGGCAAGCCGCCAGCCCTTCATCCGCGATGCGCGAGGGGAAACCCCCTCGGCGGCTCCTGCCGTCTGACGCAATGCTCTGCTCCCGAACCTCAGGCGCCAGGCGCCCTTCATCACGGTCTCAGCTTGGCGCTGATGATCCTTAACGGACCCTTTCGGCCGAGGGATAGCGTCAACCGGAGGTTACCGCAAGCAGCGGGAATTGACCTCGAGGGTTAACGAAATGCCCATGCGCGTCACATGGTGGTGATCTGTGGGCAAGGAACGTGGCGGCGGTGTGGCAGGCGCCGCCTGTCAGACCATGCGGCCTATGGCGAGGAACTTGTCGCGGCGCAGCCGGCGCACATCCTCGGGCGGCAGGTCGCGGAAGCCCTGGAGGGCCTGCTCGATGGCATCGCCGACCCGGGAGACGGCGAGATCGGGGTCGCGGTGCGCGCCGCCGACGGGCTCCTGCACCATCTGATCGATCACGCCGAAGCGCAGCAGGTCCTGCGCGGTGATCTTCATGTTGGTGGCGGCTTCCTGCGCCTTGGTCGTGTCGCGCCAGAGGATCGAGGCCGCGCCTTCGGGCGAGATCACGCTGTAGATCGCGTGTTCGAGCATCAGCACCTTGTTGGCGGTGGCGATGGCGATGGCGCCGCCCGAACCGCCCTCGCCGATGATGACGGCAACATTGGGAACCCCGAGGGAGAGGCTCTTGTCTGTCGAGCGGGCAATGGCCTCGGCCTGGCCGCGCTCCTCGGCGCCGATGCCGGGATAGGCGCCCGCCGTGTCGACCAGCGAGATCACCGGAATGTCGAAGCGCTCGGCGGTTTCCATCAGGCGCACCGCCTTGCGGTAGCCTTCCGGGCGCGCCATGCCGAAATTGTGCCGGATGCGCGTCTCGGTCGTGTCGCCGCGCTCGTGGCCCATGATGCAGACGCTCTCGCCGCGAAACCGGCCGAAGCCGCCGACGATGGCCTCGTCCTCACCATAGACGCGGTCACCCGCGAGCGGCGTGAAGTCCTCGATCAGCTGGCCGATATAGTCGAGCGTGTGCGGACGGCCGGGATGGCGCGCAACAAGGGTCTTCTGCCACGGCGTCAGGCCGGCATAGAGCTCCCTCAGCGCCTGATCGGCCTTCTGCTCGAGCTTCGTCACTTCCTCGTTGATCGAGACGCCGCCGCCCCTCTGCGCGACTTCGCGCAGTTCCTCGACCTTGGATTCGAGTTCGGCGATCGGCTTTTCGAAGTCGAGATAGCTTCGCATCGGAAGGGTATGGCCCCGGGCGATGAGGGCGGCCCGAGGGCCGGCGAAGGGCGAGGACATGCCCGCCGGGTGGGGCCAAGTCAAGGGACGGCGGGGCCGCTACTCATCCTCGGCGAGCGGATGGAGGTCCCGGACGAGCCCTGCCAGACGCTCGTCCAGCACATGGGTGTAGATCTGTGTCGTGGCAATGTCGGCATGGCCCAGCAGCTGTTGCACCGAGCGCAAATCCGCGCCGTTCTGCAACAGATGGCTGGCGAAGGCGTGGCGCAGGACGTGCGGCGAGACCTTCGCAGCCGGCAGCCCGGCAGCTCCGGCGACCGCTTTCAGTTCGCGCCCGACATGCTGGCGCGTCAGATGCCCGCTCTCCCCGGACGAGGGAAACAGCCATTTTGATGCGGCGAGGCCCGCCTGTTCGCGCAAGGCCAGATAGGCGGCCATCGCCGTCTTGGCCGCGCCGTTCAGCGGCACGATGCGCTCCTTGTTGCCCTTGCCCCGGACCACGAGAAACCGCTCGTCGCGCCGCGCGGCCGTCACCGGCAGGGCGATCAGTTCGGAGACACGCAGGCCCGTGGCGTAGAGCAGTTCGAGCAGACAGGCCATGCGCGCGGCCCGCAGGCGCTCGCCGACCGGGCGGTCCGCATCGTCCAACCCCTCCTTGGCCACGGCCAGCAGCCGGTCCACCTCGTCGAGCGACAGGGATTTCGGCAGCGGCCGGCCGCGCTTCGGCCCCTCCAGCACGGCAGCGGGATCGTCCGTGCCGAGCCCTTCCGCATAGATGAAGCGGTGAAGCTGGCGCACGGCGGAGAGCCGCCTCGCAACGGAAGCCGTCTTCAGCCCGCGCGACTGGCAGTCGGCGAGATAGGCGCGGATCGCGTCGGTGGTCGCGGTTTTCGGCGCGAGCGCCTCGCCGGCGAGGAATTCCGCGTAGTCGTCGAGGTCGCGGCGATAGGCGTCGAGCGTGTTCTTCGCCGCCCCGCGCTCGGCGGCCATCATGTCGAGGAAGAGGTCGATCTCGCCGGCCACGGCGCCTAGCGCTTGGGCTGGAGGCGGGCAGGCGGGATGGCGACGCTCATGTCGCGCGGCTCCGGCTCGACCAGATAGGCGAAGGCCAGCATCCCCGAAAAGATCACGCCGCCGATCAGGAGAAGGACCGTCAGGAAGCGGACGAGCGTCGGCAAGGAGGGCGTCTCCCAAGGGAGTTGCAGCCAGGAAGCGGTTCCGAGACTGACCATGAATGCGGCTGCGCCGCAACCGCTGCGCGGTGGATGACGGCGGCAGGCGGCTTTCGGACGACGGACTGCGCCTCTATGGTCGCGCGGCCCGATGAGGACCCCATGCCGCTGACCGTCGCCACCTGGAACATCAATTCCGTGCGCCTGCGCATCGAAACGGTCGCGCGCTTCGTCGATGAGCACCGGCCCGACGTGCTGTGCCTGCAGGAAACCAAGTGCATGGACGGCCAGTTTCCGCTCTCGGACGTCAAGCGGATGGGCTACGACCACATCGCGATCCACGGCCAGAAGGGCTATCACGGCGTCGCCACCTTCTCCCGCCACGCCCTGAAGGATGTCGAGCGCAAGCCCTTCTGCGACAAGCAGGATGCACGGCACATCGCCGTGACGCTCGCGGACGGGCCGGCCGCCGGCACGCGCATCCACAATTTCTACGTTCCCGCCGGCGGCGACGAGCCGGACCCGGCGATCAATCCGAAATTCGCGCACAAGCTCGGCTTCCTCGACGAGATGGAAGGCTGGGACGCATTGAAGGTCGGTGGCGGCGCGGCGAAGTCGATCCTCGTCGGCGATCTGAACATCGCGCCGCTGGAACACGACGTCTGGAGTTCCAAGCAGCTCGCGAAGGTCGTCTCGCACACACCCATCGAGCGGCGGCGGCTGACCGAATTGTCCGAGCGCGGCGGCTGGGTCGACATGATGCGCTCGCTGACCCCCGAGCCGGAGAAACTCTATACGTGGTGGAGCTACCGCTCGCCGGATTGGGCTGCCGCCAACAAGGGCCGCAGGCTCGACCATGTCTGGCTCAGCCCGGCGCTCGCGCCGGCCATGCGCAGCGTCGAGATATTGCGCGAGGCGCGAGGCTGGGACCGGCCTTCCGACCATGTGCCGGTGATCGCGAAGCTCGATTTCTGATCCCGGCTTCTGACAGCCTTGCGAACTCTCTTGTTGCATTGCATCACCCGAACGCCCTATGGCGGCGTCCGGGCGTTTCGTTGACACCCCGAAGGGCCGCTTCTACGGTGCGCGCCCGGTCAATTTGACTTTGAAAATCGATTATCCGAGCGGAATTTTCCATTTCCCTCGGGGAGGGACACGATGAAGATCCTTGTGCCCGTGAAGCGGGTGGTCGACTACAACGTAAAGATCCGCGTGAAGCCCGACGGGTCGGGCGTCGAGCTGGCGAATGTGAAGATGTCGATGAACCCCTTCGACGAGATTGCCGTCGAAGAGGCGATCCGCCTGAAGGAGAAGGGCGCGGCGACCGAGATCGTCGTCGTCTCCATCGGCCCGCAGGGCGCGGCCGAGACGATCCGCACCGCGCTCGCCATGGGCGCCGACCGCGGCATCCACGTGAAGACGGATGCGACCGTCGAGCCGCTCGCCGTCGCCAAGATCCTCAAGGGCGTGGTCGGCGAGGAGGCTCCGGGCCTCGTCATCCTCGGCAAACAGGCGATCGACGACGATTCCAACCAGACCGGCCAGATGCTGGCCGCGCTTCTCGGCTGGCCGCAGGGCACTTTCGCCTCCAAGGTCGAGCTTGCCGGCGACGCCGTCTCGGTCACCCGCGAGGTCGATGGCGGCCTGCAGACGGTGAAGCTGAAGACGCCGGCCATCGTCACGACGGACCTGCGCCTCAACGAGCCGCGCTACGCCTCGCTGCCGAACATCATGAAGGCGAAGAAGAAGCCGATCGACGAGAAGGCCCCCGACGCCTACGGCGTCGACGTCGCCCCGCGCCTCAAGGTCCTCAAGACCACCGAGCCGGGTGGCCGCAAGGCCGGCGTCAAGGTCGCCTCCGTCGCCGAGCTCGTCGGCAAGCTGAAGAACGAAGCCGGGGTGCTCTGATGGCAACGCTGCTGATCGCCGAACACGACAACGCGTCCGTCAAGGACTCGACGCTGAAGGCCCTCACCGCCGCTGCCGCCCTCGGCGCGCCGGTGACCGTCCTCGTCGCCGGCCAGGGCTGCGGCCCGGCCGCCGAAGCCGCCTCCAAGCTCCAGGGCGTCGTCAAGGTGCTGGTCGCCGACAACGCGGCCTATGCCCACCAGCTCGCCGAGCCGACCGCTGACCTCGTCGTCTCGCTCGCCGGCGGCTTCGACAACATCGTCGCGCCCTCCTCTGCCAACGGCAAGAACGTGCTGCCGCGCGTCGCAGCCCTGCTCGACGTGATGCAGATTTCCGACATCACCAAGGTCGTCTCGCCCGACACGTTCGAGCGGCCGATCTATGCCGGCAACGCCATCCAGACGGTGCAGGCGACCGACGCCAAGAAGGTCATCACCGTGCGCACCGCCTCGTTCCAGGCGGCGGGCGCGGGCGGCTCGGCCCCGGTCGAGAACGCCACGGCGGCGGCCGATCCGGGCATCTCGTCCTTCGTCGGCGAGGAGATCGCCAAGTCCGACCGGCCCGAACTCGGCGCCGCCAAGATCATCATCTCCGGCGGCCGCGCGCTCGGCTCGAAGGAGAACTTCGCCAAGGTGATCGAACCCGTCGCCGACAAGCTCGGCGCGGCCATGGGCGCCTCGCGCGCCGCGGTCGATGCCGGCTACGCACCGAACGACTGGCAGGTCGGCCAGACCGGCAAGGTCGTCGCGCCGGAGCTCTACATCGCCGTCGGCATCTCGGGTGCCATCCAGCACCTGGCCGGCATGAAGGACTCCAAGGTGATCGTCGCCATCAACAAGGACGAGGAGGCGCCGATCTTCCAGGTGGCCGATTACGGCCTCGTCGGCGACCTCTTCACGATCCTGCCCGAGCTCGAGAAAGAGCTCGGCAAGTAAGCCTGTCGGGGCGGGCGCGGCGTGAGGTCGCGCCCGCCCTTGTCTTTTCAGCGGTCAGGATGGCGCCGGCAGCTTCGCCGTCGTAGAGATAGCGGCGAGTTTGTTTTGATCGTGCCGCCTGCCCGAAGGGTCGGGCAGGCCTTCGGGTGAGACCATGGACATTCGCAAGATCGGCGTGATCGGCGCCGGCCAGATGGGTAACGGTATCGCGCATGTCGCCGCGCTCGCCGGCATCGACGTGGTGCTGCACGACCTCTCGGAGGACCGCATCAAGTCGGGCCTTGCGACCATCAACGGCAATCTCAGCCGCCAGCTCTCCAAGAACCTGATCACCGAGGAAGAGCGCCAGAAGGCTCTCCTCAGGATCGATGGCGCGCCGCAGGTGGATGACCTGCGCGACTGCGACCTGATCATCGAGGCGGCGACCGAGAACGAGCAGGTCAAGGTCAAGATCTTCCAGTCGGTCTGCCCGATCGCCAAGCCCGACGCGATCCTCGCCACCAACACCTCGTCCATCTCGATCACGCGCCTCGCCTCGACGACCGACCGCCCCGAGCGCTTCATCGGCATCCATTTCATGAATCCGGTGCCGGTCATGCAGCTCGTCGAGCTGATCCGCGGCATCGCCACGGAGGACGAGACCTTCGAGGCATCGCGCGCGCTTTGCACCAAGCTCGGCAAGACGGTGGCGGTGGCCGAGGATTTCCCGGCCTTCATCGTCAACCGCATCCTGCTGCCGATGATCAACGAGGCGATCTACACGCTCTACGAGGGCGTCGGCTCGGTCGAGGCCATCGACACCGCCATGCGGCTCGGCGCCAACCACCCGATGGGCCCGCTCCAGCTCGCCGACTTCATCGGCCTCGACACCTGCCTGTCGGTCATGCAGGTGCTCTACGAGGGCCTCGCGGATTCGAAGTACCGCCCCTGCCCGCTGCTGGTGAAATATGTCGAGGCCGGCTGGCTCGGCCGCAAGTCGCAGCGCGGCTTCTACGACTATCGCGGCGAGCGCCCGATCCCGACGCGCTGACGGGCGTCCTCAGACATCGTTAAGGCTGATCGGCTACTTCTCGCAGCAGCGGGAAGGATGGTCCGATGTCGACAGCCGCCATTGCCGGGGCCCTCGTGGGCATGTCCCAGGCCAAGACGCAGATGGGAATTCAGGCCGTGCTGGTGAAACAGCAGCAGCAGGCCGACCAGGGCGTCGTCGATCTCCTCGCCTCGGCCGCGCAGGCCGCGCCCGCTCCAGGCACCGGACAGGTGGTCGACAAGACGGCGTGACGCAGAAGGCCGGGCAAGCGGGGCTTCAGCCCCGCACCAGATCCCCCAGCAGGCTCGCCGCCACCGTCGCCTTGGACACGGTCAATCCGGAATTGGCGATCTCCGCGACCGCCGTGCGGATGCGCTCGGCGCGGGCGCCGTTCACCGCCATCCAAGCCGCGACGGCCGGCTCGCCCGCCGCCGTGCCGTTCATCATGTCCGCCGCGATCCGGCGCTCGGCTCCGGCGATGGAATCGAGCGCGCGGTCGAGGGCCAGACGGTCGAAATAGTCGGTGACGACGATGCCGCGCGCGGCGTTCTTCACCTGATCGAGACGGAACACCGCCGACGCCGCGAAGGCCGTCGCGGCAACGTCCGCAACCGGACGCCCGGTCTCGTCCGCCACCGCGACGATGTCGGGGGCGGCGGCGAGATGGTTGAGGCTCGCCAGCACGCCCGCCAGCGGGTCGGGAACGCCGGCCGCGTGCAGTTCCGACGTGCGCGCGGCGCGCGCGGCGGCCGCATCAGGCGGCAGCGCCGTGTCGAGGCTCGCAGCGACCGTCTCGATGCCGGACCGGTGATGGGCGACCACCTCGGCCAGCCCCTTGGTCAGATCGACATTGCGGATGAACCAGACCACGCGGTCGATCAAGAGGTCCTGGATCGCCGCATAGAGGTCGAGTTGGAGCGGCCCGGCGACGCGGTTGTCGAGGCTGTCCAGCTCCGTGTTCAGCGCGGTCATGCCATAGGCGTCGCGCACGGCCGCGAAAGCCGAGGCGATGGTCGCGACATCCGCGCCGGTCTGGTCGACGAGGCGGGCGACGAAGGCCGGCCCGCCGCGGTTGATCATCGAATTGGCGAGGCCCGTCGCGATGATCTCGCGACGCAGGCGATGGTTCTCGATCGCATCCGGGAACCGCTCCTGCACCGGCCGCGGGAAATAGCGGACCAGCTCGCGCGAGAGGTAGGGATCGTCCGGCACGGACGAGGCGAGAAGATCGTCGTAGAGATCGATCTTCGCATAGGCGAGCAGCACGGCGATTTCCGGCCGCGTCATCGGGTCGCCGCGCCGACGCCGCTCGGCGATCTCGGCGTCGTCGGGCAGGAACTCCACGGGACGGTCGAGCTTGCCCTCGGCCTCCAGCGCATGCATCAGCCGCTGCTGGAAGCCGAGGTCTTCCAGCCCGCGCTTCTGCGACAGCGAGAGCGCCAGCGTCTGCAGGTAGTTGTTGCGCAGCACGAGCCGGCCGACCTCATCGGTCATCTCGGCGAGCAGCGTGTTGCGCGCCTCTTCGGTGAGGCGGCCATCCTTCTCCGGGATCGCCAGCGCGACCTTGATATTGACCTCGACGTCCGAGGTGTTGACGCCGGCGGAATTGTCGATCGCGTCGGTGTTGAGGCGAACGCCGCGCCGGCCCGCCTCGATGCGGCCCTTCTGGGTCATGCCTAGATTGGCGCCCTCGCCCACCACCTTTGCCCGGACATCCATGCCGGTGACGCGGATCGGATCGTTGGCGCGGTCGCCGACCTGATCGTCCGTCTCGGTCGTCGCCCGCACATAGGTGCCGATACCGCCGAACCAGAGCAGGTCGACCTCCGCCTTGAGGATGGCGCTCGTCACCTCCTGCGGCGTCGCCTCGCTCTTAGGCAGATCGAGAATGGCCTGCACCGCAGGCGACAGCGGCACCGACTTCGCAGACCGCGAGAACACGCCGCCGCCTTCCGAGATCAGGCTCTTGTCGTAATCGGCCCAGGACGAACGCGGCAGGTCGAACAGCCGCTTGCGCTCGGCCCAGGCGACGCCCGGATCGGGGTTCGGATCGAAGAAGATGTCGCGGTGGTCGAAGGCCGCCACCAGCCTGATCGTCTTCTCCAGCAGCATGCCGTTGCCGAAGACGTCGCCGGACATGTCGCCGACACCGGCCACCGAGAACTGCGTCACGCCGATATCGATGCCCGTCTCGCGGAAATGACGCTTTACGGCCTCCCACGCGCCGCGCGCCGTGATGCCCATCTTCTTGTGGTCGTAGCCCTGGCTGCCGCCGGAGGCGAAGGCATCGCCCAGCCAGTGGCCCTGCTCGATGGAGAGCTGGTTGGCCGTATCCGAGAAGGTCGCCGTGCCCTTGTCGGCCGCGACCACGAGATAGGGGTCGTCGGCATCGTGGCGCACCGTGTCGGCCGGCGGCACGATGTCCTGCCCGACGATATTGTCGGTGATCTGGAGCAGCGAGCGCACGAAGATGCGATAGGACTCGGTGCCTTCCGCAATCCAGGCGTCGCGCTGCGAGGCAGGCGGCAGCTTCTTCGGCACGAAGCCGCCCTTCGCGCCCACCGGCACGATGACCGCGTTCTTCACCTGCTGCGCCTTGACGAGACCGAGCACCTCGGTGCGGAAATCCTGCGGCCGGTCGGACCAGCGCAGGCCACCGCGCGCCACCTTGCCGAAGCGCAGATGGACGCCCTCGACCCTCGGCGAATAGACGAATATCTCGTAGAGCGGCTTCGGCGCCGGCAGGCGGTCGATCTTCTTCGACTCGAACTTGATGGCGATTGTCGGCCGTAGCTTCCCGTCCTTGCCGAGCTGGTAGAAATTGGTGCGCACCGCCGACTGGATCAGGTTGATGAACGACCTGAGCATGCGGTCCTCGTCGAGCGAGGAGACCTGCGCGAGCCCTTCCTCCAGCCGCGCGACCAGTTCCGCCTGCTTCGCGTTGCGTTCCTCGATGGACAGGCTGAGCCGCGGATCGAAGCGCAGGTGGAACATCAGCACCACGCCCTTGGTGATCGGGGCGTGTTTGCGCAGCGTCGTCCAGAGATAGTCCTGGCTGAACGGCACGCGGATCTGCCGCAGCATGCGCGCCAGCGTGCGGACCACCGCAACGTCGCGCCAGGCAAGGCCGGCCTCAAGCGTCAGCGCGTTGAAGCCGTCGCTCTCGGCGTCCTCACGCATCACCGCCATCAGCGCGGCCTCGAGTTTCTCGTCGAGCGCTTCGAGGTCGATCACCTCGCCGCCGGGGCGGGCGAGCGACATGTCATGAAGCCAGACCGTGTCGAGCCCCGCACCGGAGGGCGTCACCTCGTAGGTGCGCTCGTCGACGACGGCAAAGCCCATGGCTTCGAGGATCGGCACACGTTCCGACAACGGGATCGGCCGGCCGCGCGCGAAGACCTTGAGACCGGCCTCCTTCCGGTCGGCCTGGTCGGGGCGGTAGAAGTCGATGGCGATGCGCCGCTCGTCGCTCAGGCCCTCGAGGATGCGGATATCGACGATGGCGCTTTCCGGCGTCACCGCTTCGCGATAGGCGGCCGAGAAGGCGTCGCGGTAGCGGCCGGCCAGAAGCCCCGTCTTGGCGGGATCATGGATCAGCCGGAGCGCCTCGCCGAGGCCGTCGCTCCAGGTCCTGACGATGCGCGAGACCGCCGTTTCCAGTTCGCTCTGGTCGATGCGCGGCGTCTCGCCGTCGCTGCGGCCGATGATGAAATGCACGCGGGTGAGCGGACCGTCCGGGAAGAACGGATAGAAGGCCGAGACCCGGCCGCCATAGACGGACGCGAGGTAATTGCCGATGGCGAGCCTGACCGTGGTGTCGAAGCGGTCGCGGGGCACATAGACCATTACGGATACGAAACGGTGGAATCGGTCTATGCGCGCGAGCACGCGCACGCGCGGGCGGTCCTCGAGCTGCATCACCGCCATGGCATGGCTGAACAGCGTGTCATCGTCGATCTGGAACAGCTCGTCCCGCGGATAGCTTTCCAGCACATTGACCAGCGCCTTGCCGGAATGACCGTCGGGGTCGAAGCCGGCGCGGCCGAGCACCCTGTCCACCTTGCGGCGCAGATAGGGAATGGTCCGCGTCGAGCGCGTATAGGCGGTGGAGGTGAACAGGCCGACCATGCGGACCTCGCCGACGAGCTGGCCGGTCCGGTCGAAGCGCTTGACCCCCACATAATCCATGTGGATGCGCCGGTGGACGCGCGAGCGCACGTTCGCCTTGGTGATGATCAGCGGCACCGGCTGCATCAGGAATTCGCGCATTTCCGGCGTCATCGTCACCAGTTCGGTGCCGCGCCGGAGGATGCGCACGTCCTCGTTGCGCAGGATGCCGAGGCCGGAGGTGAATTCCGGCTCCATCTGCCCCTCGGCTACGCCGCCGACATAGGAATAGTCGCGCACCCCGAGGAAGGTGAAATTGTTGCCCGCCAGCCATTCGAGAAACTGGATGCCCTCCGCCATCTCGGTGACGGGCAGGACCGGATTGGACTTCAGGTCCTCGATGATCGCCTGCACCCGCGCGATCATCGGCTTCCAGTCAGCAACGCACTGGCGCACGTCGGCGAGCGTCGCCTCCAGTTCGGCGACGATGGCGCTGCGCCGCTCCGCATCGGCGATCCGGTCGACATGGATGTGGATGAGACTCTCGCGCCTCGCCGATCCATCGGTGCCGTCGAGGCCGCGATAGGCGGCGAGCGCACCGTCCGGTTCGCGCTCGACGCTCAGGATCGGATGGGCAACGAGCCTGAGCGGCACGCCGAGTTCGGTCAGCACGCCAAGCACCGAATCCACCAGGAACGGCATGTTGTCGTTGACGACCTGGATCGTCGTGATGCCGGCGAGCGGCGAGGCGGCCGAGGTCGGCTCGGGATCGGCCAGCGCGATCGAGGAGGTGCCGGGCACATGCCGCGAGAAATTGGCGAAGGCGATGCCGGCAAGGCTCGCCAGATCGCGGGCATCGTAGGTCACGATGTCTTCGGCCGAAGCCCGCCCGAACAGGTCTGACGCGAAATCCGCGGGTATGCTGCCTTCAGTGCCTCTCAGGATGATGCCGGCCTGTTCGATGATGGCGGCCGCGCCGCGCGCGTCCTCAGCCCGGTTCGACATGCATAGCTCCTTGGCGGCGCCTTGTCGTTCTTGTTCGCACCACGAATCCAGCATGACCACGCAGCCCCTCGGTCGTAAAGTCAATTTCGACCCTGCCGGCCTCATGCTACGAGGCTGCGACGCGTCCATGACGAAGCGATGAGCCTCGCCCGGCGCGATCCAATCGATTGACAGGCGAGAGGAAGCCCATGAGCCGCGCTGCCGCAAAAGCTGTGAAGACCGCCCCGGCCGGCCGAGCCAAGCCGGCGAAGGCTGCTCCCAAGGCCTCTTCCCCCAAAGCCGCCGCCGCGCCGCGCAAGCCTGCCAGGGCAGAGCCGATCATCGCGCTCGACCTGCCGCCGGCCCCGCTCGATGCCGAGATCGAGGCCTATTTCCAGAAGTGCCGCGACAAGATCGGCTACGTGCCCAACGTGCTCCTCGCCTATACCCACGACCTAGCCAAGCTGAAGGCCTTCGCGGGCATGTACAACGACCTGATGCTGGCGCCGTCTGGCCTGTCGAAGCTGGAGCGGGAGATGATCGCGGTCGCCGTCTCCTCGGTGAACCGCTGCTATTATTGCCTCACCGCCCATGGCGCGGCGATCCGCCAGCTTTCCGGCGATCCCGAACTCGGCGAGATGATCGTCATGAACTACCGCGCCGCACGGCTCGATGCGCGCCAGCGCGCCATGCTCGACTTCGCGGTGAAGCTGACGGAGACGCCCTGGAGCATCGAGGACGGCGACCGCGACGCCCTGCGCAAGGTCGGGTTCTCCGAGCGCGACATCTGGGACATTTCGGCGACGGCGGCCTTCTACAATATGTCCAACCGCATGGCGACGGCCACGGACATGCGGCCGAACAACGAATATCACGCCTCCGCACGCTGAAGGCGCGGAATGGCTCTGGACTGCGCCGGTCGCGCGCCTAAATGAGACCTTTGAGGCAGGCGCGTCATAGCGGAGGCTGAATCCATGGCCACCAATTCTGTCTACCGGACAACCTCCGATCTTCCGGGGGTGATTCCGGTCTTCCCGCTGCCCGGAGCGCTGCTGCTGCCGCGCGGGCAATTGCCGCTCAACATCTTCGAGCCGCGCTATCTGGCGATGATCGACGATGCCTTTCTTTCGGGCCGACGGGTCGTCGGCATGATCCAGCCCCTGCCCGACCAGGAGGACGCCAGGCGTCCTGCCCTGTCCGAGGTCGGCTGCGCCGGCCGCATCACCCAACTCGCCGAGACAGGCGATGGGCGCTACATGCTGAGTCTGACCGGCATCGCGCGCTTTCGCGTCGTCGAGGAGGTCGCCGCGACCACGGCCTATCGCCAGTGCAAGGTCGATTTCACGCCTTTCGAGACCGATTTCGAGGCGCGCGCGGGCGAGGAGGCGGTCGACCGCGACGGGCTCCTGAAAACGCTGCGCGAGTTCCTCGACACCAACGACATGGAGGCCGACTGGGACGGCATCCGTCGGGCGCCGACCGAGGTTCTGGTCAATGCGCTGTGCATGATGTCGCCCTGGGGCGTGCGTGAGAAGCAGGCGCTGCTGGAGGCGCCCGACCTGCGCACCCGCGCGGCGCTGCTCGTCGCAGTGGCCGAGGTCGCGCTTGCGAGGGACAGGCCCTCCGACGTCAAGCAGCCGCTCAACTGACGAGGTGGTACGCCCGCCGGGCCTGCGCTAAGGATGGGCCCGAGCGGCAACAGCGACAGCGAGACCATGGCCGAACCGACCGAGCCCGGCGCGAACGCCTCTGACACGAAGACCACGGTTCCGGTGACACGGCCCGGCACGGTCGATCCGCGGCTGCTGGACATTCTGGTATGCCCGGTAACCAAGACCCCGCTGGAATATGACGCCGCCGCCGGCGAGTTGATCTCGCGCGCGGCGAAGCTGGTCTATCCGATCCGCGAGGGCATCCCGATCATGCTGCCGGAAGAGGCGCGCCCGCTCGGCGAGTAGGGGCGACGTCAGATCAGCGCGGCGACGTCGATCGCCTGCCGCTCGATCAGTTCCTTGCGCAGCTTCTCCAGCGCCCGGCTCTCGATCTGCCGGACGCGCTCCTTCGATATGCCGAGTTCGGCGCCGAGGCATTCCAGTGTCGCGGCCTCGTCGCGCATCCGCCGCGCAGCGATGATGTTGCGCTCGCGCGGCGAGAGCACCTGCATGGCCTCGTTCAGCCAGCGGGCGCGGCGGTCGCTGTCAATCGCGTCCTGGACGACATCGTCCGGGCGCGGGGCCGCGTCGACGAGCTGGCTCATGCGCTCGTCCGCGCCGCCGTCCTGGCCCTCGAAGGCGGGTGCGTTCAGCGACACGTCCGCCCCCGAAATGCGCGCATCCATGACCGCGACATCCGCCACCGCCACCCCGACGGTCTGGGCGATGTGCTGGTGGATCGCGGTCGCGCCGACGCCGGAGCCGAGCGTCTGGGACAACTGGGCGCGTAACCGCCGGAGGTTGAAGAACAGCGCCTTCTGTGCCGACGACGTGCCACCGCGCACGATCGACCAGTTGCGCAGGATGTAGTCCTGGATCGAGGCCCTGATCCACCAGGTCGCATAGGTGGAGAAGCGCACGTCGCGCTCGGGCTCGAACCGCGCAGCCGCCTCCAGCAGCCCGACATGGCCTTCCTGGATCAGGTCGGACATGGGCAGGCCGTAATGGCGGAACCGGGCGGCGATGGCGATGACGAGGCGCATATGCGCCTGGGCGAGGCGGTGCAGAGCGGCCTCGTCGTCGCGGCTCTTCCACCGCACGGCGAGTTCCATCTCTTCCTCACGGCCGAGGAAGGGAGCGTTCATCGCAGCCTTCATCAGGCCGCGGCGCGAGCCGGAATCCTCAGACATGACGCTCTCCCTCGCGTCGTCCGCGGCAGGTTACTCCTGCTCTGATGGATTTGACGAAATTTCGTAAGGCCGCGAAAGGAGATGCGCCAGCCTCTGGCCGGGCCCGCAGGCAAATTGCGACCTTCTGCCGCAGAAATACGGGTGTTGCCGTCAACTTTGGCGGGCGGGCGGTGCGATATCGGCAGAATCGCCAAACGGAACCGCAAAAAAGCAGAGAGCCCGGCGCTGCCGCCGGGCTCCCGAAATCTGCTGGACCGTCGCGCGGATCAGGCCGCTTCGACTTCCGGCTCGTCACTCTCGTCGGCTTCCTCGGCCTTGGCCGGACCGCGGCGCGGGCCCTTGGCGAGCTGCGCCTCGATCAGCTTCACGGCTTCGGCCTCGATCACGCGCTCGACGGCGGCGAGTTCGCGCGCCATGCGGTCGAGGGCCTGTTCGTAGAGCTGGCGCTCCGAATAGGACTGCTCGGGCTGAGCCTCCGACCGGAACAGGTCGCGGACGACCTCGGAAATGGCGATCAGGTCGCCGGAATTGATCTTCGCTTCGTATTCCTGCGCCCGGCGCGACCACATGGTCCGCTTGATGCGCGCACGACCCTTCAGCACGTCCATGGCCTTGGCCATCACGTCGGGCTCTGCGAGCTTGCGCATGCCGACCTGCGCGATCTTGGCGGTCGGCACCCGGAGCGTCATCTTGTCCTTCTCGAAGGTGATGACGAACAGCTCCAGCTTGAACCCTGCAATGTCCTGCTCCTCGATCGAGACGATCTGCCCGACCCCGTGGGACGGATAGACGATGTACTCGTTCGTCTTGAAGCCCTGACGGGTCTGCGCGTTCTTCTTTGCGGTCATACTGCGCCTTACTCCTCGCCGGCCGGATGACGGCCGCTGGTGACGCCGGGCGTGAGGCGGAACGCCAAAAGCCCGGTCCACGACGCCCGGCAGACCGGGCTCATGGTGGTTCGCGCGAAAGGGACCCATGCGGCAACCGGCAAACCGGACCTTGTCCCTGACGTCAGCCAATGAAAAACGACCTCAGGCGGCGCGTCAGGCACCGTTTCAGGTCCCAACACGACGTTTGATCGGAATTTTTCCGAAAAAAGACGCTCCACAATGGGGAGCGTACCGTTGGGACCGCTGTTCTGATCGACTGTGGCAGGACCATACCACAAATTTCGCCGAAATCAAAGGCTTAAGCGCAGAAGCCCCGCCGGATGGCCCGGATTGGCGCTTTCACGGCCGCTTGCCGGGCCTCAGTCGCCCTCGCCGGGATTGGGCGACAGCAGCGGTTCCTTATCCGGCTTTCCGTCCCATTCCTTGGCGTCGGGGGGCGAGTCCTTCTTCTGCGTGATGTTCGGCCATTTGGCAGCGAAATCCGCATTGATGCCGAGCCACTTCTCGAGGCCCGACTCGGTATCCGGCTTGATCGCCTCGGCCGGGCATTCCGGCTCGCAGACGCCGCAGTCGATGCACTCGTCCGGATGGATCACCAGAAAATTCTCGCCCTCGTAGAAGCAGTCGACCGGACAGACTTCCACGCAGTCCATGTACTTGCACTTGATGCAATTCTCGGTGACCACATAGGTCATGGACGTCTCCGGCCGGGGCTGGGCGATCTTGCGGATTACCAGATGAGGTCATTCGTACGCAAGCGATCTGGCGGTGCAACATGGATAGTACCGTTGAGCCGGCAGGCCCCGAGCCTGTAGGAGGGGAGCCCGCACCCGTCCAACCTGTCCGGGGAGAGCGGCTGGAGCGCGGCAAGGCCGAGGGGAGGCGTTGGCCATCATGAGCGTGCTGATCCTTCACGCCCTTTACATCGTCGCGATCACCGCGGAAGCCATGACCGCGGCGCTCGCCGCCGGCCGGCGCAGCATGGACTGGGTCGGCGTCTGCCTGCTCGGCGCCGTGACCGCGCTCGGCGGCGGCTCGATGCGCGACGTCCTGCTCGGCCATTACCCGCTGGTCTGGGTCGCCCATCCGGAATACCTGCTGCTCACCGCCGCGGCCGCCCTCGCCACCATCGCGATCGCGCGCTTCATGCAGCGGCTGAAGCGGCTGTTCCTGTTCCTCGACGCGATCGGCCTGGTCGCCTTCACGGTGATCGGCTGCAACGTCGCCATGGAAATGGGCCTGCCGGTGCTGGTCGTCATCGTTGCCGGCATGATCACCGGCTGCCTCGGCGGCGTCTTGCGCGACATCCTCTGCAACGAGATCCCGCTGCTGTTCCGCAGCGAGCTCTATGCCAGCGTCGCCGTGGTGACCGGCGCCCTCTTCGTCGCCGGCCACAAGCTCGGCCTGCCCCACGACGCCGTGCTGTTCGCCTCCATGGCAGTCGGTCTCGCCATGCGGCTTCTCGCTCTGCGCTTCAGCTGGCAGATGCCGAAATTCGTCTACAACGAGGAATGGCATTGAGCCGGATGCGGCGGGGGTGCGACAGGCGCGCATCTTGCCCGGCCTTGGGCCGAACACGATCTAGTGAGCCAATTCCGGGGCTTTCGCCCTGTCTGGATCCCTCGGGGGTTTCGTCATGAACTACATGAAGACCGCCATCCTGCTGGCCGGCATGACCGCCCTGTTCATGGGCATCGGCTTCCTGATCGGCGGGCAGGCCGGCATGCTGATTGCGCTCGCTTTGGCGGCAGCGATGAATTTCTGGAGCTACTGGGGCTCCGACAAGGCCGTGCTCAACATGTACGGCGCACAGGAGGTCGACCAGAATTCCGCGCCCGACCTCTATGGGATGACCTGGGAGATGACCCAGCGCGCCGGCATGCCCATGCCGCGCCTGTTCATCATCCACGAGGACCAGCCGAACGCCTTCGCGACCGGCCGCAACCCGGAAAACGCCGCGGTGGCGGTGAATACCGGCCTGCTCAACGCGCTGACGCGCGAGGAGGTGGCCGGGGTCATCGCGCACGAGTTGGCGCATATCAAGAACCGCGACACGCTGACCATGACGATCACCGCGACGCTGGCCGGTGCCGTCTCCATGCTCGCCAATTTCGCGGCCTTTTCCGGCGGAAACAGCGAGAACCGCGGCGGTTTCGGCATTATCGGCACCATCGCCATGATGATCCTCGCCCCGCTCGCGGCCTCCATCGTCCAGATGGCCATCTCGCGCTCCCGCGAGTACGAGGCCGACAAGCTCGGCGCAGAGATCTGCGGCAACCCTATCTGGCTGGCGTCCGCGCTCGCCAAGATCGCCGGCGCGCACGACCAGACGGTCAACAACACGGCCGAGCACAATCCGCAGACCGCCCACATGTTCATCATCAACCCGCTGTCGGGCGAGCGCATGGACAACCTGTTCTCGACCCACCCCGACACCGGCAACCGCATCGCCGCCCTGCAGCAGCTCGCCCAGGCCTGGGGCACGGGCGGCTATGTCCAGCAGCAGCCGCAGCCGGCCGCCTGGGGCAGCAACGCCCCGCGCCGCGGCCCCTGGGGCTGAGCGCACGGCAGCCGGCCGCTTGCTGGCGGCCGGCCCTCGCCCTAAACGGGCGCGATGACCAAGCGACATCATCGCGCCGCGGCGCCCATCCGCCCGGCCGCGCATCCCGGCCTTCCCGCCCGCCGCAGGGCCTGCGACCTCGTCGAGGCCGTGCTCGTCCGCCGCCGGCCGCTCGACGAGGCGCTGGATGAGCGCACCGAACTGGAAGCGGCCGACCGCGCGCTCGCGCGCAAGATCGCGGCGACCACGCTGCGCCGACTCGGCACCATCGATAAGGCGCTCGGTGAGCGGCTCGCCAAGGGCCTGCCCGACGGCCTGCCCCGCCTTGAAACGACCCTGCGCACCGCCGCCTGCCAGATCCTGTTCCTCGACGTGCCCGACTATGCCGCCGTCGACAGCGCCGTGCGCATGGTCGAGGCAAACGGCAAGACGAAGGGCTTTGCCGGCCTGACCAATGCCGTGCTGCGCGGCATAGGCCGCGACAAGGCGGACTTGCTGGCGGCCCTCGATCCGCTCGACGACTTGGCCGTCTGGCTCCGCGAGCGCTGGATCGCCGCCCATGGCGAGGCCGGGACGCGCGCGATTGCCCGTATCATCGCCGTCGAGCCGCCACTCGACCTGACCGTGAAATCCGACCCCGAAGGCTGGGCGCAGCGCCTCGGCGGCATGGTGACGCCGACCGGCTCGGTGCGGCTGAAGCCGGAAGGCGCGATTCCGGCCCTTCCCGGCTTTGCCGACGGCGAATGGTGGGTTCAGGACGCCGCAGCCGCCCTGCCCGCCCGGCTCCTCGGCGATGTCCGCGGCCTTGCGGTGGCCGACCTTTGCGCCGCGCCGGGCGGCAAGACCGCCCAGCTTGCTGTCGCCGGAGCCAGGGTCACGGCTGTGGACCGCTCGCCCCGCCGGCTTGAGCGCCTAGCCGAGAACATGACGCGCCTGAAGCTGGACGTGACGACGCTCGCCGCCGATGCCGCCGAGATCGAGGGCCAGTTCGACGCGATCCTGGTCGATGCGCCATGCACCGCCACCGGCACGGTCCGCGGCAACCCGGACGTGCTGCACCTGAAATCCATGGCCGATATCGAGGGGCTCGGCCGGCTGCAGGCGCGCCTGCTCGACCGCCTTGGCGACCTCCTGAAGCCCGGCGGCCGCGCCGTCTACTGCACGTGTTCGCTGGAGCCCGAGGAAGGCGAGAACCAGATCGCCGCCCTGCTCGCGCGCGACGACCGCCTTGTGCTCGATCCGATCCGCCCGGACGAGATCGACGGCATTGCCGGCTTCGTCACCCCGGCCGGACATCTGCGCACCCTGCCGAGCCACTGGCCGGCCGCCGACGACGGCCTCGCCGGTCTCGACGGTTTCTTCGCTGCGAGGCTGCTGCGCCGCGCCTGAGCGGCGCGGCCGGCCTTCCACCTCTCATTTACCCTTCGCAGAGCGCGAAGCCCTAGGCTGAACGTCCCATGTCCGGCATCGCCCTCCTCCTCTCGCAGGCCCTGCTCTATTTCGGCGTCATGGCCGCGCTGTTCCGGATGCGCCGCCTGCTGGGGCTCGGCGTCTTCCTGTGCGCGCTGGGCGTCATGCACTTCCTGGAGACCTATCTGGCCGCGGTGTTCTTCATCGAACTCCCCTTCGGCCTGCTGTCGCCGGGATCGACGGTGCTGTTCTCCGGCAAGCTCGCGATCATCCTGCTATTCTACATCCGCGAGGATGCCGAGACGGTCCGCCAGCCCATCTACGGCCTGCTGATCGGCAATTTCCTGATGGTCGGGCTCGTTGCCACGCTGCAGTTCTACGGGCCGCCCGTCTCGCTGCCGGGCTACAATTCCGACCTCACTTTGATCAATCAGATGGGCCTTCTGATGATCTGGGGCACGACGTTGCTCTTCATCGACGCCATCGCGCTGATCCTCATCTACGAGAAGCTCCGCAGCCTGATTCCCACCTCGGTCGTCCTGCGCTCCTGCGTGAGCCTAGCGGTCATCCTGACCTTCGATCAGGTCGCGTTCTTCACCGGCCTTCATCTGGTGACCGGCACGCCTTTCGGTGCGCTGACCGGCGGGTGGGTCGCGAAGATGGGAGCCTCCGTCGTCTATGCCGCCCTGATCGGCCTCTATCTGGCCCTGCTGGAGCGAAACGCGGACGAGCCCACGGCGCAGCCCCTTTCGGACACCTTCTCCAAGCTCACCTACCGGCACAAATACGAGGAACTGCTCGGCCGCAGCGGCCACGATGCGCTGACCGGCGCTCTGACGCGCGAGCGGTTCGAAGCGCTGGGACAGCCGACCCTGGCGCGGTCCCTCGCTGCGGGGCGCAAGACCAGCCTCATCATCTTCGACATCGACCATTTCAAGAACATCAACGACCGCTACGGCCATGTCGTCGGCGACGAGGTGCTGCGGCGCGTCGTCGACTGCGCACGGGCGGAAATCCGTGGCGAGGACCGTGTCTTCCGCTATGGCGGCGAGGAATTTGTCGTCCTGTGCGAGAACATGTCCCACGACGCGGCCCTCGCCGCCGCCGAGCGGATGCGCGCCGCCGTCTGCCAGACCCTGGCGCAGGAATTCGAGGCCGAACCGACGATCAGCATCGGCGTCGCGACCTTCCCGGACGACGCGGCCAGCGTCCGCGACCTCGTCGCCCATGCCGACGCCCACCTTTACGAAGCCAAGCGGCAGGGCCGAAACCGCGTGATCGGCAATCGGGCGGTGCGCGCCGCAGAGACATCGCGGGGCGGGGTTTCATGAGCCACGCACCGCGCTAGAGCGACCTCGAAGGGCGCATTCGGCAAACCCGCCGGGCACGACACCGACCCCCTCGCGGTCCCGCGCGTCATCCGTTATGGTTCGCCCGCTTCGCCATTCCCGATGTGCCGACCATCACAGGGCTTCCGCATTGACCGCTCCGCTGTCCCGCCGCTCCGCCGTGCTGCTCATCGTCGCGGGTTCGCTGGCGCTCGGCGCCTGCGGCCGGCGTGGTGGCCTGGAACTGCCCGGCCCGACGCCCCATCCGGTCGGCGGCCCGACACCGCCTACGCCGCCCCGCGCGCAAGGCGCCGCGACCCAGGTCGCCGCTGATCCCTCGAACCCGCCGCAGCGCCAGCCCGCACCGCGGCCGAGCTACGATGCCAACCGCCCGGTCGGCCGCGGCCAGATCCTGCCGTCCGGCACCTTCGTCCTCGATCCCCTGCTCTGACGTCCCATGCATCACTTCGCCTATCGTGACGGCGTCATGCACGCCGAGGACGTGTCGCTCGACCGCATCGCGGCCGAGGTCGGCACGCCCTTCTACTGCTATTCGACCGCGACGCTGGAGCGGCACTACCGCGTCTTCTCGCAAGCCTTTGCCGGGCTCGACACCCTCGTCTGCTACGCGATGAAGGCGAACTCCAACCAGGCGGTCATCAAGACCCTGGCGCGGCTCGGCGCGGGCATGGACGTGGTGTCGGGCGGCGAACTGAAGCGCGCCCTCGCCGCCGGCGTGCCGGGCGAGAAGATCATGTTCTCCGGCGTCGGCAAGACCGAGGCCGAGCATCGCGCGGCGCTGGAGGCCGGCGTCTTCTGCATCAACGTGGAGAGCGAGCCGGAGGTCGAGCAACTCTCGCGCGTGGCGTCCTCCATGGGACGGATCGCGCATATCTCGTTCCGCGTGAACCCCGACGTCGACGCCAGGACCCACGCCAAGATTTCGACGGGCAAGAAGGGCGACAAGTTCGGCATTCCGATCTCCACCGCCCGCGAGACCTATGCCCGCGCCGCGAAACTGCCGGGCATCCGCATCGCCGGCATTGACATGCATATCGGCTCGCAGATCACCGATCTCGCGCCCTTCGACAATGCCTTCGCGCTGATGGCCGAGTTCGTCGGCACGCTGCGCGCCGACGGCCACGCCATCGACCATGTCGATGTCGGCGGCGGCCTCGGCATCCCCTACAAGGACGACAACGAGCCGCCGCCCGACCCCGTCCGCTATGCCGAGGTGGTGAAGCGCCATACGGCGAGCCTCGGCGCGAAGATCGTCATGGAGCCCGGCCGCATGATGGTCGGCAATGCCGGCATCCTGGTCACCCGGGTCATCTACGTGAAGGAGACGGAGGGCCACGCCTTCGTCATCGTCGACGGCGCGATGAACGACCTGATCCGCCCGACGCTCTATGAGGCGCATCACGAGATCCGGCCGGTGAAGGAGCCCACCGCCGGAGCGCCCAAGCCGAAGGTCGACGTGGTCGGCCCCATCTGCGAGAGCGGCGACTATCTGGCGCTCGGCCGCAAGCTGCCGGAGGTGAAGCCCGGCGACCTCATCGCGGTGATGACCGCAGGCGCCTATGGCGCGGTGCAGGCCGGCACCTACAATACCCGCCCGCTGGCGCCCGAAGTACTGGTCCGCGGCGAGGATTTCGCGGTTGTCCGGCCGCGCCTCGACGTGGAGGCGATCATCGCCATGGACAGGCTGCCGGAATGGCTCTGACGGTCGACATCCGAACGGCGGGTTGACCGGCAGGCCGCAAGGGTCTTCAAGCACGCCTTAACTGGCCTTGAAGGAGGTTCCCATGCTGCCCGACCGGCTCGTCAACGGTTACGTCGCCTTTCTCGAAGGCCGCTTCCCGCAGGAATCCGAGCGCTACCTCCGCCTCGCCGAGACCGGGCAGAGCCCGAGAACCATGGTCGTCTCGTGCTGCGACAGCCGCGTCTCGCCGGAGGTGATCTTCGACGTGGGTCCGGGCGAATTGTTCATCGTCCGCAACGTCGCCAACCTCGTCCCGCCCTATGCGCCGGACGGCAACCAGCACGGCACCTCCGCGGCGCTGGAATTCGCCGTGCAGGCCCTGCGCGTTTCCGACATCGTCGTGCTGGGCCATGCCCAGTGCGGCGGCATCCGCGCTTCGGTCGCCGAGGACCAGGAGCCGCTGTCGCCGGGCGACTTCATCGGCAAGTGGATGTCGATGATCTCGCCGGCCATCGAGCGGCTCGGGCCGCGCGGCAGCCGCACGATGAGCGATTACCTGCGCGAGCTGGAACTTGCCGCCGTCGTCAACTCCCTTGCCAACCTGCGCACCTTCCCCTGCGTGCAGATCCTCGAGGAGCGCGGCAAGCTGAAGCTGCACGGCGCGTTCTTCGGCGTGGCCACCGGCGTGCTGAGCGTGCTCGACGAGACGACGGGCCGCTTCGCCCCGGTCATCGACAAGCCGGGCCGCGTCTTCGCCTGCAGCGCGACGGGCTGAGGCGCCAGCGCGGCGCTTCCCCCCGGCCGGCGCAGTGCTAGGCTGCGCGGCAAGCCTCGTCGCTTGAAGCGGGGCGCGGAGGATGTCGCATGAAGGCGCTGGTGATCCATGCGGCCCACGACCTGAGGCTTGAAGAACGGCCGGTCGAGCCGCTGAAGGCCCATGAGATCGCGGTGCGGATCGGCGCCGGCGGCATCTGCGGCTCGGACCTGCACTATTTCCACAATGGCGGCTTCGGTGCTGTCAGGCTCAAGGAGCCGATGATCCTCGGCCACGAGATCGCCGGCACGGTCGAGCGCATCGGCGACGCCGTCTCCTCGGTGAAGCCCGGTGACCGCGTGGCGGTGAACCCGTCGCGGCCCTGCGGCGCCTGCCGCTACTGTCTAGAGGGCCGGCAGAACCATTGCCTCAACATGCGGTTCTATGGCTCGGCCATGCCGTTCCCGCACATTCAGGGCGCCTTCCGCGAAGTGCTGGTCTGCGATGCCGTGCAGGCTCACAAGGTCGGCGATCAGGTCTCGCTGGGCGAGGCCGCCTTCTGCGAGCCTCTGGCCGTGTGCCTGCATGCCGCACGACGCGCGGGGCCGCTGCTGGGCAAGCGCGTATTGGTCACCGGTTGCGGGCCGATCGGCGCGCTCTGCGTGCTGGCCGCCCATGCAGCGGGCGCGGCGGAGATCGTCGCCACCGATATTGCCGATGCCACGCTCGCCGTGGTCGCCAGGCTCGGCGTGGCCACCACGTTCAACACCGCCGCCGATGCGGACGCGCTGAGACCCTATGAGGCTGACAAGGGCGCTTTCGACGTGATGTTCGAGGCCTCCGGCAACATGAAGGCGCTGACCGGCGCCTTCGCCGCGCTGCGGCCGCAAGGCACCATCGTGCAGGTCGGCACGGGCGGCGACTTCACGCTGCCGATCTCGGTACTCGTCGCCAAGGAATTCGAACTGCGCGGCACGTTCCGCTTCCACGAGGAATTCGCCACCGCCGTCGCGATGATTTCCGCGCGCCGCATCGACGTTCGGCCGTTGCTCTCGGCCACCCTGCCGATGGACCGGGCGGTGGAGGCGTTCCAGCTCGCCTCCGACCGTTCCAAGGCGATGAAGGTGCAGATCGCCTTCGCCTGAAACAAAAAGGCCCGGCGCAACGGCCGGGCCTCTCGTTCGTCAGGCGAAACGCCTCACGCAGTCGCCTTGATCACCTTCGCGACCTTCTCGGTCAGCTCGCCGATCTGCGCCTCGGTGACGATCAGCGGCGGCGTCACGGCGATGGTGTCGCCGGCCGTGCGGATCATCAGGCCCTCGTCGTGGAACGCGCGGTCGATGCACTCGAAGCCGCGCTTGCCGACGCCGCCCTTGTTCGGCTCGAAATCGACCGCCGCGGTGAGGCCGACCTGCCGGATGTCGAGCACGCCGGGAATGTCCTTCCACGCCGAGAACACCGCATCGGCCCAGACCGGCTCCAGCGTCTTCGAGCGCTCGAACAGGCCCTCGTCGCGGTAGAGGTCGAGGGTCGCGAGACCGGCCGCGCAGGCGAGCGGGTGGGCGGAATAGGTGTAGCCGTGGAACAGCTCCACCACATGCTCCGGCCCGGTCATGAACGTGTCGTAGATGTTCTTGCGGGCGATGACGCCGCCCATCGGCGCGACGGCGTTGGTGACGCCCTTGGCGAAGGTGATGATATCGGGCGTCACGCCGTAGCGCTCGGAGGCGAAGGCATGGCCGAGGCGGCCGAAGCCGGTGATGACCTCGTCGAAGATCAAGAGGATGTCGTGCTTGTCGCAGAGCTCGCGCAGGCGCTTCAGATAGCCCTTCGGCGCGGGCAGAACGCCCGTGGAGCCGGCCATCGGCTCAACCATGACGGCCGCGATGGTCGAGGCGTCGTGCAGCGCGACAATGCGCTCGAGATCGTCGGCGAGATGGGCGCCCCACTCGGGCTCGCCCTTGGAGAAGGCCTGCTCCGCGCGGTTATAGGTGTGCGGCAGGTGGTCGGCGCCGGCCAGCAGCGTGCCGAAGAACTTGCGGTTCGGCACGATGCCGCCGACCGTGATGCCGCCGAAGCCAACGCCGTGATAGCCGCGCTCGCGGCCGATCAGGCGGGTCTTCGAGCCTTTGCCGCGGACGTTCCAGTAGGCGAGCGCGATCTTGAGCGCGGTATCCGCCGCTTCCGAGCCGGAATTGCAGAAGAACACATGGTCGAGGTCGTTCGGCGCCAGCGCGGCGATGCGGCTCGCCAGCTCGAAGGCCTTGGGGTGGCCGTACTGGAAGGTCGGCGAGAAATCGAGCTCGGCCGCCTGTTTCTGGATCGCCTGGACGATGGGGTCGCGGCCGTGGCCGGCATTGGAGCACCACAGACCCGCCGTGCCGTCCATGATCTGACGGCCCTCGGGGGTGTAATAATACATGTCCTTGGCGCGGGAGATCATGCGCGGACGCGCCTTGAAGGCACGGTTGGCCGTGAACGGCATCCAGAAGGCCTGGAGGTCGTTCGGAATGGCCGTGGTGGCCGCATCGTCGGCGCCGACCACGCGCAGGGCGCTCGTCTTGGACATCAGTTGAATTCTCCGGAAGGGGCGGATCGGAGAACGACCATACCAAGGGGGGAAAAGCGGGCAAGGTGGATGGCGGAAGGGGAGGGATGCGGCGCGACCGCACCCCGCGCGCATCGATGTGCAGGGCAGTCGCCCTGACCCCGGAGGATCACCGCCGCTTCGCATCTGCTATTGACGCAGCCCTTCCGAAGCAGGGCCCTGCAGATGTCTTCGCCTTCCCCTGAACCCGCGTCCGCAACAAGCGACATCGACGGTACCGCCGCATGGTTCCGTCTGCTGGTCGCGGTCGCCCTTGGCACCATCGGCGGCGTCGGCAGCTGGTCCGTGGTGGTGGTGCTTCCGGCCGTGCAGGCCGATTTCGGCGTCGCGCGCGGCGATGCTTCGTTACCCTATACGATGGCGATGATCGGCCTTGCGATCGGTGGCGTCTTACTCGGCAAGGTGACCGATCGCATCGGCATCATGCTGCCGGTGGCGGGGGCCGGCATCATGATCGGCATCGGCTATGTGCTGGCTGGCCTTGCCCCCAATATCTGGGTCTTCGCGCTTGCCCACGGCCTGTTCATCGGCATGGTCGGCGCAGCTGTCGTGCTCGGCCCGCTGATGGCGGACGTATCGCTGTGGTTCAACCGCCGGCGCGGCATCGCGGTGGCGCTCTGTGCCTGCGGCAATTACCTCGCCGGCGGAATCTGGCCGCAGGTCGTGCGCTTCATGCTCGATGCCTATGGCTGGCGCGTCACCCACTTCATCATTGCCGGCATCGTAGTGGCGACGATGACGCCGTTGGCACTGCTGCTGCGCCGCAGGGCGCCGGCCGCCGTGTCCCCCGCCGGCCCGGCAGACCCCGTCGCGAAAGCACGCGTCGATGCGATGCCGCTGGGCCTGCCGCCCAATGTCCTGATGGCGGCCCTGTTCGTTGCCGGCGTCGCCTGCTGCGTCGCCATGGCCATGCCGCAGGTCCATATCGTCGCCTATTGCGCCGATCTCGGCTACGGCGTCGCCCGCGGCGCGGAAATGCTGTCGCTGATGCTCGGGCTCGGCATCATCAGCCGCATCGCCACGGGCTTCATCGCCGACAAGATCGGCGGGCTGGCGGCCCTGCTGCTGGCGTCGTGCCTCCAGGGCGTAGCGTTGCTCCTGTTTCTCACCTCCAGCGAACTGACGTCGCTTTACATCTTCTCGGCGCTGTTCGGCCTGTTCCAGGGCGGCATCATCCCCTGCTACGCCATCATCGTCCGCGAATACTTCCCACCCGGCGAGGCCGCCTACCGTGTCGGCGTAGTGCTGATGGCGACGCTCATCGGCATGGCGTTGGGCGGCTGGCTGTCGGGCCTCATCTACGATCTGACACGGTCCTATCAGGCCGCCTTCGTCAACGGCATCCTGTGGAACGCGGTCAATCTGACGACAGTCGGCTGGCTGTTGTGGCGGCGCGAAAGGCGCGCGCGGGACGCTGCATTGCCGGTCTCCTAGGCATCGCCAACGGAAAGGCCGCCCCGCCTTGCGACGGAGCGGCCTCCCTCCTGTCCACTCTTTCGAGCGCCGCGGCGGTTTGGGGCTTGCCACCCCGTCCGTCGCAAGGACAGGCCGCGACCTCTTGAAGGTCGCGGCGGAAATCACATCACCACCACCCGCGTGCCCACGCGCACCCGCGAGTAAAGCTCCATCACGTCTTCGTTGCGCATGCGGAAGCAGCCGGAGGACACCGCCTGCCCGATGGTCCAGGGCTCGTTGGAGCCGTGAATGCGGTAGAGCGAGGAGCCGAGATAGAGCGCCCGCGCGCCGAGCGGGTTGGCGGGACCGCCGGCCATGAAGCGCGGCAGGTCCGGCCGGCGGCGCAGCATGTCGGCGGGCGGGCGCCAGTCCGGCCACTCTGCCTTGCGCGTCACGGTCTTGGTGCCGGTCCAGCCGAAGCCCGGGCGGCCGATGCCGACGCCGTAGCGCCGGGCCATGCCGCCGGCCTCGACGAGGTAGAGATAGCGCTGGCGCGTATCGATGACGACCGTGCCGGGTCGGTGGCGGGTAGCGTATTCCACGGTCTGCGGCAGGTATCGCGGGTCGATCGAGGGGCGGATGCTGGCGCGCGAGCGCAGCGCCTGCTCAACCTCCGGGGCGTAGGCCGCATGCTGTTGCAGGGCGTGGATCGGCCGCACCGGTTCCAGGCCCGGCGCGACCGCCACGGACCTCTGGTCGAAAGGGCCGCGGGCTGCCATGGAGCGCTGGGTGGCGGGCGCGGCGCGGACCACGCCGGGGCCGGGGTCGCTGGCCCGGTAGTCAGGGGCGCGGCGGGCGGTGGCGATCGGGCCCGCTGACGCCCCGCCGCCATTGTAGAGGAATTCGATGAAGCCGCCGCCCATATCGCCTGAGCGCCGGGCGCCGGCGATCTGGCCATGGGCGGGCTGAAGGGTCGCGGCGGATAAGGCGCAGAAGGCCGCGAGCGCGGCCGGCAGGCTCAGCTTGGACATCGACGGACTCACGAACATACGCGTCGACGGGCGGAAAGCCCCGTCTCTGGCTGCGATGGAAGGCCCAAGGTCCCCACCGAATGGTAAACGCGGCGGGCGGCGGACCCGCCTTTCCGTCAACCATGCGGGCAAAGTCTTCCTCAAGGTTAATTGCTGGTTCAAATGCCGGCCGGCAATTGCGGGCGCGGCATCTTAACAGGCTGTCATCCTTAATTATTTTTGCAATTGCGCCCCGACTTTCTGTGGCATTTTGCCAACTCCGCCTTAACCGTCGCACTCCAAGGCTTCCTCCCGTCCGCACCAGAAGGGGCGGGCCGCCATCTCATGCCTCCGGGTCCTCCATGCGCGCGTCGAAGAGAGCCTTCCGTATCGAGTCCTATTCGCATCCGTCGGACGCGATGGCCTTTCCCGGCTTCACCGGCGAGGGCCATCAGGAGATCATGGCCGAGCTGAAGGCGCTGCGCTCGCTGATCCGGCCGGAGGAGGTCTCCAAGCAGGTCATCGAGGCCTACCGGTCCGAGATGCAGGAGGCGCTGAAACTCAAGAGCGAGCTCGACCAGATCTGGGAAGCGATCAACCAGACCAAGCACGAGATCGCCACGCTTCACGTCACCGGCTTCCAGGGCAAGCAGATGACGCGCGTGACCCACGAGCTGGACGCCATCGTCTCGGGAACTGAGGAGGCGACCGAGGGCATCCTGTCGGCGGCGGAGGGCATCGACCAGCTCGCCGGCCAGCTTTCCGCCAAGCTCAAGAGCGTGCAGGACCGCGCGGCGGCCGACGACATCCAGCAGAAGATCGTCACGATCTTCGAGCACTGCAACTTCCAGGACCTGACCGGCCAGCGCATCACCAAGGTGGTGAACACGCTGAAGTTCATCGAGGAACGCATCGTCAAGATGATGGACATCTGGGGCGGGCTCGACAGCTTCAAGGATGTCGAGGTCGAGGGCATCGCGGAGGCGGCGGGCGATGCGGCGCTGCTCAACGGCCCGAAGATCGCCGGCGAGGGCGGCCATGCCAGCCAGGACGACATCGACGCGCTGTTCAACTGACGCGGGCAGGATGACACGGCACGCCGGTTCCACGCGGCCGTTCCTTGCCGAACTTTAACCCGACGGCCGCGAGTTCGGCCCGCCGACGCCGTGATTCCGCCCGCTCCTGCGGCGATGTAGCATCGGACCGTTCCTGTTCGCCCCCTTGATTCGGGCCCGATGCGCTTATCCCTTGCCATCCTTGCGTTCTGCTCGCTCGCCGTGCCCGCCATGGCGCAGGCGCCGGGCGCCGCCGATCAGGCCGCCGCCGAGCGCCGCGAGCGTCAGGACGAGCTTGCCCGCATCCGCACCGGCCTCGAGCGCGCCGAGGCCGAGCGTTTCCGGATCTCCACCGAGATCGAGGCCATGCGCGCCGACCGTGCGGCGCTGGTCAAGGCGGGCATCGAGACTGCCGCGCGCCTGCGCGAGGCCGAAACGCAGGTCGCGGAGAGCGAGACGCGCCTTGCGAGCCTCGACCAGCGGCAGGGCGAGTTGCGCGCCTCCCTGCACGACCGCCGCGAACTCATCGGGCAGGTGCTGGCCTCGCTCCAGCGCATGGGCCGGCGTCCGCCACCGGCCATGCTGGTCGGGCCGGATGATGTCCTGAAGAACGTCCGCACCGCCATGCTGCTGGGCACGCTGGTGCCGGAAATGCGCGAGGCGGTCGGCATCCTCGCCCGCGATCTGGAGGAACTCTCGGCGCTCCGCCGCAGCATTGCCGAAAATCGCGAGCGCCTGCGCACCGAGCTTGCCTCCCTCGGCACCGAGCGCATCCGGCTCGACGCGCTCTCCGAGGCGCGCCAGCACCAGCTCGCGGATGGCGAGAAATCGCTGGAGGCGGAGAAGGCACGGGCGGCGGACCTTGCCCGGCAGGCCGGAAATCTCGAACTTTTGATCGGCCGCATGGAGACCGAGATATCGGCCGCCCAGCGCGCCGCGGACGCTGCCCGCACCACCGTGATCACCCGCGGCACGGCCCCTTCGGACCGGCGCCAGCAGATGGCCGCCCTGCAGAATGCGGCGCGAATGACCCCCGCAATGCCCTTCGAACAGGCCCGCGGGCGGCTCGGCATACCGGTTCTGGGGGTACGCTTGCGCGATTTCGGTGCGCCGGACGGTCATGGCGGGTCGGAGCGCGGCCAGTCCTTCGCCACGCGACCGGGCGCCTCGGTTACCGCTCCGTCGGACGGCTGGGTGGTCTATTCGGGGCCGTTCCGCACCTATGGACAACTCTTGATCCTGAATGCCGGCGGCGGGTATCATGTCGTTCTTGCAGGTATGGACAGGATCACCGTGGATCTCGGCCAGTTCGTGCTGGCGGGAGAAGCGGTCGGCGTGATGGGCAACGCACCGCCGCCCACCTCGGCAGTCACGACGGGTTCCTCGCAGCCGGTGCTCTACGTCGAATTTCGCAAGGATGGGTCGAATGTCGACCCCGCGCCTTGGTGGTCCCCGCGGACACCCGGCGTCCAGGCCAATGAAAGGGTTCGCGGATGATGCGCAAAGCTTCGATCCTCCTCGCAGGGGCCGCAATGGGCGCGCTCGCGACCGTGGCGGTCACGCAGCCCCGGGCCATCCTCGGGATGGATGCCAATGCCGCGGCTTCCGACACCTATCGCCACATCAACCTGTTCGGCGACATTTTCGAGCGCGTGCGCAGCGACTATGTCGAGAAACCGGACGATTCCAAGCTGATCGAGGCGGCCATCAACGGCATGCTGACCTCGCTCGACCCGCATTCGAGCTTCATGGATGCGCGCAACTTCCGCGACATGCAGGTGCAGACGCGCGGCGAGTTCGGCGGCCTTGGCATCGAGGTCACGCAGGAAGAGGGCCTGATCAAGGTCGTCTCGCCGATCGACGACACGCCGGCCTCCAAGGCGGGCATTCTCGCCAACGACATCATCACCCACATCGACAACGAGCCGATCCAGGGCCTCACCCTGCAGCAGGCCGTGGAGAAGATGCGCGGCCCGGTGGGCTCCAAGATCAGCATCCGCGTCAATCGCGCCGGCACCCCGCCGCGCGACATCGAGATCACCCGCGACCGCATCGTCATCCGCGCCGTCCGCCACCAGATCCTCGGCGACGACATCGGCTATGTCCGCGTCACGCAGTTCAACGAGCAGACGACGGAAAGCCTCCGGCGCGCCATCGAAGAGATCAAGGCCAAAGTGCCGGCCGACAAACTGCGCGGCTATGTCCTCGACCTCAGGCTCAATCCGGGTGGCCTGCTCGACCAGTCCATCTCGGTTTCCGACGCATTCCTGGAGCGGGGCGAGATCGTCTCCACCCGCGGCCGCAATGCCGAGGAGACCCAGCGCTGGAACGCCCGCACCGGCGACCTGACCGGCGGCAAGCCGATCATCGTGCTGATCAACGGTGGTTCGGCCTCGGCCTCGGAGATCGTCGCCGGCGCGCTGCAGGACCACAGGCGCGCGACCGTCCTCGGCACGCGCTCCTTCGGCAAGGGCTCGGTGCAGACCATCATCCCGCTCGGCAGCCAGGGCGCGCTGCGCCTGACCACGGCGCGCTACTACACGCCGTCCGGCCGCTCCATCCAGGCCCGCGGCATCGATCCCGACATCGTGCTGGAACAGCCGGTGCCGGAGGAACTGCGGGCTCAGGCGCAGGCCTCGGAGCGTCGCAGCGAGGCGGGCCTGCGCGGCCATCTTCGCAACCAGGGCGGCGAGAGCAACGAAGTGCGCTCCCCGACCGAGGTCTACGTGCCGCGCGAGCAGAAGGACGACATGCAGATCAAGCGCGCGCTGGAACTGCTGCGCGGCGAGGCGACCGACCCCGCCTTCCCGCCCTCGCAGCGCGCCGCGGCTGCGCCCGCTCCTGCGGCGGGTGCGACGCCCGCGGCTCCGGCTGCGCCCGCTACCCCTGCGACGCCGGCTCCCGCGCCGTCCCGCTAAGGGCCCCGGTCCGCATTCGCAGATATTCCAGACCCCCGGTCAGCAATGACCGGGGGTTTTCTTTCACCCTGAACCGCACGGCCTTCCGATGTCCCTCTGTTCGTCGCAGACCGCCCTGTTCGCCGATGCAGTGCTGTCGGCCTATCGCTCGCGCCGCCAGATCGCACCGCTATCCGCGATGGAGCCGACCTTCACCGTCCGCGACGGCGAGAAGGTCGCGCACGAGGTTGCCCGCCGCCGGGTCGCGGCCGGCGAGCGGATCATCGGCCGGAAGATCGGCTTCACCAACCGCACGATCTGGGACGAGTACAAGGTCTATTCGCCGATCTGGGGCCCGGTCTACGACACCACCTATCGCGACGTGTCCGGGCCGTCTGAGGCCGTCATCGGCCACCTCGTCGAGCCACGGATCGAGCCGGAGATCATCCTTGGCTTCAAAAGCCCGGTGACGGCGGACATGGACGAGCGCGCGATCCTCGGATCGGTCGGCTGGGTCGCCCACGGCTTCGAGATCGTGCAGTCGCTGTTCCCCGGCTGGGTGTTCCAGGGCTCCGACTGCCAGGCGGCCTTCGGACTGCACGGCGCGCTGTTCTGCGGGCCGCGGACGCCGGTGGACGGCGACCCCGACCGCTGGCTGGAGGCGCTGACCACCTTCGCCATCACCATCGCCCGCAACGGCGAGACGCTGGACCGGGGCGTCGCCGCCAATGTGCTCGATGGCCCGCTCTCGGCGATCCGCCACCTTGCCGGCGTGCTCGCCGCCGACCCGCAGGCAATGCCCATCGCCGCCGGCGAGATCATCACCACGGGGACCGTCACGCGCGCCTTCCCCATCTCTCCCGGCGAGGAATGGTCGACCACGGTCGAGGGCATCGACGTGCCGCCGATGCGCCTCGCTTTCGTCTGACTGGATCAGGTCTCGACCACCGTGCGCGGCGGCTTGCGCCCGCTCTCGGCATCGCCGGCCATGAACTGCGCCTTGGCGAGATTGGCGAAGACGCCGCCCTGGCCCACCAGTTCCTCGAACGTGCCGCTCTCGATGACCCGGCCCTGATCGAAGACGAGGATGCGCGTCGCATGCCGGATGGTGGCGAGACGGTGGGCGATGACGAAGGTCGTGCGCCCCTTCATCACTTCCTCCAGCGCCGCCTGCAGCTTCTGCTCGGTGGTGGCGTCGAGCGCCGAGGTCGCCTCGTCGAGGATGAGCACCGGCGGGTCCTTCAGCAGGGCGCGCGCGATGGACAGGCGCTGCCGCTCGCCGCCTGACAGGGACCGGCCGCGCTCGGCGACCTCCGTGTCGAGCCCGTCCGGCTGGCGCTTGAGGAAATCCATGGCCTGCGCCCGTTCGCAGGCCTGCCATATCTCGGCATCGGTCGCCTCCGGCCGGCCGACCTGCAGGTTCTCCTTGATCGTCCGCGCGAACAGCATCGGCTCCTGGAACACGACGCCGATATTGCGGCGGAGCGAAACCAGCGTGATGTCGCGGATGTCGTGGCCGTCGATCAACACGCGGCCGGACTGCGGGTCGAAAACCCGGTGCAGCAGCGACAGGGTCGTCGACTTGCCCGAACCGGTCGAGCCCACGAGCGCGATCGTGTCGCCGGGTTGCGCGACGAAGGAGAGGTCCGCCACCGCGGCGCGCTTGCCGTCATAGGAGAAGGAGACGTTGTCGAAGGCGACCGTGCCGGTGACCCGGCCGATATCGACGGCGTTCGGCCGGTCGTGAACCTGCGGCGTCGTGTCGATGACCTCGAAGAAATCCTTGATCTTGGGCCCTTCGAGGAACACCGCATTGATGAAGCCGACCAGCGCCTCCAGCTTGCCGATCAGCATGGTGGCGAAGCCCATGAAGGTGACGATCTCGCCGATGGTCGCGAGGCCGTTGATGTGCAGCCAGGTGCCGATCAGGAAGATCGACAGCACCGTCAGCGTCGCGGAGGCGCGCGAGGCGACCGCGGCGATGGCCCACCACGACAGGACCGGGATCTGCGCGGCCAGCAGCGCGTCGATGGTCGCGCGCATGGCGCGGACCTCCGCCTCCACGCGCGTGAAGGACTGGATCACCGGCACGTTGCCGAGGGCGTCGGTGGCCCGTTCGGCGAGGGCGTTGTGATATTCCTGCACCTTGCCCTGCAGGCTCTCGGTGCGCCTGAGCACCCAGCTCGTCAGGAAGAAGAAGAAGAACACCATCACGACGAGGACCGAACCGAGCCGCCAGTTCACCCACAGCGAGACGGGAACGAGGATCACCAGCGCGATCATCGAGGCGCAGTGCTCGCGCAGGAACGACAGCAGCAGCCAGGCCATGGCGTTGGAGCCTTCCAGCATCTGCTTCAGAAGGCGGCCGGAATGCGCGCCCGAATGGAAGCTGAGCGGCAGGTTCAGCACGTGCTCGAAGAAGTGCTGCATGAAGGCGAGCCGGCGGCGGTGCGACATGCGGTCGGCATGGAGCGCAACCAGCACGCCGGCGGCGATGGTGAACAGGCCGAACACCACCCAGGCCGTCACCAGCGGCAGGATTTCCGGCCAGGTCACCGTGCGCCCGCGCGCCTGCGCGCCCGTGAGCGCGTCGATGATCCGCCCGAACAGGATCGGCTCGGCGAACATGATGCAGGCGAGCGCGATGTTGCAGAGGAGCAGGACCGTGCCGAGGCGCTGTTCGGGGCCAAGCTGCCGCAGCACGCGCCAGTAGACTTTCAGGAGTGACATGCGGCGCCTCGGTCGCTCGCGGGCCCTGCCCGCTTCACCCACTGTGAAACATGCCGTTGCCCGCGCGGCAAGTGAACGCGCCGCAAGTGCGGCGGTTTCCGGCTCAGAACGGCCGGCCGGCGGACGGTGGCGGCAGGCCGAGATGGGCCGCGACGGTGGCGGCCATGTCGGCGAAGGTTTCTCGCCGGCCGATGGCACCCGCCGGCTGGCCGGGGCCGAAGGCGAGGATCGGGACATGCTCGCGCGTGTGGTCCGAACCGCGGAAGGTCGGGTCGCAGCCATGGTCGGCCGTGATGACCACGAGGTCGCCCGGCTTCAGGCGCCCGTGCAGTTCCGGGAGCCAGGCATCGAAGGCCATCAGCGCGCGGCCATAGCCTTCCGGATCGCGCCGGTGGCCGTAGAGCGAATCGAAATCGATGAAATTCGCCATCAGGAGCCCGCCATCTCCGAGCCGGTCCAGCGCCTCCAGGGTCGCCGCGCCGATGGCCGCATTGCCGCTGGCCTTCACCTCCTCGCCCGTGCCGACATGGGCGAAGATGTCGCCGATCTTGCCGACGGTGACGACACGGCGGCCGGCATCGGCAGCAATCTGCAAGAGAGTCGGCGCTGGTGGCAGCACGGAATAGTCGCGGCGGTTGCCGGTGCGGACGAAATCCACCGCGCTCGCTCCGACGAAAGGCCGCGCGATGACGCGGCCGATGCCGAGCGGATCGACGAGACGCCGTGCGACCTGGCAGAGGTCGTAGAGCCGCTGGAGGCCGAATGCCTCTTCGTGCGCTGCGATCTGCAGCACGGAATCCGCGGAAGTGTAGAGGATCGGCTTGCCGGTCCGCACATGCTCCTCGCCGAGTTCGGCGATGATCTCGGTGCCGGATGCGTGCCTGTCGCCGAGAATGCCGGGAAGCCGCCCCTCCCGGATGATCGCCTCGGTCAATTCTTTCGGGAAACAGGGCACGCTCGTGGGGAAATAGCCCCAGTCGAAGGTCACCGGCACCCCGGCAATCTCCCAGTGACCCGAAGGCGTGTCCTTGCCCTTCGAGGTCTCGACACCGAAGCCGAACCAGCCTTGCGGCGGATCGGATGTCTCAAGGCCCGGCGGCACGCGGCCGGTCGACAGCCGCGCCGCCTCGCCGAGCCCGAGCGCCGCGAGATTCGGCAGCGCAAACGACTCGCCGTTCCCGACGAACCATTCCGCGACATGGCCGAGCGTATCCGCGCCCGCGTCACCGTAGATGTCCGCGTCGCCGCTGGCGCCGATACCGACCGAATCGAGGACGATGACGATGGCGCGGGCCATGGTTCAGCCTGTGATCCTGGCCTGAACGAGCGCGCCGACCACCGCTCCGCCCTCGCCGATCGTTACCGCCCCCGCGATCATCCCCGAAGCAGCGGCGAAACCCGCCTCGTCGCGCGCGTGGACCAGCGCCAGCGGCTGGCCGGCCTCGACCATGTCCCCCAGCGCGACCATGTCGGTCAGCCCCACCGCATGATCGACCGGATCCGCGGCGCGCGTCCGCCCGCCGCCGAGTGCCACCACGCTCATGCCCATGGCGCGGGTGTCGATGTCCGTCACCACGCCGGCACGCTCGGCCAGAACCGGCCGCACCAGCGGCGCGCGCGGCAGATGCTTGTCGGGATGCTCCATCAGGTCGGCGGGGCCGCCAAGCGCCGTCACCATCTGCTGGAAGATTTCCGCGGCGCGGCCATTGGCGAGCACGCGCTCCAGCTTGCCGAGCGCGGTATCGAGATCGGGCTCCAGCTTGCCAAGCACCAGAAGTTCGGAGGCAAGCGCCATGGTCACGCCGTGCAGGCGGCTCTCCTGGTGGCGGCCTTCGAGGTAGTCGATGGTCCAGCGTACCTCCACGGCATTGCCGGCCGCGCTGGCCAGCGGCTGGTCCATGGGCGTGACCAGCGCCACCGTCGGCAGGCCCGCACCGCCGGCGACCGCCGCGATGCTCTCGGCCAGTTCCTTCGAGCGCGGAAATTCCGGCATGAAGGCGCCGGAGCCGGTCTTCACGTCCATGACCAGCCCGTCGAGCCCGGCGGCGAGCTTCTTCGACAGGATGGAGGAGGTGAGCAGCGGAATGGTCTCCACCGTCGCGGTCACGTCGCGCACGCCGTAGATGACCTTGTCGGCGGGGGCGAGATCGGCGGTCTGGCCGATAATGGCGCAACCGATATCCCGCACCGTGCGGCGGAACAGGTCACGATCCGGCACCGCATTGTAGCCGGGGATCGATTCCAGCTTGTCTAGCGTGCCGCCGGTATGGCCGAGCCCGCGGCCCGAGATCATCGGCACGAAGCCGCCGGCCGCGGCGACCATCGGCGCCAGCATCAGCGAGACGACATCGCCGACGCCGCCGGTCGAGTGCTTGTCTAGGACAGGGCCGGGCAGGTTGAGGTCGCGCCAGTCGAGCGTCGCGCCGGAGCGCACCATGGCCTGCGTCAGCGCCACGCGCTCGGGCATGGTCATGCCGCGGAAGAAGATCGCCATGCAGAAGGCGGCGACCTGCGCATCGGTCACGGTCTTGTCGCCGATGCCCGCGACGAAGGCGGCGATGGCCTCGTCCGACAGCCTGCCGCCGTCGCGCTTCTCGCGGATGATTTCCTGCGGGATGAAGGTCATGGCGCCTCTCCCGCCGCGGCGAGCAGCACGTCGAGCAGGCCGGACGCGCCGAAGCGGAACGTGTCGGGCGTCGCCCAGTCCGGCCCCATCTTCCGATCGGCGAGGTCGAGATAGGCGCGCGCATCGGCCAGCGTGCGGATGCCGCCCGAGGGCTTGATGCCGACGCGCCGGCCGGAGGCGGCGATCTCGTCCAGCATGATGGCGACGGCCTCGGGCGTCGCGGAGGCCGCGGTCTTGCCGGTCGAGGTCTTTATGAAATCAGCGCCGGTGCCGATGGCGATGCGCGCGGCTTCACGGATGAGCTCCGGCGTCTTCAACTCGCCGGTTTCGAGAATGGTCTTCAGCGTCCGGGTCGGCGGCACCGAGGCGCGGACCGCGCCGAGCAGTGCCCCCACCACCTCGCGCCGGCCGGCGGCGAGCGCCCGCCAGGGCAGGACGAGGTCGATCTCGTCGGCCCCGTCGAGCAGGGCATAGCGCGCCTCGTCGGCAGCCCGCATCACGTCGTCCTCGCCCGCGGGGAAATTCACGACGGTCGCGACCTTCACCGGCGCGCCCTTCAGAAGGCGCTTCGCCTGCGGCACGAAACCGGCCCACAGGCACACGGCCGCGACGGGCCCGGCCGGAGTGACGGCGCGGGCGCAGAGCCGCTCGACGGCCGGCTCGTCGAGACCGTTGGAGAGATCGGTCAGGTCGAGCAGCGCGATGGCGCGGCGGGCAAGATCTGAATCGCTCATGGAGTTGGCGTCTGTCATGCGGCAAGCCTTGCGAGGAAACCCCGGATCACCGCTTCCATGGCGGCAGCTCCCTGATGGGCCACCGCCTTGGTCTCGGCGTGGGACGGCGCGTGCTGCGCCATGCCGGCAGCATAATTGGTGATCATCGATAGGGCCGCGACGCTGAGGCCCACATGGCGCGCAAGGATGACCTCCGGAACGGTGGACATGCCCACGGCATCGGCCCCGAGGGTACGCAGCGCACGGATTTCGGCCGGCGTCTCGAAGCTCGGACCGGTCACCCAGGCATAGACGCCCTCGTGCAACGCGATGCGCCCCGCCGCGGCGCCATGGGCGATGGCGGTGCGCAGGCCGGGATCGTAGGCGTCGTTCATCGGCACGAAGCTGGTGTCGCCGGGCAGGCCGACCAGCGGATTGGGCCCGAACAGGCCGATATGGTCCTCGATCACCATGATGCTGCCCGGCGGCATGTCCGGCTTCAGCGATCCCGCCGAATTGGTCAGCAGCAGGGCGCCGACACCGAGTTCGGAGAAGGCGTCGATAGCCGGCTTCATCGCCCGCGGATCGCCGTGCTCGTAGGTATGGACGCGGCCCTGCATCACGGCCACGCGCCGGCCCTCCAGGGTCCCGATCACCAGCCGGCCGGCATGGCCGGTGACACCGGAAACAGGAAAGCCGGGCAGGTCGGCATAGCCGATCGCGACCGGCGCCTCGACGGCATCGGCCAGCGGACCGAGCCCCGTGCCGAGCACGATGGCGCAGTCGATGGGCGCATCACCGGCGAGGGCGCGGATAGTCGCGGCGGCGCTCATGCGAGGTTGTCCGGTCCGAAGGAATGCGGCAGCAGCTCGCCCAGCGTGAAGCTGCGGCGGACGCCCTGCGGCCCGGCAATATGGACCCGGACCGTATCGGGAGCGAATTCGCGCAGGCGCTGTCGGCAGGCGCCGCAGGGCGTGCAGAGCGCTTCGCCGTCGCCGATCACCAGCACCTCCGCGATCGCCCGGTCGCCGCCGAGCACCATGGCGGCAATGGCCCCGGCCTCCGCGCAGGTGCCGACCGGATAGGCGGCGTTCTCGACATTCGCGCCCGCATAGAGCCGGCCTGATGTCGCGCGCACCACCGCGCCGACGCGAAAGCGCGAATGCGGCGCATAGGCGGCGGCCTGCGCCGCTCTGGCTATGGCGAACATCTCGTCGAGGTCGGCGCTCACGAACGGTCCTTCGCGTAAGGGGTGCCCGAGGCTTTCGGCGGCACGGCGCGGCCGATGAAGCCGGCCAGCAGAATCACGGTGAGGATATAGGGCAAAGCCTGGATCGCCTGAACCGGGATCAGGCCGATGCCCGGCAAGCTCGCCCCCTGCAGCCGCAGGGCAATGGCGTCGAGGAAGCCGAACAGCAGGCAGGCGGCGAGCGCCGGCCACGGCCGCCACTTCGCGAAGACGAGGGCGGCAAGCGCAATATAGCCCTTGCCGGCGGTCATGTCCGGCACGAAGCCGGCCGACTGCGCGATGGAGAGATAGGCGCCGCCGAAGCCGCAGAGGATGCCGGCGACCAGCACGGCCGAATAGCGCAGCCGCGCCACAGAGAGGCCTGCCGTCTCGACGGCGGCGGGATTCTCGCCGGCCGCACGCAGACGCAGGCCCCAGCGCGTGCGGAACATCAGGAAGGCGGTCACCGGCACGAGGGCAAAGGCGCAATAGACCAGCAGCGAATGGCCGGAGATGACTTCGGCGTAAAAGCTGCCGGCGAAGGGCACCTGCCCCGCCGCATCCGCCAGCGGCAACGTCACTTCGCCGAAGCGCGCGTCGCCGCCGAGTTGCGGGGTGCGGCCGCCCTGCGCGAACCAGGCATTGCCGAGAACGGCCGTGAGGCCCGCCGCGAGAAAGTTCAGCGCCATGCCGGAGACGATCTGGTTGCCGTTCCAGGTAATGGACGCGAACCCATGAACGAGCGCGAAGGCCATGGAGGCGGCGATGCCCGCAGCCAGCCCGAGCCACGGATTGGGCATGATCGCGACCACGGCGGCTGCCGCGAAGGCGGCTGCCAGCATTTTGCCCTCGAGGCCGATATCGACGATGCCGGCCCGCTCCGACCAGAGCCCCGCGAGGCAGGCGAAGATCAGCGGTGTTGCGAGCCGCACCGCGCTGTCGAGCGCCGCGAGAAGGGCGAGCCAGCCGTTCATGCCGGCACCGCCCGGCCGCCGAGCCGCCGTGCGAGCGCGAGGCCGCCATGACGCACCATGCCCTCCAGCGCACCGGAGAACAGGATCACGAGGCCCTGGATGACGACGATCATGTCGCGGGTGATGGTCGGCTTCTCGAAGGAGAGTTCCGCCCCGCCCTGCGCAAGCACGCCGAACAGCAGCGCCGCGGCGAGGATGCCGAGGGGATGGCCGCGCCCCATCAGCGCCACCGCAATGCCGACGAAGCCGGCCCCGGCGGCGAATTCGTTGATCAGCCGGCCCTGGACGCCCAGGATCTCGTTGGTCGCCATCAGGCCGGCAAGGCCGCCCGACATAGCGAGCGCGATCACCGTGACGCGTGCCGGCGATATGCCGGCATAGGCCGCGGCCTCCGGGTTCGCCCCGACCGTGCGGATGGCGTAGCCGAGCCGCGTGCGCCAGATCAGCACCCACACGGCGAAGCAGGCGGCAAGCGCCAGCGCGAAGGAGAGGTTGAGCGGCGTGCGCGGCAGGTCGACACCGAGCCGCGCGGCAATATCGGCCAGCGAGGGCAGTCGCGCCGCCGGCGCAAAGGCCGTGGTCTCCAGCGCCATGGAGCCGGCCATGCGCAAGGGACCGGCCAGCAGATAGACCAGCAGCGCCCCGGCGATGAAGTTGAACATGATGGTGGTGATGACGATATGGCTGCCGCGATAGGCCTGCAGCCAGCCCGGCACGGCAGCCCATGCCGCGCCGCCGAGCGCGGCGCCGAGGATCGCGAGCGGCAGAAGGACAGGCCACGGCAGGCCCGGCAGTGCCAGCGCCACCATCGCCGCGCCGAGGCCGCCCATCAGTGCCTGCCCCTCGCCGCCGATGTTGAAATGGCCGGCATGGAAGGCGACGGCAACCGCAAGCCCGGTGAAGACGAAGCTCGTCGCGTAGTGCAGCGTGTAGCCGATGCCGTTGCCGGACCCGAGCGCGCCGTGAAAGGCGATGGCCATGGCCTCTGCGGGATTCTCGCCGATGGCGAGCAGCAAGAGGGCGGCTGCGGCCAGCGCGATGGCGACATTGGCGGCCGGAAGGGCGAGGCCAAGCCAGCGCGGCCCCTCGCTCACGCGGCCCTCCCCTGAAGGCCCGCCATCATCAGGCCCAGTTCCGCCTCGTCGGTCTCGCCCGCGAGGCGCTCGCCGACGATGCGCCCGCCGCATATGACCAGGATGCGGTCGGACAGGCTCAGGATCTCGTCGAGTTCGCTGGATACGAGCAGGATCGCAGCGCCGGCGTCGCGCAGCGCCACGAGGCGTGAGTGGATGAACGCGATGGCGCCGACATCGACGCCGCGGGTTGGCTGTCCCACGAGCAGCAGCTTCGGCGCGCGCTCCATCTCGCGCGCGAGCACCAGCTTCTGCTGGTTGCCGCCGGAGAACAGCGCCGTGCCGAGGGTCGGTGCGCGCGGGCGGATGTCGAAACTCTCCATCCTAGCGGCGCAATCGGCGATCCCGGCGGCGCGGTCGAGGAATGGCTCCGGCCCGAAGGCGGGCTCGGTGGTGCAACCGAGCACCGCGCTGTCGGCGGCGTCGAAGGCGGCGACGAGGCCGCGCTTCAGGCGATCTTCCGGCACATGCCTGAGGCCGCGTTCGTGCAGCGCGGTGGGATCGTCGCCCGGCCTGATCGGATCGCCGTCGAGCAGGATGCGCCCGCCGCTCGGCGGCCGGAGCCCGGCGAGAACGTCGAGCAGTTCTGACTGGCCGTTGCCGGAGACGCCCGCGATCCCGACGATCTCGCCGGCCCGCACCTCGAAGCCGACGGCGTCCAGCCGGCGCTGGCCGCGCGCATCGGTCAGCGAAAGATCCGAGACGCTCAGCACCACCGCGCCGGGCGGCCGCGCCACGCGGGCCGTTTCAAGCAGGATGGACCGCCCGACCATGAGCTCCGCCAACCGTTGCGGGCTGGTGGCCGCGGTCTCGACGGTCGCGACCATCTCGCCCCGCCGCATGACGGAGACACGGTCGGTCACCGCCATGATCTCCTTCAGCTTGTGCGTGACGAGGATGACGGCGCGGCCTTCACCCGCCAGCCGACGCAGCAGCACGAACAGCCGGTCCGCCTCCTGCGGCGTCAGGACGGCGGTCGGCTCGTCGAGGATCAGGATGTCGGCGCCCTTGACCAGCGCCTTGAGGATTTCGACGCGCTGGAGTTCGCCTACCGACAGGTCCGCGATAACAGCGTCGGGGTCGATGGCGAGGCCATAGGTCTCCGCAAGCCCGGCAAGACTTGCCCTGACATCGCGCTCGGCCTTCGCGGTCAGGAGGCCGGTCGCCATGCCGAGCATGACGTTCTCGACCACGGTGAAAGCCTCCACCAGCATGAAGTGCTGATGAACCATGCCGATCCCGAGCCGGATCGCATCGGCCGGCGAACCGATGGCCACGTCGCGCCCGTTGATGGCGATGGTTCCGGCATCGGCCGCGTGGAAGCCGTAGAGGATCGACATCAGCGTCGACTTGCCCGCACCGTTCTCGCCGACAAGACCGTGGATGGAGCCCCGTGCCACCGTGAAGTCGACCGCCCTGTTCGCCGCCGCCGCGCCGAAGCGCTTGTCGATGCCGCGCATGGCGACGGCGGGGGCAGGTCCGGTCATCGCGGAGCCGCCGTCACGGAACGATCACCATGCCGTCCTCGGCACATTCGAGCGTCACCTTCTCGCGGCTCGCCAGCATCTGCGGCCCCATATGGGTGAGCACGATGCGCTTCGCCGCGAGTTCCGGCAGGTGGCTCTCCAGCGTCTTCCAGTCGAGATGGTTCTTCAGCGGAATGTCGTAGGTGTAGCACTCCAGCAGCAGCGCATCCGCGCCGGCCGCGAGCGGCACGAGCGCATCCGTCCAGGCGCTGTCGCCGGAACAGGCGAAGACCTTGCCATCGGCCGAGAGGCGATAGCCCAGGCAGGGGCCGGCGCGCGGTTCGTGGACCATGGGGAAAGCCGCGACGCCGATCCCCGCGACCTCGACAGGCATACCCGGCGATATTTCCAGATAGGTGACCTCGAAGGGATAGGCATTGCCGGAGGAGCCGGGAAAGGCCGCCTCCATGGCTGCCTTTACCCATTCGGCGACGCGCTTCGGACCGGCGATCAGCAGCGGCGCGCGGCGGCGGACATTGAACAGCGCGTCGAGCATGAAGGCCGGAAGGCCGCCGAGATGGTCGCCGTGAAAATGGGTGAGCAGGATCGCCTGGATGCCATTGCGGTCGATGCCGGCGCGATTGAGCGCGGTCATGACGCCGGCCCCGCAATCGACGAGGATGCTGGCCCCGCCCTCCGTCGTCAGATGGAGGCAGGTGGCGAAGCGGCCTCCCGAACCGAAGGCGTCGCCTGAACCGATGACGGTGACCTGCATGCCTCAGCGCACCGGACAGTCGCCGTCGGCCATCACGTCGTGGACGCGCAGCCGGCCGGCACGAATCTCGTCGGCCGCCTTCGCGACGGCCGCGCGCATGTCCTGCGTGATCAGGCTGCGATTGTGCTCGTCATCGGCCCAGTCGACGCCGCTCTCGGCAAGGCCCAGCACGGTGGTGCCGGAGGACCAGCGCCCCTCGCGGCCGGCAACCAGCGCCGCATGGATCGCAACGTCCACGCGCTTGAGCATGGAGGTCAGCACGCGGCCGGGATGCAGCGCGTTCTGATTGGAATCGACGCCGATGCCGAGCTTGCCGGAATCGGCGGTTGCCTGCAGCACACCGATGCCGGTGGCGCCGGCCGCGTGATAGACGACGTCCGCACCCTGCGCGATCTGGCTGCGCGCCAGTTCGCCGCCGCGCACGGGATCGGAGAAGGCTGCGCCGGTCGTGCCGGTCATGTTCTGGATCACCCGGATATCGGCGCGGCCGGCGCGCGCGCCCTGCACGTAGCCGCAGGCGAACTTGCGGATCAGCGGGATATCCATGCCGCCGACGAAGCCGATCGCGCCGGTCTGCGACTTCAGCGCTGCGAGCAGCCCGACGAGATAGGAGCCTTCGTGCTCGCGGAACAGGATGTTCTGGACGTTCGGGCGGTCGACCGTCGCATCGATGATGACGAAGCGGGTGTTGGGAAATTCGCCCGCGACCTTCTCCATCGCCGCGCGGAAAGCGAAACCGACCGCGACGATCGGGTTCTGGCCGCGCTGCGCGAAGGTGCGCAGCGCCTGCTCGCGCTGGGTATCGTTGCGGATCTCGAATTCGCGATAGGCGATGCCGGTCTCGGCCTTGAACCGCTCGGCGCCGGTGAAGGCCGCCTCGTTGAAACTCTTGTCGAAACGTCCGCCGAGGTCATAGACGAGCGCCGGAGCGAAGGATTGCGCCATCGCGCCTGCGGTCGCGCCGACCAGCAGGAAGGCGGCCGCGGCAAGCCGCCGGAGCCAGAGAGCCATCGCCTTCGCCTCCTTCGCGCGTTCGTGCCGCCGGGCGGCCTCGGACAAGCCGGCAGTCTGGCACGCGGCCCTGTCCTGTCCAGCCCAAAAGCCGCCGCATCGGCCGAAGCCGCCCCGCGCGCATTGCTCAACGATATGACCGTAGCAAATGCACGCCTCGTCCCCGCCCTGCCCGGATGACATCGCGGTGCCGGCTGTGCAGAGTCCGTCTCCCTCGACGAGGCCGAAAGACCCCATGACCAAGACCGAAACTCTGAGCCTGCCCGGACTTTCCGCACCCGGCTCCATCGGGATCGATGCCAACGGCATCCCGCACATCCGGGCAGAGAACGAACAGGACCTGTTCTTCCTTCAGGGTTTCCACGCCGCCCGCGAGCGGCTGTTCCAGATCGACCTGTTCCGCAAGCGCGGGCTTGGGCTGCTCGCCGCCGATTTCGGGCCGGGCTATCTCGAACAGGATCGCGCCTCGCGGCTGTTCCTCTACCGCGGCGATGCGGAGGCCGAGTTCGCCGCCTACGGGCCGGAGGCCAAGGCGAATTTCACGGCCTTCGCCACCGGCATCAACGCCTTCGTCGCCCTGACCGAGACGGACGCCTCGCTGCTGCCCTTCGAGTTCGGCCTGCTCGGCACCAAGCCGGCGAAATGGGCGCCCGAGGATGTCTCGCGCGTGCGCACGCACTCGCTTTCGCGCAACGCCTTGTCCGAGATCCTGCGCTGCCAGGTGCTCGCCAAAGCCGATCATCGCACCGACCTCTTGCGCCGCTACCTCGAGCCGAAGGTGACGCCCGTGGTGCCGGACGGGCTCGACCCCGCCTCCGTGCCCATGGCCGCGCTCGATATCGTCAAGCTCGCCACCGCCAACGCCACCTTCACCAAAGAGCGGCTTGCCGCAAAACTCGAGGATGCGCCGAAATGGCGCGTCACGAACGACCTGCTCGAAGTGGTGCTCGACGCCCAATATACCGGCTCGAACAACTGGGCGATCCACGGTTCGAAGACCGATACCGGCCTGCCGATCCTCGGCTCCGACCCGCATCGCCTCCACGGCATGCCCTCGCTGCGCTCGATCGTGCATCTGACCTGCCCCGGCCTCGACGTGGTCGGCGCGGGCGAGCCTTCGGTTCCGGGCGTGATGATCGGCCATAACGGCACCATGGCCTGGGGCCTGACCATCTTCTACATCGACCAGGAAGACCTCTACGTCTACGAGACGAACCCCGACGATCCCGAGCTCTACCGCTATCAGGGCGGTTGGGAGCGGTTCAGGACCGTCGAGGAGCGCGTCGCGGTCAAGGGCCATCCGGACCAGACGCTGACCCTGAAATTCACCCGCCATGGCCCGGTCGTGCATACCGACGCCAAGGCAAACCGCGCCTATGCCGTGAGGTCGGCCGGCTTCGAGCCGGGCACCGCGCCCTATCTCGTCGCCCACAAGCTGATGCGCGCGAAGACGCTGGACCAGTTCCGCGCCGCGGCGGTGACCTGGGGCACGCCCTCCTGCAACCTCGTCTATGCCGACAAGGCCGGCGACATCGCCTGGATGCCAGCGGGCATCAATCCGATCCGGCCGAACTGGGACGGCCTCCTGCCCGTTCCCGGCGACGGCCGCTACGAATGGGCCGGCTGGCGCGACCGCGCGGCCGCCCCTCTCGTCCGCAATCCGCCGCGCGGCTTCGTCTTCTCCGCCAACGAGATGAACGTGCCGGACGGCTGGGATCATCAGGCCTATCCCTTCGGCTACGAGTGGGTGGACCGCGCCCGCGCGACCCGCATCGAGGAAGTGCTGTCCTCGGTTTCGCCGCATACGCTCGCGACCTCGCGCGCCTTGCAGACCGACGTCGTGTCGATCCCGGCGCGCCGGCTCGGCAAGCTGCTGTCGGGTCTTGCGGGCAGCGACGCGGATACGACGGCGGCCCTCGGCTTGCTCGCCGGCTGGGATCATGCGCTGACCAAGGAGACAGGCGCCGGGGCGCTGTTCGAGCTCTGGTGGTCGCGCCACCTGAAGAAGGCGCTGTGGAATGCTCTCGTAGCCCCCGATCTTCACGCTCTGATGGTGCCCGGCGACGTCGACGGCACGCTCGACGCGCTCGAACAGCCCGACGACCGCTTCGGCGCAAACCCGGCACAGGGCCGCGACGCGATCCTGCTCGCTTCGCTCGGCGCCGCCTATGCCGAGATGAAGACGCTGCTCGGACCCGACCCGGCCGGCTGGGCCTGGGGCAAGCTGCATCACGGCTATTTCGAGCACCCGCTCGCCTTCCTGCTGCCGCCCGACACCGCCAAGGCCTGGTCCATCGGGCCGCTGCCGCATCAGGGCTCGGGCGTGACGCCCATGCATACGGGCTACAGGCCGAACGATTTCCGCACCATGATGGGCTCGTCGTTCCGCCTCGTCGCCGATCTCGCCGACCTCGACCGTTCCGTGGTGGTCAATACGCCCGGCCAGTCCGGCAATCCCAACTCGCCGCATTACCGCGATCTGTTCGAGACCTGGATCGCCGGCGACTACGTGCCGCTGCCCTATTCCGCTGCGGCAGTCGATGCCGCGCTGGCAAGCCGCACGCTGTTCACGCCCGGTTAGAATCGGAAACCATATTTCGGCGGCGGCAACATTGCCGCCGACGAAAGCCGTGGGGCTGAAACGGGCCGTTCCTAGCCTCTCTGTGATCAAGTCGCAGACAGGTGCTCCCATGCTGAACAACGACGCTCTCGCCGCGCTCACTCGCGCCCTGGCCGCGATCGACGTCATGATCCGCAACGGCAAGGGCAGCGCCGGCCGCCTCCCGGAGCTTGCGCGCGAGGCGCGCGAGAACGCCGACCGACTGGCCACGCCCTCGCGGTATTCCTCCCGACCGGAGGAAATCGGTCGCGAGATACCGGCGCCCGAGCAGGTCTGAGGCATTTTCAAGCGGAATGGGAACCGGTTCGCGCCAGGACGATGCGCAAATCAGGGATCAGACCGGCAGGCTCGCGGTCGCCTTCACCTCCTCCATCACGGCATAGGTGCGCGTCTCGCGCACGCCCGGCAGCGACAGCAGGACATCGCCGAGGAAGATCCGATAGGCCGCCATGTCAGCGACGCGCGTCTTGACGAGATAGTCGAACCCGCCCGCCACCAGATGGCATTCGAGCACGTCCGGCGCTCGCGCCACGGCCTCGGAGAAACGGTCGAAGACGTCAGGCGTGGTCTTGTCCAGCGTCACCTCGACGAAAACGAGGAAACCGCGCCCGAGCTTGAGCGGGTCGAGCCGCGCGCCGTAGCCGGCGATGATTCCCTCGCGGGTGAGCCGCTTCACCCTCTCGCTGGTCGCGGTCGGCGACAGGCCGACGCGCTCGGCCAGTTCCACGTTGGAGATGCGGCCGTCCTCCTGAAGCAGGCGGAGCAGCTTGCGGTCGAGATTGTCGAGGGGAGCGGTCATGGCTACAGAGAAAGTCACGGCAGAATGCACCTCAGATAGCGATATTCTCTATCACAGGTCAAAACAATCTATCGAAGCACGCCAATGACTTGCGTATCGTAGGGATATCGAACGCCACATGCCGAGGCCCGCCGTGCCGTCCACGCCTTCCTTCGATGCGCCCTATGCCGAAGCCGACGAAGCCATTGCGGAACGGCTACTGGCGAAGGCGGATCTTCCCGCCGCCTCCGAGACACGGATCGATGCCCGCGCGCGCCACCTGATCGCGGCGATCCGCGCCAAGGCCGGCGGGCTCGGCGGTATCGAGGATTTCCTGCGCGAATATTCGCTGACCACCAAGGAGGGGCTTGCGCTCATGGTGCTGGCGGAGGCGCTGCTGCGCGTCCCGGATTCGCGCACCGCCGACGCCCTGATCGAGGACAAGCTGTCGGGCACGGACTGGGCGCACCGCGCGACCAAGTCGGAAGCCTGGCTGGTCTCGGCTTCGGCCTGGGCGCTCGGCGTCACCGCCCGCGTCATCCATCCCGGAGAGACACCGGAAGGCATTCTGGAAACCATCGGCAAGCGGCTGGGACTGCCGACCGTGCGCGCCGCGACGCGGCAGGCCATGCGGCTGCTCGGCTCGCATTTCGTGCTGGGACAGACGATTTCCGAAGCGCTCGGCCGCGCCGGCTCGGCCCGCCGCTTCCGCTATTCCTACGACATGCTCGGCGAGGGCGCGCGCACGGCCGCGGACGCCACGCGCTACTTCGCCTCCTACCGCGACGCCATCGAGGCCATCGGCAAGACCGCCGGCAACGAGACCCTGCCCAACCGCCCCGGCATTTCGGTCAAGCTCTCAGCGCTGCATCCACGCTACGAAGCGGTGAGCGCCAAGCGTGTCATGGCCGAACTGGTGCCACAGGTCCTGAAACTGGCGGAAGCGGCCAAGGCCCACGACCTCAACTTCACCATCGATGCCGAGGAGGCCGACCGGCTGGAATTGTCGCTGGAAGTGATCGAGACGGTGCTCGCCTCACCCTCGCTCGCCGGCTGGGACGGGTTCGGCCTCGCCATTCAGGCCTACCAGAAGCGCGCATTGGCCGTCATCGAATGGCTGGAGCGCCTTGCCGTGCAGCATGACCGCCGGCTGATGGTGCGGCTCGTCAAGGGCGCCTACTGGGACACCGAGGTGAAGCGCGCCCAGGAGCGCGGCCTTGCCGACTATCCGGTCTTCACCCGGAAGCCCATGACCGACCTCAATTACATGGCCTGCGCCCGACGGCTGCTGGCTGCCCGTCCCCGTCTCTATCCCCAATTCGCCACCCACAACGCGCTGACCATCGCGATCATCCTCGAAGAGGCCGGCAATGCGGAGGGCTTCGAGTTCCAACGCCTGCACGGCATGGGCGAGGCACTCTACGAGACGCTGCTGGCGGACCTGCCACAGGCGGCCTGCCGCACCTATGCGCCGGTCGGCGGCCATCGCGACCTGCTCGCCTATCTCGTGCGCCGGCTTCTGGAGAACGGGGCCAATTCCTCTTTCGTCTCGGCCTCCGCCGATCCGGCCGTGCCGGTTGAGACGCTGTTGACCCGGCCGCAGAGCTGGATCGGCACATCGGCCGATGCGCGGCCGCGCCGCCTGCCCTTGCCGAAGGACCTCTACGCGCCGTCGCGCATCAACTCGGCGGGCGTGGAGTTCGGCGACCGCGACGCGCTCGCGGCCTTCACGGCTGAGATCGCCGCGGCCGCTACGCGCGCGCCGGCGGACGCCCGACCGCTGGTCGGCGGCAAGGCGATGGCCGGCGCGGCGCGGCCGGTCGCAAGCCCCGTCGATGGCAGCGCCGTCGCCACCGTGGAGGAGGCAGATGCGGCGATCGTCGCCGGCGCCTTCGCCGCTGCCGATCAGGGCTTTCAGCGCTGGAGCCGGACGCCGGTATCGCGCCGGGCGGAGATTCTCGAAACGCTCGGCGACCGACTCGAGGCCGAGCGCGCCATGCTCTGCCACCTGCTCGCCCGCGAAGCCGGCAAGACGCTGGATGATGCGGTGGCCGAGATCCGCGAGGCCGTGGACTTCTGCCGCTACTACGCCGCCGAGGCGCGCCGCCATTTCGGCGAGGGCCAGCTCATGCCCGGCCCGACCGGCGAGGAGAACCGCCTGACCCTGCGCGGGCGCGGCACCATCGTCTGCATCTCCCCGTGGAACTTCCCGCTCGCCATCTTCCTCGGCCAGGTCGCAGCGGCGCTTGCCGCCGGCAATGCCGTGATCGCCAAGCCCGCCGAACAGACGCCGCTGATCGCCGCTGCCGCCGTGAGACTGGCGCACGAGGCCGGCGTGCCGGTCGATGCCCTTGCCCTCGTGCCGGGCGATGGCCAGGTGGGCGCGCTGCTCACCGCCGACCGCCGTGTCGCAGGCGTCGCCTTCACCGGCTCGACGGAGGTCGCATGGCTCATCAACAAGGCGCTGGCGGCCCGGCGCGGCCCCATCGTGCCGCTGATCGCGGAGACCGGCGGCATCAACGCCATGATCGTCGATGCTACGGCTTTGCCGGAACAGGTGAGCGACGACGTGGTGATGTCGGCCTTCCGCTCGGCCGGCCAGCGCTGCTCGGCGCTGCGCCTGCTCTGCCTTCAGGAGGATGTCGCCGACCGCATGCTGGAAATGGTCCGCGGCGCGGCGGCTGAGCTTCGTATCGGCGACCCCGCCGATACCGCCACCCATGTCGGGCCGGTGATCGACGCCGAGGCGAAGGAGAAGCTGGAAGCGGTGGTCGCCAGGGCCAGGGCCGAGGGCCGCCTCGTCTGGCAGGCGGCGGTCCCGGCCGATGCGCCGAAGGGCCTGTTCGTACCGCCGGCCATCGTCCGCGTCGCGCGGCCGGAAGACCTGACCGAGGAAGTCTTCGGCCCGGTCCTGCATGTCGCGACCTGGAAGGCCGGTCACCTGCCTCAGCTTCTCGACGCCATTGCCGGCAATGGCACGGGGCTGACCCTCGGCATTCACTCGCGCATCGACACGGTGGCCGAGCAGGTGGTCGAGCGGCTCGCCAACGGCAATGTCTACGTCAACCGCAACATGATCGGCGCCGTCGTCGGTACACAGCCCTTCGGCGGCTCGGGCCTCTCCGGCACCGGGCCGAAGGCGGGCGGCCCGCACTATCTGCCGCGCTTCGCGCTGGAGCAGGTCGTGTCCGTCAACACGGCGGCGGCCGGCGGCAATGCCAGCCTGCTGGCCGGCGGCGAAGGGTAATCCCGGAGATCAGCTTTTCGCCGTCGCCAGTTTCCACAGGCGCCCGTCAATGGCTGCGAGCCCGACGCCGATCAGCGCCATGCCCGCGAAATGGGTCCAGGCAAGCCGCTCGCCGAGGAACAGGCTCGACAGAAGGATCGCCGAGACCGGGATCAGGAACGTGACCAGCAGGAGATTGGTCGGCCCGGCGCTGTCGAGGATGCGGAAGAAGATGATGTAGGCGAGCGCGGTGGACAGCACCGCGAGGCCGAGAACCGCGAGGATGCTCGGCCAGCCGGGCATGGCCAGTGTCCATGGCTGGTCGACGATGGCGACGATGGGCAGCATGGCCAGCGTCGTCACCGTGAGCTGACCCCAGGCGGTGAAGACCGGCGTCAGCCCCAGCGGCTTGAAGCGCCGGCCCCAAAGTCCCGAGAACGCATAGGACACGGCCGCGCCGAGGCATGCGGCAAGCGCCCAGAGCGGCGTGTCGAGCGCGCCGAAGGCGGCCGGGCCGACCAGAACCACCACGCCGGCAAAGCCGGTCATCACGCCGACGATCTTGGGCGTCGTCGCCTTCTCGTCCGATGTGAACAGATGCATGACGATGACCGTGAACAGCGGCGTGGTCGCATTGAGGATGGCGGCGAGGCCGGCGGGAATGGCGGTCTGGCCCCAGAAGATCAGCGAAAACGGTATCAGGTTGTTGAGCAGCGCCATCACCGCCAGCGTCGTCCAGACCTCCCATCGGCGCGGGAAGGCCTGCCCCATGGCCTTGAGCACCGCGAACAGCACAATGCCGCCGATGCCGACCCGCGCCAGCACCAGCGTCAGCGGCGGCAGGCCGTCGAGCGCCACGCGGACGAAAAAGAACGAACCGCCCCACAGAACCGAGAGAGCGAGCAGCAAGGCCCATTCGCGGGAGGTCATCGGCGGGCCTGTCGGGCAGGAGGGACGATGCCTATCTCTATCGTCGGACGCGGCCGCCGTCGCCACCCGCTTCCTGCATCCAGCCTTGCTTCAGGCAGCGCATCCCATCGTTTCGGTTGCAATCATTGACAGGCCGCAATTCTGTGGCAGCGTCAATCATCCGCTGATGTAGACCTTTGATTCGAGAACAGAGACGAGGACCACCCGCACGCGATGTCCAGCACCATCGAACGACTGTACGAGGCCGTTACCCGGATCAGCCGCAATGTGGCCGACGCCTCGCGCACGGCCAAGCTCGTGCAGGGCGGCCGCACCAAGATGGCCAAGAAGCTGGTGGAGGAAGCCGCGGAGGTGTCGCTCGACGCGGTGACCAACGACCGCGAGGCCGTGGTGCGCGAGAGCGCCGACCTGATCTACAACCTGACCGTGCTCTGGGTCGACATGGGCATCTCGCCCGACGACGTCTGGAACGAGATGAAGCGCCGCGAGCAGCTCTACGGCATCGCTGAGAAGCTGCACAAGGGACCGGTCGCCGTGGTCAATGGCGGCGTCACGATCGGGCCCCAGGGCGACAAGGGCTGATCGCGGCAACGGCTGACGCGACAAGGGCCGAGCCCTTGCGCGCGCGGCCCGTCAGTCCCTCAGGAACAGCGGCACGTCCACCGGCGGCAGGCGCACCTCGCGGTTGACCGCGTTGAGCATGCCGACGGCCCGGCGGATCAGCCAGCCGTCGCGCTTCGGACAGGCCTCCACGGCAAGATGCTGCGCAGCGCGGATGGTGCGCACCAGCCTCGCCCGCTCCGGGGTCGCGAGCCCGGCACGCTCCACCGTCGCGCGGGTGCGCAGGAACTGGGTGGGATCCGCGCAGATATCGCCGCGCGGCAGGAACTGCGCGCTGGCCGGACCCGTCCCCGCAAGAAGCACCAGGGCGAGAGCCGCCGCTCCCGCGAGTTTCGCCGCCGCGCTCGCCAGCATTCTGGGATCGCCGGAAACGGCGAGCGTCTTCACCCGCGCCGTCCTGCCCTGCACCACGCTGACCGCCGAGCGAGCGACCCCGAGGGACGATGCCACCAGCGCCTCCAGCGCGGCATTGGCCTTGCCATCCTCCGGGACCGCGCGCACGCGCGCTTTCAGAACGTCCCGCCCGTCGGCGAGGCGATCGACACCGTCGAGAGCATCCCGGCCCCCACGTGGCGTCAGGCGAACATCGACCATCAGGCGGCCATCGGCGATCCGGTAGGGCATGTCGCTCATGCCGCCGCTCAGAACACGTTCGGGTAGATGTAGCGGATGATGACCTGCTGGATGAGGATGATGCCGAGCAGGAGCACGATGGGGGAAATGTCCACCGCGCCGAAATTCGGCATCCTGCGGCGGATCGGCGCCAGCACCGGCTCCGTCAGGGCCCGCAGGGTCGAATCGATCTGTGCGACGACCTGGTTGCGGTAGTTCACCACGTTGAAGGCGATCAGCCACGACATCACGGCCGAGATGATGATGATCCACCAGTAGAGATTCAGGGCGATCAGGACGACGTCGAGAATAGCTTTCATGGGGCCGCCGTATGGGTGGAGCGTCTGGGCCCCGATTTATGGGGTCCCGCGGCGGATGGGGCAAGCGGCAGCTTTACCGCACCCGTTCAACCCGCCGCGAAGGAAGAGCGCTGCGCCCAGCCGGTCATGCGGTTCTCCAGCCAGACCGTTGCCATGTACATGGCGACGCCGAGGATCGCGAGGGCGATGAGGGAAGCGAACAGGAGCGGCACGTTGAAGTCGGCCGAGGCGCGTGCCATCAGGTTGCCGATGCCGTAGCGCGATGCATTGTACTCGGCAATGACCGAGCCGATATAGGCCAGCGTGATCGCGACCTTCAGCGAACCGAAGAAATAAGGCAGCGAGCGGGGGATGCCGACCTTGGTCATGATCTGGAACTTGGAGGCGCCGAGCGCCTTCAGCACGTCCTCGGTCTCCGGCTCGATGGTGGCAAGACCCGTCGCGACGTTCACGACGATGGGGAAGAACGAGATCATGAAGGCGGTGAGCACCGCCGGCAGCCAGCCGACGCCGAACCAGATCACGAGGATCGGCACGACGGCAACCTTCGGCACCGTGTTGAAACCGACCAGCAAGGGGTAGAACCCCGCATAGAAGAACCGGCTGGCGCCGAAGAGCAGGCCCAGCGCGATGCCGAAGGCGACCGCGAGCCCGAAGCCGGCAATGGTCATCCAGGCGGTATGGAACGAGTGCAGGCCGATCTGCCGGCGGAACTGCCAGAGCGAAATGGCGATGTCGCTCGGTGCGGGCAGCACGAAGGTTGAGATACCCAAAGCCTTGCAGAAAGCCTCCCAGAGCAGGAAGGTCGCGGCGGTGCAGATCAGCGGCGCGAGCTGAAGCGAGAGCTTGCTGCGATCCGCAGCGCCGGCTGTCAGCACCCGGACGAGAATTACCCCGACATAGCCGATGCAGGCCGCAGCCAGCGCGACCGGCCAGCCATTGAGCAGAAAATCCGCAATCGCTTCCATGGCAGGGGCTCAGGCCGTCGCGCGCGCTTCCGCGATGCGGGCGCGCAGGTCGTGGACGAGTTCGGAGAATTCCGGCGTGTAGGTGATTTCGAGGTCGCGGGGCCGCGGGAAGGTCACTTCCTTCTCCGCGATGATCTTTCCCGGGCGCGACGACATGCAGAAGATGCGGTCGGCAAGGAAGGTCGCCTCGCGCAGGTCGTGGGTGACGAGGATCACGGTGAGCGTGCCGGCCATCCGCGCATGCAGGTCGCGGATGACGCACCACAGTTCCTCGCGCGTGAAGGCGTCGAGCGCACCGAAGGGCTCGTCCAGCATGAGCAGCTTCGGCTCGTGGATCAGCGCCCGGCAGAGCGAAGCGCGCTGTTGCATGCCGCCGGAGAGCTGCCAGGGAAATTTGACCCCGGCCCCCTTGAGACCGACCGATTCGAGCAGCGCCTCAGCCTTGGCGACATACTCGCCCTTGTGCTTCCTGAGGCGCGAACGGTGCGGCTCGACGATTTCGAGCGGCAGCATCAGGTTTTCGAGCGTCGTGCGCCAGGGCAGCAGCGTCGGCGCCTGGAACGCCATGCCGGCCATCTTCACCGGGCTGCGCACTTCCTTGCCGTCGACCACGACCTCGCCCTTCTGCGGGAACTGCAGGCCGGTCGCCAGTTTCATCAGCGTGGACTTGCCGCAGCCCGACGGGCCGACGACGGCCGCGAACTCGCCTTCGTTGACCTTGATGTCGAGGCCGTCGACGGCAAGCGTGCCGCCGGTCGCGTAGGTATGGCTCACGCCGGTCAGTTCGACGAAGGGACGCAAGGACAAGTCACTTTCGGCCTGAATTTTGGGGCAGGGGCATTCGCGCCCCCGCAGACTCAAGGTCCAAGCAAGGCTCAGGCCAGACGGCGCTCGCCCGCCGCGGGAAGGAAGTCGGAGACGAAGACGTCCTCCGGCTTCGGCTTGTTCTTGTAGGTGAAGGTCAGGCCGATCTGGTCGATGGACTTGGCGAGGCGGACCGGATCGATGCCGCCGAGGCCGTTGGCCTTCACCCAGGGCGTCGCCACGTAATTGTCGATGCACATCTTGAGGCGCTCGGCCTCGGTCTCCTGCCGCGCCACGTCGTTGCGGGCGAGAACCAGCTTCACTGCCGTCGCCTGATCGGCGATGCAATCGCGGATGCCCTTGACCACCGCGCGGTTGAACGCCGCGACCTGGTCGCGCTTGTCCTTCGCGAAGGCCGGGCTCGGCATCAGGACGTTGCCGTAGAGCTCGACGCCATAATCGTACATGTGCAGCACGACGATGTCGGCATCCGGCACGCCGCGCGACTTCAGGTTGATGTAGGACGAGTGGGCGAAGCCGAAAATGGCGTCCACTTCGCCCGAGGCCAGCATGGGCTCGCGCACGGGGAAGCCGACATTCTCGAACTTCATGCCGGAATCGTTGAGGTTGTTGACCGCCTTGAAGATCGGCCACTGGGCATAGGCGCCGTCGGGGGCTGGCGCGCCGAACTTCTTGCCCTCGAGGCTCTTCACGTCGGCGGAAATGCCGCGCGACTTGCGGCCGATGATCGCGAAGGGCGGCCGGTCATAGACCATCATCACGCCCTTGAGGTCGACGGTCGGGTTCTCGTCGCGGAACCGGATCATCGAGTTGAAGTCGCCGAAGCCCATGTCGTAGGTGCCGGAGGCGACGCGGGTCACGCCCTCGCGCGAACCGGACGAGGCGTCGATGGTGACGTTCAGGCCCTCGGCGCGGAAATGGCCTTTCTCCAGCGCCATCAGGAACAGGCCGGCCGGTCCCTCGAAACGCCAGTCGAGGGTGAAGCGCACGTTGTTGGTGGCCTGGGCGTGGACCGCGGGTGCGGCGAGCGGCAGGAGCGAGGCAGCGCCGGCAAGCTTCAGGGCGTCGCGGCGGGAGGGGCGGAAGCGGAACTCGGTCATGGAAGGGCCCTTGGAAGTCAGTTTGTGCCTCGACCTACCCTAAGGGGATGGCCGGACGGTGACCGTTCCGAGACTGGAACCGGCACCGTAATGATTATCGAGGCAGCAAAGACCATGCCGTTACGGACGGCAACCCATTTTTCAGGCAGGCACAGGGGATTGCCCAAGAATTCGGCGGCACGCTGTGCTTTGAGGCAAAGCCCGTCAGTCGCGGCTGCGGATCGAGGCGGTGGTTGCCGGCGCGCCGAGTTCGAGCCGTGTCGGCTCGATCTGCGCGAGGCCGATGGGGGTGCGGATCGAAATGCGCGCGGGGACAAGCGCGCGCGTGCCCGCGACCGGCACCAGCCAGATCTGCATGTCGCGGTTCGCCTCCATCGGCGCGGTGACCGCGGGACGGTGCCCGGCAATGGCGCGGTAGCGCGCGTTGCAGACCACGGCCGGACCGTCATAGCCGGCGGTCTTCACGGTCTCGGTGCGGGCGAAGGAGAAGGACAGGTCGTAGCGCTGGCGGCCGTCGAAGACCGGGAAGGTTTTGGCGCAGGCCTCCGGCGTCACCGTCGAGCCGGACCCGCCGACGAAGAAGAAGCCGGCCGAGAGCGGGTCGAGCACCCCCTGCCGGTGCGCTGAGGTCAGCGGCACCTCGTCGCCGGCCGCCGGCCGCTCAGGCTCGGCCGAATGCGTGCGCACCGAGCCGCCGGCCATGGCCATGCGGATCGCATCGTTCTGCTGGCTGGTATTGAGGGTGAGCTGATAGTTTGCCGGCACGGCGCGGGCGCCTGCGATCCGTCCCGAGGCGGTGGCCGAGCCGCGCCCCGAGGCGACCAGCCGCGACACGCCCGACAGGCGCAGCGACACCGATGCCTGGTAGCTCTCGCCGGACACCCGCCCCTCGAAACCGGCAATGCCGACCTGAAGGCCGCCGATCAGAATCTCGTAGCGGCCCGACACGCGCTCCTGCGCCATCGCTGGCGAGACGGCAGTGACGGGCGTGGTGAGGACGGCGGTCGCGGCAAGAAGGGACAGGAGGACCGATCGGGACACGGGACGCAAACTCCAAAACCAGTGCGAAGATCAGACGGCAGAGGCCGCGCGGCGCGCTCGACAGGCCGGTGGCGAGCCGCATGAAAGCGCGAAACTGGTTAATGGGTTGGAAACGCTCCCCGTGGGATTCAATGGAACGGGGAGCCCGAGGACTGCGCCGCGGGGCGGCCGCCGGGGTCCGGGAAAGGACGGCGGCGGGGCGTGTCGGCCGCAGGCGCATGGTTCGGGGAAAGGCTGGCGGGGCTGAGGCTTGCCGCGGCCACGCGCTATCGCGCCCTGTGGTCGCGCCCGTTGAGCCTCGCCATGATCCGCATGCGGGTCGGCAGGACGCCCGCGCCCGGCATCCTGCTCGTGCCGCAGGACCTGAGAACCGCCGATCCCGTCCGCGCCGACGAGATCATGGCCGGCGTGAACGTCTTCGCCGGCCGGATCGTCACCTCCACCGATCCTTTTGCGGCCGAGGCACCGACGCCCGAATGGGCCGAGGCGCTGGCGAGCTTCGGCTGGCTCCGGCACCTGCGTGCGGCCGGCACGCCGGAGGCCGCCGAGACCGGACGCCGCCTCGTGCTCGCCTATCTCGAGCGCGGCGATATCGCCCAGCCGCTGGCGGAAAGTCCGGCCATCGCGGCGGAGCGCATCCGCGCCTGGCTCGCAGCCTCCGGCCTGCTGCTGGCGGGCGGCGACGGCCTGTTCTACCGGCGCTTCTCGCGCGCCCTCTGGCGGCAGGTCCGCATGCTCGAGGCGCGCTATCGCGGCGTTGCGCCGGGCGCCGAACGGCTCTCGGTGCTGATCGCGCTGGTCGGCGCCAGCCTCTGCCTCGAAGGCGAGGAGAAGCTGCTCGTCTGGGCCTCGAAACGCCTCGACCTCGAACTTGGCCGGCAGATTCTCCCCGATGGCGGCCATGTCGGCCGCGATCCCGGCGTGCTGGTGCCGCTGGTGCTCGATCTCCTGCCGCTGCGCCAACTCTTCTCCGCCCGCAACGAGACCCCGCCGGCGGCGATCCTGACCGCCGTGGACCGGCTGATGCCGATGATCCGCTTCTTCCAGCTCGGCGACGGCTCGCTGGCCCGCTTCAACGGCATGGGGCCGACGGTGATCGATCAGGTCGCGACCGCCCTCGTCTATGACGACAGCCGCGGCGTCGCCTCGCCCTCCGCGACGCATAGCGGCTACGAACGCCTCGCCGCCGGGGAGACGGTGGTGATCGTCGATGCCGGCCCGCCGCCCGCCGCGGCCTACGCATCGGCGGCCCATGCCGGCTGCCTCGCCCTCGAACTCTCCTCCGCGCGGCAGCTCATCGTGATGAATTGCGGCGCGCCGGCGATCCACCGCGCGGCCTGGCGGGACGAGGCGCGCAAGACCGCCGCCCATTCGACCGTGACCGTCGCCGACCGTTCCTCCGCGACCATCCTGCACACCGGCGCGGCCTGCGGCGCGCTGGTCGCGGGGCCGCGCAACGTGACGGCAAGGCGCAGCGGACTGGCGCTGGCGACGACCCACGACGGCTACGAGCCACGGCTCGGCATCCTCCATGCCCGCAACCTGCGCCTCAGCGAGAATGGCGACCGCCTGCACGGCGAGGACGTCGTCGATGGGCCGGACAGCGCCTATGTCGCGCGCTTCCACCTGCATCCGGTCGTCCAGCCGATCCCGACCGAGAGCGCCCGCTCGGTCCTGCTGCGCCTGCCGAACGGCGAAGCGTGGCAGTTCTCGGCGAGCGTGCCGGTGGCGATCGAGGAGAGCGTCGCCCTCGCCATGCCCGAGGGTCCACGGCGGAGCCTGCAGCTCGCCTTGGCGGTGACGTCCTCGACCGAGACGTCCCGGCTCGTCTGGCAGTTCCAGCGCTTCGCCCGCATCACGCGCTCGGCGGATGCCGACCCGTCCGACCCGGAACTGCCGCTCTGATGACAGGAATATTATCCTTTACAGCGTAACGCTGGTCCTGTAGGATTCAGGCACGTTCGGCAATCGCGACTGACGCAATGCCGCTGGATGACCGCCCATCCGGCCGAGCGTCGAATGCCCGACAAACCCGTGATGATCGCACCGCCGGCAGTTCCGGTGGCCGGCCCGCCATGCTAAGGCGCGCGGAGATTTCGACCCTTGTGCGCCAGCCGCCGGAGCCAGCCGCCTTGTCCAGCCAGCCGAACCGCCCGATCGCCCGCGCGCTCCTCTCCGTCTCGGACAAGGCCGGCATCGTCGAATTCGCCCGCGCGCTTTCAGGCCTCGGCGTCGCGCTGGTCTCGACCGGCGGCACGTTCAAGACGCTGAAAGACGCGGGCCTCGCGGTGACCGAGGTCGCTGATATGACCGGCTTTCCCGAGATGATGGATGGCCGGGTGAAGACGCTCCATCCGAAGGTGCATGGCGGCCTGCTCGCCATCCGCGGCAATGCCGAGCACGAGAGCGCCGCGAGCGCCCACGGCATCCTGCCGATCGACCTCCTCGTGGTGAACCTCTACCCCTTCGAGGCGACCATCGCCCGCGCCGCGCCATGGGACGACACGATCGAGAATATCGACATCGGCGGTCCCGCCATGATCCGCGCCGCCTCCAAGAACCACGACGCGGTGACCGTGGTCGTCGACAATGCCGACTATGCCGCCGTGATCGACGCGATGAAGGCGAATGGCGGCGCGACCACGCTGGATCTGCGCCGCCGCCTCGCGGCCAAGGCCTATTCGCGCACGGCCGCCTACGACGCCGCCATCTCGAACTGGCTGTTCGACGAACTGGGCGAGACCTCGACCGCCTACCGCGCCTTCGGCGGCACGCTGGCGCAGGGGCTGCGCTATGGCGAAAACCCCCACCAGTGGGCGGCGTTCTACAAGACGCCTTCGGCCGGCGTGGCCCGGCCGGGCGTCGCCACCGCCAGCCAGTTGCAGGGCAAGGAACTCTCCTACAACAACCTCAACGACACGGATGCGGCTTACGAACTGGTCGGCGAGTTCGACCCGGCGCGCACCGCAGCCGTGGCGATCATCAAGCATGCCAATCCCTGCGGCGTCGCCGAAGGTGAGAGCCTGCTCTCGGCCTACGAGAAGGCGCTGGCCTGCGACCCCGTCTCGGCCTTCGGCGGCATCGTGGCGCTGAATCGCACGCTCGATGCGGAAGCGGCACGGAAGATCGTCGAGACCTTCACCGAGGTCATCATCGCCCCCGACGCGACCGACGAGGCGAAGGCCATCGTCGCGGCCAAGAAGAACCTGCGCCTGCTGGTCGCCGGCGGCCTGCCCGACCCGATCGCGGCCGGCATCATGGTCAAGACGGTGGCCGGCGGCCTGCTGGTCCAGTCGCGCGACAATGCCGTGGTCGACGCCATGGACCTGCGGGTGGTGACCAGGCGCGCGCCGAGCGAGCGAGAACTGATCGATCTGAAATTCGCCTTCCGCGTCGCCAAGCACGTCAAATCCAACACCATCGTCTATGCCAAGGACGGAGCGACGGTGGGCATCGGCGCCGGCCAGATGAGCCGGGTCGATTCCGCCCGCATCGCCGCCCGCAAGGCCGAGGACGCAGCCTTGGCCGGCGGCTGGACGATGCCGCTGACCAAGGGTTCGGTGGTTGCCTCCGATGCCTTCTTCCCCTTCGCGGACGGCCTCTTGGCCGCCGTCGATGCCGGTGCGACCGCCGTCATCCAGCCCGGCGGTTCGATGCGCGACAAGGAAGTGATCGACGCGGCGGACGCGGCGGGCCTTGCCATGGTGTTCACGGGGACGCGCCACTTCCGGCACTGACCAAGGCGCACTACATTGCGGCGGGCGACGACGGAGACCTGACCTTCATGCTGCTCGCAACCACGCCGACCCTCGAGGGCGGCCGCATCATCCGCTACAACGGCATCGTGACCGGCGAGGTGATCCTCGGCGCCAATATATTCCGCGACTTCTTCGCCTCGATCCGCGACATCGTCGGCGGCCGGGCGGGCTCCTACGAGAATGTATTGAGGGACGGCCGCACCACGGCCTTCCAGGAGATGATGCAGGAGGCGCAGCGACTCGGCGCCAATGCCATTGTCGGCATCGACATCGATTACGAGACGCTCGGCAAGTCGATGCTCATGGTCTCCGTGTCGGGCACGGCCGTCACGGTCGAGATGATGATGCAGCAGCAGGCCGCACCCACCCAGCCCGGCTTCGGCGGCTCGGTGCCGCCATGGGGACAGAGGTAAGTCGGGGGCAGAGATAGGCCTCAGGCCGGCACCGGCTGCTCCGACTTCACCGTCGTCAGGATCGCCGCGCCGATCGCGAACATCACGACCAGCACGCCGAGACCGGCCCGCTGGTCGTTGAAGGCGAGCGTCATCACGCTGGCGAGGAACGGCCCGACAAAGGCCGTCACCTTGCCCGACAGCGCGAACAGGCCGAAGAACTGGCCGATCCGCTCGCGCGGGGCCAGCCGGCAGAGCAGCGAGCGCGAAGCCGCCTGCAAGGGCCCCGCCGCCGCCCCGATCAGCCCGCCAAGGACGAGATAGACCTTCTCCGGCACGGTGGCGAAGAACCCGTCGCCGGGCATGGGCGGCGTGGTCGGGAAGACGAAGAAGACGTGGTCGCGGCCGATCATCAGGATGGTGACGACCGCGAAGGACAGGAAACCGATCGACGCGAGGATCACCGTCTTGGAGCCGATGGCGTCGTCGAGCCGGCCGCCGAGCAGGGCCCCGGCCGTGCCGGTAATAGTCAGCAGGATGCCGAACAGGCCGATCTCGATGGTGGTCCAGCCGAACACGCCGGCCGCATAGATGCCGCCCAGCGCGAACAGCGCGATCAGCCCGTCCTGATAGACCATGTTGGCGATCAGGAAGGTCATCACCCGCTTGTGCTGGCGCACTTCCGAGATCGTCGCCCGGAGGCTCGTCACGCCCGAGCGCATCGCATCCTTCATGCCCATCCGGGCCGGCACGTCCGGCGTGAACAGGAACAGCGGGATGACGAAGACGAGGAACCACAGCGCGGTCAGGGGGCCGGCGGCCCGGTCGCCCTCGCGCGCCAGGGGATCGAGCCCGAATAGCGGATTGAGCCCGATCAGCGTCTTGCCCGTCTCGGGGCTGCCGACGAGGAAGCCGAGCATCAGGATCAGCGAGGTCATGCCGCCGACATAGCCGATGGCCCAGCCGAGGCCGGAGAGCCGGCCGATCCGCTCGGGCGGCACCAGGCTCGGCATCATCGAATTGTTGAAGACCGTGGCGAATTCCGCGCCGATCGTCGCCAGCACGAAGCCGACCAGCACGATGGCGATGGTCTCCGGCACGCCCGGCCGGCCGAACCAGAGCATGGCCGAGCCGAGAACGAGCACGAGGCCGAAGGCGGCGATCCACGGCTTGCGCCGCCCGGATGCATCCGCGATGGCGCCGAGCAGCGGCGACAGGATGGCGATGGCGATGCCCGCGGCGCTGGTGGCAAACCCCCACATGGCCTGCCCTTCCACCGGATTGCGCGCAATGGCGCTGGCGAAGAACGGCGCATAGACGAAGGTGTTGATGATGGTGAAATAGGGCTGGGCCGCCCAGTCGAACAGCACCCAGCCGAAAACGGCGGAGCGGTTTGCCGGCTTTGCGGCAGCACCTTCGGGGGCAGGCGCGGTGGGTATCATGGTGCCAACCTAGACGCCTTTCGCCGCCCGAATGAAGCGGCGCGCGCCGCGGTGGTTACCAGATACTGCATGTATATTGTTGCCGGGCGACGCCGCGTAATACTCATTCGGGCCAGCGCGCCAGTTGCTCGGGACCGTCCGACGGGGTGCGGGCGACATTCAGGACATAGGCGAGAAGCGTGTAGACGCCGATCATCGCGGGAATCTCGACCGCGCCCTGCTCGCCGTAACGGGCGACGATGCGCCCATAGGTGGGATCGGACCAGCGGCGCGTCGCGATCAGTTCGGCGACCGCGTCGTGGATCAGCGCCTCGTCGTCCGTCATGCCCTCCGGGCGGCGGCCCTCGGCGACCGCCGCGAGGATCGCAGGCGACAGGCCGGCCTTCTCCGCCTCGCGGGCATGAACCGACCATTCGAACTGCTGGGAAAAGGACCGCGCGACCTGGCAGATCGCCATTTCCTTGAGGTTTTCCGGCAGGCAGGAGCCGTAGCGCAGGCGGCGGCCGAGCGCCTCGACATCCAGCATGACCTTCGGCGAGCGCAGCAGCGGCGCATAGGGGCCGAAGGGTTCGACGCCGCGCCGGGCGCGGAAATCGGCTGCCGCCGCCTGCTGATCCGGACTATAGGCCGGAGGCGGTATCGGCGGCATGCGGTCGGGAGCGGCCATGGCGGCTTTCGGGCTGGACTTTACGGCAAAGTGACCGACTCAATCGGCGCAGTCAGGTCATCATGGCGCGCGGCAGGCGATTGCCAAGGGGCGCAAATGCAACGGGGTCATCCTCTTTCCGGCTCGATCGTATCGATCAGCAATTTGACAGGGCGTGCGATGAGCGAATGGATGCGCCGATGGCCGACGGCGGCGGTCACGCTGCTGGCCGCCGTCTCCCTCGCGGCGGCGCCGGCCATCGCCCAGCAGCCCCCCGCGCCGGCCGCCTGGCCGATCATCTCGGACGCCGCGCGCATACACCCCGCGCTCGCCCCGCATGGCATGGTGGCGAGCCAGGAGGCGACCGCGACCCGCGTCGGTGTCGATATCCTGAAGCGCGGCGGCAATGCGGTCGATGCGGCGGTGGCGGTCGGCTTCGCACAGGCGGTGACGCTGCCGCGAGCCGGCAATATCGGCGGCGGCGGCTTCATGCTGGTGCATCTTGCCGAACGCAACGAGACCATCGCCATCGACTATCGCGAGACCGCTCCGGCGGCCTCCACGCCGACCATGTTCCTCGGTCCCAACGGCGAGCCCGATCCGCTGATGTCGCGTGATTCCGGCCTTGCCGCCGGCGTGCCGGGCACCGTGGCCGGCCTCGCGGAGGCGCATAAGCGCTACGGCTCGGGCCGCTTCTCGCTCGCCGAGCTGATCCAGCCGGCGATCCGGCTCGCCCGCGACGGCATCGTCGTCGAGGAGGACCTTGCCGATTCCCTGCCGCGCGTCGCGGCCCGGCTTGGCCGTTTCCCGTCGTCGCGCCGGATTTTCCTGAAGGCGGACGGCACTGCGTTCGGCCGCGGCGACCTTCTGGTGCAGGCGGACCTCGCGCGTTCGCTGGAGGCGATCGCCCAGCGCGGCCCCGCCGGCTTCTACGAGGGGGCGACCGCCGAGCGCATCGTCGCGGCGCTGGCCGCACATGGCGGCATCATGACGACGCAGGATTTCGGTGCCTACCGGCCGGTGATCCGCGAGGCCGTACGCGGCAGCTACCGGGGCTATGCCATCGCCTCCATGCCGCCGCCTTCCTCCGGCGGCGTCCACCTCGTCCAGCTCCTCAACCTGCTGGAGCCGCTGGACCTCGGCGCGAAGGGCCACAATAGCGCCGAGACGATCCATCTGATGGTCGAGGCGATGAAGCTCGCCTATGCCGACCGCGCGCAATATCTCGGCGATCCCGACAGCGTCGTCGTGCCGGTCCGCGGCCTGACCTCGAAGGCCTATGCCGACCGCCTGCGGCCGCTGATCGACGCCTCCCGCGCGCGGCCCTCCGCCGACATCCGGCCCGGCGATCCCGCGCCGCACGAGGGCGAGCAGACGACGCATTTCTCGGTGGTCGACCGATGGGGCAATGCCGTCGCCAACACCTACACGCTGAACTTCTCCTATGGGCTCGGTCTCGTCGCCGAGGACACCGGCATCCTCCTGAACAACGAGATGGACGATTTCGCCGCCAGGGCGGGCGCCTCCAATGCGTTCGGCCTGGTGCAGGGCGCCGCCAACCTGCCGGGGCCCGGCCGCAGGCCCCTGTCGTCGATGACGCCGACCATCCTGTTCCGCGACGGCAAGGTGGCGATGGTGACGGGCTCGCCGGGTGGCAGCCGCATCATCACCATCACGCTGCAGACCATCCTCAACGTCGTCGACCACCGCATGAACGTCGCCGAGGCGGTCATCGCCCCGCGCATCCACCACCAATGGCTGCCCGACGCCATCGACGCCGAGGGCGGCATCTCGCCGGACACGCTGCGGCTGCTGTCCGAACGCGGCCACCGCATCGTGCCGCGCGCCGCCTTCGGCAACGTCAACGCCATCATGGCGGTGCCGGGAGGCTGGGCGGGCGCAGCGGACACCCGCCAGCGCGGGACGCTGGCGGAGGGGCACTGACGAAACGGCACTGGCGAACGAGTCCTACGACTGACAGGCTGCTGCCAAAAGCTGTCAGCACCCGTCGCTGTGGTCGTTGACGCGGGCAATCCGTGTTCGCAGAATGTTCTCATGAACAAAGAGCGAATCGGACATCGGCGAATCATCCACGCCTTCGACGCCGGCAGCCCTTCGGCCCTGGCCGTCTCCGGGCTTGCCTCGCGCTTCCATGCCTGGCGCGGCGCGTCGGGACGTCGCTATCTCGCGACCGTCCATGGCGCCGGCGAGGCCCCGGCCTATGAGGGCGCGGTCATCGTGCTCGCGAGGCGCGAGCCGGACGGCACGCGTCTCGCGGTCTGGGCCGGCCGCGCGCCGCGCACGCCGCGGGCGCTGGCCCGGCTCGCCCAGATGAAGCGGGCCGAGGAGGTCCACGTCCACCTGATCGCCGAGCGCGACGAGGAACGCGCCGCCGTCGAGGCCGATCTCGTCACGGTGGCGACAGCCCCGCTCGTGCCGGAGGCGGCAAGTCTCCTCGCCGCCCCCTGATCACGATCAGCGCTGCATCGGCATCCGCGGGCCGTCCGCCGGTGCCTGATGGTCGTCGGGGCCATGCCCGTTGGCGTCGCGTTTCCTGACGGCGCGACGGTTGAGCATGTTCAGGAACTCCACCAGCGCCGAGAAGGCCATGGCCGCGTAGATGTAGCCCTTCGGGATCTTCGCGCCGAAGCCCTCCGCGATCAGCGCCATGCCGATCATCAGGAGGAAGCCGAGGGCCAGCATGACGATGGTCGGGTTGGCCGCGATGAAGTTCGCCAACGGGTTGGCGGCGAGCAGCATCACGATCACCGTCACGACCACCGCGATCACCATGATGGCGATCTCGTCGGTCATGCCGACGGCGGTGATGATCGAATCCACCGAGAAGACGATGTCGAGCAGGATGATCTGGCCGATCGCCGTGGCGAAATTGGTCACGACCGCGCCGCCCGCCGAAGGCTCGTCATGAGACCCGCCGCGCGGATCGACATTGTGGTGGATTTCCTTGGTCGCCTTCCAGAGCAGGAACAGGCCGCCGCCGATCAGGATGATGTCCCGCCAGGAGAAGCCCTTGCCGAGGATCGAGACGACCGGCTGCGTCAGGGTCACGATGATCGCCACCGTGCCGAGCAGAGCGAGGCGCATGACCAGCGCCAGCGAGATGCCGATCTTGCGGGCCCTCTCGCGCTGGCCGGCTGGCAGCTTGTTGGTCAGGATGGAGATGAAGATCAGGTTGTCGATGCCGAGCACCACCTCCATGGCGATCAGCGTTGCGAGGGCTGCCCAGGCGGTCGGATCCGCTGCGAGCCTCAAAAGATCTTCCACGAACCATCTCCATTGCCGTTGACGAAGGGCCGCTCTCAAGCGGAACGGCCTCGATCACGAAAGACGAAATGGTGTCGCACCCGGTTCCAACGGGCCTATGACGAGGCAGGCGCGTTGTTTTGTCGCGCCTGCCGTCGGGTCAATCAGGGCTTCAGGATGACCTTGCCCTTGGCGCGGCGACTGGTCAATTCGTTCAGCGCCTCGGCGATCCGCTCCAGCGGATAGGTGCCGTGGACGTGGAGCGACAGCTTGCCCTCGGCCGTCCATTTCGCGACCTGCATGAGGTTCTCGCGGTTCTTCTGCGGCTCGCGCTGGGTGAAGGCGCCCCAGAACACGCCGCGTATGTCGCAGCCCTTCAGGAGCGTCAGGTTGAGCGGGATCTTCGGGATTTCGCCGCCGGCGAAGCCGATGACGAGGAACCGGCCTTCCCAGGCGATGGCGCGTAGCGCCGGCTCCGCCAGCTTGTCGCCGACCGGATCGTAGATCACGTCCGGGCCCTTGCCGCCGGTGAGCGCGCGCAGCCGCTCCTTCAGGTCCTCGGTGGCGTAGTTGATCGTCTCGTCGGCGCCGTGCTCGCGGCAGAATGCGAGCTTCTCGTCCGAGGAGGCGCAGGCGATGACCTTCGCGCCCATGGCCTTGCCGAGTTCGATCGCCGCGAGGCCGACGCCGCCGGCAGCGCCCAGCACGGCCAGCGTTTCGCCGGGCTTGAGCTGCGCGCGATCCTTCAGGGCGTGGATCGTGGTGCCGTAGGTGATGATCATGCCGGCGGCCTGATCGTCCGACAGGGCATCGGGGATCGGCGCCAGCGTCGCGGCCTTGGCGACGATATGCGTGCGCGCCGCGCCATGCGTGGAATTGCCGACGACCCGGTCGCCGACCTTGAGCCCCGAAACGCCGTCGCCGACCGCCACCACGCGGCCGGCGAACTCCGAACCGGGCGAAAACGGCAGTTCCGGCTTCACCTGGTACATGTTCTTGATGATCAGGTTGTCGAAGAAGTTGAGCCCGACCGACGCCACGCCCACCACGACCTCGCCGGAACCCGGTACCGGATCGGGGAGTTCCTCGACCACAAGGCTTTCCGGCGGCCCAAAGGCCTTGCAGAGAACGGCTTTCATCGGGGGTTCCTCCTGTCGGGCGGCACGACACCAGCCGGGACGGATGAGGTCAACCTCCGCCGAAGGGCGAGGCTCGGCCGCCAGCGAGGCATTAACGCATCCGCAACAGCCATGGCAGGCAGCCACTCCCGCGACTTCTGATCGCCTCAATCGATGGTATGCTCATGAGGATGACGCCCGTGCGCATGGAGGCCGCCCTGAGCGGCTCGACGCATATTCCGGCTGCGCCCGATGCCCGCCCCAAGCGGGCATGGCGAATCCTGCGCCCGGGATTCCTGGGTCCCGCGCTTCTCACGTCGCTCGTCCTCGGCCTGTTCGGCGGCTTCCTGTCCTTCGCCGACGAGGCGACGCGCCCCTATGACCCGTCATCGCCGCGCACCGAGGCCATCGTCGCCATGACCGGCGGCTCCTACCGCGTTTCGGACGCCGTCGGGCTGCTCGGCTCGGGTCATGGCCGAAGGCTTCTCGTCAGCGGCGTCAACCCGATGGTGCGCGAGCGCGAATTCGCCCGCGCCGTGCCGGCGGCCCTGCCCCTGCTCGGCTGCTGCATCGACCTCGACCATCGCGCGCTCAACACCCGCGGCAACGCCATCGAGACGGCGAAATGGGCGCGTCTCCACACCTTCCGGTCGCTGCTGGTGGTGACATCCGGCTATCACATGCCGCGCACCATGCTGGAGCTCCAGCAACTGCTGCCGGACGTGCAGCTCGTCCCCTATCCCGTGCAGACCGAGGCCCTGAACCCCACCGCATGGTGGAAAGACAGCGCCAGCGTGAAGATTCTCGGCTTCGAATATGCCAAGTATCTGCTCGCCGCCGTGGGCGTGAGGCTGGACGCTCCGATCGACGAGCGGCCGAGGCCCATGCCGATGAGAACGGCCCGAAGCTGACCGCCTCCGGCGGGAGGAACCCGCCCGATGCCCGCCCTGCGCTCCTTCGTCTTCAACGTCTTCTTCTATCTCTGGACCCTCGGCCTGATGATCTTCATCATGCCGATGATGCTTTGGCCGGGGTCCGGCCCGATCCTCTGGATCGGCTATGTCTGGGGCCGGGGCAATCTCTGGGCGCTGCGCGTCATCTGCGGGACGCATGTCGAATGGCGCGGCATGGAGAAAATCCCGGACGGCCCGATCCTCGTCGCCGCCAAGCACCAGTCGGCGTGGGAGACCTTCGCCTTCTTCATTCCGTTCCGCAGGCCGGCCTATGTCTACAAGCGCCAGCTCGCCTATGTGCCGCTGTTCGGCTGGATGGTCTGGAAGGCCAAGCAGATCCCCGTCGACCGCGGCAAGAAGGGCGAGGCGCTGGCGTCGATTACCAAGGGCGCGCTGAAGGCGGTGGCCATCGGCCGTCAGGTGATGATCTTCCCCGAAGGCACGCGCCGCGCGGTGGATGCGCCTCCCGACTACAAATACGGCGTGACGCACCTCTATTCGGAGCTTGGCGTGCCCTGCCAGCCGGTCGCGCTCAATGCCGGCCTGTTCTGGAGCCGCAAATCCTTCACCCGCCGGCCCGGCACCGTGCTGGTCGAGTTCCTCGACCCCATTCCGCCGGGACTTCCACAGGAGGAGTTCGCGGCGAAGCTGAAGGCCGATATCGAGACGGCGACGCAGCGCCTGATCGCGGAATCGCGCGCCAAGGGCGAGGGCGCGTAGGCACCGCCCTGCCCCGTTTCGACGAACCGGCAGTTGCCTCGACCGGGAACGAGCTACCCGACCAGGTGCAGGCGATTCTGAATCGGGGGGCCGTCAATGATGATCAGTTCGCCTACGCGTTCGTCCGTGTCCGGGTTATTGACCGTCAGGGTCGAGATCACGACGCGAATACCAGCATGAGGATGCTGGCTGGAGAGCGCAGCGATCTGCTCAGCAACCGTTAGCAGCAAGTCGGATGTCGATTCGGTAGTCAGCATTACTGACATGCCACGCTCCATCGAAAGCGGCGCAAACACTGCTGCACGCGGCAAGCGGCGTCAACTTGCGAATACAAGTTATGCGATTTGTATGATGGCTTTGTTATACATACGAATGAGAGCATATAAATGTTTTCATAGAGTGATTCGCGAGGTCAGGGACGGAGGGGCCCCATGGCACTAGCCGACGCTCATGCCAGTACTCCCGTTGAAATAGACACCATCGCCTATGCCCGCGACATGCTTACCCAGCTCCGCGCGCTCGTCGTAACGAACGACAGGACACTTGCCTATCTCATCGACATGGCGCGCGCGCATGCGGAGCAGGAAATCGCGCGGCGACGACAGGCCGCCGAAATGCGAGCCATCAGGGCTTAGAAGCCCCGGGGGACCTTCCCTCGGTCCTTGGCATCGAGCGAACGTGAGATGCGTTCGCTTCTCGAACATCTTTTCCTGCGAGCCGCGGGTTCGCAGCTTGCCCCACGGCCGAGCATTTCACTTCTCCCCGGTGCGGTGCAGCGGCGACACCGGCGTGCACCAAAGATCGGCGGAAAAGGCCGCCTCACCCCTGCGGGTGGAAGAAATTATAGACCGCCTGCGCCGTGCCGGCATTGATGCCCGGCGCGCGCTGCAGATCTTCGAGGCTCGCGCGCTCGATCGCCTTCAGCGTGCCGAAATGGTTGAGCAGGGCGCGCTTTCGCGTCGGCCCGATGCCGCCGATCTCGGCAAGCCCGGCCGAGCGCAGGTCTTTCTTGCGCCGGCCACGATGGGTGCCGATGGCGAAGCGGTGGGCCTCGTCGCGCAGCCGCTGGACGAAATAGAGCACGGGATCGCGCGGCTCGAGCCGGAACGGCACGCGTCCCGTCATGTGGAAGGTCTCGCGCCCGGCCTCGCGGTCGCGGCCCTTGGCGACGCCGACCAGCGGCACGTCGGCGATGCCCAGTTCGTCGAGGATCGCTTCGGCGGCCGAGAGCTGGCCAGGCCCGCCATCGATAATGACGAGGTCCGGCCATGACGTGTCGGGCTCGGCATCCTCGGGCGCAGGCGCGGCCTCGGCGTCCGTCTCGATCTTCGGGCCATCCTTCAGAAGCCGCTTGAACCGGCGCTCCAGCACCTCGCGCATCATGCCGAAATCGTCGCCGGGCGAGATGTCCGACTTGATGTTGAAGGTGCGGTAGTCCTTGCGGCGGAAGCCCTCCGGGCCGGCCACGATCATGCCGCCCACCGCATTGGTGCCCATGATGTGCGAATTGTCGTAGACCTCGATACGCCGCGGCGGCTTGTCGAGGCCGAACGCCGTCGCCAGGCCCTCCAGCAGCTTCATCTGCGATGCGCTCTCGGCGAGCTGGCGGCCGAGCGCCTCCTTGGCGTTCTGCGCCGCATGGTCGACGAGGTCCTTCTTCTCGCCGCGCTTCGGCGCCTGCACCTCGACGCGCCGGCCGGCCTTGGTGGACAGCGCCTCGGCGAGCAGCGCCTGGTCCTCCACCTCGTGCGACAGCAGCACCAAAGTCGGCGGCGGCTTGTCGTCGTAGAACTGGGCGATGAAGGAGGACAGCACCTCGGCCGCCTCCAGCGAGCGGTCGGCCTTCGGATAATAGGCGCGGTTGCCCCAGTTCTGGCCCGTGCGGAAGAAGAACACCTGAATGCAGGTCTGTCCCCCGTCCTGCACGGCCGCGAAGACGTCGGCCTCCTCGACGCCACGAGGATTGATCCCCTGCGTCGACTGCACCGCCGAGAGGGCTGCGAGACGGTCGCGATAGACCGCGGCGCGCTCGAATTCCATGGTCTCGGCAGCTTCCTCCATCTGCTTCGCCAGAAGCTGCTTCACCGCCTGGCTGCGGCCGGAGAGGAACAGCTTGGCCTCCTTGACCAGCACGGCATAGTCGTCCGGCGCGATCTCGTCGGTGCAGGGCCCGGCGCAGCGCTTGATCTGGAACAGGAGGCAGGGCCGCGTGCGGCTTTCGAACACCGCATCCGAACAGGAGCGCACGAGGAAGGCCCGCTCCAGCGCGTTGATGGTGCGCCCGACCGCCTGCGCCGAGGCGAAGGGGCCGAAATAGTCGCCCTTCGGCACGCGCGCGCCGCGATGCTTGGCGATGCGCGGCGCGGGGTGGTCGCCGGTGATCAGAATGTAGGGAAACGACTTGTCGTCCCGCATCAGCACGTTGAAGCGCGGGCGGAGCTGCTTGATGAGGTTGGCTTCGAGCAGCAGCGCCTCGGTCTCGGTCTTGGTCGAGACGAATTCCATGGCGGTGGTCGCAGCGACCATCCGCGCGATGCGGCTGACGAGGCCGGTCGGCCGGGCATAGGAGATCACGCGCTTGGCGATCGACTTCGCCTTGCCGACATAGAGCACCTCGCCCTTCACATCGATCATGCGATAGACGCCCGGCCCCTTGGGCGCGTGCTTCACCGCCGCCTTGATGACCTCCATGCCGGCGGCGACCGTGCCCTCGGCGGGCGCGACTTCTTCCTCCGGACCGAGATCGAGGACGAGCGTTTCCGCCTCCTCTGCCTCGGGGGCTTCGGGATCGGTCAGGTCGGGTTCGAGATTGGTCTGGCCGGGGCGATTCATGGGAAGCGATATATAGTCGATGCGAGGGCCCGATGCGTGGCATCAGCGCGCGGGCGGCCTCATTCCCGAATTCCCCAGACGTCCGGCGTCTGCCAGATCAGCCGCTGGCCGCCATCGACCGGCAGGGTGACGCCGGTCACGGCGGCAGCGCGCGCGAGATAGAGCACCGCCTCGGCGACCGCATCCGGCGGGCTGCCGCCGCCGGTGAGCGTCGCCGCCTGCTGGCGGACGAAATCCTCCGGACGCTGGCGGACATTGGCCGCGGTGGGGCCCGGCGCGACGGCATTGACGCGGATGCGGGGCCCGAGCGCCTGCGCCATGGTCTCGGTCGCCGCGACGAGCGCCGCCTTGGTCAGGCCGTAGGAATAGAATTGCGGGGTCGGCTTGAACACGCGCTGGTCCGCGACATTGACGATGGCCGATCCGTCCGGCGCCTGCGCCGCGAAATCCTGCGCGAGAAAGGACGGCGTCTGGAGATTGACGCGGAACTGGCGGTTCCACACTTCGCGGGTCAGGGAGCCGATATGGTCCTCGACGAACTCGCTGGCATTGTTGACGAGCAGGGTCAGCGGGCCGAAGGGGCCTGCCGCCGCTGCGATCAGGCCGTCGACCTCGGCCGGCTCGGCGAGATCTGCCCGCGTTACCGCAGCCCGTCCGCCCCGCGCAACGATGGCGGCGGCGAGGTCCTCCGCCTCGGTGACGGACCGATTCGCATGGATGACCACGGCATAACCGTCCGCCGCCAGCGTCTCGACGATGGCTGCGCCGATCCGCCGGGCTCCCCCCGTCACCAGCGCGATGCCGCCTTGCCCCATGACCCCATCCTCTGCGCTTCGATGCCGTTCCGCAATTAAAGCAGGCGTTGCCGTTCGGCCACGGTTGCTAGCAGCGGGCAGAACCTTGGCCTGTCAGTAATGGGCCGGCTCAGCACTGGCCTCCGCGCGGATACCGCCGCGGCAGCCCTGACGCAGTAGGGAAGTTCCGCGCCATTCCTCTTATTGCGCCTGCGAAAGGACCATGGTGCGCCACGATTGCGCCACAAGCGGAAAGCAATACGATCGATATTATCTCATTATCAATAGTTATTATATGTATAAACTTCGAATGTAACGCTTTATTTCCAAATATGACTTTGGTTCAGGTGCCTCATTTCAGCCAAGAACCAGAGACTATGACTCCCCTGTTCGCGAATGAACGTTTGCAGGCTCTCCGACGGGTAACCGACTATTAACGACGGAACCAAAGAAGCCGCGAAAATTGGACTGAATGCGGTTATAGATAGTTCACCGCACCGAATACGGGACGGCGCGAGGAGGCAAACTCCGGCGACGTTCGTGGGACAGGAGTTGATGATGAAGAAGATCCTCTGGGCCGTGGCCGCTGCCGCTACCCTCGCCACCCCGGCCTTCGCGGCCGACATTCCGCGCCGTCAGCCGATCGCCGACACGGTTTACATTCCGACCGCCCCGGCTGGCGTCTGGACCGGCTTCTACGTCGGTGCCCATCTGGGCGGCGCTTTCGGCTCGAACTTCCGCAACGACGTCGGCTACGGCCTCGGCGGTTCGTCGGGCTTCCTCGCCGGCGTGCAGGCTGGTTACGACTACCAGTTCAACCGCGTCGTGCTCGGTGTCGCCGGTGACCTGACCTATTCGACGGTCTCGCGCCGCTACATCGACCTGACCCCGTCCGACATCCGCGCCAAGCAGGACTGGAGCGGTTCGCTCCGCGCCCGTCTCGGCTATGCCGTTCAGGACAACATGCTGCTGTACGTGACCGGTGGTCTCGCCCTCGGCAACGTCCGCCTGAACGACGCCGTCCTGGGCACCTCGCAGTCGCGCACGGCGTTCGGCTGGACCATCGGCGCCGGCGGTGAGTACAAGTTCACCCAGAACTGGTCGGGCCTGCTCGAGTATCGCTACACCGATCTCGGCCGCGGCACCTACAACGCGATCTCCTTCGCGCCGCGCGTCGGCTTCAACAGCCACACGATCCGCACCGGCCTGAACTACCGCTTCTGATCGGACCGTCCGATCGAGCCTGCAGCGGCCCGGGTTTCACCCCGGGCCGTTTGCTTTTCCGGGGCGGCGATCATCAAGGCATCGTCATCGCCCGGTTGATGCGCCGCATTGCCTCGCCCGGCCGGCCGCCCTAGAAGGCGCTCATGGCGCTTCTCGACCTCGCCAATCCGACCCGTTTCCTCGCCCTCGTGCAGCGCGCGCTGCCGTGGCTTGTGCTCGCGACCGCGCTGCTGTTCGCGGCAGCGATCCACTTTGCCTTCTTCGTCGCTCCCGATGACTACCAGCAGGGCGGCACGGTCAGGATCATGTTCATCCACGTGCCGGCGGCCTGGCTCTCCATGGCCTGCTACGCGCTGATGGCGCTCGCGTCCCTCGGCACGCTGGTCTGGCGCCACCCGCTGGCCGACGTCTCGGCCAAGGCGGCGGCGCCCATCGGCGCGGCCTTCACCTTCATCTGCCTCGCCACCGGCTCGCTCTGGGGCCGACCGATGTGGGGCACGTGGTGGATCTGGGACGCGCGGCTGACCTCCGAACTGGTTCTGCTGATCATGTATCTCGGCCTGATCGCGCTCTGGCGCTCGGTCGACGATCCCGGCCGCGCCGGCCGGGCGGCGGCGGTGCTGACCCTCGTCGGCACGATCAACCTGCCGATCATCAAGTTCTCGGTGGACTGGTGGAACACGCTGCACCAGCCGGCCTCGGTGATCCGCCTCGGCGGGCCGACCATCCACGCCTCGATCCTGACGCCGCTGATGGTGTCGACGCTCGCCTTCACCGCCCTCTTCGTGACGCTGCACCTCGCCGCCATGCGCAACGAGGTGCTGCGCCGCCGGGTGCGCGCCATGCGGCTGATGGAAGCGCAGCGCGAGATGCCGCCGGTCGGCACGCGGCCTGCGGCGGAGGCCGGCTGATGAACGATCCGCACGCCTTCTTCATCATCGCCTCCTATGCGGTCACGACGCTGACCTGCCTCGGTCTCGTCGCCTGGGTCGTGCTCGACCACCGCCGGCAGAAGGCGCTGATGGCCGACCTCGAGGCGCGCGGCGTCATCCGCCGTTCGGGGCGCGCGCCATGACCGACACCGCCGCCCCGAAGCCGCGCTCGCGCTCCTGGCTCGCCTTCCTGCCGCTGATCGTCTTCGGCGGGCTCGTCGCCATCTTCATCATCGGGCTGCAGGGCGACCCCCAGCGCCTGCCCTCGGCGCTGGTCGGCCGGCAGGCGCCGCAATTCGCCCTTGCGCCGCTGGAGGGCATCGGCCGGCCCGGTTTTGCCACGGCGGACCTTCAGGGGCAGGTGACGGTAGTCAACGTCTTCGCCTCCTGGTGCATCCCCTGCCACGAGGAGCACCCCTTCCTGATGGAACTGGCGAAGGACAGCCGCATCCGCCTCGCCGGCATCAACCAGAAGGATCAGCCGGACAACGCCCGCCGCTTTCTCGGCCGCAACGGCAATCCCTACCATCTGGTCGGCGTCGATCCCGCCGGCCGGACGGTGATCGACTGGGGCGTCTATGGCGTGCCGGAAACCTTCATCGTCGGCCGCGACGGCACGATCCTGTTCAAGCATGTCGGCCCGATTACGCAGGCGATACTCGCCAATGTGATCCGTCCGGCCATCGAGAAGGCGCTGGCGCGGTAAGCCGGAATTCCCGGCGCCTGCTTCCGATGATCCATTGAAGTGCGCGTCCGGACGCGGCGCAGTACGGCGCACCGATCACCATCGTCCGGCGGGCGACCATGAATCGCTACCTGCTCGTCGCCGCGGCCGCCGCCGCGTTCTGTGTCCTGATGCCGGCACCGGCCGCACCACAGGACCTGCCGCCCATCCTGCGCGCCGAGCGCGAGCGCATTGCCGCTGAGTGCCGGCGGATGGGCGGGCGGTTCGCGCCGGGCCCAAGCTACACGCAAACCGCCGATTTCAACGGCGATGGCATGCCGGACTATCTCGTCGACGACAACCACAATCCCTGTCAGGGCGTGCATTCGATCTATTGCGGGTCGGGCGGCTGCTCGATCGAGGTCTATATTTCCTCGCCCACCGGCCACCGGCGGGCCAACCTCAGCTTCCTCGGCTCGCCGGCCGTCATCCGGCGCGGCGAGACGCCGCCAGCGATCGCGCTGTCCGGGCGCGGCGGTTCTTCGGTGGTGCGCTGGGACGGGCGTCGCTTCGCGCCGGTTTCGGCAGCGGCCGCGCGGCGGGCTGCCGGTGGCGGGGCTGCGGTGCCCGCGCAGGCTGGCGATGCGACCGGCGCACCGCTCGGCGCATGGGTCTTCACCACGCGAGGGCAATGCGATCAACCTGCGGAGGGCGTCCTCATCGAACGGGGCAGGATTCTGATCGATTTCGGCGGCGACCGCATAACCTTCGACCGCACGGCGCTGGAGCGCTGCAACGGCGACACCTGCACCTTCCACCAGCGCGGTACGAGTAATCGGTGGTCGACGCAGCGGCTGGCAGCCGACCGCATCGCCTTCCGGGGTCCCTTCGGTCGCAGCGGCAGCCATCGCATGGAAGCCCGGCGCGAAGGACCCGGCTGTTCCTGGCCACGCTGAACGCCAGCCCGGAACCTCCCCCGAACCGGGGAGATGCGTCGCCTGCGCCCACGCCCCACACTCGCCAGCGATCAGGCGGGTACCCTCATGACCGAACTTCTCATCGACCGGCGCGGGCCGATCGCGATCCTCACCCTCAACCGGCCGCAGGCGCTGAATGCCCTGTCGCAATCGCTGATCCGCGCCCTGACCGAGGCCATCCTCGACCTCGGGCGGGACGACAGCGTCCGCGTGCTGGTGCTGACCGGAGCCGGCGAGCGTGCCTTCTCGGCCGGCCTCGACCTCAAGGAGCTCGGCTCCAGCCCTGGCCTGCTCGCCATGGTCGAGGGCGACGGCGCGCGGCCCAACCCGATCAAGGCTATCGAGCAATGCCCGAAGCCGGTGATCGCCGCCATCAACGGCGTCGCCATCACCGGCGGCTTCGAACTGGCGCTCGCCTGCGACATCCTCGTCGCGTCGACCACCGCCCGCTTCGCCGACACCCACCAGCGCGTCGGCGTCATTCCCGGCTGGGGGCTCAGCCAGAAGCTCTCGCGCATCATCGGCCTCTCGCGGGCGAAGGAGATGGCCTTTTCCGGCCGCTTCGCCTCAGCGGAACAGGCGAGTGAGTGGGGCCTCGTCAGCCGCGCCGTGCCGCCCGAGGCGCTCATGGCGGACGTCATGGCGCTCGCGACCGAGATCGCCGAAGTGCCCGCCGCCTTCCTCGCCGACTACAAGCGCCTCGTCGACGAGGGCTATGGCAAGCCCTTCGCCGAGGCCATGGCGCTGGAGGCCGAGTGGTCGAAGCGGCACAACAGCGCGATTGCCGTCACCGATCTGGAAGCCCGCCGCACGGGCGTGCAGGCCAAGGGCCGCGCGCGCTAGCCTCAGCCCACCAGCACGGCCACCCGCTGAATGGCATTGCAGCCATAGCCTTGCGGGTTCCAGCCTGCCGCGCGCAGCGGCTGGACATTGCCGGCCGTGTCGGTCGCCCGCGTCCAGATATCGTGATAGCCGTCGCCCGCGAGCCGGATCGCGCCGGACCAGCGCCGCCAGTCGTAGCGGTTGCGCGCGGGAGCGAGACGCATCGCGGTCCAGGACAAGCCGAAATCCGCGGAGACCTCGACCTCACGGATGTCCTGCTCGCCGGCCCAGGCGGCACCGCGCAACCTGAGCGCTGCCGTGCCGGCGGGAAGCCGCGTTCCGTTGGCATGGCTGGTCAGGATCGAGCGCACCGGCATGGAGGCGAGATCGACGAAACCGCTCCGGCCGTCCGCCTCGGCGCCCGGCGGTACGGGCACTGTCGGCACCCGGTAGCTCGTGCCGCCCATGCCCGGTCCGTCATGGACACGGTCACGCACCCAAATCCGCGTCAGCCATTTGTGCGAGACCGAACCCGGCCAGCCCGGCACGACGAGCCGCACCGGCCCGCCATGGGCATGCGGCAGCGGCTCGCCGTTCATGGCGAAGGCGACGAGCGTGTGCCGTTCCATCGCCTTCGCAATCGGCACCCCGCGCGAGATCGAGGGCCGCGCAGGATCGCCGGAGGCGGGCGGGTCGGCACCGTAATGGCCGGTATGCACGGCCGTATCCTTCAGTCCCGCCGCCGCCAGCACGTCGGCGAGCGGCACGCCGGTCCATTCCGCGCAGCCGATGGCGCCATTGCCCCAGGGATTGCCGCGCGGGGCGGGCATGTGGAAGGCGCGGCCATTGCCGCCGCACTCCATCTGGAGCCGATAGGTGACCGGCCGGAACCGGCTTTTCAGTTCGCCGACAGTGAGGCGCAGCGCCCGGTGGACCTCCCCGTCGACCACGAAGGTATGGGCGTCGGGATCGGCGGCGACAGGCGGCGACAGGCCGTTATTGCGGAGAAAGAAGCGCGTGATGGGCGTCGTATCGTCGTCGAGCAGGTGCTCCGGCGTCTCCGCCACCAGCGGCGTCTCCTGCAGGAGGATGAGACCAGGCGTCTTGCCCGCAAGCGGGCTCGCCGGCTCGACGCCGCGCGGCATGAGCCCTGCTGGCACTGCCTCCGGCCGCGCGATCCTGCCGCCGGCGGCGGCGGCCATGGCGCGGGCCACCTTGGGCGCAAGGCCGCGCCCTCGGCCCTTGCGGCCGAACACCTCCGCGTCGGCCCGTTCCGGGTCGTCGCGATAGAGTTCTTCTGCCGAACGTTCCTTTTTCGCCGCCATGCCTCGCCCTTCATGCACTGTCCGCGCCGGGATCATCCTAGCGCGGAGGATGCGCGCGGGCGAAACTCTGTCCTGAAGCGGCGGTTCCGCGGGGCCGAAACGCCCTTTCGGAGCCCTCTGTCATCGCCGCGTCACGGGAATAGGCGTTGACGGATGGGTCGCGGCGTGGCCAATGCGCGCCGTTACCTCATCCGGGTCCTCGGCTTGGCCGCCGCGGACCCGTTTTTAGTTCCCATGCAAGATCGGAGACCTCGCATGAGCCAATGGCCCGTCTATCATGAAATCACCGGCCCGATCGTGATGATCGGCTTCGGTTCCATCGGCCGCGGCACGTTGCCGCTGATCGAGAGGCATTTCAAATATGATCAGACGCGCCTGACGGTCATCGATCCCGCCGATACCAACCGGAAGCTGCTCGACGAACGCGGCATCCGCTTCGTCCAGGAGGGTCTCACCAAGGACAATTACCGCGAGATCCTGACGCCCCTGCTCACCCAGGGCGGCGGCAAGGGCTTCTGCATCAACCTGTCGGTCGATACCTCGTCCGTGGACATCATGGAGCTCTGCCGCGAGCTCGGCGCCCTCTATATCGACACGGTGGCCGAGCCCTGGACCGGCTTCTATTTCGACGAGAGCGCCGGCCCCGCCGAGCGGTCGAACTACGCCCTGCGCGAGCGGGTGCTGGACGCGCGCCGGCGCAATCCCGGAGGTCCGACGGCGGTCAATTGCTGCGGCGCCAATCCGGGCATGGTGTCCTGGTTCGTCAAGCAGGCGCTGCTCAATGTCGCGACCGACCAAGGCGTGGCCTTCACCGAGCCGGCGACCAAGTCGGACTGGGCGGCACTGGCGGCCAAGGTCGGCGTCAAGGGCATCCATGTCGCCGAGCGCGACACCCAGCGCTCCAAGAAGCCGAAGCCGGCCAATGTCTTCGTCAACACCTGGTCGGTCGAGGGCTTCGTGTCCGAGGGCCTGCAGCCGGCCGAGCTCGGCTGGGGCACCCACGAGACGTGGATGCCGGCCAATGCCGGTACCCACAAGGCAGGCTGCGGCGCGGCCATCTACCTGCTCCAGCCCGGCGCGAACACGCGCGTCCGGTCCTGGTGCCCGACAATGGGCGCGCAATACGGCTACCTCGTCACCCATAACGAGGCGATCTCGATCGCGGACTATTTCACGGCGCGCGATGCGGCCGGCCAAGTGACCTACCGGCCGACCTGCCACTACGCCTATCATCCGGCCAACGACGCGGTGCTGTCGCTGCACGAGATGTTCGGCGCGGCCGGCAAGCGGCAGGCGACCTGGCACATCCTCGACGAGGACGAGATCGAGGACGGTATCGACGAGCTCGGCGTGCTGCTCTACGGCCATGCCGGCAACGCCTACTGGTACGGCTCGCAGCTCTCCATCGAGGAGACCCGCCAGATCGCGCCCTACCAGAACGCCACCGGCCTGCAGGTGTCCTCGGCCGTGCTCGCGGGCATGGTCTGGGCCCTCGACAACCCGGAGGCCGGCATCGTCGAAGCCGACGACATGGACTTCCGGCGCTGCCTGGACGTTCAGCGGCCCTATCTCGGCCCGGTCATCGGCACCTATACCGACTGGACGCCGCTGGACAACCGTCCGGGCTTCTTCCCGGAGGACATCGACGCGTCCGATCCCTGGCAGTTCCGGAACATCCTCGTCCGGGACTGATCGGAAACGTCAGCCGGGCGCTTGCCGCCCGGCTGTCACCGCGCCTCCAGCGCATCCTCGAACAGACCCAGCGCGGCTGCCGCGAAGGCGCGCATGTTGGGCTCGCGCTCGGCCGAGCCGGTATGGAGCGTGATCGTCCGCGACACCGGCCCCGCGAGGCCGAGGCAGGCATGGCCTGCGGGATCGCCGTAGCGGTTGCCGGTCGGACCGGTCGCGCCCGTTTCGGAGAGGCCCCAGGTCGCGCCGTGGCTTTCCCGGATCGTCTTCGCCATCAGCGCCGCCCACGGCTCGGAAGCCGAGCGGATGCCTGACGCCACCATCTCCTTCGTGGTGATGCCGAGAAGCGCGTGGCGCGCCTTCGGCGTATAGACCACCGCGCCGCCGAGATAATAGGCGGAGGCGCCGGGCACCGAGAGCAGCGCCGCCGAGATCAGCCCGCCCGCCGAGGATTCGGAGACCGCCACGGTCTCCCGCCGCTCCACCAGCAGGGCGCCGATCCGCCGTGCAATGTCCTCCAGCTCCATGGCAGCATCCCTCCCGTCGCGCCTGTGCGGCCCACAATGCACGACGCGCCGGCCCCGCGCGACCGGCTTGGCGCGCCCGGCCTAGCGGCATTTCCGCCCTTCGGCCTTGGCACCGGTCTTGCGAACTCTGTCCCGGATGTCGCGACGAATCCGGGAAATGACGATGCCTGCAGTCCTTGCCGCTGTCTCCGACGCGCCGCCTCCCGGCACGACTGCACAGGAAACAGGCATTTCTCCACAGGTATCGCATGCCCGCTCCTTCATCGAATTCGAGAAGGTGTCGGTGCGGTTCGGCCGCGGCGACAAGCAGGTGCAGGCCCTGGCCGAGACCAGCCTGCGCATCGACAAGGGCGATTTCGTCGCTCTCGTCGGCCCTTCAGGCTGTGGCAAGTCCACGCTCCTGAAACTCGTCGGCGACCTGCTGAAACCCTCGACCGGCTATGTCTATGTCGGCGGCCGGGAGCTTGGCGCGACGCCGCTCCGCATCGGCATGGCCTACCAGAACCCGACCCTGCTGCCCTGGCTGACGATCCGCGACAACGTCATGCTGCCCTTGAAGATCGTGCCGCCGTTCCGCAGCGAGTTCCTCGCCAAGCGCAAGACCGAATTCCGCGACAAGGTCGAGGCGCTGCTCGATCAGGTCGGGCTTTCGGGCTTCGGCGACAAATTCCCCTGGCAGCTCTCGGGCGGCATGATGCAGCGCGCCAACCTCTGCCGCGCCCTTGTCCACGAACCGGACCTGCTGCTGCTCGACGAACCCTTCGGCGCGCTCGATCAGTTCACCCGCGAGGAGCTCTGGCAGATCATGCAGGAACTGTGGACGACCAAGAAAACGACCGTGCTCCTCGTCACCCACGACCTGCGCGAGGCGGCCTTTCTCGGCAACCGCATCTGCGTGATGAGCGCCCGGCCCGGCCGCATCCTCGACGATTCCGCCGTGCCCTTCGCCCGGCCGCGCACCATCGACATGACCTACGAGCCGGATTTCGTGGCGCTGAACCAGAAGCTGCGCAGCCTCATCGTCGCAGCGCGCGGCGGCACCGGCATCGTTCGTGCAGGGGCTCACTGAAATGGACCGTCTCCGCGAACTCGTCCGCGAACGCGCGGCCTCCATCGGGCTGATCATCGGCGTCTTCGTCTTCTGGGAGGCCGCCTGCCTGATCGGCGGCGTTTCCGACATCGTGCTGCCGCGGCCGACCCAGATCATCGCCGCGCTGATCGAATACTGGCCGGCGATCCGGCCGCACGCCGCGCAGACGCTCTACACGACGCTGGTGGGCTTCGCGATCGGCGTCGTCATCGGCATTCTGTTCGGCGTCGCCATCGGCTCGTCGAAGCTCGCTTACGACACCGCCTATCCGCTGCTGGTCGGCTTTTCCTCCATCCCGAAGGTCGCTGTGGTGCCGATCTTCGTGCTGTGGTTCGGCGCGGGCACCGTGCCGGCGATCCTCACGGCCGCGATCATCTCCATTTTCCCGATCACCGTGAACGTCGCGACCGGCATCGCCACCGTCGAGCCGGAGCTGGAAGACGTGATGAAGACGCTCAAGGCGTCGCGCTGGGACATCCTCTGGAACGTCTCGCTGCCGCGCTCCATGCCCTATTTCTTCGCCTCGCTGAAAGTGGCGGTGACGCTCGCCTTCGTCGGCTCGGTGGTGGCGGAAACGGTCGCCTCCAATTTCGGCATCGGCAACATGATGATGGTGGCCTCCTCCACCTTCAACGTGCCGCTGGTCTTCGCCGGCCTGTTCATTCTCGCTGGCCTCGGCGTCGGGCTCTACGCCATCTTCTCGGTGTTCGAGGCGCGGGTGACGGGCTGGGCGCATCGCAAGGATCTGGCGGTGACGTGAGGCTGGCCCCAGCCGGAATGGCGCGATAAGCCTCGATCAGCTTTGCCCGGAGCCACCCCCATGCGCGAGATCACCTGCGCCGCCATTCTCGACCTTGCCGGCGCGCGCGGCCCCTCGCGCATTACAATCGACGGCGACCGGATCGCGACGGTCGAAGCACTGCCGACGGGCGCGGCCTTCGACGATCTCCTCGTCATGCCGGCGCTCGCCAATGCCCACGATCACGGGCGGCCGATCCGCACCTCGTCCATCGGCGGCTTCGGCCGGCCGCTTGAGGTCTGGCTGCATCGCCTGCGGCTGTTCGCGCCCGTCGATCCCTATCTCGCGGCGGCCGTGCCTTTCAGTCGCGCGGTCATGGGCGGGCAGGGCGCGGCCATGGTCCACTATACCGGCGTGCAGGGCCTCACAGACTACGTAACCGAGGCGAAGGAAGTCGCGCGCGCTGCAGGCGACGTCGGCCTGCGCATCGCCTTCGCCGTCGCCATGCGCGACATGAACCCGCTGGTCTATGGCGACTCGCAGCCGATCCTCGACGCACTGTCACCCGCGGCTCGCGTCGAGGTGGAGCAGCGCTTCCTCTCCACGCCGCCGCTCTCCGTCGAGGCGCAGATGGAGCGCGTCGATGCCGTGGCCGAGTCCATCGGCTCGCCCCTAGTCGATGTGCAATATGGCCCGCAGGGCGTGCAATGGGCGACGCCGGGCCTCCTCGAAGCCATTGCCGAGGGCTCGGCGCGCACCGGCCGCCGCGTTCACATCCACCTGCTGGAAACGAAGTACCAGCGCGACTATGCCGACCGCCTGTTCCCGCAGGGTATGGTCCGGCATCTGAAAGAGATCGGCCTGCTGTCGCCGCGCCTGACGCTCGCCCATTGCGTCTGGGCACGGCCGGACGAACTGGACATGATCGCCGAGGCTGGCGCGACCATCTCGATCAACACCTCGTCCAATCTCGCCCTGCGCTCCGGCATCGCCCCGGTCGCGGCCATGCTGAAAGCCGGCTGCAAGGTCGGCATCGGCATAGACGGCTCCGCCTTCGACGAGGACGACGACATCATCCGCGAGATGCGCCTCGTCTGGTCGCTCCATGCCGGCTGGGGTTTCGACAAGGAGGTCGATCCCGCACAGGTTCTGGAGGTCGTGCTGGCGCAGGGCCACGCCACGCTGAATTCGCCGGTCACCGGACGCATCGAGCCGGGTGCGCCGGCTGATATCCTGATCCTCGACCGCAAGGCGCTCGATTCCGACGCGCTGATGGATGTCGAACCCATCGAGCTCCTGTTCGCGCGCGGCACGGCCGCCTTCCTGAAGGAATCCATCGTCGCCGGACGCACCGTCGTGGCGGGCGGCCAGCCGACCGGCCTCGACTTCGCGTCATTGCAGAACGAATTGCGGAGCCGGCTCAGGAAAGGCGTCGCCGAGCGCGGCGCCTTCCGCGCCATCCTGCCCGAGCTCGAAGGCACCATCGCCGCGCATTTCCGCGACCGTCTGGGCTGTTGCTAAACGGCGCACTTTGCCTAGATTGCGCCATCCGTCTGGCCCCCCACCCCGCGCGAAGGATGGCATCATGGTCCCACGTTCCCTGTCGAAGCTCGTCGTCGCAGCGCTCGCGACGCTCGGTCTTGCGGCAACCGCCGCCGCGCAGGCGCCGAGGGAACTCAGGATCTTCAACTGGTCGAACTATATCGACGAGCAGGTGCTGCGGGATTTCGAGCGCGAGTTCAACGCCAAGGTCACCTACGACACCTACGATTCCAACGAGGTGCTGGAAACGCGGCTGCTGGCAGGGCGCACCGGCTACGACATCGTCGTGCCCTCGGCGCCGTTCCTGTCGCGCCAGATCGCCGCCAATGTCCACCAGCGGATCGACTTCGCGAAAATCCCGAACCGCACGAATTTCTGGCCGGACATTCTGCGCCGCACCGCCGCCTATGACGCCGGCAACGCCCATTCCGTGAACTATCTCTGGGGCACGACCGGCATCGGCTACAACGTCGCCAAGATCCGCGAGCGCATGCCCGACGCGCCGCTCGATTCCTGGAAACTCGCCTTCGATTTCGACACGTTGTCGAAATTCAAGGATTGCGGCATCCACTTCCTCGACACGGCCGAGGATTTCCTGCCCTCGGTCATGCGCTATATCGGCCGCGACCCGAACTCGAAGAAGCCCGAGGACTGGGAGGCGGCCGCGGCGCATGTCCAGAAGCTGCGCACGCTGGTCACCAAGTTCCATTCCTCCGAATATATCTCGGCGCTCGCCAACGGCGATATCTGCCTCGCGGTCGGCTATTCCGGCGACATCTTCCAGGCGCGCACCCGCGCGCGGGAGGCGAATAACGGCGTCGACATCCAGTACGTCATCCCGAAGGAAGGCGCGCAGATGTGGTTCGACCAGATGGCGATTCCCGCCGACGCGCCGAACGCCGATCTCGCCCACGCCTTCATCAACTATCTCAACCGGCCCGAGGTGATGGCGAAGGTCGCAAGCTTCGTCTCCTATGCAAGCGGCAATATCGCGGCGAAGCCGCTGGTCGCGCCCGCGGTGCGCGACAACCCCGCCGTCTATCCGCCGGACGAGGTCATGGCGCGGCTGTTCACGGTGACGAGCCCCGACGCGCGGCTCCAGCGGGTCATCACCCGCGCCTGGACCCGCGCCAAGACCGGCCGCTAGGGTCTTTTCATCGTGAGCGACACGCCCAAGACGGCCGCATCCCTCGGCGCGGTCCGCTCCGCCTTCGCGCCTTGGACCGACCCGGCCGCCAAGCCCCTCGTCGTGTTCGACGGCGTGACCAAGAGCTACGGCGCCGAAACCGCGGTGAACGACCTGTCGCTCGCCGTCTACGAGCGCGAGTTCTTCGCCCTGCTCGGCCCCTCCGGCTGCGGCAAGTCCACGCTGATGCGCCTGCTCGCCGGCTTCGAGACGCCGAGCGCCGGGCGCGTGCTGCTGGCTGGCGAGGACCTCGCCGGCGTGCCGCCTCATCTGCGACCCACCAACATGATGTTCCAGTCCTATGCGCTGTTCCCGCATATGAGTGTGGAGAAGAACATCGCCTTCGGCCTCCAGATGGAGGGCGTGGCGAAGGCCGAGATGCATGATCGCGTCGCGGCCGCGCTGAAGCTCGTGAAGCTGGAAGCGCTCGCCTCCCGCAAGCCGCACCAGCTCTCCGGCGGCCAGCGCCAGCGCGTGGCGCTCGCGCGGGCTCTCATCAAACGGCCCAAAGTGCTGCTGCTCGACGAACCGCTCGGTGCGCTCGACCGCAAGCTGCGCGAGGAAACCCAGTTCGAGCTGGTCGCCCTGCAGGAGCGGCTGGGGCTGACGTTCATCATCGTCACCCACGATCAGGACGAGGCCATGTCCATGGCGACGCGCATCGCGGTCATGGACAAGGGGCGCATCGCGCAGGTCGGCACGCCGCCGGTGATCTACGAGGCGCCGGCGACGCGCTACGTCGCGGACTTCATCGGCGACATCAACATCGTCGAGGGCAAGGTGTCGGCCATCGACGGGCGGCGGGTGACCGTGTCGACGCCGCTTGCCGAGATGGTCCTACCGGAGGTTGCGGATGCGGTGACCATCGGACAGGAGGCCGCGGTCGCATGGCGGCCGGAGAAGACGCGTATCGTGCGCGCCGATGAGCCGGTTGCGGGCGGACGCACGATGATCGAGGCCACTGTCCACGACATCGGCTATCTCGGCGACTGGACGACCTATGTCGTGGAGGCCGGGGGCCAGCGGCTGCGCGCGGCTGTGGCCAATGCCTCGCGCCTCGTCGAGCGCCCGATCTCATGGGACGAGCGCGTGCGCCTCTGCGTCGCGCCGGAATCCCTGATCCTGCTGACGCGGTGACGCCATGAGCGAGCGCGCCACCCGCCGCACCATCATCCTCGTGCCCTATCTGTGGCTCGCGGTTTTCTTCCTCGTGCCCTTCGGCATCGTCGCCAAGATGTCGCTGTCGCAGGTCGCGACCGCCATTCCGCCCTATGCGCCGGTCTTCGGGCTGGACGACGGCCCGGCCGGCTGGCTCGCCAAGGCGCGTGAACTCTCCCTCGACAATTACGGCGTCATCTTCGGTGACCGGCTCTATATCGACGCCTTCCTGACCTCGATCCGCATCGCCGCCACCGGCACGCTGATCCTGCTGATCATCGGCTACCCAATCGCCCATGCCATGGCGCGCGCGCCGGAAAACTGGCGGCCCCTGCTGGTCATGGCGGTGATCCTGCCGTTCTGGACGAGCTTCCTGATCCGCGTCTATGCGTGGATCGGCATCCTCAAGCCCGAAGGCCTGCTCAACGAACTGCTGCTCGGCCTCGGCCTGATCGGCGAGCGGTTGCAGATCGCCAATACCGAGACCGCCGTGCTGATCGGCGTCGTCTATTCCTACCTGCCGTTCATGGTGCTGCCGCTCTATGCCAGCCTCGAGCGCATGGACCGCACGCTGCTGGAGGCCGCCGCCGATCTCGGCTGCCCGCCCTGGAAGGCGTTCTGGCGCATCACCGTGCCGCTGAGCCTGCCGGGCATCGTCGCGGGCTGCTTCCTCTGCTTCATCCCGATCACCGGCGAAGTCGTGATCCCGGACCTGCTCGGCGGTTCCGACACGCTGATGATCGGCAAGACGCTGTGGACCGAGTTCTTCTCGAACCGCGACTGGCCGGTGGCCTCTGCGGTCGCCGTGCTGCTGCTGGTCCTGCTGGTCGGGCCGATCATCCTCTACCAGCGCCAGCAGGCGCGGCAGCTGGAGGCGGCCCGATGAACCCGCGCGCGCGCATGTTCGACGCGACGGCCCTGACGCTCGGCTTCGCCTTCCTCTACCTGCCGATCGTCATCCTCGTGATCTATTCGTTCAACGCCAGCCAGCTCGTCACCGTCTGGGGCGGTTTCTCGACGCGCTGGTACGGCGCGGTCTGGCAGAATCGCCAATTGCTCGACGCCGCCTGGGTCACGGTCAAGGTGGCCGCCGTCTCGGCGGCTTTCGCGACCGTCGTCGGCACGCTCGCGGCGCTGGCGCTGACGCGCTACCTGCGCTTCCGCGGGCGAACGCTGTTCTCGGGGTTGGTCTATGCCCCCATCGTCATGCCCGAGGTGATTACCGGCCTGTCGCTGCTGCTGCTCTTCGTCTCGGTCGGCATCGACCGCGGCTTCTGGACCGTCACGGTGGCGCACGCGACCTTCACCTGCGGCTTCGTGGCCGTGGTGGTGCAGTCGCGGCTGATCACCTTCGACCGCTCGCTGGAGGAGGCCGCCGCCGATCTCGGCGCAACACCGTGGCAGGTGTTCTTCCGCATCACCCTGCCGATCATCGCGCCGGCCGTGATCGCGGGCTTCCTGCTCGCCTTCACCCTGTCGCTGGACGACCTCGTCATCGCGAGCTTCACCACCGGGCCGGGCTCCACGACCCTGCCCATGCGCATCTACAGCCAGGTGCGGCTCGGCGTGACGCCGGAGATCAACGCCATCTGCACCCTGATGATCGCGGCGGTGACCGTGCTCGTCATCGGCGCCTCGCTCGCGACCAAGCGCAGCCTGCCGGCGACCTGATCCGCGAGCGGCCGTCTTGACCCGGCGCGGCCCGCGGTGGTTTCTCGGTTCATCCGTCGAGAGACCCCGCCGTCATGACCTCCGCCGTCGAAAGCCTCGTGTCGATCCTCGACCTCGAACCGCTCGAGGTGAACCTGTTCCGCGGCCAGAGCCCGAAGGATCGCTGGCAGCGCGTCTTCGGCGGCCAGGTCATCGGCCAGGCGCTGGTCGCCGCCTGCCGCACGGTGGAAGGTCGCCGGCCGCACTCGCTGCACGCCTATTTCGTCCTGCCCGGCGATCCCAAGGCGCCGATCATCTACGAGGTCGAGCGCACCCGCGACGGCCGCAGCTTCTCGACCCGGCGGGTCAAGGCGATCCAGCACGGTGCCGCGATCTTCTCGCTCTCCGCCTCCTTCCACACCGAGGAAGAGGGCGAGGAGCACCAGTTCGCCATGCCGGATGTGCCGATGCCGGAGGACCTGAAGCCGGAGCCGGAAGTGCGCGCCGAACTGCGCCCGGACATGCCGGAGGATGTGAAGAGCTACTTTGCCCGCGAGCGTCCCATCGAGATCCGGCCGGTGGAGGTCGGGCGCTATACCGGCGAAAGCCAGCCGGAAGGCCGCTTCCATGTCTGGATGCGGGCGACGCGGGCGCTCCCCGACGATCCCGTGATCCACCAGTGCGTGCTCGCCTATGCCTCCGACATGACGCTTCTCGACGCGGCGAACCTGCCGCACGGGCGGAGCTTCTTCGACCAGTCGGTGCAGGCCGCCAGCCTCGACCATGCCATGTGGTTCCACCGGCCGTTCCGCGCCGACGAATGGCTGCTTTACGCGCACGAATCGCCGTCGGGACAGGGTTCGCGCGGCTTCACCCGTGGTTCGATCTATACCCGCGAAGGCGCGCTCATCGCGTCCGTGGCGCAGGAAGGCCTTCTGCGCATGCGGCGGCGACCGGCGGGATAGCCTATTTTTTGTGCGAAATCCTGCGGCTTGGTCAGTCACAACTTTGCCGCAGTCGCGAAATGCCTAATCGTTGAGCATTGGCGGGTTTCGGCCTGCCGGCGGCGGCCCCACGTATCGCTCAAATCATTGATATTTCTTGATTTATCGCACCACGGCAGGTCGTGGCACGCGACTTGATTACTCATCCCCGGTTCGGACCGCGGCTAAGCCGGGGCCTTTGGCCGACAACAACCAGCAAGCCCACCGCGACCATGTCGTGCCGTGAGGCCAGATCGGGGATGACGACATGAAGATCGTAATGGCGATCATCAAGCCATTCAAACTGGAGGAGGTCCGCGATGCCCTCACCGGCATCGGGGTGCATGGCCTCACCGTCACGGAAGTGAAGGGCTACGGCCGCCAGAAGGGCCATACGGAGATCTATCGCGGCGCCGAATATGCCGTGAGTTTCCTGCCGAAGCTGAAGATCGAGGTCGCAGTGCCGGCCGGCGATGTCGACAAGGTCGTCGCCGCCATCGCCGGGGCCGCCAAGACCGGCCAGATCGGCGACGGCAAGATCTTCGTCACCTCGATCGAGCACGCCGTGCGCATCCGCACCGGCGAGACCGACGTCGACGCCCTCTGACGCGCCGCCCCACGCAACAGACATTCCTCTGGAGAGTTCCCTCATGACTAAGTCCAACCTTTCCCGGTGGGGCATTGCGGGGCTGGCGCTGGCCGCCGCCGCAAGCTTCATCGAGCCGGCCTTCGCGCAGGCGCCCGCCACGCCGACCCCGACGCTGAACTCCGGCGACACCGCCTGGATGCTGACCTCGACCGTCCTGGTCCTGCTGATGATCGTGCCGGGCCTCGCCTTGTTCTACGGCGGCCTCGTGCGCACCAAGAACATGCTGTCGGTGCTGACCCAGGTCCTCGCCGTCTGCTGCCTCATGATGCTGCTCTGGGTCGTCTACGGCTACAGCCTCGCCTTCGGCGACGGCAACGCCTTCATCGGCAGCTTCTCCAAGGCTTTCCTGATGGGGGTCACCACCGAGTCGCTGAACGCCACGATCCCGGAATTCGTGTTCCTGTCGTTCCAGATGACCTTCGCCGCGATCACCCCGGCGCTGATCATCGGCGGCTTCGTGGAGCGCACGAAGTTCTCGGCGATCCTCTTGTTCATGGTGCTGTGGGCGACCTTCGTCTACTACCCGATCGCCCACATGGTCTGGCATGCCGACGGCTACCTGATGAAGCTCGGCGCGCTCGACTTCGCCGGCGGCACGGTCGTCCACATCAATGCCGGCGTCGCGGCGCTGGTCGGCGCCCTCGTCATCGGCAAGCGCATCGGCTACGGCAAGGAACTGATGCCTCCCCACTCGCTGACGCTCACCATGGTCGGTGGCGCGCTCCTCTGGGTCGGCTGGTTCGGCTTCAATGCCGGCTCGGCGCTCACCGCCGGTCCGGTCGCCGCCCTCGCCCTGATCAACACCCTCGTCGCCACCGCCGCCGCGGCCTTCGCCTGGCTGCTGGTCGAATGGGGCGCCAAGGGCAAGCCGTCGCTGCTCGGCCTGATCTCCGGCGTGATCGCCGGCCTCGTGGCGATCACCCCGGCTGCCGGCCTCGTCGGCCCGATGGGCGCCATCGTTCTCGGCCTCCTCGGCGGCGCGATCGCGTTCTTCTTCTGCACGACCGTGAAGAACGCGCTCGGCTATGACGACAGCCTCGACGTGTTCGGCATCCACGCGGTGGCCGGCATCGTCGGCTCGATCGGCACCGGCGTCTTCGTCTCGACCTCGCTGGGCGGCGTCGGCGTCGCGGACTTCAACATGGCCGGCCAGGTCTGGAAGCAGTTCGTCGCCGTCGCCATCGCCATCGTCTGGTGCGGCGTCGTGTCGTTCGTCCTGTTCAAGATCGTCGACATCGTCGTCGGCCTGCGCGTCACCGCCGACCGCGAGCGCGAGGGCCTCGACCTCGCCGAGCACGGCGAGCGCGCTTACAACAACTGACGCTCTCGCGGATCATCCCGCGAAACCAGGCCCCCGGCGATCATTCGCCGGGGGCTTTTCGTTGCCGGAACGGCTTCCGGGCCGCCCCGCGGACCCATGGTTAATCCCCCGTCAACCCTTGCCTCGGTAAGGTCGGACAACGAACCGGAAGGCCTCCGGCGCGGCTGCATGTGCAAGGATGCGGGCGCCTCGCGGGCGCCCTGACAGGATGCGAGAGACATGGCCGTGGCGCGCCGGCAGACCGGACCATCGCTGGTTCCCGAAGGGCTCGGCGGCCTGATGCGCCGCAAGCTGCGCCAGCTCGTCGGGCTCGGCACACTCGCCGCCGTCGCCATCGCGGCGCTCGCCATGCTGACCTGGACCGCGGGCGACCCCTCGCTCAGCCATGCCACCAACGCGCCCGTGAAGAACTGGGTCGGCCGGCCCGGCGCCATTCTCGCCGATCTGCTGATGCAGCTTTTCGGCCTTGCCGCCATCGTCCTCCTCGCCATCTGCGCCACCTGGGGCTGGCGCCTCCTGCGAAACCGCGCCTTCGACCGCGAGGCGCTGCGCATTCCGCTCGGCCTCGCCGCCGCCATGACCGTGGCCGTTGCCGCCTCGCTGATGCCCGCGCCGCGCGGCTGGCCGCTGCCCACCGGCATCGGCGGCGTGATCGGCGACGGCGGCCTTGCCGTCATCTCCGCCGTCCTCGGCCGGCCGGACGCCGCGACGCGCGGTCTCGTCGGCATCATCATCCTTGGCGTCGGCGGCATCCTCGCCGCCATCGCCGTCTGCCTGCTGATGCGCCCCGAGCCGGTCACGCTCGAAGAGGAAATCGACCGCGTCGCGCCGAAGGCCCGCAAGCCCGCCGACGACGACCGCGAACCCGGCTTCATCGGCCGCACCGTGTCGAGCGGCGTCGGCGCGCTCGCCCACGGGATGCTCTCGGCCAAGGCGCGGCTCGCCCGCATGGCCGCGGAAGCCCCCGAGACGGCCCGCAACGCCGCCGGCGCCGAGCCGGGCACGGCCGGCCCGCGCGGACCCGGCATGGTCGCCCGCGCCAAAACCTTCTTCACCGAGCCGGACGACGACGGCCTGCCATCGCAGCGCCGGAGTTCGGGCGTCCGCCGCGAGCCGGTCATGGAAGCGCCGGCCGAGCGCCAGCCGCGCACCTATCACGCCCCGGTCGGCCGTGGCCGGCCCGTCGAGGAGCATATGGACGACGCCCCGAGCGTCTCCCCGGCCCATGCGCCGGAGCCCGACGAGCCGCCCTTCGACGTCGATCCGCCGAAGACCGCGCCCGTCGGCGGCCCGCGCATCCATGCACCGGCCCCCGCGCCGCGCGTGGCACAGGTGCAGCAGAAGCTGCCGCTGCCCTCGCCCGATGGCGCGGACGACAATTACGAACTGCCGCCGCTCGACCTGCTGGCCGAACCGAAGCCGTCCGAGCGCCACGCTTCCATGTCCATGGAGACGCTGCAGGACAACGCCACCACGCTGGCCTCGACCCTCGACGATTTCGGCGTGCGCGGCGAGATCATCAACGTGCGCCCCGGCCCGGTCGTGACCCTCTACGAGCTGGAGCCCGCGCCGGGCACGCGCTCCAACCGCGTCATCGGCCTTGCCGACGACATCGCCCGCTCGATGTCGGCCATCTCGGCCCGCGTCGCCCTCGTCGCCGGCCGCAACGCCATCGGCATCGAGTTGCCCAATGCCCAGCGCGAGAACGTGCTGCTGCGCGAGATGCTGGCGAGCCAGGACTTCATCACCGCCAAGGAAAAGCTGCCGATCGCGCTCGGCAAGACCATCGGCGGCGATCCGGTCATCGCCGACCTCGCCAAAATGCCCCACCTGCTCGTCGCCGGCACCACCGGCTCGGGCAAGTCGGTCGCCATCAACACCATGATCCTGTCGCTGCTCTACCGGCTCCGCCCGGACCAGTGCCGCCTGATCATGGTCGATCCGAAGATGCTGGAACTCTCCATCTACGACGGCATCCCCCACCTCCTGACCCCCGTCGTCACCGACCCGAAGAAGGCGGTCGTGGCGCTGAAATGGGCGGTCCGCGAGATGGAGGAACGCTACAAGAAGATGTCGAAGCTCGGCGTGCGCAACATCGACGGGTTCAACGCCCGCATGGCGCAGGCCAAGGCCAAGGGCGAGGTGCTGACCCGCACCGTCCAGACCGGCTTCGACCGCGAGACCGGCGAGGCGATCTACGAGCAGGAGGAGATGGGCCTCGACCCGATCCCCTATATCGTCGTCATCGTCGACGAGATGGCCGACCTGATGATGGTCGCCGGCAAGGATATCGAAGGCGCCATCCAGCGCCTCGCGCAGATGGCCCGCGCCGCCGGCATCCACCTGATCATGGCGACGCAGCGCCCCTCGGTCGACGTCATCACCGGCACGATCAAGGCGAACTTCCCAACCCGCATCTCCTTCCAGGTCACCTCCAAGATCGACAGCCGCACCATCCTCGGCGAGCAGGGCGCGGAACAGCTCCTCGGCCGCGGCGACATGCTCTACATGGCCGGCGGCGGCCGCATCAGCCGCGTCCACGGCCCGTTCGTCTCCGACGAGGAAGTCGAACGGATCGTCGGCCATCTGAAAATGCAGGGCGCGCCTGACTATCTCGACGCGGTCACCACCGATGACGACGAGGGCGGCGGCGAAGAGGGTGAGGACGGCGCGGTCTTCGACAAGGGCGCCTTCGGCGATGAGCCCGCGGACCTCTACGACAAGGCGGTGCAGGTCGTGCTGCGCGACAAGAAGGCCTCGACCTCCTACATCCAGCGCCGCCTGCAGATCGGCTACAACCGCGCCGCCTCGCTCATCGAGCGAATGGAGCGGGAGGGTCTGGTCGGGGCTGCCAACCACGCCGGAAAACGCGAGATTCTCATGCCGGAAGCCGCCGACTAGGTCGGTGGTCAGCCGCCCGCGCCTCGAAATCGCCCCAACGGCTTCCTATCTCCCGCCCTGACATGACCGCGCAAGCCCTAAGCCGACCCGAGGACCGATGACCGCCCGCCTGACCCTCGTCCTCCCGGCCTGCCTTGCCATTGCCGTCGCCGGCATGACCCTCCCAGCAACCGCTTCGGACCAGCCTTTCGTGCTCGCGCAAGGTGCCCCGCTCCAGCTCGGGCCTCCCGGTGGCGCTCCGGCGGCGCCCCGTCCCGGCGGTGCGCCGACAGCCTCACCGCCTCCGCCCGCCGCGTCAGGCGGAGGCCTGTCCGCGCCGGTCCGCCGTCAGGCCCCGCGCGCCGCGCGCGGCATCGACGCCAATTCGCGCGACATCGCCGCCCAGGTGAACAACTACTTCAACGGCATCCGCTTCATGCAGAGCGACTTCGTGCAGATCGGCCCGGACGGCCGGCGCACGACGGGCAAGCTCTACCTCGACAAGCCCGGCAAGATCCGCTTCCAGTACAATGCGCCGAGCCCGTTGGAGATCATCGCCGACGGGCAGTCGGTGGCCGTGCGCGACCGCCGCCTGAACACGCAGGACATCTATCCGCTGTCGCAGACGCCGCTGCGCTTCCTGCTCTCCGACCGCGTCGACATCCTGCGCGACGCCAACGTCACCTCGGTGACGCGCGATCCCGACTACGTCATCGTCATGCTGGAGGAGCGGCAGGCCATCGGCGGCACCAACCGGCTGATGGTTCTGTTCAACGCCTCCGACCTGACCCTGCGCCAGTGGACGGTCTATGACGCACAGGGCTACGAGACCTCGGTCGCCCTGCACAATCTCGACCAGCGCACGCGGCCGGACCAGCGCCTGTTCCGCATCAATTACGAGCGGCTGCTGCAGTAGCGGTCAGGCTAGAGACTGTTTGAAAAGTCGGCCCGGTTCCGTCATGGCCGGGCTTGTCCCGGCTATCCACGGCTTGAGATGTCAGCTTTCCGGATATTCGTGGATGCCCGGCACAAGGCCGGGCATGACGGGGTTGGGATCGGCAGCTTCAGGCAGCGCCCTATAACCGAACCTCGCCGTAGCAGGGCGCCTTGCCCCACAGCGCGAGGCGGTAGCCTTTGCGCAGGCCGAGAGTGAAATAAGGGTCGGCCTCGACAAGGCCCACGGCCTCCTCCCGGCTCTCCACCTCCAGCACCCAGAGACCGCCCTCCCACCATGCGTCCGGCGCGGGGCGCAGGCCGCCGCCGATGACGATGCGGTCTGCATGAGCGGCGAGATAGTCGAAGTGCTCCTGGGCGTGGTTCTTCCGCACCCAGCCGGCATCGGCATTGTCTTCGAACAGGACGATCCAGCGGGCCATCATGGCCTCCTCGAACAAGAAAACGGCGGACCCGAGGGCCCGCCGTCGCAACAAGAATGAGATGGAATTGCGATGGGGGCGGCGGATCAGGCCGCCGCTTTGGCCCGCGGCTGGATCAGCTTGCGGTTGACCAGCACCTCGGCGATCTGCACCGCGTTCAGCGCCGCGCCCTTGCGCAGGTTGTCCGACACGCACCAGAAGGCGAGGCCGTTCTCGACCGTCGCATCCTCGCGGATGCGCGAGATATAGGTCGCGTCCTCGCCGGCGGCGTCGAGCGGCGTCGCGTAGCCGCCGTCCTCCTGCTTGTCGATGACGAGGATGCCCGGCGACGCGCGCAGAATCTCGCGCGCTTCCTCCGGCGTGATCGGCTGCTCGCACTCGATGCTGACGGCCTCCGAATGGCCGATGAACACCGGCACGCGCACGCAGGTCGCGGTCAGCTTGATCTTCGGGTCGAGGATCTTCTTGGTCTCGACCGTCATCTTCCACTCTTCCTTCGTGTAGCCGTCCTCCATGAACACATCGATGTGCGGGATGACGTTGAAGGCGATGCGGGCCGGGAACTTCTTCGTCTCCGGGTCCTTCATCGAATAGAGCGCCTTGGTCTGGCGGTCGAGCTCGTCCATGCCTTCCTTGCCGGCGCCGGAGACCGACTGGTAGGTCGAGACGACGACGCGCTTGATGCCGAAGCGGTCGTGCAGCGGCTTCAGCGCCACGACGAGCTGGGCGGTCGAGCAGTTCGGGTTGGCGATGATGTTGCGCTTGGTGAAGCCGGTGATGGCATCGGCATTCACCTCCGGCACGATCAGCGGCACGTCGGAATCGTAGCGCCAGGCCGAGGAATTATCGATCACCACGCAGCCCTGCGCGCCGATCTTCGGCGACCATTCCTTCGACACCGTGCCGCCGGCCGACATCAGGCAGATGTCCGTGTCGGCGAAGTCGTAATTCTCCAGCGCCTTCACCTTCAGCACCTTGTCGCCGAAGGAGACCTCCTGGCCGAGCGAGCGGCGCGAGGCCAGCGGCACGACCTCGGAGACGGGGAAACCGCGCTCCTCGAGGATGGCGAGCATTTCGCGGCCCACATTGCCCGTGGCACCGGCGATAGCGACCTTGTAACCCATGGATTGGCCTCTTTAGCCTTTAGAGCTCTCCCCCGGGATCGGAACCGCAATCGAGGTTCCGTGGCGCCCATCTCCCCGTCGGGGGAGCACCCGGTTGCGAGGACGAAGCGTCAGCCTGCCGTGCCGCCTTTGGCGACCGGCTTGGTTTTCGTCGTCGTTTTGGTGCGACCGAAAGCCATGGCTGGAAAGGGTGTCCCCGGCGGAAATGCCGTAGCGACGGGAAAAACACGAGGACGCATAAAAAGTCAATGTTGAAGGCGATAGGCTCGCCTTCGGGCAAGGAACTCGCAGGTGCTGATCAAGGCCGACATTCTCGCGGGGATCGCGGCGGGCAAGGTGACGCTCGCCTTTCGGCGCTGGGCGCGCCCCGGCGTCGTGACCGGCGGAACATTGCGCACGGCCGTCGGGGTTCTCTCCATCGACGCGGTCGATGCCGTTGAGGAGAAGGATATAGACGACGCGGATGCCCACGCCGCCGGCGCCGGTTCGCGCGATGAACTCCTGCGGGGGCTCGGCAACCGCACCGGCCAGCTCTACCGCATCCGCCTGCATTGGCTGGCCGAAGACCCGCGGGTGGCGCTCCGCGATGCCGCGACCCTCGCCGAGGAGGACATCGACGGTCTTCGGCAGGCCTTGGCCGCTTTCGACCGGCGCAGTACCACGGGGGCCTGGGCGGACGCCGTCCTGCGCCTCATCGGATCGCGCGACGGGATCACCGCTGCCGAGATCGCGGCGGCGATCGGCCTCGACAAGCTTGCCCTGAAGCTGAAGGTCCGAAAGCTCAAGGAGCTTGGGCTGACCGAGAGCCTCGCGAGCGGCTATCGCCTGTCGCCGCGTGGCCGCGCCCTCCTTGCCGCGAAGGGTCGATAGGGCCATCTGTCGCGGCTTCCCGACCGCCGGTCAGCTTGGCTTTCCGCGCGGGCCGCCCCAGTTTCGCCGGGAACGCCGTGTCATGACGGCATAGACCAAAGCGCCCATGGGCGCCGCATGCCGGGACATCAGATGATCGACACGTTGAACCGCCGCAATCTCCTCAGCCTCGCTGCCGCCGCAGGGATGGCCCCCGTGCTTGCCGGCCATGCGAGGGCCGCGACGCCGCTGCGCTTCGGCCCGGCGACGGCCTTCGGCTACAATGACCTGAAGACCATGGCGCGCGAGCGGGCGGGGCGACCCTACCAGTCGCCGCCGCGGCCGAACCCGGACATCGTCGGCCGGATCGACTACGATAATCACGGCAAGCTGCGCTTCGACAAGGATTCGGCGCTGTTCGGCTCAGGGGCCGGCGCCTATCCCGTCACCTTCCAGCATGTCGGCCAGTATTTCCCGAAGACCGTCTCCATGCATGCTCTGGCGAACGGCCAGGCGCGGGAGATCCTCTACGATCCCAAGCTCTTCACCATCGGACCGGAACATCCGGCATCGAGCCTGCCATCCGAGCCCTCGGCTTTCGCCGGGCTCTGGCTCCAGGAGGCGAAGACCGGGCCGTGGAAGACGCAAGAGCCCTGGGCGACCTGGCTCGGCGCTTCCTATTTCCGCGCGGTCGGCGAGCTCGGTCAGGTCGGCCTTTCCGCGCGCGGCATCGCGCTCGCGCCGGGACAGGGGCCGGGCCCGGAGGAATTCCCCGACTTCGTCGCCTTCTGGATCGAGGCGGCCGAGAAGGAGAGCGACCCGACCACCCTCTACGCCCTGCTCGACGGCCCCTCGCTCACCGGCGCCTACCGCTTCCAGTGCCGGCGCGGCACCGGCGTCATCATGGACATCGAGGCGAGCCTCAATTTCCGCAGCCGCGTCAGCCATCTCGGCGTCGCACCGCTCACCTCCATGTACTGGTATTCGGAGACGACCTCCTCGCGCACCATCGACTGGCGGCCGGAGGTCCATGATTCCGACGGCCTCGCCATCTGGACCGGCGCGGGCGAGCACATCTGGCGGCCGCTGAACAACCCGCATCGCACCATGACGTCGAGCTTCGTCGACAAAGCCCCGCGCGGCTTCGGCCTCCTGCAGCGCGATCGCGAGTTCCTGCACTATCTCGACGGGGTCAAATACGAGAGGCGGCCCTCCGCCTGGGTCGAGCCGCAGGGCGACTGGGGCGACGGCGCGGTGCAGCTCGTCGAGCTCAACACCGACGACGAGATTCACGACAACATCGTCGCCATGTGGGTGCCGCGCGAGCCGGCAGAACCGGGCTCCGCGCGCGAGTTCCGCTACCGCCTGCACTGGCTGGCCGACGAGCCCTTCCCCACCTCGCTTGCGCGCGTGGTGGCGACACGCCTCGGCCGCGGCGGCCAGCCGGGCCAGCCCCGGCCGCAGGGCGTGCGCAAGTTCCTCATCGAGTTCAGGGGCGGCCCGCTCGCCGATTTGCCCAAGGGCACGATCCCCGAGCCCGTTGTCTCGGTCTCGCGCGGCACGATCGGCGACTACAAATATACCGAGGCGGTACCGAACGACGTGCCGGGCCACTGGCGCACCCAGTTCGACCTGCGGGCCGAGGGCCCGGAGCCGGTCGAGATGCGCTGCTATCTCAAGGTCGGCGATCAGGTCGCCTCCGAGACCTGGCTCTACCAGTACCACCCGGGCGCCTAGCCGAGCCTGCGACCCGTCGCGCAGTCCCGGCGCGGCCGGCTCCCGCTTCGCCCGAAACCTTGTCCCGATGGGGCCGCGATCAGGCGGCCTGGCTCGCCATCGTCACGCGATTGCGCAGCGCGACGAGGATTTCGGCCGCGCTCGGCGCCGAGGCCGACGGCATGCCGGCCGGCCTGTCGATCATGGGCCGGTTGACGATCCGCACCGCTTCATCCGGCAGGCTCTCGGCCTGGCGTGCGCGCAGCCGGGCGAGCGTCGCCTCGGCTTCGGCCAGCGGCGCGTCGGGCATGGCATCGAAGCCTCGCCGGCGCGCGGTGCTCTCGCGCAACTGGCGAACGACCTCCTCGGCCCGCACGATCCGCCCGGCGCGCAGGACGCGGGCGAGATGCGCCTCGGCTGTCGCAAGGTTACGAGTGAGCCGCCCGGCCTCCGCGTCGCTCGCGCGCACAACCGCCAGCGTCCACACCCGATCGGCGGAGAGCCGCGCGATCATTTCGGCCGACTGGCGCGCGACGGGAGCCCTTCCCTCTGCGAGCGCCTGCACCGCGCGATGTTCCAGGGCGGCGATCCGCCGGTCGGCGGCCGCAAGACGGCCGGCTTCCGCCTGCCGCGCTGCATCGGTCACCGCGAGGTGGCGGCGGGCGAGATCGACCCGTCCCTCGGCGTCGATCCGCTGGCGATCGAGCACGATCAGGGGGTGGCGCTCGTCGGCGGCGACATTCTGCCAGGCCTTACCACCCATGCAAGCCTTGCCACGAATGCGGGCGATCAGCACCTTGAACATTGTCGTCTCCCTCGCTATGAACGCTGTTCACGGTTGTTGTTTACCAAGCCCGTGAACGCTGTTCAAGCGATTTTTGAACATCGTTCAAACTTTTTTTGCGGAGACGTCATGTCGACGGCCGACAAGCGCGCCAAGCTGCGCGACGATCTGATCGACGCCGCAGAGGCGGCCGTCGCCGCCAGCGGCCTGTCGGGCTTGAAGGCGCGGGCGCTGGCGGAAGCCGCCGGCTGCGCGGTCGGCGCGATCTACAACGTCTTCCCCGACCTCGACGCGCTGATTTACGAGGTCAATGCGCGCACGCTGCGGCGGCTGGACGCCCATCTCGCCGCCACCACCGATCTTGGCGATGACCCGGAGACGGCGATGCGCAAACTGGCGCTCGCCTATCACCGGTTCTCCCGTGCCGAGCGGCGGCGCTGGACGGCGGTCTTCGCCCATCAGATCCCGGACGGCGCCATGCCGCCGGACTGGTATCTCGGCGTCGTCGCCCAGCTCTTCCGCCATATCGAGGTTCCGCTGACGACGCTCCTGCCGGATACCAGTCCGCAGATGCGCAACGGCCTCGCGCGCACGCTGTTCTCCGCCTCGCACGGCATCGTGTCGCTGGGGCTGGAGGAAAAGCTCGGCCCCGCGCCGGACGAGGTCATCGCCAATGCGCTGGTGGTGATGACGCGGAGCTGGGTGCTGGGCCTGCCGGGGGCGGTGGCGCCGCCTACTCGACCCGAACGGTGACGCTGGCGCTGCGGCCCTCGCCGTCGACAACCGAAAGCGTCGTGAAGCCCGGCCCGTCGGGATGGACGATGGCCTGCCGCTGCGCGCCGAACCGCACAGTGGGTCGGCCGTCGACCAGCACGGTGAACGGCGGCCGGCCGCCTGTGGTGCGGATCGCCAGCGGCTCCATCTCGCCCCGCGCCGCACCGAGATCGACATGCACGCCGTCGGGCGGGAAGGCGATCTTGAGGTCGCGCACGTCGCTGGCCTCCTCGCGGGCGGGCCCGAAGCGGCGCAGCGGTGCCGGCAGCTGCGATGCGGTCAGGACAGGGAGCGCCGCCGGGCGCGGCGGCAGGGGCGCGTAGGGGCCGAGCCGCGCGAAGGCATCGAACAGGATCGGCGCGGCGGTGATGCGGCCGGTAATGCCGGGCACCGAGGAGCCATCCGGACGCCCGACCCAGACCGCCACCGTCCGCCGGCCGTCGAAGCCGACGGCCCAGGCATCGCGGAAGCCGTAGGACGTGCCCGTCTTGTAGGCGTAGCGGCCGGACAGCGCGGCCTCGGGCGCGGGCGCGTCCGCGAGGATGTCGCCGATAAACCAGGCCGAGTTCTCGTCGGCAATAGGGCGGGCGGGCGGGGCCGGTTCGCCGCGACGCTCCGCCAGCGCCGGCATTTCCCCGCCTCGGGCGAGGCCAGCATAGAGGGCGGCGAGGTCGAACAGGCGGATGCCGACGCCGCCGAGCCCGACCGCAAGGCCCGGCACCTCGCCGCGCGGCAGGGCCGGCCGGATACCGGCCTGCTCCAGCCGCGAATAGAAGCGCTGCGGCCCGACGCCGTCGAGCAGCGCGATGGCCGGCACGTTCAGCGACATCTGCAGCGCCGTGCGCGTCGAGACCGTGCCCTGGTAGCCGCGGTCGAAATTGGCCGGCGCATAGGTGCCGAACCGCGACGGCCGATCCTCGATCAGTGTCTCGGGATGGGCGATGCCGGTCTCGTAGGCCATGGCGTAGATGAGCGGCTTCAGCGTCGAGCCCGGCGAGCGGATCGCGCGGGTCATGTCCACCGCGCCCTGCCGGTCATGGTCGAGCGGATCGGCGGAGCCGACGCGCGCGATGACCTCGCCCGAGCGGTGGTCGATGGCGACGATGGCGCCGGACAGCTTGGCGCCGGCCGAACGCACCCGTTCGCGCAGAAGCGCCTCCAGCGCCTCCTGCTGCGTGCGGTCGAAGGTCAGGCGGTGAACCCGTTCGGCGGGCCGCGCGGCGATGGCTTCGTTCGCGGCGTGCCAGGCGAAAGCCGGCATGGCCCGGCGGGCCAGCGGCACGCGCTCGGCCTTTCCGGCCGCGACCTGTTCGGGCTTCAGCACGCCGGCGATCAGCATGCGGTCGAGCACGCGGTCGCGCGCCCGCCGCGCGGTCTCGGGAAAGCGGTCGGGGCGACGCGTCTCCGGCGCCTGCGGCAGCGCCACCAGCAGAGCGGCCTCGCCCGGCGACAGCCGCCGCGGCTCCTTGCCGAAATAGGCGAGCGAGGCGGCCCGGATGCCCTCGACATTGCCGCCATAGGGGGCAAGCGAAAGATAGAGATCGAGCATTCGCTCCTTGCCGATCTCGCGCTCGAGGCGGACGGCGCGCGCCATCTCGCGCAGCTTGACGGCCATGGAGCGGCCGTCCTCGCGCTTGTCGATGAGGCGGACGACCTGCATCGACAGGGTCGAGCCGCCGGAGACGATGCGCCCGGACGTCAGCCATTGCCCGGCGGCGCGGGCGAGCGCCAGGGGGTCGACGCCTGGATGCTGGCGGAAGCGGCGGTCCTCGTAAGCCGAGAGCATTCTGAGGAACAGCGGATCGACATCGGCCACGGCGCCGGGAAAGCGCCACATGTCGTCGTCGGTCTGGAACGGCCGCAGCAGCCGCCCGTTGCGGTCCACCACCTCGCGCGAATAGGGCGTCGCCGAACCGTCGGGGCCGACGCCCGTCTGCCACGCGAAGACGGTCCCGCCTATGCCGGCGAGCACGAGCCCGCCGGCTATGGTTCCCGCGATGAGGCGCTTCCTCACGCCACTGCCCTCAGCGACCGCTCGCCGTCACCTCGGCCTGTCCGACCGCGGTGCGTGCCGAGCGCTCCGGTCGATACATGTCCTCGATGGTGGCGGGAGGCACGACGAAGCGCCCCGGCGTCACCGCGCGGATCATGTAGGCGACCTGCCAGTTGTTCTTCGCTCCGGAGGAGCGGCTATAGGCCGCCTCGAACCGGTCGTCGCGGAACGCCTTGTAGTCGGGCTGCACCTGCTCGGGTCCGAGCCAGCGCAGGGCCGAGGTCTCGGCCGAAGCGATCAGGCTCGGATTGTCGATCTCGAAGCCGGCCGGCAGGCGGTCGACCAGCATGATCTGCCCGAGCTGGGGGGTGGCCTCGGTCACCTGCAGCACCACGACGAGGCGGGTGCCCTGCGCGACGCGGCTGATGTCCACCGGCCGCCCGTCCAGCGACATGTAGCGCCGCTGGAGCGTGAAGCCGCTGGCGGCAGCCGGCTCCGGCGTCGCCGGCGTGCCGGTGACGGAGACGACCGCGCGCACCGGCTCGGGGCCGGTATTGCGCAGGGACAGCCCGCTGCCGAGCTCGTCCGACCGCAGCGTGCGGGCCAGCGCGCCTTCATGCGCCGCACCGCCGACATCGAGGCGGATGCGCTTGGCGTCTTCGATCAGTGCCTGCGCGGCGAGCACCAGCCAGACCTTCTCCTGCGTGGAGAGGTAGCGGGTGCGCGCGCGCAGGTCCTCAACCACGCGCTGGGCGTCGGTGACGATGCGGCGGTTGACCCGCGCCTCGACGCCGAGCGCCATGATCGCCGCGGCATCGCGCAGGCGCGAGCCGTAGTCGAACCGGCCCATATCGGTCTGGCCGCGCGCGGTCAGCATGGTCACCGCCGAGGCCAGAACCCGTTCGGCACGGGCATGGTCGCCCATCAGCGCGAGGGCCGCGCCGAGCTGGCCGCGCGCCACCGGCGTCGCAATCTCGGTCAGCTGGGTATCCGCCAGCCAGCGCATTTCCGACAGCGAGCCACGGCCGACGCGAGCGAGGACGTAATGGGCATAGGCGAGGTCCATGCCCTTGTTGTCGCCGACGCCATTGGTCGAGACGACCAGCGTGCGCAGCCGCTCGATGGCGGAATTGAACGCCTGCGTCGGGACGCCATAGCCCTTGTCCTTGGCGCGAGCGAGGAAGTCGGTGACATAGGTGTCGAGCCAGGGGTCCTCGTTCGAGCCCGCCGACCACAGGCCGAAGGAGCCCGTGCCCGACTGGCGCGACAGGATACGGTCGATCGAGTCGCGGATGCGGTCGGCGACCGGCTTTTCGAGCCCGAGCCCGCCTTCCGCCGCCGCCAGCACGTCGAGATAGAGCAGCGGCAGAGCGCGCGAGGTGATCTGTTCGGAACAGCCGAACGGATAGCGGTCGAGCGCGAGGATCAGGCCGGGCACGTCGATGGCCGTGGACGGGCCGACCGAGATCGCGACGCGGGCAGAGCCGGGCACGAAATCGGTCAGCAAGTCCGCGGACACCGTGACGTTCTGGCCGGGGTCCATGCTCATCACCGTGCGGCGGGTGATGTCCGGATAGGCCGGCCTGACACCGAGCGAATAGCGCGAGGTCACGTCGAGCCCGTTAGGGCCAGTGAGCTGTACCGCCAGCCGCCCGACGCCGAGCCCGGCCGCGGTCAGCGGCAGCGATACCGAGCCGCGTCCGCCGGTGCCGCCGAGTTGCACCGTCGCGCTCGTCTGGGCGAGCCGCAGCGGGCCTTCGGGGGTCACGGTGACGCGATAGGCCCCGGCCGGCGCCTCGGCATTGACGAGGTCGAGCCGGGCGGTCGCCGTGTCGGCATGGCCGAGCACGCGCGGCAGCGTGGCGGTCACCACGACGGGATCGCGGGCAATCACGTCCTTCGACGCCGAGCCGTGCTTGGTCGTCGTCCAGGCCATCGCCATCAGGCGCACGGTCCCGTTGAAATCGGGAATGTCGAAGGCGGCTTCCGCCGTGCCATCCGGACCGACAGTCAGGATGCCGGAGAACAGCGACACGGGTTCCTGTGCCGGCGGCGCCATGTTGGGGCGGTTCGCCGCGCCGTCGCCGCCGGAGCGGATCGAGCCGCGCACCGCCGACATGCCGTCGATCAGGAGGCCGTAGAGGTCGCGAACCTCGGCCGAGAGCCGGCGCTGGCCGAGGTAATACTCGTCCGGCTTCGGCGGCTGGTAGTTGGTGATGGTGAGGATGCCGAGATCGACGGCGGCGACGGTGACATAGGCCTGCTCGCCGGGCGAAAGGCCTTCGACGCGGATCGGCACGCGCAAGGCCGTGCGTGGCTGCATCTTGTCAGGGGCGTTCAGCGTCACGGCCAGGCGGCGCTGGTCGGTATCGACGCCGAACCACGCAAGGCCGATGGCCCGGCCCGGCATGCGCGAAGCGGCGGCATCCAGCGGCCGGCGCACGAAGACCGTCGCATAGGCGCCCGCGCCCCAGTTCTGGCCGACCGGCACCTCGATGGTCGAGCGGCCCTGCGGCACGTCGAGCGTGCGCTCGGCAAGCAGCCGGTCGCCCATCACAGCCACCGTCGCCGAACCCGCAAAGCGCGAATTGATCGAGACGGTCATCGTGTCGCCGGTCCGGTAGGACGGCTTGTCGAGGCTCATCTCCAGCACATCGGGCGTATCCGCCGTGCCGCCCGCGCCATAGCCGGATTCGAAAATGACGGTGGTGGTCGGGCCAGCGACATCGCCGCCCGAGGTGACTTCGAGGCGATACTTGCCCCACGGCACCGGAACGCTGATGCGCGGCGCTTCGCCCGAGGCGGTGGCCTGCACCTGCCCATCGGCGATGCGGCGCGTCGAGACGACGGCCTGGCTGCCCCAGCCGGAGGTGCCGCGCGTCCAGATCCAGCGTGTTTCGAGGCGCAGAACCTGCCAGGTCAGCGTCTGGCCGCGGCGCGTGCGACCGTCCGCTGCCACTGCGATTGCCTCGAAGGTCGCGGTTTCGCCCTCGCCGACGCGATCGCCCTCGAACAGCGGCTTGACGCCGATCAGCGGCGTGCCGGGCAGAACCGGCACCGTCGCAGTGCGCTCGACGGCGCGGCCACCGGGTTCGGCGACACGCACCTGCAGGCGCGCCGAGAGCGGCCGGGTCGTATCCTCCATGCGCGGCAGGCGCGCGGAGAGGGTGGCCTTGCCGGCATCGTCGGTGGTGATGCCGTCGCCGAGCGGTTCGCGGTCGCGCTTCACCTCCTCGTCGCCGAGGCCGAAGCGGAAGCCGGGGAAGTCCGGCAGGTTCGGCGTCGTCTCCATGACGACCTCGCCCTCGACGGCGAGGTTGGCGCCGGGCATGCCGAACAGGTAGCGGGCGTCGATGGTGGCGCCGAAGGGCTGCGAGCGCGTCAGGCGCTGCGCGGCCGCCGTCAGATCGAAGGCGATGCGGTCGGGCACGAAGTCCTCGACCAGGAAGCGCACCTCGCCGGCCATCGGGCTCTTCGGATCGGTGATCGCGCGGATGCGCCAGGTGCCGGTCGGAGCCGAGGAGACGATCGGGATCGGCACGGCGCGTGCGCCAGCGCCCTGGTCCTGCGTGACGATGCGGCGGTACTCGACGCCGTCCGGCCGCTCGACCACGAGAGTCAGCGGCAGGCCGGTGACGGCATCGCCCTTGGCGTCGCGCAGCAGCGCGGTGAGATAGACCGTCTCGCCCGGCCGGTAGATACCACGCTCGGGAACGAGGAAGGCGTCGAGCGGGCCGGGCAGTTCGCGGCCCGCGACACCGCGATCGGAAAGGTCGAAGGCGGGCTGGCGCAGGTTGAGGAATGCATAGTCGCCGGCCGCCGTCATGGCGACGAGCAGGGCGGGCGCAAGCGAACCCTCGCCGCGGGTCAGACCCGGCTCGAAGCGGACATGGCCGGACGCGTCCGTGCGCTTGGTGCCCAGCACCTCGTTGTTGCGGGCGAGGAGCCGCACCTCGACATCGGCCATCGGCTTCGCCGAGTTCAGCGAATGGATGTAGCCGTGGACGCCGTCGACGCCGGATAGCGCGGTCACGCCGAGGTCGGAGACGATGAACCACTGGGCGACGCGGCCGCCGGAAGACGAGTCGTCGTCATCCGTGCGGCGCTGGGCATTGGTCGGCTTGGCGGTGATGACATAGACGCCGGGCTCGAGATTGCGCACGGCCTCGTCCACCGGGAAGGCGGTGGTCACGTCCTCGTTCAGGCGATTCTCGACGGTGAGCTGCCCCTTCCAGGCCGAAATGCCGCGCTCGCTGATGAGCTGCTGCATCTCGTAGCTTTCGAGCGGCTTCGGAAACTCTTCCTGGATCGTCTGGGCGATGGAGCGGTCGCCCATGCGGATGACCTCGACATCGATGGAGGCGAGATTGACCGAGACGACCGGCAGGCCGCGCTGTCCCGCGCGCGGCAGCACATAGGCGCGGCCGGAGAAGCGCACCGAGGGCGTGCGGTCGCGCACATAGACGGAGACGTCGACATTGCGCGTCAGGCTCTCGCTCGGCAACGCGGAAGGCAGGCCCTCGCGGAGCTGGAACGTATAGCGCTCGCCGTGCTTGAGGCCATCGACGCAGATCTGGCGGTCGTCGACCGTGATCGGCGGGTTGTTGACGCCGGTCTGGCGGATATAGGGGGCGAAGTCGGTGCGGCCCTTGCGCAGGTCCTCTGAGAAGACGAAGCAGGCGCGCGGGCGCAGGCTGTCGGAATCGATCTTGGTCTCGCGCAGGCGGAAGCCGTGCTGGTCGCGCAGGCGATTATAGGCGTCGCGCGCCTCCGGCGTGTCGCGGGTCTCGACCACGGCGCGGGCGACGTCGATAGCCGGGCGCCATTGCTGGCGCGCGACCATGAGCTGGCGCACCTGCGCGAGGGCGAAGGCCTCCTCGTTGCGGTTCTGCGAACGCCGATAGGCCATGAAGGCCGCGCCCATCATGTCGTCCTGCAATTGCTGGCGCTCGCGCCACTCGTTGGTGCGGATGCCGGCGAGTGCCTGCGAATAGCGTACCCAGGCAGCGGTATCCGGGCCGGAGCGGAGGGCGATGGCCTCCCACGCGCGGGCGGCCGCGCGGAAGTCGCCGCGTGTCGCCGCCGCATCGGCATCGCGCCTGACATCGGGGATCGGCCGGTCGTCGCCGGGGCGGCGATTGGCGATGGCGGTCTCGAAGCGGCGGGCCTGCTCGGCGAGGTCGTCGCGGCTATAGGCGCGCAGCGGCGGCAGCATGGGCTGCGGCGCGGGATTGCGCTGCTCCTGACCGGGGCGCGCGGGCGGGCGCGGCGCAGGCACCTGCGCGAGATCGATGATTTCGGGTTCGGAGGATTGGGCGAATGCAGCCGATGGAGCGAATGCGGCCTTGGGGCCGGCGAAACCGAGAACCGCTGCGACGACAAGCGGCCCCGCGGCCGCAACAAGACCTCGGATGCGCATAGTCAATATTCCCCAGCGCGGCCCGACGCCCCATCGTCCGCGAGTCGAGAATGAACCACCCGCCTCCCGTATGGGCAATCAGGAGAGATACGTATTTCCCCGTAGGGTAACACTCAGCTCATTGTCGCACGTGCCGCCGCGACGATCTTGTCCGGCGTCACCTTGACCGCGTCTTCCAGCGGCGGCGCGAAGGGCACGGGGATGCGCGGCGCGCCGAGACGGCGGGCCGCCTTGATGCGCGCAGGCCCGAGAGTTTCGACCACGCTCGTCACCACTTCCGCGCCGAAGCCGGCCGCCGCCACCGCCTCGTGGACGACCAGCAGCCGGCCGGTCTTCTCGACCGAGGCGCAGACAGCTTCCCTGTCCCAAGGCCAGAGCGTCCTGAGGTCGAGGAGATCGACCGCGATTCCCTCCGCCGCCAGCGTCGCCGCCGCCTGCTCGACCGCTGGCATGATCGCCGACCACGAGACCAGCGTCAGGTCTTTCCCCTCGCGCACCCGTCGCGCCTTGCCGAACGGGATCGGTTCGATGACGGAGGCCACCTCTCCCGTCACGGGGAAGAGGTTCTTCGGGTCGAAGAACAGCACGGGATCGTCCGAGCGGATGGCGGTGACCAAGAGGCCCGCCGCGTCCGCCGGCGTCGAGGGCGTCACCACGATCACGCCGGGCAGGTGGACGAACCACGCTTCCAGCGTCTGCGAGTGCTGGGCCGCCGAGTTGCGCCAGATGCCGTGCGGCATGCGGATGACGACCGAGGGCTTGGCCTGCCCGCCGAACATGTAGCGGATCTTGGCGATCTGGTTGACCAGTTCGTCCATGGCGCACATGACGAAGTCGAAGATGCGCATCTCGATGATCGGCCGCGTGCCGACCAGCGCCGCGCCGAGCCCCGCACCCATGATGGTCGATTCCGAGATGGGCGTGGAGACGACGCGCTCCGCGCCGAATTCCGGCAGGAAATCCCGGTACTGACCGTAGAGCCCGCCCCGCGCGACATCCTCGCCCAGCACCCAGACGGTCGGGTCGCGGCGCATTTCCTGGAGGGCAGCGAGGCGGACGGCCTCGACCAGCGACACGCTCTGCACGCTCATGCCGGAACCCCTGATGCCTTGCCCCCGAAGGCGACGGCGCCAACGTCCTGCACGTCCTCGTAGGCAATGGCTTCGTCCGGCCACGGCGCGGCCTTGGCGTCCGCGACGGCTTCGGCCATCTCGGCCTCCGCCGCAGCACGGATGCCGTCGGCCTCGGAGGCAGCCACGCCGCGCTCGGCGAGAAGCTTTGCCAGCTTTCCGATGGGGTCGCGCGTCCTCGCAGCCTCGACCTCGGCCGGATCGCGCCATGCCGCCGCATCCGTCGAAGTGTGGCCGGTGATGCGGTAGGTCTTCGCGTGCAGGAGCCGTGGCCCCTTGCCCGCACGCACCTCGGCGACGAGCCGGCCGGCGGCCTCGTCCACCGCCATGACGTCGTTGCCGTCGACCGTCTCACCGGGCACGCCGAGAGAAGCCGCGCGCGCAATGACACCGGGGCCGGCGGTGACCGTATCGGTGCGGGTGAAGGCGGCGACGCCATTGTCCTCGCAGACGAACAGCACGGGGAGATGGTAGAGCGCCGCCCAGTTGAGCCCTTCGAGGAACGGTCCGCGATTGATCGCGCCATCGCCGAAGAAACACACGGCGATGGCGTCCGACTTCGTCATCTTCAGGCCCTGCGCAGCACCGACCGCGATGGGGATGCCGCCGGAGACGACGCCGTTCGCACCCAGCATGCCGACCGAGAAATCGGCTATGTGCATGGAGCCGCCCTTGCCGCGGCAATGCCCGCCCTCGCGCCCGAACAGCTCGCGCATCATGCCTTGCACGCCGGCGCCTTTCGCCAGCGCGTGGCCATGACCACGATGGTTGGAAGTGATGCGGTCATCGGGCCTGAGGTTCAGGCAGACGCCGGTCGCCACCCCCTCCTGCCCGATCGATACATGGAGCGGGCCGGGAATATGTCCGGCCTTGTGCGCATTGAGCGCGGCGGTCTCGAAGGCGCGAATGCGGCACATGGCCGAGAAGAGCTCGACCAGCCGCTTGACGTTATGCTGGGGCTGCATGGGATCGCGTTCCGGTTCCGGCGGTCAGGTCACTGCGGCTCGATGCCGGCTTCGCGGATCATGCGTGACCAGTTGGCGAGCTGCGCCTTGACGAAGGCGCCGAGTTCGTCGGGCGTCTGGGGGAAGGCGTCGAAGCCGATTTCGGCGAAGCGCTTCACCAGCGCCGGGTCCGTGGCAATGGCCGAGAACTCTTTGTTGAGCCGGCTCACGACATCGGCAGGCGTCCGCGCGGGAGCGAAGACGCCGTTCCACGAAGTGATGTCAAATTCGGGCACGCCGGCCTCCTGCATCGACGGCAGGTTCGGCAGCAGCTTCGACCGTTCGGCGGTGGTGACGGCAAGCGCCTTCAGCGCGCCGGCATTGATCTGGCTGAGCGAAGCCGTGATATCGACGAACATCATGGAGATGCGCGAGCCGATAATGTCGGTGATCGCAGGCGGCGTGGAGCGGTACGGGACATGCAGGATGTCGATGCCGGCGCGCTTGGCGAAGGTCGCGCCCGCGACGATGCCCGTTGAATTGCCGCTGGCATAGGTCAGCTTGCCCGGATTGGCCTTGGCGTGAGCCACGAGTTCGGCGACCGAGTTCACCGGCAGCTTCGGATCGGTGACCAGCAGGAAAGGCAGGTTGCCCATGCGCGCGACAGGGGCGAAATCCGCCACCGGGTCGTAGGTCAGGTTCTTCATCAGGCTCGGATTGGCCGAATGCGACGTGTTCGTCGTCATGAACAGCGTGTAGCCGTCGGGATTGGCGCGGGCGACATAGGTCGCTGCCACCGAACCGTTGGCGCCCGCGCGGTTCTCGATCACCACGCCCTGCCCGAGCTTGCCTGCAAGCTGCTCGCCGACGAGGCGGGCGACCGTGTCCGTGCCGCTGCCGGCCGCGAAGGGCACGACCATGGTGACGGGGCGCTCCGGCCAGGCGGCGCGCGCCGCACCGGTTCCGGCGGCCAGCGCCGCGGCGCTCGCGATGAAGGTCCTGCGGTCGATCATGAAGGGCGTCCTCCCCCGGACATAAGGATTGCCGTCAGCGGCGGCGGATGACCCGTTCCGGGTTCTCTTCGTAGGGCGGCGTGTAGACGACCAGCACGCGCACCGGCGTGACGCTGGTCACCGTGAAGACATGCTCCATGCCGGCGGGAAAGAAGCAGGCATCGCCCGGCAGCATTCCGAAGCTCTGGCCGTCGACCTCGGCGGTCGCGGCGCCCTCCAGCAAGTAGCAGATCTGGTCGATGCCGGGATGGGCGTGCGGCAAGGCGCCGGAGCCTTTCTCGATCGTGCCGATCAGCATCTCGACGGATTCCGCGCCGACCGTGTCGCGGCTGATCAGGCGGCGGTTGAGCGTGCCTGTATGATTGGCCGGATGGTAACCCGGAGCATCCGCCTCGCGGACGTGGTAGCGACGCGCGGATGCGCTTGCCGCGGCTTCGGCCGTCATTCCGATTTCCTCCCTGTGCCGGTCGCGCCGGCTCCGCCTTGTCGGCGTCTTGCCCGCGAGTGTGGATGGCCGGCTCGCCATGTCAAGGCGAGGCGCGGCATGACTGGCACCGCCCGAACGCCACGAAACCGCGCGTTGCCTTGGCGCCTTCCGCATGGGCAGACTGCCGCCCTGCGCCGTTCGCTTCAGCCCCTCGCCATCCTTCAAACGCCCAGATGCCGCTCATCCTCGACAGCGTGACCCATCTGAAGGACGAGGCCCGTGGCCACGTTGCCGCCTGCGCCTCGCATGGCGCGGTCTATGCGGCCTGGTACGCAGCCTCGAAGGGCGTCGCCGGACTGATCCTCAACGATGCCGGCATCGGCCGCGAGCAGGCCGGCATTTCCGGCCTTCCGTACCTCGACGGGTTCGGCGTGCCGGCCGCGGCGGTCTCGCACAATTCGGCCCGCATCGGCTGGGGCGAGGACATGCCGGCGCGCGGCATCCTGTCCTTCGCCAACCGGACAGCCACGGCGCTCGGCCTCGCGCCGGGCATGGCCTGCGCGGAGGCGCTCGCCATTCTGGAACGTGCGAGCCTTTCGCCCGCGCCCATGCCCTCGCCACTGGACGAGGCGCGCCACGAGATGGTGGAAGCCGGCGCCGGGGGCATCCGGGTCTTCGTGCTCGATTCCAACGGCCTCGTCGGCAAGGACGATGCCGGCCATATCGTCGTCACCGCCTCCCATGGCGGCCTGCTCGCCGGCAAGCCGGAAACGGCGGTGAAAGCCGAAGTGCTGGCGGCCGTCTATGTCGATGCCGACAGGGGCCTCGACGATGCCGGCATCTCGCGCCTGCCGGCGCTCGAAACGCGGGGTATTGCGGGCGCGGCGGTCTCCGCCTTCTCGGCGCGCATCGGCGACGGACTATCGGTCTGGACCGACGGTTTCGTCTCGGCGCTGAACCCTATTGCCGAGAAGCGCGGCGGCGCCATCGGCCAGTCGACACGGGACTTCGTCGCGGCGATGGTTGCCTCAGGGACCATGGCCTCGGCCTGAACCGAACAAGAAAAGCATTCCGGGAGTGAACGCATGAACGACGCCGCATCCAACACCCTGCGCACCATGTCGGGTGGGCAGGCCCTCGCCGAAATGCTGAAGCTCGCCAATCCCGGCCCGATGTTCGGCATGGGCGGCTTCCAGCTCCTGCCTTTCTACGAGGCCTGCCGCGTCCTCAACGTGAAGCATTACCTGATCAACGACGAGCGCTGCGGCACCTTCGCGGCCGACGCCTATGCGCGCGTGACCAACAAGCCCGGCCTCGTCGATGCGACGCTCGGGCCCGGTGCGACCAACCTCGTCACCGGACTGGTCGAGGCCTTCAACGCCGGCATGCCGCTGGTCGCCATCGTGGGCGACGCCAACCGCGAACACGCCACCAAGAACATGACGCAGGAGACGCGCCAGCTCGATATCCTCCGGCCCATCGTCAAGGAGATCATCCGCATCGAGGTGATCCGCCGCGTGCCGGAAGCGGTGCGCCGCGCCTTCGCGGTCGCGACCTCGGGACGGCCGGGGCCGGTCGTGATCGATGTGCCGGAAGACATCGCGCACGGCGAGTTCGATTTCGAGGCTGCCGACTTCTGGATCGATCCCGCGACCTTGAAGGCGCAGGCGCGCCGTTCGCGCCCGGACGGGACGGACCTCGCCCGCGCCGCCGCGCTGCTCGCCAGGGCCGAGCGGCCGCTGATCCTCGCCGGCGGAGGCATCCACATCTCGGAAGCCTACGAGGCGCTGCAGAGGCTGGCCGAAAGCCAGGGCATCCCGGTCGCCCACACCATGTCCGGCAAGGGGGCGATGGCCTGCTCGCATCCGCTCTCGGCCGGCCTGTTCGGCCGCTACGACCGGATCGCCAACGGCCTGATCGCGACCTCCGACTGCATCCTCGTCGTCGGCTGCAAGCTCGGCGAGATCGCCACCAAGCGCTTCTCGCTGCTGCCGCCCTCGAAAACCGTCATCCATATCGACGTGTTGCCGGAGGAGATCGGCCGGACCACCAAGACGGAAGTCTCGCTCTGCGGCGACGCTCGGCTTGCCCTCGAGGACCTCGCCGCGGCGCTCGATGACGGCACCGACCGGGTGGCGAAGCGCGCCGACTATCTCGCCGAAATCCCCGCGAAGATGGCGGAATGGATGAAGGGCGCCGCCGACCGCCTCGAATCGAAGGAAACACCCATCAATATCGGCCGCCTGATGGGCGAGCTGAACAGGATCATGCCCGACGACGCCGTGCTGGTGGCCGATGGCGGCTTTGCCGGCCACTGGGGCGGCCTCCTGTTCGACACCAAGAAGGCCGGCCGGCACTTCGTGGCGGATCGGGGCTTTGCCTCCATCGGCTATGGCGTGCCCGGCGGCATCGGCGCGCAGCTCGGCGTCGGCCCGAAGCGGCGCGTCGTGTCGATGACCGGCGACGGCGGCTTCAACATGTCGATGGGCGATCTGGAGACCGCCAAGCGGGTCGGCGCGAACTTCGTGGTCTGCATCTTCAACAATGCCGCCTCCGGCTATGTGAAGGCGCTCCAGCATTCGGTCTACGGTCCCGGCAGCTACCAGTCCTCCGACCTCGTCGAGTTCAACTATGCCGATATCGCCAATGCCATGGGCTGCCGCGGCATCCGCGTCGAGGACCCGGAAAAGCTTGCGGACGCGCTGTCGGAGGGCCTCGCCAACACCTCGTCGCCGACCGTGCTCGACATCGTGGTGACGCGCGACCCCGGCCGCATGCTGCCGGGTGTCGACAACCGCACGCTGAAAGTGGCGAAGGGCGACAGGCCGGTGTGATCACCGCTCCACGATGACCGCCACGGGTCCGCCGCCGGGCGGGCCCTGATGCTCCGCGCCGCCGGAGACGTAGATCGTGGTTCGGCCGACAAGCCCCGCCAGGGCGCCGGCCACGAAGGCGCGGGCATGGCGCGTCGAGGAGATGTCCGAATCGTCCAGCATGGTGTGGCGCGCGCCGCGCACCTCGCCGTCCGGGCTGGCCTCGGCCTTGGCGAGCACCGCGACCAGCCTTGCCCGCATGTTCGGATCGAGCTGGCCGGCGGCCTGAAGACCCAAACGTCCGAGCGCCGCGCGCACGGGCTCGATGTCGATGGCATCGGCCATCACCGCATGGTCGATGGTCAGCGGGCCCGACCATTCGGCCGAGCGGCCGAGCACGACGATCTCGTGATTGACGAGCTCGACGCCGGCCGAAGCGCTGGCTCGTCCCGAGCACAGCGCCATGTCGCGGCAGATGACGGCGTCCGACAGCTTGTCCCGCTCAATCTCGCCGAGCGCGACAGCGACGCCGAGCGACGAGGCCCCGCGCGACAGGCCCATGGACTTCAGCGTGTCGCGCACCGCGACCGTCGCCCCGCGTCGCTCGGCCTCGCCGATGCGCTGGGCTGTCAGGAGCGGACACTTGACCTGGGCGAAATGGACGTCGCCGGCATGGGCGATGCCGGCCTGCCGCATGGCCTCGGCAACGCCTGCCGCCACCTGGTCCACCTGCCCCATCCGGCCGAGGTCCTCCGGGGCGAGGTCGGCGGTGTGGACCCGGCCGATGGCGAGCGCCGGTCCTGCCGCGCCATCGCCCTCGACGCGCTCGAACACGGTCCAGTGCGGGGACATGGCGCCCTCTGTGCCGCCGGACATGACGTAGCAGACCTCGCCTGCCTTCTCTCGCCCGATATGGGCCGCGAGCGCGAGCATCAGCGACTGCGTGGCGAAGCCGCGGGTGAAGTCGTTGACGCAGCCGTTGCCCTCCGTCTTGCCAAAAATGGCGAGGATGCCGGCAGGGTCCAACCGGCCCGCCGCTATGGCGGCCTCGATGCCGGAGACGTCGTCGGGAGCGGATGCGGGGATGCGATGCACGCGGGCGATGGGCATGGTATGGGTCCTTCCGACTGCGGCTATGCAGGCTCCGTGCCGCTTTTGCTTGACAGGAGGGGCTCCTGTCACTAGACGGTCGCGTCTCCGAAAAGGACCATTTTGTCCAGCGGCTGGCCTTGGCCGTCGCGCACCGCTTTAGGATCCGACCGATGTCGCGTCGTTGTGAACTCACCGGCAAGGGTGTTCAGGTTGGCCACCGGGTCAGCCACTCGAACATCAAGACCAAGCATCGCTTCCTGCCGAATCTGCAGAACATCTCGTTCGCCTCCGAGGTTCTCGGTCAGACGGTGTCGCTGCGCGTCTCGACGCATGCGCTGCGCTCGGTCGACCACAATGGCGGCCTCGACGCCTTCCTGCTGAAGGCCGATGCCGAGGTCCTCTCGACCAAGGCCCGCCAGATCAAGACGGCCATCGCCAAGAAGCGCGCCGAAGCCGCCTGATCGGCTTCCTCTTCTGGTTTCACGAACCGGCGTCGGGTGACCGACGCCGGTTTTCGTTGTGCGTTGAACCACTTGACCGTGCGTCATTGTCCCGCAGAGACAGCGTCACCATATCGAAATAAGATGGGATCACGCTGATTTCGGCACAAGCCGAAGCCATCTCAGGTGGGAAACATATGACCTCCAAGACCCTGCTCCGCATTCTCGCCATGGCCACCGTCGTGGTCATGGTCGGCGCGACCGTCGCCGAGGCCCGTCGTGGTGGCTCCTTCGGCAGCCGCGGCAGCCGTACCAATGCTCCGCCGCCGGTCACCTCCACGGCTCCGAACACCGCCGCCCCGATGCAGCGCACCACGGCGCCTGCGCCGGCTCCCGGCATGCAGCAGCCCGGCATGGCGCCGCGTCCCGGCATGAACGCTCCCGCCGCGCAGGGTTCGCGCTTCGGTGGCCTCGGCATGGGCCTCGCCGCCGGCTTCCTCGGCGCCGGCCTGTTCGGCCTCCTGTCCGGCCAGGGCTTCCTCGCCGGCCTCGGCTCGATGATGGGCATGCTCGGCCTGCTGTTCCAGTTCGCCCTGATCGCGGGCGTCATCTACCTCGTCGTCCGCCTCGTTCGCGGCCGCCGCGAACAAAACGCTGGCGGGCAGCCGGCCATGGCGCGCACGGGCAATGGCCCGATGGGCAACGGCCCCGCCGGCCCGATGGGTGGCGGCAACGGCGCCCCCATGGGCACCGGCCCGATCCCCGGCATGGCGGGCGGCTCGGTCGCCGCCCCGCAGCGCGGCCCCTCCGACACGATCGGCGTCACCCCGCAGGACTACGACCAGTTCGAGCGCCTTCTGACCAATGTCAGCGAGGCCTATTCGCGTGAGGACGTGAACGGCCTGCGCGCGATGGCAACGCCGGAAATGGCCGGCTATTTCGCGGACGACCTGAAGGAATCGGCCGGCCGCGGCCTCGTCAACCGCCTCTCCAACGTCAAGCTGCTGCAGGGCGATCTCGCGGAAGGCTGGCGCGAGCAGGATGCCGACTACGCGACCGTCGCCATGCGCTTCGCCATCACCGACGTGATGATCGACCGCGCCTCGGGCCGTGTCGTGGAGGGCAATCCCCAGGGCGAAGAGGTCACGGAATTGTGGACGTTCCGCCGTCCGCACGGCGCTGCCTGGCAGCTCTCGGCGATCCAGCAGGCCTGACGGCCCTCCACCTCCCGCCATGAACCAGAAAACCCCGGCCCCGCGCCGGGGTTTTTCTTTGGAGGCGTCTGCGCGGGGAGCCGGGAGCCTGTTGATATTAACCTTTTGTCCATAGGTGTTGACGAAGTCTTAACGAAACCGTTGCGGCGCACGGACTCTCGTGGTTCCATTCTCTGGCCATGAAGACAGTCACCACAGAGATCCGCCTCGCGCGCCTCTCCGATGCGCCGGTCGTCGCCGAAGTCCACGACGAGGCGTGGAGGGCCGCCTATCGCGGCCTCATCCCCGGCGCGGAGCTGGAGAAGCTGATTTCGCGACGTGGGCCCGGCTGGTGGGAAGCCGCGATCCGCAAGGGCAACCGCATCGCCCTGCTCGGTTTCGGCGACGAAGTGGCCGGCTACGCCAATTACGGCCGCAACCGCGCCAAGGCCCTCTCCTACGAGGGCGAAATCTACGAACTCTACCTGCGCCCGAAATTCATCGGCCTTGGCCTCGGCCAGAAGCTGTTCGAATCCGCCCGCAAGGACCTCGTCGGCCATGGCCTCGACAGCCTGGTGATCTGGGCGCTGAGCGACAACGAGAGCGCCGTGCGCTTCTACCGCGGCCTCGGCGGCCGGCCGGTCGCGCGGTCCTCCGAGACTTTCGGCACCCGCGCGCTCGACAAGACCGCCTTCGGCTGGGCCGCCTAACCCTTCAGCACCGCGCGCCGGCACATCGTCTTATCCTGAAGCCGCACTTGCCCCGGCATGGGCGATGCGGCTAACGAAGCGCGGCGTTCATCCCGTTCCGCGCCGATGCCGGCTTTGCCGTTCCTCCGCGCAGCCCTTCCGGAGACCTCCTCGCCATGCGTATCGACGCCATTTCGATCGGCAAGAACCCTCCCGAGGAGATCAATGTCGTCGTCGAGGTTCCGGTCGGCGGCGAGCCGATCAAATACGAGATGGACAAGGAAGCCGGCACGCTGGTCGTCGACCGCTTCCTCTATACCTCGATGCGCTATCCCGGGAATTACGGCTTCATCCCGCATACGCTGTCCGAGGACGGCGACCCCTGCGACGTGCTGATCGCCAACCAGCGCGGCATCGTTCCGGGCGCCATCGTCGCCTGCCGGCCGGTCGGCGTCCTGAAGATGGAGGACGAGGCGGGCGGCGACGAGAAGATCGTCGCGGTGCCGACGACGCGGCTCACCCGCCGCTACGAGAATGTCCACGACATCAAGGACCTGCCGGAGATCACCCTCAAGCAGATCGAGCACTTCTTCGAGCACTACAAGGATCTCGAGAACAACAAATGGGTGAAGGTCATCGGCTGGGGCGATGCCAGCGAGGCCAGGCGGCTGATCGTCGAGGCGATCGAGCGCGCGAATAAGGCCAAGGGGGGCAAGACGAAGGCCGCCGAGAAGACCAAGGCCGCCGAGAAGACCAAGGCCGCCGAGAAGACGAAGGCGGCTGAGAAGAAGACCGGTGAGAAGAAGACCGGTGAGAAGAAGGCTGCCAAGGCGGCCGGCAAGACCACGTCCAAGACGGCGTCGAAGAAGCGCTGAGCGCAAAGCCGCTCCAACCTCTCCCCGCCGGGGAGAGGTCAGGCTGAGCCGCCGCGCTTGGACTATCCGAACGATTCCCGCAGGCTCAGCCCGGCTGTTTCGGTCCCGCCGTCAGAGCCTCTGTGACCTTTGCCCGGATGTCCGCGAGCGAGAAGGGCTTGGTGACCACGTCGTGGACCAGCGCCTCCAGGCCGTGGGCGCGTTCGCGCTGATCGGCATAGCCGGTCATCAGCAGGATCACGAGGTTCGGGAATTGCGGCGCTGCGGCCAGCGCCAGGGCGATGCCATCCATCAACGGCATGCGGATGTCGGTGAGCAGGAGGTCGAAGCCGCCCGCCTCGCGTTCCAGAATGTCGAGCGCCTCGGCGCCGTCACGCGCCTCGGTGACGGCATGACCGTCGATTTCCAGCGCACGGCGCACGAAGGCGCGCACGGGTTCGTCGTCCTCGGCGACCAGGATACGGGCCACGATCAGCTCTCGATAACGCCGACGAACGGCAATTGCCGCCACGAATGGGCGACATCCATGCCGTAGCCGACGACGAAGAGGTCCGGGCACTCGAAACCGACATGGTCGGGCACGAGATGCACCGCACGCTTGCCGGGCTTTTCGAGCAGCACGCAGGTGCGCACGCTCTTCGCACCGCGCGCCATCAGGAGATCCTTGGCGTAGGTCAGCGTGCGACCGCTTTCGAGGATGTCATCGACCAGCAGCACGTCACGCTCGGACACCGGGCTCTCGATGTCGTGGACGATGCGCACGGAACCGCTCGACACGGTGCCCTCGAGATAGCTCGACAGCGACATGAACTCGACCTCCGGCGCCATGCCGGCGGCGTCCATGGCGCGGATCAGGTCGGCGGCGAAGACGAAGCTGCCCTTGAGCACCGCGATGACGAGCAGGCGCTCAGGCTTTGTGGCCGCGATCTCCGCGACCAGCGACTTGTTGCGCTCTGCGATGGCCTCGGCCGAGAACAGGACGCGGATATTGGAACGGTTCATCAGTCACTCCGGCCGGTGCCGATCATGCGCCACGGCTTTCGCCCCCACAGCTTTCGCCCGTTGTAATGCGGCAGAGGGGCCGCGTCACCGGCCGGCGGCGTCGACGGGCGAGAAGAAGCGGACCTCGATGCTGGAACCGTCAGGCGGCGGCGAGGCGAGGCGCGAGCGGAACGGCGCGGCTTCGCCCGCTTCCAGCCGCGCCTTCGGCGCCGTGGCGGTCCAGGTGTAGATTTCCTTCCCCCCCGCATCGCGAACGGCGAGCCGCAGCCGCGGCAGGTCGATGGCGCGGCCGGTAATGTTGACGAGATTGCCCTCGACCACCAGCACGACGACACCGTCGACGATCTCGTTGGCGCCCTTCACGTCGCGGAACTCGACGCCGCGCAGGTTCACCGGCAGGCCGAGGCGCTCGTAGATGCCGGCCGTGTCGGGCATGGTCCGCACCACCTGCTCGCGGCCCAGCATGAAGGTCGCGAGGATGGCGACGGAGACCAGCACGATCCCCACCGGCAGCGACATCCGAATGGACATCCGCGGGGAGCGCGCGACGACCGGGCGCTTGCGACGCCGGACGACGGCCGATTCGACATCCTGGCGCGGCGAGGCCGCGGTTTCCTCGAGGGTCTCTGCCCCGTCGACCCGCGCCGGCAGCGGCGCGACATCCGTATCCGGCTGCAGCGAGGGTGATTCGGCGGCGGGAATCTCGGCCCCGTCCTCGACCCCGACAGGTTCGCTTCCGGCGGCCTTCCTCTCGCGCTCCTCCTCGGCGAAGGCGGCGCCCCAGTCGGCATCGGCGGCATCGTCGTGCGGCGGCGGGACAGAGGAAGACGGCGCTGCGGCGGCCGCCTCGGCGATGGCCGGTTCCTCGACCGCCTGATCGATGGTGGCTAGCCAGACGCTCCGGCACTGGGCACAGCGAACCTGGCGCCCTGAAATGCCCAGGACCTCCTTGGTTACCCTGAATGCCGTCGCGCAGGACGGGCAGACGATCAGCATGATGCGCGCCTTGAGGCCGATTGCCCCCGCTTCAAACTCGCGCAGCATGGTTAATTGGCGGTTAAGCGGCCGGGCTGGCATGATCCCCGGCGGCGATTCGCGCCTTCCGGCCGCAGCCAGAGAGGCACCCGATTTGGTCCGTTTCGAGAATGTGGGCTTGCGTTACGGGCTCGGCCCCGAGGTGCTGAGGGATCTGACCTTCGGCATCGACCCGCATTCGTTCCAGTTCCTCACCGGCCCGTCGGGCGCCGGCAAGACCAGCCTCCTGAAGCTGCTGTTCCTGTCGCTGCGGCCGACGCGCGGCCTCGTCACGGTCTTCGACCACGACACCGCGCGGCTCTCCAAGGACGAACTCTCCGTGCTGCGCCGGCGCATCGGCATCGTGTTTCAGGATTTTCGCCTGCTCGACCACCTGACCACCTACGAGAACGTCGCCCTGCCGTTGCGCGTCATGGGCAAGGACGAGGCGAACTACCGTTCCGAGGTGGTCGACCTGCTCGATTGGGTGGGCCTGGGCGACCGTATCGACGCCTATCCGCCGATCCTCTCCGGCGGCGAGAAGCAGCGCGCCGCAATCGCCCGCGCGGTCATCGTGCGACCGGAAATGCTGCTCGCCGACGAGCCGACCGGCAATGTCGATCCACCGCTCGCCAAGCGGCTGCTGCGCCTCTTCGTCGAGCTCAACCGCACCGGAACGGCCGTGCTGATCGCCACCCACGACCTGTCGCTGCTCGATCAGGTGGAGGCACGCCACCTGATCATCCGCGACGGGTCCGTCGGCATCGTCGACCCGCGCCACGGCGAGGATGGCGGATGGTGACGTGGACCCGCCGCAGCGCCTCGCTCAGCCACTGGCTGGCGACCCGAGACCGGTCCGCCCCGGCCGATGCGGGAGCCACCGCGCGCCCGGGCCGTGGCGCCTCGCTGGTTCCCGCCGCCTCTATCTCGGGCCGCGCGCTGGCGGTGATCATCGCGATCATGACCTTCCTCGGCTCCCTGACGGTCGGCGCCGTCGATCTGGTGCGCACGGCCGCCGAGGACTGGACCGCCTCCATCGTCCGCGAGGCGACGATCCAGGTGCGTCCCGCATCCGGCCGCGACCTTGCCGCCGACGTGCGCCGCGCGACCGAGATCGCCGTGCGGTTCCCCGGTGTCGCCGACGTGTCGCCCTACACGGCGGAAGAGACGCGGCGCATGCTGGAGCCCTGGCTCGGCAGCGGCCTCGGCGCGGAGGACCTGCCGATCCCGCGGCTGATCGTGGTGAAGCTCGCCGACGACCGGCGCACCGACATGACCGCCTTCCGCAATGCCCTCGCGGCCGAACTGCCGACCGCCAGCCTCGACGACCATCGCCAATGGTTCGACCGGCTGCGCGCCATGGCGCGGGCGGTGATCGTCGTCGGCCTGACGATCGTGTCGCTGATGGTCGCGACCATGGCGCTTTCCGTGGTCTTCGCCACGCGTGCGGCGGTCGAGACCAACCGCCCCGTGGTGGAGGTGCTGCATTTCGTCGGCGCGCGTGACGGCTTCATAGCCGGCGAGTTCCAGCGCCATTTCCTCTGGCTGGCGCTGAAGGGCAGCGCTATCGGCGGGCTCATGGCGCTCGCCGCGATCCTGATCTCCGGCTTCGTCGCCGGGCGCTGGCGCGCGACGGCCGGGGGCGATCAGATCGAGGCGCTGTTCGGTTCCTTTTCGCTGGGATCGACCGGCTATGCCGGCATCGCGGCGCTGGTCCTGCTGGTGACCGCGGTGGCGGCCGCGACCTCGCGCTGGACCGTCATGCGGACGCTGCGCGCCATCGACTAGGCTGCCGGTGCAGCACCTCCGGCGCGTTGCCCTCCCCGGCCCGCCATGGTCTTATTCGCCGCCTAAAATCAGGAGCATGCCGAGATGAAGACCCGTGCCGCCGTCGCCTGGGAGGCCAACAAGCCGCTCACCATCGAGACCATCGATATCGAGGGGCCGAAGGCAGGCGAGGTGCTGGTCGAGATCATGGCGACGGGCGTCTGCCATACCGACGCCTACACGCTGTCGGGCCTCGATTCCGAGGGCAAGTTCCCGGCGATCCTCGGCCATGAGGGCGCAGGGATCGTGCGCGAGGTCGGTGCCGGCGTCACCTCGGTGAAGGTCGGCGACCACGTCATCCCGCTCTACACGCCGGAATGCCGCGCCTGCAAAACATGCCTTTCGCAGCGCTCCAACCTCTGCACCGCCATCCGCGGCACGCAGGGCCAGGGCCTGATGCCCGACAACACCTCGCGCTTTTCCTGCGAGCCGGTCGGTTCGGCCAGGCGAAACGAGGTGTTCCACTATATGGGCTGCTCGACCTTCTCGAACTTCACGGTCCTGCCGGAGATCGCGCTGGCGAAGGTGCGCGAGGACGCCCCCTTCGACAAGATCTGCTACATCGGCTGCGGCGTGACCACCGGCGTCGGCGCGGTAATCTACACGGCCAAGGTCTGGCCGGGCGCGAACGTCGTCGTCTTCGGCCTCGGCGGCATCGGCCTCAACGTCATCCAGGCGGCTCGCATGGTGGGCGCGGACAAGATCATCGGTGTCGATCTCAATCCGGCCAAGGCCGAGATGGCGAAGAAGTTCGGCATGACCCATTTCGTCAATCCGGACGAGGTCGGCCGCGACAAGGTCGTGCAGGCCATCGTCGACCTGACCGGTGGCGGCGCCGACTTCTCGTTCGAGTGCATCGGCAACATCCACACCATGCGGCAGGCGCTGGAATGCTGCCATCGCGGCTGGGGCGAGAGCATCATCATCGGTGTCGCCCCTTCGGGCACCGAAATCTCCACCCGGCCGTTCCAGCTCGTCACCGGCCGCGTCTGGAAGGGCTCTGCCTTCGGCGGCGCAAGGGGCCGCACCGACGTGCCGAAGATCGTCGACTGGTACATGGAGGGCAAAATCGACATCGATTCCCTCATCACCCACACCATGCCGCTCGACGAGATCAACACCGCGTTCGACCTGATGCACGAGGGCAAGTCGATCCGCAGCGTCGTGGTTTATTGACCGCTTTGTTGCAGGTCGCGGCCCGCGCTGTCGAAACCTTGCAACAAACTGCCTTCAGTTTCCGTTCATTTCGATGATGCTGCCTTGCCCGCGGGTGTGGCGTCGTCTGACCTGAACGGGAGCATGTCATGCACGACCGCGACTATGTGAAGCTTCAGCCGGCCCAGATGGGCTTCCGCTATGTCGGCAGCGTGCCGTCCGAGGCGCGCCCGCTGCTGACGCGCGCCTATGAGAGCCTCAAGCGTGACATGGGCCCCAAATGGGATGCCCAGATCGCCGCCCGAGAGATCTGCTGGATGAATATCTGGCAAGAGGACGAGGACGGCGACGTCATGGAACTCTCCGACAAGGCGCTGTCCAACGAGTTGCACGACTGGTGCGCCAGGGCGGCGGCCGAGTTCGCCGAGAAGGGCGCGATCATGGACGGCTACGGCTTCGTGGTGAACCCGGTCGGCTCGAAACCGCAGGCCTGGCACGTCGACTACACCACCGATGCCGCCGCCATCTGGATTCCGCTGACGCAGTTCACCGACAGGAACGCCACGCAGTTCATCACCCTGCCGGAGACGACACCGGAGGACGTGCTGGAAAAGGTCGCCTCCAATGTCGACGAAGTCGATTTCGCCGCCCTCGCCCGCGGCGTCGACCATTTCGAGGTCCACCAGATCGTCGCGCGGCCGATGTCCGTGCTCTATATGGGCCGCGGCACCATCCATCGCGGCATTTCCAATACCGGCGACGACAACCGCATCTCCTTCTACGTTTCGCTGCACTTCATCAAGGACTACTCGGTCTATCCCTATGCAGCCGACGAGCGCTCCGAGCAGGCCGTGGTCAACTTCAACGACTGAGCGCGCAAGTGAGCGCGCATGCGAAAGGGCCGGTCCCTCGCGGGGCCGGCCCTTTCGTTCGCGACTATTCGAGATGCGTTAGGGCTGCTGGTTCGGCGTGGAACCCGGAGCCGGCTGGGCCGGAGCGGGCTGAATCGGAGCCGGCTGCATCTGCGCGGGCGGCTGGCGCGGAACCGTGCCCGTCGTGGTCGGATCGCTCGCGGGCGGCGTCGCCCCCGGTGCGCCCTGAGCCACGGGCGGACGCTGATCGTCCGGCGAGCGGGCGGTCTGGTCGCTCGGCGAGCCGAACATCGACATCAGCACGATGACCAGAACGAGCGCCGCGGCCAGACCGCCGACCACCGCCCAGCTATTGCCTTTGGCGCGGTCGAACCGCGGATCGCTCGCCGGGGCCGGCTGATCGAATTCGGGGCGCCGTGCCTCGGGCATCAGCGGATCGATGTCGGCCCTGCGCGGATCGCGGGGATCGAGATGGGTCATGGTCGTTCCTCCTGCGGCTGATAGGTCCAGATGAAACGACTCCGGGCAGGGGGAGGTTCCGCAGCGCCGGGAAATTGACCTCCGCCGCCGGCCTTAGAGGCCATTTCGGCAAGCGAAATCAATCTCTTGACCAGGCGGCCGACCGAGATTTTGACGACCTTCGGCCCTGCCTGGCGTGAAATCGTCAGACAGGCGCCCAGGCGTCGGAGGCAATGGCGCAGCCAAAGCCGGGGCATTGCAGCGATCCGATCTTCAAGGTCCCGTCGTCGATCCGAAGGCGCACTGGCCGGCCGGCTGGGCGATGGTAGAGATCGGGATGCGCGGTCAGGAAGGCTTCCTGCTCGCTCTCGGCAGCGAAGGACATTCCGTCGATGTAATGATGCCCGTTGCGCTCGACATGGGTGAGGCCGAGCAGCGAAACCAGGGCGAGGTCCTGCTGGGTGCTGAGCCCCGGCCAGATGCACAGGTCCTCTGCGGACAGGAAGTAGCGGCCGCCGTTGCCGGCCTGCCCGTTGCGCTGCGTTGCTCGCGCGGCGTTCAGGATCGACTTGTAGAACCCCTTGCAGCTCTTGCTCGACACGCCGCTATAGCCGAGCGAAAGCGCGCGCGGGAACGCATCGATCGCCGCGTCGGATTCGTCGATGATCAGCGGCACGTCCGCGGCAAGCGCGGTGACCGGCCGATCGAGGGCGACAGCGCGCCGGATCGGCTGCTCGATCAGCATGATCGACCGCATCAGGCGCGCAAGCCTCGGCGTCTCCGCCATGCGCCGCCAGAGTTCGCCGAATTCCTCGACCCGATCGTACTGCTCGTTGCCATCCAGCGTGCATCGATAATCGCCGGCACCGGCATCGAGGACGGAGGCGATGGCGGTGACGCGATCCAGGTCAGTATCGATGTTACCGCCCACCTTGATCTTGAAGTAGCGACAGCCGTAGACGCGAACGACCTCTTCGAGGGTTTCGGGCAGGCCGTCACCGACCGGCACATGATCCGGCGAGCCGTCGGTGAGCGCATCGACGAGACCCACGGTGTGGCGCACGGCGATGGTCGGCCGGGCGGATAGCGACCGGAGGAAGGCGGCAAGGTCGAAGCCGGCGAGGTCGGGCGTCAGCGGCGCGCCGTCAATGGCGGGCAGGTTGGACGAGATCGCTTGGGCGAACGACCGGCCGAGGAGCCGGCATAGCGCGTCGAGAATGGCCCGGTCGACGAGAGCCGGCCCGTAGGACGCGACGAGCGGGTTCAATCCTGCCGCAGCGCATTGCGCATGTTGTTCGCGATAGAGGGCGGCCGAAAGGCCAAAGGCCGTGCCGAAGCCCGCCGCTGCATAGAGAGCCAGCGCCCGGGACAGGGAGGCGCGGAGTTGCTCCATGTTGTCGGCGTCCGACAACGAGGGGTCCTTGTCGAACCATTTCGGCAGCAGGCACTCCGCCGCGAACCCGACGCTGGAACGCCCGTCCGGCAGCGTGATCCGGACGGACAGGACGATCTGCGTCGTCTCGGTCATCGTCGCGACGCCGAAACGGAAGGGCAGCCGGAGCGGCGTCGTCCGTTCGCGCGTGGCGAAGCCGTCGAGCTTCAGGCGCGGCGCTTCGATTCCGTCCACGGCAATCTCCTCGCAGCCTGACGGGCTCAGCCGATCCGACCGGGGAATGCGCCGCTGCGCGCGCGGGCCTCCAGAGGCCACGTCTCGCCGAGCCGGGTGGTCGTCGCGACCACGATGCTGCCGCAGGATTCCAGGTCCGAACGACTCATGCGGTTGGACGGTGCGGCGAGGCTGACGACACCGACGCATTCGGTCATTCCGCCTAGCGTCGCGGCCCTGATCGGAGCGGCCACCGCGCCGACGCCCAGTTCGTTCTCCTCGAAGCTCAGGGCGAAGCCGCGCCGGCCCGCTTCGTCCAGTTCGTCCCGGATATCCGCGATCGAGGTCTTCGAGTGCGGCGTCAGCGGCGCGAGCCCCTGTTGCAGCATGAGTTTCAGCGCATCGGGAAACGGCAAGGTCGAGAGCCACGCCTTGCCGGTCGCATGCGTGTGGAGGCCGATCGCGAGCGTGTAGTTGGGGTCGATCCGCAAGGATCGCTTGCTGCCCGCGAAGGATTGCACCCAGACGAGCCGCTGCCCGCCGGGCTCGACGATGGCAAGGCGAACCAGTTCGCCCGTCTCCTCGGCAAGCTGCCGGAGGGCAGCCGAACACTGGTCCAGAAGCCGGCTCGTCTGGAGGTGCCTCAAGCCGAGATTGCTGATGCTGTAGGTCAGGTAATAGCGTTGGGCCCGCTCGTCGCGCCAGACCAGCATCAGGTTCTCCAGGGTGTGGAGGATCTTGATGACGATCGCCTTGTTGAGATCGAGCCGCCGCGAAATCTCCGCCAGCGGCAGGCCATCGACGGAATCCGCGAGCATTTCGATCACTTCGAACGCGCGGGCCACCGAGATGATCGTTTCGTCCATCTTCTCGGGCCGGCCTTCGATCGGTGCCGCAAGCTTGGGCATACGGACGCTCTCTCCACAGAAAATGATAACGACGTTATCTCTCTTTTGCGACCGATAGCAAGCCGCCATGCGGCAAAATATGCCAAAGAAGCCGCTTGACTCCGAAATCTGTTCGTGATCACGATCAAATCAAGGGTAACGCTGTTACCCAATAAAACATGCCGGACGCTCGATCCGGTCATTATGCGCATGGGAGCGAAACGTGTCGGATCGCCTGACCTTTGAAAGTCTGCCGGACCTCATCGAGACGGAAGAGGCGCTGGAGGAGCTGATATCGCGGCCGACCGAGGGCCTGGTCGACGATCTCGCAAAGATCGACGGCGATATCGTCGTCCTCGGCGTGGCGGGCAAGGTCGGTCCGTCGCTCGCCCGGATGGCCAAGCGTGCTGCACCGTCGAAGAAGGTGATCGGCGTCGCGCGGTTCTCCGAGCCGGGATCGCGGGAGGACCTCGAGCGTTGGGGCATCGAGACCATCAAATGCGACCTGCTCGACCGCAACGCAGTCGCCGCGCTGCCGAAGGCCGCCAACGTCGTCTACATGGCCGGCAAGAAGTTCGGCACCAACGAGGATCCCTCCTTCGCCTGGGCCATGAACACGACGGTGCCGGCCGCCGTGGCCGAGCACTATCGCGATGCGCGGATCGTCGCCTTCTCCACGCTCTGCGTCTATCCGTTCGGGGTTGTCGCCCATAACGGCTGGGACGAAAGCGTCGAGCCGCGGCCGCTCGGCGACTACGCCAATTCCTGCGTCGGCCGCGAGCGGGCGTTCCAGTACGGCTCGCGCGTGTTCGGCACGCCGGGGCGGCTGATCCGGCTCAACTATGCCATCGATCTGCGTTACGGCGTGCTGCACGACATTGCGAGCTGGGTCTATCGCGGCGAGCCCGTGCGCATCGAGACGGGCCATGCCAGCGTCATCTGGCAGGGCGATGCCAATGCCCAGATCCTGCGCTCCCTGAGGCACTGCACCAGCCCCACCACGGCCCTCAATATCGGCGGCCCGGAGCAGGCGAGCGTTCGCGCGATCGCCCATGCCTTCGGCCGGATTTTCGGCCGGGAGCCGATCTTCGAGGGGGTCGAGCAGCCGACCGCCTGGGTCAACAGCACGTTCCGGTCGCAGCAATTGTTCGGCTACCCCAACGTCCCGCTCGCCCGGATGATCGAATGGGTTGGCCATTGGGTCCGCAATGACGGCCCGGTCTACGACAAGCCGACGCGGTACGAAGTCCGCGACGGCCTGTTCTGAGCAGCGACGCGGACAAGCGCCATGAGCGACCTAGGCTTCATGGGATTCTGGTCGGATATCGATGCCGACTACATCCTCCGTTACCAGCAATGGCACAATTGCGAGCACGTCCCCGAGCGGGTCGGCATTCCCGGCTTCATCGAGGGGCGCCGCTACAGGGCGCTCGGTCCCGGACCGATGTTCTTCATGTGCTACGTGACGACCGGACCGGATGTCCTGTCGAGCGAGCCCTATCTGGCGGCCCTCAACAGGCCGACGGACTGGACCCGCGAGGCCCTGACCAAGTTCCGCAACCCGGAGCGCAGCCTTTACAGGCGGGTCGCACGGTCCGGAGCCACGCCGGCTCACACGCCATACATCGTTCTGGCCCGGTTCAACGATGACCGGCCGGCCGAGGCGATCGCACGGTCTCTCGCCATGGCGCCGGACGCCGATCCGGCCATCGCGGGCCGCGTGTCGCTCTACGACATGGAAATCGACGCCTCGCGGATCATGACGGCGGAGCGGCGGATCTATTCCGCGGGCCCAGGCGAGCGGCGCTTTCTCGCAAGCGCCGAGCTCACCGACCCCGCGGCGGCCGAGCGCGCCGCAACCCGGCTCGCGGACCTGCTGGCGCCCGCCCGCGATCTCGATGTCGCGGCCTACTGGCTCGAAACGAGAATTCTGTCGGCCGACGTGCGGCCGGCCAACACCAGCGCGCTTCTCGAGGCCACATCATGAAATTCGTCCGCTACGGCGCAGCCGGGCAGGAGCAGCCCGGGCTTCTGGACAAGGCCGGCGGCATCCGCAGCCTGCAATCCATCCTGCCCGACATCGACGCCGCGCTGATTGCCGACCCAGACGCGCTGGCGCGCCTTGCCGCACTCGATCCCGCCAGCCTGCCGCTGGTCGGCGGCGAGGTGAGGCTCGGCTGTCCGCTCGCCGGCATCGGCAAGATCGTCGGCGTCGGGTTGAACTATCACGACCATGCCCGCGAATGCGGCGCGGCGATCCCCACCGAGCCGATCATCTTCCTGAAGTCGACGACCTCGCTCAGCGGGCCCAATGACGACATTCGGCTGCCGGACGGTTCCGACAAGACCGACTGGGAGGTCGAACTCGGCGTGGTGATCGGCCGCAAGGCCCAGCGCGTCACGAAGGACGACGCGCTCTCCTACGTCTTCGGCTACTGCGTCGCCCACGACCTGTCGGAGCGCGGCCACCAGCTTGAGCGCGGCGGCCAGTGGACCAAGGGCAAGAGCCACGACACGTTCTGCCCGGTCGGCCCGTGGTTGGTGACGGCCGACGAGCTCGGCAGTCCTCAGAGCCTCGCCATGTGGTGCGATATCGGCGGCGTCCGGCGCCAGTCCAGCTCCACGTCGGAGATGATCTTCGGGGTCGCCGACGTCGTCAGCTACATCAGCCATTTCATGACGCTGCTGCCGGGCGACCTGATCATTACCGGCACGCCCGCCGGCGTCGGCCTCGGCCAGTCCCCGCCCTTCTACCTCAAGCGCGGCGACCGCGTGAGCCTCGGCATCGCCGGGCTCGGCGAGCAGAACCAGATCGTCGTCTGACTCTTTTGCAACAGGCAGCCGCCATGTCTCTCGTCCAGAAGCTGAAGGCCATCGGCAGCGCCGAAGCGATACGTCCGCTGGTACTGATCGTGATCATCCTGGTGGGTTGGGACATCGGGGTGCGCATGTTCCGCATCCCCGCCTATCTCATACCTGCGCCGACGCAGGTGGTCGCCGAACTGATCGCCCAATGGCCGCTGCTGCTGCGCGAGAGCCTGCCGACGCTCTACGCCACCCTTGGCGGTTTCGCCCTGAGCGCCCTGCTCGGCATTCCGCTGGCAATGCTGATCGCGTCGTCGCGGATCGTCGAGAGCTACCTCTATCCGATCCTCGTCTTCTCGCAGAGCATTCCGAAGATCGCGATCGCCCCGCTCTTCGTCGTCTGGTTCGGTTTCGGCATCCTGCCGAAGGTCATCTCGGCCTTCCTTCTCGGCTTCTTTCCGGTGGTCGTCGCCACGGTGCTCGGCCTCAAGAGCATCGACAAGGAAATGCTGGATCTCGCCCGCTCCATGCGTGCCGGCCCGCTGCGCACCTTTCTGCGCGTCAGGCTGCCGTTTGCGCTGCCCAGCATTTTCGGCGGGCTGAAGGTCTCCATCACCCTCGCCGTGGTCGGTGCCGTGGTCGGCGAGTTCGTCGGATCCAATTCCGGCATCGGCTACGTGCTGCAGGTCGCCAACGGCAATTTCGATCTGCCGCTCATGTTCGCGGCCCTGTTCGTGCTGTCGATGATGGGCGTCCTGCTGTTCATGCTGCTCGACCTCGCCGAGCAGTACCTCATGCCCTGGCATGCCTCGCACAGAGGTGAATTCGCCGGCACCGCCTGAGGCGGGCCGGCCACGATCGCAAAACACAAAAAGAGAGAGGTAGGAACATGCTCAACAGGCGGCTTCTGATGGCATCGGCCCTGGCCATGCCCGCAATCCGAACGGCTTCCGCCCAGGCGGGCGACAAGGCCGTGCTCATGCTCAACTGGTACGTCTACGGCGAACATGCCCCCTTCGTCGTCGGCGTCAGGAAGGGCTTCTACCGCGAAGAAGGCATCGATCTGGAGATCCAGGAGGGGCGCGGCTCCGCCGTCACCATCCAGGCGGCCGGCGCAGGGACCGCCACCTTCGGCCTCGCCGACGTCAGCGTCATGATCAGGGCGGTTTCGAAGGGCGCTCCGCTGAAGTCGGTCGGCATCCTTCTCCAGCGGACGCCGGGCGCCGTGGTCGCGCCGGAAGGCAAGATCAAGGACCCGAAGGACCTTGCCGGCAAGACGATCGCCTTCACGCCGGGCGATGCGGTGACGCCATTCTGGCCGCTCTACCTCAGGAAGATCGGCCTCGCCGAGAATGCGGTGCGCATGGTTGCCGGCGACGCCCAGACAAAACTCAACGCCGTCGTCAACGGTCAGGCCGACGGTCTGATCGGCTTCACGACGGAGCAGGGCGCGCGCCTTCCCGACATCATGAACAAGCCCGTCAGCATGTTTCGCTATACCGATGCGGGCGTGAACCTCGTCAGTCTCGGCATCATCGCGAGCAATGCCACGATGCGAGGGAAACCCGATCTCGTGAAGCGCTTCATGCGCGCCACCACGCGCGCCGTGGAAGATGCCGAGAAGGATGCGAAGGGCGCTACCGACTTGCTGCTTGCCGCCTATCCCCGCATCGGCCTGCCCGAGGCCCAGCTGCGCAGCCTGCAATATTCGCAGGCACTCTACCGCGCCAGCGATGCGGCGGGCCGCCGGCCGTTCCAGATGGACATGTCGCTGCTCGACGAGTCGCTGGACACGCTGACCCAGTTCGGCGGTCTGGCCGCTGCCGAGCGCGGCAAGCCGGCAGACTATTACGCGGCGGAGTTCCTGCCGTGACGGCAAGCGTGCAATCCATCCGCCCCGGCGCGGACATCGTCCATTCCGGCGAGCGGGTGCAGGCGGCGGCGCGCGATGGCTACATCGCGATCCGCAACCTGACCAAGACCTATCGGACCAAGACGGGCAGCGTTCCCTCGCTCAGTCCGATCGATCTCGACATCGGCGACGGCGAGTTCGTCGCCATCGTCGGACCCAGCGGCTGCGGCAAGAGCACGCTGCTGAAACTCGTCGCCGGCCTCCTGCCGGCGACGACCGGCACGATCCGCATCGGCGGAACGGACGTGACCCAGCCGATCGACGATATCGGCATCGTTTTCCAGAGCCCGGTCCTGCTGCCCTGGCGTTCGGTGCGGGACAATATCCTGCTCCAGATCGAGATGCGCGGCCGGCGTGTCGCCGACTATCAGGACGCGGCGGCAAGGCTGCTCAAGACGGCGGGGCTCGAAGGCTTCGAACATCGCTATCCGTTCGAGCTGTCCGGCGGCATGCAGCAGCGCGCCGCGATCTGCCGGGCGCTCATTCACGATCCCGGCGTGCTGCTGATGGACGAGCCCTTCGGCGCGCTCGATGCCATGACGCGCGAGCGCATGAACGCCGAACTGCAGCGCATCTGGTTCGAGACGCGGAAGACCGTGCTGCTGATCACGCACAGCATCCCCGAGGCGGTCTATCTCGCCGACCGCGTGGTGGTCATGTCGGCCCGCCCCGGATCGGTCGAAGCCATCTACGATATCGACCTGCCGCGCCCGCGCGACCTGTCGATCATGGGTGACACGCGCTTCGTCCGCTACACCCAGGACATCCGGCGGCACTTCTACGCGCAGGGTGATCTCGATCACTGACGACCAACGTCTCTGACCTGCAGGGCGCCAGCGAGCCGGGCATCGCCATGGAATCATACGACTACATCATCGTGGGCGGCGGCACCGCCGGCTGCGTCCTCGCCAACCGCCTCTCCGCCGATCAGGCCGTTCGCGTCCTGCTCCTGGAGGCGGGCGGCCGGGACGACTGGCACTGGTTCCACATTCCCGTCGGCTACCTCTACTGCATCGGCAATCCGCGTGCGGACTGGTGCTTCCGAACCGAACCCGAAGAAGGACTGAACGGCCGCGACATCGCCTATCCGCGGGGCCGGGTCCTTGGCGGCTGCTCGTCGATCAACGGCATGATCTACATGCGCGGCCAGGCCCGCGACTATGACGAATGGGAAGCGTTGGGGAATCGCGGCTGGGGCTGGCGCGATGTCCTGCCGCTGTTCCGGGCCTCGGAGGATCATCACGCCGGCGCGACCCAGCTCCATGGAGCCGGGGGCGAATGGCGCGTCGAGCGCCAGCGTCTGTCCTGGCCCATCCTCGAAGCATTCAGGACCGCTGCCGGCGAGGCCGGCATTCCGGCGACGGACGACTTCAACACCGGCGACAACGAGGGAGCCGGCTATTTCGAGGTCAACCAGCGGCGGGGCCTGCGCTGGAACACGCGGAAGGCCTTCCTCGAGCCTGTCCGCCATCGCCGCAATCTCGACGTGGTCACGGGCGCACTGGTCCACGGGATCGTGACGGCCGACGGCGTCGCGCAAGGGGTCCGCTACAGCCGCGATGGCGGGCCCGTGGCGATTGCATCCGCAACCCGCGAGGTCGTGCTCGCGGCGGGCGCGATCGGCTCGCCGCGGATCCTCGAACTGTCGGGCATAGGCTGCCCCGAAATCCTCTCCCGCAATGGCATCGACGTCCGGCATGCCCTGCCCGGGGTCGGCGCGGGTCTTCAGGACCATCTCCAGCTTCGCCTGATCTACAAGGTCAGCGGCGCGACGACGCTGAACACGATGGTCGCCAATCCGCTCCGCAAGCTCGGCATGGGCCTCGACTTCCTGCTCAGGCGGCGCGGACCGCTGACGATGGCGCCGTCTCAGCTCGGCGTCTTCGCCCGCTCCGATCCGCGTCATGCGACCGCCAATGTCGAATTTCACGTGCAGCCGCTGTCTCTCGATGCCTTTGGCGGCGTCCTTCACGATTTTCCGGCCTTTACGGCGTCGGTCTGCAATCTGCGCCCGACCAGCCGCGGCACCGTCCATATCGCGGGACCCGATCCGCGGGACGCGCCGTCGATCCGGCCGAACTACCTCGCCACGGACGAAGATCGGTCAGTTGCCGTCGAGAGCATTCGGCTCGCGCGGAAGATCGCCGCACAGCCGGCTCTCGCCGCCCATCGTCCCGAGGAATTCCGGCCCGGCGCCGACATTCGTGACGAGGCCGATCTCCTGACGGCCGCCGGCACGATAGGCACGACGATCTTCCACCCCGTGGGCACATGCCGCATGGGCGGAGGCGACGATGCCGTAGTCGATGATCGCCTGCGCGTGAGGGGCATCAGGCGCTTGCGCGTGGCCGATGCCTCCATCATGCCGACCATCACCTCCGGAAACACCTGCTCGCCGACGATCATGATCGCGGAGAAGGCCGCCGCCATGATCGCGGCGGACGGCGCGGCCGCGCACCAACCAGCCTGATCCGCGCCTGCGGAAGCGGGCCATCCGTGCCTCAGGGCGTTTCTCAAAAAGCGGCCCGCGGGACGACCGCGGGCCAGGTGGTAAGGCGACATCCGCGAGGAGAGAAGCGGATGGGGCCTTGGGAGATGGCATGTCGGCACGCAGCCGATCTCGGATCACGCCGGTTCATCGCTCCGCAAGGGCGCTCACGGCGGGGGGGCGCACAATCCTGCGGCTAGGCGGCGTACATGTCCTCGATCACGGCTTCGTAGCGCTTGGATATGCTCTTGCGCTTGACCTTCATCGTCGCAGTCACTTCGCCGTCGTCGTGATCCAGTTCCTTGGTGAGCAGGTGGAACTTTCTCACATGCTGAACGCGCGGCATCCGCTGGTTGACGGCCTCGACTTCGCCCTGGATCAGATCCCGCACGGCCGGTAGCTCGACCAGGCTCCTGAAGGTCGTATAGGCGAGGTTCGCCTCCTCGGCCCATTTCGACACGCCGTCAAAATCAATCTGGATCAGGGCCGACATCGCCGGTCCGCAGGCGCCTCTAATCATCGAGGGCTTCACGCGTCGCCTCATCCGAACCGAGATATCCCTTGAACACGACGGGGCCGCCGACGAGGATCCTCGCCATCGCATCGCGGAACAGGCTTGCAGAACTCCCGGACGTCCCGACTTTCGCCGAAGCCGGAATACCGGGCCTGGAAGTCCTCAGCTGGTACGGAGTATCCCCCAAAAGCGCCCGATCACGCCTGATACACCACCCGCCCCCTGAACAGGGTCATGACCACCTCTGTCCTGCCGATCTCCCCCGGCGCGATCTCGAACAGGTGGCGGTCGAGAACGGCGACATCCGCAGACATGCCCGGCGCCAGTTTGCCGGAGAGGTGCTCGATGCCCATCGCGCGGGCAGCATTGGCCGTATAGATCCGCAGCACGGTTTCGAGATCGAGCGCCTGGTCGGCTCCCAGAACACCCGGCACGTCGCCGGCCGGATTGGCGCGGGTGATCATGCCCTCGATGCCGATCCACGGATTGGGCTCCGGCACGACCGGCCAGTCCGAGCCGGCCGCCAGCAGTGCGCCGGCATCGTGCAAATCCTTGTTCGGCCAGAAGCGCTCGGTGCGTTCCTCGCCCAGCACGTCGAGGCATGCGAGCGAGGTCGAGGTCGGAAACCAGAAGACCGGGCAGAGGTCGGCGACCGCGTTCAGGGGCGCAAAGCGGGCTATGTCCTCCGGCACGATGAAGCTCGCATGGGCCACGTGATGACGCGGCGCGGGCCCGGGCCGCGAGGCTCTGACCATGGCGATGGCGTCGAGCGCCTGCCGTACGGCAGCATCGCCGCTGCAGTGCATTTTCGAGGCGAGCCCGAGCATCTCGGCCTGCTCGATCAGCCCGGCCAGTTCCTCGGTCGAATAGTAGAGGTCGCCATGGCCGCCGGCCGCGCCGTCCGGCGTCGGCAGGTACGGCTCGACGAAGGCCGCGGTGCGCGCCGGGGGCACGCCGTCGAGGAAGAATTTCGCGAAGGTCGGGAATATCTGCTCGCTGCGATAAAGCTCCCCCTCGCTCCACAGTGCCTCGCCCGCGCCGTCTTCGCCGTTGAACGGCGCGTGGGGCAGCGAACAGACCGACCAGGCCGTCAGTTGCCCCGCGCGATCGATCGATCGCAGAAGCTCCAGCGACACTTGCGACGTCGCAGCCTCGTGGAAGGCGGTGATGCCGTAACGGTTGAGCTTGGCGAGAGCCGCCTGCGCGGCCTTCGTCTCGCGCTCGGGCGTCTGGGGCAGCACCTTGCGGATGAAGGCCTTGAAGAGCTGTTTCGCTTCCTCGAGGAACAGGCCGGTCAATGCCCCAATGCGATCCCTGACGATGGTGCCGTCCTGAACGTCCGGCGTGTTGCGCGAGACCCCGGCTGCCTTCATGGCCGCCGTATTGGCCCACAGGTTGTGATGGCTCTCGTCATGCAGGATCACCGGCACGTCGCCGGTGGCCGCGTCGAGGGCCTCAAGCGCATCGAGCGTGCCGATCAGCGCACCGGGCTCGCTGCCCCAGGCGCCGCCGATGACCGGTTCGCCCGGCCGGGCGGCGATCCGCTCCTTCAGGAAAGCAAAGATCTCCTCGAAGCCGAAGGAGGTGGGGAACCGAACGTAGAAGAGCTCCTCGCGACCGCCCATCAGCAAATGCAGGTGCACGTCGTGGACACCCGGCATGGCCATGCGCCCCTTCAGGTCGATCGCCTGCGTCGCCGGTCCGCCGAGATGCGAGAGGTCGCTGCCGACCGCCAGCACGCGGCCACCGGCAATGGCCAGTTCGCTCGCCCAGGGCTGCACGGGATCGCCCGTCCAGATCCGGCCGTTCCTGAGGATGGTATCGGCGATGCGGCCCTGCCTCGTCATGTCGATGCCTTCCCTGTTCGCACGGCGGCAATCCGGTCGAGTGGCGCATCGCCGGTCCATGCGATGTCGGCGACGCGGCTGATCCGGGCTGAGACGACGCTGCTCGCGATCCCGCCGGTATCGGTGTCGGAGCCCATGATCACGCCGAGCGAACGCATGGCGCGGTGGTCCTCGATGGTCACCGCCCCGCAAGGGATCAGCTTCTCCCGCCAGCACAGGAGATGGAGGTCCGGCCCGAGTTCGAAATGGTCGCACTCGTCGAAGTCGCCGAGCCCCTGATCAGGGCCCGCGTGGCAGAACCACGCATAGTAGCGCTCGCTGAGATAGATGTGGTCGTAGACGTGGGTGTCACTGTAGCGATAGCGGAAGTAACCCCCGACGAGGCCCGTGCCGCGCGCGAATTCGGAACGTTCGGCCTCGGTCGAAAAAACCTCGAACCGCATGCCGACAAGGCTCTGGCTGCGGCGCTGCGCGACGCGCGTCAGAAGATCGCCACCGCCCTCGTCCGGCGCGGGCAGGCTCGTCGCGATGACCAGCGCCCGCCCGCCGTCGGGATCGAGATAGATGGTCGCGACGGACCGGGAAGCCGCTTCGGCCTCGCAGCTCACGAGATAGGCATCGCGCAGCCGGTGGACCTGACATCGCAGCTGCCTCGCGCCCGCGCCCGCGCGCATGACGAGCCCGTCCGCCGCGTCGAAGACGAGTTCCAGCCGCTCGCCATCCGAACCGAACAGCGAAAAGGTCCGCCCGGCCAGTTCGGCGGTCGGCGGCGGGCAGTCGCCGTCGTGGTTGACGAGAATGTCGCCGATCTGCGGCCAGGGGCCGGTCGATGGCGCAACGTCGCGGATGTCGGCCATGGCGTGCTCCGTCAACGCAGGCGGATCAGCAGGGATTTCGTTTCAAGGAAGCCGGCAATCGCATCCTCGCCGAGATCGCGGCCGTAGCCGGAGGCCTTGCGCCCGCCTTCGGGCAAGGCGGGATAGGGCAGAGGCGGCGTATTGACTGCCACCTTGCCGGTGGTCAGGCGCCCCGCGAGCCGATGGGCGGTCGACAGGTTCGACGTCCAGATGCAGGCGGAGAGACCGTAGGCGGTGTCGTTGGCGAGTGTCGCGGCCTCGTCGAAATCGTCGAACGGGGTGACGGTCAGCACGGGGCCGAACACTTCCTCGCGGGCGATCTCCATTGCATTCGTCACGGACGACAGGATCGTCGGGCGGAGATAATTGCCCTCGTCCGCCACGGGGTCCTGTCGTGTCGCCACCTGCGCGCCCTCACCGATGGCGGTGTCGAGCAGCGTGCGCACGCGCGCGTGCTGGCGCGCGCTCACCAGCGGGCCGAGGATCGTACCTTCGGCCAGCGGCGCGCCGAGCGGCAAGGCATCGGCATGGGCCGCCAGCTTCGCCACGACCTCGTCATGAATGCGCCGCTCGACATAGAGGCGCGACCCCGCCACGCAGACCTGTCCAGAGTTGAGGAAAATGGCGTCGGCCACGCCCTTCACGGCCTCGTCCAGATCGGCATCGGCGAACAGGATCTGTGGCGACTTGCCGCCGAGTTCCAGCGTCAGCTTCTTGGTCGTCTCCGCAGCCTTCGCCGCAATATGCCGGCCAGTCGCCGTCGAGCCGGTGAAGGTGATCTTGTCGACGCCGGGATGAGCGACCAGCGCTTCGCCGGCCTCCCGGCCTGTGCCCGTAACGACATTGAACACGCCGGCCGGTATGCCCGCTTCATGGGCGAGGCGAGCGAGTTCGAGAACGCTGAGGCAGGCCTCCTCGGATGGCTTCATCACCACCGTGCAGCCGGCGGCCAGCGCCGGCGCGAGCTTCCAGACGGCCAGCATCAGCGGCACGTTCCACGGAATGATCGCGCCGATCACCCCGACCGGCTCGCGCCGGGTGTAGCCGAAGAATTCCGAACCCGGGATCGGCACCGACACGTCGAAGGTCTGGCCGGTGATCTTGGTCGGCCAGCCCGCCATGTAGCGCAGCACGTCGACGGTGCCGCCGATATCGAGATTGCGCGACATCCAGTGCGGCATGCCGACATCGACGCTCTCCAGTTCGGCGAGGAGGTCGGCATTGGCGAGGACCGCATCGACCAGCCTGTGGAGCGCGGCCTCGCGTCCGGCAGGCCCGATATTGCGCCAGGCGGGATTGTCGAGCGCGGCCCGCGCTGAACCGACCGCAGCATCGACATCAGCCGCGGAGGCCGCGGCGATGCTGGAAACGGCCAGGTTCGACGAAGGATCGATCACGGGCAGCGAAGAGCCGCCCTGCCGGAACGCGCCGTCGATGAACAGGCTGCCACCACGATCGAGAATGCCCCGCGCCTGCGGCGACAGCCGCGTTAGGTCGTTGCTCCAATTGGCCATGGCCTTGCCGCCTCGGTGTCAGGGACGGCAATGGTCGCCAAGTCCGGCGTGCAAGCCATACCCTTACCGGGCGACGCGTCGTCTCGAACGGTCAGTTCAGGCGCAGGCGCTCCACAGTGCTGAAATAGCGGGCAAAGAGCTCGTTCTGGCTGGAAATGGACAGTTTGGAATAGGCCCGCTTGCGATGGGTCGCCACCGTGTTGACCGAGATCTCCAGGTGCATGCTGGTGCCCAGCACCGTGTAGCCGAGCAGAATGCGAGCGCAGACCTCCGCCTCGCGCGGGGTCAGCCGCGCGCAGTCGGCCAGCATGGCGTCGCGCACCTTGCCGAGCACGGCGGCCTGCCTGTCCGCCGGGCTGGACATCGCGGGCGGCTGCGGGAGCAGGTCGCTCCCGCACAGCTCGAAATGCCGGCGGAGTAGCGACAGGGTGATCGGCGCCAGCGCCTCGACCTCGCGGTGTTCGGCATCGCCGAACGAACGCTGTCCCGCGGCACGGTAGAAGCTGACGAAAAGAAACTGCTCGCCGCTGCGCGTCACCAGCGCCAGTTCGTGCCGGATGCCGGGATAGCTGTAGAAGCGGTCGCGGTAGCCAGGGTCGTCGATCGTGTCCGGATCGATCTGGACGATGCAATGCGGCGCGGCGCGGCTGGTCTCCGATATCTTCAGTACGGGATCGCGATGGTAGGCGCCGGTCGCATATTCGATGGACAGCCGCTTGACCATGGCAGCGGTCGCCGAGGATGCGCCTTCCGCCACCAGGATCGCGGCGTCGCCTCCCCTTGCGGTCGCGAATGCAGTGCATTGGTCCGCCCCGATCTGCCGCCGCGCGAAATCGAAGAACGATGGCCCGAACCTGTCGGTGCCGATGGCCGCGATTGCGGCGGCCAGAGCGTCAGAATTGCCGTGTATCGTCATGAGTGCCTCCGCAAGCAATAAGCGCGCCATTGCTTCGGCGCGGACGGGCGCGGGCCGGCCGGGAAATGCCGCTGTCCCGCTTCAAGGGTATGGCCCCCAGGCCTCTCAGGGTGTGGGTTTTCGGCAGTCGGAATGCCGCCCGCCGCATCGCGGAACGGGCGCTGCCGCCGCAGGAGAAGGACGCCGCCATGAACGCCCACAGCCCGGCCCAGAACTGGCTCAAGGAAAACAACGCCAAGCACCAGTGGCATCCGATGCAGCCGCCCAAGGCGGTCGAGGCCGAGCCACCGATGATCATCCAGCGCGGCGAGGGCGTCTTCGTCGAAGATATCGACGGAAAGCGCTACATCGACTGCCAGGGCGGCCTGTGGTGCGTGAATGCCGGGCACAACCGCGCGCCCATCAAGGACGCCATCACCCGCCAGATGGACCAGCTCCAGTACTACACGACCTTCCCCGGCTCGACGAACGCACCGTCCATCGAATTGTCGGCGAAACTCTGCGAGATCGCGGCGCCCGAGGACATTTCCAAGGTGTTCTTCTGCCTCGGCGGCTCGGACGCGACCGAATCCGCGTTCAAGATCGCCCGCCAGTACTGGAAGCTCATGGGCAAGGGCGAGAAGACCAAGATCATCTCCCTGCGCAACGGCTATCACGGCCTGCATTTCGGCGGCATGTCCGCCTGCGGCGGCAATACCTGGAAGCGCGTCTACGAGCCCATGGTTCCCGGCTTCTTCCAGGTCGAGAGCCCGCATCTCTACCGCAATCCGTTCACCGACGACCCGGAGCAGCTGTCGGCGATCTGCGCCGCGCTGCTGGAGCGCGAGATCGAGCACCAGCATCCCGACACGGTCGCCGCCATCATCGCCGAGCCGATCCAGGGCGCGGGTGGGGTCATCGTCCCGCCGGCGAGCTACTGGCCGAAGCTGCGGGAGATCTGCGACCGGCAGAACGTCCTCCTGATCGCCGACGAGGTGATCACCGGGCTCGGCCGCTCCGGCACGCTGTTCGGCTCGCGCGGCTGGGGCGTGAAGCCGGACATCATGTGCCTGGCCAAGGGCCTGACCTCCGGCTACCTGCCGCTCGGCGCGACGCTGATCGGCCGGCGCGTCGCGGAGGCCTGGGACCAGGGCGGCCCGCTCAGCGTGTTCATGCAGGGCTACACCTATAGCGGCCATCCGCTTGCCTGCGCCGCGGCCATCGCCGCCATCGACCTGACGCTGGAGGAGAAGCTGACGGAGAATGCCGCCGATGTCGGCGCCTATTTCCTCGAGCGCCTCAAGGCGACCATCGGCGACCATCCCAGCGTCGGCGACATCCGCGGCAAGGGCCTGATGATCGCGGTCGAACTGGTCAAGGACCGCAAGACCAAGGAGCCCTACACGCCCGACGACGCCTATCCGAACAAGGTATCGAATGCCTGCGTGTCCAGCGGCATCATCATCCGCTGCATCGTCAACAAGCTGATCATCTCGCCGCCCCTGACCTTCACGCGCGAGCATGTCGATCAGGTCGTCGAGGTGCTGCGCAAGGCCGTCGAGCAGTAAGAGCGGAGGGACGCGATGGAACGGCGCACGGGCTTCGTCTGGCACGAACGCTACATGTGGCACGAGGGTGGTCGGATCGCCGGCATCGTGCCGGCCGGTTATCCGGTCGAGCCCGGCAGCCCGCACGAATCCGTGGCGACCAAACGGCGCATCAAGAACCTTCTGGACGCCTCCGGCTTCATCGACCAGCTCGTGCCGGTGAAGCCGCGGGAGGCGACGCGCGCGGAGCTGCTGCGGGTTCATACGCCGGCCTATCTGGACCGGCTGGAGGCGCTGAACCGCGAGGCCGAGGGACTTGCCGGCCTCGACGGGTTCATGACCCGCGGCAGCTACAACATCGCGCGCCTGTCGGCGGGCGGTGCGCTGGCGGCGGTCGATGCGATCTATGCCGGGACGGTGACGAATGCCTATGCGCTGATCCGCCCCGTAGGCCACCATGCCGAGGCCGACCAGGGCATGGGCTTCTGCCTGCTGTCGAATGCCGCGCTCGCCGCGGCCCACGCGATTGCGGCGCATGGCGCGCGCCGCGTCGCGCTGGTCGATATCGACGTTCACCACGGCAACGGCGCCCAGCGCATCTTCTGGAACGATCCGCGCGTCCTGACCATCTCGCTGCATCAGGATTCGTGGTTCCCCGCGGATTGCGGCGCGCTGGACGAACGGGGCGGGCCCGACGCCTTCGGCACCAATATCAACGTGCCACTGTCGGCCGGCTGCGGCTGGGGCGCCTACGAGACGACGTTCCAGACGGTGGTGATGCCGTCCCTTGAGCGCTTCCGGCCGGATTTCGTCATCGTGCCCTGCGGCTTCGATGCCGGCGCGCAGGACCCGCTGGGGCGGATGATCCTCCACGGCGGCGCCTTCGCCGCCATGACGGACGTGCTGCTCGCCTTCTGCGAGCGGACGATCGGCGGGCGGCTGCTGTTTACGCATGAGGGCGGCTACAACCCCTACACCGTGCCGTTCATGGCGCTGGCGGTGCTGGAAGCGCTCTCCGGCCAGCAAAGCGGCGTCGTCGATCCGCTCGGGGAGGTCTTCGCCAACATGAAAGGGCATGCGCTTCTACCCCATCAGGCTCAGCTCATCGCCGAAGCCGCCACCATGGTCGCGGACGTTCCCGGCGATCGAGGCTGACACTCCTCACCTCTCGCGGCGACCTGGATCGCCGCGCGACATCAGATCCGCTCGAGCCCGGCCTTCTCGACGACACCCTTCCAGCGCTCGATCTCTGAAGAGACGAAGGTGCGCATGCCGTCCGGCGTCGTTCCTTCCGGCTTCACGCCGAGGAAGCCGAGTTGCTCCTTCACCTTGTCGGATTGGAGCGCCTTGCCGATCGCCGCATTGAGCTTGGCGATGACGGCCGGCGGGGTCGCCGCCGGTGCTGCGATGCCGATCCAGGACGGCACCTGGAAGCCCGGCAGGGTGCCGGCGATCGGCGGCACGTCCGGCAGCGCCGGCCAGGGCTCCGGGCTGGTCACGCCGAGCCCGCGGATCGTGCCCGAACGGATCGCCGCGCCGGTCACGGTGATGGTGTCGACGACGAGGTCGATCCGGCCGGAGATCAGATCCGAGAGCGGCTGCATGCCGCCGCGATAGGGCACATGCGTCAGCTTGACGCCCGCCGTGCCGGCGAAGAGCTCGCCGGTCAGATGCTGCGTGGACCCGAAGCCGACCGAGGAGAAGGTGAGCTTGCCGGGGTCCTTGCGGGCCGCCTCGATCACGTCGGCGATGGTCTTGAGCGGGCTTTCGGCGCGGGTGGCGATGACGAAGGGAAAGGTCGCCACCAGCGAGACGAAGGCGAAATCCTCGACGGGTTTGAAGCGCAGGCTCTTGTACATGGCGGCCGACACGGCATGGCCGCCGGTCAGGAGGATGATCGTGTGGCCGTCGGGCTGGGCGCGCGTCACCTGCTCCGAGGCGAGATTGCCGCCGGCACCGGGCTTGGCCTCCACCACGACCTGCTCGCCAAGTTCGCCCGAGAGCGCGTTCGCCATGACGCGGGAGATGGAATCGGCATTGCCGCCGGCCCCGAAGCCGTGGACCAGCATCACGGGCCGGGTCGGCCAGGCCTGGGCCGAGGCGAGGCGCGGGGCAAAGGGCGAGGCGAGGATGGCGGCGACGGCGGCGCGGCGGGTAGGCATCGGGGGGGCTCCTTGGGTTCCGGTTGTCGGCAGGCGCGCTTCCGGCGCCCTTGGCGCGGCGCTCGCAGCGCCGTCGCTTTGTCGTTTGGCAGTTCCCGCTCCCGGGAGCGAGGGCCGTCAGGCCGGCGCGAATTTCCGGTCGATCGTATCCCAGCAGTCGGGATAGTCGCCGTCCATAAGGCCGAGGCTGGAAGCATAGGCGGTCGGGCTGAGCGGAAAGCGCGTCTCGAACATGAAGGCCATGGTGCCCGACAGCTTTTCCGGGTGCAGCGGCTTGTTGGACGCCTTTTCGAAAGCCTCGGCGTCCGGGCCGTGGGCGATCAGCGCATTGTGCAAGCTCATGCCTCCCGGCACGAAACCGCCGGGCTTCGCATCGTAGACGCCGTAGATCAGGCCCATGAACTCGCTCATGACGTTCATGTGGTACCAGGGCGGCCGGAACGAATTCTCCATCACGATCCAGCGCTCGGGGAAAATGACGAAATCGACATTGGCCGTTCCCGGCGTGTCGGAGGCCGACGTCAGCACCGTGTAGATCGACGGATCGGGATGGTCGAACAGGATTGATCCCACCGGCGAGAAGCGCTTGAGGTCGTATTTCACCGGCGCGAAATTGCCGTGCCAGGCGACCACGTCGAGCGGCGATTGCGGCAGGTCCGTCACGTAGAGCTTGCCGAGCGCCTTCACGAACAGTCGGCAGGGAGCCTCCTTCTCCTCGTAGGCGGCGACGGGAGCGAGGAAATCGCGCGGATTGGCGAGGCAGTTGGCGCCGATGGGACCGCGCTCCGGCAGCGTCAGGTACGAGCCGTAGTTCTCGCAGACATAGCCGCGCGCCGGCCCATTCGGCAGGTCGACCTTGAACTTCATGCCCTTCGGCACGACGACGATCTCGCCGGGCGCAGCATCGAGAATGCCGCATTCGGTGAACACGCGGATGCTGTTTTCCTGCGGCACGATCAGCAGTTCGCCGTCGGCATTGTAGAAATAGTCGTCGCCCATCGACTGGTTGGCGACATAGACGTGGCTCGCCATGCCGGCCTGCATGTAGACGTCGCCACCGGTGCAAATGGTGCGCAGGCCCGAGAGGAAGGTGCAGGGCTCGGACGGGATCGGCACCGGATGCCAGCGCATCTGCGCGATCGGCAACGTGCTCTCGTCGCGACAGGGCGCGGTCCGGATCAGGCCGTGATCGACCTGCCGGAAACCGCGGCCATGCTTCACCGAGGGACGGATGCGGTAGAACCACGTCCGCTTGTTCGTGTGCCGCGGCGCGGTGAAGGCGGAGCCGGAAAGCTGCTCGGCATAGAGGCCCTGCGGCGCTTTCTGCGGCGAATTGCGCATGATCGGCAGCGCGCCGGGAACCGCCTCCGTCGCGAAGGAATTCTCGAAGCCCGTCATATAGGCAACCGAGCCGTCGCGCGGTGACAGCACTGCCTCGCTGTAGGCGATTGCGGTGTGGGCGTTCATGGGCCGTATCTCCCTTTCAGGAAGCGTCGCTCAGAGATGGCGGCCGCTGTCGACGACAATGCTGCTGCCGGTCGTCAGACGGAGGTGCGTGACGGCGGCGATGATGGACAAAGCGACGTCGTCCGGCTCCGCGACGGTCCTGAGCGGCGTAGTGGCTGCCTGTTTCTCGACGCCCTCCCGGCCGCGGCCCGGAACGAAGTCGGTCGCCACCGCCGCCGGTGCCACCGAGATGACCCGTGTCTCGGGCGCGAGCACGCGCGCGAGCGACAGGCTCATCGTGTCGAGCGCCCCTTTCGAGGCGCAATAGGCGATGGAACTGCCGAGACCCGTCGTTCCCGACAGCGACGAGACGTTCACGACGATGGAATCGCCGCTGGCGCGCAGCAACGGCGCGAAGGCGCGGACGGTGGCGAAGGGGCCGCGCACATTGGTCGAGAGGATCGTGTCGAAGGTGGCGTCGTCGAGCGCGTCGAGATCGGCATGCGGCACGGCGCGCGTGACGCCGGCGGAATTGACGAGAACGTCGACCTTGCCGAACCTCTGCCGCACTTCGTCCGCGGCCGCGGCTATGGCGGCGCTGTCTTCCATCGGTATGCGCAGGGCCAGATGGCCGCTGCCCGCAAGGCCTGCGATCAGCGTCGCGGCGCGATCCTTGCCCGCATTGTAGCCGACGACGACGGTCGCGCCGGCCGCGGCGAGCCGCTTCACCGTCGCGGCCCCGATCCCGTTGCTGCCGCCCGTCACGACCGCGACGCGACCCTGAAGATCGTACGCGCCCTGTCCGCCTTGCCGCACGCTGCTCACCGGCGTCGCTCCCATGAAGGTCCGGGGGAGCCGGGCCTGCCGCCTTCCCCTCGATCGGATGCAGCCTACCGCCTCCACCGCCCGGCATCTGTCCCAAGCGGCAGTGACAGGCCGCAGGGTGTCGTCAGCCGCCCGGCGCCGGCAGAACCGTGCCGCGGCACGACCCGAAACCGATGGAGGCGAAGCCCGCCCGTTCGCACCGGGCGGTCAGCGACAGTTCGTCGCCGTCCTGCAGGAAGGTGCGACTATCCCCGTCGGCAAGTGCGAGCGGCGCAGCGCCGCCGCGGGTGATTTCGAGCAGGCTGCCGAGGGCTTGCGCACCCTCGCCGGAAATGGTGCCCGTCCCGTAGAGATCGCCGGGTTCGAGGTTGCAGCCGTTGCTCGTCTGGTGCGCCACCATCTGCGCGGGCGTCCAGTAGAGCCCCGCGGACGAGGCGGAGCCGAGGCGCGCGGCCGCCGCATTCGTCGCGGCACTGCGCAGCCAGGCGGAGACCTGGATATCCACGCCGCCGCCGTGCTGGTCTGCGGGGTCGAGGAGATAGGGCAGCGGCGCGGGATCGCCGGCCGGCCGCGCCGATGCCGCAACGCGGAAGGGCTTCAGGGCTTCGGCGGTGACGATCCAGGGCGAGATGCTCGTCGCGAAGCTCTTGCCGAGGAACGGCCCGAGCGGCTGATACTCCCATGCCTGGATGTCGCGGGCGGACCAGTCGTTCAGCAGGCAGAAGCCGAAAATGTGCCGCCACGCATCGGCGATGGCGACAGGCTCGCCCACATTGCTCGCGCCGCCGAGGAAGATGCCGAGTTCCATCTCGTAATCGAGACGCAGGCTCGGGCCGAAGGCAGGGGTCTCCTGCCCGTCGATCCGCCGCTGGCCGTTCGGACGGCGCACGTCGGCCCCGTCGACGCGGATGGTCGAGGCGCGGCCGTTATAGCCGATGGGCACATGCTTGTAGTTCGGCAGCAGCGGCGCCGTCGGCCGGAACAGGCTGCCGGCATTGGTGGCATGCTGGATCGACGCGAAGAAATCGATGAAGCCGCCGGGCCGGACGGGCAGCAGCATCTCTGCATCGGTCATGGCGACGAGATGGGGCTCCGCCACGACCTGCCCGGGCGAGCCGGCTTCCAGCAGCCGGACCAGCGCCGCGCGCAAGGTTCTCCACAGTTGCGGGTCCCGGCCCATCAGAGGCGCGAGGGACGATGCCGACAGCAGCACCACGGCGTCCTCGACGTCGCGCTCCAGCCCCGCGGCAATGCCGGAAAGATCGAGGATGCAGTCACCGATCGCAACGCCGATCCGACCGGCATCAATGCTGCCTGCACGGCGGAAGACACCGAATGGCAGGTTCTGGATGGGAAAATCAGTGTGCGGCGCGTTGGCCGCCGCAAGCCAGCTTCTGCGGTCAGGCGCGTGAGTGTCGTCGATCTGGCTATCGGTCACCGAAACCTCGGGCATGCGGCGGAACGGGCGGCAGGAAGCGTCCGCGCGAATGTCGCATGCGGTCCCCGCGCGCACTGTCACAGTCTCCGGGGACAGATCGGTGCCGGTCGCCGTGGCACTGTCGACCTGGCGCCGGACATCCATGGCGAGCGATCCAGCATGGCGGATGCGATCATCAACAGGCGGGGAGATTGGCCCCATGGTCGCGCCTGTCCAAAAGGCAGGCGGCCCATCGCGATGCGCCGGCAGCGATCCTCACATCATCACGCGGCGCATCAGCTCGTTCTGCGAACTGATGCCGAGTCGCGCATAGGCGCGCTTGCGATAGGTCAGCACCGTGTTGAGCCCGATCTCGAGGCGCAGCCCGATCCCTTCCGACGTGACGCCGAGCGCGATCAGGGCGCAGACCTGCCGCTCCCGGTCGCTCAGTTCCGGCGCGAGGCTCGCCAGCCGCGCGTTGAACAGGGCCTCCGGATCATCCGCTGCGCGCGCCACCGTCTCCTCGTGGCGCCAGAGCATGGCGAGCAGCATATCGGCCATACCGCCGATACGGTCGATATCCTCGTCGCGGAAGTCCTCGCCCCTGCCGCGGTAGAAATTGAGCCGCATGGTCCGCTCCCCGCGGCTCTCGGCGACCGAGAGCCGGTGGTCGAGACTGATGGCGGCGTAGCATTCGTGGCGATAATCGCCCTTGCCGACATCGTCGGCGTCGATGTCGACGATGATCCGGCGATCCTCGCGCGCGCTGGCACTCAGGAGCCGCGTCACCGGATCGTTGTGCCAGTGCCGTCGCACGTAGCGCTCGGCAACCTCGCGCGCCACCTGGCGAGGCCCGCCATTCTCGGCCACCACCGTCTCGATCCTGCCGTCCGCCGAAGCGGCGAAGGCCGTCACATGATCCGCGCCGACCGCGCATCGCGAGAGGTGGAGCAGGCCCTGTCCGAATTCATTGCGGCCGATCAGGCCGATCAGGCTGGCCAGAATGCCCTGCGATCCGCCCGCGAGGCCGGTGAACCGGTCGAGATCGTGGATATGCATCGGCATCCTCCCGTCCGGGCCGGCGGCCCTGCCCGCCAGGGGGCGTCGCCGTTTCGCATTCTTGTTTGCATGCAAACTCGCATGCGTGTTAGCTGGCTGTCAATCGACCATGGAGAGGCATGTGCGCCTGCAACAGTCCGACACGGCCGCGGAGGGCAGCCCGCCCCAGCAGCGACGGTCACTGGAAGTGTTCGACCGGCTCCGGCGCGCGATCGTGACCGGCGAGTTGCGCCCGAACGAGCCGCTCATCGAGGCGGACATTGCCGAGCGGCTGCAGGTCAGCCGGACACCGGTGCGCGAAAGCATGCAGAGACTGGCCGCCTCCGGGCTGGTCGTTCCGCGCAAGCGTGGCTGGGCCGTGCGGGAATTCTCGCCGGAGGACGTCGCGCTGAACGCGGAGGTCCGGGCCGGGCTGGAAGGCTATGCCGCCGGGCTCGCCGCCCAGCGCGCGACGCCGGAAGACCTCGCTCTGCTCGCCGCGATCCACCGGGAACGCCTTGGCCTCGATCCCGAGGACGAGAAGGCGCGCGTCCGCACCAACCGCGCCTTCCACGACGCGGTCATCGCGGCCGCCCGCAACCCGAGGCTGATCGATGCCATCGACGCCACGGGGTTGTTCTACTTCAACGGCGACGTCGTGCGCATGTCCTCCGCCGAGCAGATGGCGCAGGGCAATGCCGATCACGCGCTGATCCTCGAAGCGCTGACGGCGGGAGATTCAGCCGCTGCCGAGACGCGGATGCGGTCCCATATCGAGCGCACGGCCAGGATCATTCGCGGCCGCTGACGCCGACACCCGGCCCGCGCCAGGCTTCGGCATGCCGCGCGGCGCATCACCCTTCATTGTCCCAGGAGACTGCCGCATGGCCCCAGCGCCACTTCGATTCCTCGCCATTTCCGGTTCGCTGCGAAAGGCCTCGTACAATTCCGCCGCGCTCGTCGCCCTTCAGAAGGTCGCGCCATCGCACCTGTCGATCGAGATAGCGGATGTCTCCGCCTTTCCGCTCTACAACGACGATGTGAGGCTCGTCGGCTATCCCGCCGCGGTGGAGACGCTGAGGGCCCAGATCACCGCTGCCGATGCGGTCATCTTCGCAACGCCCGAATATAATTTCTCAGTGTCGGGCGTGCTCAAGAATGCCATCGACTGGGCTTCGCGCCCACCGAGCCAGCCCTTCGACGGCAAGCCCATCGCCATCCTCGGCGCAAGCCTCGGGCCCACCGGCACGGCGCGGGCACAGTACGATCTGCGCAAGATGATGGTCTTCCTCAACGCTTTCCCCATCAACAAGCCCGAGGTGATGATCAATTTCGCCAAGGACAAGTTCAACGGCGACGGCGAACTCACGGACGAGACGACGAGGGGCTTCCTGCAGCAGATGCTGGCCTCGCTCGAAGCCTGGACGCTGAAGCTGAGAGCCTGACGGCGGCTTGCGCGCCGCCGGCGATGCCCCATAAAAAAGGCGAACCCTGCCGCGTCGGCAAACGCGGCAGGGTTTTTTCGTGCCCGGCAGTCGGTGGAGGCTGGGAGCCACCGATCTCCGACTAGCGGATGAACCGCAGGTCGAGGCCCTTGTAGAGGCCGCAGCCATAGATGTTGTGCGCCTTGAAGGCGGCGAGCCGGTTCGACGCGGCGATCCGCATCGGCTCGTGGTAGAGCGGAATCCAGACCGCGGCTTCGTGGACCTGCCGGAGCACCTCGCCATAGGCGGCAGCCCGGTCTGCCGGATTGAGGGCGTGCATGCCGAGGGTCAGCAGCCGATCCGTTTCGGCGTTCTTCCAGTTCATCCGGTTCGGCGTCGGCACGTTGGTCGAGCGGAAGAAGAAGTTCACGGCCTCGCCCGTCGTCAGATAGGGATAGCCCATGGTGAACAGGTCGAATTCCTGCGTGGCGAGCTTGCCCCACGCGGCCGTCGCATCGAAGAGCTGGATGCGCAGGTCGACGCCGATCTTGCGCAGGTCGCCCTGCACGGCCTCGGTGAGCTGCTGGTAGGTCGAGCCCGCGAAACCGTAGATGAGCGGCGACAGCCGGACGCCGTTCCTGGCCCGCACGCCGTCTGCGCCGCGAACCCAGCCCGCCTGATCGAGGAGGCGGTTGGCCTCCGCGATATTGGTGCGGATCAGGTTCGGTTCCAGCGCGGCGTTCCAGTCGGGCGTTGCCCGGTGGATGTAGGAATAGGCCGGCTCGGTCTCGCCGAAATTGATGTCGCGGGAGATCGCCTCCTGATCCACCGCCATGACGATCGCGCGGCGCACGACCGGATCGTCCACCCCGGGCTTGTCGGTCTTGAAGCCGAAGAAGATGGTCCAGAACGCGATGTCGTTATTGACGACCCGCAGGTTGCGATTGGCGCGGATCTGCGAGAGCCCGGAATAGGGAATGTACTGCGTGACCTGGCTCTGGCCGGTCAGCACGGCGGCAAGGCGGGTATTCTCCTCCGGCACGATCTTCCAGATGATTTCCTGGATCTGTGCCGGGCCGCGGTTCTCGTAGATCGGCGGCCCCCAGCGATAGGCGTCGTGACGGCGCATGCGCAGTTCGTTGCGCGGCCGCCATTCGACCCAGCAATAGGGACCGGTGCCGTTGAAACCGCGGATGCCGAAGTCCGTGCCGAGCGCCTCGACATTGGCCTTGTCGACGATGACGGCGGTGGCCAACGTCAGTTGCGACAGCAATTCGCCATAGGGCACCGAGAGCCGGTACTCGACCGTATAGGGATCGGTCGCGACAATGTCCTCGACGGGACCTGCGCGCCAGCGCACCGGCGAGCGGGTGGCCGGGTCGATCCAGCGCTTCAGCGAATAGACCACATCGTCGGCGGTCATCTTCTTGCCGTCGCAGAACTGCACGTCCTGCCGCAGCTTGAACGTGTAGACCTTGCCGTCCGGCGACACCGACCAGCTCTCGGCGATGCCCGGCCGGATGGTCTTCATGTCGTGGTCGAGCGACACCAGCGTGTCGGCCAGCATGAACATGACTTCCGCGGTCGCGCGCGCCGTCTGGCGGTGCGGATCGTAGCGGTCGGAATCGGCCTCGCGCACGATGGTAAGGCTCTGCGATTGCGCCGCAGCCGGGCTGGCGCCGATCATTCCGGCCGCCAGCGCGGCCAGTACCAGTATCGAAGGTCTCGACGTCATGGCTTTCTCCTCTGGTACCGGTTGAAACCGGCATTGTCTTTATGTCGCCCGCAGCCGTCGCGTCGTCGGCTGATCAGCCTGCACCTGCCCCGCGCGGCGCGGAAACGGATGTTCCGAGGGTTGATCTTGGAGCGCCGCTCCCATCGGCCACATACCCTCGAAAGAGGACATCCCGGGAGGCTCCGGACGGATCAGCCATTCCTCAATCTTGGATCGAGGAGGTCTCTGAGTGCGTCGCCGAGGACGTTTGCGCAGAGGACGAGGAGGACGATGACGAAGGAGGGGATGACGGCGATGTGGGGGGCGAGGAACAGTTCGTTGCGGCCGGCGGAGGCCATGGTGCCGAGCTCGGCGGCGGGCGGCTGGGCGCCGAGGCCGAGGAAGGACAGGGCCGATCCCAGCAGGATCACCTGGCCGAAGCGGAGCGTCAGGTAGACGAAGACCGAGGAGATGCAGTTGAGCGCGAGATAGCGGGTCAGCAGCGTGCGGTCGTCGAGGCCGATGGCGCGGCCGGCCTCGATGAAGTCCTGGCCCATGACCACCAGCGCCGAGGCGCGCGTGACGCGGGCGACGGTGGGGATGGTGGCGATGGCGAGCGAGACGACGACGGCGGTCATGCCCGGCCCGACCACGGCGGCGAAGGCAAGGCCGAGCAGGATGGCCGGGAACGACAGCAGGATGTCGGCGAGGTGCATCAGCCAGCCGTCGAGGCGTTTGTAGAAGGCCGCCAGCAGGCCGAGCGCCAGGCCGATCGCGCCGCCGATGGCAGTGGCGATCAGGCCCATCAGCAGCGTCGCGCGCAGGCCGAACAGGACGCGCGAGAACAGGCAGCGGCCAAGGCCGTCGGTGCCGAGCAGGAACTGCCAGCGGCCGCGGCCCTCCCAGACGGGCGGCAGCATGCGCAGGCGGGTATTGGTCAGGTAGGGATCGTTCGGCGCGATCCACGGCGCGAGGATCGCGGCGGCGACGAGGATCACCAGCACCACGGCGGCCGCCAGCGCCAGGCGGTCGCGGAACAGGCGCCTGAGCGCCGAGG